>Ga0307516_10000113_pt1 | contig 93946 bp, 82 predicted proteins | sample 19_EM_MG_FD_203310 | JGI IMG/M metagenome (GOLD analysis project Ga0307516, IMG submission 203310) | Populus trichocarpa ectomycorrhiza microbial communities from riparian zone in the Pacific Northwest, United States - 19_EM | ecosystem: Host-associated > Plants > Roots > Unclassified | place... | reverse complement strand
AAGGTCACTCCGGTGCGCGAGCCCAAAACCTTCCACCAGTGGACCCGCAACCAGTTCGGCGAGCGGCTGTTCTCGATCTTCTTCAAGACCTACACCGAGAAGGTGTGGGGCATGTCCTGCGACGAGATCTCGGCCGACTGGGCCGCCCAGCGCATCAAGGGCCTGGACCTGATGACCGCGGTGCTGAACGGCGTGGCCAACTCGCTGGGGATCAAGCCCAAGGGCGGGGCCGGCCAGGTCAAGACGCTGATCGAGACCTTCGAATATCCCCGCAAGGGCCCCGGCATGATGTGGGAGGCGGCGACGGCGAAGATCCGCGCCGCCGGCGGCACGGTGCTGATGGACCGCGAGATGAAGAGCTGCGTCTGGGACGCCGAGGCTGAGGTTTGGACGGTGACCACCGTCAACGGGGCCGGCGCCGCGCATGTGCTCACTGCCCGGCACCTGATCTCCTCGGCGCCGATCGCCCAGCTGGTCCCGGCGCTGTCGCCGGCCGCCGCCAGCCAGCCGCGGGCCGAGGCCCTGCGCTATCGCGACTTCCTCACCGTGGCGCTGATCGCGAAGAACACCACCGCCTTCCCGGACAACTGGATCTACATCCACGATCCGGCGGTGAAGGTGGGCCGCATCCAGAACTTCCTGTCCTGGTCGCCGGAGATGGCGCCCAGCCAGGATCACGCCTGCCTCGGCCTGGAATATTTCTGCTTCGAGGGCGACGGGGTCTGGTGCGCGCCGGACTCAGAGCTGATCGAGCTCGCCAAGCGCGAGATCGCCCATATCGGCCTGATCCGGCCCGAGGACGTGGTCGACGCCTGCGTGGTGCGCCAAGCCAAGGCCTATCCGATCTATGACGACGCCTATCAGGCCAATGTCGAGGCCGTGCGCGTCGACCTGGAACAAAGTTTCCCGACCCTGCACCTGGTGGGGCGCAACGGCATGCACAAGTACAACAACCAGGACCACGCCATGATGACCGCCATGCTGACCGTGGAGAACATCCTGGCCGGCGAGCGGCGCTACGACGTGTGGCAGGTGAACGAGGACGCCGAATACGGCGAAGCCGGGGTCTCCGGCGCCCAGGAAGCCCTCAAGAGCGAACGCCTCGTGCCCCGCCGCGTCGCCGCCTGACAAGCGGTCAGCGGCGCCGGCCCCCTTTTGCGGCGGCGCGCTATGACCTACGGTCGCGAACCGCCCCGTGACCCACAGCGACCTCCCCCCATCCCCGCCTGAACGGGCGCCCGCGCCAAAGCGGCTGATCCCGCCCCCCGCCGTGGCGGGCGCGGGGCTTGCCGTCCTGGCCTTGCTGTCCGGCCTCTATGGCGCGCGCAACTACATCGCCCGCGAAGCCTTGATCGGCTGGCTGCGCGATCGCGGCGTTCCGGCCCAGGCTGATCTCAGCGGGCTCGGCCTTGGCGGCGTCGCCGGCCGCATTGTCGTGGGCCCGCCGAACGATCCCGATTTCACGGTCGAGCACAGCGAGGTCGCCTATGGCCTGACCGGCTTCTGGAGCGGGGAGCCGTTCGGCCTCAATATCCGCTCGGTGCGTCTGGTCCGGCCCGTGGTGAAGGCCCGCCTGGTCAAGGGACGCCTCAGCTTCGGCGCCCTCGACCCGCTCATCGCCGAGTTCCGTCGACACCCGCCGCGCCCGGATGCGCGACAGCCCCTCATCCGCGTCGAGGGCGGCCGCCTGAACCTGGCCACGGACTACGGCCGCGCCGACGTGCGCGCCGAGGCGCTCATGAACGACGGCAAGCTTCTGCGCCTGGACGCGCGGCTGGCGCCCACGCGGCTGGTCGTGCGCGGGACCTCGGCCGACCTCAGCGGCCTCGTGCGCCTGCGCACCCGTGACGACCGGGTGGACATTCTGGTGGACGCGGTGGTCCCGAGCCTGGCGAGTTCGGCGGCGCAGGCCGAAGGCGCCCGGCTGCGCCTGAGCGGCCGCGCGCCCTATCCGGACTTCACCCGCAGCCGCGCCGACGGGGTGGTCAGCCTGCGCTTCGAGGCCGCGGCCAAGAGCCTCACGACGGCAGGGGGCCGCTATGACGGCGCTGCGCTCTCGACCACGCTCAGCGGCCGGTCGGCCGGCTGGTTTGACGCCTTCTCGCTCACCGGGGCGGCTTCCGGAGACGTCGCCGCCGCGCGGGCGGCGCTCGGCTCGGCCGTGGTGTCGAACCCGCGCGCGCATATCGTCGCCGGCACCCTCGCCTGGCGGCCAAAGGGCGATCGGCTCACGGCGGACTTCCGGCTTGTGGCGGACGCCTCGTCCTACGCCCAGGACGCCCTTCGCTTGAAGGGGCTGAAGGCCGGCTTCCAGGGCGTCGGCGCGTTCGGCGGCGCGGACGGCCCAAAACTGACCGGCGACGCCGCCTTCTCGGCCCGTGGTTCGGTGGCGGGCCTTGCGCCGATGCGCGGCGAGGCGGCCGAAGCCGTCGCCATCAAGCGCGCCCTCGCCGATTTCGAACTGACCGCCCCGGCCGTGCGCGTAGCGTTGAAGGGAAGCAACCTCGCCCTGGCCCTCGCGGCCCCGGTGCGCGCCGAGAGCCCAGGCGGAGGGTCGGCGGCCCTCACCGCGGCGGCGGGACGACCGGTGTTCGCCGCCGGCCAAGGGGCGTTCGACCTGGCGCTCGCCGGCGGCGGCCTGCCCCAGGCGCAGGCGGCGGTCAGAGGCCTGCGGTTCACGGAGGGCGCGGCCGTCGCGCCGCTGACCTTCACCGTGCACAGCAATTTCGATCCGGTGCGGGAGGGCCTTGTCCAGGGCGCCGGTGTCATGCGGATCGCCGACGGCGCCGTCGTGCTGACGGCCCGTGACTGCCTTTCCCTGTCCGCCGCGCGGCTGGAGTTCGGCGACAACGACGTGCTCAAGCTGCAGGGCCGGCTCTGCCCTGTGGCCGAGCCCCTGTTCCGTTACGCCGGAGGCGCCTGGCGCGTGCGGGGACGGGTCGCGGACGCGGCCGCGCAGATCCCGCTGCTTCAGGCCGCCGTGTCCGAGGCGTCCGGCCCGGCGACCTTCGGCGGCCATGGCGCGACCCTCAGCGCCGAAGCGCAGCTGGACCGCGGCAAGCTGGACGACACGGCGCCGCAACGGCGGTTCTATCCCGTCCACATCGCCGGCCCGGCGATCCTGCGCGAAGGCGTGTGGCAGATGGCGCTCACCGCCCTCGATCCGGCGGGCCGCAAGCTGGGCGAGGTCCAGCTCAGCCACGACGTGCGCACCGGCGTCGGCGAGGCGGAGGTCGACACCGGCCTCCTGGATTTTGAGGAAGGCGGGCTGCAGCCGGCCGCCCTCTCGCCGCTGGCAGCCAGCATAGGCTCGCCCGCCCGTGGTCAGGTCGGCTTCACCGGCGACTACGGCTGGTCCGCCGACGGCCAGACGAGCCGCGGCCAGCTCACCATCCGCACCCTCGACTTCAACAGTCCGATGGGCGCGGTGTCGGGGCTCAAGGGCGAGATAGCCTTCACCAATCTCGCCCCGCTCGTCGCCGCCCCCGGCCAGCGCTTGCGAGCCGATCGGATCGCGGCCTTCGCCCCGGCGAGCGATGCGCAGGTCGCCTTCGGCCTCGACGCCCAGGCGCTGCGGGTGGAGAGCGGACAGGCCGGGGTCGGCGGGGGCCTTGTGCGGCTCGAGCCGTTCGCCGTCCCCCTGACCGCCGGGGCGGCCTGGAGCGGGATCCTAGGCCTGGAGGGCGTCCAGGTCTCCGGAATCGTGAAGACCTCCCCCTTCGGCGACCGCGTCGACCTCGACGCCAAGCTGACCGGGCGCATCCCCTTCACGGTCACGCCCGAAGGCGTGCGTGTGGCCGGCGGCGAGCTGCACGCCATCGCGCCGGGCCGCCTTTCGATCCGCCGCGACGCCCTGATCGGCGTTGCGGCGACTGGCGGCGTACCTGTCGCGCCCGGGAGCCCGGCTACGCCTGAGGCGGCGCCCAACGCCTTCAGCGACTTCGCCTATCAGGCCATGGAGCACCTGGCGTTCGACACCCTCTCGGCCGGGATCAACAGCCTGCCCAAGGGGCGGCTGGGCGTGCTGCTGCACATCAAAGGACACAGCGATCCGCCGCAGAAGCAGGTCCTGCGCGTGGGCGTGAACGAGCTTGTCAACCGGACCTTCCTCGACAAGCCCCAGCTCCTGCCCTCGGGCACGAAAGTGGACCTGACATTGGACACCAGCCTCAACCTGGACCAACTTCTCGGCGACTTCGCCGGGTACCAGAAGCTGCACAGTTCAGCCGAGGTTCAGGCGGGAGGGGCGACAAACGCCCCAGCATCGGCGGAGAGGACCCAATGACCGACAACGAAATCCACACAGGCGCCCTTGTGGGCCTGGGGGGCGCGGCGCTGGCGCTCGGCGCCTGCACCCCGACCATCAAGGTGCAGGTGGAGCCGATCACCATCTACGCCAAGCTGGACGCCGACGTGCGCGTCAAGCTGGACGAGGACGTTCGCGCCCTCATCCAGAAGAACCCGAACCTGTTCTGAGGGAGGCCGCCATGCAAAGACGCAATTTCCTGACCCTCGGGGTGGCGGCGGGCGCCGCCCTCCTGGCCACGGCCCCGTTCCAGTCGGCCTGGGCCCAGACCGCCGAGGCCAAGGCGACGGTGGACGCGGCCAAGGCGGCCGGCCTGGTGGGCGAGCAGACCGACGGCTTCCTGGCCTTCGTGAAGCCCTCCGGCGATCCGACCCTCAAGGCGGCGGTGGACGAGATCAACGCCGGCCGCGCCCAGATCTACCGCGAGGCCGCCGCCCGCAATGGGGTGACGCCCACGGCCGCCGGCGCCTCGGCCTTCGAGAACATCGTGCGAGGGCGACTGAAGCCCGGGGAATATTACCGCACGGTGGGCGGGCCCTGGATGCAGAAATAGATTTCTTCGCCGGGGACGGAACCGGGCGCTGGATCGCGTGTTTCATCTCGCGAGCGGCTCAAACGCCCCCCCGACTTGCGAGCCGCTCTAGCCCCGGCCCTCCAAAACGGAGGCCGGGGCCTTCGCGTTCTAGGGCCATGGTTGAGCGTCGGGCGGCGCGTGGCTCGCGCACGTGCAACCAGAGATCAGGGTTAATTAAGGGTTTTCTGGAACAATGACGGCGCACTCGTGTTGGCGCTGGCAGAGGTGCGTATTGTGTCCAAGGCGGAACGGATAGAGCAGGAAGCCCGCTCGCTATGGCTTGAGGTGTTCGGCGAACCGCCGGCCCCGAACCTTAACGCTCGCCAGATCCTCGACCTCCTGATGAGTCGGAACCCGCCGCCTGGCTATGCCCGGCTGAACGCCGCCGCCCAGTCGAGGAACATCACCTGGCCGCGGAAGCGCGGATCCAAGAGCGCGTAAGGCTCGTCGTTCAAGAGTTTCGAGCGCGAGGGGCGCCTGAACCGGTGTCCACTTCCGGCTGTCGCGCTCTAGGACGCCAGGATCAGGCAGCCGACGGCGAACATCGCCACGAACCAGAGGCCGACCGTCACCGCGAACGGCGTGAGGGCGACGCCATGATGGGCTCCGGCCTGTTGCAGGTCGGGCTGCTCGAGAATGGTGCTCTCGGCGGCGTATAGGTTGAACTTCGCCATGGTCTCTTGCTGCATTGAGTCCCGAACTGTGCCGTTTCGGGACGGGTGAATCATTCTTGTCCCGTCCCTCGCAAGCCTTGGGCCGAACGCCGCTCCAGAATGCGAAAGGCGCTTCCGGTTGGACCGGAAGCGCCTTGTCCTATCCCCCGATAGGAACGCCGAAGTCGCCTCACGGGCGCCTGGCCGCAGAAATCTGAGGTGGAAGATAGCGGCTGGGGCGAGTCGGGAAACTGGCGAAATGTCGCAATCGCGGGCAGGGCCCCTAAGGCGTCGAAGCGCCGATCATCGGGGCCAGCAGGCTGGCCGAATAGGTCTCGACGACCAGGCTGATCGGCGCGCCGTCGGCGCCGATCAGCACCGCCCGGTGTTGCAGCACGTCCGCCGGCAAGGTCAGGGGCGAGGCGTTGGCCTCTGGCGGCTGGTTCTCCCAGCCCTCCGGCAACGGATGGGCCAGGAGCGAGGCCGACAGGGTGACGCGGCGATAGGCCAGGGGCGCGACCGCCACGCCGAAGGGCGTCTGCGTCTCGTCCAGGAGCCGGTTCATCTCGGTGGTCAGCCGGTCGGGGCGGTACCAGTTGTCCGCCTGCGAGAGCACGACCTCGCCGCAGGTCAGGGCCACCCGCCGATAGCGCAGCGGAGTCTGCGGGCCGACCTGCAGGTCGCGGCGCACCTCCGGCCCGGCGGCCTTGTCCGGCTCCGGCAGCCGGCGCGCCATGACCTTCAGGCCCGGATGGGCTCCGTGGCGGTCGCAGAAAGCCTGCAGGGTCGCGGTGGCGCTGGGGTGGGACAACAGCTCGGCGTTGAGGCTCTGCAGGCGGGCCATGGCCTCCAGCCGGACCACGAACCCTTCCGGCCAGGCCGGATGCGCCCGCACAGGTCCGGCCAGAGCAAGGGCCAGGGCGGCGGGGGCGGCGGCACGCATCATCCGCTCCATGTGGCGCCTCATCGGGCTCGCGTCGAGGCCCGGCGGCTCAGATCGAAGCCCGGCCGTCGGGCCAGTACGCCTTGCGCAGCTCGCGCTTCAGCAGCTTGCCGTTGGGCAGGCGCGGCAGGGTCTCGACGAAGTCCACCGTGCGCGGGCACTTGAAGCCGGCGAGCCGCTCGCGGCAGTAGGCGATCAGCTCCTCGCCGAGGGCCTTGCTCACCGGCCCGGCGGGCTGCACGACGGCCTTCACCTCTTCGCCGAACTCGGCGTTCGGCACGCCGATCACCGCCACGTCCGCCACCGCCGGATGCAGGGCCAGGATCGATTCGATCTCCTGCGGATAGATGTTCACCCCGCCGGAGATGATCATGTGGCTCTTGCGGTCGGTGAGGTAGAGGTAGCCCTCCGCGTCGATCCAGCCCATGTCGCCAAGGGTGCCCCAGCCCTTGTCGTTGAAGAACTCGGCCGTCTTGCCCGGGTCCTTGTGGTAGTCGAAGGGCGCGGCGCTGGCGAAATAGATCACCCCCACCTCGCCGGGCGCGACCTCCTGGCCGGTTTCCGGATCGACGATATGCACGCCGGTGTCGCCGCCGGGGGTGCTGACGGCGATGGCCGAGCTCGCCTGGACCTTCCCCACCGAGCCGCGGTGGTTCAGCCACTCGGCGGTGTCCAGCGAGACGAACCCGCCGCCCTCGCTGCCGGCGTAGTATTCGAACAGGACCGGCCCCCACCACGCGATCATCGCCTCCTTGACCTCGATAGGGCAGGGGGCCGCCGCGTGGATGGCGATCTTCAGCGACGAGACGTCGTGCCGACGGCGCGCCGCCTCCGGCAGCTTCAGCATACGGATGAAGTGCGTCGGCACGAACTGGGCGTGGGTGACGCGATAGCGCTCGATCGTGTCCAGGGCCCGCTCGGCGTCGAAGGTTTCCAGCATGACCACCGTGCCGCCATTGGCCTGGGTCGCCGTCGTCCAGCCCATCGGCGCGGTGTGGTAGAGCGGCGCGGGCGACATGTAGACCGTGTCCGGCCCGATGCCGTAGGCGGTCTCCACCATCAACTCGAAGCCGATACGCTCGCCGAAGCTCGTCGCCCCCAGGGGGCGCAATATCCCCTTCGGTTTGCCGGAGGTGCCGGAGGAATAGGGCATCAGCGCGCCCTCCGGCTCGTCGTTCAGCGGCCAGGGCTCCACCCCATCGATGGCGGCCTCGATCGACTCGAAGCCGTCTCGCCCGGGGCCGAAGGTCAGCAGCATGCGCAGTTGTGGGCACACGCCCTGGACGGTCTGCGCCAGGTCCAGCAGCGGCTGGGAGGTGATCAGGGCGACGGCGTCGCAGTTGTCGACCACATAGGCCGCTTCTTCGGTCTTCAGGTGCCAGTTGACCGGCACGCAGCGCAGACCGCAGCGCCGGGCCGCCCATACCGCGATGAAATATTCGGGCCGGTTGTCCATCATCGCGGCGATGCGGTCGCCGGGCTTGGCCCCCCGCTCGCGCAGCACCCGCGCCAGGCGCGCAGAGGCGCTGTCCAACTGCGCATAGGTCAGGGATGCGCCGGTCTCAGGGACCACCACGGCGATCTTGTCGGGGGTGCGCTTCGCATGGACGTTGATGCTCACGGTCGCCGTTTCCTCGCTTCGCGTGTTTCCCCAAGGTCGAATGGCATACCGGGCGGCGGCGGTACAGTGCGCCGGGGCGGGGATCACGAACGAGGGCGACGATGACGGCGAAGCCAGATGCTTTCACGACCCCGGGTGTCTTCACGACTCCGGGTGTCTTTACGACCAACGTGCCGGGCCGCCTCGACCGCCTGCCCTGGAGCCGGTTCCACTGGCTGGTGGTCGTCGCCCTCGGGGTCACCTGGATCCTCGATGGCTTGGAAGTCACGCTGGTGGGCTCGCTGTCGCCGGTCATCGCCGGGCCTGGCGGCCTTGGCCTGAGCGCGCAGCAGGTGGGTCTGACCGGCAGCGCCTATATCCTGGGGGCCGTGCTCGGCGCCCTTGTGTTCGGGCGCCTTACCGACCACTTCGGCCGCCGGCGCCTCTTCACGATCACGGTCGGCGTCTATCTCCTCGCCACCATCGCCACGGGATTTTCGTGGGACTTCTGGTCCTTCGCCCTGTTCCGCTTCCTCACCGGCGCGGGGATCGGCGGGGAATACGGGGCGATCAACTCCGCGATCCAGGAGCTGATCCCCGCCCGGCGGCGCGGCTACACCGACCTGGCCATCAACGGCAGCTTCTGGGTGGGCGCGGCGCTTGGCGCCCTCGGCTCGATCGTGGTGCTGGACCCCGACATCGTCGACCCGGCCCTGGGCTGGCGGCTCGCCTTCATCATCGGCGGGGTGCTGGCCCTGGTGATCATCTGGATCCGCCGGTACATCCCCGAGAGCCCACGCTGGCTGGTCATCCACGGCCGGCCCGAGGAGGCCGAGGCGATCGTGACGGGCATCGAGGCCGGCATCGCCCGTTCGTACGGCCCGCTGCCGCCGCCAGACCCCAGCCACGTCCTGACCTTGCGCCGCCGCGGGCGCACCCGCTGGCGGGAGATCGTTGAGGTCCTGCTGGTGCGCTATCCCGGCCGCACGGCCCTTGGCGTGACCCTGATGGCCACCCAGGCCTTCTGCTACAACGCGATCTTCTTCACCTACGCCCTCATCCTCACCCGCTTCTACGGCGTCGCCGCCGAGAAGGTCGGCTGGTTCATCCTGCCCTTCGCGCTCGGCAACTTCATGGGGCCCCTGCTTCTGGGCCACCTCTTCGACACGCTCGGGCGCAAGCCGATGATCAGCCTGACCTATGGCCTGGCCGGCGCCCTGATGTGCCTGACCGGATGGCTCTTCGCGCAGGGCGTGCTCTCGGCCGCGGCCCAGACGGGGGCTTGGACGGTGATCTTCTTCTTCGCCTCGGCCGGCGCCAGCGCGGCCTACCTGACGGTGGGCGAGAGCTTCCCGCTCGAGGCCCGCGCGGTGACGATCTCGCTCTTCTACGCCTTCGGGACCGCGCTCGGCGGGATCGGCGGACCGGCCCTGTTCGGCGCCCTGATCGACACCGGGGAGCGCTCCCAGATCCTGACCGGCTATCTCCTGGGCGGAGGTCTCATGCTCTTTGCGGCCGTCGTCGAGCTGTTCCTCGGGGTGGCCGCCGAGCGCCGGCCCCTCGAAGCGGTGGCGAGGCCGCTATCGCTGCATGAAGAGTAGGGCGCCGGCCCCTGGAGGCTCAGGTCTCTGCCCCCCATATTGATAGCTGGAGGAAACTGAGGAGGGCTCGGCGAACCTGAGGTCGTCATGTGGACGAATCTTCAGATCGGCCTGAGATGGGTCAGGGTGTCGCTGCTCTGGGTGAGCATCGGACAGTACGCCCAGGTCACTCGCTATCTGGTTCGCCGTCAGGGGCAGGCGTCGGGCGAGGTCGTTGAAGATCCACGCCCGCGACCTGCCCCCCGGTTTCACGGCGTCGTTCTTAGCCTACGGCCGACTTGGCGGATTCAGCGCCGCCGCGCCCGCTGACGCGAAGATCACGTCAACGGGCTGTCTCGTCCGGCGATGCGTTCAGTCCCGCTTGCCCTCGAGCAGGCCCTTCAGGTTGGTGCTGAAGACCTTTTCGACTTCGTCCTGCTTGTACTGGGTGAACTCCTCCAGGTACCGCAGCGGCTCATCCAGGCCTTCGGGGTGCGGGAAGTCGCTTCCGAACAGCATGCGCTCCACCGGCAGCACGTGACGCAGCTCGTTCACGTCGTCCTCGTAGAACGGGGCGACATAGACATGCTTGTGGAAGGTGTCGCGGGGGTCCTCCTTGAAGGCCTGCGGCATCTGCCCGTAGGCGCGGCCCAGGCGGTGGACCAGGGACTCCACCCAGGTGGCGCCGTTCTCGATCGAGGCCACCCGCACATTCGGATGACGGTCGAATACGCCGTGACAGATCAGGGCCGCGATCGTGTCCGAGATTGGGCGACCGATCCCGTCGACCGTGCTGCGGAAGGTGTCGTTCGCGAACGGCAGGAATTCGCCTCCCCGGCCGGTCCACCATTGGGTGATGCGGTCATAGCCGCTGTCCGAGCCGTGCAGGCTGACGAAGATCCCCGCGTCGGCCACGCGCGCCCAGAACGGATCGAACTCCGGATAGCCGGGCGAGCGGCCGCCGCCGATCCCCGGGACCGGGGCCGGTCGGATCCCTACCGAACGGGCGCCCTTCTTGAGCACGAACTCAAGCTCGGCCACGGCCTGGTCGATGTCGGTCAGGCTGATGAACGGCGCCGAGAACAGCCGGTCTTCCCGCGCGAAGCCCCATTCCTCGTCGATCCACATGTTCAGCGAATGGAAGAGCGCGCAGGTGGTGTCGGCCTTGTTCCCCAACCGCTCCTCGATCACCGAGGCCAGGGTCGGGAACACCAGGGCCGCATGCAGGTGCTGCTGGTCGAGCATCTCGATGCGGCCGTCGCCGGTGCGCCATTCGGGCGGCGGCCGGATCGGCCGGCCGGCCAGTTCCTTGCGGCTCAGGCCCTCGGTGTTTTCGGCCCGGAAGAACTTCTCCCACCCGCCGGGCCGCGAGACGACCTCGAACGTCGGGTTGGGAATGAACTCCGACATCATCCCGTTGATGACGAGCTTCTTCCGGCCCTTCACCTCGGCGAAATAGAAGTCCCGCTGGAACTTCTCCGGAAGGTGGCGGAGGAAGGCGTCCTCGGGCTCGTAGATATGGTGGTCCGCGTCGTAGACGGGGAAGGGCAGTGCGTTCATGTCTTGGCGCCTCGATGTTTGCGCCAATTGTATAACCTCTTGGCGCAGCCGGCTAGCGCCTCTGCGCGATGCGAGGGGCATGACCGACCCAGGCCGCCTAGGGACAATGACTTGTTGGATACGAGGGGTGGCGGTGCTGTCAGTCGAACGCGAAATTGTCTCCACTTGGCGTAGTGAGGGCAGGGGAGGCTAGGCCTCACGCCGCGAGGGCCCTCCACTCCGCCAGCGCGGCGGAGCGGCGTTCCCGGTAGAGGTCTCTGCTGATGAGGTGGGTTTCCTGATTAAAGTGGTTGTGAACTGAGGCGTGGACGGAGCTGAATTTCTGGAGGGTCTTCATCCTCCTGAACCGCTCCATCGCCCGCTCTCGTCGTCGGATCGGCAGATGTGAATTCTCAGCACGGTTGTTGAGCCAGCGGCCCACCTCCTGACGATCGGCGGCGCCGATCTCCTTCATGGCCGCGCCGTATGAGCGCAGGCCGTCGGTGGTGATGGCGCGCGGGCGGCCGTGGCGCTTCATCGCTTTCTTGATGAATTTCAACGCCGCGGCCTTGTCCCGCGTCTTGGTGACGAAGGATTCCAGCACTTCGCCCTCGTGATCGACGGCGCGCCAGAGGTAGCGCATCTCGCCGTTGATCTTCACGTACACCTCGTCGAGGTGCCATCGCCAGTGGGTGTGGGCGCGCATGCGCTCGCCCCGCTTGCGGCGGATCTCGCCGGCGAACATCGGGCCGAACCTGTTCCATCAGAGCCGCACCGTCTCGTGGCAGATGTCGATGCCGCGCTCGAACAGCAGGTCCTCGACGTTGCGCAGCGACAAGGGGTAGCGCACGTACATCATGACCACCAACCGGATCACCTCGGGCGAGGAGTCAAACCAGCGGAACGGATCGTGGGTCTTTTTCTGACGGGCCATTTCGCCCGCCTAAACCCTACCCCTTACTGGTCGGTGCATTTCAGCTGACAATGCAACTTGGAGCAACAAGGACCCAAAACGGCACGGGATCGCCCGCGCGGTGCCCGATCCACTCTGTTTCCTCTGTCAGAATAGATGGCTGTCAGGTCATTGCCACGAACCAACCGTATTCTGCAGCCGCCATACTATCGCAATAGCGCCAACACTGTTCCAACGCTGGCGCTGCACCGCGAGCGATCGACTCGCGTGGACGCGTCCGTCCTGCGGGGCTGATCTTTGACGCTGAGCCCAGAAGGTTCTCACCACCCACGCCGCCGTCTACAACACCTTCCACGTCGAGCGTCACCAATGTGGGTGACGACACGCTGAAGTCCCAACAAACCCGACGCATTCTCCTGGAGGCTGGGATGAAAAGCTCTACACGACCCGAGAAGGTGGATCCTGGCTCCTATGCCTCGAGGATGCTCGACTGCCTGAAGTCCATATTCCGCGCACAGGGCCTCAAATATACCGACGTCGCCGCACTCCTTGGCGTCAACGAGAAGTCGGTGAAGCGCTACATGAATGGCCGCGGTCTAAGCGTGGTGGTTCTCGAGAAATTGTGCGCCGCGGGCGGGCTGACACTGCCGGAACTGAGCACGCTGGCCAGTACGGCGCAGACGCAGCAGCCGTGGACTACGAAGGCTCAGGAAGATGCGCTTGCGGCAGATCTTCCTGCGGCGATCATGTTCTCCCTTCTCTCGGAAGGCTGGAACGCAGCAAGCCTAATTGCGGATGGGCTATGCGATGAGAGCCAGCTCAACGGCGCTCTCGTCAGGCTCGACCGCCTTGGTGTCATCAGCCTCTATCCGGGAAATCGCTTCATCATGCGGGCTCGTATGCGCCCGTGGAATGACTGCTCGGAACCGCTTCGGCGCTTGAGGTCAGCGTCCGCCGCACGCGTGACTCAGAACGTCGATTTCGAAAGTCCAGATGTGCCGTGGCATTTGGATTATGCTCGCCTAGGGCCAGCGTCGCTGAACCGGGCGGTGAAACGTATGCGGGCCTTTTTCGACGACATTGTAGAGCTTAGCCGCCAGGACATGGAGCTCCAGGGCGAGCAGGTGAAGTGGTACGCCATCTGTACGTTGATACGCCAACACGTTCCACTCGGCCTTACCGTACTCAATAGCGACCCGGATCCGGAATCTTCGCTCTCCCGGTCAAGCCCCCGTTGAACGAGTCGCGCCGGCACGCCTCAAATTGACGCGGAAGAAGTCGACCATCGACACGATGACCGCTCCACGGTGGATATCGCCGTTGGCCATACACTCGAGAGTCTATGAGCGCGCTGTCGGCTGCATTCTCGATTGTGTAAATCCGCCAGCGTGGCGTGGGCCGTGCTTTCAAAGCGACAGGTTTGCGGCTTCCGCGTTAGACCCCGGCCGCCATACCGCCGGTCACGCGCAGCGTCTCTCCGGTGATGAACTTGGCCAGGGGCGATGTGAGATAGAGCATCGCTTCGACCACGTCCTCCTCTCCGCCATCGGCTTCGATCATCTGCATTGACTTGACCAGAGCCTTGGTCTGCGCCGGCAACTCGGCGACGATCGTGTCGGTCAGGATCAGACCAGGCGCGATGGCGTTTACGCGAATGCCCGCGCGCCCCAGTTCGCGGCCGAGTGTAATGGTCAGGCTAGCAACGGCGAGCTTGGTGTCGCCATAGGCTGATCCGTGCGAGTAGGCGGCCGAGGACGAAATGTTGACGATGCTCGCGCCGGCTCGGCCCTTCATATGCGGTACGGCTGCGAGCGCGCAGGTCAGGACGCCGATTACGTTGACGTCGAACATTCGCCTCACCTTGGCCAAGCCCATCGAAAGGATAGGCTGGCCGTACTCGTAGCTGTGCAGGCCGGCATTGTTGATCAGGATGTCGATGCCGCCGTTAAGGGTCGCGGCCTGCGCCATCACGTCGGACATTCGCGCGTCGTCCACGACATCACCGGCCAGGCCCGTAGCCGCCGCCCCGCTCGCGCGGATTTCCTCGGCGGCGGCTTCGGCGGTGTCGCCATCTATATCGACTAGGACCGCGTGCGCACCGCGCGCCGCAAGGGCCACACCGAACGCCTTACCGAAGCCCCGCGCGCCGCCGGTGATCACCGCCGTACGTCCAGTCATCTCTGTGTTCATTCTCATGTCCATCGTGCGAGTTGGTGGAATGCGCCCTATACGGGTCGCCGGTCGAAGGACACTGCCCCTCGTTCAGGGCACACGATTTGTCCCTGCACGGGGCGCGCTGTGTCCCCCGAAAATTCACTCGAGGGCCGCAGCTTCGCAGACCGTACGGCAGGCGGCAGGCATTCTGGACGGGTAGGAGAGCGGCTTCTCCACCTCCAGTTCTATTGAGCCGTCTATCGCGCACTTCAGGGCAATCGCGTGGGGCTCGCGGGGACTTCTCGTGGGCCTTCGAATTTCATGCCTGTCCTGTCGTCGTTGACGGACCTAGCACTCTCTCTGCGGCGGGGGCGCTCTCAGCATGTGCCTGACTCCAAAAAGAAGTGGCCCTGGGAGGGCCCATTTGAGCGCGAGTTTAAGAGTCTTTAAGAAACATACTGGGAGGGACGAAATGAAGAAGAGTTTGCTGCTTTGTACTGCCTTGGCCTCAATTCCTGCGCTGTTCGGGGCCGCCTCTACGGCCCACGCGCAAGACAAAGCGGACTGGGGCGTCTCGGAGGTTATCGTTACGGCGCAAAAGCGCGCACAGCGCCTGCAGGACGTGCCGGCCTCGGTGACCGCTCTTACGGCGGAGAACCTCGCCGTCTACCGCATCCAAAACGTTGACGACCTCGACTCATTGTCGCCGAACCTGACCATAACGTCCGTCCCCGCCGGCAATTCGGTGCCGACCTATTCGATGCGCGGCGTGGTGGCCGTCGGCTCGGCGCCAGGCGCGGACAAGGGCGTCGCACTCTATATCGACGGCGACTACATCGGCTCGGCCTCGGGCTCGTCCTTCGATCTGGCCGATATCGAGCGCATTTTCACCGTCGAGTTCTGATCATCGGTCATCCCTTTAATTGGCCCAGCCAGCCTGGAGGAGCGATCATGCCGAAGTTCTACTACGGCTGGTACATCGTCGCGGTCGCCGTGCTGGTCTACATGTTGACCACCGGCTCGACCTACGGCGCCTTCGGCCTGTTGGTGCTGCCGGTGTCGGCCGAGTTCAACCTGTCGCGCGCCGACATGAACACGGCGATTATCCTTCTGAACCTCGGCAACGCGGTCATGGCCCCCCTGGTCGGGCGGGCGTTGGATCGGTTCTCGGCCAAATACATCATGATGGGTTCAAGCCTGCTGTTCGGCCTATGCTTGGCGGTCCTTGGTTTGTCGCGGTCGCTGCCGTTGGACGCCCTGGTCATCGTCGCGCCGCTCGCCCTAGCCATGCAGGGCGCAGGCACCATGACCATGTCGGTCTTTGTGGCGCGCTGGTTTCAGGTCCAGCGCGGTCGCGCCATGGCCCTGGCGCTGATGGGGACGTCGTTCGGCAGCATCATCGTCGCCCCAATCGTCGGCATACTGATCGAAGCCCAGGGCTGGCGCGATACGCTCCTGGCTCTCGCCGTTGCGGTTGGCGGGCTGATTTTCCTGCTGAGCTTCAGCATGCGTGACCGCCCTCGCGCCGACGAGGCGGAAACCGGCCGCCCCACGGCCGGGGCGACCGTGTCGGCCGCTACGCCGCAGGCGCCTTCGAAGGTCCGCGAGCTGCTGCGCATGCCCCAGTTCTGGTCCATCGCGCTGTCATCCTCCCTGACCTTCGCCATCAGCCAGGCCGTGGCCATCAGCTTGGTTCCGCTGGCTCTGGGGCAGGAGCTCACCACGCTGCAGGGCGCGAGTCTCGTCTCGGCGGCGGGCGTGGCGGGAATCTCGGGCAAGGCTGTGCTCGCGGTGGTGGCCGACAAAATCGACAGGGTCTTGCTCCTGACCTGTCTCTTCGGCCTGCTCGCAGTCACGAACGGGGCGCTCATGCTCAGCGAGGGGTACGCGGCCCTGCTCTGCGCCTCGGTGCTTCTGGGGCTCTCGGGCGGGGCGATGATCCCTGCCTTCTACGCCCTGCTGGCTGATCGCTTCGGCGTGGCGTCGTTCGGCACCGTTCGCGGGCTCATGGCGCCGATCTCCGCTGTTCTCGGGCTGGTAATGGTCCGCATCGCCGGAGAGGTGTTCGATCGCACCGGTGGCTACGACGCTCTTTTCTTGGGCTTCGTGGTGGTCGAGATCGTGGCGCTGGCGCTGATGTTCGGGACCCGCCTAATACCGGCCCCGCCGATCGTGATCAGCAGAGCCGCCGCCTCGGCGGGCAGCTGACAACGCCCTCGCATCGCTTGGGCCGTGACGACCAAAAACGAGAACTATCGAGCTCCAGTCCGGGCGAGCTGATCGTCTGGTCTGCGAGGTGCAGTAAGCGTGGTCAAGCGAAGGAAGGTATGGCGCAACAGTCGATCGACGGAGCTGGAAAACCAGGATCTGCCACCGTGCCTTGCGCACGCTCTCATGATGCGGATCCAGCTCGCATACTCCCATACGGGCCAGCAGCATCGCGCTGCGCGACAGGCCGGACAGATGGCAGCAATCGACCTACCGCCAGCCAACTTTGCCGCTTGCGCTTATGGGGGCGTCCACAGATGGCAGACGTCGATGCCGCGCTCGAACAGCAGGTCCTCGACGTTGCGCAGCGACAAGGGGTAGCGCACGTACCTCATGACCACCAACCGGATCACCTCGGGCGAGGAGTCAAACCAGCGGAACAGATCGTGGGTCTTTTTCTGACGGGCCATTTCGCCCGCCTAAACCCTACCCCTTACTGGTCGGTGCATTTCAGCTGACAATGCCGCCCGTCACGCTCTACTCTTTTGAATCTAGACCCTTTTATCCGGTTCAGATGATTCCATCTGAACCGGAAAGGGTCTAGGACGGCCCAGCGCCGCCGTGACGTACCGATCAGAACTCGGCGGTGAAGTCGAGGCCGACAGTCCGCGCGCGCTCATAGATGGCGGCGACGGCCAGGGGCGTCCCAAGGATGTATCTCGGGGAGCCCTCGTCGAACAAATTGTGGGCCCAGAGCGCGAGGGAGCCCTTGACGGGGCCGAGATCGAGATCGTCGAGGGCGATGCGGGCGTTGACCACCCAGATGGACGGAACGCGCGTGCGGCTGCGGAACGTAAGGTTGGAGCCGCCGTCGTGCTCCGAGCGGTAATTGGCGTCGGCGCGAATATTGAACCGCGCGTCGCCGACCACCGGCGGAGACACCCACTGCGCGGACAGATTGGCCACCCACTTCGGTCGCTGCGCCGCAAGCGAATTGCCCGCCGCCACAAATCGCGAATCGAGTCTCGTCAACTTGAAGTCCAGATAGCTGACGTTCGCGCTGAGGGTGATCGCTTGGACCGGCACGGCCGTCACCTCGAGTTCGGCGCCCTTGGCCTTCGCGTCACCAGCATTGACCAGCACCTGCGCCGCGGCGGGAACGCCGAACGTCGACCCGGCGCCGGCGTATTGCAGGTTGCCGTACTTGGCGGAGTAGAGGGCCAGGTTGGTGCGCAACCGGCGATCGAGCCAGTCCGCCTTCAAGCCCGCTTCCAGGGACTTGGCGGTTTCCGGCGCATAATTCAGGGTGGCCAATCGACCACCGGAAATATAGCCGGTGGAGTATTTGCCGTAGAGCAGGATGTCGCTCGTCGGCTTGTAGTTGAGACCAAGATTATAGGTCCACTTGTTGCCGTCGTAATCCAGGGTGCCAACGGTGGGGATGGTCCTGTCGGTGCCCCGCTTCTTGTCGTCCGTGTAGCGGGCGCCAAGCACGGCGTCGAGGGTGTCCATGACGTGGAACTCGCCTTGCGCGTAAACCGCGTAGGACCTTACCGTGACGTCGCTCAGCCGCGTCGGAACCGCCGGCGCCGGGATCACGAAACCCGGCGCGGCCCTCAAGGCGATGGAGTTGATGGCGGTGCCCGCAGAGCCCTTCGCGTTCTTCTGATGAAACCAAAGACCGCCGGTGGTCAGATGCAGAAGCTTCGAATCGTAGTCGACCTGCAGCTCCTCGCTCCACTGCGAATCATGACCGGCGGAAAGCGTGACGAGGGGCAGGAACGGGACGCCGGGCGATGCGAACAGACCGCCGAGGCCGTACAACATATTGAGCGGCGCATAGTAGCTGCCCTTCCGGTAGGCCACGATGTTCTTGACGTTGAGACTGTCGCTGACCCGCCAGTTGGCCGACAGGGCATGACCCGTCGCCTTTACCGTGCTGGGGACTGTGGCCCAGTTGTTGACGGATTCGGGGCGGTCCGGCGTCACGACGTTCGGTGACCCGCTGGCGGTGTTCAAGTTGGTGAGCGTGGGAAATATGAAGGCCAGTTGGCCGACGCCCTGTTCGGTCAGATGCCCGTCCGTGTGATCGAATTTGTAGTTGAGGCTGAAGTCCGGCGTGACGTCGAACTTGAGCGCCGCCGCCCAGGAGTCGGAGTCCTCGCTGCCGAGCCATTCCGGCGATTCCAGCCGGGACGAGAGACCGGACGTGGCGCCATTCCACACGGTTCCCGCGCCGGTGTTGCGAATTTCACCGCGACGCTCGGAATGGGCGTAGGTCACGGTGGCGCTGAACGGCCCCAACTGCGGGGTGTCGATGCGCGTGCGCGACTGGAACTGGTCGTAATTGCCGAAGGTGAGCTGCTGCTTCACATGGAACTCGCCCTTGGGGCCGCGGGTGGTGATGCTGATGGCGCCGCCGGTCGAGTTGCGCCCGAACAAGGTGCCCTGCGGGCCCTTCAGCACTTCGATCTGCTCGATGTCGGCGATGTCGAAGACCGAGCCCGAGGCCGTGCCGATGTAGACCCCGTCGATGTACAGCGCGACGCCCTTGTCGGCGCCGGGCGCCGATCCGGCCCCTAGAACGCCGCGCATCGAGTACTGCGGCCCCGAATTGCCGGCGGGCACCGTCGTGACGGTCAGGCTCGGCGACACGGAGTCGAGGTCGGCGACGTTCTGGATGCGGTTGATGACCAGGGTCTCCGCGGTGAGCGCTGTCACCGAGGTCGGAACATCCTGCAGCCGCTGTTCGCGCTTTTGCGCCGTGACGACGACCTCGGTGACGCCCCAGCTCGCGGATCCTTCCGCGTGAGCGGTCGAAGCGCCCCCCCACAGCGTCGGAATCGAGGCCAAGGCAGTGCAAAGCAGCAAATTCTTCTTCATTTTGTCCCTCCCAGTATGTTTTTTCTAGACTCTTAACTCGCGCTCAAATGGGCCCTCGCAGGACCACTTCTTTTTGGAGTCAGGCACATGCTGAGAGCGCCCCCGCCGCAGAGAGAGTGCTAGGTCCATCGACGACGACAGGACAGGCATGAAATTCGAAGGCCCACGAGAAGTCCCCGCGAGCCCCACGCGATTGCCCTGAAGTGCGCGATAGACCGCTCAATAGAGCTGGAGGTGGAGAATCCGGTCTTCTACCGGTCCAGAATTCGGACTACCTGCCGTACTGTCCGCGAAGCCACGGCCCTCGGGTGAATTTTGGGGGGGCGCGGCGCGCCCCTCGGTGGGACAAATCGTGTGCCCTGAACGAGGGGCAGTGTCCTTCGACCGCCGACCCGTATAGGGCGCATTCCAGCAGCTCGCCCGAGGGACATGAGAATGAACACAGAGATGACTGGACGTACGGCGGTGATCACCGGCGGCGCGCGGGGCTTCGGTAATGGTTATCGGCTCAACGGCTTCAAGCTCTTCTGCACCCAGGGCGCGGCGAGGACCTACCTCGTGAACTGCCGCACCACCCGAGATGGCAAGCAGGACATCGGCTTCGCGATCGTCGAAAAATCTGATTCGGGCTTTGAGGTTCACCCCTACGAAGACAAGCTTGGCTGGAGAGGCGCGAACACCGGACCGATGGTGCTGTCAGTCGAACGGCAACTCGTCTCCACCTGGCGCAATCAGGGCAGGGGTGGGCGGTCGTCAGGCCGCGAGTGACCGCCACTCTGCCAGTGCGGCGGAGCGTCGTTGGCAGTAGATTTCCCGGCTGACGAGGTGGTGCTCCTTGTTGAAGTGGTTATGGACACAGGCGTGAACCGAACTGAATGTCTGCAGAGTCTTCATCCTGCGGAACCGGTTCTTCGCCCGCTCTCGTCGTGGGAACGGCTGGTGTGAGTTTTCCGCTCGGTTGTTCAGCCAGCGGCCCACCTCCTGATGGTCGGCATTGCCGACTTCCTTCAGCGCGGCGCCATAAGAGCGAAGGCCGTCGGCGCCACCTCGGTGATCCGCCGGGCCCGGAACGGGGCGATGGCGGCCGGACCTTGGATCCGGTCCCTGCTCGAGCGGCGGCCCGCCCGGGTGGTCACCGTCGCCATGGCCAACAAGACCGCCCGCATCGCCTGGGCGGTCCTGGCGCGCGGCGACGTCTATCGGCCCGCCGCCGTGGCCTGATCCCAATCGCCGCGGCCAACGCCGCCGCTCCAGACTGTAAGGGTGCACAAGGCTTGATGATGATCTGAACGCGGCCGCAGACCAGGACAACCCGAGGCATTGTCGGAGCTTTGAGCTCGATGCTCTGAGTGGGACCCGGTCAGCGGACTCCATCAGGGCCAGCGGCCATCAACGCCGCGCAAACAGGCCGGACAGATGACCGCACCCGACAGATCACCAGCTCAAGCCAACTTCACCCTTGCGGGGCAGGGGCCATCCACAGATGACAGTCCCGTCTCTTTAGCGCTACCAATCGGCGGCCGCGCTTGGAAGTCAAGCTTGCGGCGCTGCGTCCGATTGGCGACGGACGATCTCGTGACGGAACAGGCGCCGTTCGGGAGCCGCCGTCTCGCCGTGCCGGCGACGGCGCGCCGCTATGGCCAACATCTCGACCGCCGCCTGCGCCATTTCGGCGACCGGCTGGCGTACCGTGCTGAGCTCGGGCGAGATGGTGGTGGCGAGCGCCGTGTCGTCGAAGCCGCAGACGCTGAGGTCGCCCGGAACCTCCAGATGGAGGCGGTGCGCCGCCGCCACGGCCGCAGCCGCCATGTCGTCGTTGCTGGCGAAGATCGCCGTCGGCCGCGGCGACACGGCCAGCAACTGGCCGGCGGCGACGAGACCCGAGCGGTAACTAAAGTCGCCCTGGGCGACCAGCGCTTCGTCCGCAGGCAGCCCCGCCTCGCGCAGGGCGAGCCGGTAGCCCTCCAGCCGCCTGGCGCTGGCGGTCTGGTTGGCGGCGCCGCCGATGAAGCCGATGCGTCGGTGACCCAGGCCCAGCAGATGCCGGGTCATCTCCGCCGCGGCGAGGGCGTCGTCGATTGTCACCCCATAGGCCCCGGCCGCCGGCGCGCCGGTCGCCAGCACTACGGTGGCGATCCCGGCCGACAGCAGTCTTTCGACGATCTCCGGAACGTCGCAGAACGGCGGGGGCAGGATGACGCCGTCCGGCCGGTCGGCCAGGACCCGCGCGGCGACGGCTGTAGGATCCAACCCGTCGTCGCAACGGACCAGCATCAGCTGCACGTCGCTGCGACTGGCCTCCGACAGGCAGCCCAGCAGCACCTCGCTCAGATAGGCTGCGCTGGGGTTACCGTAGAGCAGGGCGATTCTCGTCCGCGCCGCGCCGGCCAGCAGGCGCGCGGCGGAGTTCGGCGCATAGTTCAGCGCGGCGATCGCCGCATTGACCCGCTCGCGGGTCTCGGGGCGGACATTGGCGTCCTTGTTGATCACGCGCGAGGCGGTCATCGGCGAGACGCCGGCCGCCCTGGCCACATCGCTCAATGTGGGCGCCGCTCCGGCACGACGCGATGTCGTCAACGCCAACCCCCGACTCCGAACCGCCGTCACGCCAAAAAGGGTAGGCCCGGCGAGGGGCGCTGACAATCCGCGCATCCGGTGTCGCGCATCTGGCACCCCCGCATCAAGTATGTTAGCGCTACCACCAGGGGCGTTCGCGGCCCTTTCCAGGGAGGCGCCATGTACCTCGGCATCGACATCGGCACCTCCGGGGTAAAGGCCGTGATAGTCGACGACCGCGGGGCGGTTGCGGGGCAGGGGACGGCGCCGCTGGTGGTCTCGCGGCCGCAGGCCCTGTGGTCGGAACAGGAACCGGAGAGCTGGTGGCGGGCGACCACCGCCGCCGTCCAGGCGATCGATCCGGCAGTGCGCCGGCGGGTGCGCGGCGTGGGGCTCGCGGGCCAAATGCACGGGGCGACTCTGCTGGGCGCCGACCACGGGCCGGTGCGCCCGGCCATCCTGTGGAACGACGGCCGCAGCTTCGCCGAATGCGCGGAACTGGAAGCCGCCGTCCCGGACCTGCATGCCATCGCGGGCAATCTCGCCATGCCGGGGTTCACAGCCCCCAAGCTCCTGTGGGTGCGCCGCCACGAGCCCGAGGTCTTCGAGCAGGTCCGCTTGGTGCTGCTGCCGAAGGACTATGTGCGGCTGAGGATGACCGGCGATGCGGCCTCGGACATGTCGGACAGCGCCGGCACGCTGTGGCTGGACGTCGCCCAGCGGCGCTGGAGCCAGGCGATCCTGGCCGCCTGCGGCCTCTTCACCGACCAGATGCCGGCGCTCTACGAAGGCCCAGAGGCCACCGGCCGGCTACGCCGCGAGGTCGCTGAGCTGTGGGGTGTCGGCGAGGTCCCGGTGGCTGCAGGCGGCGGAGACAATGCCGCCGGTGCGGCGGGCGTCGGCGTGGTGCGCGAGGGCGACGCCCTGCTGTCGCTCGGCACCTCCGGGGTGATCTTCGTCGGCACCCGAGAGTTCCGGCCGAACCCGGCGCGGGCGGTGCACGCCTTCTGCCACTGCCTGCCCGACACCTGGCATCAGATGGCGGTGCACCTCAGCGCCGCCTCTTGCGTCGACTGGGTCGCGCGGCTGACCGGGGCGGCCGGGCCGCCCGAGGTGTTCGCCCGCGCCGAGGCTGCGGCGCCTGGCGGCGAGATCTTCCTGCCCTACCTTTCCGGCGAGCGGACGCCGCACAACGACCCGCACGTCCGCGGGGCCTTCCTGCAGCTCGACAACGAGACCGACGCCGGCCGCCTGTCGCAGTCGGTGCTGGAGGGGGTCGCCTTCGCCATCGCCGACGGGCTCGACGCCCTGCGCGAGGCGGGCACGCAAATCCGACAGCTGTCGGTGATCGGCGGCGGCGCCCGCTCCGACTACTGGGGCCGGATCCTGGCGGCGACGCTGCGGACGCCGCTTGTCTACCTGCAGGGCGGGGAGGTCGGGCCGGCGCTGGGCGCGGCCAGGCTCGCCCGTGCGGCGGCGGACGGCGGCGATCCGGCCGAGATCTTCGCGGCGCCGCTCGTCTCCCACGTGATCGAGCCCGACGCGTCGCTGCACGCCCGGCTCGCCGACAAGCAACAGAGCTTCCGCGCGGCCTACCGGCGGATCAGTCCGAAAGAAGGAGTCTCATGAGCATCGACTATTTCGCCGAGATCGGCCCCGTCAGCTTCATGGGGCCCGAGGCCACCGAGGAGCTGGCCTACCGCTGGTACGACAAGGACCGGGTGGTGCTGGGCAAGCGGATGGAGGATCACCTGCGCTTCGCCGTCTGCATGTGGCACAGCTTCTGCTGGCCTGGCAGCGACGTCTTCGGCGCCGGGACCTTAAATCGGCCCTGGCATGCCGGGGCCAACGACAGCGAGGCGGCGGCGACCAAACGGGCCAACGCCTTCAGCTTCTTCGAGAAGCTCGACGTTCCCTTCTACACCTTCCACGACGTCGATGTGATGGCCGAGGCCCAGGACGCCGCCGGCCACCGCCGCCTGCTCGCTGAGGCGGTCGCCGACCTTGAACGGCTGCAGGCCCAGCACGGCCGCAAGCTCTTGTGGGGCACGGCCAACCTGTCCAGCCATTCGCGCTATGCGGCGGGCGCCGCGACCAATCCGGACCCGGAAGTCTTCGCCTGGGCGGCGCTGCAGGTCCGCGATGCGCTGGAGGCGACCCACCGTCTGGGCGGCGCCAACTACGTTCTGTGGGGCGGGCGCGAGGGCTACGACACCCTGCTCAACACCAACCTGCGCCGCGAGCTCGACAACTTCGGCCGCTTCCTGGCGATGGTGGTCGAGCACAAGCACAAGATCGGCTTCAAGGGCGCCATCCTGATCGAGCCGAAGCCGCACGAGCCGACCAAGCACCAGTACGACTTCGACACCGCCACCGTTTACGGCTTCCTCAAGCGCTACGGCCTCGAAGGCGAAGTGAAGGTCAATATCGAGGCCAACCACGCGACCCTCGCGGGCCATACCTTCGAGCACGAGATCGGCATGGCCGGAGCGCTCGACATCTTCGGCTCGATCGACGCCAACCGCGGCGACCCGCAGAACGGCTGGGACACTGACCAATTCCCCAACTCCGTCGAGGAACTGACGCTGGCGGCGCTGGAGATCCTCCGGGCCGGCGGCTTCACCACAGGCGGCTTCAACTTCGACGCCAAGGTGCGCCGCCAGAGCCTCGACGCCGTCGACCTGTTCCATGGCCATGTGGGGGCGATCGATGTGGTCGCCCGCGGTCTGCTGCGGGCGGCGGCGATCATCGAGGACGGCCGCCTCGACGCCTTCAGGGTCGAGCGCTACGCGGGCTGGGAGTCAGGCTTCGGCCGTGGGCTGATGGGGGAGGGTTCGAGTCTCGCCGCCGCCGCCGATCAGGCGCTGGAGCGCGATCTGGCGCCAAGGCCACGGTCCGGACGCCAGGAGATGCTGGAGAACCTCGTCAATCGCTTCTGATGCGGCGCCGGCTCCCCGATGATCGACGCCGTTCATCGCCGGACCGACCGCGATGCTCGTCATCCAAGCAAGGCCCGGGACCAAACACCTAGTGTCGTCTGGGCAGCAATCTCGCGGTCAAACAACGGAATGCTTTGCGACATCTCCGCCTCCTGTTGCAGCTGACCTCCGCAAGGCTCCCAGTAGTGCGGAGCGAGCGCTATCGCGGAAATCCTCCGCCACGGCCGTCTTCCGGCAGACGAGGTCGAAACCGTGGAAGGCGCCGGGCACGACGTTCAAGGTACAGTCCACGCTGGCCGCCTTCAATCGGCGCGCATAGTCGACGTCCTCGTCATGAAACAAGTCGCAAGTTCCAACCCCAATCCAGGTTGGCGGCAATCCCGTCAGGTTCTGGCGGCGCGCCGGTACGGCATAGTCGGGCATGCCTCCGCCCGGTTCGGCGCCGAGGTAGGAGGTCCAGCCGAACAGGTTGCTCCGGTTATTCCAAATACGAAGCGGCGATTGATCGATATCGGTGCGCAATGCCGTCCTGTCGTCGAGCATGGGATAGAAGAGCAGCTGAAACGCGACCCTGACCTCACCACGATCATGCGCCAAGAGAGTCAGGCCCGCGGCCAGGCCGGCGCCGGCGCTGCTGCCGCCAATGGCGATACGCGTGGGCGCTACGTCTTCCTGGCCATGCAGCCATTTTAGCGCCGCGTAGCAGTCGTCCATCGGCGCCGGATAACAATGCTTGGGGCCCAGCCGGTAGGCGACGGCGACCACGATGATTCCAAGGTCGCGACAGAGGGCGACAAGTTGGGCTTCGTCCTGCTCTGGCGTTCCCATGATAAAGCCGCCGCCATGTATCCACAGGAGCGCGGGAGACGGCTCAACCGCCGCTTCGGGCCGATAGAGCCGCACGCGCAGCAACTTGTTGTCGCTCGGTCCCGGAATCAGAGAATCACGGATCGTGACGCCTTCAACGACGGGCAGCTTGGCCACACCCCGCCATTTCTGAACCGCATTGATGACGCGAGTGAGCGTCGGCGTGAACGTCAAGCGCGGCAAGGATCTTGCCGCGCGCTGCAGCTCTGGATGGAATACGTTCATCATGTTTCCTCACGCGGCCGGGCCGCCGCGCATCCCGCAACGGCCCGGTCCCATTCCTCCACCAGGTCGAACGCCTGATTGGCCCTAAGCCACTGCTGCTCAAGGCCGCCCATGAGGGCGAGAAGTCGGCGCGCCACCGAGTGTGGTTGCGCGGTGTGGGCCTCGAACATTTTGGCGATCGCTTCCAGCGCGGCGGCTTCGCGGGCCTGGAAATAGGAATGCGCCGGATGATCCGGATCCAGCGCATCGGCCTGCAGCACCACATAGAGCCGAACCAGTCCGGGTTGGGCGCTGTTGCGGGCGACTATGGCGCGCAGCAGCCCCAGGGCGGTCTTGAGGTCGATTTGATCTGTATCCTGCCGGACCGGCCCCACCAACCTCACGTTCAGAGCGTCACGCCGGTCGCGCTCCTGCAGGAGCGCGATCAGGATCTGGTCCTTGGTTCCGAAATGATAGAGCAGGCCGCCGTTCGTCAGCCCGCATCGGCGAGCCAGTTCCTGCACCGTGAAGCCCGCATAGCCCTTTTGCCCGATGAGGGTGATCGCCTCATCGAAGATCTGCTTGCGGCGCACATCGACGGCCTCACGCCTTCGGGAGACTGACGCACTCATCGCAAAACTCCTTGTGTCATTCTACTGATCGAGTAGTCAGTAGCGTGAACGGCTCCTCCGCACAACCGCGGGGAGCCATTCACCCGACCCGAGTTGAGAGACACACCATGAACCAGGCGACGGCGCAGACCGATTTCACGCAGGCCGTGGAGAGAATCCGAAAGGGGGCCTCGGCTGAGAGCCAGGCCGGCCTGATCTATGCTCAACTGACGAAGTCCGAGCGGCTCGGCCTGCTGGATGGTGATGAATCGATCTGGGCGGGCCTCGGCTCAATCGCCAAGTCCGGCTACAATGCCCGTCCCTATGTGATGGGCGCTGTCGAACGGCTCGGCGTGCCCGGCATCCGTTTCGTCGATGGTCCGCGGGGCTGTGTCGCGGGACACGGGACAGCCTTTCCAGTTCCCATGGCGCGTGGGGCGACCTGGGACTTGGCGCTTGAGGAGCAAATCGGCGAAGTCATCGGCCGCGAAGTCCGCGCGCAGGGCGGCAATTTCTTCGGCGGCATCTGCATCAATCTGCCGCGTCACCCCGCTTGGGGCCGTGTCCAGGAAACCTATGGCGACGAGCCCTATCACCTGGGGGAGTTTGGCGCGGCCTTGGCCCGCGGAACGCAGAAATACGTGATGGCCTGCGTCAAGCACTTCGCGCTGAACTCAATGGAGAACGCCCGTTTCAAGGTCGACGTGCAGGTCGACCCGGCTGATTTGCACGATATGTACCTGCCACACTTCAAGCGCGTGGCGGACCAAGGCGTATCGGCGGTGATGAGCGCCTACAATAGCGTCAGCGGCGAGTGGGCGGGTCAGAATCCTTATTTGCTCACGGCGGTCCTGCGGGGCCAGTGGCAGTGGCGGGGCGTGACGATTTCCGACTTCGTCTTCGGAATCCGCGATGCCGGCGGATCGCTCACGGCGGGTCTCGATGTGGAAGCGCCTTTCGCGCAACAGCGGGCGCACCGCCTGCCAGAGCAGATCGCGAACGGGACCGTCAGTTGGGATGACGTCCAACGTTCGGGCCTGCGAACATTGGCCACGCAGCTTGCCTCCTACGCGGCGCGCGACGATGGTGACTTTGACGCCGCGACCATGGCCGATGCATCGGCGCGCGCGTTGTCGCGACACGTCGCCGCGCGCGCCATGGTGTTGCTCAAGAACGACGCGGTGGAGGGTGCGCCGCTGCTTCCCCTTGTTCCTGCGAGCGTCACTTCAATCGCTGTGATCGGCAGGCTGGCCACCGCGCCGAACATGGGCGACGAGGGATCATCCAATGTCCACGCGCCTAGTCACGTGACGCCGCTTGACGGGGTTCGCGCGGCTTTTCCGAACGCGCGGATTGACGTCGTGACCGCCGATGATCCGCGAGAAGCGGCCAAGGCCGCGGCCGCCGCGCAAGTCGCCATTGTCGTGGCGGGGTATGATCACGAAGACGAAGGCGAGTTCATGGGCGCTACCGATCCGGCGCTGGGCGCGCTGTTTCCGGCGCCGCCCCCTGGGTACGATCTTTCCGCGCGCCGCGAAGGCGCCATCAAGATGGCCGTCGGGGGCGACCGGGCGTCGCTCACGCTGCGCGCGGTCGATGAGGCCATCATCCTGGCGGTCGCCGCCGCCAATCCCCGGACGATCGTGGCCCTGGCTTCGGCCGGCGCGGTGCTGACCGAGGGCTGGCGTCAGCACGTACCGGCGATGCTGCTGATGTGGTACGCGGGCATGGAAGGCGGCCATGCCTTGGCCGATGTGCTGACGGGCGTGCAAAACCCGGCCGGTCGCCTGCCATTTTCGATACCCACCTGCGCCGAGCATCTGCCCTTCTTCGACAAGGACGCGGCCACGATCACCTACGATCGCTTCCACGGCCAGCGCCTTCTCGACAAGCTTGGCGTCGCACCGGCCTTCCCGCACGGTTTTGGGCTCAGCTACACCGACTTCTCGATTGTGACCGCGGTGATCGCCGCCCGAGACGACGTGAGCGCGACTTTGCACGTCGAAGTTAAGAACAGCGGAAATTACGACGGTCGTCATGTCGTGCAAGTCTATGGGCGCAGCTCAACCGGACCTTACGAAGATCAGCGCATGCTGGTCGGGTTCGCTGGAATCGATGTTCGGGCCGGGGACACGGCTCGCGTAGAAGTCACCGTTTCGTATCTGCCTTTGGCCGTTTGGGATCAGGCGGGCGCCAGGCGGATATTGCCGAAGCCATCCGACTTATTGCTGGAAATTTCTTCCTTCGCCGGTGATCTGGACGCTCGCACAATCAGATTGAGGTGAGGGCAGCGTGACGCGCCCGCGACCACACAGAAACGTCCTGAATCAATCGGTTCCGGATTTGCTGATTCGGAGCGGGTTGATGGGCGTGTAGCGCTATGAGCTGAGCGAGGCGCAATGGGCGCGGATCGCGCCGATGCTGCCGGGCAAGGCGACGGACCCTCGGGCGGACGGCGGCGGATGACCGATTGTTCGTGAACGGGGGTTTGTGGGTGCTGCGGTCTGGCGCGCACTGGGAGCACCTGCTGGAGCGCTACGGCAAGTGGAAGAGCGTCCACGCCCGCTTCACCCGCTGGTCCAGGAAGGGCGTCTGGGAGCGGGTGTTCGCCGCGCTGATCAGGGACCTCGACAGCAAGTATCTGATGCTCGCCTCCACCCTGGTCCGCGTCCACCAGCGGGTGGCCGCCGGAAAAGGGGGGCCCAGACTCAGGCTCTGGGGCATTCCCGAGGCGGACTGACGACCAAGATCCACATGGTCTGCGACAGCTGGGCCGTCCCCGCCGCTTCATCCTCACCGCCGGTCAGCGGCACGACCGCCTCACCGCCAAGGCCCTGCTCGACGGCTTCAAGGCCGCCGCCGTCCTCGCCGACAAGGCCTACGACAACAACGACTTGCGCCAGACCATCGCCGAGATGAAGGCCGAGGCGGTGATCCCCTCAACCCGATCGCGCGAGGTCCCCATCCCCCACGACGAGACCGCTTACAAGGCGCGCAACCTCGTCGAGCGCTGCTTCAACAAGCTTAAGCACTTCCGACGCTTCGCCACCCGTTACGATCGAACGACCGACCACTACCTCGCCTTCATCCACCTCGCCGCAATCATGCTTTGTCTGCACTGATTGTGGATTCGTCCTACGCGGCGGCTCTGTTGCTTGGCGTCAGAACTTGAAGCTGACGTCGACGCCGTAGGTGCGGGCGCGTTCATACATGCCGGTCGCGAACACCGGGAAGGGCGCGCCGAACGTGACCCGTCCATTGTCCGTAAGGTTGCGGACCCAGAGCGCCACTTCCCCTTTGGTGTTCGCCACCTTGACATCCGCCAGAGCCACCCTCGCGTTGATGAGCCATGTCGCCGGGCTCGTCAGGGCGCTGGCGATCAGCGCGTTGTTGGAGAACGCATTGACGTACTCCCGGCTCCGGTAGTTGCCGTCCACGCGCAGGATCAGGCGGGAATCCCCAGGCATGTCCCGCACCTCGTACTGAGCGGCGACCTGCCCGGTCCACTTGGGCCGGAAGGCGGGGCGCGCCTGGCTGAACGGGGCGAACTGCGGGGCGATGTTGCTGATGTCGGACTGGGAGTAGCCGACGTTGGCGGTCAAGGTCAGGCCCTCCATCGGCGCCGCCATGTTCTCCCACTCGAAGCCCTTGGCCTTCAGGTCATAGGCGTTGATGAGCACGATCGACAGTTCCGGGTGACCGATCCCCCGTCCCGTCGTGGCCTGCTGGGCGTTGGTGTAGTCGACCGAGAACACCGCCAGATTGCTCCTCAGGCGCCCATCGAACAGGTCGGTCTTGATGCCCGCTTCATAGGACACCGAAAACTCCGGCTTGTAGGCGATGGAGCTGGCGGAGCCACCGGAAATGTAGCCCGTGGAATACTTGGCATAGGCGAAGATGTGGTCGGTCGCCTTGTAGTTCAGGCCCAGGAGATAGGTCGGCCGGTTCTTCGAATATCGGCTGTCGAGCGGCGCGACGCCTGACCGGAAGTGTTCGGTCTTCCGGTCCATGGTGATGCGATAGCCGGCCACCAGGTCGAGCTTGTCGGTGATGTGGAACTCAGGCTGCACATAGAAGGCGTCGGAGGTCACGTTGTAGGTCGACTCCCCTGTCGTGAGGACCGCGGGAATCACGCGGCCGGGGTAGATGCCCAGGCTGAGGATCGTCAGGCCGGGGAAGCCGACGCCCAGGCCGGTCCGGTCGCCCAGTCCGAGAGACTGGCCAAGGCCGGCGGTGCCGGCCTTGATGTCGTTGCTGAAGTGGATGTAGCCGCCGGTGACGTGCGCACGCCGGGTGTCCACATTGACGATGATCTCATCGCTCCACTGCCGCTCCGACGCCTGGACCAGGTTCGCGTAGCTGGTCATGGGCGCGCCCAGGGTGCCGGGCTGCATGGGCAGCGTCACGCCGGGCGCAATGTTCACAGGGGTCGCCACAGTGTTGATCAGCCCGCCGTAGCCGTCGAGTTCCATCGTCCCGAAGCTGCGGACCCGGCGATAGGACGCGATGTTCTTCACCGAGATGTTGTCGTTGACCTTGAAGTTGGTGGTGAAGTTGTGCCCCTCGACGCGGGTGGAGCCCTCGAAGCTGAGTTCGTTGTTCACCGCGTCAGGCCGGGTGGTCGAGACCGGCGTCAGTATGGCCTTGGTGGCCGGGGACTGGTTTGCCAGCAGGGCCGCGTAATAGACGCCAAGGCCACCCAGCGCGGCCAGATCGTTGCGCGCCACGACCCCTTCAGCCTCCGGCGTATGCTTGCTGTTGGTGTAGTCGTACTTGTAGTTGAACGTGAGATGTTCCGTCGCATCCAGATGCAGCCCGATCTGCACGGCATCGGAGCTTTCATCGCCCAATCGCGCCGGGCTCGTCAGCACGCCAATGCGGCCCTTGGTGGCCGCCGTGAAATCCCACTTGGCCCCCGCGCCCAGGTTCTTGGTGTCGCCATCCCGCTGGCTGTGCATATAGGCCACGGAGGCTGACAGTGGACCCCAGGCGGGGAAGTCGACGCGGGTCTTGCTGACGAACTGGTTATAGTTGCCGGCGGTGAAGGTCTGGTCCACGCCGAACACGCCCTTGGGGTCGCGGGTGGTGATGCTGATCGCGCCGCCGGTGGAGTTGCGGCCGAACAGGGTGCCTTGCGGGCCCTTCAGGATCTCGATCCGCTCGATATCGGCAAGCTGGAAGATCGAGCCCAGGGCGTTGCCCAGGTAGACGCCGTCGAGATAGAGCGACACGCCCTTGTCGGAGCCGGATGCCGCGGCCTGGGCGTAGAGGCCGCGGATCGTGTAGCTGGGAATGTTGGCGCCGCCGGGGCCCGAGCGGACGGTCACGTTCGGCGCAATGGCATTCAGGTCGCGCACGTCGTTGACGCGGTTGGCCTTCAACGTCTCCTGGTCGAAGGCGGTCACCGAGACCGGCACCTCCTGCAGGTTCTGGGCGCGCTTCTGAGCGGTGACGACGACTTCCTGCAGGGCCACGGGCCCCGCGGCGCCGGCGGCGAGCGTCGGCGTCGCGCCGAGCGTAATCAAACCGATGACGGCGGAGCCAGCAAGCAGGCGCGCGCGTAGGTTTTGTTGAATCATATCGTCGTCCCCCCCGAGTTGTTCGGTATTTATTGACGTGCAGTGCTACGGCCACGCCTCCAGAGGCCAAGCCATGGTAGCGCTACCATCTTCAAGTCAGCAACTCAACATCATTTCGCTCAGCCGAATTCCCAGGGCGCTTCATACCAAGAGGCTTTGCGGCGCGTGACGTGACGTGAAGGGCAGGCAGAAGCGGCCCGGACGGGTCTATCGCTGTCCGAAGGCGGCGCCCGGATCGCCATCGACCGCGCGGTCCAGGCCAACCCGTCGGAAGGCGAATATCCGTCCCTTTACCGCCGCTTCGTCGAGCTGGTGCGCAGCGGCCACAGCGCCGTCGACCTCGCCCCCTGCGGCTGGTGGCCGACGCCTTTCTGTGCGGGCGGTCCGAAACCGTCGCCCGCTTCGACGAAATTCGGTGCTCGCGGTCGGCGCGGCCTCTCTGCCAAGCCGACCTCAGGCCGAGATATTCAGGGCCGCTCCCAGCGCGCCAATCAGGGCTGCCCTGAACCGCTCTCCGACACGAGTTCCCGGAGGAAGGCCGTCAAAGCCATGGAAGGCGCCTGGGACGACGTCCAGCGTCACCGGAATGCCGACCTCGATCAGACGACGGCCGTATTCGATATCCTCGTCGACAAACAGATCGATCGATCCGACCCCGATGAAGGCGGGCGGCAGGCCCCGCAGGTTCTGCGCCCGCGCCGGAAGCACGTCTTGGATTGAGCTGGATACGTCATCAAAAACGCCGAGCAGCGAGCTCCAGCCGAACCGGTTCTTTTCAGGCGTCCAGATCAGCGCGCCCTGATACGGCGGTTTCTTTCCGATGCTGCCCGTTCGCTCGTCCAGCATTGGATAGATCAGCGCTTGGTAGACTAGGGGGATTTCACCGCGGTCGCGGGCGGCGAGCGCCAACATTGCTGCGTGCCCGCCGCCTGCGCTGTCGCCCATGACGGCGATACGATTGCGGTCGGCGCCCAGCTGCTCAGCGTTGGCATACAGCCACCTCAGGCCCGCATATGTGTCCTCCAGGGACCCTGCGAGGCTTGTTTCAGGCGCAAGGCGGTAATCGACGCTGACGATCACGCAGTTCAACGCTTTCGCGACTTCCTGAAGCCTGCGGATCTCGGTGCGGCCGCTGCCGACGACGAAGCCGCCTCCGTGAAGGTGCAGGATCGCCGGCCTGGGGGCGCCGCCCGTATCCGCATTGACGACATAGATGCGAAGTTCAGGGGCTCCAGGCGGACCGGGGATCTTTCGTGCGCTCCAGCGCGGTTGCGGAAGCGTCGGCAGGGCGTAGGCCAGCGCCGCCTTCCGCGTGGATTCAAGGGTTTGAGCGTTGAGCGGCGCCCGCGTCATCGCCAGCATCTGCGGCGCGTAGCGGCGAAGCTCCGGATGAACATAAGGAACCGGATCGAACTCGGCGGACGTCGCGTCGGCTCCCGCCGCGTCCGACATCTCGAGCGTTCGCCGCGTCAGAGGTTCCACGACGTCTCCTGTAAGTTCGCATGGTCTGGAAGCACCTGAGGGGTCTCGTGGCGCCAACCGGCAACAACCTGGGACCTTCGACAGGTGAGATGGACGCCGCCGCCCTTTAGGCGGCCGGCGCAACGATCCTGCCGGGACACGATCACCCGGCCTGCGGCGCTGCGGCGCTGACCGGTTCGTCGCGCAGGAGCGCGTTCACTCGCGCCCGCAGTTCGCCGACCGAGGTGTCGACCGGGACGCCGCCGTCTTCGAGCGTAGCCAGCGGAATTTCCGTGTAGAGCACCCGGCGTTCGGTCAGCACGGGCGGGGTCGAGGCGTGCAGCGTGCAGGACAGGTGCACCGTGATGTCTCCCGGCTCAGTGGCCAGGCTGACGATCGGCAGATAGGGCCGCGTCTTGGCGATCTCCACCGGCATAGCGACGCGATGCGAGCCAGCGACCACTTGCAACAGACCATTTGCTTCACTGCTCGGCGTAAGCGGAATGCCGAGCGTCATGCGCGAACACACATAGGCGTGGCGGCCGAGGTGGCAGTCTCGGTGGAACGAGAGATCCGAGGGTCCAGAGACGACGCCGACCGGCTTGAACAGGGCTTCGATGATCCGGCCCTCGACGGGCTTGCGCGCTAGATGGTCGTCGCCCGCCAGGGTCCGGCGAAGCCGGTCCCAAACTTCGCCGGACAAGATGCCCGCCGTGGTTGGAGAGTGCTCGACGAATTCCTGGAGCCGGACGCACTGGCGCGAACCGCCGGCCAGGGTGGCCCACCAGGACTTGCCGTCGCCCTCGGCATAGAGCGGTGCGACCCGGTCCATGTCCCCCGAAATCACCGCCATGTCCGTCGCCTGCAGCCACCCGCGCAGGTGGAGATAGCCGGCCTCGCGAAGGAAGTGGGCGATATCCGCCGGATCATCGTCGGGGGTGAAGGTGGCGGACAGATCGAGCGGCGCGCCACGCCGATCGACGAAATTCAAACCGTCGGCGGTGACCGCCCAACCCTCGAGCAGCGCGATCCACAGGGAATCCCAGGCCGAGACATCCGCGACGGAGCCGTCGCGGAACCGGAGCGCGCGGGCCATGAGAAATCCATTGAACGTCATCTGGTTCTGCGCCCAGTCGGAGAACTGATCCGCCGACAGGGTGACGATCAGGGCGCCGTCCACCGGTCCCCGGCGCACGCCGATGGCGTCGCCGTCGGCGACAACCGTCCACGTGGCCCCTTCGACTTCGACGGTCAAAGGCGGGGCCTGAAGCGCCGTCAGGCCGGCCATCGCCAGCCGCCCATGGACGGCCGCAAGCCAAGGGAAATCCCGAGTAAAGAAGGTCTCGGGGGTAAGCGGACGGCGATCGCCGTCTCGCCGTGTGCGGCGATCGAGGCTGCGGGACATGGCGTCTCCTCCGGGCTAGGGTGCGGCTGCGGGCGCGGCATTGACGCAGGGACCTGGAATCATTCGCGCCGCCGCGTGGTCCCACGCCGCGGCGAGGTCGAAGCCGCGATCGGCTCGAAGCCATTGCTGGAAGAGCCCGTCGAGGAGCGCGAGGACCTCCCGCGCCGACGCGCGGGGGTCCGCCACATGCCCCGCCAGGAGGCTGGCGACCTCGCTCAGCACCATGGCCTCGCGCGCCACGAAGTAGTCGTAAGCCGGATGTGCGGGATGCAAAGCCTCCGATTGGAGGACGATCAGAAGGCGCACCAACTCGGGCTGTGCGACGGACCGAGCCACAATGGCGCGCAGGGTTCGCAAGACCGTCAGCCGCGAATACGCCTCCTCGCAAGCCGCCTCCCGCTCGATCTGAACGGTGGCGGTGATGATTTTGGCTTCGCGCCGATCTCGCTCCGCCAGGATGGCGACGAGCAGCAGCTCCTTCGACCCAAAGTAATGGAGCAATCCGCCGTTGGTCAGGCCGCAACGCTTCGCGAGCGCCTGCACGGTCAAGCCATGGTAGCCAAGCCGGCCGATAAGCTGGATCGCTTCGTCCAAGATAAGCTGACGCCGAAGAGCGGGGTCGACCCGCGTGCGCGCCCGAGCGGCCATTTCCGACGCCTCAGATGACTGACCAATTAGTCGATAGTCGGGGTGTGCGCTCTGCGCAAGCGGAAAGGAAAGCCAGATCGGCGCCGCTTCGCGATGCCGAGCGGATTGCCGATGTCATAGAGCAGCGCGCGACGCCTAAGGCCGGCTATGGCGAGCAGGGCGCCGTGATCCCGGAAGCCTAAGATCACAGGGGGGCCGCCGCCTGGCTGTATTTCCGCTTCACGATGAGGCTGGCGGTCTATGAATGTCCCAGCTCGTTGGTTCTGTGTTGGCTCGATGGAGCGCGAACGCTGGCAACGCTCGCCGTCGTGAAAGTGATGCGGAAAAGGTCGCCGGATGATGATGAGGGTGCGTTCAACTTGCTTAGCTGAGACGCGCATCCGAGAGCGGACTGTCCCAATGTCCGAGTTGGGTGGTGGGCTCAGCCGGTGAGCGCAACACGCAGTCGAAAGCCAACTCATCTCCACTAGGCGTGGTGAGGGCGAGGTGCGTTTCGTCAGGCCGCGAGGTTCGCCACTCGGCCAAGGCGGCCGAGCCGCCACCTCTCACGCCCCGATTGGCCACGCCGCCAGGAGCTCGTCCGTGGTGGGAATGGTGGCCAGCATCGACAGGGCGTTGGTCAGCACCGCCTGAGCGTAGTCCTCGGGGAACTGGCGCGTGGTCCGCGGTTCAGGTCGAAGTTCGGGTCAGGCGCCGACGGCTTTGGCCTTCGGCAGGACTTCCTCGCCGAGCCACTGCAGGCCCTCGATGAAAGCCGAACGGGACGGGTGTGGAACCCCGCAACCCGACCAGGTGACCCCCAGCTCGGCGAGCTCGCCGAGGTCGTTGATCCACCGGTCGGCCTCGGCGCGGTTGAGCTCCTTCATCGGCCGCTGCGGCCCCATGCAGATGTCGAACGGCCCGTCGCGGCCCGCCGCGGCGCGCATGTCGCGGAGCTGGCCGATCTTGGCCTTGAGATCGGCGAGGCTGGCGATCTCGTCGGTCCTGACGCCCTTGCTCATCGGGCCGGCGACAAAGAAGGGCGACCAGCCGTCGCAGAGGGTCGCGGCCCGGCGCATTGCCCGCAGGCTGTTGCCGCCCACCCAGATCGGTGGGTTCGGCCGCTGTACGGGAAGCGGCCGCGGCCGGATCCCCTTTGCTGAGAAAGAAGCTCCCTCCTTCACCACGTCCTCGCCGCTCCAGGCCATCTTCATGGTCTCGATCGCTTCGTCCATGCGCGCGCCCCGGCCTTCGAAATCGGCGCCGAGGGCTTCGTATTCTCCCCTGAGGTAGCCGCCGCCGACGCCCAAGATCAGGCGGCCGCCCGACAGCACGTCGAGGGTCGCCGCCGACTTCGCCGTGACGAACGGGTTCCGGTAGGGCAGCACGATCAGGTTGGTGTGCAGCTTCAGCGTCTTGGTGAAGGCGGCCACCAGCATCAGGCCGGCGAAGGGATCGAGGGCGTCATGGCCGCCGGTGGACAGCCAATGGGCGGTCGGGGCCGGGTGGTCGGTGATGTAGCAGGCGTCGACGCCGGCGCGCTCGAGGGCCTCCGCCATCTGCCGGACAGCTTCCACGTTCTGGAACTCCGCCTGGTTGTCGATGTCCATGGGGATGCGGGCGGTGAATTTCATCGGCGGATTTCCCCCTTGTAGAGGCGCTAGGCCCCCGGCATTCGAAGCCGGACGTTCAGGATTGAACGATGACAATACCGATCGGTACCGCGCCTTCAAGCAGCGATTCAGCCGCCTCGCTAGCCGTGCGGCTCGTGGGCAGACCAGAGCTGTTGTCGCCGTCGACCAGCCATGAACCCGTATGTTCTTGGGGCCACCTAGGGATTTTCCAGGCAGCATTGGAGCTTCGCACTAGGCGCAGAGGGGCGGAGACACTTCCCCGTTTTCGGGCCGGTTTCGGCGGGGAACAAAGGTCAGATTCAGAGGACCCTACGTCGTTTTGACGCCGATTAGCCGCGCAGGTTCGGGCGGTTAGGTAGAGGGGGGTCTTGAAGAGACCCAGTTCGGGGACTGGGTGGCGGAGAGGGTGGGATTCGAACCCACGGTACCCGCGAAGGTACGCCGCATTTCGAGTGCGGTGCTTTCGACCACTCAGCCACCTCTCCAGGCGCAGTCGCGGGCCTGGGCCCGCTGAGTGAGGCGGGGAACCTAGCCACGCGCCGACCGGTGTCAAGCGCCGCTCAGCGCGGATAGAGGATCAGCTGGGTGCAGCGGAAAAGCGCCATGACCCTGTCCGCGGCGGCGTTGCGCACCTGCGCGTCCCAAATCTGGGTGGTTCGCCCGCCATGGACCAGCCGCGCCTCGCACGCCACGCGATCGCCCAGCCTGGCGGAGCTGAGGAAGTTGGACTTCAGTTCGATGGTGGTGAAGCTGATCGCGCCCTCGGGTAGCGAGGCCATGCAAGCGAAGCCGCAGGCGCTGTCGGCGAGGGTCACCACGCCCCCCGCATGCAGGTAGCCGTTGGGCGCCATGTGCAGTGGCTCGACCGTGAAGCTGGAGCGGGCCAGCCCCGACTGCACGGTCTCCCACACAATCTTGAGGTGCTCGGGCAGGCCGCCGGAAGGGGCAGTGGGCGCCGGGGAAAGGTCGCCGCTCATGAGATCGCTCCTTCGCCAAGCCAGGTCTCGCGCAGCTCGCGCTTGAGCACCTTGCCGATTGCGCTGCGCGGCAGCTCGGGCAGGACCTTCAGCTCGGCCAGGCGCTGGGTCTTGGCCAGACGGGCGTTGATCCAGTCCTTGAGCTCTTCCGCCTGGACCTGCGCGCCCGGCGCCAGCGCCACGAAGGCCACCGGCGTCTCGCCCCACCGCTCGGAGGGCGCGCCCACCACGGCGGCCTCGGCGACAGCGGGGTGGAGCATGGCCTCGGCCTCCAGGTCGGACGGATAGATGTTGAAGCCGCCCGAGATGATCATGTCCTTCTTGCGGTCCATCAGGACCAGGAACCCGTCCTCGTCGATGCGTCCCATATCGCCGGTGCGGATGAAGCGCAGGCCCTCGGGGCTGAACCACTCGGCCTCGCGGGTCTTGTCCGGCTGGCCGTGATAGCCCGTCATCATCGAGGGCGAGCGCCCGACGATCTCCCCGCTCCCGCCCGGGGGGACCTCGCGGCCTTCGTCGTCGATCAGCCGGATCTCGCCGCTCAGGGGTTTGCCCACGGTGTGCAGCTTGTCGCGGTGCAGGTGGGCCTCCAGGGCGCAGGTGCAGCCGCCCTCGGTCATGCCGTAATACTCGATCAGGCCCCCCGGCCAGCGGTCCAGCATCTCGGCCTTGGACGCCGCGCTCATGGGCGCGGAGGTGATGGTCTTCATCTGGTAGGCCGACAGGTCGAAGGTCTCGAAGTCCGGATGGTCCAGGATGCGGCGGCACTGCACCGGCACCAGGATGGTGTGGGTCACGCCCCGGGCCTGCGACAGGGCCAGGAACTCCCCCGCCTGGAAGCGCCGCATGAGCACGATGCTCGCCCCGTTGGCCAGGGGCGGCAGGAGGCCGATCAGGCTGGTGTTCGAATAGAGCGGCGTGGAGACCATGGCGACCGAGCCGGCCGGATAGGGCGCGCGGTGCAGGTTGATCCAGCGCATCTGCTGCGACTGGACGATGCCCTTGGGCGCGCCCGTCGTGCCCGACGAATAGATGATGTTGAAGGGCATGTCGGGGGTGATGCGCACCGGCGCCGGCCGGGTCCCCGCCGGGGCCAGCCAGGCGTCCCAGGCCCGGCCCGCGGCCGAGCCGTCCGCCGCGACCCGCACCGCCGCGATCTCGGCGGCGACCGGCGCCAGGGCATCGCCCGCCGCCGCGTCCAGGACGAGGACCTTCGCCTCGCTGTCCTTCAGCATCATGGAAATGCTGGCCGCCGTCGCCGTGGCCGGCAGGGGCGCCGCCGCCGCCCCGGCCCGCAGGGCGCCCAGGAAGGCCGCGACATACTCGATCGAGGAGGCTGAAAGGCAGATCGCCACGACGTCGGCCGCGCCCACGCCCTCCCGCTGCAGGGCCGCGGCGATGCGGTCCGTCAGGGCGTCCAGCTCGGCGTACGTTATCTGCCGGTCGCCTTCGATGAGGGCCAGGTGCTGCGGCTGTTCCCGGGCGTGCGCGGCGATCACGTCCGGGAGCGTGCCGAACGGCTCGGCCATCAACGCCTGGGCGGTCATTGGGGCGGTCATTGCATCGGGTTGGGCGTCTGTCGTCGTCATGCCCCGATCCTGCCGCGCCGGGCCGTCGGAGGCGAGCCCCGAACGCTGAGTCTCACCCCTGGACCCTGAGCGCGGCCGGCGCCAACATCGCCGCCGCGGGCGCCTGCCGCGGGAACCTCGACTGCGCGGGCGAATTCAGCAACAACCTTCACGTTGCGAGGAGCCCAGGATGAAGTCCAGTTACGGCGATACGGTCTCGGTGGCGCTGGATGGCCGCCACGTGGCCATCGTGGTGATCGACGCCCCGCCGCACAATTTCGTCAGCGTTGAGATGATCAGAGGCCTGGCCGACGCATTTGAGGCCCTGGATGGGGAGAACGACTGCCGGGCCATCGTGCTCGCCGCCACCGGCAAATCCTTCAGCGCCGGCGCCGACCTCGCCTCGGACACCGGCGTCGCCGGGAACGGGATGGGCGGCATCGGCGGCCTCTACGAGCAGGCGGTGCGCCTCTTCATGACCACGACACCGGTGGTCGCCGCCGTCCAGGGCGCGGCGGTGGGAGCGGGGCTTGGCCTGGCGCTCGCCGCCGATTTCCGGGTCGCCGGACCGGACGCCCGCTTCTCGGCCAATTTCGTCAAGCTGGGCTTCCATCCGGGCTTTGGCCTCACCGCGACCCTGCCGCGGATGATCGGCGCCCAGCGGGCCGAACTGATGTTCCTCACCGGCCGCCGGATCAAGCCGGACCAGGCGCTCGACTGGGGCCTGGTCGACGAGGTGGCGCCGGCCGATCATTTGATGGACGCCGCCCGCGCCCTGGCGCGCGAGATCGCCGAGAACGCGCCGCTCGCCGTGCTGGCCACCCGCAAGACCCTGCGCGGCGAACTGGCGGGCCTGGTGCGCGCGGCGACCGCCGCTGAGTTCGAGCAGCAGTCCATCCTGCGGGTCACTGACGACTTCGCCGAGGGCGTCCGCGCCGTGAACGAGCGCCGCCCGGGCAATTTCGCAGGGCGCTGAGCGCGCGCCTCAGCGCAGCCGTTCCATCTGGGCCAGCTGCCGCGCCGCGCCCACCAGGGCCGGATAGGGGTGGGCGATCAGCAAGGTCGGGATGTCGCGGACATAGTCGCTCAGGCGGCCCTTGTCCTCGAACCGCGACCGGAAGGACCCGCCGGTCAGGCGCTCGATCATCCGCGGGGCGATGCCGCCGCTGATATAGACCCCGCCGCGCGCGCCATAGGCCAAGGCGAAGTCGCCGGCCACTGAGCCGAAGATGGCGCAGAACCGGTCCACCGTGGCGGCGGCGACGGTGTCGCCTGCCGAGGCCGCCTCCAGCACGGCCTTTTCGTCGGCCAGCTCCCGGGTATGCCCGCCGATTTCGCACAGGCTCACATAGAGCTCGTACATTCCCGGCCCGGACAGCAGCCGCTCGATCGAGACGCGCCCCCGCTTGGCGTGCAGCCGCTTCCAGACCTCCGCCTCCAGGTCGTCATAGGGTGCGAAGCCCGCATGGCCGCCTTCCGTGGCGATGGCGATGTCGCCGCGCTCCGAGCGCGCCATGCCCGCCACGCCGAAGCCGGAGCCCGCGCCCAGCACCACGATGGGCCCGAACTCGGCGCCGCGGATCTTCGGCCCGATGGTGCGCAGGTCTTCCGGGTCCAGCCGCGGCGCGGCCAGGGCCTGGGCGGCGAAATCGTTGATCAGGCTGACCGCTTCGAGCTCGAAGGCGGCCAGCAGCTCCACTTCCGAGACGCGCCAGTCGAGGTTGGTGAACTCGATCTCGCCGTCCACCACGGGGCCGGCCACGGCGATGGCGGCGCGGGGCGGCCGGGTCTTGCCGGCGGTCGTGGTCAGGTACTCCTCGATGATCGCGGCGAGGGAATCGTATTCCCGGCACAGGAAGCTGCGGGGAAAGCGGATGTGGCCAGCCTCGTCCACGAGCGCGAAGCGCGCGTTCGTGCCGCCGACATCGGCGACCAGACCAACCACTCTGCTCTTCATGCTGCAGCCCCGAACAGCACCGACGCCCCCGCCTCGGCGGGTCCCGCGGCTCGACGCATCCAACCGAAAAGTTCCCGGCCATAGCCGCCGCATGCGGGCGGGGCCGGGGTCCGCGGACGGCTGAACAGCTCGCCGCGGTCGAGATTGATCTCCAGCGTCCCGCTCTGGGCGTCAAGCCGGATCACGTCGCCGTCGCGCACATAGGCCAGGGCGCCGCCATCCGCCGCCTCGGGCGTCACATGGATCGCCGCCGGCACCTTGCCCGAGGCGCCGGACATGCGCCCGTCCGTGACCAGGGCCACCTTGAACCCCTTGTCCTGCAGCACGCCCAGGACCGGGGTCAGGCTGTGCAGCTCGGGCATGCCGTTGGCCTGCGGGCCCTGGAAGCGCACCACGGCCACGAAGTCGCGATTGAGCTCGCCGCGCTTGTGGGCCTCCAGCAGGGCCTCCTGGTCCTCGAAGACCAGGGCCGGCGCTTCGACGTGCAGGTGCTTGGCCTTGACCGCCGAGGTCTTGATCACGGCGCGGCCGAGCGGGCCGGTCAGCAGCCGAAGCCCGCCTTCCGGCTGGAAGGGATCGTCGAGCGGCCGCAGCAGGTCGCGGTTCAGCGTCTGGGCCGGCCCCTCGCGCCAGACGAGTTCGCCGTCCTGCAGGAACGGCTCCTGCTGATAGCGCCGCAGGCCCGGTCCCGTCACGGTCAGCACGTCCTCGTGCGCCAGGCCCCCGTCCAGCAGCTGGCGCACGACGAAGGCCATGCCGCCGGCGGCATGGAAGGCGTTCACGTCCTCGGTCCCGTTCGGATAGACCTTGGCGATCAGCGGCACAGAGCGCGACAAGTCGTCGAAGTCCTGCCAGTCGATCTGCACGCCGGCCGCCCGCGCCATCGCGACCAGATGCAGGGTGTGGTTGGTCGACCCGCCGGTGGCCAGGAGGCCGACCATGGCGTTGATGATGCTCTTGGCGTCCACCACCGCCGACATCGGGGCGTATTCGTTCGTCCCCTGCGCGATCTGCACCGCCCGGCGCGGCGCGGCGGCGGTCAGGGCGTCGCGCAGCGGCGTGTTGGGGGTGACGAAGGCCGCGCCCGGCAGGTGCAGGCCCATCATCTCCATCATCATCTGGTTGGAGTTGGCGGTGCCGTAGAAGGTGCAGGTGCCGGGGCCGTGGTACGACTTCATCTCCATGTCGAGCAGCTCTTCGCGCGTGGCCTTGCCCTCGGCGTAGAGGCCCCGCACGTGGGCCTTCTCGGCGTTGGAGGCGCCCGAGGTCATCGGTCCGGCCGGCACGAAGATCACTGGCAGGTGGCCGAACGACAGGCCCCCGATCACCAGGCCGGGGACGATCTTGTCGCACACCCCCAGCATCAGGGCCGCGTCGAAGGCGTCGTGGGTGAGAGCGACCGCCGTGGACATGGCGATCACGTCCCGGGAGAACAGCGACAGCTCCATCCCCGGCCGGCCCTGGGTGACGCCGTCGCACATGGCCGGCACGCCGCCGGCGAACTGGGCGCTCGCCCCGACTGCGTGAGCGGCGGCCTTGATGATCTCTGGAAAGCGCTCGAGCGGCTGGTGGGCCGAGAGCATGTCGTTATAGGCCGAGACGATCGCCACATTGGGCGCCGTCGGGTTGCGCATCCGCTGCTTGTCCTCGCCCGGCTGGGCGGCGAAGGCGTGGGCGAAGTTGGCGCAGGACAGCTTGGCGCGCCCGGGCCCGGCGTGGCGGGCCTGCTCCATCCGCTCCAGATAGTCGGCCCTCAGGTCGAGGCTGCGGGCGATGATGCGGTCTGTGACGTCGCGGACGACAGGGTGCATGGCTTCAACCCTTATGGCTCAATCGGAATGGGCGGGGGACCAGAGCACGCGCACCGGGGCGCGGTCCTGGGCCAATATCGCCGTCACCGGCAGGTCGGCGCCGGCGAAGGCGGCGTCCAGGACCCGGCGCTTCTCGTCCCCGGACGTCAAGATCAGGATCTCGCGTGATCGCAACAGGGCTGCAAGGGTCAAGGTCACCCGCGCCAGCGGGGGCGATCCCCAGCCCGCGGGGAACCCCATCGCCAGGCGCTCGCCGTTCAGGTCCATCGCGGCGGGCAGGATCGGGGCGCCGGGGATCAGCGAGGCGACGTGCCCATCCTCGCCCATGCCCAGCAGCACGGCGTCGAAGGGCGTCAGGGCGCCGACCTGCGGCTCCGCGCGGCGGGCGGCGGCGTCCGGCTCCTCGCCGGGGTGAAAGAGCGGTGTGAAGGCCGCTTCCCGCGCTGCGCCCTGGAACAGGCGGTCGTTCAGCAGTTTCGCGTTGGACTCCGGCGCCTGAGGCGGGACACAGCGCTCGTCCGACAGCGTGACCGTGACGCGCGCCCAGTCCAGGGGCGCGCGGCTCAGGCGGTCATAGATCGCGCCGGGCGAGCGGCCGCCGGTGGCCACGAGGCTCGCCCGCCCCCTTTCGGTCAAGCCCAGCTCCAGCAGGGCCACGACCGCATCCGCCGCGGCGTCCGCGAGGGCTGACGAACTGGTGAAGGTTTCGAGCATTCGTGTTCCTAACGCGGCGAACCGGCCTCCGGTCGCGCCGGCGTGCTGCGGCCATTCCATTTTAGTCGCCTTTCAGGGGAACCTTCGAGGCCCGTCCGGTGCTATCGAATGTGTCGGCAACCGGCGCTATGGGCGCCTAGAATTCGTGGTCATTTCGCATGCGTATCGCGCAGGTCACCCCTCTATACGAAGCCGTGCCCCCCCGGCTGTATGGGGGGACTGAGCGGGTTGTGGCCCATCTGACGGACGCGCTTGTCGGCCTGGGACACGACGTCACCCTTTTCGCCAGCGGCGACGCCCGCACCAAAGCCCGCCTCGTGCCTGTGCGTGACCAGGCGATCCGCCTGGATCCGGCGCCCCTGAAGTCCGACCTCGCCGCCCATCTCAACCAGATCGCCGAGGTGCGCCGAAGGGCCGGCGAGTTCGACGTGATCCACTTTCACACCGACATGGTGCAGTTCCCGTTCTTCGACGGCCTGGCGCACAAGACCCTGACGACCCTGCACGGCCGGCTCGACCTGAAAGACCTGCCGGCGGTCTACCGCCGCTGGCCGCAGTTCCCCCTCGCTTCGATCAGCGACGCCCAGCGTCGCCCGCTCGCCTTCGCCAACTGGGCCGGCACGGTCCATCACGGCATGCCGGCCGATCTCTACAGCTTCTCGCCCAGATCCCAGGGCTATCTGGCCTTTCTGGGGCGCATCTCGCCGGAGAAAGGGCCGGAGCGCGCCATCGCCATCGCCAAGCGGCTCGGCCAGCGCCTGCGGATCGCCGCCAAGGTCGACGCGGCCGACCGCGCCTATTTCGAGGCGCACATCCAGCCGCTCCTGGATCACCCGCTCATCGAGTTCGTGGGCGAGATCGGCGATGGGGAGAAGTCGGCCTTCCTGGGCGGGGCCGACGCGCTCCTTTTCCCCATTGAGTGGCCCGAGCCCTTCGGCCTCGTGATGATCGAGGCGATGGCTTGCGGCACGCCGGTCGTGGCCTACAATTACGGCTCCGTGCCGGAGGTGGTCGAACCCGGTCTCACCGGCTTCATCGTCGAGGGCGAGGCCCAGGCGGCGGAGGCGGTCGCCAAGGCGCGGCGTCTGGACCGGGCGGATGTCCGCCTGCGGTTTGAACGGCGGTTCTCGGCGAACGTCATGGCCAAGGGCTATCTCGAACTCTATCAGGCGCTTGTCCGGCCAACCCGCCTGCCTGTCGCCCTGGCCGCAAGCGCTTAGTCGAGGTCCGCCAATGGATGACCTGGCGCCCGCCCCGGACGCTCCGGTCGAACACGGGGAGACCGGCGAGCCGCGGGTTCCGCACCGGCTCTTCACCCTGAAGGACCGGGACACCTTCATCGTGAACGACGCCTTCGGCGACATCGTGGGCGCGGCCGACGGCCTGTTCCATGACGACACGCGCATCCTCTCGCGCTTCCGCCTGCTTCTGGGGTCCAAGCCGCCTTCGCTCCTCTCGGCCGCCATCGCCCAGGACAACGTCTTCTTCACGGTCCATGGCTCGAACCAGGCGCTGCCCTATCCGGGCGGGCCGGTGGGGCCGCCGGGCGTCCTGCACATCGAGCGCAAGCGCTTCCTCTGGGAAGAGCGGCTCTACGAGCAGATCTCGATCGTCAACTACAGCCGCGACGTCGTCATCGTGCCCCTGGTCATCGAGTACGGCGCGGATTTCCGCGACATGTTCGAGGTGCGCGGCGCGCGGCGGCTGCGGCGCGGCCTCATGCTGCCTACCGAGGTGGACGGCCGGACGGTCCGGTTCGCCTATGAGGGGCTGGATCAGGTCACCCGCACCAGCGTGATCTCCTTCTCCGACCCGCCCGGCCGCATCGGGCCGCAGCATGCGGAGTACATGTACTCCCTGCAGGCCGAAGGTCGGCTCCAGCTCCATCTGGAGATCGGCGCCTGCGCCGCGGCGACCCCCAGCCGCGAGCGCTTCCGTTCCTGCGCCGCGCGGGCGCGCTTCGACATGCGCAGCCGCAGGCGGCATGGCGCGCGCCTGACGAGCTCGGGCCGGCTGTTCAACGACTGGCTGGACAAGTCGCGGGCCGACATCGCCCTGCTCACCACCCGCATGGAGACCGGCCCCTATCCCTATGCGGGCATCCCCTGGTTCTCGACCGCCTTCGGCCGCGACGCGATCATCACCGCCTGGCAGATCCTCTGGTTCGAGCCTTCCCTGGCGCGCGGGGTGCTCACCTATCTGGCGGCGCATCAGGCGGAGGAGACCTCCGCCTTCCGGGACTCCCAGCCCGGCAAGATCATGCACGAGACCCGCAAGGGCGAGATGCCGGCGCTGGGAGAAGTGCCCTTCGGCCGCTACTACGGCGGCGTCGACACCACGCCGCTGTTCGTGGCCCTCGCCGGCGCCTATGCCGAGCGGACCGGCGACCTGGAGCTCATCGACGCCCTGTGGCCGGCGCTGCTGCGGGCGGCGCACTGGATCGAGCATTTCGGCGATTCCGACGGCGACGGCCTGATCGACTACGCCAGAGGCGCCGAGAGCGGCCTGGCCAACCAGGGCTGGAAGGACTCAGAGGACAGCGTCTTCCACGCCGACGGCCGCTTTCCGCAGGGCCCGATCGCCCTTGTCGAGGTGCAGGGCTACGCCTTCGCCGCCTACAGGGCCTTGGCCAGGCTCTGCGCCCTGCGCGAGGAGCCGGAGGCCCAGGCGCGGTGGGAAGCGCGAGCGGCCCATGTGCGCGCGCAGGTGGAGAAGCGGTTCTGGATGGAGGACGTCGGATTCTACGGCATCGCCATCGACGGCGCGGGCGAGCTTTGCCGCGTCCGCGCCTCCAATCCGGGGCACCTGCTGTTCACCGGACTGCCGAGCCCGGCGCGGGCGCGAAAGGTCACCGAACAGCTGCTTTCCGGCGCCTTCGACAGCGGCTGGGGCGTGCGGACGCTCGCGACGGGGGAGGCGCGCTTCAATCCGATGTCCTACCACAACGGCTCGGTCTGGCCGCACGACACCGCCTTGTGCACCATGGGCATGGCCCGTTACGGCGAGCGCGACGGGGTCGTGCGCATGACCTCGGAGCTCTTCGAGACAGGGGCCAACTTCGGCATGCGGATGCCAGAGCTCTTCTGCGGCTTCCCGCGCCAGGCGGGCGAGTCGCCGGTGGCCTATCCGGTGGCCTGTCTGCCGCAGGCCTGGGCGGCCGGCGCGGCCTTCATGATGCTGCAGGCGTGCCTGGGCCTGCACATCGACGCCCTGGCCGGCGAGATCGAAATCCATGATCCGCGCCTGCCCATCGGCATCGATCGCCTGCACGTGGAGGGCCTGCGCGTCGGCGAGGAGACCGTCGACCTGCTGTTCGAGCGGGACGGGCGTCGGATCGCGGTCCACGCCGCCGGGCCGGGCCGCGGCCGCGTTCGCGTCCGGCGCTAGCGACGACGCGGCGCGTGCGCAATCCGCAGGATATTCGCCGCGCCGGGCGAGCCCATCGGCAGCCCGGCGAGGATCAGCACCCGCTGGCCGGGCTGGGCCAGGCCCATCGCCGCGGCCTGCTCAACGGCCTGCCGCGCCATATCCTCCGGGTCGGTGACCGCGGGCACGACGCGGGGCTCCACGCCCCAGGCGAGCGCCAGCCGGCGCGCGGTGGAGAGGTTCGGCGTCAGGGCCAGGGTCGGCTGCAGAGGCCGCTCGCGCGCCAGGCGCAGGGCGGTCTGGCCGGTGGTGGTGAAGGCCGCCAGGCACGCCGTCGAGGCCGCCTCCGCCGCCCGCCGGGCCGCCGCCACCAGGGCGTCGGCGTCAGCGTCGTCCACCGGGAACTCCGCGCGCATCAGCTCTGGCCAGCGCGGATCGCGCTCCACCCGGGTGATGATGCGGTCCATGATCGAGACCGCCTCGAAGGGGTAGTCGCCGACGGCGCTCTCGGCCGACAGCATCACCGCATCGGCGCCTTCGTAGACGGCGCCGGCCACGTCGGAGGCCTCGGCGCGGGTGGGCGTCGGCGAATGGATCATCGATTCCAGCATCTGGGTGGCGATGATCACCGGCAGGCCGCGCAGGCGGGCGGCCCGCACCAGGCGCTTTTGCACCACCGGCACTTCTTCGGGGGCCATCTCCACCCCAAGGTCCCCGCGGGCGACCATGATCGCCTGGCAGAGGTCCAGGATCTCGTCGAGGGCCTCCAGGGCGGCGGGCTTTTCGATCTTGGCCAGGACGCCGGCGCGGCCCTGCACCAGCGAGCGCAGTTCGGCCATGTCGGCGGCCCGCTGCACGAAGGACAGCGCCACCCAGTCCACCCCCTGCGACAGCGCGAAGGCCAGGTCGGCCCGGTCCTTGTCGGTCAGGGCGGGAATCGGGATCGCCAGCCGGGGCAGGTTCAGGCCCTTGTGGTCCGACAGCGCGTCGCCGGCCTCGACCACCGTTTCGGCGAAGTCGATGCCATGGCGATCGACCCGCAGCCGCACCTTGCCGTCGTCCAGCAGGATGTGGGCGTCCGTGCGCAGGGCGGCGAACACCTCCGGATGCGGCACCCCGATGCGCGAGGCGTCGCCGGGCCGCGGGTCCAGGTCCAGCCGCAGGCTCTGGCCGACCTTGAGCTTCACCCGCCCGTCGGCGAACTCGCCCAGGCGCAGTTTCGGGCCCTGCAGGTCGGCGAGCACCGCCAGCGGCCGACCAACGGCCTTCTCGGCGGCCCGCACATCGGCGATGGTCCGGGCATGGGTCTCGTGCGTGCCGTGGCTGAAATTGACGCGGAATACGTCAGCGCCGGCCTTGGCCAGCTTGCGGATGTTCGCCTCGCCCGCGCTGGCGGGTCCCAGGGTGGCGACGATGCGGGCGCGTCTGGCTCGGATCACCGGTGGCTTCCGTGGTGGTTTTGCGAAGGAGTTGTACCGCGACTCGATTCACGTCTCGCGGGCCAGACCTTATCAAGGGGGCAGGGGCCGCCGTCGAGCGGAAAACCGATTCGCCGGGCCCTGGGCTGTTCAAGCGAAGAGACGCGACATGACCCATAGCCTCGACCTCTTCCCGATCGGAAACTGCGCATCGAGCGCGCTCATCGACGCCGCCGGCCGGGTGGTGTGGGCCTGCGCGCCCCGGGTCGATGGCGATCCCTACTTCAGCAACCTGCTCACCGGGGTCGATCCCGACGATCCCGATGCGCGCGGCTTCTGGTCGATCGACGTGGAGGACCGCGCCCAGGTGCGCCAGGGCTATCTGCGCAACACCGCCGTCCTGCGCACAGAGATCACCGACAAGTCCGGCGCGCGCCTTGAGATCATCGATTTCGCGCCGCGCTACCGGCAGTTCCACCGGGTCTATCGGCCGATGGCCTTCTTCCGCATCGTACGGCCGCTGGCGGGAACCCCGCACGTGCGCATCCGCCTGCGCCCTACCGCCAACTGGGGCGAGCGCCCGTGCGAGCGCACCAACGGGTCCAACCACATCCGCTATGTGGGCGGCGAATCCACCGTGCGCCTGACCACCGACGCGCCGGTCTCGCACATCCTCACCGAGCGGGTCTTCCGGCTGGAGGAGCCGATCACCCTGTATCTCGGGCCGGACGAGGGCTTCGACTCCGACATCGCCGCCACCGGCGAGCGCATGCTGCGCGAGACGATCGACGAGTGGCGCTCCTGGGTGCGCACGCTCTCGATCCCGCTGGAGTGGCAGGAGGCGGTGATCCGCGCGGCCATCTCCCTAAAGCTCTGCGCCTATGAGGAGACCGGGGCCATCGTCGCGGCCCTGACCACCTCTATCCCTGAACACGCCGAGTCCGGCCGCAACTGGGACTACCGCTATTGCTGGCTGCGTGACGCCTATTACGTGGTCCAGGCCCTCAACCGGCTCGGCGCCGCCGACATGCTGGAAAACTACTTCGTCTATCTGCGCAACCTGGTGGACCGGCAGAAGGGCGGCCACGTCCAGCCCGTCTATGGCGTGGGTCTGGAGCCGGCCCTCACCGAACGCTTCGCCGAGCACCTGGCCGGCTATCGCGGCATGGGGCCGGTGCGCATCGGCAATCAGGCGTACGAGCACCATCAGCACGACGTCTACGGACAGATCGTCCTGTCCACGGTCCAGGCCTTCTTCGACGAGCGCCTGCTGCGGCCCGGCACGTTGGAGGATTTCCGCGCCCTGGAGCCGGTGGGCGAGCGGGCCTTCGAGATGCACGATAAGCCGGACGCCAGCCTCTGGGAGTTCCGCGGCCGCGAGGCGGTGCACACCTATTCCGCGGCCATGTGCTGGGCCGCCTGCGACCGCCTCGGCAAGGCCGCGATCCGCCTCGGCCTGATCGAGCGGTCCAATTACTGGCAGGATCGGGCGGCGATCATCCGCGAGGCCATCGAGACCCGCGCCTGGAGCGACAAGCTCGGCCGCTACGTCGCCTCCTTCGAGGGCGAGGGCATGGACGCCAGCCTCCTGCAGCTGGTCGAGGTGCGCTACGCCGATCCCCAGGAGCCGCGCATGGCGGCCACCATCGCCGCCGTGGAGCGTGAGCTGCGGCGCGGGCCCTACATGCTGCGCTACGCCACGCCGGACGACTTCGGCGAGCCGGCCACGGCCTTCAACATCTGCACCTTCTGGCTGATCGAGGTCCTGCACCTGTCCGGGCGCACCGACGAGGCTCGCGGCCTCTTCGAGGAGATGCTCGGCAGGCGGACGGCCGCGGGCCTGCTCTCCGAGGACATCGCCTTCGAGGGCGGCGAGCTCTGGGGCAACTACCCCCAGACCTACTCCCTGGTCGGCCTGATCAACTGCGCAAGCCTGCTCTCCAAGCCCTGGGCAAGCGTGCGTTAGTCGCCGGCGAGCGGCGACGGGACGCAGACGTCAGGACCGCGTGATCCGAACGTCTGCGCCGCGTAGGCGGTCAATCCGTGCGCTTCACTCGCCGATGCGGAAGAACTGGCGGGCGCGTTCGGCCAGGATCATGTGCTTGTCGGCCTCGGGCACGCCCTCGAAGATCCGCTCGATCCACTGCTTCGTGTCCGGGAACGTCGTCTCCGAGTGCGGGTAGTCCGTGGACCACATGATGTTCTTCGCGCCGGGCAGGTGCCGGGTCTCGAGCGCCACGCGGTCGTGGATGAACGAGGTGTAGACGTTGCGGTCCATGTAGAAGCTGGGCGGGTTCTTCAGCTGGCTGCCGATCCAGAAGCGCTGCTTCTCCCAGGTGCGGTCCATGTAGTCGGAGGCGAAGGCCATCCAGCCGCCGCCCGACTCGATGGTGCCGAAGCGCAGGTCGGGGAAGCGGTCGAAGACGCCGCCATAGATGAGGATCGCGACCACCTCGGCCATGGCGAACTTGCTCATCAGCATGTCCGACAGCAGCCGCTTCTTGTTGGTGAAGCGCACGATGCGGCCGCCCAGGTGGACGGTGAGGGCGATGTTCAGCTCGACCGCGGCGGCCCAGAACACGTCCCACTGGGGATCGTCGTACTGCTTCTCGGCGTTGGGGTCGCCGGTCAGGGCGGCGGCCTGGGCGGCCATGCTTTCGCTGGCGCCGGTGTTGGTCAGCGAGCGGGTGGTGTCCTTGCGTTGCGGGAAGCCCGGGATGTTGACGGTGGTGAAGCCCATGGCGGCGGCTTCACGCAGCATCTTCACGGACTCTTCCGGGTCGCGCATCGGCAGGTAGGCCACGCCGCAGAGACGACGGCGATCGTAATCGCAGAAGTCCTTCAGGTAGCGGTTATAGGCGCGGAAGCTCTCGATATAGAGCTCGACATTGGAGCTGCCGATCGGGCCGCCGCCGTAGAGCACCGCGGCGTCGACGCCGTCCATGTCCATGTCGGCGATGCGGGCGGCCGCGTCGTAGTTGCCGAGGCGGACGTCGGAAAGCTTGCCTTCCATCTTGAAGTTCTGGCCCGTGCGCCCGGCCTGGGCGTTCATCAGGTTGATCTTCCGGCGCTGGCCTTCGAAGACGATGTAGTCGGCGTCTTCGCCATGCTCGATCTTCGGCGCGAGCGCCTTCAGGTGCTGCGGGAGATAGTCCACCCAAAAGGTCTGCGGCGGGTTCAGGTGCTGGTCGGCGTCGACCGTCCGATACTTCATCGGCGCCTTGCTCGAGGCGCGCTCCAGGGTGACGGTCTCGCTCATCTCAATCTTCCTCCAGTCTCGTGGCGAAGGCGCGCTGACTTGGCCGGCGTACGCAATCGCGTGGGTCGGGTGTCCTGACGCCATTAACGCGCCGAACCCAGTCTGCGTCCAATATGAAATAGGGCCTATTTCATATCATGGATGTATCAAACATTGACCGGCCCCGCGCGGCCGGCTAGCCCGTCGCCATGGACCTGAGGCGCATGCGTCAGTTCGTGGCCGTCGCCGAGGAACTGCATTTCGGCAAGGCGGCCCTGCGCCTGAACATGGCGCAGCCGCCCTTGAGCCAGGCGATCCGGCGCCTTGAGCTTGATCTGGGCGTCGAGCTGTTCGACCGCACGAAGCGCGCGGTGGAATTGACCGGGCCGGGCCGGGTCTTCCTCGATGAGGCCCGCCGCACCCTGCTGCAGGCCGAGCGCGCGCGGAAGATGACGCAGCGCGCTGCGGCCGAGGCCCTCGACGTCAGGGTGAGCTTCATCGGCCTGGCCCTGTACCAGGCGCTCCCTGGGATCATGCTGACCCATCGGGCGGGCCGCCCCGGGGTGGAGGTGCGGCTGTTCGAGCGGACGTCCACCGAATCGATCAAGGGCGTGCTGGAGGGCGACCTCGACGTCGGGTTCGTGTCGATGCTCAACGAGCCTATCGCTGGTCTGGCGACCATGGTGGTGGAGCGCGTCTCCCACGTGGCGGCGGTTCCCGCCGACTGGGACCTGGCGCAGCAGGCCTCCGTTAGTCTGGCCGACCTTGCCGATCAGCCGTTCATCCTGCCGCCTCAGAACTACTCGCCGTTCTTCTCCGAACCCCTCGCCATGTTCGCGAGCCTCGGGATCACCCCGCGCGTCACCCAGGAAGCGTCGCAGGCCGCCACGATGCTGAGCCTCGTCAGCGCCGGGCTCGGTTGCAGCATCATGACCTCGGGGGTCGTGCGGAGCCGACCGTTGAACGTCAAATTCCTGAAGATCGAAGATGCGCCTCAGTACCGGCCCTGGGAGCTGATGCTGGTCTGGGCCGCAGAGGGCGCGACTCATCCGGCGGCGGGGTTCGTTCAGGCCGCGAAGGACTACCTCGCGGCCAATCCACAGGTGCTCGATCCCTCGAGCTGGAATCCGAGCTAATCGGACCAGGCGCGCTCCGAGCGTTCGATGAGGGCGAAGGCGCCGGCCGGGCCCCAGCTGCCGGCGGTGTAGGGCTTGGGCGCCATGCCGGCCTCGGCCCAGGCGTCGGCGACGCCGTCGACCCAGCGCCAGGCCTCCTCCACCTCGTCGCGCCGCACGAAGAGGGCGCGGGCGCCGTGCACCACGTCCAGCAGCAGCCGCTCATAGGCGATGCGCCGGCGCGCGCCCGGCCCCTCATAGGCCCGCAGCAGCGACAGGGAGAGCGGCATGGACTGCAGCCGGATGCCGTGCTCCGACAGGCCGGGCGACTTGTTCATCAAGGTGAGCTCAATGTCCTCGTCAGGCTGCAGGTCGATGACCAGCCGGTTGGGCGACAGGTCGGCCTTGGCCGCGCCGTCGAAGATCGAGTGCGGCACGGCCTTGAACTGGATGGCGATCTGGGTGCGCCGCTCCGGCAGGCGCTTGCCCGTGCGCAGGAAGAACGGCACGCCCGCCCAGCGCCAGTTGTCGATGTCGGCGCGCAGGGCCACGAAGGTCTCGGTCCCGCTCTCCTGCCCGCGCTCGGTCGCATAGGCGCTCGCCGGTTTGCCGCCCGAGACGCCGGCCGTGTACTGCCCGCGCACGCTGTTGTTCTGGGCGTCGAGCCGGGTGAAGCGGCGCAGCGAGCGCAGCACCTTGACCTTCTCGTTGCGCAGCGAGTCCGGCTCCATGTCGCTGGGCGGCTCCATGGCCACGAAGCACAGGAGCTGCAGCATGTGGTTCTGCACCATGTCCCGCAGGGCGCCGTACTCGTCGTAATAGGGCCAGCGCTCGCCCACCCCCTCGGTCTCGGCCACGGTGATCTGCACGTGGTCGATGGTCAGATTGTTCCACAGCGGCTCGAACAGGCTGTTGGCGAAGCGCAAGGCCAGGAGGTTCTGGACGGTCTCCTTGCCGAGATAGTGGTCGATCCGGAAGATCCGCTCCTCGGCGAAGACGTCCCCCACGGCCGCATTGATCACCCGCGAGGATTCCAGGTCCCGCCCGATCGGCTTCTCCAGGACGATGCGCGTCTGCGGCCCCGCCAGTTCGGCGCCGTGCAGGGCCGCGCAGACCTTGCCGTAGAGGCTCGGCGACACCGCCAGGTAGAAGATCGCCGCCTTGGCGCCCGACAGGGGCTCCTTCAGCGCCGCCATGCCTTCCGGGCGGGTGGCGTCGCAGGAGACATAGTCGAGGCGTTCGGCGAACCGGGCCCAGGCGGCCGGGTCGATCTTGTCGGGCGCGGCCCGGGCGGCGAGGCTCTTGGCGGTCTCGGCGACGAAGGCCTCCCGCGTCAGCGCGGCCCGCGCGGTGGCCAGGATCCTGAAGCCCTCCGGCAGGAACCCGTCGGCGTCCAGGAAGTACAGCGACGGCAGCAGCATCCGCCGGGCGAGGTCCCCGGTGCCCCCAAACAGGACGATCATGTCGGCTTGGACGGCGTCGGACATGGCAATCACCTTTGCGCGAACATCCGGCATAGCCCGGCGCCGCACTGCAACGTCAAGGGGCTTGCCGAGTTCATTTCACCGACGGGAGTTAAATGGGATCGCACGGCCGCGCTTGCGCGTTGAGCACGCGGGGACGTCGGTTGAGCCATGAGCATCGAGACAGTGAGATTCGGACCTGACGCCCCGGCGCCCTTGGCGCTGGCGGGAACAGCCCTGTTCCTGGACCTGGACGGCACCCTCGCGCCCATAGCCGCGCGGCCGCAGGACGTGGTCCCCGATCCACGCCGCACCAGCCTCCTGGAGCGCCTTTCAGGGCGCCTGGACGGCCGGCTTGCGGTGATCAGCGGGCGCAGCCTTGAGGACATCGACCGCATCCTGGAGGCGTGCGTGCGCCCCGTCGCGGCCGTGCACGGCCTCGTGCGCCGGCGCGGCGACGGCGCCCTGGAGGAGACCTCGCCCCACCCGGGCCTCATTGAGGCGGGCGCCGCCTTCCGCGGCATGGCGGCCGCCGATCCGCGCCTGCTGGTCGAGGACAAGGGCCGCAGCATCGCCCTGCACTACCGCCAGGCGCCGGACGTGGCGTGGGCCGCCCGCCTCACCGCCGAACGCCTCGCCGCCGAGACGGGTCTGTGGCGCCAGGACGGCGCCATGGTGGCCGAGCTGCGCACCCCCGGCCCCAGCAAGGGCGACAGCGTCCGCGCCTTCCTGGGTGAGCCGCCGTTCCTGGGCGCCCGGCCGGTGTTCGTGGGCGACGACTTCACCGACGAGGACGGCTTCGCCGCCGTCGGCCCCCTCGGCGGGTTCGGCGTCCTCGTGGGCCCGGCGCGCCCCACGAGCGCCCAGTTTCGCCTGCGCAATGTTGACGACGCCCTCGGCTGGCTGGAGGCCGCGCTATGTCCCGACTGATCGTCGTCTCCAACCGGGTCAATCCGCCCACGGGCGGCGGCGGCGAGGAGACCGTCGGCGGCCTGGCCATGGCGCTCGCCGCCGCGCTTCGGGAATATTCCGGCCTCTGGTTCGGCTGGAGCGGCCGCACCACCGCCGACGAGCCCGGCCCGCCGGAACTGCGCGAGGTCGAGGGCGTGACCACCGCCACGGTCGACCTCGATGAGCAGGACTATCAGGAGTATTACAACGGCTACGCCAACAAGACGCTCTGGCCCCTGTTCCACTACCGGCTGGACCTGACCGCCTACGACCGCTCGTATGGCGCGGGCTATGAGCGGGTCAACCGGCGCTTCGCCGAGACCTTGAAGCCGCTGATCGCCGAGGGCGACCTGATCTGGGTCCACGACTATCACCTGATCCCGCTGGCGCGCGAACTGCGACGCCTGGGTGTGAAGAACCGGATCGGCTTCTTCCTGCACATCCCCTGGCCGGCCTATCAGCTCTTCGTCACCCTGCCGGGGCACCGCCAGCTCGTGCAGGCCATGTTCGACTACGACCTGGTGGGGTTCCAGGCGCCCGACTACCTGCAGGCCTTCGAGGAATATGTGCTCAACGAGGCGGGCGGCGAGCAGGGTGCGGGCGATCGCATGCGCGCCTTCGGCCGGACCGTCCGCACCGGGGTCTTTCCCATCGGCCTCGACTCGCCGGACTTCGCCCGCCTGCTGAAGAGCCGCCGGGCCGCCCAGACCTGCGATGTCATGACGGCCTCCACCGTCTTCAAGCAGCTCATCGTCGGGGTCGACCGACTGGACTACTCCAAGGGCCTGGAGGAACGATTCCTCGGCTTCGAGCACTTCCTGGCCGAGAACCCGGATCGTCGCCGCGACGTCCTGATGCTCCAGATCGCCCCGGTTTCCCGCGAGGACGTCGACGCCTACCGGGAGATCCGCAGTCGTCTGGACGCGCTTTCGGGCCGGATCAACGGCGAGTTCGCCGACATCGACTGGAACCCGGTGCGCTACGTGAACAAGAACTACCGCAGGGACGAGCTGGCCGGCATCTACCGGGCCGCCCGCGTGGGTCTCGTCACGCCGCTGCGCGATGGCATGAATCTCGTGGCCAAGGAGTTCGTCGCCGCCCAGGACCCGGCCGATCCCGGCGTCCTCATCCTCTCGCGTTTCGCCGGCGCGGCGCATCAGCTGCGCGAGGCCCTGCTGGTCAATCCCAACAGCCGCGAGGAGATCGCCGACGCGCTCAAGCGCGCCCTGGACATGGACCTCTACGAACGGGCCCGCCGCTGGCGCGCCCTCAACGAGAACGTCCAGCGCGAGGACGTGGGCTCCTGGCGCGACCAGTTCGTGAACGCCCTGATGGACGTCGCGCCCAGGGCGCGGGCGCTGGCGAGCTAGGCGTCGCCAATGGCGCAGGCCAAGCTCACGCGCTACCGCTCGATGCGGGATTTCGAGAAAACCGCCGAGCCCAGCGGCGAGGGCGCGCTCCGCCCCTCCAAGCTGCGCCGTTTCGTCATCCAGAAGCACGACGCCACCCGTCTGCACTACGACCTGCGCCTGGAGCTGGACGGGGTGTTCAAGTCCTGGGCGGTGACCAAGGGGCCCTCCCTCGATCCCCATGACCGGCGCCTCGCCGTGGAGGTGGAGGACCACCCCCTGGACTATGGCGACTTCGAGGGCGGCATCCCCAAGGGCGAGTACGGCGGCGGTACGGTCATGCTCTGGGACCGCGGCTACTGGGCGCCGGAGGAAGGGTTCGAACCGCACAAGGCCCTGACCAAGGGCGAGCTCAAGTTCGTGCTCGACGGCGAGCGGCTCAAAGGCGGGTTTGTCCTTGTCCGGATGAAGCGGCGTCCGCGCGAGAAGCGCGACAACTGGCTGCTCATCAAGCACCACGACCAGTTCGCCGCCGAGGGCGAGGCCGGCCAGGTCACCGAGGCGGCCATGACCTCCGTCGCCTCCGGCCGGCCGATGGAGGCGATCACCGCCGGCAAGGGCAAGGGGCCGTCGAAGTTCATGACCGGCGGCAAGGCCCGCGCCGCCGCCGACGCGGTCTGGCATAGCGACCGGACCAAGGCCGACGTCCCGAAGAAGCCCCAGGCGATGGCCGAAACCGCGCCGGCGCCGAAGCTGAAGGGCGCCGCCTTGCCGGGCTTCGCGCCGCCCATGCTGTGCTCCAGCGCCGAGCGCCCGCCCGGCGGCGCCGGCTGGGGGCATGAGATCAAGTTCGACGGCTATCGCCTGCAACTGCGCGCCCAGGGCGGCGCCGCGACCCTGAAGACCCGCAAGGGTCTGGACTGGAGCGCGCGGTTCCCGCAGATCGCCCAGGCGGGCGCGGCCTTGCCGGACGCGATCCTCGACGGTGAGGCCTGCGCCCTGGACCATAACGGCGCGCCGGATTTCCCGGCCCTGCAGGCCGCGCTCTCGGACGGCGAGACCGGCGACCTGATCTTTTTCGCCTTCGACCTCCTGTTCGCCGACGGGGCGGACCTGCGAGGCCTGCCCTTGCGCGAGCGCAAGGCGCGGCTGGAAGCCCTCCTGGAAGCGAACAAATCCGCCCTCGGCGGCCGCATCCGCTATGTCGACCACTTCGAGACGGCGGGCGATGCGGTGCTCCAGTCGGCCTGCCGCCTTTCGCTGGAAGGGATCGTCTCCAAGCGCCTCGACGGCCCTTATCGCGCCACGCGCAGCGACGACTGGGTCAAGACCAAGTGCCGGGCCGGCCACGAGGTGGTGATCGGCGGCTGGACCGGCGAGAAGGGCCAGCTCCGCTCCTTGCTCGTCGGCGTCAATCGGGGCGGCAGGCTCGTCTATACCGGCCGCGTCGGCACGGGCTTCGGCGCGGAAACGGTGCGCCGCGTCCTGCCCCAACTCGAGCCGCTCGAGGCGGACACGAGCCCCTTCGCCGCAGGCCCCGACGCGCCGCGCAAGGGCCCGGGGGTCCACTGGGCCCGGCCCGAGCTGGTGGCCGAAATCGAGTTCGCGGGCTTTACCGGCGGCGGCATGGTCCGCCAGGGCGCCTTCAAGGGCCTGCGCGGCGACAAGCCCGCCAAGGAGGTGGAGGCCGAGGAGCCCGCCCCCAAGACCACCGAGCTTGCCGAGCCCAGGCCCCGGCGCCAGGTCGTAAAGGCAGCGCCGGCGGCCGACCCCGTGGTGCTCGGCGTGCGCATCTCCAGTCCCGACAAGCCGCTCTGGCCGAACGCCGCGGACGATCCGAAGCCGGTCGTCAAACTCGACCTCGCCCGCTATTTCGAGGCGGTCGCCGACTGGCTCATGCCGCACATCAAGGGCCGGCCCTGCTCGATCATCCGCGCTCCGGACGGGATCGCCGGCGAGACCTTCTTCCAGCGCCACGCCGGCAAGGGCTCATCGGCCCTGCTCACTCAGGTGCAGGTGTTCGGCGACCACAAGCCCTACCTCCAGATCGACCGGGCCGAGGCCCTGGCGGCGCTGGCCCAGATCGGGGCTCTGGAGCTGCATCCCTGGAACTGCCAGCCGGGCAAGCCCGAGGTCCCCGGCCGCCTGGTCTTCGACCTCGACCCCGCGCCCGACGTGCCGTTCGACCAGGTGATCGACGCCGCCCGCCAGGTGCAGGACCGCCTGGAGGCGCTCGGCCTCGTCGCCTTCTGCAAAACCACCGGCGGCAAGGGCCTGCACGTGGTCACGCCGCTCAAGGCCGGCAAGGCGGACTGGCCCGCCGCCAAGGCCTTCGCCCAGAAGGTCTGCGCCGCCATGGCGGCCGACGCGCCGGACCGCTACGTGGTCAACATGGCCAAGAAGCAGCGCACCGGCCGCATCTTCCTCGACTATCTGCGCAACGACCGCATGGCCACGGCCGTGGCCCCGCTCTCGCCCCGGGCCCGCGACGGCGCGACCGTCTCCATGCCGCTCACCTGGACCCAGGTGAAGCCCGGCCTCGACCCCCGCCGCTACACGATCCGCAGCGTGCCCGAACTCCTCAAGAAGACCACCGCCTGGAGCGACTACTGCGACGCCGAACGCCCCCTGGACGCGGCGATCAAGAAGCTGGGGTGAAGGACGCAGCTCAAGCCCGCTTTTTCGCCGGCTTCTTCGCAGGCGCGGCCGGCTTCCGCTCCGTCGACCGTCCCGCCGGCTTGCGCCGCTCGCCGCCGCTCTGGCCCAGGCTGCGCTTGAGCGCCTCCATCAGGTCGATCACCTCGGCCTCCTGCGGCGCTTCCGGCGCCCCTACGGTGTGGCCCTTCTCCTTCTCGCGGATCAGGGCGCGTAGGGCCTCCTCGTAGCGGTCCTTGAACTGGCTGGGGTCGAACTCGCCCTCCTGCTGGTCGATGATCTTGGCGGCGATCTCGATCATCTGCGGGCTGGGCTTGGAATCGGGGATCACGGCGAACACCTCTTCCGGGTCGCGCACCTCCGTCCGGTTGCGGATAGTGTAGGCGAGGATGCCCTTGGCCCGGGGCTCCAGCGCCATCAGCCGCTCGCGCTGGTGCATGACCAGGCGGCCCAGGGCCACCTTGCCGGCCTTGCGCATGGCCTCGCGGATCACCGCGAAGGCCTCCACCGCCATCTCCCCGTCGGGCGTCAGATAGTAGGGATCGTTCCAGTAGAGCCGGTCGATGTCCGCCTCGTCCACGAACCGCTCGATGTCCAGGGTGCGGGTCGTCTCCAGCTTGACGTTCTGGATCTCATCATTGGTGACGACGACGTAGTGCCCCTTCTCGATCTCGTAGCCCTTGACGATGTCCGCCCGGTCCACCGCCTCGCCCTTGGCGTTGGTGGGGACCATGCGGATGCGGTTGTGGCTCTCCTTCTCCAGCATGTTGAAGTGCACCTCGCCTGAGCGCGAGGTCGCCGTGTAGAGCGCCACGGGGCAGCTCACCAGGGACAGGCGCAGATAGCCCTGCCAGGTCGGTCGCGTGGCCATGGGACGAACTCCGGTTGGCGTGCGAGTCGGGAACGCAAGCCGCGCCGATTCAGTTCGGCAGGCCCAGGACCTGCGCCGAGTCCAGGGGCTCCTTGCGGAAACCCTGGAGCACCCCGCTCTGCGCGCCGAACGCCATCAGCTTGTCCGTGGCCGGATCGTAAGCCGGCCAGGGCTCGCCCGAGGGGCAGTCCGGCCGCCCGGTCCTGGCGAAGGCGACCCAGCAGCCGTGCATCAGGCCCGCCATCGCCTTGTCCTCGTCGGAGACCATGCTCATCGGCGTGCGCCGGCCCCAGTATTCGAACACGTACTGGATCTCGGCCGCATGCGCCGCGCGGGTCACGCCCTGCGCCCGGAACCGGGTTCCCACATAGCTGAAGTGATAGAGCCAGGCCGGCTGCCCGCCCGCGGCGCGCGCGGCGATCCAGCGGGCCGGGGCGACCATCAGCCAGTCCGCGAACATCTCCCGCCCCGCCGCAGCCGGGTCTTCGGGGTAGTTCGGCTTCATCCAGCGGGGCGCCCGCGCATAGATCGCCTCCGGCTTCCGGCCGAACAGGGCGATCAGCGAGTCCTCGCCGCTGTTGGCGCCGATGATCAGGGGCACGTCGGCGACCGTCCCGTCCGCGAAGGCCCGGGCGATGGACTTGGGCATAAGCCGCCCGTCGACGATGGGGCTGGACATGCCCGCCCAGGCCTTGGGGACGAGCTCGTCGATGGGCACGGCGCGCAACGCCGCCGCCGTCGCCTTCGCGCCGGCCAGGCCCAGCTTCTCGGCGCGCTGCGCCCCGTCCGCCTCGGCGGCGGCGAGGGTGGGGGAGGGCGCCCAGCCGCCGCCGGATTCCACGATCGCCTTGTTGAACAGCGGCCAGGCTTTCGGCGTCGCCAGCAGGGCCAGGGTGTCCGATCCCCCCGCCGACTCGCCGAACACGGTGACGTTGTTCGGATCGCCGCCAAAGGCCGCGATGTTGCGCTTCACCCATTCCAGGGCCGCGATCTGGTCCATCAGGCCGTAGTTTCCCAGGGGCTCGTCGGGCTTGGCCTCCCGCGTCAGGGCCGGGTGGGCGAAGAAGCCCAGCGGCCCCAGCCGGTAGTTCGTCGTCACCACGATCACCCCGTCCCGGGCAAAGGCCTGGCCGTCATAGATCCAGGCCGCGCCCACCGTGTTGCCGCCGCCGTGCAGCCAGACCATCACCGGCGCCGGGCCATGCCGGGCCTCGGCCTTGGGCGCGAAGACGTTCAGCTGCAGGCAGTCCTCGCTGATCGCCCCGTTGGCGGCCCCGAAATTCGGCGTCCCGTCCGGCTTCATCGGCTGCGGGCAGGAAGGCCCCTTTTCCACGGCGGCCCGCTCGCCGTCCCAGGGCGCGGCCGGCGCCGGCGGCTTCCAGCGCAACGCGCCGGTCGGCGGGGCGGCGAAGGGGATGTCGCGGAAGATCTCGGCCCGGTCGGTGGCTTCCCCGACCAGCACCCCCGTCTCGACGCGCACGCGGGGCGCCTCGGCCCGGGCGGCGCCCCCCAGGGCCAGCACGAACACAAGGGCGGCCCCGATGCGCTTCATGGGTGGTCTCCTCCAGCCGCCGGGAGCATTCGGCGGCGCCGATCCGCGGTCAAGCGCGACGGCGCTGCTGGGACCTTGACTCTGCCGTAGCGAGTTCTAGAACAAATAGAGAACAAAAGGACCCGCCGCTCCCATGTCCGATTTTCGCAGCCGGCGCCTCGCCGCCGTACGGGCGAAGATCGCCGTCCTCGAAAGGGACGGACGGGCGGACTCCGAATCCCTGCCGTTCGGCGATCTTGCTGTCGACGCCTGCCTGCCCGGCGGGGGGCTGCCGCTCGGTCACTGGCACGAACTGGCGGGGGAGGGGCTGGACAGCGAGACCGCCGCTTCGCCCGCCGCTTTCGCCGCCCTCATGGCCGCGCCCCTGGCCCGGCGCGGCGCCGTGGTCTGGGCCCTGCGCAGCGATGATCTGCATGCGCCCGGCCTCGTGGGGCTGGGCTTCCCGCCGCATCGCCTGATCCAGGTCGCCGCCCGCGACGAGGCCGAGGTGCTGGCGGTGATGGAGGACGCCCTGGCGACGGCGGGGGTCGCCTGCGTGTTCGGCGAGACGGAGGGCGTCGATCTGGTCGCCGGCCGCCGGCTGCAGCTGGCCTGCGAGCGGCGCGGGGCCACCGGCTTCGTCATTCGCCGCAAGCCGTTCGGCGGCGCGCCCCGCGGCGCGGCCCAGGGGGCGGGCGCGGCCACCCGCTGGCGCGTGGCCGCCGCGCCCAGCGAGCCGGCCCCCGGCGAGTTCGGCCTCGGCCCGCCCCGCTGGCGGGTCAGCCTGGAGCGCTGCCGGGGCGGGCGCACCGGCGCCTGGCTGTTCGAGGCCGCCCGGGCCTATGGCGAGGATCTCTTTCAGGAGGGCCAGGATGGGACGCATCCTCTGCGCGTGGTCGCCGACCTGGGCGATCGCGAGCTGGCGTCGCCGCCGCTCCGCGCCGTCGGCTGACTCCCCCTTCCCCCTCGATGGGGGAAGGGCAGGGTTGGGGGTGTTGGTACGGCTTGACCGGAGAAGCGTCGGCGGCTCCGAGCCGACTGGGCCTACCCGTCAGCCTAGCGGCCTCACCCCCACCCAACCCTCCCCCATCGAGGGGGAGGGCTTAAGAGCGCCCTTCGCCCTGGTCGAAACCGTGCGCGGCGTCCGCCGCCTGGCCGCCGTCGACGCGGCTGGCGCCAACCTCGGCCTTTTCCCCGGCCAGAAGGCCGCTGACGCCGCGGCGCTGGCCCCCGACCTCGCCGTCGCCGAGGCCGAGCCGGAGCAGGACGCCCGCGCCCTGGACGCCCTGGCCGAATGGTGCGTCCGGTTTTCCCCCGCCGTGGCGGTCGATCCGCCCGACGGCCTCTTCCTCGATGTGACGGGCCTCGCCCACCTCTGGGGCGGGGAGGCGGCCCTGATGGCGGACTTCCGTGGTCGGATGGAAAAGGCGGGCCTCGACCTGCGCCTGGCTCTCGCCGACACCCCGGGCGCGGCCTGGGCCCTGGCCCATTTCGGCGCGGACGGGACGGTGGCGTCCCCCGGCGACCAGGCGGGCTGGCTTGCGCCCCTGCCGCCGGCGGCCCTGCGGCTCGATCCCGCCGTCGCCGCCCAGGTGGAGCGCCTGGGCCTGCGCGTGCTCGCCCAGCTCTTTCCCCTGCCGCGCGCGCCCTTCGCCCGCCGGTTCGGGGCCGCCGCCCTCGCCCGGCTCGACCAGGCCCTGGGACGCGCGCCGGAGGCGCTTTGCTTCCGCCGCCCGCCCACGCCCTGGTTCGCGCGCCTGGCCTTCGCCGAGCCGATCAGCCAGCCGGAGGACCTCGCCCGTGTCGCCGCCGACATCTCCGCCGTGCTCTGCGCCCGGCTGCAGGCGGCCGGCCGCGGCGCCCGGCGCTTCGAGCTCGCCTTCCATCGCCTGGACGGCTGGGCGCAGGCGCGCGAGGTCGGCCTCTCCCGCGCGGCCTGCGAGCCCTCGCGCCTCGCCCGCCTCTTCCTGCCCAAGCTCGAAACCGTCGACCCCGGCTTCGGGATCGAGGCCGCCACCCTGGCCGCCCGCGAGGTGGAGCCGCTCGCCCCGCGCCAGGGCCTCCTGGGCGCCGAGGCCGAAGCGGCGGCGGAGGACCTCGCCCCCCTGGTCGACCGGCTGGCCAACCGCCTGGGCGAGGACCGGGTCTGGACCGCCGCCGCCTTCGAAAGCCATGTGCCGGAGCTGTCCTGCGCCCGCCGCCCGCCGCTCGCCCCAAGCACCGCCTTGGGCCCCGGTCCCGGCTGGGACCCCGAGGCCCCCCGCCCCCTGCGGCTCTTCCGCCGGCCCCATCCCATCGAGGCCATGGCCCCCGTCCCCGACGACCCGCCCGTGCAGTTCCGATGGCGCGGTCAGCTCCACCGCATCCGCAGGGCCGAAGGCCCCGAACGCGTCGCCGAGGAATGGTGGAAGCGCCCCATCGAGGCGGTCGGCCCCGCCCGCGTGCGCGACTACTACCGCCTGGAGGACCAGGAAGGCCGCCGCTTCTGGGTGTTCCGCGCCGGCCTCTACGAACCCGGCCCCCCGGCCAAATGGTGGCTGCATGGCGTGTTCGGTTGAAACGCTCCTCCCACGTCCCGAAGAGGACGGGGGAGGGGGACCATCGGCCGAAGAGCCGATGGTGGAGGGGGCGCGTCGCAAGCGCCGTGCTCCTGACGCCCCCTCCGTCACGCCCTCTGTGGGGCGCGCCACCTCCCCCGTCGTCTGCGCGACAGGGGAGGAATGATTATGACCCCCTACGCCGAACTCCACGCCGCCAGCAACTTCTCCTTCCTGCAGGGCGCCTCGCACCCGTGGGAGCTGGTGGAGACGGCGGACGCCCTGGGCATGGCCGCCCTCGGCGTCGCCGACCGCAACAGCCTGGCCGGCGTCGTCCGCGCCTGGTCCGCCGGCAAGAACCTGAACATCCGTACACTGACGGGGTGCCGCCTCGACTTCGCCGACAGCTTCCCCAGCGTCCTTTGCTACCCTGCCGACCGCGAAGCCTATGGCCGCCTGACCCGGCTCCTCACCCTCGGCCAGCGCCGGGCGAAGAAGGGCGCCTGCGTGCTCGCCTTCGCCGACCTCCTCGCCCACGGGGAAGGCCAGCTCCTCCTGGCCATCCCGCCCCGGCGCCTGGACGCCGTCTTCACCCGCGACCTCACCCGCCTCGCCCAGGCCTTCCCCGGAAACGTCTGGCTGGCGGCCGCGCGGGGCTACGGGGCGCGGGACCTGAAGCGCCTCACCCAGCTCGACGCCCTCGGCCGCGTGGCGGGCGCGCCCATGGTCGCGGTGGGCGACGTGCTCTACCACGCCCCCGATCGGCGGCCCCTGCAGGACGTGCTCACCTGCATCCGCGAGAAATGCACGATCGAGACCGCGGGCCTGAAGCTCCAGGCCAACGCCGAGCGCCACCTGAAGGCGCCCCAGGAGATGGCCCGCCTCTTCGCCCGCTTCCCCGAGGCGATCGCCCGCACGGTGGAGATCGCCGGCCGCATCACCTTCGACCTCTCCGAGCTGCGCTACGAATACCCCGACGAGCCGGTGCCCCCCGGCAAGACGGCCATCCAGCACCTGCGCGACCTGACCTGGGAGGGGGCGGCCTGGCGGTTCGAGAACGGCATGGGCGAGAAGGAGCGCCGGACCCTGGCGCATGAACTGGCCCTGATCGAGAAGCTGGGCTTCGCCAACTACTTCCTGACCGTCCACGACATCGTCCGCTGGGCGCGGAGTAAGGACATTCTCTGCCAGGGGCGCGGCTCGGCCGCCAATTCCTGCGTCTGCTTCTGCCTGGGCGTCACCGCCGTCGATCCCACCAAGAAGGACCAGGACCTGCTGTTCTCGCGCTTCATCTCCGAAAAGCGCGGCGAGCCGCCGGACATCGACGTCGACTTCGAGCACGACCGCCGCGAGGAGGTCATGCAGTACGTCTTCGAGCGCTACAGCCGCGACCGGGCCGCCATCGTGGCCACCGTCATTCACTACCGGCCGCGCATGGCGATCCGCCAGGTGGGCAAGGCGCTGGGCCTGACCGAGGACGTCACCGCCGCCTTGGCCAATACCGTCTGGGGCAGCTACGGCCACGAACTGCCGGAAGGCCATGTCCGCCAGGCCGGCCTCGACCCTGACAATCCCGAAATCCGCCGGGCCGTGGTCCTGGCCAGCGAGCTCCTGGGTTTTCCCCGGCACCTGTCCCAGCACGTCGGCGGCTTCGTCCTGACCCAGCGTCGGCTCGACGAGACCGTCCCCATCGGCAATGCGGCGATGGCCGACCGCACCTTCATCGAGTGGGACAAGGACGACATCGACGAACTCGGCCTGATGAAGGTCGACGTCCTGGCCCTGGGCATGCTGACCGCCCTGAGGAAAAGCTTCGAGATGATCCCGCCCGACGATGAGGGGCGGAGGATCACCGACATCGCCCACATCCCGCAGGAGGAGCCGGGCGTCTACGACATGCTCTGCAAGGCCGACTCCGTCGGGGTCTTCCAGGTGGAGAGCCGCGCTCAAATGTCGATGCTGCCGAGGCTCAGGCCGCGCGAGTTCTACGACCTCGTCATCGAGGTGGCGATCGTGCGCCCAGGCCCCATCCAGGGGGACATGGTCCATCCCTATCTGAAGCGCCGCGACGGGATCGAGCCCGTCGACTATCCGAAGCCAGGCCCCGGATTTCCGCAGAAGGAGCTGGAAGGGATTCTGAAAAAGACCCTCGGCGTGCCGCTCTTCCAGGAACAGGCCATGCGCATCGCCATCGAGGCGGCGCAGTTCTCGGACGACGACGCCGATGGCCTGCGCCGCTCCATGGCCACCTTCCGTCACCTGGGCAATGTCGGCGACTACGAGCGCAAGTTCATCGACGGGATGACCGCCCGCGGCTACGACCCGCAATTCGTCCAGCGCTGCTTCAAGCAGATCGAGGGGTTCGGCTCCTACGGCTTCCCCGAAAGCCACGCCATCAGCTTCGCCCTCCTGGTCTACGCCTCGGCCTGGGTGAAGTGGCGCTGGCCCGACGCCTTCTGCGCGGCCCTGCTCAACAGCCAGCCCATGGGCTTCTACCAGCCCGCCCAACTGGTCCGCGACGCGCGCGAGCACGGCGTCGAGGTCCGCCCGCCCGACGTCCTGGCCAGCGACTGGGACTGCACGCTGGAGGACGCCGCTCCCTTCCCCCTGGAGGGGGGAAGGGCCGGGGATGGGGGTGGGGCGGGTTCAGCGGAAATGGCGTCGGAGCGTGGCCACGACCGTGCAACGGTGACCGACAGGGTCGTCCGGCAGGCCTCGCCACCCCCATCCCTCACCCTTCCCCCCTCCAGGGGGAAGGGGCCGGAAGCGCCGCGCCTCAGGGCCGTCCGCCTCGGCCTGCGGCAGGTGAAGGGGCTCAACAAGGACGAGGCGCTCCGGCTGATCAAGGCTCGCGACGCCGGCGTCCGCACCGTCCGGGGCCTCGCCCGCCACGCCAGCCTCTCGCGCCGGACCCTTGAGCTCCTGGCCGAGGCCGACGCCTTCGCGTCCCTGGGCCTTTCCCGCCGCCAGGCCCTGTGGGCGGTCAAGGGGCTGGAGGTCGTCCGACCGGCCGAAGACCTTCCCCTCCTCGCCGCCATGGGGGTCAGCGAGCCGCCCGTCGTCCTGCCGCGCATGACCTCGCCCCAAGAGGTGGCTGAGGACTACCGCACCACCAGCCTCTCCCTGCGCGCCCACCCCTGCAGCTTTTTCCGCGACGACCTGCAGCGGATGCGGGTCGTCCCCGCCGTGGCGCTCAAGACCCTGCGCGATCGCGCCCGGGTCTCGGTGGCGGGCCTCGTCCTGGTCCGCCAGCGGCCCGGCACCGCCAAGGGGGTGGTGTTCATGACCCTCGAGGACGAGACCGGCGTCGCCAACGTGGTGATCTGGAAGGACGCCTTCGAGGCCAACCGCCGCCTGGCCATGACCGCCGCCTTCCTGGTGGTCCACGGCCGCCTGCAGCGCGAGGGCGAGGTCATCCACCTGGTGGCCGAGCGCTTCACCGACCTCTCCGCCCGGCTGTCGGAATTGCGCCAGGACGAGGGCGCCGTCCAGGTCCGCTCCAACGTCGGCGGCCGCCTGATCCGCAGCCGGGATTTTCATTGAGGGCCGGGATTTTCATTGAGGGGATGTCGGAACGGCGACCGATCGTTCGTCCTCGGCTAAGATCGTCACGCCGCAAGAGGTTTTTGCATGGGAACGCAGGTCTTCGTGGGCACGCGCAAGGGCGCCTGGATCTTCCGCAGCCGCGATCGCGCCGCCTGGACGGTCGAGGGGCCGCAGCACCTCGGCCAGATCGTCCACCACCTCGTGCCTGACCCCCGCGACGAGCGCGTGGTGATGATGGCGGCCATGACCGGCCACCTCGGCCCCACCATCTTCCGCTCAAATGACGGGGGCAAAACCTTCACCGAGGCCAAGGCCCCGCCGGCTTTCCCCAAGTCCGACGATCCCCGCGCCCGATCGGTCGACCACACCTTCTGGCTCAGCCCCGGCCACCCCAGCGAGCCCGGCGTCTGGTGGGCCGGGACCTCGCCGCCGGCGCTTTTCGTCAGCGAGGACGGCGGCGGCACGTGGGCCAGCGTCGCCGGCTTCAACGAGCATCCGAAATACTGGGACTGGTGTCCCCCCGACGGCGGCACCCCCGACGGCGCCCTGCTCAACCAGGTGCTCATCGACCCGCGCGACGCGGCCCACATGTACCTCGCCACCTCCACGGCCGGCGTGTTCGAGACCAAGGACCGCGGCTCCACCTGGGCGCACCTCAACAAGGGGGTGGAGGCCAGTTTCCTGCCCGACCCCTATCCGGAATACGGCCAGGACGCCCACTGGATCGCGCTCGCCCCCTCCATGCCGGACCGGATCTGGCAGCAGAACCACTGCGGGATATATCGGGTGGACCGACCGGAGGAGACCTGGACCCGGATCGGCAAGGCGATGCCGCCGGAGATCGGCGACATCGGCTTCACCATCACCCCGCATCCGCGCGACGCCGACACCGCCTGGGTCTTCCCCATGGACGGCACGCAGGTCTGGCCCCGGGTCAGCCCGGGCGGGCGGCCGGCCGTTTATCGCACCCGCGACGCCGGGACGAGCTGGGAGCGGCAGGACCGCGGGTTCCCGCCCGAGCAGGGCTGGTTCACGGTCAAGCGCCAGGCCTTCTGCGCCGATCAGGCCGATCCGCTCGGCCTCTATCTCGGCACGACCGGCGGCGAGATCTGGATGAGCGATGACGAGGGCGCGGCATGGCGCCAGATCGCCGCCCACCTGCCGGAGATCTACTCCGTCACGGTCGCCCAATCCCCATGACCCGAGTGTCTCCATGACCCGGGTGATCGTCCCCTCCCAGCTCATCGCCTATACCGGCGGCGCGACGCGGGTGGAGGCGACGGGCGCCACGGTCGACGCGATCATGCATGACCTCGACCGCCTCTATGCCGGCCTGCGCTTCCGCGTGGTCGACGAGCAGGGCCGCATCCGCAAGCACATGCGCATCTATGTCGGCCAGGACCGCGTCCACGACCTCGCCCGGCCGCTCCGGTCCGACGACGAGGTGCTGATCTTCGGGGCGTTGAGCGGGGGGTGAGCCGCAGGCAGACTGCCGTCATGCGCGTCAGGCCGATCCCGTTCGCCGCCAGCCTCGCCCTGTCAGCAGTGATCGGCGCTCCAGCGCTCGCCCGCCCGCCCGCCACGCATGGCGTGCCGAACACCGCCCTCGCCCAGGCCGCGCGATCAGCCACGCTCAGGTCCATCGACTATGACGAGGATCGTTGCGATGGGCGCACGGTGGGGCAGTGGCTCGCGGCCCTGACCGCGCCCCAGGCGCGCAGCATCGTCTGGACCGGCGGTCCCTGCGAGCTCGTCGGACCCGGCATCGACAGCGGCAGCCGCTGGTGCGGCCAGGCCAGGATCATCCTGCGCGCGCCCCTGGACCGTCGCGACCGGCCGATGGTCGAGGTCTTCTTCGAGGCGCCCGAACACCCGGGTCGCCCTGGCCCGGCCTACGCCTTCCGCGGCGCCGTCCATACCGCGGACGGCGACGACCTGGCCCGCTTCCGCCGGGACTTCGAGGCCGCCTGGGTCTCGCGTTTCCCGGCGCCCTCCGGCGCGGTCATCGACTGCGCCGGAGAATAGAGCGGCGTCAGAACCGCAGGGCGCGGGCTTCCTTCACGTGCGGCAGGGCGCGGATGCGGGTCAGGAGCTCGTCGCTGGGCTCCTGGTCGACGCCGACCAGGGCGATGGCGTCCTCCCCGGCCGAGACCCGACCCAGGTTGAAGGTGGCGATGTTCACGCCCATCTCGGCCAGCAGCGCGCCCAGGGCCCCGATGAAGCCCGGCTTGTCCAGGTTGTTCACATAGAGCATCAGCGGCGCGAACGGCGCGTCCAGGTCCATGCCCTTGACCTCGATCACCCGCGGCGCGCCCGCCAGCACCGAGCCTGCGAAGGAGCGCTTGCCCTTCTCGGTGGTGATGGTGATGCGGATCAGGCTCTCATAGATCGGCGAGTCTTCCTGGCGCGATTCCGAGACCGTGATGCCCCGCTCCTTCGCCACCGCCGGGGCCGAGACCATGTTGATCTCGGCGAGCATGGGCCGCATCACCCCGGCCAGGGCCGCCGCCGTCAGCGGCTTGGCGTTCAGCTTGGCCACCTCGCCCTCATAGGCGATGTCGATGGCCTTGATGCCGAAGTCGACCATCTGGCCGGCGAAGGCGCCAAGCTTGTCGGCGAGCGCGACGAAGGGCTTCAGGCGCGGGGCTTCCTCAGCCGTCACCGAGGGGCTGTTGAGCGCATTGGTCACCGCGCCGGTGAGCAGGTAGTCGCTCATCTGCTCGGCCACCTGCAGGGCAACGTTCTCCTGGGCTTCCTGGGTGGAGGCGCCCAGGTGCGGGGTGGCCACGAAGTTCTCCGCCCCGAACAGCACATTGTCCTTCGCCGGCTCCTCGATGAAGACGTCGAAGCCCGCCCCGCCCACATGGCCTTCGTCCAGCAGCCTGCGCAGGGCCTTCTCGTCCACCAGGCCGCCGCGGGCGCAGTTGATGATCAGCACGCCCTTCTTGGTCTTGCCGAGGTTCTCGGCCGACAGGATGTTGCGGGTCTTGTCGGTCAGGGGCGTGTGCAGGGTGATCACGTCGGCCCGCGCCAGCAGGTCCGGCAGCTCGACCTTCTCCACCCCGATCTCCACCGCCCGCTCAGGCGACAGGAAGGGGTCGTAGGCGACGACCTTCATCTTCAGGCCCAGCGCCCGGTCGGCGACGATCGAGCCGATGTTGCCGGCGCCGATCAGGCCCAGGGTCTTGCCGTAGAGTTCGACCCCCATGAAGCGGTTCTTCTCCCATTTTCCCGACTGCGTGGAGACGTCGGCGGCGGGCAGCTGGCGGGCCAGGGCGAACATCATCGCGATGGCGTGCTCGGCCGTGGTGATCGAGTTGCCGAACGGGGTGTTCATCACCACGATCCCGGCGGCCGTGGCCGAGGGGATGTCCACATTGTCCACACCGATGCCGGCGCGGCCGATCACCTTCAGATTGGCGGCCGCGGCGATGACGTCCTTGTCGGCCTTGGTGGCCGAGCGGACCGCCAGGCCGTCATAGTCGCCGATGATCTTGAGAAGCTCGTCCTTGGTGAGGCCCGTCTTCACGTCCGCCTCGATGCCGCGCTCCTTGAAGATGGCGACGGCGGCGGGGCTCAGTTTGTCGGCGATGAGTACGCGGGGCATGGATCTGGTCTCCTGAGACCCTTCCCGCTCGACGGGAGAAGGGGAGGGATGAGGGTGTGGGCAAGGCGCTGGGGTTCGGTTCGGAGATGGCGCTGAGCGCAGCCTGAGTCGGCCACGTCGATGCGACACCCCCGCTCCAACCTCTCCCCCCATCGAGGGGGAGAGGCCTTCGGCCCCCTTAGGCTGCAGGCTGGAGTTCGGCGGCGACGGTGGCGAAGGCCCAGTCGAGCCAGGGCGTCAGCGCCTGAACGTCAGAACTCTCCACTGTGGCGCCGCACCAGATGCGCAGGCCGGCCGGCGCATCGCGGTAGCCCGCGATGTCCAGGGCCACGCCCTCTTTCTCGAGCACGGTGGCGAGCTTCTTGGCGAAGTCCGCCTGGGCGTCGTCGGAGAGCGCCGCGACCTTCGGATCCGTCACCTTCAGGCACACCGAGGTGTTGGAGCGGCTGGCCTTGTCCTCGGCCAGGAAGCCGACCCAGGGCGTGCGCTCGACCCAGTCCTCCAGCACCGCGAGGTTGCCGTCGGCCCGGCGGGACAGTTCCGCAAGGCCGCCGATCGAGGCCGCCCATTTCAGGGCGTCCAGATAGTCCTCGACGCACAGCATCGAGGGCGTGTTGATCGTCGAACCCTCGAAGATCTCGGCGTTGACCTTGCCGGCCTTGGTCATGCGGAACAGCTTGGGCATCGGCCACGGCGGCGAATAGCTCTCCAGCCGGGCGACGGCGCGGGGCGACAGGATCAGCACCCCGTGCGCGGCCTCGCCGCCCAGGGCCTTCTGCCAGGAGAAGGTCACCACATCGAGCTTTTGCCAGTCGAGCGCCTGGGCGAAGCAGGCGCTGGTGGCGTCGCAGATGGTCAGGCCTTCGCGGTCGGCGGCGATGAAGTCCGCATTGGGCACGCGCACGCCGGAGGTGGTGCCGTTCCAGGTGAAGACCAGGTCGGCGTCCTTGCGGACCTTGGCCAGGTCCGGGAGCTTTCCATAGGGCGCGTCCAGCGTCTCGGCCGGCAGCTTCAGCTGCTTGACGACGTCCGTCACCCAGTCCTTGCCGAAGCTCTCGAAGGCCAGGAGCTGCACCGGGCGCGGGCCCAGCAGCGACCACAACGCCATCTCCACGGCGCCGGTGTCCGAACCCGGAACGATGCCGATCAGATAGTCCTGCGGGACCTCCAGCACCTGACGGGTACGGTCGATGGCGTCCTTCAGCCTCGCCTTGCCCAGCTTGGAGCGATGCGAGCGGCCGAGGACGGCGCCTTGCAGATTTTGAGGGGTCCATCCGGGGCGCTTGGCGCACGGGCCGGACGAAAATTCGGGGCGCGCCGGCCGCATGGCCGGTGTGGCGAGGGTCGTCATAGCGATGTCTCCCATCCTTGCAGATGAGCAGCGCCCCGTTGGGAGGGCGTGGCCCGCCGCGCAAAGGCCCGTATTCGCGGCCAAAGGCAAGTGAAACTTTTTGGGAGGCGTGGGGCCGTCAGATCGAAGGGGCGGCGGCGGTCGCGGCGGCCACAGCCGCCGATCGGCGCGCGGAAACCACCCGCTGGCGCCAGGCGACCAGAGTCCCCAGAACGAGGCACAGATGGATGCCGAAGAAGTCGACATTGTTGACGATCGCGTGGAACCGATCGATCGGGTGCGTCGTCACGAAGTAATAGGAATGCAAGGTGAATTGGGCGGCGTAGAGCAGCATGACCCCGCCGATCCAGAGGCTCCCATAGGCGAGCGCGACCACCAGAAGGCCAACGGCGGTCAGGCCGTCGGTGGTCAGACGGACAACAGGCACGGCGGTTTCGGGAACGAGCGCGGCGACGACACGGGTTAGCACGATCATCGCGACGATGAGGCTGGCGCCGAACCGTTCAGGCGCGCCGCCCTTCCAGAGGGCGAACAGACAGATGGCGAGCCCGCCAACGGTCTGTATTTGGTAAATTAACGAGCTGGACATTGTCATTGCGCCCCTAACATCCATTAGGGGCGCAACAACGGTTAATTCATCGCAACTAGGGCTATCAGCCCACTTCGCGCATGGTGGTATCCGAAGCGCGACGAAGGCCCGGGGGCTTTTCTTCCCAGTCCATCTTCGTGCGGATGCCGAGGCGCAACTTCACTTCGGCGAGTTCATTGTGAACGCCGACCATGGCCGTGCGGGCTTCGCCGAGCGCCTTGATGGCGTCAACGAGCTTGGCGGCCGCGTCGTCGCCGACAACGGTCGAAATCTTGACGTCCTTGCGAGCCTTGAGCATTTCCGTCATCAGTTCAGCGGCTTCCGACAGTGCGCCGTCAACCGCCGCTTCAGTCGCGAACAGCTTTGAGGCCACGCGCTGAGCGACAAAAACCTTTTCCATGTGAACCCCTCTTAAAATTTAACGCAGTGTTGATAAGCTAAACCGTTAGTTAAGGTTAGTCGACTCGTTTCCGCGTGTTAGCTGCGACAATTGCGCGCACAAGTTGTGAACGTGTTCAAAAAGACACCTGGCAAGAAGCGAAGCGTTAGGACAATTCGCGTATCCGGGGTGTCATGAGCGACCAACCCCGCGCCCTGGCGGACGGTTCCGCCGGCAGCGGGACAGTCCGACACGTGTCCTTCCATGCTCGCGTGGCAGGGGTCGGCCTGATCACGACCATCGTGGTCCTCATCGCCGCGTGCCTCACCTTCATGCTGCAGCAGTGGGCCGTCGCTCGCGAGCAGAATCACGTCGCGAATCAAGCGCTTGCTGAAATATCGGCCTCAAACGCCGCTCACGCGCTCCACACCAACGACATGTCAGACATCACGGCGCAGCTCGCCGCGCTCCGGCAGGCGCCGAAGGTTGTATCTGCGGAAGTGCGCGGTATCGGCGGCCGGCGCATCGCCGATTACCGCCGAGAAGGCGAAAAAGTTCCCTCTGAACACACGGAAGTGATCACGGTGCCCGTGAAGGAGGGCGCCGTTCAGGTGGGCGAACTCGCCCTTACGGTCCAGACGCCCCAGCTCAGCGCCCAGCTTCCGCAGTTCATCGCCCTCACCGCCGCCCTGTTCTTCGGCGGCGTGGGCGTGGCCCTGTTCCTGGCCCGGGGCATGGCGCACCGGATCATCGCGCCCGTGCAGCGGCTGTCCCAGGCGATGGAGGAGGTGGCCGTCAGCGGCGACTTCAAACCTGTGGACGTCCAGGCGCGCGACCAGCTGTTCCGCAGCCTCACCGACAGCTTCAATCGCCTGTTGAAGACCCTGGGCGAGCGTGACGACGCCCTGAAGCAGGCCATGGCCGAGCTGGTCGAGGCCCGCGACGTGGCCAATGCGGCCAACGTCCTGAAGACCCAGTTCCTCGCCAATATGAGCCATGAGATCCGCACGCCGCTGAACGGCGTCCTGGCCATGGCCGAGGTGATGTCCATGGGCGACCTCGCCCCGGTGCAGCGCGAGCGCCTGGACGTGATCCGCCAGTCCGGCGGCCTGCTGCTCGCCGTCCTCAACGACGTCCTGGACCTGTCCAAGATCGAGGCGGGCAAGCTCACCCTGCTGGTCGACGACTTCGATCTGGAGGCCGCCATCGGCCCGACGGCGGCCAGCCACATGGTCATGGCCGAGGGCAAGGGCCTGGCCTGCGGGGTCACCTTCGCCGAGGCGGCGCAGGGCTGGTGGCGCGGCGACGCCGACCGCATCCGCCAGATCGTCGGCAACCTGTTGTCCAATGCGGTGAAGTTCACCCTGCAGGGCGAGGTGAGCGCCCACTTCGACGTGAACCCGCAGACCGGCGCCCTGCGCCTGACCGTGAGCGACACCGGCGTGGGCATCCCCGCCGAGAAGCAGGCCACCCTGTTCGAGAAGTTCACCCAGGCCGACAACTCGGCCACGCGCCGGTTCGGCGGCACGGGCCTGGGCCTGGCCATCTGCCGCGAGCTGACCCAGATGATGGGTGGCGTCATCTCGGTGGATAGCCGCGAGGGCCAGGGCTCGATCTTCGTCGTGGAGTTGCCGCTGGAGCACGGCGTCGCGGCCGAAGGGGCGATCACCGAGCCGATGGAAGAGACCGACGCCGGCGCCCTTCGTCTGCTCGCCGCCGAGGACAACCCCACCAACCAGCAGGTGCTGGCCGCCGTCATGGGCTCGCTGGGCATCGACATCGACATCGTCGGCGACGGCCAGCAGGCGATCGACGCCTGGCGCGTCGGCGCCTATGACCTGATCCTGATGGATATCCAGATGCCGGTCATGGACGGCATCGACGCCGCGCGCGCCATTCGCGCCGCCGAGGCGGAAGACGGGCGCAAGCGCATCCCTATCGTGGCCCTGACCGCCAACGCCCTGAGCCACCAGGTTGAGGAATATCTGCGCGCCGGCATGGACGGCCACGTCCCCAAGCCGATCGAGATCGCCAAGCTCTATGACGCCATCAGCCGCGCCCTCAGCGACGCGGCCATGAACGCCCAGGCGGCCTAGACCCGACCGTTCCGAAGCTGAACCGAAGACAACGCCGGCCTCAGCTTGGCGTCAGCCACGCTGTGATTTTCTCCTCTCATCGACACGTTGAGCGGCCTCGTTCTTAGAGCGTAGCCAGAACCAAATCCGGACCCGAGTGTTTAAACCCAGTGTCAAGGTTTGAAAGCAAGGGACGGGAGACTGAGGAGAAGGTCCCATGAAGAAGATTATCATTTCTAGTCTTATGGCGGCTTCCGCCATTGCTCTGTCCGCCGGCGCGGCGTCCGCTCAAAGCTGGCGTGGCGACGATCGTGGTCGCTGGGTTTCGATCAATGAGCGTCAGCAACGTCTGGAAATGCGCATTGATCGCGGCGTCCAACGCGGCGACCTGACCCGTCGGGAAGCCTGGCGCCTTCGTCAGCAAATGAACGACGTCGCCCGTCTGGAGCACCGCTACCGGATGAACGGCCTGTCGAACTGGGAACGTGCGGACCTTGACCGTCGCTTCGACCGTGTGTCCGCCCAGATCCGCTTCGAACGGCAGGATGGCCAATATGGCTCCGGCTACGGCTACGACCGCTAAGCCCGGCCAGCCTGACTGCAGACGCCCTCGGCCCCCGCCGGGGGCGTCTTCTTATGCGCTCAAGTTGGCTGGGCCCGCAGCACGCCGTCCACCACGGTGACCGCCTGGCCGCGCAGCAGCACCCGCTCGCCGCGCCGTTCGCAGTCCAGGTCCCCGCCCCGGCCCGGATAGGCCTGGAAGAAGCGCAGGGCCTCGCGGCCCAGCCGGTCGGCGAACAAGGGCGTCAGGCCGCAGTGCAGCGAGCCGGTGGCCGGGTCCTCGGGGATGCCTGATCCCGGCGCGAAGAAGCGGCTGACCACATCGTAGGGCGCACCCGCGTCGGCCAGGGCTGTAACGGCGATGTTCCCAGGCCCCATGCCTGCATCACTGGGCACGGCCTGCAACGCGGTCAGATCCGGCCGCGCCGTCCGCACCGCCGCCTCGTTCTCCAACACCGCGATCAGGAAATGTCCCGTCCAGGTCTCGACAGGCGCGGCTCCCAGCGCCTCGGCTAGGCCCGCCGGGGCGTCGATCCGCCGGTGCGGCAGGGCGGGAAAGTCCATCTCATACCCGTCCCCAGCCTGTCGCACGCTCAGCGGTCCGGAGAGGGTGTCGAAGGTGACGGCGTCCGTTTGCAGCCCTAGCTCGGCGAACAGCGCATGGCCCGCCGCCAGCGTCGCGTGGCCGCAAAGCTGGACCTCCAGGGCCGGCGTGAACCAGCGCAGGCCGAACCGGGCCGGATCGTCGGTCTTCAGCAGGAAGGCGGTCTCGGCCTGGTTGTTCTCCGCCGCCAGGGCCCGCATCCAGGTCTCGGGCGGCCAGGCGTGGAAAGGCTCCACCACGCAGGCGGGATTGCCCCGGAAGGGCGCATTGGCGAAGGCGTCGATGGTCCACTGGCGCATGGGGCGAGCCTAGACCGCCACCGTCAGCTCAGGCCAGCGCTTGCGCACGCTCTCCACGGAGCGGGCGAAACCCATGGTGGGCCGGACCGGATTCGGCGCCATGCGCAGGGCGAACAGATCCTCCAGGCCGAAGGGCGCGAAGAAGCTCATCCGCCCGTCCGCCTCCAGTCGCGCCCCGACCGCGAAGCTGGCGGCCACGAAGCGCTCCAGCGCCTCGGCCGTGCTGGCGAGCGGCCCATAGGCCTCACCGAACTTTCCTTCGAACCACAGGTGGACGCGGGCCTGGTTGCGCACCTCCACCAGCGCCTGCAGCGGCGGCGCGAAGGCTTCGGCCACGCGGCGGATCACCACGTCCTCCGCCTCATAAGAGAGGTCCGACGCGTCGAAATAGGCCAGGTCGTAGTCGCGGACGCCGTATTCCACGGCCCGGCCCGTCAGGTGGTTCAGCACCGGCTGGTAGACCGCGCCGGAAAACACCATCCAGTCGGGCAGGGCCAGGCGCCGGGCGGTCTCCATCACCTGCATCAGCCCCGGGGCCGCCCGCAGGATCGCCTCCAGCCGGGGGAAAAGCGCCGCGCTCAAGTCCGCCCCCGCATCGGCCAGGCGTGGTCCAGCGGGCCATGGCCGGCGCCGAATCCCGGGGCGCGCAGCATCGCCTCGTGCACATAGGCCCAGGCCCGGGCCACGGAGTCGGTCAGGCCCATCCCCTGCGCCAGTCCGACGGCGCAGGCCGAGGCCTGGGTGCAGCCGGTCCCGTGGGTGTGGCGCGTGTCGAGCCGCGGGCCCTCAAAGGCGCACTCGCCGTCCGACGTGACCAGAAGATCGACCACCCGCTCGCTGGCGATATGGCCGCCCTTCATCAGCACGGCGCGAGCGCCCATGGCCAGCAGCGCCTCGCCCGCCCGGCGCAGGTCGTCGGTGGTCTCCACGGCAAGGCCGGTCAGGGCGGCGGCCTCGGGGGCGTTGGGAGTGAGCAGGGCGGCGCGGGGGACCAACAGCGCCTTCACCGCCGCCAGGGCCTTGTCCTCCAGCAGCAACGCGCCGCCCTTGGCGATCATCACCGGGTCGATCACCGCCGGCGCCCGGGTGGAGTCCAGGATGCGCGCCACGGTCTCCACCATGGCCGCCGTGCCCAGCATGCCGGTCTTCAGCGCGTCGGCGCCGATGTCGTCCAGCACCGCGCGGGCCTGGGCCTCGACGATCTCGGGCGGGATCGGATGGACCGCCGAGACGCCCAGGGTGTTCTGCACCGTGATCGCCGTGATCGCCGTGGCTGCATAGCCGCCCAGGGCGGTGACCGTCTTGATGTCCGCCTGGATCCCCGCCCCCCCGCCGGAGTCCGAGCCGGCGAGGATCAGCACCCGGCCTCGCGCCTCGTTCATCGCCGCGCCTCCTCGATCGCCTGCCAGACCGTCAGGGCCTGCGCGGTGTCGCGCACGTCGTGGACACGGACCGCGGCGACACCGGCCGCCGCGCCGGCCAGGGCCGCCGCGATCGAGCCGCCCAGCCGGTCCTGCGGGCGGGCCGCCGACGGGTCCAGCGCCCCGATGAAGCTCTTGCGACTCGCCCCCAGCAGTACCGGAAAACCCAGCGCCGTCACCCGCGCCAGCCCGGCCAGCAGGGGCAGGTTGTGGCGGGTCCGGTGCTTGCCGAAGCCCACGCCGGGATCGAGCCATATCCGCTCGCGCGCGACTCCCGCCGCCAGGGCCGCCTCGGCGCGCGCGGCCAGGAAGGCGCAGACCTCCGCCGTCACGTCCTCATAGTGCGGGGCGTGCTGCATGCTGCGCGGCTCGCCCTGCATGTGCATCAGCACCACGTCGCAGCCCAGCTCCGCGGCGGTCGCCAGGCTGCCCGGCGCATGGCGCAGGGCGGTGACGTCGTTCCACATCGTCGCGCCCGCGGCTACGGCTGCCCGGGCGACCTCGGACTTCATGGTGTCGATCGAAAGCGGGGCGGCAGTCTCGGCGCGCAGGGCGGCGATCAAAGGGACCACGCGCGCGATCTCCACCTCGGCTTCGACCGGCTCCGCGCCGGGCCGTGTCGACTCCCCGCCGATGTCGAGCATCTCCGCGCCCTCGGACAGCAGCCGCCGGGCGTGAGCCAGGGCCGCCTCGGGCGCAAGGTGGGCGCCGCCGTCCGAAAAGCTGTCCGGCGTGACATTGAGGATCCCCATCACGCGGGGCCGCGGGGGAAGGGGGGGCGAGGTGTCCATGGCGTCAGCAACGGTTCTAGCCCGCCAGGCCTTCACCATGAACCGAAAACCCTGCGGTTGCGGCGGCCCGGCCTGGGGCGTACCCAATTTCGCAAGACGGCCGAAGGCTGCACGGGAGGACGAGATGGAAGCGACCGAGACGCTGATCGAGCTGGAGGCGCTGCGCGCGCTCAAGGCCCGCTATTTCCGCTGCGTCGACACCAAGGCATGGGTCGACTACGCCGAGCTGTTCGAGCCGGACGTGACCGTCGAGCTGCCCAATGACGGGGAAGGCTACGCCTGGCGCGACCGCGAGGTGTTCATCGCCGACACCGCCCAGGCCCTGGAAGGCGTCATCACCGTCCACCACGGCCATATGCCGGAACTGGAGCTGACCTCGCCCACCACCGCGCGAGGGATCTGGGCGATGCAGGACATCCTGCGCTACCCCGAGGACGCGCGCCGCATCACCGGCTACGGCCACTATCACGAGACCTATGTGAAGCGGGACGGCCGTTGGCGGATCGCCACCCTCAAGCTCACGCGCCTGTCGCTCGAGATCACCTGACTCTCCCCCGTACGTCATCCTTGGCTGAAGCGCGAAGCGCGGAATGCCGAGGACCATGAACACTGAGGTCCAGGACTGATCTGAGAGCCGGTGTTCATGGGAGGTCGGGACAAGCCCGACGACCCATGAGGGGCGGGTCGGCTGCGCCCGTCAGCGCCGCTCCCCGCGCAGCAGCCAGCCGAACACCGCCGACCCGGCCAGCGCCCCGGCGATCTGGGCGGCCATGAAGGCCGGCGCCGAAGAGGGCGCGATCCCGGCGAAGGTGTCGGAGAGGCTGCGCGCCAGGGTCACCGCCGGGTTGGCGAAGGAGGTCGAGGCGGTGAACCAGTAGGCCGAGGTGATGTAGAGGCCCACCGCCGCCGGGGTGAAGTCCGGCCGGAACCGCAGCGTGCCCAGGATCGTCCCGATCAGGCCGAAGGTCGCCACGAACTCCGACCAGGCCTGGGCCGGCCCCTCGCGCAGCTTGGTCGAGACCTGCCAGATCGGCTCGGCGAACATGGCGTGGGCGGCGTAGACCCCGCAAAGCGCGCCTGCGACCTGGGCGGCGACGTAGGGGACGAACCGGCCCCACGGCAGCTCACGCCGTAGGGCGAACACCAGGCTCACCGCGGGATTGAAGTGCGCGCCCGACAGCGGCCCGAAGATGGTGATCAGCACGATCAGCCCCGTCCCGGTGGCCAGGGTGTTGCCCAGGAGGGCGATGGCGACGTTCCCGCCGGCCAGCCGCTCGCCCATGATCCCTGAGCCGATCACGATGGCCAGGAGCAGGGCCGTGCCCAGCGCCTCCGCCGCCAGCCTGCGGGGCAGGGCGAAGGGTTCCAGCGGCGGTTCGAGACTGGCGTCGGTCATGGGCTCTTGGGTCAGTGGGAATTGCGGGCCGGGGTGTCGCGCGCCTGCCCGATCTCGTCCATGTGCTTTTGCAGGGCCAGCCGGTCGAGCGAGGCCATGGGCAGGTTCACGAAGGCGGTGATGCGATTGTTGAGCTGGCGGTAGGCCTCGGCGAAGGCCAGGGCCTGCTGCGCCTCGCTGCCGTCCTCCGCCGCCGGATCGGGGATGCCCCAGTGCGCGGTCATCGGCTGGCCCGGCCAGATCGGGCAGACCTCGCCCGCGGCGGTGTCGCAGACGGTGAAGACGAAGTTCAGTTCCGGCGCGTCCGGGTTTTCGGAGCGCGAGAACTCGCTCCAGGATTTCGAGCGCAGGTCGTCGGTCTTGTAGTTCAGCTGCTGCAGCAGCGCGATCGCCCGCGGATGGATCATTCCCTTGGGGAACGAGCCGGCCGAGAAAGCTCGAAACTTGCCCGCGCCCGTCCGGTTCATGATCGCCTCGGCCAGGATCGAGCGGGCGGAGTTGCCGGTGCAGAGGAACAGCACGTTGTGAACCGTCATGGGGTCTTCTCCAGTGAGCAGGCGGGGGCGGCGCAGCGCCCGGCCAGTTCGACCAGCGGCGCGCAGATCTCGGGCTCGCCCCCGCAGCAGTCCTCCAGCAGGAAGGCGATCAGCGTGCGCATGCGTTCATAGGCGGCGGCGTAGATGATCGAGCGGCCGTCACGCCGGGCGGTGATCAGACCTGTCGCGCTCAGGATGTTCAGGTTGCTGGACAAGGTGTTCGGCCGCACGCCGGCCGCGCGGGCGATGGCGCCGGCCGCCAGGCCCTCCGGTCCGGCCTGGACCAGCAGCCGGAACACCGCCAGCCGACCCTCGTGGGCCAGGGCCGAAAGCGCGGCGACGGCGTCTGTCGTTTCCATATTTCAACGATAGACGAATTATGTGACGGCGCCATGACGCCGGCCTTGCGAGTCGTTAGCGCTGGGGCGATGGGCCGCACGACGCTAGTTTTCGCGCAATGAGCGGCGATTCCTCTCCTCTGACCCCCGCGCAATCCGCCCGGCTGACCCGCATGGCCACCCTGGCCTCGGTGACGGTCGCCGCCGTGCTCGTGGCCCTGAAGGCGAGCGCCTGGGCGCAGTCCGGCTCGGTTGCGGTCCTGGCGTCGCTGGCTGATTCCGGCCTCGACCTGCTGGCCTCGCTGGTCACCCTGTTCGCCGTGCGCTACGCGGCCGTCCCGCCGGATTCCAAGCATCGGTTCGGCCACGGCAAGGCCGAGGCCTTCGCCAGCCTCATGCAGGCGGGGCTGGTGTTCGCCTCCTCGGCCCTGGTCGCGCGCGAGGCCGTCCACGCCATGCTCGACCCGACGCCGATCCAGAAAGAGGGCCTGGCCCTGGCGGTGATGGCCGTCTCCACGGTCCTGACCCTCGCCTTGATCACCCTGCAGGGCTGGGTGCTGCGGCGGACCGCCTCGGTGGCCATCGCCGGCGACAGGGCGCACTACGCTTCGGACCTCGGCTCGAACCTGATCGGCCTGGCCGGCGTGGGCGCGGCCTACGCCTTCGGCCTGCATGGGCTCGACGCGCCTGCCGGCCTGCTGATCGCCGCCTTCCTGCTGGCCGGCGCGGTGGGGGTGTTCCGCCAGGCGTCCAGCCAGCTCATGGACCGCGAGCTCTCTGAGCCCGCCCGCGCGCACATCGTCGACCTGATCACCCAGGACCCCCGCGTCACCGACGTCCATCAGCTCCGCACCCGGGCCTCGGGGCCTTATGTCCATATCCAGATGCATGTGGACATGGACCCAAGCCTTTCCCTGGAGACTGCGCACAAGGTGATCATCGACGCCGAGAACCGGCTCTTGAGGGTCTTTCCGTCGGCGGACATCCTCATCCATCCGGACCCGCGCGGCCGTGCCGAGCCCCACGGCGGCGCCTTCGCCGAGACGCACAAGCTGGCGTAGTAAACGGCCCCTTAAGGGGTCTGTGAGTTGGTGCAGCGAGCAACTAATCAGTCAGGTCCGATGTCCGCCGCCCGCGTCCTGCATCACTTCCCGCTCGATCCCGCCTCCCGCCAGGTGCGGCTGGCCCTGGGCGAGAAGCGTCTGGCGTTCGAGGACAACCCGGTCCGCTACTGGGAGCAGCCCGAGTCCCTCACCGCCCTGAACCCCTCTGGGGTGACCCCAGTCCTCGTCGAGGGCGAGGGCCCGCGCGCCCTGGTGGTCTGCGAGAGCCGCGCGATCCTCGAGCACCTTGAGGAGACCTATTCCGAGCCGCCCCTGCTCAGCCGCGACCCCGCCGAGCGGGCCGAGGCGCGCCGCCTCCTGCAATGGTTCGACCGCAAGTTCGAGTTTGAGGTCGGCGGCCTCCTCCTCCACGAAAAGATGGAAAAGCGCCTCCTGCGCCTCGGCGCGCCGGACCTTGGGGCCATCCGCCAGGGGCGGGACGCGCTGCGCGTCCACATGGAGTATATTGAGGAGCTGCTGCAGACGCGCGAGTGGCTGGCCGGCCGGCGCCTCAGCCTCGCCGACTTCGCCGCCGCCGCCCAGCTTTCGGTGATCGACTATTTCGGGGACGTGCCGTGGCGCGGCTTCAACAACGTCAAGACCTGGTACATGCGGCTCAAGTCCCGGCCCGCCTTCCGCCCGATCCTGGCCGACCGCTGGCCCGGCCTCGCGCCGGCCGGCCACTATGACGACCTCGATTTCTGAGACTGATCGCGAGCTGATCCGCACGGAGGCGTTGAGGCTCGGCTTCGACGTCTGCCGCTTCGCCTCGGCCGCCGAGCCCTGGCCCGCCGCCGCGCGCCTGGCCGAGTTCGTCGCCGCCGGCCGCCACGGCGAGATGGCCTGGATGGCCGACACCGCCGAGCGCAGAGCCCACCCCCGCAGCATGTGGTCCGAGGCCCGCTCCGCGATCGTCCTTGGCCTGAACTATGGCCCGGACGGTCCGCCGGAAATTCCAGGCGTGATCTCCATCTACGCCCAGGGCGACGACTATCACGAGGTGATCAAGCCGCGCCTGAAGGCCCTGGCCCGCTGGATGCAGGCCCGGTTCGGCGGCGAGCTGAAGGTCTTCGTCGACACCGCCCCCCTGATGGAAAAGCCCCTGGCCGAACGCGCCGGCCTCGGCTGGCAGGGCAAGCACACCAACCTCGTCTCGCGCCAGTTCGGCTCCTGGCTGTTCCTGGGCTCGATCCTCACCGTTCTCGACATTCCCCCCGACGCGCCCGAGGACGACCATTGCGGCGCCTGCCGCGCCTGCCTGGACGTCTGCCCTACCAACGCCTTCCCTGCGCCCTATCAGCTCGATGCGCGCCGCTGCATCTCCTACCTGACCATCGAGCTGAAGGGTCCGATCCCCCACGACCTGCGCGCGCCGCTGGGCCAGCGCATCTATGGCTGCGACGACTGCCTGGCCGTCTGCCCCTGGAACAAGTTCGCGCAAACCGCACGCGAGATCCGCCTCCAGGCGCGCCCGGCCCTGAGCGCCCCGCCGCTGGAAGACCTCGCCGCCCTGGACGACGCCGCCTTCCGCGCCCTCTTCGCCAAGAGCCCCGTCAAGCGCATCGGCCGCGACCGCTTCGTTCGCAACGTCCTCTACGCGGTGGGCAATTCCGGGCGGCCGGAATTAGCGCCGGCGGCCGAGCGGCTGCTGGACGATCCCGCCCCGGTGGTGCGCGGGGCCGCGATCTGGGCGCTGTCGCGATTGCTGGCGGCGGAAGCGTTCGAGGCGTTGCGGGCGATGCGCGAGGCCAGCGAAATGGACGCCGAGGTGAAAGCGGAGTGGGCGTCCTAGGTCCGCGGGCGCCCGCCTCAGTAATCCACCCGCCCCAGCGCCGCGAGCGTCGGCAGGGCGGCGTCCCGGGCGTTGATCACCGCCTCGTCGGGGCGGATCGGCCAGTCGATCCCCAGCGCCGGGTCGCACCACAACAGCCCGCCCTCGGCCTGGGGCGCGTAGATGTTGTCCACCTTGTAGGCGAGCTCCGTATCGGGAACTAAGGTGCAGTAGCCGTGGGCGAACCCCCGCGGGACCAGCAGCTGCTCGCCCCCCTCCGCCGTCAGCTCCGCCCCGACCGAGCGGCCATAGGTCGCCGAGCCCGGCCGGATGTCGACCGCCACGTCATAGATCGAGCCCTTCAGCACCCGCACCAGCTTGGCCTGGGCGAAGGACGCCGCCTGGAAATGCAGACCCCGCACCGTGCCCCGTGCGGCGCTGAAGGCCTGGTTGTCCTGCACGAAATCGAAGTCGAGCCCGGCCTGGCCCAGGGTCGCCCGGCTCCAGGTCTCCGAGAACCAGCCGCGGGCGTCGCCATGGCGCTTGGGCGTGATAAGCAGGACGTCGGGCAGGGCGAGCGGTGTGATCGTCGTCATGTGTCCTCGCGGGGGCTTAGGAGCGGATTGTCGGATGGCGCGTGACGATACGGATGGCAACCCCGCATCGCCGGCTGTCAGCGTCGTGGTCCTTGCCTATGAAAGTGGCGGCCTTCTGGCCGAATGCCTCGCCTCCCTGCAGCGCCAGACCTTCAGCGACTTCGAGATCGTCCTGGCCGACAACGCCTCCAGCGACGGCGCCCCCCAGGCCGCCGCGGCGGCCGACCCGCAGATCCGCCTCATCGAGAACGGCGCCAATCTCGGCTTCGCGGCGGGGATCAACCGTGGGGCCGCCGCATCGCGCGGCCGCTGGATCGCCCTTCTCAACCCCGACGCCTTCGCCGAGCCCGACTGGCTGGAGCGCCTCCTCGCCGCCGCCGCGGCCAACCCGCAGGCGCGCTGCTTCACCTCCCGCCAGCTGATGGCGGACGATCCCAGCCTGCTGGACGGCCTGGGCGACGTGATGTCCGTCACCGGCTTTCCCTATCGCGGCGGCTACCTCCTGCCGGACCCGGGGACGGCCGTCCTGGGCGAGGTGTTCTCGGCCTGCGGCGGCGCGATGATGATCGACCGGGCCCTGTTCCTGGAGATGGGCGGCTTCGACGAGCGCCTGTTCTGCTATTGCGAGGACGTGGACCTCGGCTATCGCCTGCGCCTGCGCGCCGAGCCCACCCTGGTTGTCCCTGACGCGGTCGTGCGCCACGTGGGCGGGGCCGCCTCCGGGGGCGCGCGCTCGGACTTCGCGGTCTTCCACGGCACGCGCAACCGCTTCTGGGTGTTCGTGAAGGACACTCCGCCGCTGCTCTTCTGGCTCACCCTGCCGCTGCACCTCATCACCACGGCAGTGCTGTTCTGGCGCCACTGGACGCACGGCGAACTGGCGACGCCCTGGCGCGGCTTCGTGGCCGGGGTGAAGGGCCTGCCCATTGCGCTGAACGCCCGGCGCGAGGCTCAGGCGGGGCGCCGCGTCGGCTCCTGGGCGATCCTGAAGGCCATGGCCTGGAGCCCCAGGGACCTGCGCGGCCGCAGAGTCGTCATTCGCCCCTGGCGGCCCACTCGACCAGCCGGCTCATGAAGGCGCCGCCCCGCTGCATCTGGGAATGCTCCACATATTCGTCCGGCTGGTGGGCCTGGTCGATCGAGCCCGGCCCGCAGATCACGGTGGAGAAGCCGGCCCCCTGGAACTGCCCGGCCTCGGCCGCATAGGCCACCACCCTCGCCGGGCCGTTGTCCCCCGCCAGCCGCCGGGCGAAGGCCTCGGCCGCGCCGCCCGGCTCCGGCGCCAGCGGCGGGGCGCCCGCGCGACGGACCAGCCGCGCCCCGGCCTGCGGCGCCCGCGCCTTGAGCTCTGCGTCCAGCGCGGCCACCGTGCGGGCGAACGGGGCCAGGATCGCCTGCGGGTCCAGGCCCGGCGGATAGCGCAGGTCGAACAGGAACTCGCACTCCCGCGCCAGGATGTTGGGCGCCGTGCCCCCATTGACCTGGCCGATGGTCAGGGTCGCGCCCTTCGGCGTGAAGGGCGAGGCTGGGTCCGCCTCGAGGTCCAGCCGCGCGGCCAGCGCCGTCAGGTCGGCCAGCAGCGGGATCGCCGCCATGATCGCCGAGACGCCCAGGTGCGGCTGGCTGGAATGGGCTTCCTTGCCCTCCACCGTCACCCGGAAGGTGGCGATGCCCTTGTGGCCGATCACCGCCTCCATGCTGGTGGGCTCGCCCACCACCACCAGGGCCGGCGGCGGCAGCTCGCGGGCGATCACCGCGATCATGTCCGGCGCGCCCAGGCACCCCACCTCCTCGTCATAGGAGAGCGCCAGGTGCACCGGCAGCTTCGCGCCCGCCGCGATCAGGTCCGGCACGGCGGCCAGCGACAGGGCCAGGAACCCCTTCATGTCGCAGGTCCCGCGGCCAAACAGCTTCCCGTCCCGCTCGGTCAGGGTGAAGGGATCGGAGGTCCAGGGCTGGCCGTCCACCGGCACCACGTCGGTATGGCCGGACAGGACGGCGCCGCCCGCTTCCGGCGGCCCGACCGTGGCCAAAAGATTCGACTTGGTCCCGTCCGCGTTCGGCACCCGGCGGGCGGCGACGCCGTGGCTCGCCAGATAGCCCTCCACCCATTCCACCAGCGCCAGGTTGGAAAGCCGTGAGGTGGTGTCGAAGCTCACCAGGGATCGAAGGATATCGATCGCGCGCGTGGTCAGGGCTTCGCCGGTCATGCCTTCGTCAATAGGCCGAAGGCGGGCGCGCTGAAAGGACAAGGCGTTTGGCGCGCACGCTTAAGCCTGCAAAGGCCCAGCCACGGGCAAACGGCGCCGTCAGTCAGTCGGCCGTCCGCCCTCGTCGGCGTCGCTATCTGTGCGCTCGCTGCGGTTCGTGTGGGCCTGCACCGCCCTGTGATGCCACATCAGCGCCTGCTCGAGCACGGCGCTCCGCATCCTTAGATCAGTGGTTCTGACGGCCTGCCACAACAGGTCATCGGCTTTCTCGCTGTACGCTTTTACTGACATGATTGCTGCTTGAATGGGATCCCCGCCCACCGAACGCAGGCGTGAAGCCGCTGTTCCCCCTGTGAAGTTTGTGCGCTGCAAAAAAATTCCGGTCCCGGCTTTTCGGCGGCCATGATCCTCCAGCGACGCCCGGGCTCAGCCCTGCTGGACGTGCCCCGGCGCAGGCAGCAGGTCGATCAGCTCGATCTTGAAGATCAGCGCGCTGTTGGCCGGAATCTCGCCGCCGCCGGCGCCCTCGGCCCCATAGCCCAGCTCCGGCGGGACATAGAGGATCCACTCGTCCCCCGGGCGCATCAGCTTCAGGGCCTCGATCCAGCCGGGGATCAGGCCGTCCAGCGGCATGGCCGCCGGCACGCCGCGCGCATAGGACGAATCGAACACTCGCCCGTTCGGCAGCTTGCCCTCGTAGTGGACCTTGATCTCGTCGCCTTCCTGCGGCCGCAGGCCGGTGCTCGGTCCCGAGCGGACGATCTTGTACTCCAGGCCCGAGGCCGTGGTCTGGACCCCCGGCTCCTTGGCGGTCTTCGCCATGAAGGCCTTGGCCGCCGCCAGGTTGGCGTCCGGCGCGCCGGCGTCGGCGGTCTTGGCCTTGGGCCCGCACGCCGACAGGACGACGGCGAGGGCGAAGGCGATCAGGTATCGGGTACGCATCAGACGGCCCTCGGCGGATAGCCGGCGTGGCGCAGGCTATCCATGATTTCCTGGGTGTGTTCGGCGTCGCGGGTCTCGATCATGATGTCGAACTCCGCGCCCTTGGCGGGCACGTCCAGCGCCAGGCGGTTATGCGCCACCTCGACGATGTTCGCCCCATGGTCGCCGATGATCCGCGAGACGGTGGCCAAAAGGCCCGGCCGGTCGTCGCCGATGATCCTTAAGGACACCAGCCGCTGGTCGCGCACCAGTTCGCGCGTCAGCACCGAGGCCAAAAGGCGCGTGTCGATATTGCCGCCCGTCAGGATCAGGCCGCACTTCTTGCCGCGGAACCGCTCGGGATAGGCCAGTAGGGCGGCCAGCGAGGCCGCGCCCGCGCCCTCCGCCACCGTCTTCTCCACATTACAGTAGAGGGCGATGGCGCTCTCGAAGAACGGCTCTTCGATCAGCAGCACGTCGTCGATCAGCGGCCGGGCGATGGCGTAGGAGGCTGCGCCGACTTCCTTGACCGCGATGCCCTCGGCGATGGTCGCCCCGCCGGTCGGCGCGGCCGTGCGCACGCCGCGCATCTTGGCCGTGAACGAGGGGAACATCGCCGGCTCCACGCCCACGATGCTGATGTCGGGCTTGATGTGCTTGGCCGCCGTGGCCACGCCCGCGATCAGCCCGCCGCCGCCGATCGGCACCGGCAGGATCTCCAGGTCCGGCACGTCCTCCAGCATCTCGATGGCCACCGTGCCCTGGCCGGCCATCACCTCCACGTCGTTGAACGGGTGGATGAACACCAGGTCGCGTTCCTTGCAGAGCTTCAGCGCGAACTCGCTGGCCTCGTCATAGCTCTCGCCGTCCAGCACCACCTCGGCCCCGAAGGCGCGGGTCTGGCGCACCTTCATGAACGGCGTGGTGCGCGGCATGACGATGGTCACCGGCACGCCCAGGCGCGCGGCGTGATAGGCCAGGCCCTGGCTGTGATTGCCCGCCGAGGCGGCGATCACCCCGCGCTTGCGGGCGTTCTCGCCCAGGGTCAGCAGCATGTTCAGCGCGCCGCGCTCCTTATAGGCGGCGGTGAACTGCAGGTTCTCGAACTTCACCCACACCTCGGCGCCCGTAATCTCGGACAGGGTCCGGGAATGACGGCAGGGCGTGCGCTCGATGTGTCCCTTCAGCCGCTGGGCGGCCTCGAGGATGGCGTCGTAGGTGAGGGTCATTGACGGCGGGGTTCCAGGAAAGCCGCGCAAACTAGCGACGCGGCCACGCCGGGGCAATGTCGCGTCTGGCCAAGTCTTGTCGGGCCAAGTTGCGTGGGGGGGCGGTCAGCGCAGGCCGCGCCAGCGGTCCACCCGCCGCAGCGCCTTGGCCGGCAATTGCGACATCTCCCCCAGCGGCAGGGACTCGGCGATGCGCACCATCCCATAGGCGGCCGCGCGGGTGAGGGTGGCGGCCGAGGGCAGGCCGACATAGCCGTCCCTCACTTCCTGGACGGCGTTGGAAAGCTCGGCCTTGAAGCGGTAGTCGCCGGGGCCGAGGTCGAGCTTCTTGTACGGCGTGTCGTTCATCCACTGCAGGATGTCGACGAACAGCAGGATGCCCGGCGAATAGCGCTCGAAGGCGTGGTCGTGGGCGATGATCCAGCCGTGGATCACCTCGCGGCCGTGCAGGTGCAGGTGCGCCGCCGCCAGCTTGCCCCCCAGGTGCAGGGTATAGAGACTGGCCCCGAACTCCGGCGTCGAGGCCTCGAAGAGCTGGCGCAGCAGCTTGCCGGTCCAGGGCGTCTCATAGATGTCGGTCTGGTTGGTGGCGCGGAACTGGGCGCTCTTCCAGACGATCAGCTGTTCCAGGTCGGCGGCGTCGGTCGAAAACGCGGTGAAGCGGACCTCGCCCAGCTCCCGCTCGACCTTGCGGCGCTTCTTGGCGGTGTCCTTGAGCACGCCCACCCCGGCGGCGCGGCGCGCGGCCTGATAGGCTTCGAAGCCCTCGGAGACGTCCACCACCCGCGAGGCCTGCCGCCCGTGTCCGTAAGGGGCGAAGGCGGCCTGCTCGGCCAGCATGTGCGAGAAGTCCAGCCGGCGCACGCCCAGGGCCGCGACCAGCGCCTTGGGATCCACCACCAGCTCGGGGTCGGCGACCACGCCCTGGTAGTCGCACATCGGCGCGCCAGCCGGCATGGCGGTCAGCCCGCCTGTCCGGGCGGCGAAATAGCCTTCCCGCCCGCCGTCCTCGATGATCGCCACGCGCGTGCGCTGCGGCCCGCCCGCCTGGGCGCGCTCCACCGCCTGCGCCCAGTGCGGCGACAGGAATGGGCTGTCGAGGCCTGGCGTCTGCCGGGCGCTCCACCGCGCGATCTGGTCAGCGGTAAGCTCGCTGGGAGATAGGACATGGATACGCAAAGGGGGAGGCTTTCCTGGGGAGGATCGGCCGTAAGGTTAGCGGCCATGTGTTTCCGCATGGTTGCGGCGACCGCAAGCCCTTTCAGATTTCGCCGGCGATCACCTTTGCGAACAGGTCCGGATCGACGTTCCCGCCGGACAGGACGAGGCCGACCGCCCCTTCGCCCGGCAGTTTGCCAGCCAGCAGGGCCGCCAGGGCCACCGACCCGCCCGGCTCGACCACCAGCTTCAGGGTCCCGAAGGCGTAGCGCATGGCCTGCGCCACCTCGGCGTCGCTCACCGTCACCACGCCGGTCACGGTGCGGGCGATGATCGGAAGGGTGATCTCGCCGGGCGCCGGCGATTCCAGCGCGTCGCACAGGGTCCGCACCCCCGGGTTCACCGAGACCCTGCGCCCCGCGGCCAGCGAACGGCGGGTGTCGTCATAGAGGTCGGGCTCCACGCCCCAGACCTCGATCGCGGGCGAGGCGGCCTTCAGCGCCAGGGCGCACCCCGAGATCAGCCCGCCGCCGCCGATCGGGATCGCCGCGCGGGCCAGTTCGACCCCCAGCGCCCTCGCCTGGCCGGCCAGCTCCAGCCCGGCCGTGCCCTGGCCGGCGATCACGTGCACGTCGTCGAAGGAAGGGACCAGCGTCGCGCCCCGCTCGTCCGCGATGGCGCGGGCGATCACCGCGCGGTCCTCGGTCAGCCGGTCATGGAAGACGATCTCCGCCCCGTCGCGGCGCGTGGCCTCCACCTTCACCGCCGGGGCGTCCGCCGGCATGACGATCACCGCCGGCATGCCCAGCAGCCGCGCGGCCAGGGCCACCCCCTGCGCATGATTACCCGACGAGAACGCCACCACGCCGCGCCTGCGCTCCTCCGGAGACAACTGCGCCAGCCGGTTATAGGCCCCACGGAACTTGAACGCCCCCACCCGCTGCAGCGTCTCGGGCTTGATCAGGACGGGAACCCCCGCCCGCTCGTCCAGGGCGGGCGCGCGGATCAGCGGCGTTGCGACCGCATGGCCCGCCAGACGCCCGGCGGCGGCGGCGACGTCTGCTGCTGTCACGGTCATGGGCTCGTCATAGCGCGGGCCGACGGCAGTCCCAACCCCGCCAGGGATTGACGTCCCGCCCTCCTAAATGCTCTACAGGCCCACGCGTGCGAGGCTAAGCCCCGCGCGGACACCATGAAAAAAGTCCACACGCCGAGTCCTGTCGAAGGGCGTTTGTGGATCCGCGCGGCAGGCGGGAAACCGTACCCAAAATGGCCAATGTGACCGTGGTCGGCGCCCAGTGGGGCGACGAAGGCAAGGGCAAGCTTGTCGACTGGCTGTCGAACCGCGCCGACGTGGTCGTGCGCTTCCAGGGCGGCCACAACGCCGGCCACACCCTGGTGGTGGGCGACAAGGTCTACAAGCTCTCCCTGCTCCCCTCCGGCGTGGTGCAGGGCAAGTTCTCGGTGATCGGCAACGGCGTCGTGGTCGACCCGTGGCACCTGCTGAAGGAGATCGAGCAGGTCGGCGCGCAGGGCGTGACCATCACCCCGGACCTCCTGGCGCTGGCCGACAACGCCTGCCTGATCCTGCCGCTGCACAAGGATCTCGACCAGGCGCGCGAGGCCGCCGCCACCCAGAAGATCGGCACCACCGGCCGGGGCATCGGCCCGGCCTACGAGGACAAGGTCGGCCGCAGGGCCATCCGCGTCGCCGACCTGGCCGACCGCGACGCGCTGGCCGCCAAGATCGACCGGCTCCTGGCCCACCACACGCCCCTGCGCCGGGGCCTGGGCTTGCCCGACGCCGACCCGGCCGGGCTGCTGGCCGAGCTGGAGGCGATCGCGCCCAAGGTCCTGCCCTACGCCAAGCCCGCCTGGCGGCTGCTCGACGATGCGGTGAAGGCCGGCCGCCGCGTCCTCTTCGAAGGGGCGCAGGGCGCGCTTCTCGACGTCGACCACGGCACCTATCCGTTCGTGACCTCCTCAAACACCGTGGCCGGCCAGGCCGCCGCCGGCTCGGGCATCGGCCCGCGCGGGGCCGGCTATGTGCTGGGCATCGTCAAGGCCTACACCACCCGGGTGGGCGAGGGGCCGTTCCCGGCCGAGCTCTTCGACGAGGTCGGCCAGCATCTCGGCACAGTCGGCCGCGAGTTCGGCACCGTCACCGGCCGGGCGCGCCGCTGCGGCTGGTTCGATGCGGCCCTGGTGCGCCAGTCGGTCGCCATCAACGGCATCAACGGCATCGCGCTGACCAAGCTCGACGTGCTGGACGGCCTGCCCACGCTCAAGATCTGCACGCACTACCGCCTGCACGGGGCGGACATCGACTACCTCCCCGCCGGCCTGCGCGACCAGGCGGCGCTCGAACCGGTCTATGAGGAGATCGAGGGCTGGAGCCAGTCCACCCAGGGCGCCCGCACCTGGAAGGACCTGCCTGGCGCGGCGGTGAAGTACGTTAGGCGGATCGAGGAGCTGATCGGCGCCCCCGTCGCCCTGCTCTCCACCAGCCCCGAGCGCGACGACACCATCCTGATGCGCGACCCGTTCCAGGATTAGGCTTGTGACTCAATCACACCCCTGGTCGTCATCCTCGGGCTTGTCCCGAGGACCCATATGTGGACGGCCCCCTGCTTGCAAGGTGAGGCGCAGGTTGGCTCACGATCGGATTGCTTGCGCCCATATGTCCGGTCTGAGGGTGCTGTTGGCCC
>Ga0307516_10000112_pt1 | contig 94218 bp, 122 predicted proteins | sample 19_EM_MG_FD_203310 | JGI IMG/M metagenome (GOLD analysis project Ga0307516, IMG submission 203310) | Populus trichocarpa ectomycorrhiza microbial communities from riparian zone in the Pacific Northwest, United States - 19_EM | ecosystem: Host-associated > Plants > Roots > Unclassified | place... | reverse complement strand
CCCCGCCCTCAGTCACCTACTTAGTCCAAATCAAACTCGACCTCAAGCACAAGCAAGCAAGCGGCCAGAGCAACCACAAGCAAAAAGTTGCATATTAGTGCCGAAGTTATGGACTCGGCTGGCCCTTCGTCACGCTCCTCTGAGAAACCCTCTCACGGAAGGCGCCTCACAAAGAACCCTCCATTCCTTGCTTCGTTCTCCCGCTCGGGTGATGGTGGCAGTGGTGCTGCTGCCGGCGGTGTGTCGCCGCAGCTTGTATCACCAGGGAATGCCTTCTATTCTCCCACTTCTCGGTCATCCGGCTCCATACAGCGAACACCGTCTGCCCCCGTCTACCCTCGCGATCGATCCGCGCATGGGAGGAGCCTCGGTGCTGCCGGACATCAAAGGACTCCCACCTCGCCCAATCCCCCAACGCTGTTTTCCTCCTCCTCCTCTTCTCTGGACCAGCAGCCGCAGTACCAGCAACCCACTTCATCGCCTCTGCTGCAGCAGGACGGATACCTCTCGGCGAACGGTGGCTATTACTCCCCGCAGTTCACCAGCTACGGCGCTTACAGCCCGAGACCCATCTCTGGGCGGCTATCCGAAGTCGAGACCGTCGTCGAGTCGCCGTCCTACTACGGGCCCCAGAGTGGCAGCAACAGCAACAGCGACCGGCACACCCTGTCCCGCCGGCCAGTCGACCACCTCCAACAGATCCAACACCAGCACGACATGGCCGCCACAACGACACGTCCGCAGCTGCGGCAGTCCAACAGCTTCACGGCTGGCGAGCGCGGAACCAAGGCGAAGGTGGCGCTCGGCCTGGGAGCTCCGAGCTCGAAGAGAAATTCCGACGAAGCTAAACCCTCGAGTGCGGCTAAGAAGGGTGGATTCTCCAAGTTTATGAACAGTGTTTTGGGGTCACCGAAGAGAGTCGAGATCTCGGGACCGTCGAACCCAGTTCATCTGACGCATGTCGGGTTCAACTTTGTCACCGGAGAGTTCACGGTACAGCCCCGCTTTTTTTCTCCCCCCCCCCCCGATCCCCCGATCCCGCTTTCGGAACACAAGCTGCGTGCGTTACTCGAGCAAAGGGAACTAACACGAATTCAATCGTCTTGTGCTGCAGGGTCTACCGAAGGAGTGGCAGCGCATGTTGCAGGAAAGCGGAATCTCGAGGAACGAGCAGGAACAGAACCCGCAGGCGGTGATGGATATCGTCGCCTTCTACAACGATGTGAACGTTAGCGATGACGGCGTGTGGAAGAAGATCCCGCAGCAGTCCGACGGCACGCCGCTCACCACCCCCACCCTGGGCGGATCGTCGCCTCTTGTTAGCGCTCCGACGCTGATGAGTCCACCGTTGAGCCCGCTGTTCCCGCGAAACCACGAAGCCAGCTTCGAGAACCCGCGAGCTCCACCGCCGGTGCCGACCAAATCCCCATCGTTCCGGAGCGACCGAAATCCGTACGTCCCAAGCCGCCCCGCACCGCGACCACCGGCATCACCCCCACAGGAATCGGGCCGGATACCCGCGCTCGTCGCCCAGAGGCCCGCGCCTCCGGTTCCCAAGCCGGCCACACCGATCGAACCCCTGTCGCAGCATACGTACCAACCTCCGGAGCCAGAGTACGTGTCGACGCCGCCTCTACAGCAGCGCTCGCGAATTCGTCAGGTGTCCCAGGCGGCAAGACATCAAGAGCCCGTCGAGCCTCAACATCAACCGCTGGACAACTACAGCGCACCATACCAACCCCAGGTGCAGCCGTCGTACTTCATTCCTGCGCCTTTTCAGAGTGAACCCGATCGGGCATCATCGCCTCCGTTGTCGGAGAAGATCGCTCAGGCACAGCTCGCACAGGCCCAAGCTGCTCAGATCGCGCAGTTACAACAACTTCAGGTGCAGGGGCAAGGTGGGGTTGGACCCGTGCCGCAAAGGCGGCCGAAACCGAAGGTTGTGAAGGACTTCGACATCGTTTCCAGGCTCAACACGATCTGCACCGACGCTGATCCCACAAAACTCTACCGGAGCTTGAACAAGATCGGGCAGGGTGCGTCCGGAGGTGTGTACACGGCGTACCGAGTTGGCACCAACCAGTCGGTTGCGATCAAACAGATGAACTTAGAGCAGCAGCCGAAGAAGGATCTGATCATCAATGAGATCTTGGTCATGAAGGACAGCAAGCACAGGAATATCGTCAACTTCATGGACAGCTTCCTGCATCGGGGGGATCTCTGGGTGGTGATGGAGTACATGGAAGGAGGCAGTTTGACGGATGTGGTGACCTACAATGTGATGAGCGAGGAACAGATAGCTGCGGTTTGTCGAGAGGTATGTTTTTTTTTTGAGGGTGGTACCGACGAACGAATTGGGGACGCGAACTGACGCAAATCAGACGCTGCAAGGGCTACAGCACCTGCACTCGAAGGGTGTCATTCACCGTGACATCAAATCGGACAATATTCTGCTGTCGCTAGATGGCAACATCAAACTGAGTGGGTCTTCCCCCCCTAAAACACCTTCACTCCCACGAACGGTTGTCTAACCCCTCCCCCTCTCTCTCAGCCGATTTTGGGTTCTGCGCGCAAATCAATGAGGCCATGATGAAGCGCACGACAATGGTCGGAACACCGTACTGGATGGCACCGGAGGTGGTCACGCGCAAGGAATACGGACGGAAAGTCGACATCTGGAGTTTGGGCATCATGGCGATCGAGATGATCGAAGGAGAACCACCGTATCTCACCGAATCACCTCTTCGCGCTCTATTTCTCATCGCCACCAATGGGACACCCGAGCTGAAGGAACCCGAGCTGTTGAGCTACGACTTGAAAGATTTCCTGCACCTGGCGCTCGAAGTTAGTCCGGATAAGAGGGCGTCGGCTGGGGAGTTACTGCAGGTGAGTTCGACGTCTATCCCGTGTCGCAAAGGTTAACTAAGAGGGTTGATAGCACAAATTCCTGAAAACCGCAGATCCACTCTCGAGCCTTGCACCACTGGTACGGGCGGCAAGAGAGGCGCGAGCCCAGGAACGACAGAGATAGTCGTCCGCAATTCATGTCTCGGCATTTTTCTGTTGAAATTCGTGCGATCTGTCTGGCGTAAACTTTGATTTATCTTTTTGCTATTTACCTACGGACAGGGACTGGAAATCGGGATTTGATGATTGATATAGATACTCGTGTGCATCTGTTTTGGGGCTGTGTTTTTTCTGGCAGTGGTTTATGAGAGCAGAGGGGCTGGGGGGAGAGTGTGTGCAGAGTTATGATTTGGCTTTTTATTCTGTTGAGTTGATTGATGGGTTCATGGAAGATCATACTTTTTGATGATTGATATAGATACTCGTGTGCATCCGGTTTGGGCCTGTGGTTTTTATAACAGTGATTTATGAGAACTGAGAACAGAAGGGCTAGGAGGGAGAGTGTGTGCAGAGTTATGACGACGATTTGGCTTTTTATTCTGTTGAGTTGTTTGATTGGTTCATGGGGGATCATTCTTTCAATATCTATGTACGTACGAAGGCCATCCGTAAAAAGTCCTTTTTGTTGATTTGGTTTAACGTGGTGTTTGAATGCGCTAGTGCGTTTAGGGTTAGCGGGGCAGCGGCGATAGAACGTCACCTGATTAGAACTGGCGCTCTGAGCCAAGCAGCATCGTGAGAATCAAAGGTCAGATCAACAGAATCACAGTCGATTTCACTATGCCGAACGCGCCTAACACAGGGGCCTTGCAATTTAAAGCTCTGCTTCTTACGTTGCAGTTCGATAGCCTACCGGCGAAGCTCTAGACGAAGACGAAGACGAAGACGATAACATCAAGTTGGTTGTCCGTCCACCTCTATCACCTCACAAACCGAAATCGAAGTCCGGCCCGAAGAGACACGCCACCAGACCTCTCGCGCAAGTTTCTTCCTCCAGATACACCCGAGAGAGAGAGAGGGGGGGGGGGGAGGGATTTACGAATGTATTCAATTGGGGGTCCTGTCATATGCGATATGCGACAGATGGCAGAGCAGATGATGGAAAAGGTGGCCTACATACGAGCTCCAAGGGCTATGGTGGTGTATGCAAGCATTACAACATGAAGGGCACACGACATTTGTGTGGATGGCAGCAGCAGGAGGGGAACATTACTTTTGATGAAGCCTTTATGGAAGAGACACCGACCCATCTTGCGGACGTTGGCCGAAGCTTGAAAACGCCCTAGGGCAACCGCTCGCCAATACGTAGACGGAAGGAAGGCAGGACTTGTACGAAAGAAGTGGTTCGAACTAAAGCCTTGGCGGACGTTATGGGGAAGTTGCCTGTTGCACCAGTGTTGGTTAGAAGAAGTAAGAGGACTCGAAGGAGTACGCAGACAGTATGTAATTGCAGAGTTGTTCCCTACTATAGTATCAGCGATACCGAAGATGATGATGGTGTGGAGTTCTGTTGGAGAGGAGGCCGGAGCAGGGTGTATGTAGTACTACATACATCTCCATATTTTGAGGGAGTTTTTGCGCACAGATTGTGACTAAGCGCCACTGTCTCAGCACTAATCACATTTAAAAAAGGACTTGTATCCGAGATAATCCGGTAGATACATACGTAGAGCACGAAGGTCATGCCTTGAGTACGTATGCCGCCCGGGATCGAATTCGGTTTTGCTTGTGGGGAATTGGCATAATGATAGGAAGCAATGGATTCGGAGTTCTGTTGAATTTACAATTTTCTCGGTGACAATTCTAACAGACGCGCAGCACTCGCCACATTTCCATTCCAGGCAGTGGCGGCTGACATGACTGCGCCTCCCACAAGCCTGCTTTCAACCGTGGCGCGGACGGCCGACCAGCTCCAAGTACAAAAGTACATACGTGGGTTTGCAGCTCGGGCACGTCAACACCATTACGCAGCCCCACCCCTCCCATCCCCATCCCATTCCATTCCAACGCACCGCGACCCTCATCGATCCTGCCAACTTAACCTCAACCTCAACCGCCGACGCTGCACCCACTCCACAAAACTCCCATCTCCACCGCCGACAGCATCGCTACCACTCGTCGTTACGCACTCCGAAGACTACAAGGCAGCAGTCACAGGACCGGTAGCCGGACAACGGATACAGATACCAGTATTCGGATAGAAGCCCCAAAACAATGTTCCGAAACCAAACAAATGCTTTTGATGATGTCGTCGGCATGTCTGCCTTTTCCTCCGCATGCCGGTCCGCTCCTTGAGCTAATGACCCGCGCGTTGCAGCCAAGGCGACCGACGAAAACCTCACCTCCGAGAACTGGGAGTTCATGATGGATGCGTGGGAGAAGGTGAACGCGGCCGGCGAGAACGGACCGAAGGATGCCGTAGCAGCGTTAATTAAGCGACTCGCGCACCGCAACGCCAACGTTCTGCTGTATACCCTTGAACTCGCGAACGGATTCACGCAGAACTGCGGACCCGCAATGCATAGGGAGCTGGCGTCGCGCGCGTTTACCGATGCGCTGCTGAGGTTGGCTAGCGATAGGAACACCCATCAGGCTGTTAAGTCGGGTATCCTGGAGAAGATGGCCGAGTGGACGGAAATCTTCAAGAACGATCCCGGATTGGGCATCATGGAACAGTCGTACAATCGGTTGAAGTCAGCGAGTACGTTGTTCCTCGGTGATATGGTAAAATGAGCGATAAAGATACTAATGAGAAGATTGAGCAGATCCGAATATTCACCCTCCATCGAAACCTACGAAGCGAGAGATCACGGCCGTGGACCGACGGAAGGAGGAGGAAGAACTGCAACTAGCTCTTGAGATCTCGCTGAAAGAGAAGGCGAATGTTCAAGCAGCGCAAGCAGGAAGCAAGTCTCCGGCCCCGACCACGGGACAACCTGGGGCAAGCAATTCTCAGCCTGCTGCGGCGGCGGCTGTGTCACCGCAACCGGCGCCGGTTACACACACTACTGCGGCAACGGTGTCAAGGGTTCGCGCGCTTTACGACTTTGTTCCGTCGGAGTCGACGGAATTGGCATTCCGGAAGGGTGATATCATCGCCGTGCTGGAGAGCGTCTACAAAGACTGGTGGAAGGGCTCGTTGCGCGGGCAGACGGGTATCTTTCCGCTAAACTATGTCGAAAAGCTTGCGGAACCCACGGCGGAGGAGCTGCAGAAGGACGCGCAGACGGAGGCCGAGGTGTTTGGACAGATCAAGAATGTCGAGAAGCTTCTTGCCTTGCTGAGTACGAGCGAGGGAAACTCGGCGGTCCAAGACAACGATGAGATCACCACATTGTATCACTCTACCCTCCAGATTAGACCGAAGCTTATCGAGCTCATTGGCAAATATTCGCAGAAGAAGGGTATGCTAGCTTTTGGCGATGGCGATGGTTGTAGCGCATGCTGATAATATACCACAGATGACTTTGTGGCGCTGAATGAAAAATTCATCAAGGCACGGAGGGACTACGAGTTGTTGCTCGAGGCATCCATGTCAGGGACAGCCGCAGCGCATTACGGAAGGCCGCCGGCTGCTGCTAATCCTTATGCATACCCGCCTACTGATGCGTACGGCGACCCGGGACGATTCTATTCGAGTGCGCCGCCGCATCATTTGCCGTCAGCATCGCCGCCGAACGCTGGCGCATACGGGCCTCCACAGCACCAGCAGCCTAAGCCGGCGCACGGCGGTCCCGGCGGCCCGCCGGGTGGTCGGGTGCCCAGCAGTCAGTACTACCAACAGCCACATGATGAGCAGCAGCAGCAACCGCCCCAACATCACGAGGAGCAGCAGCAGCAGCAGCAAAATCAGCAGCCTCAAGGCCCTTCTGCACCTTTCTACGTAGTCGGTCAGATGCCTCCGGGCGGACACCATCCTCACGGCCGTACAAACTCGGTCTCCCCCGCTCAGACCGGCCACTACCACCCCCCACCGCAGAGCGCACCCTCGGCGCCTCCCACCAACGCTTACAAGGCGCCCGATGGCCACCCAGCGCCGCAGGAGCTCGCTACTTCTGTCTACGATACTCCCATCGAGACTTCCCACGAATCCAGCTTCACTGGTGGCCGTCCCATCTCCCCTTCCGCTCCCTCTGCCTACCCCGCCTACGGTTACCAACGCCCTCTCGCCGCGAACAAACCCTCGTATCCAACAGCCGACGCCCCGTCTCCGGTAACGCCGCTGAACCCATACCCGCAACTCCAGGGATCGCCAAAGCCCCCACAGAGCTACCAAGCAGCTTCAGTGCCCCCGCAGAGCTACCAGGCATATACCTCCCAGCGTCCCCCGCAGGGCTACTACACTGGTCCAAGCCAGCCGCAGCAGACGCCCCCAGAGCCTCCAGCGGCTGCTGCTGCAGGATCGCTTCCTCCGCAGGACTACTACAGACAGAACGAATTGTTCTTGCCGAATGGAAGCCGGTCGCAGAGTTAGGGTGTGGTGCGAGGCAGATACCGAGAATGCGTGCTTTGCCGGGTGGTCTTGTTCGCCTTCCGTTTAGCTTTTTTGTTGATCATTGTGCGAGGGAGGAGGTGCCTTTTTGCGTAATTGATCTGGTTCTACTTTTTCTTTTCTTTTCTTAACTTTTCTTTTTTGACTTTGAACGTTTGAGGCAGGGCGATTGATGATTGTGGTGATGATTACGAGGGGCGAAAGAAATGAAACCGGGAGCAAATTGATGCTCTGATGGCGACTATTAATGAAGACTATGTATGCATCATGCCCGACCTGTGTTGGTTGGATGGATGTGGCATCGCCAGTTGCGTCCTATCTGCACGAGCCAAACCTGTGCAGTTCTTGGTTGTGAACCCCCCCCTTTTACTTCGCTCGAAGGCTGAAGCTTTCCAAGCTCTCGGCCTAAAACAGCTTATCCCAACTCTCAGTGACAACTAGTTAGCTCTAGAATCATTGCTTTTGGTTTTGTCATTGATCGCGTGCGACCTATGGAGATCATGGCGATGTAGGTGGCTAGCTCTAGAATCGGATTCGCTAGATAGCTAAAGTTTGGGCGGCTGCATGAAAGTGTCGGGTGATACTGTATGATTCAAACTGCAGCACAGTATGTCACTCGTCCTTCGGAGCCAGAGGTTGGAGCCTGGGTGGTTTTCGTTGTTTGTTTTCGCACTAGCTTAGCTTGTTGGGGGTTGGGGGGTTGACTTTGGCTTTGAAACTTGGAGCCGGAGAGGGTAGGACAAAGACGTGGGGGCTGGTGTGCACTTTGTAGGCTATGTAGGTGTGTGTGTCCTGTAATTGCGGCTGTAGGGGGGATGGGAAAAGCTGGAGATGTGGCGACGGCGGCGGCGACGACCTGGGCTGGGTTGGGGCGAGCCTACATATACGTACTTGGCTGGCGAGAGATCACGGCTGGTACTAACTGCGCTGATGTCCACTGCCTAATCCCTCCCAAAACAAAAGCGGCCGTGGAGGTGGTAGGTTATGTAACCCTACTCGGCGTCACTCCGTCGCCCCCCACCCAAATAAAATAAAATAAAAATAAAAATAAGTTATTTTTCTGGGTAAAATTCGAGTGATGTCGCATGATTGACGCTGCAGTGAGCGCGGTATATTGGACTTCCTCTCCACCACCGATGTGGGGAGGCAGGCCCCAGCCCCTGACCGAGGAGCTGGGCGGAGGGCAAAGGGGAGCGGAGCTTGCAACGGGCCGTCTGCAGTCCGATCGGACGGCAGCCAGGAAACAGACAGTTTGTTCTCGCTACGATCTAGATATGTCGCATGCGAGTGGTGGACAAACAAAATAAATAAAAAAGAACATGGAGTGTACATAAGTAGCTAAGGCGTGCTGACTGTGGCCGCTCACAGCCGGCGAGTGGGAAGAAGTCCTTTTTTTTCGAAGGTTATGGCTTTTCTGGCCAATTCAGAGATATGACTGGCTGGCTTGGAGTGGCAGAACTGCCGAGCACCGTGTGCCGCATGGAAGGGGAATGGCGCGAGGCGGCCCTGGTACGTACTGCCCTCTGCCGATAGCAGTTCCGCTGGGGGGGCTGCACCTAGCATCGGCGAGGAGGCCCGGTATCCCAAAACGCTCCTTCCCCAGTCCCGGTCTCCTCCCGAACCTTTGTCCACAGTTCCTTCTGCTGAGCCTTCCAGCGGGGGGGGCCGGTTTTTGAAGACGTGCTCCTACGTCTGGTTTCTGCACGGGCACCACCAGCGTTTGGGCTGTGGGCTGATTTTCCGTCCATTTTAGGTGCTGGTAGAACCTCTTGGCAAGCCTCTTGGACCTTCTGGCCGGGGCCAGGCTCCTCCAAGGCCATGCGCTTGATGCCAGCCTGGGGCATCGGTGAAGATTGCAACCTCTCCGGTATTGTCTGTCGCCTTGCAGCGGTTTCCAGCGCCCTGGCGAGGGCGGCGCACTCCGCATCATAGGCCTCCTGGCTGCGGCCCATATGGGCTTGGATACCCACCCACCGCCGACCGTTCTGGCATGTGAACACTCCATGTTCTCGCCACAGGCTGACATCCGGAAGCATCGTCATCGAGTGACAAGCCATGTAGCGTGAACCCGAGATATCACTCGCTCTCTGCCAAGCACTTCTGACTCTTTTTTTTGCCGCTAGTACGGGAGCGAGGGGGTCTGCTCTATTCGAAAGATGGCATCGGGTGTGGACGGCTGGCAGTGGAGCGGAGTACGCACTGCGCGCACTATCGAATCTACGCGTGGTGTCGATGTACTAGTGACTATCTGCAGGCCAATGCTAAGTGCTAAGCACGGAGCTGCTGCAGCGGATGCGCTCACTGTCAGGCATGGCGTCCTCGACGGCACGAACGCCGGACCGACCTGGGCCCGTACCATGCGTTTTGCACCCTCCCCCCACATCCCCCAACCACGCACACACACCAGCCACCAGCCCTTCCCAGAGCGCATAGACTCACGGCTACGACAGCGGCCCGGGTGGGGGAGGGACCACCTGGAGTGTTTTTTTTTGTTTGATCATAGATACTCGCATTATTCAGCCTATCTAGACTATGGCAGCGTACATTTTGTCCGTTTTTCCCGTCCGGTGACCACCTAGGAGTGTAGGTAGGGAGGTACATCGGGGTAGGTGAAGTATCATGCCGTGGGGCAATATCTGGGATTTCGCATGATGGGGGGGAAAGGTTCTTTTTTTTTTCTTTTTTTTTTTTTGATGAGCAGCCCTGCAGCTGCGAGTGGATACTGTGATTTGGATGTCCATCGGCCGTAATGCGGGCGAGCCGTGCGGAAAAAACAAAAACAAAAAAAAACAAAAAAAAACGTGGTCCTGTGGGTCGCCGCTGAGTGCCGAAGACGGTGGCTGGGGAACGGAGGTCAAGCCACACCTACCCACCTACATACCACACCCGTCCCCATGTGAAACGATTCTCTCCAGCCGAGCCCGTCTTACTCTACATTTCCGAGCTGTCCAGGTATGATCTACCCCACACGGCGATTGCCCCTGCGCAAGGAATAATAATATCGATGGCTATGATAACAGCGGTAATATTAACGGCAATGAGCCGTCGGGGACTTTGGAGGGAGGTGTTTCTGCCGATGAGCAGACGTGCAGTGCAGCTTGCAGGTGGAGAGTTCCCGCGGTAGAGCATGTAGCGTTGACTCTAGGATGGCCTACAGACGTCTATCCGATCCGAGTACGGTGGTTACTACTGCCGGCCCGCAAGGCAGTTACTGCTGCCAATTCGCGACGTAGCTAGCAGATCGTCCAGGCCTGAATTCCCATCCTCACACGTCTACGGCTTCTCGGGAGGATCGCTCAACAATGCTGCCGTGCCGCTGCGAATAACTATAGGGCGTCATGCGAACCGCGGGGTGCCGTCTCTTTTGGCTCCGTCCGGCTCGATGAAACTGTCCCCACCCTCGTCTTCTTTCTCTCTCTGCAAGGATAACCACAGGATTGCCCGTCGGCATCATGCGCATCATGATTCCCTACATACACACATCACGTACATCTGTATGTATGTACTCTACATACTGCACTCGAATGCATACCCGTGTCCGATCGTTTTCCGTGGATCGATTCGCGAAGCGCTTGGACCATCCTGGGACAGGTGGGGGGGGGTTTGGGAGTATCAGCTCTTCCGTGGGGTTGGGGCTGAAACGACGACAGCTTCACATTAGCAACCTGGTTTTTTTTTTAGACTTGCGGCCGAGCAGTTTTGTGAAGAAGAAAAAGGCAGAGAGAAGGGAGATGCAAGCGAACACTGACGCGCAGAGGATCCGCAGTCTGCAGAATTGACGGCAATGGGTGGATTCGGCAAAAAACGTCAGGGACAACCCTTGAGTCGCCTCGACTCGCGGATGGACTCGCCGGCTCCTGATAGCCAGTGCCCGGCAGAGCGTCGTGTCGTGTCGTGTGGTGGCGGGCCATGCGATGTCGTTGCCTGGTTTTCCAACCAGCAGTCGGGAAAACTCGTGTGGCTGGAAAGCTCGCGGGAAGTTGATGTGCCGTGTTGGGCGGGGAAGAGCCGCGCATGTCGGTTGTTCGTCGAGTGCTTCCGACGCGCGGTGGGAGGAGTCACGCCAGATGAGACGCCGGTGTGGCTGGTCCCGCCCCCGCTCCCAGCCACCGTGATATCGCGGGGGCTGCTATGGACGTTTGCGTTCTCGTCGCGGATCGACCCGTCTCGTCCGGTGCGCGGCGAGGGCTCCGCTTACAGTGGACTTCTGATCCGTGCGGGATGGCTCCGGAACAGACCGGGGCGTCCAAGGAGAAGGCGTTGAAAGAGGGTTGGTGTGCACTGCGGCTCGTGAGGCCTCGGGCAGGTGGCGGAGCGCCAGCTCCCGCGTTGTGATTTTCTGGGCTTTCCCCGAGTATGTGCGATGAATGGGGGCGGCGGGTGTCTGCGTGGAGACTCCTATTCAACGTAAGAGAAACATCGGAGTGGGCAACCATAGTGCGAGACGATTGCATTGTGCAGCTTGAGGGAGTTGGACGAAACCATTTCCGGACTGGCAGGACGAGGGGGTATCGCTGGATGGCGTGATGGGCGAAAACACAGAACGAACCGGCTCGAGGGAACCACAAAGACATCTTCATACCAAAGACTCTATCTCCCAGCCCATATTTACCTACTCCAAACCCCCGCCGCCCCGAGCTCGCCGGGACTTCTATATAGGTACGTATGTACAAAAAGAAAACAATATTACAAGACGGCAACTAGGTAACTAGGCTTTCCTCAGATCATCGGGGCAACGCCACCAGCGACGGCCGGGCGCACCACGAGACAACAGCCCTGGCGCCGGCTCCCTCGCTCTCGAGCATGCTGGTCGAACTCCCGCCGGTCGAGTTGGACGAGCTTGCACTGTCGCTGAAGAGGGTGTACTCGTAAGTGGTGCCGGGCAGCACCTTGAATTCGGATCCTCAGCCTCCTACCCGTCGTCGGCGGCGCCGAAGGCTCCGAGCATGACTACGTCCATCCTGAGCGAGGACACATCAACGTTGGGACAGATGGTGGACACGAAGATGTCGACGTCGGCCACATGGCTGATCAGGTGGGCCTGCTGGACGCGGCAGCTCGAGGAACAGAAGGGGGCGATGCTGTCGGCGTCGTTGCCGCTGGGGAAGGCGGGGAGGCCGGTCTTGACAAGGCAGTAGTCGGTGTCCTTAGCGTTGCGGACGGACGGATTGTCAGTGAGGATGTGACCGGATAGACATGTAGGAGGACGGGGTGGCTTACGAATCGGCAAGACAGAAGGGCTCCCTAAACGACTGGGACAAGGGGCTCAACGAGGCGTGCACAGACGAGGACAAAGGACAGGAAAGCCGTTTCCAAGCTCTCCTCTGCGGTGAGTACCTCGCACTCGCCCTCAATAACGCCCACCAGATCCAGCAGAACCTGTACTAGCTGATGCAGTCGCTGGTGCAGAACTCCTCCAGGACGGTCGGCTTGAAGAGGGCGGGGCCGCTGTTCTTGTCCCTGGGCTCGAAGAGGAGCTCCGGACAGGAGAGGTCCTTGGCGACCGCCGCACCGCACCCCTTGTTCAACGCACCGCTCGGGACGACACCGTCGAATTTGTAGTCGGGGGCAGTGCGGTTGAAAGAGACGGCAGCGAGGGCCCTATGGGCGAATGCATGGCGGATTCTGTGGTGGTGATAGGATGGTATCTCGAGTTGGTCGATTTTACTAACGGTTAGGATTGATGGGGGTTTTTCCCCCCGTATATCGCTATGTAGCCAGTACAGTGAAATTGGTTGATCATCAAGAAAGAGCGTGTAAAGTCAGTAATAACGAAGAGCCAAAGACAGGAACTGGAAATCTGGGCGGATGATGTATGGGATTTTGAAGTATTTCGAAACTCCGCTAAAATCGAGTCAACTCGGGTCAGCGTCGCCCAGAGAGAAACGCCAAGGGCAGTAGATATGTAGCTACATAGCTCTGGACGGCGGTGAGTGTGCGTGCTCTTCATCCGAGGAAAAATCCCTCGGAATACATCGCCAGAAGACACTAACGGACGGCGGGTGGGCCTGAACCTCCCGGTGTAATTTGCTTTTCGCAGTTTAGGTTTATTGGGCCGCGGAGCCGGAAGTCTGAAGTCCTGATGAATTTTGAATGATAAGGACTTACTCTACCTCTCTTTACGTATGGCCTCCAGCATTAGCATCAGCTGAACGGTGCGACACAAGAGCACGGAGTAGTGGGCGTCCAGATTTGTCGATGAATTTGGCGCGGGACACAGGGAATGCCGCCCACCGTAAGCGCCAGACGCAGGCGACAAGTCGGGTACGCGCCACAGGCCGAAAGAAGTCTGCAGTTCGGGGAAATGCCAGCAACGACAACTCCAAGCGGTCGGCAAGGTCCTGAATCTGGCCGGTCCCTGCGACACGCCAAAAAGTGCTCGGGCCCTGTGCAAGCCGTAATAATTTTTTTTTTTTGACATCCTCAATGTTAGTGGTTGCATGAAGATATGTAGAGCACATGTCCGTGGCAACACGCAAAGTGTCACCGAAAGGAAATCTCTGAAGAAATGTTAGCTAGCATCGCTATCAAGGAACTCGGGCAATCCTTTGTAGATATGCAAGAGTGACAAGAGGACGACATGTAAGTGGTTGTCGGTGGTTCAGCTGGTTGGGAAGCCATAACATGTATGCACCTACATATCGAGCAGTGATGCGGCTTGGCATCCAGGTACGATCACCAGTTCCCAGCACTGACTAACTCCCATGTCGGTCGTGACATCGTCGCTGCCATCTCTTACTTACTCCTTTTTTGTTCAGGTTCGGCTTCAGCACCAGAGCATCAGCACTGGCCGCCCGATCTCCTGCGGCACACGTACTGCGAACTTGGAACTCGAGTCCCGGAACCGCAGGAGAACGCTGCGGATGTACCTAATCAGTGGCTGAGGAGGCCAGAGGGAAGGAGGAGAACGAGGGCTGAGCGGCGGTGCCCCTGGGTGGGCTGACCCACGCCAAACCCATATACTACAACCCGAAGACTCTACAAGAGGAGGATATCGACAAACATCGACACATGCAGTTATGGAGAGGTACTCGAGTCCGTCAGATCTCTCGTCTTGCATCGTATTGGCCGTATCATGTCCGCCAAGTTGCAGCAGTACTCGCACTCGTACCACAGCGCTGCTCGAATGCACTGGGACGAACACGGCGGTTTGATCACTCCAAACATCAACCAGTGGCGTCCCAAGTCTCCGTCGGCTGCTACCATTCGTCCCAGGTTGCCGGTGACGCCATTTGGGGAATGCCGACAGCAACATCCCTGAGGAATGAGCCTTTTTTTTCAACAGTTGTTTCTTGAGTTGGCGTTGGGAGACGGATCGAAACGGTCCGGATCTTGGGAGATATGTGGCTCACACATCAGCTCTGTCTCCGAATGGATGCTTCTAGAGATCAGGGTGAGGGACAGACCGGGAACATCTGTCTGGATGCGTGAGTTGCTTGTTCGTTGTCGGCTACTGCAGATGCCACATCGCTCGAGCATGCGTGTCCTTGGGCATACTCTATATCAATGCACGGGCACATACCGGAGTAAGCATCCCGAGCATGTGGAAGATTGGCTGATCGAATAGGTGGGACTCCTCACAGATGACTTTCCAATCGCAACACTCCATTGCCTCGAAACGAGACAGCACGGAAGAGCGAGTTCTCACCGAGCAGGGAGTCTTCGTGCTGGATAAAGTGCATCGGTTTAACGCTGTCGGGCATCATGCACATGCTTCGATGACTTGTCCCGTATTCACTGGCAGTTGATTCCTGAAGAAAACCCCAAAGAAAAATCTTTGTTCATGTCTTCGTTCACTCCGTATGCAGTTGCAACGGACTCCTGTTCCGCTTGTCTCCCATTGCAGCCGAAGATGCCCCAACGAAGCAAGTAACCAGGTAGGGGAGTACTTACTCCCTTACATACGCAAGAGCATTTGTATCAAAATTGTATTCCATCAACTGACCACTGGTCTGCAGGAGTGGTACCGCCGCCTGCCGGCCAATCAGCGGCCACGAACGCTAGTTCACAGGCACGCCGAAATAACTCGTGCATTCGCAAATACCGCGAGATAGGAAGGCCCGCGAAATTCAATTTTTTTTCCCGTATAGCTTGATCGTCGTACTTGTGCAGAATTCGGCAAGAGGCTCCCACGTGGATTTCGAAGAAATCCAAAGGATTGGACTTCAGTGTTCGGAGAATCTGTACGTTGTTCATGCGTACTCTATATGTATGCTTGCAACGAACACGTTTGTCACTACAGCAAGGCACCGCCGACTTGTCAACAGTTGCAGAATACCGTCAGCGCGCAGGTTTATATAAGTGAGTCGATGTCGCCAGTGAAATTTCGGTTTTCTCTGATTGATGTTGCTTTTCTTTGGCAGGAGTTCGAGTGTTGATCGTGCAGCTGCAGTTTCTAGCGTCTTTCGACCCCGCCCGATCTCCACCTCCGCTTCCTACATCACCCCGGCCTCCACCTTCGACTCCACCACCGTTCCCGCTCTACGTCTGCCGATCGACTGCCATTTTCCAACCGACCGCCGCTTCGCGGCCGCGCTCGACACCTCTCGTCCAACTCTATCGTCTCTTCTATGTTGTTGTGGGGTTTCGCTTCGGTGTAATGGGCTAGGTTGGCGCCAAATTACCCCACGCTTCCTAATCAGCCTCAAGCGCCTATTCACAACCAACAACAATGCACCTTCACGGCGAAGCAGAGGCATGAACTGAGAAGTAGTAGCAAGGTCGGGGGGAGCTGGCCTTTGTCGGTGCTGCCTCTTCATAACCACACCGCGCCGTGAAAACATCTCTCCACCCCTTTTTCATCGTCTCCCTACTTATTTCCCGTGCTGTTCGCCCGTTCCCGTCCGCGATCTCCTACCATTACCCGTCTACATTACGATACACTCCACAAAGGTGCACCCTCATCCTTACCCGAAGTCTAACTGTGGTCAAGCCGCAACTACCACAGCGACGCCACTTCTCCACTGAGGATTCGTCGCAGTCTTAAATCGTTTCGTGTTCTCAAAACCTATAGGTGCTCGATTTTCCTTCCTCAAATGTTTTATCTTTCCTACTGATCTTTACCTCATAGATTATCGCGCCCACATCTTCAGGCGGAAACGGTTTTGTGAGTCGCTCGGTTGCTATTTTTGGAACAGCCCCAGCCACGCACGCGCCACGAAAATATCACCAAAAACATATCCCGCCACCCGTCGTTTCGAAATATTCGTCAATTGGCAACAGATTCCTCCATGTTTCCTCCTACATCCCCATTCACCTGAAACAAAAAAAAAGAATTTATAGGAAAAAAAACGACAGGATTCCTGGACACCAGCCTCACCACGCGCTCACTCGGCGTATACCCGAACCCGACCTCGAACGTTAACCCCAATCCCGAACCGCCCGGCTACCAATAACCAATGTCCACAACCCCGCACAATCGAAAGAAAAGACAACAATGGCCACAAAGGCAAGACAGGAAACAAAGCGTCGCCCGGCTAACGCTTTAGAAGAAAAATGAAAGAACTCCTTGAAACAAAAACGCCCGCAGCATCCGATCAGATAGAGCGCATCTTGGTGTGCCGCATCATGTTGATGTCCTGCAGCTCTCGCTGCCATTGGGCAATGTTGGCCCACTCCTTGTCGGTCGAAACGGGGTTGATTCCCTCAGACTCCCAACGCTTCACGCGCTCGTGGGCTTGCGCGATCTTGCGCCAGATGACCTCGTGTTTCTTGCACATCTGGCACTTGGTTCCGACACGGGAAGCTTCGAAGATGAGCTTCATACCGCAGGTCTCGCCGGTTCGGTACTCTTTGTTGCAGTGGGCACGGAAACGTCCCCACTTGTGGTCGCCACAGGTGAAGATTTGCTGATCGTAGAAACACATGGCTGGATTGAGTTTCAAGGAGGGGTGGTCGATTGATTGTCTGTGAGGATGTGGCTTGGAGAGGAGGATGGACGGTGTGGGCTATCGGGTGGATGCCTGGTAGCGGCAAAAGAAGCAAGAAGTGTTTGAGGTAAGGTTTTTGAGGATTGAATTGACTCTTTGTCCGGATGTTCGGGAGAGGCGCTTGGTGAGGAGCAATTGAGCAGGAAACCGGAGGGGGTATTTATGTTTTCTGGCGGTGAGTGTTCAATGGGTATGTTACCTCCGTTCGGCTGAAGTTTGATACACATTGCGGGAATTGAGTTGACCAGTTCCGAGGAAGTTAGTCTGACCACGAAAGTCCTCACCAAGCCCACCCACCCCTCCCATTTTCCGCCACGGCCAACACACCTCGATGAGGCAGAGTCGAGGCACAAATCGACAACGATCTTCGCGTATGCTGGTCATCCATCCCTGTCCGCTTCCCACCCCCCCTCCTCCTGGAACCCAGTGGTCCCACCGGCGTTTCTCATTGCTCAGCTCCGGAAACATTGGGCTGGCGTTTCTATTCGGCAATGGCACCCATTGCATCCTATCTACGGCCGTTTACCCCCCCATCATGGTGCGGCAGTTATGGTTTTCACGCTGTCTCACTCGCACGGCCACTCCTTGATATGGGATGTGGTGTTGTGGATTTCCTGGCCCTCCTGCCGGCACACCACCTACCTGCAGGAGTTGGTATATTGAGTGCTAGTTTTATTATCACGTGTGTGTGATGGACGGGACGGGGTTGCATGGCCTGTGTGGAGAATTGAGAGTGCGTCCAGGTCAGTGGTGGATATTTTCAGACTCAACACTGGTTTCCGTCTGCTCCATGGCACGAGATATCGTTCCAAGGATTATGGAGGAGCCCGCCGCCGTCAGGACCAGGGGCTGACTTCACAGGCCGCATGAATTGTGGCTTCCTGCCTCCCCCTCCACCCCACCCTCAGATGGCCTCGATCAGATGTTCGATGTCCCAACCAGCACACCCAGCAAAACAAATCAAGGAACGCTGTCGAAATCCCTCACCATTCACCAACGCACCCCCTACTCTCACCCCCCCTTTCCCCCAGGGACCGGCTGCTTTTGTCCCGTTTGCCTCCTGGATGGTCCCTCCGCTCCTCCGTCCCTTCGCCCCCCTCCCCACCTCCCGGAGTTCAGCCCACAGCCTCTCCTTAAACTTGCATCCGGAGAAGTCCTATCTTGCACTTGGAGGGATCGGAAGAGAGGACCAGTGAAATTGAGCGTTTGCACATGATGTTTTCGTTTCATGTTTATTCGGCTTGTCCAGTGTCCATCCACTCCACATTCTTGGAACGATGTTCTGCATTATGCGGATTCAGTCACAAGACTATTGGTGCCTCGGCGATAACTCTTGGGGACTGGGCGTTGGGGAAGCGGATTGGCTCCCACGAAAGGCGCACCTTTTGTTTCGGGGGTTGATGCGTTCAGCTGATTGTCATCGGCATGCACCCCCAATGTTTACGAGGGGGGAGGGGGGAGGGGTGTGGCCTTCTACCTGTCCCAAGCTCCGGAGGCTTTGCCTCTTCTGTTGCCTGTCTCCCCCCCAATTGCAGATAAGAGCTTTCTACGCATGAATTTGATATCTGCTGTGCAGGCACGTCTGCTCATCACCTCGAGCCATCCATCCCGGCATCCGCAGGCATCACCAATTCTTTCTCCGCTTGTGAACGAGCGAGCGCTAGGGAAAAGTTTATCCTCCTCCACACCACGTTCGCCACGTCATGGAATGGGAAGGATTATACTCAATCTGTTTCAGAAGCCGGCTGTAGGCCGGGGGAGCAACCAGCCATCAGTTTTGTTTCTTTGCTTTGTTGAACGGGGGTTTATCGATGCTGATACGGAGGTAGAGTCTTGTTCCACCCCAAGATCGACGGATGGGGCACATCAGTCCATGATCATATCAGCGATCAGGTTTGCTGGCCGGCAAGATCTAGACGTTGATCAGGGACTACTGCCTCCTGCAGGAGAGATTGCTACCGGTTGAAGCGATGTACCAATGCCTTTGGCAGTGGTGACTATCAATGTGTTCCTGGCTTTCTCGTCCCCCTCCCCCTTCTCCCCTACACGGATGGTAAAGAGTTGCTGCTTTTGCTCCTTACTCCGGATTGAGGGGCAAAGGGAAAGGAAGGGGAGACGCAATTTGGTCTGCGGTCTGCTCCCACGTGTTCAGCATGGCCATACCGCTATTGGTGTTCCCGATGACAAGACAACACGCCCCCCCCCCCCCCTCCACGAACGACAAATATGCGGTCGAGCTGGCTCTCGCCAAAAACACATGATGAGTTCCGCTTGTGTCCAATTGACCATGGGCGATCTGAGGCACTCGCAAATGCAAGCAGGTTTTTGCTCACGGGAAGGATACGCACGGTGAACAGGCAGTGCTGCCGTTCCACGGCAGATATTGGATAGTGTACCGTGAGGAATGGAGCTGTGGGCTTAGACCCGCCGCTCTTGACAAACGGACGGAATGGATACTGACAGGCAGTAGCAAAAAGCAAGGCAGACTTTTGGGAGGGTCGACGAGCTCGGTATTGGTGATAGTGGTGGTGGTGGTGGTGGTGGTGGCGGTGGCGGGATCTGGAGCTGCTCCCCGGGAGATAGTTGGGCGGTTGCAGGTTCGTGGGAGTAGGAGACGGAAGAGTGAACTGAGAGGAGACCGCCATAGCTTCGGACGCTGGTTGGCGTTGTGGTGGTGATGGCAACTGTTGTGCCATCACGCTTTGGTGAAATCCATCGAGCTCGTACATAAGCATACAGCCCCGATATCTAGATTCAATATAATAAGAGTATTATGGGCATCAAACCGAGGATATTACCGCGAGATGTGTTGAATGGATGTCAGTGAGCTATAGTTGGGTTTGGTTAACTATACTTTGGTTCCATGCCATCGCTACGGGCCGCACTTTTTTTTTTTTTTTTTTGATATTGGCCGTTCTATATCCGTCGTCCGCGCCTCTCCCACTGTACACAGAATCGACGACGGTATGTAGCCACCTGGGGTTTGTTTTATTGTGGCCCATTATTCTCTCCAGATCACTTGATTATGGAAATGATAAATACAAACATTGCCTGTGGCAATCCGGAAATTTTCTCTCTCTCTCTCTCTTTAGACGCACGGCCGGCGGCGGCGGCGGTGTTTCAGAAGTACTTACTATGCGTATGCTGTATTAGGAGTAGCACTCCCTCTTCTCTTCTCTTCTCGTCCCATCTCTCTTTCTTCCGATGTCTCTGATCTCAACCATGCGCACCCCGTGAACTGACATGGCGGCTTTTCTTTTCTCCCTCTCCCTCCCCTCCTCTCCCCTCCTCTTGTACCAATATCGTAACATTGTCGTTGGACAAAGACGGCGGCGGGCGGCGGATGGACGTTCATGCCCACGCCCAGGGCGTCGATACAGTACAAGGTAGGTGCATAAGTAGGTTAGGTAAGAAAAGGTAAGGTAAAGCACCGTACGGTATGCTGTACAGTACGTACGACCTGCAGTCTGCTAGGGGAGGGGTGGTGGTGCTAGTGCAGTAGTGTGGCGTGCACTAACTAGTACATACAGTTAGTATCAACTGGGGGGAGTTAAGTAAATATGACAAATTGGGTAATAAAAAAAACAAAAAAGACAAAAAAAAAGACAGTTTGTCTGCACAAATCACACCCCCATTGCTAGCCACCGGGCAAACGAACGTTGAATGGATAGGCGGAACTGAGTGGCTCTCCATTTTTTTTTTCTCTCCCTCCCTTCCCACCCTCGCTTCTTGGTGAGATTCATGCGAAGATACCTCCCTTTTCTTTTTGTCGCTCGTGCCTGCCTGGATTGGTTCGAGGTATGGATGATAGAAGGGGGGGGGGGGGTGTGGGCGGAAGTTGAAGAAGGGAAGCCGAACAGCTTTTGGTCCCCCCAGGAACGTTACAAGGCTGTTGGCTTCTGTCTGTGTTGTCACTTCGTCGGTTCTTTCCTTCTTCGGAACGACGAAGACGAAAGTCTTCCTTTCTTTGTCTTTCCATTTTTTTGTTTTTGTTTTTTTGTCGCCCTCGTCTTCATTCTTCTTTTCCACTCCCGCCTGTTGTTCTACCTTGTTGCCTGGTTTTTTTTTGCCACCTCCTTCCTTCCCTCCTTCTCATCATGCTTCATGCTTCGATCCTGTAGGTACCAGGTAACTTCCCCGCCCCCCACCTCTTCAAAGGGAAGCGAAGAAAAAAGAAGCCGGAATGGCTCATGCTCAGTGCCTCGTCGTTGTGCGGATCGGACTGATATGCCTAGTATCACACACCCCCCGGCAGTCCTTCCCCCATGTCTCCATGTAAGTACAGCAAACAAATCAATCGGTCACCCACCCAACGACTTGAGCCGGCCAGCCAGCCCACAAAAACCACCGGTACGTGCGTTCCAGGGAGGCATGCTCTGGCCCAAGCTTCCTCGTGATTAGGAGTGCATGCTTCTGCTTTGCCACGACCGACCGAGCGGCGCTCGTTCCTTCCTTCCCCCTAGTTCAATCGCCGAAGCAGGAAGCAGTCATCGGAACCTCCGAGAGAGGCACTGAGTCTGTCCGGTCCGATGGAGGGAGGGAGGGAGGCGAGAGGCGAGGGGAGAGGCCACATCATTGACTCGACGCACTGCAGGTTCGCCTGGCCGCCTCCTCCCCCACTCCCATAGGTTCCGGAATAGATGCTCTTCCTGTGCCTTTTACATCCTGTGATTCAAGCCTAGAAACATCCATTCCATACATCACAGGCCACCCAGCCGCACAGAGGGCGGGACCCAGGATGAGGTAGATACCGACTGCTGTGATGGGATGGATGGCTGGATGGCCGGACGGATGCGATGACTGGTCGGCTTGGGTAGGTATATGAGGGATAGTCGAAACAAAAAGAGCGCACGGCGTACAGCTGCAATCTATCCACGGACCGGTTAACGACAACAGCCATCCAGGCAGCAAGGCAGCACTCCCGTGTGTCCCTTCCTTCGTTTTGCCAGCGGCGGCGCCCCGTCCATTCCTAGATTCCCTTCCGCTCAATACGCAACCGCCCCTTCTTCCAGTGGCCACTTGGGTGGTTATACCCCTCTTTACCCTTTTGCTCTCATCCCATCCTTCTAGAAGCTCAGATGGAACATTGCTCTGAATTGCGCCGCAAAGTTGTTATTGTTTTTTCCGTTCATTATCTCTCTGTTTCTTCTTCCCTTGCCTAGATCGATCGAATAATGCCCGTGCGCACCGTAGACCGTGCCTACTTTTCCTTCTCTGTTTCTCGGGCCTGCCTGGCTGCTTGTCCGGCCAGGTTGCTTTCTTGGTTCCTGGGGCTGGCAGATAGGTGCGTGCAGCGTACGTGCCGCTTAGATTGCTACCTATGTAGCCCTGGCCACCCCGCCGCTGCTGCCGCCCCAGAGCCGGCCGAGGAGAACGCAGGAAGAGCTCGGGCTTGACCCTCCGCTGGGGGTGACGAAGTTGATTTCTATTCCCCGCCGCTGCTGCTGCTGCTACGGCCGCCCGGAGGAGAGTGCAGCCCAACGCAGTGGCAGTGGCGGTTGGTCTTATTTTTGGATGGAAAGTGGGGACAACGGAGCACGTCGAATGGGCTCGTCCAGTCGGTCACTGGACTGAATGTGATATGCTGTTGTTGTGTTGTTCGTTGCGAAGGAGCGGGGGGGTTTCCACCAAATCGGAGACACTCAGAGCTAATACCACTCGGGTGCGAGGTGAGCACTGGCGGTGGAGAGGGAGAAGAAGAAACATGCTCCGGGGGGGAGGTGTGCGTGAGTTCGTGCATGAATGGGTGCCACCTCGGGGGCGGTGTGGGTGGACGCAGAGCAACACGCAATCCACCGAGCCCCGCCAAGGGTGGTTGAGGTGGTTGTGAGTGTCTGCAGGACAGAGCAAGGTGGTGATCAAACCCCCCTCCCTTCAGAGTTGCGTACACTGCAGCAGTGTTCTTCTGCTCCGTCGCCTCCCCGGCTGGAGCTCGCAGTCTCATGTGAGGCCGTCCGTGAGAACCAGGCCCGCCTGCTGGCACTTCCCTTGCCCACGTCCTTCATGCGGCAACCGAAATATTCCTAGCTACCTGGGAGCTGCGGTGTGCATGCGCGGTGGCGCGGTGGCATCCTTCGATTGCAATTGCTCGTCTGCGTGAGGAGCCATCGCTGGCCGAGCACAGAGAATACGGTCCGTTCGGACGGACGGTGAGAGCAGACGCTGTCCCGTCCCTTGGTATCAGTCTCTTTCTATCGCCGGTTCGTCCGGAAAGCGGGCCAGTGTTGGGGCTGTATGCTTGGCTGGGGGCTGCGTTGTTCAATCTACCTACCGGTTCGCCGTTTGCGTGCTGTAGCGAAAAGGTCGAATGTGCGGTGGCGAACGTATCCCGCCTGCCTGCCTGTCCGCCTGTGCGTCGGCATGGCCAGAGTTTCCATTCCTTTTTGCCCCCCCCCATCGGCCTCCTTCCCCACTGAGCTCGTGAGTGCTGGCAGAAGGGTAAAGGCATTCGAAAAGTAAAGTAGTCCCGACGCAGAGGAAAGGCCGTTTGTTCCTGCAGAATCCATACGAAGGAGAAGCAGCGGAAGCAGCCAGTCTGATCTTCTTAGCGCTGCTTTCCACCTTCCTCTCGTCCGTTAATCCACGGCCGAGCTTGACGGTGAGTGGATGGCATTGGAGGGGGGCGTCCACCAACGGCTTGCAGGCGCGGCACATATGAGCTGTTCCCCCCCGGCTGGTCTGCTTCTCCTGTTGCAGGTATAGAAGGTACCTCAGCCATTACTCCCTCGGCTTTCGTCCACCGGTTCCGGGCGAAATACTCCACTCCTCCTCGCTCGCACCAAGATCCCAAGGCCCCTCTTTGTTCTCCACACCGCAAAAATTAGAGGCCGGAATCCGGATGCGCACAAATGGCCGAGTGTCGGTGACGGGCCTGAGTATTCCCGTGTGGGTGCCCACACGTACGTATGTCTGCCTCGAGCATGTATAACCTTTCCAGTGTAGTCCAATAGACTGGGAGGAGCGGGTGGAAGCTGCGGATGACGAAAACGAGCCAGCAGTTGCGATAACAATGACGATTGAAACGAGACGGGACTGCAATCCCCTCCCTCCATCACTCCATCCCATTCCCCTCGGAGAGCTTTCGCCCGGCCCAGTCGTGAGTCTCAGGCTGTCCTTTCCTATCTCATCCTACACCGATCCATGGCCAATATCCAGTTGGTAGAACCCATAGGTAGGCGAATTCGGAATCCAGCTCCAGACACGTTCATCTACCCATCCACCCATCCATCCATCCATTTATTCATGCATCCCCTCACTCCACCCACCTGTCACTCCACACCCATCCATCCATCACATCCCATCCTTCACCATCCCTCACCCATCCATCCACCCACCAACCCAAGCCCCCGCACGCCGGAGGCAAATTCAAATCGTACTGGTGATTGTGGTGAATGGAACATCCAGCTCCGCTATCGCTTGCTACTACCGTCCAAACGACGGTTTCTCGGTCACTGTGGTCCGAATCCCACCGGACAGCACAGATCTGCAAGCCGGGGCCTGCCTGCCTGGAGCGCACGCATACTTCTTAGTCACGGGAAACGATATGCATGCGGCAGCTTGACGGGTAGTAGTAATGTGATTTTTTGGTGGGTGGTAAGCGAGAGTGAGGGATTGTGAGGTAGAGTGACGGAGAGGTACGGCGAGTGACTGTCGGAGTTAGCTTGGGTCACGGAGGATAGTACCTACAAGGAGCATTAGCATTCCAAATCCAAAGTCTGGACGTGGTCTGTGCAGCATGTCTGTGTCCCCTGGTGTGCTGCCAGTGATACTCATCACCTGGCTGCATCCACCAAGAGAGAAACCCCCACCATCGTTCAGCTATCGGAGGCCCTCTTGATGAGTTGTTCATCCATCAGAAAGGATCGGCCGACCAGATCGTCCACGTACAGTTTACCGCTGTCGTCCGTGCACTGATGAAGAATCCAATTGGTGGGTATTGTAATTGCGCAGCCCAAGCCTCGTGGTCTTTCCAGGCGGACATCATGATATGTACCTCCCCTCATGGCTCCGCCCTTCTCAACCTATCGCTACCACCCTTCCATCAGTAACGCTCGGATTAAAGAGGAACGAGACCGGTCGTCTCACCTTCATGTACATGTGCTCTGTACGGCCTCCACCCATCTCAGTTCGCAGGGTCATCTACCAATATTTCACCCAGCACAGTTCAAGGACCGCCGGCTCGACTCGCTTCTAGAAACGTATTATTGGCTGTGGGTTCGACATGGCGGCAAAGGGTGCCCGTGTTAAGTATATTTCTCTTGGTTAAAGCACCAGCAGCACTGCAACTGCAGTAGAACTATATCTTCTCGGCGGCGACTCGCATGGTGAGTGTGTAGTCGGTGAAAGCTAGCATGGAATTCTGATCGAGATGCGGTTATGTCATGGAAGCTCTTACCCAAGCATTGGGGGGGGCGGGTGAATCCGAAAGTGCTGTGTCCACCGATATGTTTGACGATATTCGACGGCTAAGACTTGGGACAGTAATCCTGCACGGTCGTCGAAAAATAATTCATCCATATCGTTCGGGTAGCTCCATTAATTGGGTGAGATGGAGGGACAATAGGTGTATGGCCATCTTTTCGAAGGTAACTTGTGGAAATGAGAGAACTTTCGTCTTTGCGACGAGGTACGGTATATACCAAGAGAATATGATCACAAGATAACATCATCTGACGATCTCTCGAAGATCTCGTCCCGGGGGAACAATAACAGCACCTTAAGGCTCCTCAAGACTCGTCAGCCGTAAGACGTATTCTTTCTCCTGCAGCAAGCAGAAGCAGAGAAGACAAAGAAAAGTTGGTACATCACGCACGCTACTGACGTACCTTAATCAAAATCCGTACTGATAAATCTCAAATTCAGGGTGATCCCGCTTAAGCCGCCGGAAAATAAGAAAATCTCTGCGGGTAGTGCAGTATTAGGAAAGGGATGCTGGGTTTTACCGGAATCGGACGTGAAGGTCGAGGGCTTCGAGTGATTGATTATGAATATGAACAGACGCAACCAAAGTCCATCCCCCAGAGTATTACGTCCCTGGGGGCCAACTATGGTCTACGCAACGCCGGCTCTACGGGTGAAGCCTTGGAGGTTATCCAACCATGTCGACTGAGGGAGAAACACCATCGTCACTCGGAGACCGCACTTGAAGACGTCGAGTTTGAAGACGCGATCCGATCAGTCCACTGTCGGGAACGGCCGGTCAACACGAGGTCGGTTATAGCGTCGTACCCCACATCCTATCATGATCCTGGAGTCATTTGGGGAGAGAGTTAGAGCTAGGGTGTGTATCCATCTCAACTGCCCCCAGCCACTCTGCTAATTTCCCCTTGCATTTTCACACAGATCTTCTACGATCCGTCATGGTGTGGCCGTGGTATGCCCTCCGACAGCAGCACAACTGGCGAAGGGTCTTTCAGCATAATGGGATGTCTCGGACGGACATGTACCGGCGCGACAGTGACCAGGTCCGACTTTATCCGCCGCCACGTCTCCTGCACACGAATGACAATCGTTCGGGACGACCTAGATGATGAACAGACAGCGACCGGGCCCCAACGCACTCAGCCATGCACCAGTTCTAGTCCTCGGCGGCAACGGCGGTCATAAAGGGTCTTCCTGCGCCAGCAAACCTACGGGCTGTGAGCAAAGACGTGCATATGTGGCTGCATCTCCTCCGCTGGGCGTACGGGCCTCGAAAACAACTGTGGTTGTACCCGGTGCTGTGGATTTGGGTCGTTCCTGTGACTATCAACCGATGACAACAGAAACTCGTTCGGAGGGCAGTCGAGAGATGGAGAGGTTGAGTATTGAGGTGTTGAGGGCTGAGGAGGCTGACAATTTCCTGTGTAGCTGGCTGGCCGGCATGAGTGTCGTCGTTATCGTTATAGCTAAGACCCTTAGGGCCTCATTAGTAGTACCTCGGAGATATCTTGAATCTCAAGAGTGGACCAGGAACACCATATCCAATCCTCTTAGTCGGACATGGACCCCAGTCTCCGAGAGGAGTGGCAACTGCATCAACAACCACCATCAGTAGCTCTCCGGGCCGCAACAGCCAGAAGGAAGCGATTTCCAGGAGCCCGAGAACAGAAACCTTGATCACCCGATTCGTTCAGTTCCAATCACAGTCCCCACATTCAGCCCTTCCTAGCGCTACCGGGCTCGGGCATCTGAACCGAACCGAAAAGGGTCAACCATCGCAGGGTTGCGTGGTAGTCTCCGGTGTCCCAAGGACCTTTGACTGAGTACTCGTACGTGCGCTCGTGAACGGCAGCTTTGGATCGAGGGCAGTTGGCTCTGTTGGTTTGACATTGCCGTTTTGGTGCTCGGAGGCGGACGGTTGGTGGCTCTTTTTCTAGCTATCAGTCGGTGCTCTCCCCATCACTGTTATCCGTCACCTCTAGGTCCAAGGAGGCTTGAACGATATCTAGGATCTTGGGAAGTTGCTAGCTTTTATCCGTAGGCTGGGTAATGCTAGCAAAGCGCGGATGGATCGGAAAAACATCCCTCAGACACCGACGAGAGTGTTGTCCAAATCTGTCTGGACAACGCAAGGAAGCAATGCGCTGTTCATCTGTATGTACACGTTCACGAGTTCTAGATGGCAACCAACCGCTGACAAACTTAGTCTACTCTCCTATTTTTACCGCCGGTATCCCTCCGTGTTTCCCTGCCCTACCAATGCCGCTACCAGCACCAACACACATCTAAGCCTTATGCTCACGCAATTAGAACAACTCGGCTTAAAAGCTCCTTTCCCCCACCAGATATCCTTATCGAGCTCCGGAAACTTGTACAGAAGGGATACTGCCTATCAGGGGAGGACAAGTTTGTGACCAGCAGGCCCATGCAAGTGGTTTCACGAACATCCTGGTTCACAGGGCGTCAATCGTCTTCATCGTCAACAACTGCCAATAGTCGTCCCATGTCGAACCTATGCGACACACGCGAGCCAACAGATCCCTTGTGTCATAGGCATTGAAGCAAGTCGCGTCTCCCGTTGCCAGCGCGCTCAGGGGAAATGTCGCAAAACACGTGTAGCGGCCGAGTGCTTACGTGTGTTAGAATCACCAGCTGTCAATCGATAGCTCGGCTAATAATAGCCAGTTTCTGGATTACGCAATACAGTAACCAAGCATCAACCTGTGTGCAACCTTAGAATGAATGCCCCTCAATCAGTAGACAACAGGTTGCTTTGTTTCTTAAAGCTCGTCGAAGGACTTTTCTTTATGTACCAAGCCCCAGCCACCTCTGCGAATTGCCAGCGAATACGGAGCTCGATATTTGACCGTGAAACGTCCACGGCCACGAATTTGTTGTCATCTTCGTCATCCGGATCCCTGGTATCTTATCACCCTGCAGTTTCGTGTGTCACCAGAGCTCCCCTTCCGGCCACCATCTTGCGCTCGTGGTGGTCGTCGTCATAATCGTCGCCTCTTGCCGGGCCACGCAACACACGAATCACTGTTTCGAGCTGGTCTTGCCTCAGCTCAGCTTCACTAGCCTGTGATTTACTTGCCAGCTGCCCACCCGACAACGTTCAACTGTAGTGAAAGTAACAGGAAATGTCGGAACAAGCACCACCAGCACAGGCGCAGGCGCACCTCCTTTCGACGCCCTCCGAGATAGTTCTCCTCGTTCTCCGCTATCTGGACATTCCCGATCTCTACGCCCTGACCAAGGTCCTTTCACCTCTCCCTTCCTTTCCCCCCGCCGACCTACTGATAGTCGCGCAGACCTGCGCCCTTCTCCGCCAAATCGCCACCGATCCCCTCCTCCACCGACAACGGCTCCAATCCGCCAAGCAGCACCTAGCGCACACGCTTCCAAGCCGACCTGCGGCACCTCCTCCGCCTCCGCTCTTCCTAACCCAGCAGCAAGCAACGCAGCGGTTGCTATCGCGGAAATTCACCAAGATCTCGCTGAAACGGAAGCTCGCGGTGCGCCCTGATGTGCATGCGCTTGTCAAGCGCGGGGTTATGCCAGCGCAGGTAGCCAGTGGGGTTGCGCCGGCGCTGGTGGGGAAGGCCCATGAGTTGGAGATGGAGAGGGTTAAAGATGTGCTTAGGGGGTGTGTTGGGCTGCGGAGAGGAAGTCTCGAAGCTGTGGCCGAGAGGGAGGGGTGGGATGGAGTTAGGCCTACTGACGAGCAGGAGAAGAGGCCTAGGGTTAGAGAGCTGGCGAGAAGGTGGGAGGGCAGACGCAAGAGAGAGACGAGGTGGGGGAGCGGTAGGTGTGTTAAGTGGGATCCGCCCAGGGCCAAAGTACTGGGACTCAGGAGGTTCTATGAAATGCTGTCGAATGGGGTTCGGAGTGGCTGAACATATATGTGTGATGATGTAGACAGTGATGGGCTCTTGTATTTACCGGGTGCTTTTTGCAGGATAATCAGTTTGTGTTCAAGAGTCTTGCGCTTTAACCAATCATTGAACACATCCAAATGCTCTATGACCGCAGATTTTCATTGAAAGCGTAGGGAGATTTCGAAATGCTCTACGACTCCTCTTCGGCATCCTTCGCCAGTCCGTGTTCCTTCAACAACGACTGAATCTCCTCCGCGGTCCAGAGGTGATGGTACACCTTACCATCTACGTCCTGTCCTACAGTAGCGAATTCAACTGCAAATCACTCATTAGCTGATATCACCCTAACCGCTTGCTTAGCTAGATATGCATACTCTTCTCACTGCTAAGCGTAGTGCTATCCATAGTCTTGCTCAGCACCTTCACAGCAGTCGCGCAGGCCTCTGTCAGGGTACAGTCCTCCTTGTAGTCTTGCTTTAGTAAGCTCTGAGCGGAAGCGTTATTGGCTCCGACAGATGTAGCCTTCCAACCACCGTAATTTCCCGAGGGGTTCGACTGGTAGAGCTGGAACTGGCGAGACGAGTCGTAACCAGCGTAGATGAACGAGACACCGAAAGGACGAAGGCCTGCCGCCGGCCACCACGCTCCGTGTCAGCTACCAATAGTTCCCGATGAAGAGGACGGGATACGGACCTCCGTGCTGTGTGTAGCCCTGCTTCAGATCGCACAGTCTGCGCACCAGCTGCTCGCAAGGGATATCCTCGTTGTAGGTCATCAGGTAGTTCTGCGCTGCCTGACGAGCGTAGTTAATCAAGATGTTCGCATCGGCGGTCATTCCGGCGACGGCGCAGATCATGTTGCTATTCGTGAAGGGGGTCACGGTTAGCTTCTGAAACCGCTAGCTAGCCAAACTCCATCGGCAGAATAGGCAGCGGGAGCAAAAGCAGGCAACGGGATGGCGGCGTACTCATTGAGAATGTACAGCTTCTCGGCACTCGTGTCCTGCTCCAGCAGCTTACTGGTGACTTTCCGCTCCGCCGCAAGCACGATCCCGTCCTTGGCCAAAACACCCAGAGCTGTACCGGCGTGAGAGATAGCCTCGAGCGCGTATTCGACTTGGTAGAGACGGCCCTCGGGCGAAAAGATAGTGGTCTGTTCTGGTCGATCAGCTTCTTGCTTGCTATGGCCGGGCGGGGATTCCAGATACACACCCGGGAATCGTATCGGCGAGACATTGCGGCGGTAGTGATAGGAGATGCAGCAGCTGTGGGTCAAGGATGGAATTCGATGGAGATGGGGATGGTTTGTTGGTGGTGGGGATGGTAGTGGGGGTTGCTTGTTGAGGTGGTTGTGGGAGATGGGTTACTATCTGCTTGTCGAGTAGTACAAGAGAGCAGAGTCTCGCTCACGAAGCGCCATTGACGCGAAACTACATTTACCGGACGCCAAGACCTCTGATGAACGAGTGAAATATGGACCTGCATGTAAACTCTCAGAGCAAACACGAGAGAATCATTAAGGGAGTTGTATTTGATGATAGAACATGAAAAGTTCTCACCGGGTTTTTTGGTTGATCATGATTGTGGTTGCATAGATGTAGTTAGTTATATACTACAGTAGTACTGGTTTGCTACCAAGACAGATGGCTTAGCCCGTCCAGTAAATTCTGACCATCAGTACTTATTGACATTCTCTCACTCGTTCTCTTCCGGCTACAGCTTCCACAATCTTCCTCCCCCTGAAATGTCTTCACTACCACCGAAACCTCCTCCACCTGCTGATTCTCTGCCTCTGCCTCCGGGGTGGACCGAACACAAAGCACCAACAGGTGCGTAGAAACTCATGGAGGTTATCCTTACCCGATCGTAGCTAATCCGATCATAGGCCACTCATACTACTACAACGCGTCAACAAAAGTCTCAACTTACACGCGTCCCGCCGTGCAGCCAGTAGCACCGCACTACCCGTCTCAGCGCTTCTCCGTCGGCCCGCCGCCTCCCCCACAAGTGGGCCCATACACGCGCTCCAGCGTCCCCTACGCACAGCCGTTCCCACCCCCCGGTGGACACCAGCTGCCACACCGGCCATACTTCCAAGACTTGCAGGGCGCCCCTAGCGGAGGTCCTCGCGGACAAGGATTTCTCCCGAGACACCGACTCCCACCAAAGCCGAAGCCAAAACTTCAGGATGGTCCAAAGAAGAAGCGCGCGATCCCGGGCGCAGAACCGTGGGTCCTGGTAACGACAAAGATGGGGAGAACCTTCGTGCATAACCTCGAGACGCGCGCGTCACTGTGGACTGCGCCTAAGGAGGTGCAGGAGAAGATTGACGTCATGCCGCCCGTGGACAAAGAACAGGAGCGTCGGGAGAGGGCGGAGAGGAGGGCGAGAAAGGCTGTGGAGAAGGCAGAGAAGGAGCGGATAGAGAGAGAGAGGCTTAGACGTATGATGCCTGCAAAGGCGGAAGAAGGGGAGCCAAGCTCCAAGAAGGTGCGGACTGATGAAGTAACTGGGCCGGCGGATGACGTTATGAAGGAGGCGCAAGCGGAGGAAGACTACAAGGAGACAGAGGAGGAGGAAGGGGAGGAGGAGGAGGGCGAAGAAGAAGAAGAAGAAGAAGGAGAAGGAGAGCAACAGCAGCCAGTGGTCAATCAGGCACAAGAGTTCACAGAGGAGGACATCGCGTGGCAGCTTGAAGCAATGGCTGAAGAATACGGGCTCGGTGAAGAAGATTTGGAGGAAGGCGAAGAGCTCGCACCGGAAGACAGTAGCGCCCTCTTCCGTCAGCTGCTAGACGATTGCGGTATCTCGCCGTACGGTACTTGGGACGACGCGCTACCGAAGCTAATCGACGACAATCGTTACACCGCCCTCACAACGACCAAAGCGCGCAAGGAGGTGTTCACGGATTGGTGCAAGGAGCGAGCTGCAGAGTTGCGTGCGGAGAGAGAGAGGGCTGGCAAGGTCAATCCGAGGATTCCGTTCTGGGCGTTCCTCAAGGAACACTCGACGTCAAAGCTGTTTTGGGCAGAGTTCAAGCGCAAGTGGAGGAAGGAACCTGTCATGAAGGATACGAAGCTCTCGGACAAGGAGCGCGAGAAGATGTACCGAGACTTAGTTGCCCGTCCGTCACCCATCCGTCTTACGGTGCAGTAGGTACTGACGTGTTTGCAGGCAATAAAACCTCCGAGTCTATCCGCGAAGTCGACCTCAAGAAACTGCTTAAATCCACGCCTTCGCTCACCCGGGACACAACACTCCTCACACTTCCAGAGAGCGTTCTCGTGGATGCGCGATATGTCACAGCACCGGAGCCATCGCGCGATAGCATCATCGCCGAGTATCTCTCAACTCTGCCGGAGGTAGTACTCTCCGAAGAAGAGCGTAGGGCTAAGGAAGAACGCGAACGCCGCGAGAAGGCGCTGCGCGAGCGCGAGTGGGCCGTGCGGCAGGGGAAGCGCAGGAATGCGGCAGATGATGCCCTGGCGAGGCAGCTACTGCGCGACGAGGAAGCGGCAATCGAGCGCGCGAAAATTGTCGGGAAGAAGGGGTTGCTGGGACATCTCAGGAAGGAAGAGGCTAAAGAAGAGACGCCGGCCGCTACCGGAACAGATGAAGCAGTGTAACAGCCACGTGCATGTATCTTAGATGGCGATGCGTAATTGGGAGCTTTTGGTCCAGCCATGGTCCGTGTGGTGCCGGCGTCTTGCCCTCCACCAAGGATTCCATGTTCAAAATATGGGTTGAATAGACTGTATCGCATGACAAGAGACTCCGGGCATACGACCCTTATGTATACATAAACCACTCGTTCAGTGCGAGGCCCGCGGCCGCCGGAACCTACTGCAAGGGTTTGTACTAGGCGCCGGCGGTCCAAGTTTCCATCGCTCTGCCACCAATCGCATGCGACCTATCTAGTCCCGACGGTCCGAGTGATATCCAATGGAAATGTGCAGGCACGAGTGAGACCGAGTGCTATCCTCACGTGTCAGCAGCGGTCAGCATCCCCGTGACTCACTCGCACCCACGCAACCCCGCATTCTATTGCAGCATGCTTGAGGGTACGATATATACGTACATCCTAGCATGCGATTATGAATAAGCCAAAAAAAAATATTGAGCCAGATCGGCTAGCGCCTTGAATAGCACGGCGATGGCTCGGTTTTGTGCCCGAAAGCAGAATGCAATACAAAGAGCCTTTTCACCCCAGCTAGGAGTCATCCCAGTCATCCCCCAAAGATTTTCTATATCTTCCGCCAGGAGGCCATCCCTTCTTTCTCCAGAGTGTTGTTCGCAACCTCAACCCCAAGATGCCTCGCCAGACACTAACCTATCCCAAGACCGCGATCAACAGAGTGGTGCGCCACGCCAGCAACGGTTCGTCGCCCCCCCCCCCCCTCGGGAAATCCGCACGCTCTAACGTCCACCGCAGCAGCCTACGACACGACGACGATCCACAGCATCGTCGCGAGCGTGCCGGTGGTGCACGTCTCCTTCATGGCGGGCGACCCGCCGCTGCCGACGATCCTGCCGATGATCGGCGCGCTCGGCAGCTTCGAGAATCCGTCCGCGGGGCTCGACGAGGCGCTGGACTTGTACATCCACGGCTACATCAGCGCGCGGCTGTTCCGCGGGCGCTCGGAGGCTGCGGCGGAGGAGGGCCTGCCGGTGTGCGTCGCGGCGACGATCGTGGACGGGCTCGTTCTCGCGCTGTGAGTCATCGCGCCGGACATATATGTCCGTCCATCCATGCGGCTGACGGAATATCCCTCCCCCCCCCAGCACCCCGTTCAGCCACTCGTTCAACTACCGCTCGGCGGTGCTGCACGGCACAGCGGTGGCCGTCACTGACGCCGACGAGAAGCTGTACGCGATGCGGCTGATCACGGAGCAGGTGCTCCGCGGTCGCTGGGAGGGCACGCGCGTGCCGCCGACGAAGGCGGAACTCGACTCGACGGCGGTCCTGCGGGTCGCCATCGCCGCCGCGAGCGCGAAGGTGCGCACGGGGCCGCCGAACGACGCCATCGCCGACGTCCAGGACGCCGCCGTCGCCGGAACGGTCTGGACCGGCGTCGTCCCGACGTGGACCACCCATGGCGAGCCCGTGCCCTCCGGTAGCGTGCGGGACGTGCCCGTGCACGTCCGCGCCGCCGTCGAGGAGAGGAATCGGACCGCGAGGAAGAGCGCCGAGGACGCCGTCATTAAGGCACCTGCGAAGGAGTAGTTAGTGGTCGCGTTTGCATACGCGCGGAGGGCGTAAATAACAAGACCGCTCCGTCGTGTGTGCGTGGGATTCATACCGTTCAGCCGATTGCGAGCCGACCACGTGAAGAGTTCCGACGGGCGGCGTAGCTCTGATGACTATCACCACCCTCCTCCACTCGCTCTCCCCAACGCGAACCGCCAACACAGCTCCTCCGCCCCTCTCCTAGCCGCCATTCCCTCTTCCTCCATTCGTTGTTCTAGTTGTGGAGTTGTCCACTTCTTCTACTCGTCAGTCTATATATACGATAGATACCAAAGAATAATCCACAAACACCGACATCGAGTCATAGCCCAGCATTCGAGTCCTGCCGTAGGCACGTGATGTAGACGGGCGTCCCTGGTCTTGAGCATTCGGACGCGCCACGTGAAAGAAAAAAAGTTTTGGAATTTCAGTATTGTCTGTTCACCCGTGTCGTACTCTACCAGAGACGTCGAGTCTTGCGCCAAGTCGGTGCGCGTTTCTTGAACGGGGCCCTCCCTTCGTACATGGTTCCTCACTTTTAAGTTACCTACCTCTTAGCGGCTAGCTCACTTCCGCCACCAGCATATTGACGTTTTCCCATACAGAACACCCCCATATAATTGACCAGGGATTGCTGGTTTCTAGATAAATTGATCGATTATTGGCCGATTTCAGCACGGCAAGGAGTTGAATACCTCTATCTAGATAGCGATGAAGTCCAACGAAAGGATGGCGATCAAGCTTGATAGTGGCGCTTGGCCAGCCACGGCACCATGGATCGCTTAGCACAGTTAATCGACAGGCAACACCAAGGTCACAGGTTCAACCCTTGTAGTGATCTTATTTATTTATTTTTTCCCCCCGCTGGCACCATGGTGATGGGCGTGACGTGTTGAAGCTATGTGGGACGATGAGACATCACCGAGTCCGACCGGACGAACAGCGGGGTCGCATGGTTCGAAGGAGTGGCGGCCGATATCCAGCGGGACTGACGATCCGTACGTAGGGAAAAGCACCGCCGCAAGTCGCCCATTCCTGCCGGACAGCGGGACCACTCGACGGTACATACGGCCCACAAGGAGCGGGAGCCGCGTCCGAGGCCTTTCTGCTGACGGATCATCATTCCCCCGTTCCCATCCCAGCATCCCGCCATCCCCGTGCAGAACTGTACGACGAGAGCGGGGGGAGGAGCTTCTTTCTCGCGCGGGATCGAGATAGGTATGTAATCCGTCGTACGTGGCCGCGGTTGGGGCACGGAAAGAAAAAAAAAAGGAGCGATCCATAGAGGAGGTGAGATGCTGGATTACGAGGAAAAAGCCTGCGCTCCCCCCGCAAAGAAGTGCGTTTTCCGTGTTCCCGTAAGCCTTATACACTTCCGGGCAGGACGGCGGCGGCGGCGGCGGGGAACGGACGAAAGCGGGAATCCGCCCGACTCGACAGAGTGCAAGACGCTGGCACAAGCCAGACGGATATGTATGCGTGGTGGAGGACAGCAAGGCGGGGGGGGGGGGGGGACAAGATGTGTTTGCGAGCAAAGTGTGCCAGTACGCAGCGCCCGCGAGAAGTGACGTTCGAGGACCGCCTGGCGTCCGCTGGCTATATACCACGCCAGCGTTGGTGGTCTGGAACGCGCAGCACGGATGCCGGTGTCGGGGAGCTGTCCCGGCATCCGGAGCACGCGCCGCGCCGCGTCGAGATCTTGGGACCCCTTCCCCGTGCAGCGGCTCAAGTACGTACATGTACAGGGCCCCGCGGAGGAGGCACATCCCATCGCGAGTTTCCATGCTGGAGGAGGGGAGGGAGGGGGGGGGGGGGGGGGTGCCCACCGCATCCGTGTGTGTGGTGCGGTCGGTCTGGTTGTCGTTCGGCATGTTGCGCGCTAACTGATAGGGGGGGGGAGAGGGGAATGATGCCGGTGATTCCAGCCAGTCAGCGCCCCCGCAGCGTCGCCATCCAACATCCATATCTACCCACGTGCATGGGCCAACAAACGGACCGGATCGGAGCGTGCTCTTTCGCACCGCCGCAGTGCGTAGACATGTAAGTAGAGTACCGGGTATGTAGTTAGATAGATGGGTAGATGCCCGCTAGCATGTCGATACGCGCCCGGCCGAAACCGAGTTGTAGATACATGTTCATATCTAGTTTGTGGCAGAGGGAGCCGACAGCTGTTGACGGGGTGCGTACATACATACTCTACATGCCTACTCATTGAGTGTGCGGGCAGGCAGGCGGGCGGGAAGGGGAAGCAGTTGCATATGATAGATACATATCTAACTCTCTCGTGCAACAACCGCCCCACTCTTCGAGGGGAAAGTGCATACACACCATACAAATCGACGGTCGCCACTTGCAGGATCTTCAAGACACAACACACCACACCACACCACACCACACCACACAGCCGCTTCCCCTCGCACCGTCCGATATATCTACATACATAGCACGGGCATTGGGGGGTGCCATGTTCCGTACCCCCAGCCCCCCCCCCCGCCGCTTCGGACACGAGAGATGCCGCTCGGCACGCCGGATTTCGGACTTCGGACTTCAGGCTTCGGACTTTTGCCTAATCGGCGCACCTAGCTGTCGATCGCGGCAACGCATGTAGACTACTCTATGTAGAGTCGATGACTATGTATGTACAGCCGGGTATTATATTATATTACTCTATATCTATGTATCATCGAGAGGTAACCACTAGCAGACAAGCCTTTTAGCGAGCCCACACTCAGCCTTCCTTCCTTTTCCATCCATCCATCCATCGCTCGCCGCCCGCCTCCACGGATGGCCATCTGCCGACCCACGCATCCGTCGACTTCCCACTTCCATCTCTCCTGCTCCTCCCTCCTCCTCCTTCCTCCTCCTCCTCCTCCTCCTCCTCCTCCTTCCTCCCCCTCCTCCTCCCCACCTGACCGGACCGGGCCCGCGCATGCTTTTCTCCAGTGACCGCTCGCTCCTGGGTTGGGCTTGTGGTTGGGCAAGACGGACAAACCGAAGCTGGGGAGGGGGGGAGGAGGAAGGTGGATTGGGGCTGGGGTTGGGGGGACGCGCATGCATGCATATCTCGTCCGCCGTCGAATGGGAGCCCGGGACTTGATGTGCGCCAAGCAGTTGATCCCCGAGCCAACGAACGCACCCCCCGTCCGAACCAACAGGAGAGAGGGAGGCGAAACATCCCCTCCTCCTCCTCCTCCTCCTCCTCCTCCTCTTCGTTGGATTGACTCGTAGGGAAAGAAAGAAAAGAAAAGAAAGAAAAAGTGATAAGTGGGAGGGGCCAATTGGATGGAGATGAACCCACCATCCTCCCCCGTCACACACACACACACACACCCCCGCCCGATCTCTGGGGAACGGCTGATGGCCCGCTCGATGGCGACGGATTACCCCTCAGTGTATGTAGATACTCTACCTGCTCTCTCGCCGGCGGCTGTTGGCTGTTGGCTGCTGCAAGACTTTGCTGCTGGGATGCTTGATTCACAAGCACGGATACGGAATCACCCGCATCAAAGCCGAGAGCTGCCATCTGTTGGGCATTCCATGCGAAAAGGAAGACGGCGTGGTGTGCGGGATGGCGACAGAGAGGAAAGAGAGAAGAAAAGCGTAAAGAATTTTAGACGCCCTGGTCGTGGGCTGTCTCTCGTCGGTGTCCGTTATTTTACATACAAAAGGTGTACACATGCAACTAACATGTAAGTACTTACTGATGAAAAGGAATGTGGAAGAAAAGAAAAAAAAAAGGAAAACATGTCCGGTCCCATTTATCATCCAAAACGGATGGTCGCAAAAGAAAACGCCCCCACTCCGCGCCGTTTCGTACGGGCATAAATATTGACAAAGGAAAATTAAAACAAAAAAAAAAAAATTAAAACAAAAAATTAAACCAAAAAAAAATAAAACAAAGAAAGGAAACCAAAAAAAAAAATCATCCAAAGAAAATCGCTGCAAAACAAACCCCAACAGACACCAAAATCGCCCCGAATCCAACGCGCAGGCACCCCGCTCCGGCGTCCAAAGGCTTCGGTGTTCCGTTGATCACCTCGAGCTTCATCACATGAGTCGCGAAAGTCACTGGCGTGTCCGTTTTCGTGTGATATGCCTGTGTGCCGAACCTGACGAAGCCCATGTAATCGTCCTTGCTGAAGCCATTCCCGCTGTCGCTCACAAGCGTGTGCACGAGGGCCGAGACATCCGAGAAGTACGTGGTCACGTTTGTGTCCGCCACCCAGGAGGAGACCTGTTGGCCCCGCTCATTCGTGCCTTGGTAGAGGTTGCTGGAATCGGTCAGTCTCCGGATATCCACCAGGGTGGGGAAGGCTCACAAGTTCACTTTCCCCACGGTCCTCTTCTTGACGGGGGTGGACTTGTATCCTACCGGGCGCACTCCTCCGTACGCCGCCAACCATATCATCAACTCGTGCTTCGCCTCCGTCGGAGAGCCGGCTTTCTGGCGGTCCGAATCGATAAAGACGTCCAACACGACGGTGGCGACCATGTCTGCGTTGGCGACTCTGTCGATGTCCATCCCCCGCGCGGTGTCGTTGCCGGTGGCATAGGTCCATACCGCGTATAGCCACAGCGTGTTGACGTTCGATAGCTGCGCCGGTAGTAGGCTATTGTTGAGTCTGGCGTTCGGGAAGCTGTGCAATGCCGTCGACGAGCTGTCGTCCCAGTTCCACGTCACCCCCCAGGCGCTCTCGTTGTTGTAGCGGCGGTCCGCATCTCCTACCTGTCCCGGTGGGCGACGAGTTAGCATCGAACAGAACCGAGCGCGACGATGGCGACGGAGGGGCTCCACTCACTTTCATGCACTGCCAGCCCGTCGCACCCTGTGGCTCGAGGAAGGTCGGCGAGACTTCAAAAACCCGCAGTCAGAGAAGACGTCCCCCGCCGCCCCCACTCCTCCCGGAGCGAGTGCGTGGATCGACTCACAGATGTACTGGCCATTCGAATGGCTGCCGTCGCGGCCGCAGATATCCCTGATGTTGTCCAGCGGCACCCAGGTATCGCTCCTGTTATCCGCCGCCCTTGCGTATTGGATGCCCAGGATCAAGAGCGCAGCGCAGACGGTCCACGAGGAAAACATCTCTGAAATGTGTCGTCGGGCGCGGGTGCTGTACCGTGCCGTGTCGTGCTTGTTGGCGTGGCCGGCAGTCTGCTTTTTTTTTTCTATCGTCGTCGGACCGTGGGGCGTTGACGCTGGAGGTACTTTAATGGATCATCGAAGACGGGGCATATATGTGTGTGGATGAAGGAGAAGAGAGGAGGGGGGGGGGATCTCGTGTCTTTTCCGGGGCTGAAATACCAAGCTAATGTCTCCAGGCCGTGGTGGCTTGTGGGGGATTACGTGGGATGCACGGGGGGGGGGATGCGATTGCTGGCCGGGGGGAGCGGGCAAGGGGGGAGCGGAGGGGGGGGGAGAGCAGAGGGGGAAGACATTGTCGTGCTACCAACAGGATGTCCTTCCTCGCCGTACAGCAGCCGCAGGAGGTAGGTAGTTCGTCTCCAGAGATACGGGCCGATGATAGTACGTGACAACTGGCGCATCGGCACAGGGGTCAGTCTCTCAATGTCGCCTTGACAGTCTCTACCGAAAGGCAGCCCACAGTATGTATGTATCGGCAGGGCTAGGTGCTGCTGCAAAACTCCGAGATCCCCCCGCCACTGTTGCCTGGGGGGGGGAGGGGGCCGGACGAGCGCAGAGCTGGCGGCTGCGTGGTCACGACAGAGGCGCAAATGTTGCATGTCCGGTTCTCAGCACCGTCCGTATGTGGTTACCGATGTGCGCATACATACGTGCTTCTCTCGATAGTTCGTACGCACCTTCAGCTCCCAAGCACCGCTGGAGCAATCCGGTTCGGCCTGGCCCCATCCATCCAACCAGCGTCGTCGACGTCTGGGCGACGCTCCGATCAGGGGGGGGAGCGCCGGAGACGCACTCCGAGACCGCCGCCAAGGGCCAGGCAGACAGGTCTGCAATCTTCTGTGATGTGTGCGGAAATTAAATACGATGCCCCTCTCCCATTCTTCGGTGCCGCAACGCCACACCCCACGTGAATCATCATGCAGGAACGTTAACTGCATGACTTCGAGACTCGGGAATTTCGTAGAGTACATGTGAGTACATGTGTAGGAATGTAGCCGCGGAGGTGTGAGCGGGGGGAGAGTAACGGCGTTGTCTGTGTACCACACAGATACTAGCAGGCAGATAGTTAACGAAGGGGGAGGCTGTGCATCCCACCGCATCCCCGAGCAACTGCGGCAGACAGACACGCACGCACAAGTACATACCGGGCTGCATACCACGGTGTGAGTAAAACAACAGATAACCGGCCCACCGAATACCCGCGCGCCGCATTCTCGTTGCTTCGGCGTCCCCTAGCCACATACGTAGTGGCCTGCGCTAAGTCGTAGGCGGCTGCCGTGCATGCCGGGGGGCGGCGGGGGCCACAGGGATCGAAAACTGTTTCCGTCCATCTGTCTTGCGGAGCGCGACTGTGGAGATCGCCGTCGGATTGATCGTTTCAACGTACACACACGTTCCCGGAGATTTGCGCTGGGCGGGGCAAAGGTACATGCATACACAGGTACATATCTACATACATGCACGCGCTGGGCTGGGTCGCTGCTCGGAGCGCTTAATCTCTGCTACCCGCCCTCCCCAGTGATGGAGGAGCCAGATGATATGCACCCCACGGGCTCTCCAACTCCTGGATACGGGCCCCCCGGAGGATCGCCCGCCGGGAGCGCCCGTCTCGGCAGGGAGGGCGTAGATGTCTACTTCGTGTGACAAAAGGCGCCGGCCTGGATTTCAATGGACGATCATTTACGATCACTCGCGCCCGGACGAACTCCGAGCCCTGCGGCGCCACGGCGAGGCCGCACGAGCCCATCTTCGAGGAGGCCGTGCTCTCCTTCCAGTGCTAGGCGCTGGGCCCTAGCCTCCCCGAAGCCCCGCGTCCGCTCGTCGTGGGCGTCCCGACACTCCCTACCGAGCGCGTACGACCAACAGTGGGCTTTTTTTTTTTCGACCTCATTTTGTGATCATGGCGAGCCGAAAGTGAGACTCAAATCTCGATGCCCCGCAACAAGCAAAGAAACAGAATCCAACTCAGAGCTCAATCCAAAGAAGAAAAAAACCTAGACTCAACCTGTCTACGGAGGGCCTGGGAAGCCATAAAAAAAACCTCAGCGACCTCGCAAAACCGACTAATGTGCCGAAGCCACACTAGCCCTAATGCTGGGCGAGTTAGATACGATGAAACTTCATCGGGTCCCCAGTAGCAACCTCGGGTGCTTCCAGGACAAAACTCTTCAGCAAGTGCAAAGGATGCCAGCCTCTGGTAGCGTTAATCGGACAAACACCAAGTCTGAGGAAAGTTTTCGCTATCTGACCAAAGACAGTTGAGGGTTTAACGATCCTCTCCGTCGAGTGAAGTTTTGATGCGGATTCCTATGTGCGCATAGGTTTGTTTACAACTTCAGTTGTCGGAAGTTTGTTTCCAGTCAGAGCTATCGCGTCACTGGGGGGGGATTCATTGGCATTCTGACCAGAGCTCTGCTCTTGTCCGAGCTTTCAAAGGCACATTTCCAGCAAGGGAGCCGACTCCTTCCTTCATACCGCATCGTCTTGCAGGGTGAGTTTTATGGCTTCCCCAGGCCCACCAGCGGCTGCCTTTGTGCTGCGCCTCCACAGACAATAGCACTACAGGAGTGTCCCACGGATCGGATCAGGGAAGCGAGTGGAATTTCCGGACTGTCCTCGCGTGGCGCATCGGAGTGGTTAATGCGCACGACTGCAAATGTCTGTTTATGCACATCACGTGCTCGCGGGGGAGGACGAGTTCGAATGCTGATACATGACTGAGATGGTGTATGTGGATTTTGTTTATTTCTTTTCTTTATGGTGTGTGTGTGTGTGCGTGCGTGGCTGCTGGCTGAAAACTCGGGCTCCGGTGGGATCAATGGAAGGTCACCGAAACGGGCTGGTGACAGCGAAACGGAGTGAGAATCCATGACCGCGATCCAACCGAATGTCCATAACTCTACTCCATCTCAACCCTGGACGAGCGACCGACCACAACTGTGGCTGCGTTTCTCCCGTGTGTACTGTGTAGTTCAAGGGGGGGGGGGGGGGGGGTGAAAAATAACGTTTTTTTTCCCCACTGGATGCATATTGTTATCGTATCAGGACATGAAAGACACGTATTTTGACCGCGTTGGTACTACATATATCACTACAGTATTTCCCATGGAGGTGATAGCACTACCAAGATTTTTACCCCCCCTCGGCCATACAGTAGTACCTATCTGGTCCTTGCGTGAGCACCGCCACTGCTGTCGCTGGTGTTTCGAGCGTTCGCCGCGCCACATCGATCTGCGGAGCCGCGTACTAGATACTCATCGACGGCGCCCGCCCCCCGCCAATCCACCGCGGCAACGGGCGTCGGCAATGCCCCCGCGCTCTACCGTGCTGCGCGGCTGGAGGACGGACGCGGCGTCGCCTGCCCGTACTGGAGTTGCGCATGGCCGTGTCGCGGATGGCGCCGAGTGATCGCAGCAATGGCCGCTCTATCTATCGGCCCTAGGCATTTGGAGGTCATTGCCTGTCGAAGGAACACTCCCCGCCGTGACGGTGGGCACCTGGCGTCGCAATACAGCCTCCCATAGCCAAGGCGAGCACTCTCGCCGTCACCATCCACGAAAACAACAAAAGACCCAGTGATTTTTTTACCCCCCCCCCATAGACTATAGTAACTTGGCGTGGAACCCAACCCCCCACGATATTTCGATAGTGTAGACGCAGGCGCCTTCAAACATGCCCCCCCCCAAGAAAGAAAAAAAACCTAAAAGTCAAGCCAGAGCCTAATTGCGAAACAAACAGGAACTAGTTTCCACCCATCCAAAAACTCACCTCCCCCGCCACGCCATCGCCCACAGATAGGAGGACAACAGACAAAAAAAAGCCATAGCTATCATGAAAAATCGGTCGTACGGATTCCCCTCAACGCCTCATACAAGGGTGGAGGTCCAGCTCGGGGTCCTGACAGGACTCTGTGGGCTATGTGGGCTGGGCGGGCTGCTCTGTGCTGCCCTCATTTGCTCTTCCAGGCATTGTCGCACCGTCGGGTGTTCCGGCGGCACGAACACTTCCCCGATCACCGGCCGGAGCATCTCAGGGACAACCTACCCGTCTACGGTCAGCATGTGTCACAAAAAAGGAGGGAAGGGTGGATAAATAGAGTACCCTCGCCGCATCGCCCTCGAACAGCCAGTCCGCATCCTCGCCCCTCACGCTGCAATCGATATCGACGATAGCCACCTTGCCGCCCTGCGCCTTGATCTGGCTGGCATAACTGGTCTCGGTGTCAGCATGTGGACGGAAACCATCGGCGAAATCGGAAGAACGAGCCGGCGACATACCCAGCTGCCGGATACACGGTCCCGCTTGTTCCGATGACGATGCAAAGGTCCACTGGATCGCGCGCGATGTGTTGCTGTACGCGCTTCAACATCTGGGAGTCCAGCTCCTCGCCGAACCACACAACCGCCGGCCTCAACAACCCCGTCCTACCTGATTACCCCGCCCAGTCAGCACTCGCCGCCACCACCACCACCATCACCACTACCACCACCACCACACCACCGCCACCGCCACAGGCAATAGCCATCATACCCATCACTCTCCATCACCGCCTCGCATGTATAAGGGATGATTACACTCAGGACACTTTGGCAAGTCGTCGACGGGAACATCTTTCCACGAGCCCTCCTCTTCGCCCTCCGGCACGGCCAGAGCGGGGGTTATCGGGTCACTGATATCGAAGCGCTCATACCTACACCAGGAGCGGGCGCACCGGACACGGAACAGGCTTCCGTGCAAGAACTCGACGCTCTTCCCCTTGTGGCCCGCGCCTTCCGACAGTCCATCGACGTTCTGGGTCAGCGTCAGGAATTCTGGGAACGGCCGCTGTCGGGCGAGCTCGGCCAGTGCGTAGTGGGCCGCGTTCGGGGCCGCCTTCAGCGCGTTATGGCGCCGCAACGAGTAAAACTGAAGGAAGGATAAGACATTGGTGTTATTCTGATAGTTTCAGGGTGAATAGGGGAGGCAAAGTGAATGGGAGGTAGGGGGGAAGGAATGGGAGCAACGAACTCGTCGAGGCCGTGCTCTGTCCTGTGCGGGGAGAGGGGGATGGGGGGAGGGGGGGGGGATGGGAGGTGATGCCTGCCACACTAATCCTGGGTCTTTGCGGAATGCTTCTGGAGTCGCGAGTTCGAGCGCGTTATGTTTGCGCCACATCTACGGATGGAAGCACGCCATGGCTGGGTCAGTTGGACAATGCGTGATGGGCGGGGTCGGGGGGGGGGGGGGATGGGGACAAACACCGCCTGCGCCGCGGAAGGTGGGGATACCCGAGCTAGCGGAGAGACCGGCGCCGCAGACCGCGAGGACACGATTCGACTGCAGCAGAGCCTCTTGGAAGCTCGCGAGGTCTTTTGACATGACGATCGGGAAGGGTGGTGGGCGGAAGGGTGGTGGGCTGAAGGGTGGTGGGCTGAAGGGTGGTGGGCTGAAGGGTGGTGGGCTGGAGGGTGGTGGGCTGGAGGGTGGTGGGCTGGAGGGTATGTATTTGTTTGCTGTGAGCTTCCGGGCTGGGGTGATGGGAGTGGTAGTAGGTAATGGGTTGTGAAGGGTGTTTTTAATGACGTCTGATGGGGTTCTCCAGGTCACCCCGCGCGAGTGACTTGGCGCCGCCACATGATGCGGTCCTGGCAACTGGCGTGATACTGAAGTCACTCGCCACCGTCCGTCATGTGCTGGGTGATTTTTTTTTTTTATTTCTTTTTGGTGTGGGGGGTGATGGCTATTCCACGTTTGTCACGCTTTGGAGATTCTGCATGGAAGATGCAAAGTAGAGATATAGATGTATGTATCTACATGCCTATTTCCATCTCGCTTCGAGCTGGGGAGACAGAGTGGTATGTATCCAACTCCGTCACCGCAATTAAGTGGGCGCGGCAATGAGGGCGGTGATTTATTCTGCACTTTCCAGCCGTTTCCCTCGAATCTAGATTGCGTGGAAAATACATACGGAGATCCTTCTTAATTTCGCCGACAAAAAGTCCTTGACACGGCGCTGTGGTGAGCGGCCCAGGGGGGTGGGCCTGGGCCCGCTTGACTTGCAGCGGGGTTCGTTCGACAGCACTAACTTTGTGTACTTACTTTATCTGTCGCTTCGCGCTTCCCAACTTGGGCTCGCGGGATACGTATGACATAGCCCACCACGGCGCCGAGTCCGGAGGATTCGGGCCTGCGTCATGGAACGTACGTTTCGGGCCGAGTGTCCACACACGCACGGCGTAGTTATTCCCGGACTCGGAGCAGAGGAAACACGTTGTGATCGCTTTCGACCGCCAGCTAGACACTTGTGTCTGTACGTACTTGCGCTACCCCCACTAGCATGTCCGCCCCCCCCGTTCGGCCCTGCAACATTCGATCTTCGGAGTACATGGAGAGATGAAGCTTGACTGCGCGTTTCGAGCTTCGGACTTTCGGGTTTCTAGCATCTAACTATGCATATATCTATGTACACATGTATTTTGGCGGAGTCTCACCCCTGTGCGCCGCCCTGCTCGGGGTTGACTTCTTGCTGCGCCTTTGAAATTGCGAATGCGACCGGCCCGTCCGTGGAGTGGACCTTCCAAGCCCCGGGCACGACGACGCCAGACTGTCTGGCGGGATGACTCGGTCTTGACGGCTCCGGGAAGTACTGGCGAGGCACCGTGGGTTTGTTGCCAGTCGGTGCGCGATTACACACATGTGTGTGCACGCACGGCGGAGTCACCGACGCTCACTCGCGGCTGTCGCGGACACAGTGATCGCGAGATATCTGCACGGATATTCCCTCTCACTGTGCAGTGGAATCGGATTGGAATTGGCTCTCCGGGTTCCGAGCCATCCCGTCTCCGGGCGGATCCGAGGACTGTTTTCTGGGAGTGACATGCACTCTAACCCATTCCCTCTCTTCCCACACACATGCGGAGCCAATGCGCGATTACCGTACAACCGGCTTGTGCGGCGTGCTGGGCTGGGCTAGGCGCGGCGATGGTGTGTATCGCGATTGGACTCGATTTCGGATTCGATTCGCAGTGTCTCCGGCCGGAGGTATACATACATGCCTTACCTTGCGGTGCTTTCGCGCAATGGCTATCGTCCATCGTCGAGCCCTCGGCGGCTTGCAGGGCAGGGCCCTACCAGGGAGAGTCTGGGTATGTATGGTCTTGGACCCGCTGATGAGACTCGTACCAGGGCGAGGTGTTCTGCTTGGACCATCTTTCTCCGCATCTAACGAGTTGCCCGCTGACAGCATTCGCATGTAATTCAGATTAGATAGCCTCGCACCAATTTTCTGCGTGCGAGGCCCCCAGCTTATCAGCTCCGTGGCGATGAGCCTTTTTTTTTTCTCTCTTTCCCTTCATTTCCTTTCTTTTTTCCTTTCTTCCCCCCTCCCGGTTCCATCGTCGAATCCTTTTGCTCTATGCCCCCGCATTGACTCCCAGTTCGTACTTCCTTTCCTTCCTTTTTTTTTCTTCTCTACAGCATGGTCTGCATCACCACCTGTCCGTGGATGCCTTGCCCCGCCAGCCATCATCCCCCCAGAGCCCTGACTCAACGAACAACGCCGCCGCCGCGAGTTCGCTAGATACACTAACTACTGACTAGGTACCTACTAACTAACTACTGCTAGAAGGTCATACCAAAACACGCGTTCGCGAATGATGCGCGGTGGGTAGACGTGAGTCTACATACATACATATGTGAGGGAAGCTGCGCAGTCCAAGTCATACATAGCTGCTGCTGCTGCGGCCTGCACGTGGGCGGCTGCATGTGCGGCACCGGGGGTCGGTGGGAGGGAAGATCTTTCTAATTATAAGCCCTCCGCCGAACTGTCGACGACGTGGACGGCGGAGAGGTTGGAATGCTCGACTGCGCGGAGGCAAGGCTGGCGTTATTGGGCTTGTTGCTGCCTGCTCGCTGCCCAAGAGCACCACGATGTCGAAGAAACGGACTGTCGACCACGTGAGTCGCAGACAGAGATGGCGACAGGGATCCCGCCCACTGCCACATGACACGACCGGTGAGAGCTCGAACGTTTTCGTCTTGTTCGGGGAGGGGGGGGGCACCGGCGAGTCGGCGAGTCGCCGATAGGTATGACGGGCAGCTGGGAATCTAGATACTCAGGTGCTCGACTAACGGTCACACAGGCGTCGGTCACGTTATGGGCTCAACCCGGCACTAGAGGGTACTCCACGTCTACGTCAAGCCAACCCAAACAGGTTGTGGTCTTGCTATATACGGCTGGTGCGTTTGCGGACGGCATAGATACCGTCGTGACGGCTATGCTGGCTGCCACTCGTTCCTGCCACTCGCAGCCGGGCGCTTCCAGCAACTAACTAGTCTGGGCTTGAGGACTTCTATCGACACCGTCCCGCGGAGGAACGGCGAAACGCAAGGCGAAGAGCATGACCAGAGCGGGCAGGGGCGGCTATGTCCGCCCTCTCGCCGCGGCGCATTCCCTCTCATGCCCGCGTCGAGAGCTTGGATGGCTGTGCATAATGGAACTCGGAAGCACCGCCGTCATCGTCGGTGCGGCACGGTGTTCTGGCGCACAGCGGCTATGCATCGCATGGTATCCCCACAACCGACGCATGCACCTGTCGGAGCGTGTCCCCATGTCCGACGACGATGCAGTCCGTCCGTGCTCCGGCACCTCCTTCCCGGAGAACCGCGGGGTGGTTCCGGAGATGGACCAGTGCATCCACTCTGGTTAGCCGCTGGACGGACGACTGCAATGTCCTTATCGGTCCCTTTCCATCGGCCGAGTCTCGTCGAGCAACGGCATTCCGCGGGCCCGGGAGTGCGGTTCCGGTTCTGTGGCCGCCACGAGAGAGTGATAGACTCCGTTCCGAGGCTTGATCCTCAATTCGTGGAGTGCGTGTGGTTCACCCGCTGCCGCCTCCGGTTATATACGGTTCCGAGCACATTTGCTCCGCCGTGCAACGCAATGCAGTTGCGTGGAGCCGCTGCCATGCCATGCCGGAAATGGTGTCTTTTTCGTTTGTTCGTTGGGCCCAAATTGGGATCATAGCTTGACGGTGGGTCTGCATGCTCTATGCTCTAGGTGCTTTCTTCACGCACACGGTGGGTGGCGAGATTGCGTCTTTCCCGCTCTTCGGTATGCACTGTACCCACACACACGATACATACGCACATACGATGCAGGGAATGGTCCCCCCGACTGGCCGACTGGCTGGCCGACTGGCTGGCCAAAGACGTTGCGGTGCTTGGCTCTCTAGTACTGTGTCGCTGCGCTCGGTGGGGTATATCTATGTGATCGCACGGATGGAAGGTGCTAATAACGTAACCCCAAACGCGCACTCTGCTAGCGTGCTGTGGAGTGATTCGAGTAGTGATTACCTCACGCCGTGTAGTTAGCTACCTGCGACGCATAGGATGAGCTGGCTATGTGTGACTATGTGTACCGGACGATAGGTAAGATAGGTGGCCGAGTGCTTCTTCGAAGTGCCCATCCGGCGCAGACTAAAGGCCGTCTCGTGGTGGGCATTGGTCCATCCGAACCCGAACCCCAGGACAGGACCATCACATGCAACTGTTAGCTGGAAAACCGTGCACCGATACACTTGGACTTGATGGGGCGGCGGGGGGCAAATACAGAGACCGCGAGACCCACGGAATACCCACTGCGATAGCGTAGTTGTTGTGGATAGATATGTATACAGATACATAGATACATGTATGCATGTATATAGATAGAGTAACTACATGTATGTAAGCTCGCGCCCAGAACCAGCTGCACCTTGTCATGTCCGCCCAGGCAGACCGGAGCACGGTACGGGACAGCGCGCGAGAACAGCGAAACAACAACAAGAACAACAAACCACGGTGCCGCCCTCCTGCGGACTCGGCTCGCCTCCGCTCGTTCACCTCCCCCCCTCTTCCGCCGCCTCCGCATTCGAAAAATAAGATAGACCTGGCGGACGAATAGCAATTCAACCCGTCTCCATCACAACGGGAGGCAACCGACCTGACTCACTCGCTCTCGCTCTCGCTCGTCCGCTCGCCGCCCCGCATCGCTGCCTTGCCCCGTCACCCGTCCCCCCGTCCCCGGACCCCGGACGACGCTATCTATTCGTTCGTGGCGCGAGCGAGAGGCAGACAGGCTGCTATCAGCATCCCTCACAACACAGCTGTTGCGTTGCGCGTTTGCTGGGAGAGAGTCTATCCATCCACAGCTCGGTGGAGTTCCTGTGTCTATCGGTACGTGCTCGACTCGGGTGCGCACACCGTCCTGTGCGGTTCGCCTCGCCTCTCCTTGACTCCGACTGAGAATCTGTCCCAGAGTGGCAATTCCGCTCAGCCTCCGACCTGCTCTATCTATCCTTCGCCCAGCGGTGCGGGCTGTCCCCGATATCTGCATCTCTCTCTCTCTCTCTCGCCTAGAAACGGCTATTCTCTGGTAAATCCCCGCTCTCGCGCCCTGCGTCCGCCCAGCCCAACCGCTGCTGCGAGAATATCCAGGGCTGTCCGTCCGAGTCTCCTGCATCTGCCTCCGCCGTTGCCGGTGTCGCTGTCGCTGTCGCTGTCGCTGTTGTCGCTGTTGTCGTTGTTGTTGTCGTTGTCGGTGGTGAATTTGCAGTTTCGCCGCTCTTTCCCTTCTGGGTTGAGTCGCCATCCCTCCCGGCCCTCGCTCGTCGCGTCGTCCGGTCTGCAAGGAGCTCGGCTGTCGTCCGCACATCGCGCACCGACGAGCGGACCCGTGCCGGCGAAGGTCGAGAAGATCTCCAGAGACGAAGCCCTGCCACTACCACTGCTGCTGCTGCCGCCGCCATTGGCCTTGCCGTTCTCTGCGGACCGACACAGGCGTCGCCGTGCATGTCATCGTCATCGTCAGCACGATCAGCATCATCAATCCTCATCCCCTTTGTTTGCTTATTCCCGCCTCGTCTGCTGGCCTCCCTCCTCCCCGATCGCGTTCGCTTGCTCGCGATCCCTTCTTGCCCACCCCGCCCGCCCGTCCGCTCTTCACCCGCGCCCGGCTTGCACCGTCCCTCCCGCCTGTCCGTTGCAGCCTTCTGTCCCCGATCGCGAGCGAATCTGGCCGTGCCTTGACTGAACCCCACGGTGCCTGCAGTGCTGTGAGACCCAAATCAATCCAAACGCTCGCCGGACCCTCGGAACCGCAAGCGGCTGGTTCGTTCGCTCCCGCCTGTCTTCGGCAACTTCTTTTTCCAACCCCCAACTCCCACTGCTCGTCGGCGCATCCTGCTCTCCGTCTGCGACAGGCCCGCTCCCGGGATCCGCAATATCTGCCGCACTCGCCTCCATCTCTCAGCTGCGCATCTCGCAACATCCCTGGACTACTCTAGAAGTTCGTGCAGCTAGGTACTCTAGTTAATCGTCGACCGCTGCGTCTCGTCTCTTCGAATCATAGAGCGCTGCCCAACCTCTGCTGCGTACTTTTTGCTGCTGCTACTACTCTGCTGCACCCCCCCCCCCCCCCCCAAAATCCAATCGAGCCCGACGACCCATCCCGGCAGAGCGAGAGCGGCGGACAACTAAATCCACTGACTCGACTTCATATCCCCGACACCCGGGAAATCGTATAGATATCTGCCTCTTAGACAAATGTAATGGCTGCCGAGTACGGGTACTTTCCAACGAACTACACCACCGTCACCCCCATCGTCGCCAGCATCACCGCCTAACACCAGGCACAGAGACAGAAACAAACTCCAAACTCTCCCGAGCGCCCGAACGAACCGCTCCCCCGCCGAACGCATCGGTCGCGAACATATCCGAGCGAAGCGAGCGACAAACCTCGACCTTTCCTTCCCTATAAACCTCTATCTTTACCACTCCACACACACACATACTCACAAACTACCATGTACGGCGCCGATAAGACCAACCTCGCGTGGGGTGCCTCCCCGGGACGTCGCCGCTCCACCGCAGAAGAGCCCGAAGTGCCGGCGAACTCGACCCAACGCCTGTCATCCGGCATGAACTACTACGGCTTGGAGGGATCGGGGTCGTCGTCTGGCGGGTTCACTCAGGTTCCCAGAGCAGGAGCGGGGGCAGAAGCAGGACCAGGAGGAGGAGGGGGAGGAGGAGGGGGAGGAGGCGGTGGCGGCAGCGGTGGAGGGCACTCGAGAGCTACGAATACAGGCGATATGCCAGCGGAGAAGTCGCAGAGGGAAAAGGTTAATCAGATCGTCCAGGCCTTCTTCTGGAAAGCCGCTATGGTCATCGTGCAGTCCAGGATCCCGACTGTGCCTATTCTGACGATGAAGACGGGGGAGAAGAAGACGAACAAATGGGTATGGATCCCGGTCGTGCGGCGGTGATGTTGGGTGAAGTGAAGTACTGATGGTGGGAACAGTTCAACATAGAGCTCGACGAGATGGAGACTTTCCGAGAAGAAATAAGACCGTGGAGGGTCGGAGACTCGTTTGATCCCAGACCGCCACCGCTGATCATCGAGACGTATCTCGACACCACCGATCTCACGCCAACGCAGGCACTCGTGGTCCTCGACGGCGACGCAGAGAGGTGGAATGTTACCGAGGCGCTGGAGAACGCTGCGAATAGGGCTGGGTTTAATGCGGGCATCAGGAGAGGCGAGAGGAGCACTGCAAAGGCGCAGCAGATCGTGCTGGAGAGGTGGAAGATCGAACTGACGTATGGCTCCGCAGGAGTGCTGCCGCTCCTAGGGTCTGTGGCTAATGCATCCTTGCGCAGTCATCCGTTCGACGTTCCCCAGACACAGGAGCTTCCGGTCGTCTACAAGAAGGGCATCATACTATTTCGAGCACTATACTCCTACCTTTTGTTGATGCCAACTTGGAAATTTAGGCGGCGGCTAGCAAAACTAAAGCTACAGAGCAGTGCGCTGAAGATTGGATGTCGGGTTCAAAGCGGCGACGATTTTGCGAGGTCGGCAAGGCGGTGGGATGGGTTGCAGATACCGTTGTTTCCGGGCGACGAACGAGTCACGGACGAATTTTCATTTGGCAAAGTTGAGAGCCCCGCGGGCTGCTTTAACATTACGGTTTCGTTCCGGAAAAACTGTGATTTCAGGGTTGATGACTCCGAGTCGTTGCTGAGCTCGCATTTCATCAACCTGGACGAACACTATTTCCGGCCCTCGTCGCACCGGAGGACAGCTTCCCAACCGTCCGGCCCCGCTGCTGCTCGGGGGGCCGGGCAGGGATCCATCCCGACCACAGTGTCGACCTTGCCCCAGCGGACGGAATATGTACCCGCAAACGGCAGCTTATCGTCGTACCACCAGAGTCCGTCCGCTGCGAGTCCGATATCGGCGCTGCGTGGAACTCCTATGGACAGGGTGGCTTCGGGCGGCTCGCCGGCCGATCGCCCTTCGACGGGTTTTCGGTCCGTCCAAGGATCCAGGGCATCGTTGAGGGGTACCGATATTCCGTCGGTGAGCCGCAGGGGCTCGATATCATTCCAGCCGTTCAAGTCGCCGTCTCTCTCGGCGTCTCCTGCTACCTCCGAGCCGACGTACCAACCGTCGTCGCTGGGCCGGATCAGCACACCTGGCGGTGCTCACGTTCACAGGACCCGTCCCAGCATTGGCGCTGTATCACCCTCGTCAAACAGGCCGGCCCAGTCCACGCCTACCGCAGCACCCGGAGAGGCGTCTACAGGTCAAGCCCCAATACCGATCTCCAACAACTCGCCGATACCGCAACCCATGACCCGGATAGCGAGTAGTTTTAGTTCGCGCCGACCACGGATATCGTCCGCAGCTAGTGTGACCAGGGCGGATGACGACAACAGCAGCGGACAGGCTAGTTGCACGTCTTCCATGGCGGCTCCCGGGTCGGGCCTGTATACAGCTGCTGGAGCGAGCTCGTACGAAGAAGGACTTCAGATCCGGGACTTCATGTCGATGCTGGCCGACGGACAGAAGACGAGCCTGAAGAGCTTTGGCGCGCCGCCCGCGGAGTCCAGCAGGATCGCTCCGCTGTCGAAGTTTCAGAAGATGAAGGATTCGCACACCGCTCTGGCCGAATCTATGTCCTCGTCACTGTTGTTGCCGACAGCAAGTTCGCCGTTGACATCCAGCCGGAATCTCTCCGGTGCACCAGGGTTGGTTTCCTCGACTACTTTCTCTTCGTCGTCGTCGCCGGGGAAGCCGCTGTCGCCACATACTCCGCACACGCCGGCTGTGCCTTCGAGGCTCAGCGAAGGCCTCACTGCGCAGTATGAACAGCATCGGCGCCCGGGTAGACCTTCGCCAGTGATGGGAAACGATAACCAGAGCAGCCACCGACGAGAGCAGAGCGGTGGAGGGAATGGAAGTGCAGCGACTATATCCCCCTTGGACATACCTGTATCCCCGAGATTCATGGGACCCCGTCGAGCGAACTCCGTGTCACAGCAACATCGTGAACCGGCCGCCGGAAACCACCCGATTGACTTCGGTCCCATCGCACCCTACGAGGGTCCCCGACAGAGCGCTAGCCTCTCAAGTGTGGACCACGTCCCTTTGAACAACAGCCGACTACGGGATCTCCGCAATGCCTCGGGGTCGGCGCTTCCAGGAAGAGAAGAGGCCGAAGCTGCGTCGCGTCGCCACGATGAGGAGGACGACACTCTCGCCTTTGGGCCGGCTATCCCACCACCACCGATAGGCAGCCCTGGAGAGGAAGCACCAAGATTTCAGTACCAGTTCCACAGAGGGAACGGATTGTCGTCGCCAGGGTCTTCCTATCGCGGCAGCGGTCGTCTGTCTATGCGGGGCCGCGGCAACACACCACCGATGGGTTCCACCACGGGATTGGACAAGATCATGGGCAGCGCTACTAGGCCCGGCATTCCCGGAGGTAGAACCTCAAGCTGTTCCCGCGGCCAGGACGAGGAAGAGCTGTTGTTCGCCATGAGCGATGAGATTTTTGCCCAACAGCAACATCCGAGGAGGAGTCTGGAGGGAGACAAACCCGACTCGCCAGCGAGCACAGGCTCAAGTAGACGTAGGAGTCGCGGTGGGAGCGGGAGGGGCAGTGGTTGGTAGAGGAGGGATATCAACGGTGGACCGGACTACGGGGAAATTCCTTTTTCTATTACTCATTGTCGGATGTAGGATAAGTTTTGCGTTTGCCTTTTTTTTTTTTTTTTTTTTTTGTGTTTATGATTGTTTTGTTGGTTGTGTTTATGCTATTCAAGGGGTTTATATCGGCTTATTTCTGATCATATTTTATTTTTTTACTCGCCGCACTGCTTTCCCCACTCCTTTCTTTACTCTATCGTGATGGTGTTGATGTCTTTGCTGATTACGGTATTCCTCGGTGGCACTCTTGCTCTGGTTTTTTTTTTCTCTTCTCGAATGGTGATACTGGTTTTGATTGATTTCCTGTGTTCGTTTTAGCTGAAGATAATTTCATCGATCATGGTGAATGGAGAGGTTACATACCATATAGATAATGGCGTTGACTCGGAGGCAGTATGTACTCGGGCGGTTGCAGAGAGTGATGACGACTGGTTGGCCATGAGGTCAACATGAGACCGGGTTCGAGCTTCGGCTTCCTTTTTTTTTTCTTTTTTTTTTTTTTTTCCGTATTATTTATTCATTACTCGCATGCGACCTATCTAGATCATGGCGAGAAAGGGGCTTTTGGCCTCCTGCATGATGATCTTGAGGTGGTCATCGGTTGTGAACCGTCATGATCATAGCCGCATATGTATCTAGATACATAGCAATAGGCGGCGCTAGAGTAGATAGAGTAAGTGGATTCGTCTCCGCTTTACTCTTGGAGTGGGGGGCGATAATGGGGCGCTGCTTGGCGCGACGGGAAATTTTATCTACATATCTAGGCACCGAGTTTGTGTAGTCTGGTCTGTTGCCCCACTAAAAAAAAAAAAGCCTCCTCGTCCTCCGTCGCCCCACTCTCCGTTGCCCAGCACACTTGACTTTATATCGCTTTGCCGTCGCTTCACGAACCCCCTCCTCCTTCTCCTCCTCCTCCTCCTCCCCTCATTCTTTACGTTTGAACATCAGTTCGTTTTGACTTGAGGAAATCCGTACCCACTCACAACCTATACGACACTACACTCGATACCAATTACCGCGATGGATGAACACGCTTTTGTCCAGACTCTGGAGTCTGTGCTGGCTCGTAAGTGATCCTCTGCCATCTGAGCGGTCAAGGCAGCTTTTGTATTGACAATCTGTCCGGGGAAAAAAAAAAGCGGACAACGAGATTCTCATCAGGGCCACGGCGAAACTGCAGATGGAATATTACAAGATGCCCGAGTCGCTGCCGATACTCGTCAACGTGATTCGAAGTCATCCCGAGCAGGCGCTGCGACACCTTGCGGCTGTCGAGGCGCGAACACTAGTTCCCAAGTTCTGGGGGTTCAAGAACATCTCCTCGCCCAAGCTTTCCAGCGAGGTGAAGTGCCAAGTGAGGCAGTCGCTCCTGCTGTCGGCAACGCAGGACGAAGTACCCATCGTGCGGCACTCGGCTGCTCGCGTCGTGTCCACCATCGCTCGAATAGAACTCCCGAACGGGCTCTGGCAGGATCTGCCCGCTACCCTGATCCAGGCCGCGCGCTCCCAGAAGGCGGACGATCGTGAGGTGGCCACATATATCCTTTACACGCTTCTTGATACTCTGGAGGACGAGATGGCCCGTAGGTGGCAGGATTTCGTGCTATTGTTCAGCCAGACGATCAATGATACCGAGAGCATGGCGGTACGGCTGAACACGCTCCTCGCGCTGGGAAAGATGGCCGAGGTCCTTAACTCGGACGAACATCCTGCCGCAGTGGAGGCTGTGCGCCGGCTCGTCCCCGCGATGGTGGCCGTGCTCAAGCAGGTTGCCGAGGACGGTGACGAGGAGAAATCCAACTCGGCGTTTGAGGTCTTCCAGATGTTGCTGATCGTCGATCCTGCGTTCACTGCCGCCCATTTCCGCGACTTGGTCGAGTTCTTCTCGGATATGTCGATCAACAGCGAGCTCGATGACGATATCCGCACGAAAGCACTGTCGTTCCTCCAATCTTGCGTGCGATACAAGAAGCTGAAGCTTCAGGCACTGAAGGTTGGCCCAACCCTTACGGAGAGGGCCATGCAGATCGTTACCGAGTTCCAGGAGATCGCGGACGATGACGAGATGACGCCCTCGAGGTCGGCTCTGCAGTTGCTGGATATCATGGCCGCCGCCCTCCCCCCCAGCATGGTGGTTGTACCTATGCTTAACGCCTTGCCTGCGTACACAAACAGCCCTAACCCGGAGTACAGGAAGGCTGGTATTTTGGCGCTGGGACACTGTGTCGAGGGTGCTCCTGACTTCATTGTCACGCAGCTTGATTCCATCTTCCCCACCGTCCTCCGTATCCTCGGCGACCCTGAGGCACGTGTTCGTCAGGCCGCCCTTGAGGCGCTCATGCAGCTCGCCGATGATCTGCACGAGCAGCTCGGAAAGGAGCATGCCCAGGTGGTCCCTATCCTTATCAACATGCTGGACTCGCATGACGGCCCTGAGATCTTGAGACGCGCTTGTAACGCCATAGACGCCGTCGTTGTTGGAGTCGACCAGGCGGATATCGAGGCTTACCTCCCCGCGCTTATCCCCAAGCTCTCCAACATCTTTCAGCAGGGCGACTTCAAGCTCAAGGCTGCCTCCGTCGGTGCGATCGGCTCTACTGCGATCGCAGCCGGCACGAGCTTCATTCCCTACTTCCAGGAAATGATGCAGGGTCTTTCTCCCTACGTCTCTCTCAAGCATTCCGAGGAGGAGCTCGACCTCCGCGGTATCGTCACCGACTGTATGGGCTCCATCGCCGAGGCTGTTGGGCTGCAGGCATTCCTCCCTTACGTCGAGCCACTCATGCACGCCGCCGACGAGTCCCTTCACCTCGGCCACCCCCGGATGAAGGAGACCGCCTTCATGTTCTTCTCTACCATTGCGAAGATCTATGGAGAGGAGTTCAAACCCTTCCTCGAGGGAACCACCAAGGCTTTGTTCGAGAGTTTGTCCCAGGGCGAGACGGGCGATTTGGAGAAGGGCGAGCTGGAGTTGAATGTCGTGAATGTTGGCAGCTCCGCAGTATCCGGCAATATCGTCTCGATGAACGGTGACGACGACGACGACGACGACGACGGGGAGGACAGCTGGGATGACCTGAACTCCATCAGTGCCGTCGCCTTCGAGAAGGAGATTGCCGCCGAGACTCTCGGAGAGATCCTCAGCCACTGCAAGCACGCCTTCCTGCCGTACCTCGAGAAGACGGTCGAGATCCTCCGGGTGATGGTCGACCATCATTACGAGGGCATCCGCAAGTCGGCCATCTCCACCCTCTGGCGTGCCTACGCCACTCTCTGGCAGGTATTCGAGGGCCGGGGTATGGCGAAGTGGCAGCCCGGGCTTCCACTCAAGGTCTTGCCTGCAGACGAACTGACCAAACTTGCCGAAGTCGTCACTGAAGTCACTCTGGAGAACTTGAAGACGGAGAATGATAAGTAAGCATCCCCCTCTTACTGCCATTTCACTCTTTGTTTACTTTCCCTCCCGCCCCCGAATGGCGAACACATTTATCCCTTCAGCGCCCTATGGAGGGGGGGGGAGGGGCGAATTCTGCAAACGTGAATCCTACTTCTGGCTGCCAGTCTTTTTTTTTTTTAATAAATTAATTTTTATTACAATCTGGCCGCCCGGGGGGGAGGGGGGAGGGGGAAGGTTTCTAATCCGTGCTGCGTTAGGTCGACTGTGACCAACATCCTACAGTGTGTCTGCGAAACGCTCAAGATGTGTGGTCCTGCTGTACTAGCTGACGGCGATGGCTCCAAAATCCTCGAACTCACTACTCAACTAGTTATCGTGCTTAAGAAACAGCACCCCGCTCAGCTTGAAGACGTTGAGGATGAAATGGACCTTTCTGAGCTCCAGGAATCTTCCGAGTACGACTGGTCGCTTATCGAGAGTGCTATGGACGTCCTTGTCGGTCTCGCCGTCGCTCTGGGGCCGCAGTACGGAAAGATCTGGGCGATTGTGTCTGTTAATCTCTACAAGTATGTATGCTCGACCGATCCGCGGGAGAGGGCCACTAGTGTTGGAGCTATCGCCGACAGCATCAAGTACATGGAGAGTTCTGTCACTCCTAGCACTCCGGTAAGGACGATTCGTCGAGTAAGCTGTGGGCGTAGTGGATGTTGACGGTCCTGCAGAAATTGTTCCAGCTTTTGTCCCACCGCCTTGCCGATGAAGACCAGGACACCAAAGCTAATGCTGCCTACGGCATGGGACTGCTCTGTTACTTCACCGAGAACAAAGCCTTCATCGAGAAGGAGTACCCCAAGATCCTCCAGAGTCTCGAGCGTTTCCTTTCCCGCAACGCTAGCGACAATCCCAGGATTCTCGACAATGCTGCCGGCTGTATAGCTCGTATGATCATGGCTTCCCCCCAGAGCGTCCCTCTCGCCGAGGTCCTTCCCGCTCTCGCGAGTGTCCTGCCTCTCACCGAGGACTACGAGGAGAACGACCCCGTCTACAAGATGCTCGTCAAGCTTTGTAAGCCTCTACTCCGCCCCCTCCGTATTCCAACGTGATAAATCGATCTGATATATTCCCTCAAAGACCAAGCATCGAACGCCACCGTATTCAACATGACCCAACAGTTCGTCCCGATCTTTGCCCAGGTCCTCACGCCCCCGGAGGAACAGCTCAACGACGAGACGCGTGCGGAACTTGTCGAGCTCGTCAAGTTCCTTCACAGCAAGGAGCCAGCGCTCGTACAGAACTTCCCTGCGCTGTTGCAGTTGGTTCAGCAGTAAAGATTTAAGGAGGATAATGGAGAAGGAATAAATAAATAAGATAAACTTGGAGTATAGTGGAGTTTCGACGGGAACGATCTTTTTGTTTCCCCTTTCTTTTGATCCTTTCTTTCACCTTTTAGACATGGATGGATGGTGCATATGCGATCCCATGAATGTTCATGTTTCTTCTTTGGGTGTTTTATCTTTTTTCCTCTTATGATGTTTCTTTTGTGATGTGTGGTTCGTTTGGCGATGTACCAATTTGGTTTTATCGTCGTTATCGAAAAGTTTTTGAGGTTATGGTATTTTTATTTTCTGTTTTGTCGTTTTTGTTCTATTCTGCTATGTCCCAGGGGCGGGGAGAGAGCGGGGTTGGAAATATGGTGACCTAAAGCGCAGAGCGGAGCGTGTCGATTTGGGGAGGTTAGGTTCGCGAATACATGGAGTGATGTAATGTGTCTGGCAATCTTGTAGTAGTATATGATGTGCGGGCTCAAGGTAAACTACCGCACTCGCTCCGAGCGTTCAGAGGCTCCCTAGACAGGAACTGCGCTGCGGTTTCGTTTCGCAACCGTAAACTGCCATCGGATATGTCTCGCAATCCTTTTTGCACAGCTCTAGTTATGCGTGCACATCTCATTCGGACCTAAAGAAAAACAAAACATACATACATACATACATACATCTTATGATGCATCGATGAAGAACCAAAACCCATCGCCACATAACCTTCCCCCAGCTCTCCAGCCCTCCAGCCCTATTGCTGATACACATGTGCATGTTACTTGTTTCTCCCCTCCCATCGGAATTTTCGAAAATCAAGCAGGAAGGGCAGCTCCTCACTGGTACGATGGTGCGGGCGTGGGCTGGGCGGGAGGGGGGACGTAGGGGTTGCTCGCGGGCTGTTCGGGGATGTGGGCCGCGTGCGTGGGTTGCTCGGGCGAGTTCGTATGGCCGACAGCAATGTAATAGCCGGTCTGGTTCTGCGGCGGCGGGACAGCGGCGGGCGTCACTAGCTGCGCTGGTGGTGGCAGGGCCTGGCACGCTTTGAGCGCACTGATCTCGGCGTCTTTCTTGGCTAGTAACTGGCGGAGTTCGTGGAGGTCGTGCCACATCCTCTGGTAGGCCTCCTCCGAGGTCCCCTGGTGCTGCAGCTGCAGCCGCAGTGCGGCGGTCGACTGCTGCGCCTGCTCGAGCTCGCCGGCGTGCAGTCTCGCGGCCGCCTGCAGGTCCGCCACCTGTCCGCGGGTCTTTGCCAGCTCCTCGCCCGTGTCGACGGCCAGCTTGTGGTTCGCTTCCGCGTTCGCGCGCAGCTGCTGCGCGTCCTGCTGCGCCAGCTCGATGTGCCGCTGCGACTGCGACCGCACCGCGTCGATCTGGGTCCTCGACTGCGTCGTCTCGTCCCTCGCCCGTGCCAGCTCCAGGTCCTTCTCGGCCAGCTGCTTCCGCAAACTCTCGACCTCGGCCTGAAGTGCTGGACCCCCAGCGGCGGCGGCGAGCTCCCGCTGAAGACGTGCGATCTCGCCGTCCTTCTCATCGAGCATCCGCATGTACTTGCTGATCTCGGCGCGCACGCTGTAGCTCTCATTGGTCTTCTGCGTCAGGCTCGCTTCCAGCTCCGACATCGACCGCCGCAGACGCTCGATCTCGGGGCTGCTGGCGTCGTACGACGGCGCCGGGACCGAGGATGGGAGCGTGGGTGTTGCGGGGGCGTAGGGTGCCGGCGTCGGAGTGGACGGGACGAAGGGTGCTGGCGGCGACGTGGATGGGGCGTGCAGAGGTGGGGTGGGGGACGGAGCTTCGTGCTGGACGGGAGGAGATGTAGGAGGGACGTATGGCGCCGGAACGGAAGTTGGCGGGACGTACGGCGCCGGAGTAGAAGTCGGAGGGACGTACACGGACGGACTGGAGGCCGGAGGGTCGCATTGTGCCGGAGTGGGAGCTGGCGGGACGTATGTGGCGGGAGTGGATGCCGGAGGGACGTACGGCGCGGGAGGGGGCGGCGGCTGCTGCTGGGGGACGTATTGTGGGGCCGCCGTTGGCGGGGGCGGAGGACACGGCTGCGTATACGTCGCTGGACTTTGCGGCGGAGCAGGCTGGTAGTTATCGAGCGACGGAGCTGGGGTTTGGTACGGCGTTTGATACGGCGACGCGGGCTGGCTCCATTGCGTCTGCGGCTGCACGTACGACTGCGGGCTGGTCACATAGGTTGGGGAGATTGGAGGCTGAACCTGCGGCGGTGGCGGCGGCGTGGAGGCTGCGTAGGACGGCTTTGTGGAGAAGAAGTTCAGCGTCTTGATGAGACTGCCGCCAGTAGGCTTCGGCGGCGCTTCCGGAGGCGGTATGTATTGGAGCCCCATGTAGGCAGGCTGTTGCTGCTGTTGCTGCTGTTGCTGTTGCTGTTGCTGCTGCTGCTGCTGGCCCTGGTACGGATCGTACGGAGGCTGCGACGGAGGCCACTGCGACATCTTGATGAGTTGCGATTCCGTGGGTTCCGTGGGGGATCGGATGTTGTTTTGCGGTTCGGGAACAGGAACAGGAACAAGCAACGGCGGGGAGTGCGGACTGCTTCAGCAATCAGGGCGGGAAAGCTCTCGCGACGGGGACGGGGATATATGATTTCCCCTTTCCCCCCCTCCCTTACGGCCGCTTTCGATATGCATGCTATGTATGCGCATGTTGCGCATGGCAATGCGGCTGAGCAATGTATGCGCCACCGCCTGCTTTCTAATTTGGTAATTTGCACGGTGGTTATTGGCTAGACTGGCGAGCGTGTGCGACACACTAGCTACCTTCTAGAGTAGTTATCCATGGTCAGCTCCACGTGGAATATGGTGGTGTGTGGTTAGTCCCACCGCCCTCCGACTTGTGCGGATAGCAGTTGCACACATACGAGAAAGACAGATGAAATACAGTCTGCCTCCGGGGGCGTCCTCTCGCGAACTTCCTTCCCGGCTCGAGCTTCGCTGGCTCCGCAGGACCAAAGCTGCGGATGAACACTGGGCGGCTGTTCTGCAGTAGATCGACGAACCAGCCCCGGCCGAGTCACACAAGCCCCCAACCCCCGCGAGACACATAAGTAGTCCTCACCCGTCCAACGTTACTTGCTGGCTACAAACCTCCGGATTTCGCCGTACGCTTTCTCTGCGGTCCGCTCACAGCCGCGAAGGCCAAGGTCGTTGTTGCCCCGCCCATGCACTTTGCCGAGCGGCCGTCTTGGAATCCATCTCCGCCTCCGTGGAATACAGTGAGGTATCTCTGAAGTGGGTGGGCCATGGACCACCTCGCTTCCTCGATCACTGTGGTCTCTAGGGCGAAAGATGCGAGGACGGTAGCCTCGCCCTCTCTTTTGGGAATACTACTACATACCGTACATAAGTAGCTAGTCCCTTCACGGCTTGGTATGTCTGTACATAGTGGCCGGAAGAACGACAGCTTTGCCTCGCGCGGACAGCGGACGGGATATGGTTGGGGTCACCTAGTCCCGGAGTAAAAACACCACCACTTTTGATGATCGGTTGGTTCACACCAACAACCTAATTTTAAAAAAGAACGGTTTACAGCGATAGAGAGGAGGAAGGAGATAATTTTCAAACCTTTCTTTTTTTTTTAAACTGTGTGGTTGAGTGTCAACCGAAATCCAAATTAAATACACGAAAAAAGATTTAGTATGGGGAGGTCCTGCAAAAGTCCAGCGGCTAGGCAGCCATTATGCCCGTATTAGGCAGTCTTGGCCTTACGGGCGCCCGATTGAGATGTCTTGGCATTAAAACAAGGTGGCTAATCGTCCTGATAAAGAATATTATGTCCATAAATGGAAAATAATTACCTACAAATTTACTACCATTTCGACTTATCGCTAACCTGTCGATGGCCTTTGTATATCTGCTCCCTGAATGCTTTCGTTCCGTAGTCGAGCACAATGATCATAGTACCGGTTGATTGATGCCAGGTATGGAGCTCTGGAGTACGGGTTGCGGACGCACGGTCAATGGCGTCAGGCCGGTGGAACGATGGAATGAGCGCGCTCGAATAATAAATATAGGATAGTAGAAACGAAGTAGAACAGGCTGAGATAGGTATCGCGGTTCTGAAGATAGAAGGCAGGGAGCGCGCCGGCGCCGGGGATGCTCTGTACACATACCCTGCTTTATTTAAAAGAATAATAATAATAATAAAATAAATGCTAATATTTACCGCATTTGGATTTTATTCCCCTGATCCGAATGTCCACTTTGCTCCGCGACTAGGTGTCCCCAACCATACCTGGAGAAAAAGTGCGCCGCCATAGTCTAGATGGGCTGCATGCGAGTATGAATAAACAAAAAAAAAAAAAGAACGACAGCTGCAGAAGCAAGCGCCCTGCACAGACAGGCCGTTGTCGCGCAGCACGAAAATATGCCAGCTTTGAAGGCTCAAATGCTTACATAGTAACTCAAGATCGCTCGACGCTACTAACTACAGAATCGTGGTAGCTACTACAAAACCCCCAGTGCAGTCACACCACCTCCAAGCCCCAGGCGCAGTGGATGCCGCGGTATTCATCGAACTGCCAGCGCGCGTCAGCAAGAACGTGAACGGACTGTGGGAGAAGTTCCGGCAGTTGGGGGAAAAAAAAAAAGAGGCATAGATATGTGAATGTACCGAACGATGCAGATACTCCAGAGAACTCCTTTCGGCGAAAAAAGCAAAGAGTCCTGCCGACAGAACTATCAAACCCCCAGCGAGCTCACTCTCGCGCCCGCAATCCCGACGGCCTGCCGCGCGGAATATGACCGCCCTTAGCCTTGATGTCCCGATTGATCTTCCGCCTAGAATTCTGCACGCGCCTCTGCGTCGAGGTCATGAGCACATCCTTCGCCAGCGTTTCATCCCAGCCGAAGTCCTTCATGCCCTTGACCACATCTACCACACGTAAGCGATCAATCCGGAAGAGAAGGAAGGAAAAAACGTACTGGCAACCATCTTGGGGGCCAATCCCTGGTGGACATACCATGTCCACGGCCGCGAAAGATCCTCGCCGCAATGCCGTCTCGCTTCGCGGTGGAAGTACCTGCTAGCGGACGTCTGCTGGGTTTTACTCATCTCGGAGATCCCCAATCGCCGGCGGAGAAGCGTGCCCTTCCCCACCCCAGGTTCTCTCGCCTGCTGCGACTGTGGCTTGTGTGGTCCTCTGAGCAGCCAGTTTCCGGGGGTCGAGGCAGGATTCGTCGGTGCGGAGGAGGACGCTACGCTCAGCCCAGCGAGGAAGTTGGGAATGCGAGATCCAGTTTCTGGTTCCGATTCCGATTCCGACTCCGACTCCGACTCCGGCCCTGGCTCCGACTCCGGCCCTGGCCCTGGCCTTGGCCCCAGCGTTGGTTCTAGGAGCGACAACTCCGCGGGTGCGTGAACGCGACCAACCGGCGTCTGTTCCCCAACATCTGCGCGCGCAAGCGAGCGTACCTTTTCTGTCGCCCTAGCAGCAGCCCCAGCAGCAGCAGTCTCGCGAGACGGCCTCCTCCTTCTCTTTCTCTTGTTCAGTTCCTGTTGCAAGATGGTGAGTTCGCACTGCAGGGCCGCGATCCGTGCCTTGAGGATTACTGCACCGCTGTCGCTGTCGCTGTCGCCGTCGGAGTCGCTGTTGTCGGCGGGCGTGACATCGGGGCGAGCGGCCATGCCGGGTGTGCCGTCGTTCTGAAAGCTTTGGGTGCACGGCATCACGTGGAGGGTGTGGTGGAAGGGCCGACAATTGGCGGGAGAGTTGACGGATTTGGGAGAGGTCCACGAACTTAACGCTCAACGAACGGTGGGGTTGGGTGCTCGTGCGACGTTGAGGCTTCAGCGGGTTACTTTGGCTGCGTTTCACGAAGATTACATCACTGAGCCGCACGCTATGCTGCTTCGGGTCGGATGCCATAACTGTTTGCTACGTACATAGAAGGCAGAGAGTGTGGATACAAAAACGCTGCATAAGTACTCAATGCAGACCCTGGAGGCACCAGAGAGTGGCCGTCAGAGAAGAGTTATCGGTGTATGTCAACAACATTCTCGTGATGGTCGCACTCGAGAGCGTTGATGACGTCGTGGTACACGACTACCGTGATGTCTTCCCTTCGTGTACTCCATTGATGGACTGACCGTACATGATGGCGGGCAGCACAGCTCTTCGGGAATATCTACTATTGTCGCCGAGAATGACAGCGCGATCGACGCAAGGAGCATCCCGGCCCGCCCTGCCGGAAGCAACAACACCTCGATCTATCTACGAAAAGAGTCTCGGAAGCGGCTCGCTACCAATACACCACCCCTAACGATGAAGAGCAAAAAATAAATGATCACTACAGGGGTCGAACCTGTGACCTTGGCGTTTCATCCTTCGATATTAGCACCACGCTCTAACCAACTGAGCTAAGCGACCATTAATTGGTAAGCTAGCCCGCATGTCGTTTACAAGTCTAGATTTGGTCATTCTATTCCACTATTGGGGAGATCATGGCGATGCACATACACTGTCCGTAGTCCGCATGAAAGCGGCTCGCCGCAAGCTCCCCTTTGCTCTCCGCCCAGACCTGTCCCAAAAAGATATAAGGCGCACCAAGGAAATTACAGAGGAAAGACAAAGCCCCTGGACAAAAAGTGTGCCGCCATAGTCTACATAGGCTGAATGCGAGTATGATTAAACGAAAAAACAAACAAAGCCCACTGTGGGGTGGCTCTTTCGCCGAGAACAACGGCACTTCTCCTTCATGACCTCTGCAAGAGAGGAGTGGGCCGGTATAGTATTAATTCCATAAGTTTTTCGAAGCTACTTGAGCACAAGCGAGTGAAACCCCTAGAAAAATAGAAGAGAGTGACCGTTGTTTTCTCTAACTCGTCAAGGGCTTATCCCTTTTAACGGATTGTATTTCTAGTTAGACGGGAATATGGTTTCATAGGTGTTGTAGGGGGCAGTCGACGTGTTGACTCGCCTGTTCATGTGACGATTCTCGTCATGATGAAGGCTTAGTCTCCTACTTTGCCCTGTACTGTTCTAGAGTAACCTACTCTGCCATGTCCAGGGGTGCCTGCTATCAAGGCCGTGATGATGATGGTCGGGCTAATAGAGAGTTTGCGCTTTGCATCTAGATGCAAAAACTAGGCTGTGACCCGAATTTCTTGGCCCGGAAATTTGCATCTACTCCAGATGCAAAACTGGCCAATTTGCATCTACACCAGACGGAAATTCAACACTCACGCAACACCACAACTCCAATTATGAGTTGCCGTCGCACTCTCCTCCAGCGCGAGAGGGAATTAGTGTATCGCCATGCCCAAATTGTACGGAAAATCCTTCTCGGAAACACGAGAAAAAAAAGGGTGTCCACCGAGGACTGGGAGAGTGCGACTGGATACCCCACAAAGTGAAAATTGGAAAACCTACTTGCGGTAAATATTTTCGCATACTGAATATACAGTAGAGGCTGATGTAAGGTAGATTCACACGCTGTGAAATAGATCAACTTGTCGATCCGCCCTTTACTTGAGTGCCCACTGCGGTGACTGCCCACATGCTCCATACTCTAACTTCTTTTCTGTGGTGCAGACTATTCAACTGCACTGTGCAGTTGAATGGCTTCACAGCAAGCACCTCCTTGACAAACGCTCGATCTTCCCCTGCTTTCCATTGGGATCCCCGGGTAGAAGAACGCTGTGTTGTAGACTCCTCCTCCTCCTCTTCCTCTTCCTCCTGCTCCTCCTCCTCTTCCTCCTCTTCCTCGACAAGTTCTTCCATATCCTCACTCATTTCCCACATCTTCCTCCAGGAGAGTCTCAGCAAGCTCCCTGCTGGGCCTGGAGTTTTCCACATCGCTATTTATTAATTGGTGGATGTCCATGGTCGCACGATATGGACAGGATACCGTATGGGCGCGGCGCGGGGTGGATAGGAGAGGGCACAGCGCGGATGGGAGGTTGTACGGCATTATTGGGGTGCTGGCTTTTTTTTTATAACAGAGTGCTAAACAGAGTTTTCGCTACGTGTTCTCTCTACCAGGAACATCCGTAGAGCCTCAGCAGAAACTCTTCAGCCCACTTCAGATGAACTCACAATGACTAAACGAAAACTACGCTAAATTTGCATCTAGATGCAAAGCGCAAACTCTCTATTGAGGGCAGTTACGCATCGGACGCAAATGCGCGTTTGCGAATTGGACGAATTGAACACATTGGACTCAATTGTACGCATTCAGTCCTCATTAGATGCATTAAAAAAATCCCTGCCTGGCTTGTACCCTAGTACCGTGCATTGTAAATGGGTGTTACGCTACGGAAAACGTGTCATTCCCGCCTTTCTACATATCAATGAAAAAGCCGATTAATCAGCGGTCGCTTAGCTCAGTTGGTTAGAGCGTGGTGCTAATATTCAGAGATGAAACGCCAAGGTCACAGGTTCGACCCCTGTAGTGATCATTTTGCTCCCAGTGGGACCTCCAAATAAGCGCGAGAACGCACCCCACCTTTTTAGTTGGCGGGGGGTGGAACTCGTCGATAACACAGTACCCCACCCTCACTCTTCGACACCACCACTCACCATCCCCCACGATTGCACCCGACACCAAGACAATGGGCAAATCCTCCAAAGACAAACGCGATTCCTACTATCGCCTCGCCAAAGAGAACGGCTATCGTGCTCGTTCGGCCTACAAGCTCCTCCAACTGCACTCGCACTTTAACCTCCTCACCTTCTCCACACCCAACCCGCGGGTCATAGATCTCTGCGCAGCGCCCGGGTCCTGGTCGCAAGTGCTCAGCCGGAACCTCCCTCCGAGCAGCACAATCATCGCGCTGGACCTGCAACCGATGACGCCGATCGCGGGGGTGACAACACTGCAGGCGGACATTACGCACCCGTCGACGTTGCCGCTGATCGCCGCGCACCTGGAGGGCGGTGGAGAGGGCAAGGTTGACATGGTTATCTCTGACGGCGCGCCGGACGTGACGGGACTGCACGATCTGGACGAGTACGTGCAGGCGTCGCTGCTGCTGGCGGCGCTGAACCTGGCCGTGTGCGTGCTCGCACCCGGCGGCTCGTTCGTGGCGAAGATATTCCGCGGCAGGGACGTTGACGTCCTGTTTGCACAGCTGAGGTGCTTCTTTGAGCGCGTGGTCTGCGCGAAGCCGCGGAGTAGCAGGGGCAGCTCCATCGAAGCGTTTGTCGTTTGTCAGGGATTCTCGCCACCGGAGGGGTTTGTCGGGAGCTTGGAGAAGCCCATGACGCTAGGCATGGGGGTGGGGGTGGGGTGGGGAGAAAATAGGGCGGTGGTGGAGTTCGTAGCTTGCGGGGGCCTGGATGAGCCGGATTCTGATGCTACGCAGAGACTGCCGGGGAAGGAGGGGAGTATTGATCCCGTGCAGCCACCCACCGCGCCGCCGTACAAGCGGGCGGTCGAATTGAGGAAGCAGTTGGGTGGTGGTGGGGGATAGTGGGCTCGATCCGAGGAGGATAAGGCGTTTGGGTTGCTTTAGATCTTGGAGGCTGGTTGAGAATATATAAGTACCCTATCACAGCGGTATCTAGTGGTTTTCTCGAATTGGAATCACTATGTACTTGCCCACCGGCAACTGAGAGGTAATTTGACAGTAAAACCAACCCAGCTCTGGTCACTGCAACGACTTCCCCCTTTCCCCCTCCCTCTCCGAGACAAAAGTGATCACTACAGGGGTCGAACCTGTGACCTTGGCGTGTACACCTTTCGATATTAGCACCACGCTCTAACCAACTGAGCTAAGCGACCATGTGTGGACACTGCTCACCACATCCACCCATCGGTCTACATCTTATCTAGGTACTGCATCGCGCCAAAGAAATATCAACTAACTCCGCCCTCCCGCCCGTCAACAGAACAAGAAAGCCCAAGATCCCAATAAAGAGACAAAAAAAATACAAAAACAAACGGCCCATTCGCTATGCTAATGTGTACACTCTCCGCCATCGCCCTACCACATGTCATCCCGGTCTTCCTGCTGCTGCTGCTGCTTATCGTACCGCCGCTGTTTTTGTTGATCGTAATACGTATTGCCATTACCGCCGTCTCGATCGTTTTCATGGTGGTCTCCACGATTACCGCCAGCTTGAGTCTCGTCGTCGGAATATTCATCGTAACCCTGTGAGTCATCAACGTATCCATCCGAATCCCTCGCGCCCTTCATAGTCCGTTAGCTGAATCCAGGGTATGAACGAACAGTACCTACATCATCTTGGTGTTGCCGCTGCTGCTGTTGCAACCTGGCCTCCTCCTCCTGCCGTTGCTGCCACCTTTGCTGCTCCTGCAGCCGCTGCTGTTCGGCGGCTTGCTGCTTCTGCTGCTGCGAAGTGCTCGTCTGCTGCTGCTGAATCAAATGCGGCTGAGTCTGCTGTACGAGAGCCAGGTACGAGTACATAAAGTTACTCAGCAGCACCTGTTGTTGGAGCGGACGACGAGGATTAGCAAGCTTCAAGTGCGAGAGACGGTAGATAGCGCGTTCTATATGAATAGGGAAGCGGGTGTAGTAAAACTTGGGCTGTGGCTCGGACGCGGGGTCGGGGGATGTTCCACGGGAGCGACCGCCACCTCCGCCCTTCTTATGGTCCGAAGAGTGGTGGTGGTCGCTGCCAGACTTCTTCTTTGAGCCTCCGAAAAAGGACAGGAATCCTGAGTCTTTTTCTTTCTCCTTCTTATCCTCGCCACGTGGTTTCCTTGACTCTCTCGAGTCCGTTCTGCTGGGAGGTTCAACAACGAGGGTGGTCGTAGGTACGGCAGGATCGACAGCAATCACTTTGCCGGTATTACCTAGCTCGATAGACTTCTGTAGGACGTCTAGACGAGTATTGTCGTACTTTTCCGAGGATTTGTCGGCGGACTTCGGTCGCTTATCTTTCCTAGCCTTGACCTTCTCCTCTCGTTCCCTCTCTTTCGCTTCTTCCTTCTCTTTGGCTCTGTCCGAATCGCCTAGGAGCCATCCCCAGCTCGTTTTCCGATCTTTACCTGTGCTGCTGCTACCTGACGATTCCGGCCGTTTCTTGTCCCGTTTGTCCCCCTTTGCCTCAGGTACTGCTGTATGTTCTGCCTTAGCTGCCGGCGGAGTGGTCTCGATCACCGAATCCGATAGACGATTGGTGATGGGCGGACGGTGTTTTTGAGACCCAGAGGAGTTAGGTGGCTCGAAGGAGGAGTGTCGTTCGGGGAGCTCGATTATCGGCGGAGTAGGGGGCGGAGGTGGGGTCTCGACGATTTTTGGAACAGGTGGTACCGGTTCGCTGGTTCTTGTGGCCCGCGTCGTGGCTCTCGGAGAGCTTGAGCGCCTGGCCTTAGCAGGGGCAGATTTATGCTTCTCCTGGGCCGCACCGGAGGTAGACAACGCTGTTCCTGACGGCATGGCCTTAGGCGCATCACCAAATGATGTGGATGGACTTGTCGAGTCTGGCGGTGACTTGCGGCCCTGCCATTGCCTTGATTCATCTGTATCGCGGGACGCCGGCCGCAGGGTGACAGGTTCCGTCGAAGCCCGATCCAGCCTATATCCGCGAGGCGCATCAGGTCCATAATCCTCCGGGTCTGTGTCTGCAGTCTTTTCCCCACGCTTCGATCCGGCCCGTTCTCTTCTCGTACTGCCCCGACGGTAGTGTGTGGCTGTCGACCGCTTGAGCCCAACCTTGGGAGCGAAAATTATCGGATCGTCAACCTGATCGCCTGGAATCCCTTAGCACGAGCCACATCGTGGAAGGAGGGTGTGTCAGTGATCTCTCATTCCCATACCTTCTTCGGATCTCCGTCGTGAATCCGCACTGAGCCTGTGCATCAAAGCGGTCGGATCCTTCATGAGGTCGTCCAGCTGGATTGACGGCACCGCATTTCCATCAGTGAGGAGTGACTTCCGCTTTTCTAGACGATCAGCGCCGTCGCGGTAGTTCTTTGCCGAGTCCGCATCAATCTGACGCGAAAGCATTGATTTCTTTCGCCTCAAACTTGGACCTCCGGAATGCGTTCCGTCTGGCGACAGGGAGCCCCCACCTCCTCCCGCGCTCTGCGGTCTTCGTATCTCATTCTTTTTCGCTTCTAGGAAAGCACTGAATTCCTGTGGCGCGAGCTCGGGATGTAATCGTGCGGGGACCCAGAAGATACTTCCGGGATCACCATCGTCGGGAGGCGTCGAAGGCACAAAACTGTTGAACGACGGCAGGTCCGGATCCGCGGCAGACGAGACGTCCATCGACATTCTCCGTAGAGCCTGAAGGTTACTGATCTCCTGGGCTACCGCGACGGGATCGGATTCGTAATCGATGTCATTCAAGGGGTAAACAGCTTCGCCCGGCGAAGGACTCGCGGACCTGACCGAAGATGGTGGAGTTGCTGGCGAGCCTTGGCTGCTGCTTGGTACCTCTCCACCCGCACCTCCGAAGCCCCCGCTACTACCCCCGCCAACGCTTCTGCCGTGTATCCCCGGAACAGAGAGTGTCGACTGCCGCTTCGTCACCCGGGATGCATCACTGTTACCGCCGCCGCCGGGAGCCGACGAAACGAAGCTGTACCGGTTTCCCCTATCCTCGGTGTCGTAGTCGCCGTACATATCCCCAATCGCTTCCGTGACATGGTGGTTGGGGTCAATTGATAACCGTGATCCGGGGCTATGGGAGAAGCCTGTAGCGTCGCGTACCCGTGGTGCTGCCTATGATTTCACTCACTACGTCAGCGTCCCCGTTCGTTTCCAACATGAGCTACCACGATCCAGCTTGATTCCAAGGAGCTAGATTTATGCAAGCAGATAGAGCCACCTCATCTCTGCTTGCAGTCTCCCCGTTCCAACCAAAACGTGTATTGGGGAAGCATGGGGTAGGATGGCACATACCCTCATTGAGATCCGGAGGAGGTAGCAGACGATACGCGATAGTTTGGTCTCGGATGATCGAGAGGCAAAAGCGGGTGGGGGTGAACGGTGGAGGTGGTAGGCAGCGTTAGGTAGTGGAAAAGGAAAGACCGGCTGACGAGGACACTATTCTGGGATAATTGCAGATGCAGGTGTGGTGTGTGATTTTGCCGAAGGAACAGTAGGCAAAAAGGAAAGGGAAGAAGGATGTAAGTGAGTAAGTGGATCTCACGGGAACGTCGGCCAACCGGGCGAGGTGTGTGCGTGTGACTACGGCCGCTCGGGGGGGCAGAGGGAGGTTGAGTGAAATCAGGCCAAATTCCTCCAGGTTCCGCTCATCTGATGTCGTTTTTGGAAGGGGCCTGTTGACTGCAGGCTGGAGCTGGACTCAGATGGAGGTGAGGTAGTAGTTAGGCCGCGAAGAAGCCGGTGCTAGTTAGTACTGTGTTGAGGTGGTTGTGGCGGTGGAGAATGTCACGGGATAGGAAGGTATGTTATTGGCGGACCACGAGGACTAAACAGAGAAAGAACGAGAGTCGGGAGCAGTACTGCGTTCTCTTGTCGAATACTCTGCAGGTTGAGAGCAGTGGATGTCGAGGTGTAGTGTTTTCCTCGGGGGTTGGTGGTGAATGGGGAGGGACGGACAACTGGTGTAAGGTATGTAAATCACTACGGACGTATCTACTGCCGCCGCAACAGCGAAAGTGGCAAGGCGGGGGAAGTTGATAACAAGGGGGCAGCAGCCCGTGTATGTACATAGAGGTGTGGCGCGTAGATGCAGACGAATATTTATGCGAGCCAACGACGAGCTAGCAGCGTCGATGCCGGCAAGACTGACAGGACCAGACAGGACAAGGAGAGTGCAGGACGAGGAACACGGCAGGGTGCCGTCGGCGACCGCTCTTGGGGAAGCTATTCGATGCGGCGGTGGAATAGTGCAATCCCGCGGGGGGTGATGGGATAGTAAGGCCAGAAGGGTGAAGACGAAAGGGACAGCGATAGATGGGGAGGGTGATGATGCTGGGTATCCTGCTTGCATTTTGGTAGCCAACTGCTACATAGTTAAAGGAGTACTGAAATACTTGTTCAGGGCCCCAGAGAAACAACAACCGGGAAGCAAGCATGTAAGTGAGCTGCGGGGCCTGGTGAGTTCTTCTCGGCGACACTACACATCCAGATACATCATCTCTCGATTCAAGGTGGCCGTTGATGCGGAATACATAATAGCCAAGCAGCAGCACTTTCTTTCAACCTCCCCACGATGTGAGAATGCGGTCATCTTTCGCCTCAATCACAGCTACCATCGCCAGATGCACCAGACGACCCCGAACGAAGAGCGATTGCGCTCTCTACGTGCACGGTTGTGCGCCCGTCAGTCAGCACGGTGTCCTTAGCGTCCGGACCCGTGAGCAGTGCGCTCCATCCAAAATATTCTGACGGATGGAAACTCCCGTCTGAGCTCAGCACCAGTTTCCCGAGCACGGCGGGTCCTGCTTTGCCATGGTTTGCCCCCTTGGTATTCGATTGTCAAAGTGCTGACAATGCTGTGGCCTATCAAACTGCTAGACCACGTTCTCGTGTCCACCACCAACTTCGTTTTTCAGCATCCCCTTAGCCTCTCCAGCTTCTTCCACGGTAACAGCTCCACTGCTTCCGGACACGATTCCGGCCATCGACGCAGCGCGCCCAAGCGAGACGCAATGGCCGCTCCCGCCCACTGAGGTCCGAGATTATATGGTCCTGACACCGCTCTACACGTCTACCTCGCCAGAGATGAGGCCTGACGACTGTTTATACCCGGCCGGCTAGACGGAGCAACGGCTTCGGGAAGCTAGCGAGTCTTACGACGCAAGGAGCTGTGACGGGGTTCCCGAAGTGTGTACATATACGTATGATGCATGACTGTACATAGCCTGTATGGATAGATATCAGAGTTGCTGGAGGCTGACGTAGCATCTGGGTTGGCGTAATGCGTGCGCTATCTAAACGTGTTTTATGTCTACCACGATGGACTATCTATAAAGAGTCGCCTTATTCCGGTTCCGTGCGGATAACACAGCTTACTACACCGTCCACTCCTAGGGCCACATGGCCCCAGGCCAAACGTTCGCCATAAGCGATGCGAACAGCAAATCATTTGCGGTCGGTACAAAACCCACAATCCAACCATCACATACCTCGAGTATGGCGGTGACGCTGGCTGATACGCGGGGGAGCGATAGCACAGGTAACGTAGGAAGGACCGGTATGTATTACTTGGAGATACGGGGAAGCTTATAAGTCTATCCGTCCGACGAGAGATACGTATGTATGTACCTAGGTAAGTAGATATTGCTTCAAAGCTGGCAAGCCCAAACGCGAGCCCATCCTACCTCGCCAAATCTTTTAGTGGATCTTTTTTTAATTATCGTTAATCGCATCCGACCTACCTATCTACTACATCATGGCGATGTACACCCCCCGATTTCGACCAGTCCGCAGGCGGCTCGTTGTGGCTCCCCCCGCCCTCCGGCCTGTCCTAAGATTGTAAGGAAATGACCAGGGCCATTGTCTACTAAGTGATATGTGAAGTTGGGTCTCTATAGGGCCTCCATCATCACTAGTACAAGGTACGTAGCTATGCAGTTGTAACTTAAACGATTTTTGTGGAGATTCACGCAGTATCTACAGTGCCCATCACTCGCTATTTGTATTCACCATGTCCTGATGGTTTATAACACTGTCAAGGGAGAGGTGGCCACGTAAAAAAGGGCTCTTGCGAAGTTGAAGGCTCTAGATAATGAGAACCCTGTAGACTTCTGGGCGTGACAGAAGAGGCGATATCAAGCTCTTTATTGTATCCAGTGCCATTGCCTTTCAATTTATTCCTCGTCCTCTACACATCAGTTCTTCCTGTAGGTATTTTGGGGCGGTTGCGTGGGTAGGTGTGTGTAGATAGAGCTCCACAAGCTCGTGAACGACAGGTATTGTACTAGATACATAATGACTGGCGGGTCTTGTCTCTATTTGTAAAATGGCTTTTACTCTACTATCCTCAGTCGGGTGAACAGATTTCTCTTATCCCTTGCTCCCTGCAATAACTACTAAAAATACTCTTATGCTAAATATTCTTATTTGCCGTTAGCAAAAGGACGAGCCTCACGAAAAGAACCTCTCAACCTTCTAACTTCGAAGCTACATATTTCATTTCCAACCCAAGAATGGCAACCTCCGCCACCATAGTTGGGAGCACCGGATTCGTGGTGTGTAGCTCAAACTCCGCTCCCCGAGTGGAGGAATTGAACTGACGCCCCCAGGGCTCCCATATCCTCTCGCAGCTCCTCGCTCATCCCCAGATCACTACCGTTGCTTCCCTCACCCGGCGATCGCCTCCGCAACCTATCGCCGACCCGTCCAACAAACTTCGCGCAACGGTCGCGCCCTCCAACGAGACGTGGGCCATGGAGCTCTCAGGGATTCTCGCCTCCACTTCCTGTCGCGTCCTTCTTTCCGGTCTCGGCACCACGCTCGCGGCCGCCGGTTCCGCCGAAGGCCGTAGGAAAGTCGATTTCGACCTGAATCTTGCGCTCGCGAAGGCGGCCAAGGCCGCCGGTGTGACGACTTACGTGCTGATCTCGAGTGCGGGGGCGAATCCGAATAGTTTGGCTGGCTACGCTGCCATGAAGGGCGAGCTCGAGGAAGAGGTGTCGGCGCTCGGGTTCGAAAAGTGTGTGCTCTTGCGCCCCGGGTTTATCGCGGGCGACAGAGAGAGCGCGAGGCTCCTAGAGGCGCCGCTGCATTCGGTTGCGAAATGGGCGGGATGGCTGAATCCCTCCTTGAAGAACTGCTGGGCGCAGAATGCGGGGACCATTGCCCAGGCGGCGGTGAGGGCGGCGCTGGAGGACGATCTGTGGGCCAGGGCACAGACAAAGGAGGGGAAGAATGGCGGGAAGGTGTGGATTATGGGGCAGGCGGAAATTGTGAAGCTGGGGCTGGAGGAGTAATGTGCTGTCGCGGCATGTAGTTAGGATAGCGTTCTTGTGCTTATGAATCTCAAAGAGCTTATTCACCCTCGCAATATCCCATCGAATCATCAACTCTCGCTGATCATGGATTCCTAACTATGATCCCTCCCACTCCTATCAAAGCAGCGAGAATCGAGCGATATATGTACCTAGACCGTAGAGAGCCCCTATGCTATGTAGCGATACAGGGGTCGCTTAACTAAGCGATATTAAAACCGGGGAAATTTGCTTGCTTTGCTCAGCAGCTCAGCTCACTATACTACTGTAGAGGTAGAAGTACACGGTACAACAATTTATTCCCGGATCCTGGAATGTATAGCCTCTCTGTTGAGATGGGGAAAACAAAGTAAGGAGACGACGCCGCTGTTCTTTCCTCTCTTTGGCTGGATCGAGGCTCCCAAATGAGTGATCTCAGGTGGACGGGCCAAGTACCGAACTCCTTTCTACAAGAATATACCCCTTTGGCTCTTTTACTTAAAGTTCTGTTCTTCGAGCGTATATTCCCAACGATATTTCGCAAGAAGCGTGTAGGCAGGTATACTTCCGCTCCCAGACCTGTCAGCTAGACCTTCAGCACCACGTATTTCATCGAGCGTAGAAGAAATTCAGGGGCCACTACTGATGAGGCCCCAAAAACTGGAAACCTAGGTGTTGAGCCGAACACTCGCCGTATATGTGAAATCGCGCTAGGCTATCTCAGTTTTGATGGTAGGTAGCTAAAATATACGCTGAAAAGAAGAGGGCCTAAGCATCACGATTTGGTCGACTTGTCTCTACTTTTCTATAGACACATGGAGAATGAATGGTTGCCTCCCGAATGTGTTGTGCGATAAAGTAATTAGTAGCCGCATCCTATGTACTTGCTTCGCTTCCCCATCCTCCCCATCGTTCAGCGCGCCTTGTCGCCAATATCGGCAGTTTTCAGACCCTCCACCACTTTCACCAACCACCACCACAACCACCACAACCACCACAACCACAACCACCCTCCACCTCTCTCCCACCCTACACCCCCACCACAACCACCACTTCCTCCTCCACCTCCTCCGCCTCCTCCGCCTCTCTGCCAAATCGTACGAATTTCGCCCCACCTCCCTGGGCGAACCGAAGGTGTCCATTCTACGCGCGACTTCTTTCTTACTTGTCTTCGTATCACTTTAGTACATATCCCACCACATCTAGATGACTTCCGTAAGTTCCAGTACCTCCCGCCTTAGCCCCCCAAGTCTGTCAACACTGCGCACCATTCTGTCTCCCCCTCTCGTTCTCTTCCAGCTCGGTCTGTCGCAACCAACCGATGGAGTGTTGTAGAACTGACTCTGCCACATCACAGTTACCGCCACAACATCGTACCCCGCCGCAGTTCGGCAGTGTCCAACAGCAGTTCCTGCCAAATGGATCGGTCTCCGGAATGCCCCAGCCCCTCGGCGCCGCTGGTCTCCCTCCTAACACGAAGATTATCGAGAAGACCGGCGCCAGAGTTCTGTGTGTCGCTGATGTTAGAGGTTGGCTCATTTTTGGCCCCCCCCCGTGTTGTGCAATGTTCGGACCAATTACTGACCCGGATTTCTTCTGCAGGCCATCTCCGAACTTTGAACGAGCTAGCCAAGAAGGCGAATGCCGACTATATCATTCATACCGGCGATTTCGGATTCTACGACGACAGCTCTCTCGAGAGGATTGCCGACAAGTTTGTTTCCTTCCCATTCGTGCTCGCCAGCCACATCCCGCGCTTGTCGAAAAAAAAAAGAAAACCCCACATGGGAACAGAATAGCTAGCTGACACCTGCCGTTCTCGTAACACAGGACCCTGCGCCATGTGGCTCAGTACTCACCCCTCCTTGAGGATTCGATCAAAAAACAGATCCAAGCTCCGGGACCTCAGAACATCAAGTCACTCGTCCAACAGGTACCACATGCGCTGTCCGAGCTGCCTCTGTTTTTGAACGGAACCTTCACCCTCGATGTTCCCGTCTACACCGTGTGGGGTGCATGCGAGGATGTCCGTGTTTTGGAGAGATTCCGTTCCGGCGAATACAAGGTCCCTAACCTTCACATCATCGACGAGGCTAATTCGCGCCTTCTGGATGTCGGCGGAGTCAAGCTTCGGCTATTGGGTCTTGGTGGTGCTGTTGTCATGCACAAGCTGTTTGACAACGGCGAGGGAAAGACTACCATTGCTGGCGGTCAAGGAACCATGTGGACTACGCTCCTGCAGATGGGTGATCTCGTCGACACCGCGAACCGTGTCTACGATCCCACGGAAACCAGAATCTTTATTACTCACAACTCGCCAGCGAGGGAGGGCTTGCTTAACCAGCTCTCAGTAACCCTGAAAGCGGATTTCTCGATCTCCGCCGGCCTCCATTTCCGGTACGGAAGCTCTTACAATGAGTTCAGTGTCAATCCCAGTCTTGACTACTATCGTGGCAAGCTTGCGTCCTCGAAGGCCTCGTTCAACGATGTCTGGGAAACCGTGAAGGGAGAGGTTCAGCCGGCTGTCGAGCAAAGCACGCATCAGCGACGGCTTCTTGAGAATGCGTTGGCATTTATCGAAAAGATGCCGACTAGCGCCAACGGCGGCAACCCCTTCGGTGGTCCGTCCGCTAACAATGCGCCCGGAGCAGGCCAGGTGGACGAATCAGCTTTCAAGAACATGTGGAACTTCAACTTGGCTGATGCCGCGTTTGGTTGGCTCATCTTGGAGATCGAGAGTGGCAGAATCGGCACGGAGATGAAGGCTCAAGGGTTCAACTTTTCTCACAGAGGAAGCAAGCAGTCGCACCACGGTGGTCAACAGGCTCATCAGCCGTCTCAGCCGGTTGCGTCCATAGCTGCCTCAACCTCACTGACACCAATCGCCCCGGCTGTTCCACAGGGCCCAAGGAAGAGTGGGTCGACTCCCTCGAAGTCCTCCCCGCCACCGCCCACAGGTCCGTCTCCGAGGATAGAACCCGCCGTTCCGACAATGAAGCCTGCGACGCCCCGTCCGGCGCCAACTGTGACCAACAGAGTCCCTACTCCCGTTGCCCCTGAGCCATCGTCACCGAAGGAGCAGAAATCTGCCAACAGCAACGGGGCCCAGGAGGAAGAGACCCGCGAGGCGCCAGTTCCCCCAATTAGTCATTCTTCGAACCCAACCACCCCGGCTACCGAAGGACCTTACAAGCCGAAGCACGGTCTTCATGTTCAGGGCCCGACGACATTGGCGGATGTCAAGAAAATGATCCCAGAAGAATGCAGCAAGTATATTTCCGATATGCATGACAAAACTAGTAAGAACGGAGCGTTATACTTCTTGGTGTACACCGAAACCGAGGAGCAGGCGCGCGAGATTCTCAACAAGCTTCCTAAAGATCTCACCTCCCGCAGCTTTGACCGGGATGACAATAGAGTACACTTCAAGATTTTGGACACGAATCACGTTCGACGGTACCCAGAAAACCGGGCCAGCCGTGGTGGAGGCATGGATTCGAGCAGGTGGAGAGGTCAAGGTAGCGCTAGCGAGAGCGACAACGCTGGCCACAGGCGCGGTGGCTTCAGCAGCAGCAGAGGAGGAAAGCCACGAGGCCCGAGCTTCGGGGGGGGTGTTGGTCGTGGCAGCCGCGGCGGAGGCGGTGGTAGGCGCGGGGGGCGGTTCGACGAGGGCGGAGAGGGCGGTTCAGCGCAGACCGAATAGAATTTGGTCAAGGGTGGACGCCGTCGCAACAGCTATGCGCAGCCCGAGCAGCAGTAGTCGATCAAATTTCCTTCCTTACGTTTTCTTTTTCTTTCGGCGTGTTGCCTTAAGCTTATCTCGGGCTAAAAATGCACCTTCTACACTTTGAATGGAACAAGGAATGGTGGAGGAATGGAATTGTATGGCATTTACTGTGTTGTTTCTTTGGGGAATAGCGTTTCTTCCCTGTTTCTTTTTTCTTTTTTTCTTTGTTGTGTTACCAATCTTCTTACTTGATGAATTGATTGCGCATCCCGTGGAAAAGGTGGAAGTGGAATAGGTAACTTGTTTTTTCCCCACTTGTTTCGTCCTCTAAGACCCGGAGAGATGTGATCTGAGGTGGTTTTATGGTCATGTATCCGTAGGCGGTTTGTCTCTGAAGGTCGGGAGATCTCACTCGAGCATACATGATAATGTGCATCTGATGAAGTACTAAGCGTAAGAGTGATGGAGAGAGCTAGACATTTTGAGAAACTGTAGGAAGTGGAAGGCATAGCAAGCCATCCGTCGTGGAAAACCAGGGAGCAGAAATGCTCTGAACTCGTTTTTGAAATTATAATACATACTGGACTTCCTGTGCGATGTACTCTACTTTGGCCAAACGAAGATCAGGTAGTGTTAGTCCGCGATGACTGGCTCGGCCCGTTCATGAGTTACCGGGGGGCCGTAGTTACAATGAAGGGACGGGGTTCTCCGCCTGCTGAAGCTCTATTAACAATCTTATCGGTAGATATTGAATTGTTATCCCATCGGAGGGTTATCTACAGTAGTAGTACACACGTATACCTATTTATCTAGGCATCCTTCTCTCGCAATAAACGCCATACAAGTTCCCATACCATCCCGCCCACAATCATTACATCACTCATTAGTAGACTACACAAGTACAGCACACATACAAAACAAAAGATACCAAGCAAAAGCACCAAGCTAATATCTCCCACTCTACAAACAAGCATCAAATCGCTACTTTGTCCGGCCAATCGCTCAAGTCCAGTGCCCATCGTATCGAAGGAACAAACCGACAAGAACACCACCAGTAAACCCATATTCTACTGATCCAACCCGGAGGAAGGAAGGGTAGATGAGGTAGGTGAGCGAGTGGGTGAGCGAGCTCTAAATCAAGCCGACAATCTTGCGATTCCTCTTGATGAGCTTCTCACACTTCTTCTCATATCCCTCCGCGATCTTCCTTGCTTCCTTCACGGCCGCTTCCAGCTCCTTGATCGACAACAATCCTTCTCCTTCGGTCGAGAAACCAGGAATACTGTTCTTCAGGAGTGAGTCCATGCACTCCTTGGTGATCCATCCGTTCTTCGGTTTCTGCTCCTTCTCCACCCGCAGATAGTGTTCTTCCTGCATCGGGCTCAAACCACGGAGAACATTTCCGGCGGGGGTGACGAGGATGTGTGACTCAAGCAGCGGGAGTGGGAGCGAGGCGTCGGGGGAGTTGGCAGCGGTGCTACGCAGGAGTTGCAGGTCCTCGGCCGGAATGATGGATTCCCACTTGAGACCCGGAAGATGAGGCTTGAACATTTCATAATCGCGCAGCGATGGATCGGAGAGCAAGAGCTCAGAGATTAGTTGATTGGGCGTCTTGTGTTGCGGTTCCATGGGACGCGAGGTGTGAGGGAGGGCTGCTTCCGTGGTATCCGCAACAGAGACGGTGTCAGAGGTGGGACGTTCCGAAGCCGTGTCTTCGGCGTCACCGAGGGTGGCTTTCTCGGACGGCTTCCGGATGGAAGACTTCGCCTCTTTCTTCTTCTTCATTCGGCCAACGACCGGAGCTTGAACATCATTCGCTCGAGCGGCGGCGAGAGCCTCGGCCTCGAGGCGCTCCTTCTCACGCACGGCGGCAAGCCGCTCCTTCTTCAAGGCACTCTTGGTCTTGTTTACTACCAAAGGCATATCCGCAAGCGCGGGACCAGTGATCGGCTTGTTGATAAGGGGCGTGGCAGGGCGACTCTCGGCCGTGTCGGAGACCGTCGACGGGATCGAGCGCAGCGAATCTTTCGAGACGATGCGCATCATCAAGGGGCCTTGACGCTTGGTGGAGACTTCCGAGGGCTCCGAGGATGAAGCTGGAGGCTTTCCCTTCCCCTTCTGTTTATCGCTTGAAAGGATGACGGTGGCGGGGGTCTTGATAGCCACATGAGGCTTCTCCTCCGGCTTCTTCACGTTGACTTCCTCGACCTTTTTCGGCTCTTCAACCGTATTAGGCTCCTCAATCCTCTTTGATTGTTCAACCTCAATCTCCTTCTCGGCTTCCTCCTTGCCGTCCCTCCCCTTCCTCTTCTTCCTATCCTTCTTGACCGTCATGGTTCCGGTGCCAACAGCCGTCTGCACCGGCGCCGGCGGCGCAAGCGCAGGGAAATCCTCGTCCTTTTCAATCGGGATAACTGGCTGTGTAGGCGGGGCTGCAATCTTCTTCGGAGGCATACGGCTCCTAGGTCCAGTAGGAATGAGTGGGCCGAAATCTGTGACAGAAGACCTTAGCATTCTCTTTCCTTCCTCGGCTTTGGTGGTCAGTCACACAGGCAAGTAGTCAGCAGTTTGGACAGCAGGCAGGCAGACGGGTCGTATTGGTCGTTAGTAGTTCATCCAACACGAGGCAGGCCGCAGGTGGTTAGTAAGTAAGCATCAGACCGAAGGAACGCAGACGAAGAAAGGAAGGACATTAACCCTACAAAAGTAATCACGCCGCGCGAAGCACAATCAGTCATTGCTTCGTTGCAGAGAGAAAAAAAAATACTGTGTTGCATTCCTGTCGTCCCACCGACCGCGCCCCGGCAAAGTATAATAGAAGTAACGTCGACACTCTCTGCGGGAAAAAAAAAGGGAAGGAGAAAAAGAGGTATAGACAACGTACATGAAGGTTAGAATAGTATGTGACGCCAGTAACCCATTACCCAGTGATGGCCGCCGCCGAGTCGTACTCCTTGGCTTCCCATATACATGCCGACACCGAATTCCAAAAAAGAAACGCCCCAAGTGAATAGAGGCAAAAGGAAAACACGAGTGGAAGCAGACAATTGGGTGCCCAAAAATAAAGGAAAAGAAGAAAACAGCCACTAGAAAACCCCACCCTTCGGCAAAACGCGTCAGGTATTTACCTCAGAACACAAGTAGCAAAAGGAAAGGGAAAAGGGAAAATACAACCTTTGAACCAATAACAAGTCGAAACAAAAAGTAGGTAAACTTACAACCCATGAAGCCGAAAAGTAAAAGAACTAATGAACAAAACCACATTCCCTGTAGAGTAAAGGAAAGAAGGTAACGGAAATCATGAAGTCCGCGCGGCCTGCGGAAAAGGAGAACATGGTGTGATCCATCGGCTGTATCATCTCTGCGTATGTCCTGTGCCTGCCTGCCTGCCCTGCTTGCTTGTCCGAACTACCATCTGCCGGCGGCCTGCGCGCTAGCATAATAGTTCATTGGATTGTACCCACCTTGTTGGCCCTGTCCTGCGGCTTGAAGTCCTTGGTGTTGTTGCTGTTGCTGCTGCATCGGATGATGGGGCTGGGCAACACGTGCTTGGAGAATGCTGGGATCTCTAAGATCAACTACGCCTCGCTGGTCAGTAAAACCTGGCCTCCCTCCGGCGGACAACGGAACATTACGCTTCCCGTCACCACCTCTCGCCAGGGACGCACTCGACGCACCACCCAGACGAGGGGCACCGTTTCCAGCCAGAAGCTCCCGGAGCAGCAGGTTCTCGCTCTCGCTCTTAGCGTGATGACTGCCCAATCCCATGCCAGAGAATTGTCCCAGACCAGGCATGTTTCCCATGGGGATGCCACCAAGGCCGGGCGCAGGTGGAGTTGGCGCGTTCTTAAGCCCTGGGGGTGGCTGCTGGGTGGATCCCAACTGAGAACCACCAATGCCAGGCGCACCACCGTACATCTGCGTGAGCTGCTGCTGATGAGGCATCTGCTGCTGTTGCTGGGGAGGCATCATGCGGATCTGCTCGGCCATGTGTGCCGCATTGCCGCGGGCATTGACGTTCGTTCCGGCAGTCAGAGGATTGTCGTTTGCGAAAGTGTACCTGGACGACTGGCGAGTGTGTCCACCACCACTCTGATGCGGAGGACCCATAGGGCCTTGGGCTTGTCCCTGGAAAGCGCCGCCGAAGCCCTGCTGACCACTGACCTGCTGTAGAAGACCCTGAGGAGCCTGTGTTCGAAGCGCGGATTGTTGCTGCTGCTGCAAGGGCTCATGTTGGAGAGCACCGAGACCCTGAATGCTCTGCAGCTGTTGTCCGCTGACGTCCTTGAACATTTCACGGTGTTGCTGTTGCTGCAACGGAGTGATTCCCCGCATTGGCAATCCCACAGTCGGAGGAACAATGGCCGTACTGGCGGGAGGCTGCTGCGCCACATTCTCGCCCCCGGATTCTGCAGCCTGCTTCCCCAACTTCTCCATGAGTTCCCGTCTCCGCCTTCCGCCGTGTCTGTCGAACATGGGTGGAATCTTGCTCAATAGGTCGAATTCCTCAGCCGTAAAGGCGGATTGCGACAGCACAAACCTGAAATTCGGATTGGTGATGGCCCGCTGTATCCGCTGCATTCGCTGCATCTGCTCCACCAAGACGGTAGGCATCGCCGGCGCCACTGGTTTTGGCTTGGCCACCACAACGACTGGGGGTGGTGCTGGAACTGAAGCGGTTGTTTTGGTGGAAGCACTCGGTACGGGCTGTCCGATAACTCCAACCGATTTGCCATTCGCATTCGAAGCACTTGATGAAGTAGACACTATAGGGGATGACACTGATACCTTCGTTCGGTCCAGTGCCTTTTTTCCATTCTCGCGATCCCGAGCATTTAAGACGTACTGCGCCAGACCGAGCGGCGAAGCCGGAATATCCTTGGGACTGGGTGTAGAAAATTTCGAAGGCGTCTGGTTGTTCGCAGTCGAATGCACCAAAGAAGCTGGACGAGAAGCCGGAGTAGGTGGGTTCTTAGCCCAATTCGCTGTCGAAGGTAACGCCGACGCTCCATCGGCATCTCCAGCAGCAGAACCCATATGCGAGTTGGTCCTAACCATCTCTTGATGTTGTACTGTCGGATGGTGTTCTCTCTGGGGCGGTCTCGAAGGCTGCGGCTGGTGGCCGTAGGAACTATGTTGCTGCTCCTTGCCTTGGTTGTTTTGCCTCGAGTTGGCAGTAGACAGCTCCATCCTGCTAAACGACTCCGCCTCTTCGCCCGGCTCGTGCAAAAACATACAATTCTTATTTGGACATGTTTCGTTCCGGAGGTAGGCCGAGCAGTATTTCGTAGTGCCATATGTAGCCCTCAGCGTACGGTCACCATTCTCACTACCATCGACAGCAGCGATACACTTCTCCGCCTCGCTCTTGTTCGAGAATGTAACATATACCCCAAGGCCCTGGGAGTCTTGGGGCGGGCTGTGATGTACCTGTCCAGGACTGCCCTGAGCGGTCCGCTTGTTGACGACAATCTTGAGAATCCTTCCGTACTGCCCGAAGTATTGATCACCGCGCAGCGTCGCGAGTAGTTCTTCCTCCCGGATGCGAGGGTTCAAGCCAGTTACGTACACCAGGTTGCGTTGGATAACTCGGAGTCCAGAGAGGTGTTTGCGATTCTGCGCTTCGATCTCGCGTTTCTGCGCTTCGTGCTTTCGTTTCTCGTTGGCAAGTCGCTTCTTCTTGCTGTCCTCGGCTTTCAATCTACAACCCCACATTAGTCAATCAACTCTCACCCCCGCCATCTCCAATCAACAAGGAAACCATACTCCTCCGCAGTGATAGCCTTGTACTCAATCGTTTCTTCGCGGTACTCCCTCCGGCACGCCGGGCAGAGGCCGTTGAGATTGGTTCTGATGTTGTTGAAGCAGAACTGACAGATCTATACCCCGGGCAGCTGCATATCAACATACATACTCCAAAACCCACTTCCAGGCTCAACTACGGGGAGCTCTACCTGATAGCCACAGGGACACGGTTTGAAGTTACGATCTTGGACGTCGAACTCCTCCACACAAAGAGGGCTGTACCGATCGGAAAGCAATTAGAAGTTGGTGAGAAGAACGGAGCAGATGGGGGCAGCAAACCAGTATTCTTCCTCTTCGTCGATAAATGTATCTTGCTGTAGTCGCGACATTGCTGTATTTGAGTGGAAAAGAGGCAGTGGAAAGTGGGTGGAAGTGGTGGAGATGTTGGATACGAGCGACTGGGGGGAGTAGAGGTGATGGTTGTAGAGGTGAGGTCAATCGGTGCGGTGTAGGTCGAACACGAAACCTTCTTAGTGTTGGGAGGAAGGGTAGATGGGGAAAGATGTAATAAGTGTGCGTACGCAGGGGGTAAGGGATAGTGTGGATGGGGAGATGGAGTGATTTATCCAGAAGGAGGGAGAGTTGAGAAGGATGAAATTGTTTGTTCGTTGGAGGGGGTCGTTCTTGTCTACTGGGGGGCGGATTGCAGTTGTGGTTTGGAGGGTAAGCTGCAAACCAGTGAAGTGATGTCTGTATGTACTGCTACTCGCCAAGACCATACATATAGTTATGTGGGTTACTAATAGGTAATTAGGATTCTCCACTTTCGGGTGCCACCATCCCATTTCCATATGGAGGTGTAATATCATCACGACCATCTGAACCATAGCACCCGCGACCGCTCAACCACTGTCGTCCCCTCATCACAGCGATGCCTCCCCAGATCACCACCACTTCCACCCGTGTCCTCACACGGGTAATTAAGAAACCTTCAACAGCTCGTCTCGGAGCGCGAGCGCTGATCGTCTCACGCAGTCATTTCACTGGCCACCACCGCCCGGATGGCAGCGAGCTCCCGAACCCCCGTTCTGCGCCGCGACCTCGTATGTCCACCGTCCCTTCGAGCTCAACTGGAGCACCAGGCATCTATATAAGTCGTCTAACATTGCTCCAGCCACCGGCTCTCTGCGCGCCCCGATTGTTGCGAACTCCGACTTATACACCTCTGCGTCCGAATCCCTCCACGCATATGGCAAATACTTGATCTCGTCGCTGCCGAAACACATCCAGCAGTTCTCGGTCTGGAAGGACGAGCTAGTCATCTACATTGCCCCGCAATCTGTGATCCCGGTGATGACCTTCCTGAAGCTGCATACGGCGGCGCAGTTCACGCAGGTCACCGACATCACAGCCGTCGACTACCCGACCCGCTCGCAACGCTTTGAGGTTGTCTACAACCTGCTGTCCATCTGCCACAACTCCCGCATCCGGGTGAAGACCTACGCCGACGAGGCAACGCCGGTCCCTTCTATCACTCCCCTGTACGACGGCGCAAACTGGTATGAGCGCGAGGTCTACGACCTGTTCGGTGTCTTCTTCACCAACCATCCAGACCTGCGACGGATCATGACGGATTACGGTTTTGATGGGCATCCGCTGCGGAAGGATTTTCCGCTGACGGGGTACACGGAGGTACGCTACGATGAGGAGAAGAAGAGGGTCGTCGTCGAGCCGCTGGAGATGACACAGGCTTTTAGAAACTTCCAGGGTGGAAGCTCGGTTTGGGAGCAGGTGGGTAGCGGAGTGGATGCTAGCCCGCCGAGTTTTAAGCTCCCCACGCCTGAACCGGAGAAGGAGGAAGAAAAGAAGTGAGGGAGGATGGAGTAGTGGATGCAGCTTGCGCTTTGTCGTAGCTAAATAGAGTGATTCGTTTGTTATAAATACTTGTCGAGCATCACGTCATCGTCAATCCAATCCAATCCAACTGCCCACACCACAATATATGTAAAATCGGAAAAAAATCGCCAAAGAACGAACGGCTGTAATTGCGCAATTGGCCTAGATAATGAAAGACAAGAAATGACATGAATGGAGAAAAGTAACACTGGAATTACTCCTACAGCGTCGACAGGAAAGCGACAAATTCCAAACCCTCAAACTCCCAAGCAGATACAAAGATCATCCCACATAAGATAACAAGCAAGAACCGAAAAAAAAAGTTCCAGAATGAAATGACAGATCACATAATATCCTTCTGCGACATCCCCACCTTTCCAAGGACTTCCTGCACGTCGTTCTCTGCAACCACGACGCCGACTTCAGAACACTTGGCCTTGCTCCTGAGCTCCGAGCAGAGCCCATCCATATCCAACTCACCGCTGACGAACCGCGGATGAGAGCTAATCCGATCCCTAATTCGATTAACCATCAGTAATCTCACAGTATAGTGCCGGGGATGGTTAGGGGGACACGAACCAAATCTTGTTGCAGCTCAGCATTTGCTTGGGGTCGTCGGCTGGCACGACTTCATCGTCATCGTCCTCGTTCAGGGCATCGATCGCGGCGATGAGATTCTTCTTCGACTCCCCGGTGGAATTGGCTGTCGGAGCTGGAGTGGAGGTGTCGAAGCTGATAACCGGGAACGCATCGTCAAAGAAACTCATTCCTATTGTGGTGTTGATATCGTTGACGGGGTCTCGGTAGTCATTGAAGAGTACAGGATCAAAGCTATTCCCGCTACTCTGCTGCGACAACCAGTCGAGAGAGCTCGTCGTAGCATCGGATGTGGTGCTGAACTGTGGGACCTTCGGGATAGGGTTGTGCGGATTGCCACAAGCCATGCCGAGCTTCTCACAAAAAGTGGTTTCGGTCTCGCCTTCCAGGACACCGGACTTGCACACATAGGTGTCGCCACCGGGGGTAGTGCGACTGGTAATACCCTCCTCACTAATAGGGCCGAGTTCAGCAGGCTTGAAAGCTGTGGGCGAGCCGTTGCACGGTTCCGGGGTCGTGCCGCACGAGGATCCTGGGCCATGTTGTGATACTGATGATGCAGAGGGAGATGATGTAGGGTCACGACCGCCATTAAGCTTGGGAGTATTATGCAGACTCGAATTTTCGAGGCCAGTCACGTAATCTGGAGACGAAGACTTATTAATCGATTCGATGATAGACGGGCTGAATAGGTCCGACAGGCGGGAGTTTACTATGTTCGGAGGTCTTGGTAGGGACTTACTCGAACCATTGCTATGGTTTCCGTTGGCCGGAGGAGCCGATGGGCCCTTCTGCTGCGTTGGGTTGAGAGAATTGATCCTGTCCACGAATCTGGTTCCCAACTTAAGGCCATCTCTACTACCATCCTTCTGGCTACCGAAGATACCGCTGCCAAACGGCGGGAAATCAAATTGGAATCCTCCCATGTTGGCTAGCGAGGAAGGCCGCGTGAGCTCGGTGGTATGCAGGCGTCTCTTGTATTCGCGGAGTTCGGTCTGCAGCCGATCCACCTGAGCTCGCAACATGGTATTCTCATGGTTGGCCGACTCGGATGCCTTCTGGAGGTCCTCGACTTTCTGCTCGAGATCCTTCAGGTGCTTTTCCTTGCGCTCACGGAATGCCCTCTGAGCCGCACGGTTCTGAGCTTTTCGCTTGGAAGTAGGTTCTGACGTGAGTGGCTTGCGGCCTGGCTTTTTGGCTGTCTTGCTGTCTTTATCATCTGTTTTTTATGTGTCAGACCTATTAACTCTCAAGTCAAGATGAAGACAAGAAGGTAGCCGTGTGAAGGATGGAAAGGAAGCAGAAGATACACAGCCGCGGTTTGAGCAGCTCGGAAATCGTAAAAACGGGAAAGAAGGATATAGATTCCGTTAAATATAGAAGCAAAAACGCAAAGCAGAGGAAAGCAGAGAACGGACAAGGAGAACGGGTAAAAAAGAGTTCACGCACCCCTCCTCTTCGGTTCCGACTCATGCGGATCGTCTGCGCCATCCCCGTTGGGCGGTTCCTTCCTCTTATCGCCATTATACGACGGATGCGGAGTGTCACCGTTCGTGGTTTCGTTTCCATCATTCGACGTCGGGTGCGGCGTATCTTGCATCAGATCCGTACCTGGATCGTAGTCCCATGTACCATCTTGATCGAACTCCGCATCCCAATCCCCATAGTCCATACCCCGATCGAGCAATGGTGTGTCGTGTGGGAACTCTGTAGTGGGCAAGGTCTCCGGAGAGCCATGCGTGTACGATCGTGGGTTATTATTGTCTCTCTGTTGCTGATGCTGCTGCGCAGGCACCCCCGCCCCCGCAATGTGGTGCGATAATCCGGGCGCGAACATCGGAGAAGATGTGGTATTCGAAGTCAATGCCGCAAGCAAGAGGTCTTGCTGGTCGGGCGAAAGGTAAAGGTTATCAGGCGTAGTTGCTGTCATCTCTCGAGCACTGACTTTCTTTCTTTTCTCTTTTCAATCGGATGATTTCTGAGCAGTGGTGCGGTGGTAGTGATGATGGCGGTCCTTAGTGGTCGTTGCGTCTGAGTTGACGTTGCTCGTAGACGATTTTCCGACGCAACAGCTCCACCGGTGGCGATATTGTATCTCCGAGCGCAGGCTCAAAATCGTCGAATCGAGTTGTGCAAACTTCCGGAAGGTATCGATCGGCAATGACGTCTGCAGAAGTAGGTCTTTTCCCTTTTCTAATTCGAACTCCGGTCCGCTCGAAAGAGCTTTTGGCTTGGGGTGGCGGATTTAGGGAGCTAAACTCCACCTTTGGATTTACGGTGCCGTGCAGACGAAAACGAAACAAAATGAAAGGGATCTGATTTGAACCGAGTTGTGCTTTTTCTTTCTTTCTTTCCTTCCTTCTTTCTTTGCCTTTTAGAACACGCTATGCGTGTGGCAGAAGTGATGTGGGGTAGTGATAGAAGATGATGGTGATGGTGATAGTGATGGTGATGGTGATGGTGACGGAGGAGAGGTCGATGACGGGGACGGGGACGGGCAGGGCAGCAGGTTGGGTTAGCAAGTAGAGTAGGTATTGGACAAAGTCAGGCAACGCAGAGTTGAGGCAAGGCGGCAATGGGGCGGGTATAGAGCAGGTGGGCAGCGGGAGTGAGACAGTCCCTCGTTCAACCGTCTCAAATGTAGCAGTGAGCAAGTAGGGTACACGTTTTGGTGCTAGGTGTATTGTACGGTATTGTCGAATTCGCTTTGTATGTACTCTGTGGTGTGGGCAGAGCTAAAGAGTCAGATCGGAGCAAGAGGTAACAAATAGCCGTGGGCCTGGGAGCCAAAGCTCTCGGAATGAGTTTGGTGTGGGGTGGTGATGATGGCGACGTCGGTGATGTGGTGTCTGCTTGTCTCGGCTCGACGGATGCGGACGGAGAAAGGTTGGCAGCGGCTACTGGCTGCGACGCTGCAACTGAGGGATCGGAAGGGCTGGAGAATCGATGGGCGAGCCGCGCAGGTTGACGGGCTCGGGGCCGTCCCCGCTGTAGTACTGACCCGTGGATTTGGGGGCTTTTGATTTGTAAACACACCGCTACCAGAAGAACGTGATAGAAGCAACTTGCCGGGAAGTCTCAAGCAAAGGTGGCGCCCTTCCTGGCTACGAACGGTTTTCGGTTCGGTTTCCAGAAACCCATAAATCACTAGACAGGAGATGGCCGAAGCAAGTAGTATCAGTGTCTCCGTCGAAAGACACTTTGGACTCCACTCTGCTCTAGTCCACATACATACAATGAAAGACGGCCAAGTCATTATGTGACCGTTATGTGTGCTCGTATGGCCTGGTGATAACTAATCGATGACCTGCAGAATAGTAGAGTGGCAGATCACCCCACTTTCCGACGCCGAAATCAAATGCGGAAGAACGAGTCCATTTAAGGTAACCTGGGGCCGCTTCTTTTTTTTCCCTACAACTCGCAAACTTTTATCTACATATGTACCGGATATAACTCGCTAGTTCGAAAGCCGTACCCGTACATAACTAGCTCAAGCGTCTATCCGACACTTGCTTTGGAGTATGGAATTCCGCAACCCAGTCGGGTTCCTGGATCCTACTCGTCGACTCACATCGATGCATGATCGGCACAGCTCGCTACAGTTCCACATCGATGAATCCGGCTCCGACACCAACTAGGCATCGAACACATGTGTGCCTACTCCACATAGAATATATATGTACCTACCTAGAGTAGGTACTTAGTGGATTTCGCGAAGCTGTCATCCAGTAGTATGTAGTGGTTCTAGAAGCGATATCTAGCCGTGAAGAAATCTGACACGCATGGACAGTCAACAATGATGGCTTTATTTTTATCGACACGGAGAGCATACATATACACAGGCTCAAGTGAGTCAGATCACTCCATCAATAATGAACTTTTTTCTTTCTCTTTTTTCTTCTTTTATTCATTACTTAATCGCATCAACAGCGAGCTTTTTTTATTATTATTTATTCGTCAATCGTGTGCGACCTATAGGCGACAGAGAGTGAAGGTAGATTAACATCTGCCTCTGGACAAGGACAAAACCCTGAATCCAGCCCGATGCAGCATTTCATCCTCATACTCTTGGAGCAAGTTTGAAGTCTTCCAAGACTTACAAGCGAGTTATGTTGGTAAGTATGAGTTAGATATACATATTAGTACATACACCTCGTCCTATGCCTCAGGGTGAGTTTTGTGCCCTCCCAAGACAGCTCAATTTCGTATATATAGAGCTAGATGCAATCGCATCAACAGCAAGCATGAGGTTCCCCCATCTCTCGAGTGGAAATGAGCCCGAGTGACACGAGATGAATATCAGTGCGAACCGGACACTAGGTCGAGCCGCATTCTGTGATGATAATGTTGGTTTTTATATAACTACCATAACTTACCGTACTGGAGGCCGATCCATCGCCGCCACTGTGGCAGCAGATCTGCATCCACCAGCTGATGAGGTTGCTTTCCCGCCTGTGGGCAAGGCATTATTTGTTGATCGGTACCGTGAATCACCCTCCGGCCCGCACACCCTGCACCAACCCCCCCCCCCGGCCTTCACCAGAGTATTTCTTTTTAGCGCCGACGGAATCAGCCTCTTTGGGCGCATCGCATCTTTCGTTGGCGTGCAGAAGTTATACATATATATAGGGTCCTCATCTTGCTGGGATGTGCTGACTCTATCTATCTATGTGGGGGGGTTAGTGGATGAATAGGTGGGAGCAGAATACCTCCACTCTATGCTTACAGAGTCTGGGTGGAGCCCAGCGAACCTCCCATTCGCACGATACACTAGCTTTTAAGGCTCTGTTTGGTTGCGCAACCCACAGTTCAAAAACTCCGTTTTTGTATGGGGATTTCTTTTTCTGAAATCATGGTTTCCCTCTTTTGCGTGGACGGTGCAACCAATCGAGGATGTAAGTATCTACGCGTGTCGCATAGGCATCTCGAATGCCAAAATACAGTCTGATTTGGGGGTCTTTGTGCTCTTGGTACCACCGTTTCTTTCCCCCGAGAGTTTAAGCAGTCAATCCATCCAGCAAAACACAATGTTTAAAACACTGCTTCTCCTCATGCCGATATCAATGGCTTTGTTGTTTCCGAAGAGAATTGGTATGTTTCGGTCCGAGTGCTCGACCTGAGCTTGGTGATGTCGACCCTGAAACTGGAGAAGTTATCTATGCGTGTCAGATTCTTCCTGTAACTAGTTAACTACTTCTGGAAGACTGACTCGAGCGCCACTAGATGGCCATAAGCACAGCCCGTAGATGTTCCCATATACGGGGGTTTAGGTGAGCACAGAGTACCACGACGTCACCGGTCACTGATATGGGTGCAGGACGAAGAGCTTCATCGGTGGGGGAGGCGGGTGGGAGGGAGGGGGAGGGATGAAGAGGGATGAGAAGTACAATTGATGTGTCGCTAACATAGGTGGGATGGATTCTGAGAGTCGAATTAATGGAAAGTGAGTTGAGGTGTCATCTCTCCTTAGGAGTCACCTGTACGGACAGTAAAGTGAGCTCAAATGAAGACAAAGGAGGTTGATCGTTGCGGGAAGTGGTGATGTCGATGTGCGATCAACCTTTGCGGCTCCGTTCGTGCAACTAGTTAGCGTGGCTTGGCGCAGAGCTTGACAATTCCAGCGCAGAAGTGTGGTATTCTCCGACTGAGAACCACCAACCTCCACTGAAACGCACACGCCCGAAACGTACTCC
>Ga0307516_10000111_pt1 | contig 94707 bp, 82 predicted proteins | sample 19_EM_MG_FD_203310 | JGI IMG/M metagenome (GOLD analysis project Ga0307516, IMG submission 203310) | Populus trichocarpa ectomycorrhiza microbial communities from riparian zone in the Pacific Northwest, United States - 19_EM | ecosystem: Host-associated > Plants > Roots > Unclassified | place... | reverse complement strand
TAAAGATCAGCGGCAGATTGGCCTTGATGATATCATCGATAAAGACAATATAGTTCATCTCCGGCCTTTGCTCGCTGTACCAGCGGGAGATCCCGTCCGAAGGGATATTCAGGATCGCCACTTCCGTCTTCCCGGCTCTTTCGATATTGGCGGCGATATACAACTTGTTGCTTTCCGGGAAAAAATCCTGGACCTTACCGACATAAACAATCTCCACATAAGCGGCGATCGTAGAGAAAAAATAATGCGAGCACCTGTCTTTTATCGTCGCCGGGATCGGCTCGTTATAGACAAGATGATAGCCATTCTCCTTAAGCGCCGGGATCAATTGCCCCACGAGCAAATGTCCGAATTGATTTTGCTGCTCCACAATACTTTGCGCCGCCTGGTCGAACTCGTTCCGGGAAAAATTCTGCCCGTCTTTTTTCTGCGCGGAAGGGATCCTGTTCAAGGCCAGCAGGACGGGCATCCGGACACGATAAAATTCATCCAGGTTGGAAGAATAAATAGAAAGGAATTTAAGCCGTTCCAGTAGCGGAACGGAAGGATCGGCCGCTTCCATCAATACCCGTTCATTGAACGAAAGCCAACTGGCATCCCGGTAGAAAAACTGATCTTTTCCCATATCCTGTATAAAGCTTGTCTTACAAAATAAAGCCACTAAGTTTCCCTAGTGGCTTTCTGACAATCTTGTCAGCAGATTATTTTTTGGAGTAACCCGGTTAAGCGAAATTAACCGAAGGTTTCCATGATTTATCTGTATATCGCATGAATACCTCCTTTTTTTTGGTGAATCCTAAAGATAAGAAAAAAAGTTTTATCTCCCGTACCCTAATAGAACTTCGGCGGCGGATTTAACAGTAGATCCTGCCGCTGATGCCAGTAGGGATAAATAGGATCGATCTCACTCACGGCATCCAGTCTTTGCACCTGCTCCAAGGTCAGGTTCCAGCCCACGGCTCCGAGGTTCTCTTTCAACTGCGCTTCGTTCCTCGCGCCTATCACGATATTATCCACAGTAGGCCGCTGCAACAGCCAGTTGAGCGCCACCTGTGAGAGGGTCTTGCCCGTCTCTGCTGCTATGGCATCCAGGATGTCTACGATATTATACAATCGTTCCGCATTCATAGCCGGACCGTGACCTCCACCCTGCTGCACACGATTGTCCTGCGGCAAAGGCTGATTGCGACGATACTTGCCTGCGAGACGACCCGAAGATAACGGGCTCCATACGATCGTCCCCACTTTCTCCCCGATCCCCAGCGGCATCAGTTCCCATTCGAATTCCCGGTCCAGTAAAGAATAATAAGCCTGGTGCGCTATGTATTTCGACCATCCGTATCGTTCGGATACGGAAAGCGATTTCATCAGGTGCCAGCCCGAAAAATTAGAACAGGCAATATAACGCACCTTACCGGCCGAGATCAGGTCATCCAACGCCCGCAGGGTCTCATAGACGGGTGTATTACCGTCAAAGCCATGCATATGATAGATATCGATATGATCCGTCTGCAACCGGCGAAGAGAATTTTCGCAGGATTTAATAATATGATAACGTGAGGAACTGAAATCATTCGCCTCATCGGTCATCCTGAAAGTGGTCTTGGTCGAGATCAGCACCCGGTCCCTGATGCCGGCCAGCGCCTTCCCAAGGATCTCTTCGGAAACACCCCTGCTATATACGTCGGCCGTATCGAATAAATTAACGCCCGCATCCAGGCAAAGATTGATGATCTGTTTAGCCTCTTCCAGGTTGGTCGTACCCCAGGCCTTAAAAAAATCGCCGACCCCGCCAAAGGTGGCTGTACCAAAGCTCAGGACCGGCACCCGAAGCCCGCTATTTCCCAGTTGTCTGTATTCCATGCTAACCTTTATTTTACCCCGAGCAATTCAACTTCAAATATTAAAGTACTGTTGGGCCCTATCTGGGCGCTTACCTGTCTTTCGCCATACCCTAAATGCGGGGGTATGAAAAAGCGCCATTTGCTGCCGGTACCCATGAGCTGCAGCCCTTCCGTCCATCCCTTGATGACCCCGTTCAGTGGAAAAGTAGCAGGCTGACCGCGCTTTACCGAACTATCAAAGACAGTGCCGTCGATCAGGGTGCCATGATAATGACAGGTCACATTATTGGTAGCGAGGGGTTTCACACCCGTGCCTTCCGTAATGACCTCGTATTGTAATCCGCTGGGCAGGGCCACCACCCCCGGCTTTTCTTTGTTGGCTGCCAAAAAATCCTGCCCGGCCTTTAAATTGGCCTCAGCCTTTTCATTTTTTTGCTGAAATAATCTATCTGTTATACCCATAATTATAATTTTTTCAAAAGTACGACAACCACCACTTTTCCCGGTGACTTCTTTTATACTGATCGTACCATTTGCAGAAAGGATATAACACCAGGATCATCACGATCCAAAGCAGGTAGACAAAGGAAAGACTGAATCCATAGCCCTTAAGCTGCGGACTGTCGGTAACCCAGCTCGCCAGGACCATATCCGTCCATTTATACCCGGTAAGTACGGCCGCGAGAATGGCCAACGCGTGGATAAGTACGATATGCAGGATATAATAGAACATGGGCACCCTCCCGAAAACAGCTATTTTACCCGTAAATGCATTCAGCGTCACCTCCCCGTAGGCAAGGAAGATCAGGGCAGGCCCGATCGTCATCAGGATATATAAAAGAGAAGGCGGATACTTCGTGGTATTGAGAAAAGAAAGCAGGGTAAGGACCGGCCGCTCCCGGGCTACCCAGTGAGAAGGATCTCCATAGATATTGATAGCCCTGACGATGACAAAAAGAGCGATTGCGCCCAGCCCCATCCAGGCCAGCGTTTTTTTCCTTTTGACAGGATCATAGTCCCTGGAATACAGGTTGCCTGCGCAATACCCCAGCACCATTATGCCAAGCCAGGGCAGAATGGGATACCCGACAAGAATGACGAGATCTCCCACATGAAAGACCTTCCGGTCATGCAGGAGCGACCAGAAAAAAGCGCCCCCGGTATTACCCGGCACATGGGTAGTATCCAGCAAATTATGTCCGAACACCAATAAAAGTCCTATCAGCAGGATGAGACGCATGGGCAGCCGGATCAACAGGGCCAGGATCACCATACTGGCACCGATCGCCCAGATCACCTGCAGGATCAACACGCTATAATGAGGATTGAAGGTCCATTCCAACGTAACGATCAGGATCTCTGCGACCATCAGCCATATCCCACGGGTAAAAAGGAAAAAAGAGAGCTCCGCCCGGCTCTTTCCGTAACTGTTCAGTCGCGCGGAGACGCCTGCGAGAAATACAAAGATGGGCGCGCAAAAATGAGTGATCCAGCGCGTAAAAAAGAGGATCCCGCTCGTCTTGCCCAGGTCCGTCGGGTCAAATACAAAGGCATCCTTATGAAAATAGTCCCGTACATGGTCGAGCGCCATGATGATCATCACCGCTCCCCTTAACAGGTCGATGGACTCAATACGCTTGCTTTTGGAAAGTGCCATAACATATATTATTCAGCAAACATAATAAAAACAGAATAAAATACAGAAAATAAAACCGAAATAGAATTTAATTCACTCCTCCCTGGCCTTATTCAACTGCCGTAGTCCCGCCTGTACCAGCCGGAAACAGATCACCCACTCCAGGATCCCCAGGAGCAGGAATTTCAGATCGATCACGAGGGGCAGCCGCATTAAATAAAAGGGAGCATTCCAGACCATATGGATGAGCATCATGGCGATAAAGATCCGCAGAAAGGCGGGGGCCCGCAGCATCTCCCAGGAGAAAGGTTTCTTACCCTTCACCAGCCATAAGGCCGCCGCCGAATTGGCCGTCCAGACGATATGCATAAAAGGGGCCAGCATCCCCCGTAACATAATATTACCCACCCCTTGTTCCATACCTCCGTCGAGGATGGCCCGGAAAGCATAGCCGGCACTTTCAAAAGCCCCGAAACCCGTTCCCACCGCCGCACCGAATAACAGCCCGTTCAGGATCCAGCGGTACTGCGTCGCCTTTCCCATCAACAGTGCCACGATCAGCAATTTTGCCGTCTCTTCGATGATCCCCGCCGCCGAAGCGCCCAGTACGCTGCTAAAGAATTCAAACCTGCTAAAGAAGATCAGCGCTACAATAATAGAAGCGATACCCCCGACAAATAACATTTGCGTTACCGTGAAGATCGAAATATTCCGCGGCGCATTCATCTCCAAAAAAAAGATCAGCGTGGACACCGGCACGGCAAAAGACCCTACAAAGATCAGCCCCGGCACCAGGTTGATATTATTGAACATCCCAAATCCTATATACAGGATCACCGCGAGTAGCACCGATCCGGCCAACAACCGGGCGAACAACCAGGGCTTCGCCCATCCCACTTCGATATCTTCAAGGGCCGGCGTATGACGGCTGGTACCCGTTATAAGCTGATCCTCCATCTCTTCGCGGGAATGTTTTTTAAACACTTCCGAAAAAATATCCCCCAGCCGGAATCCCTGTAAACTATCCAGCCCGATGAGATTGGTGAAGTTTCCCCTTGCAGCCCCGGCTCCCCCGCCGAAGGCGGCAGCCCGGTTGCCCGCAAAAGGCTGGGCCCGCCATATCGAATTCCCGATCCGCAGCATATCGTGTTCCTGCAGATACCAGGTCCTTATTTCTTTATTATTGATGTATACGGGGATCGTACAGTTCGTGGCATCCAGCCGTAACGACCCATTGTCTGCAAAAGCCACAAGAAATCCCTGTGAAGGCGCCAGTTCTTCAATCGCAAGCGCGGGTTGCAGCGCGGCATGCCCGATCCTGATGGGCTTTTCTCCAACGACGATCCGGCGATTATTATCCCGGCCTGCAATGCATTCGAGCAATATATCTTTCGATGAAGGGTTCATTTCGGCCATGCGTTCTTATTTAAGAACAATTTACATAAATATTGCATGCGTAGCCGTCCTATGGCTGATCATTTACCGATAATCCTGACCCCATTACCGCCGGCGATGACGGCCCTGTCCGCCATGTTATAAAAAAGGGAATGCTCCAGCAGGCCCGGGATGCCATTAAGCTCGTGGTCGAGCAGTTCGGGTTCGGGGAATGTAGTAAAGAACAGGTCGATGAGGTAGTTCCCGTTCTCCGTTATGACGGCGCCCTCTTTTTTATCGCTCATCCGGAGAAGGGACGAAGAAGGATGGAAGAGCCGTTGGATCTTTTCCATCACAAATGCCAGTGCTTCGGGGATCACTTCCACTACTACGGGATAGCGGCCATCCAGTTTTTCGACAAATTTGGATTCATCCCCGACCAGGATAAGGCTGTTGGCCATCGCTGCCAATATTTTTTCTTTCGTATGGATCCCGCCGCCGCTCTTTAAGGCATTTAGTCGCCGGTCGAATTGATCGCAGCCATCAAAGTACAGGTCGATCGTCGCGCAAGTTCCCGTTTCTTTCAGGACAAAGCCGGCCTGTTCCAATAAGTTCTTCGTATTAAAAGAGGAGGTCAGCACCATCACCGATGCGGCAAGCGTCTCCTCTTCCTTCAGGAGATGTACGAGATGGGCCATCGTGGAGCCGGCCCCAAAGCCGATCCTGCTGCCGGGTGGAATCAATTTTAAAGCTTCCCGGGCGGCCTCTTTTTTGAGATCTATAGACATATCTTATGCTATTTCATTCGCCTTCCGGGCGGGCAGGTGAAACCATTCCCTGGCATAAGGTTTCAGGATCGTATTCGAGGCAGGCGGCCCCCAGGTGCCGGCCTGATAGAAATGCAATTGTTTGGTAGGATATTTTTTCCACGCATCCAGGATCGGCATCACGACTTTCCAGGCGGCTTCCACCTGGTCGGCCCGCATGAACAAAGTAGCATCGCCGTGCAATACATCCAGCAGCAAGGCTTCATAGGCTTCCGGCAGGCTTTCCGTATATGCATCCTGGTACATGAAATCCATTTCAACGGGCAGCAGCTTCATATGCAATCCCGGCACCTTGCTTTCGAATAGCAGACTGATCTCCAGTTCGGGCTGGATACTGATGATAAGCCTGTTAGGCACGATATCGTCTTTAAAGATCTTATGCGGAGAATCTTTGAATTGGATCACGATCACCGATGACTGCCGGGGCATCGATTTGCCCGTCCGCAAAAAGAAAGGCACTCCCTGCCAGCGTTCGTTATCGATAAAGAATTTTGCGGCTACGGAGGTTTCCGTCACCGAATCCGCGGACACCTGTTCTTCTTCGCGGTAACCCGGTCTTGGCTCGTGGTTGATATCTCCCGCCGTATATTGTCCCCGGATCACGTTCTTGAATACCTGGTCCGGAGGATACACCCGGACGCTCTTCATCAGTTTGGTCTTGGCATCCCGGATAAGTTCGGACTCATAAGCCTTGGGACATTCCATCCCGATAATACACATCAGTTGCAAGAGATGGTTCTGGATCATATCCCGTAAAGCCCCGCTGCTGTCATAATAACCACCCCGTTTGCCAACCCCCACCTGTTCGGCTACGCTGATCTGGATATGATCGATGTATTTTTTATTCCACAAGGGCTCGAACACATAGTTGGCAAACCGGAAGGCCAGGATATTCTGCACCGTTTCCTTACCGAGGTAATGATCGATCCTGTAGACCTGCTTTTCAGCAAATCGTTTGTCCAGGTAGCGATTCAGTTTTTTAGCAGAGGCCAGGTCGGTGCCAAAAGGTTTCTCCACGACGATACGGTCCAGCGCATCCCTGTTGGAAAGCTTGCCTTTATACAAAGCCTCTGCGATGATCTCGATAAATCGGGGCGCTACGGCGAAATAGAACATGCGCGTACCTCTTTCCCCCGTCTTTTTTTCAAAAGCCTCTATCTTTTCTTTCAGGTTGTTATAGGTCTCCGTCTTCATGAAGTCTCCCTGTATATAAGAGACCTTTGCAGCAAATTCCTCCCATTGTCCTTTATCCGCGACGCCGTTACGGCTGAATTCATTGACGCCGGCCAGGAGATCATCTTTAAAGGCTGCGTCGTCCACGGTCAAAAAGTCGACGCAATAAATACTGAAATCAGCGGGAAGATGCTGCCCCGTATAAAGATTATAAAAGGCGGGAATCAGCTTACGCTTGGTAAGATCACCCTTTGCACCGAAAATAGTAATGGCTGCGGAATGGACCTTCTTGGAATTCATATTACCGATCTTATTAGTTCTTTAAATGAGGCGGGCAGGCAAACTTAGCAATTTAATCCATACCACACCGCATCGGGAAATAAGGAAATAGTTACCGTTTGGCCCGCCACGATCGACGGATCTGCTGTTCTTACAACGATCTTAGTCCCGGATAGGTTCACTTCCGCTTCAGAATAGCTCCCGAAGAAAACAAGTTTCTCCACCACCCCCGGGATCCCCGTCCTTGCGATCGTAAAACTTTCGGGCCGGATGAACAGGGGCCGCTCCTTTATTTCTACACCGGGCAAGCCCGATAGCACGCCGGCCCGGGCGGGGCTTATCAGGTTGTAGTTACCGAATAAGGCTGCCACATATTCGCTGACGGGCTGCCGGTAGACCTCGGCGGGAGAGCCTTGCTGAACGATCATCCCGCTCTTCAGGACAAGGAGTTCGTCCGCCCAGGGCAGTGTATCCAGGGGATCATGCGAAGCCAGCAGGCAGGTGATCTTCAGCCGGTCGCCGATATCGTCGATCACCTTCTTTAAAACTTGTTTATGGATCGGGTCCAGGTTGGAAAAAGGCTCATCCAGCAAGAGCAGCGCGGGCGATCCGATCAGCAATCGTGCAAGAGCGATCCTTTGTCTTTCTCCCCCGGATACCTGGTCCGTCTTGCGCCCCAATAAAGACCGGATCCTGCATACTTCATAGATCGTTTGCGCCTCCTCCTCCGAAAGAGTATTCGCATAAGCCAGGATCTCCTCTACCCGGTAATTATTGCGCAACTCAAAATGCTGCGACAGATAGGCGATCGCCGGATGTCCCGGTATTAATTTTTCATAAGGCCCCAACAGCTTTTCCCCTCTGAACAGGATCTCCCCGGCATCGGGCTGCAGCAATCCCCCGATACTTTTCAGCAGGCTTGTCTTACCCGCACCAGATTCCCCGGCCAGGGCCATCTTCCGGAATTTTTTTTGTGTGAAGCTGATCCCCTGCAGAACTGCATTCGTCCCCTCCCGCTTATGAAGTCCCGATACCTTTACTAAATTCATATGATCCGGGGAACTTTTTAATCCCTGTACACACAAATATAATTTAACGAAAATAATAAGAGCCTATCTTTATCGTTCAATCCTCTGTAAACTCAAAATATCCTCGTCCATGACCGACATTACGGAAGCTATCGAGCCCCTGGAGCAAGGCGGCAACAATAAGATCAATTCACTCGTAGCCCTCTTTGTGGCAATATCCGCCACCTTCATGGCCATCTGCAACGTAAAGGATGGCAATATCGTTCAGGCCATGTCCCAGGCCCAGGCCCATTCCATCGACTCCTGGTCCTACTACCAGGCGAAAAGCACCAAACAAGCCACAGCGGAGGATATCCTGGAATTGATCAAATTGCAGAAAATGCCCGGCAGCGATACCCTCATTAAAAAGTATGAATCCCAGATCGCGCGCTATAACAAGGAAAAAGCGGAAATAAAAAGCCAGGCGGAAGGTTACGCCAAGGAATATGAGGATATCAATCTCTTCGACGATCAGTTCGATATGACGGAGGCCCTGCTCACCATCTCCATCGCCATGTTCGGTATCAGTGCCCTGACCCAAAAGAAGTGGCTGCTTTATTTTGCCAGTGGAGTATGTCTGCTGGGGATCATCTTTGGATTGACGGCCTTCTTCAAGATCAGTCTGCATTCCGACCTCGTCTCAAAAATATTAGGCTAGGAGGCTACCCCCTTTAGGGGACAGGGGGCTCACCTCTTCGGCAGGCGATTCTGTAACAATTGCTGCATCACGGCATCCCGTTCGGTACGGCTGATAGGGAGTTGATGGGCTCCGATCCGGATCATGTTGCCTTCGATACTGTCGATCTTAGCGGCAGCCACGATAAAGGATTTATGCGTGCGGATAAACCGGCCGGAAGGCAAATATTCATGAATGGCGTGAAAGGTCAGGTAGGTAATATATTTTTTATCGGCGGTATGAACGGCTACATAATTCTGTAACGCTTCTACAAACAAGATCTCGTCATAGCGGATCCTCACCAGCTTGTTATCGCTTTTTATAAAGAAATAATCCTCCCCGGACGCCGCCTCCTGGCTGACAGCCTGTGCCGAGGTCTCTTTGATCCTCCTTGCCTTCATCACGGCCTTGCAAAACCGGTCGAAGGAAAAAGGTTTCACCAGGTAGTCGATCGCGTTCAGTTCGAACCCCTCCACGGCATATTGAGGATAAGCGGTGGTAAAGATCGTCATCGGCGTATAGGAAAGGGTCTTAAGAAAATCCAGGCCGGTCATTTTTGGCATCTGGATATCGAGGAACAGCAGGTCTATCTTTTCATACAAAATGGTATCCATCGCCTTTAAGGGATTATCGAATTCTCCCGCCAGCTCCAGGAATTCCAGGTCCTGCATATACTCCTTCAGCCCTTTTCGGGCCATGGGTTCGTCGTCGATGATGACACAACGTAAGTTCATGAGAGGTGCAGGTTGAGCGTTACTTTAAAGGTAGCATCATTATCCAGGATCTTCAACTGATGTTTTTCAGGATACAGCAGGGCCAGCCTTCGTTGGACATTATGCAGCCCGATACCCCCGGCGCCATCCATTTGTCCGGGCATAGCAGCGTCCCGGGCGCTTCCCCGGGAATTTTCGACGATAAAGGTAAACAGTCCATTGTCCCTCCGCAGGTCCACCTGCACAAAATTCCGCTGATCGCTGTGATGCGAAATATGCTTGAAGGCATTCTCTACAAAAGGGATCAGCAATAAAGGCGTGATCCTCCACCCGCTCATACCCTCGCCGATATGCACCCCGATCTCGTACTGCTGGTCCCGGCGCAGGCGCTGTAACTTTATATAGTCCTGCAAATACACCACTTCCTTTTCGATCTCGATGGTATCCGCATTGCAATCATATAACTGGTAGCGCAAAAGATCGGAGAACTGCAACAGGGATTGACGGGCTTCCGTATTGGTCTTGTCGATGAGGAAATAGATCGCATTCAGCGAATTGAATAAAAGGTGCGGATTGATCTGCGATTTAAGAAAATTCAACTCAGCCGCCGACTTCTCCATGGAGACCTCGCCAAGCCGTCTTTGCGCATGCGCGTAGTCGATCAGTAATTTAAACGCGGCTCCCGTGCTTACCAGCAAAAGATGGGGGATCACATTATCATAGACCCTCGTTTTCAGGTCATCCCAAATGCCGAAAAAACCCGGCCTTCCCAGCAGCCGTTCTTCCAACCCCATTTTTAGCAGGCTGAAACAAAACACGAATGACACGAATACGATCCCAAACAAAAGGTATTTCTTTTTATAGAGCAAGGCGGGGATCAGCAGGTAATTGGTCGTATACACCAGCAGGGCAAGGTCCGCCACTTTTAACAAGGTGATCCACCAACCCACCCGCGGCGGGTAATCCTGGTAACGAAAATAGTACCAGCCCAAGAACAATAGGCTCCACCCCGCCAAATGGTGGAGTTTATAACGGCGCAGCTCCTGGATGAACCTTTTCATACTTCAAAGTAAATATACGAAATCCCCCAGCCTACTTTCTTACACGAGCCGCCCTTCCTGCCTGACAAACTGCAAGTCCCCCTCCATCCTGCAGAACATCCTGTATTTCATACGCCTGGTCAAACAAATTATAAGGTGCCCCGGGACTTTATTTGCTTTGTCCTGGAAACCTCCTTTTTTATTTTAAAACTTACAACTATGCTACGCACAAACGTAAAAAGAATGCTGGCAAGATCTTTTGCCGCCGTAACGCTCTGCCTGACCGCAGCTACTCTCACCGCCTCCCCTACTCCCCGGGCCGGTGGGGAAAGCTTCCAGATCTACCTGAACAACAAGCTCCTTCTCACGCAGGTGGCCAGCCGGTCGTTCAGCCTGCAAAGCCTGGAATTGAAGAAGTCCAACGACCATGACGAACTGGTGATCTACTATTATCATTGCAATACCCCCGATAGGGCAGGCCGGGGAAGAAGTATTTCCCTGAAGGACACAGACGGCAGGGTCATAAAGACCTGGAATTTTGGCGACCCCGCCAAGTCCGGCGTCGCCATGAAAATATCCGTAAAGGAACTCCTGCAATTGGAGAAGGATCACCCGGGCAGCCCCCTCAACCTGGTGTATATGTCGCAGGGCCGTACCCAAGGGCAACCGCTGGCCTCTCTTTAGCCATCCAATCCACCGATCCCAAGCTCCCACATATCCTGGTATCCACGGATCTCCCCATCCTGTAGTCCTCCATCCCAATTCCCCCCGCCCCTTCAGGGGGCCGGGGGTCTTTTACTACACCTCAATCCATTTTTACTACAGCTCGCGGGAAATAGAACCCAACTTACCCACGGATAACTCCCTTTCTGTAAATTACAGCTTCGCTTTTCCAATAAAGCAGCACATGACAGAACAACAGATCGTATTAGTGCAAAAAACCTGGAAGCTCCTTAGGAATATCGACTCCGGCCTCGTAGGCGATAGGGATCATCGTCGCACGCCTGGACCGACCGGACGAGATCCTTCCCGGTATCCGGCAAATGGCCATAAGACATGTGGGATACGGCGTGAAGCCGGTACATTACCAGGCCGTCGGGAACGCCTTACTATGGACCCTCGAACAAGGCCTGGGTATCGACTGGAACGAACAGGTAAAAGAAGCATGGACGGCCTGTTACCAATTGCTGTCCGACACTATGATCTCCGCATCCGATTATTAATACGAGATGATCGATGTTATTTATCGATAAAGAAATCCATTAACCCCTTTAGCACCGGAGCGGTCTGTTCCTGCACCAGCCAATGTCCCGCACCCGCGATCTTCGTTTCTACGACCGTGATTGCCACCAGCCTGGAATGCTCTGCCAGGAAGGACGCGGACTGATACTCACCACCCATGGCGAGCAAAGGCATCTTCAATTTATTTTTAGCAAATTCCTTATTGTCTTTTGCATCCTGTTCGAAGTTACCAAACCAATGAAATGCTCCCGTAGTGGCTCCCGGCTGGGAATAGGCCCTTACAAATTCATCGACCTCTTCCTTTGTGAAGGCATCGTTCACATGTCCTACCACCGGCCAGAAATTTGTCAGGAAAAGTCTTTCCCTGCCCGCTACCAGTTCTCCCGATGCAGGAAAGTTAAAAAATCCAAACCACCAGGCTTGTCCCCTTACCATGCTCCACACGGGCTCGATCCCGGGCAACAGCGCATCCATCAAAGCTATTTTTTTCACTTCACTGCCGTACTGCGCCGCATACGCATATGCCACCATCAGGCCGATATCATGACCGGCCAGTTTGATACTCTTGTAACCCAGTTTTTTCACCAGCTCATGGATATCCGTCGCCATCGTTTTCTTATCATATCCTCCCGCGGTCTTTTCGGATTCGCCTACACCTCTAAGATCGGGACAGATCACCGTAAAATGTTTGGAAAGCTCGGGCAGCAAGCGGTTCCACATATACCAGTTCTGTCCAAAGCCATGCACCAGTACCAGGGGCTCGCCTTCTCCGCCGATGACATAATGAATATTCACGCCGTTGACCTGCGCCATCTGGTGTTTAAAATTGGCGGGCGGAGAAGCAGGCTTCAAGGCTGCATCAACATTTTTTTCCGTTTTCGTGGTATCTGCGGAAGGCGCCGGCGTTGTGCCGGGATTCGTACAGGCCGTCATAAAGACTACCAGCAAAAGGGGTAGCAAGTGTTGGATTCCGATGCTGCTTTTCATGTATTTTATTTTATTTATTTTAGAATAGTATGTTATTGTGATCGAGACCGAATTATCGGCCATGAGAAAGGCGCTTTCAAGGGGGCCATGGAAAAAAGGATCGGTAAATTCGAATTGGCCGATAAAGGTACGGGTCTTCCCCGATGAAATAGGAGAGATGCCCCTTCGACCCTCAAATCAAAGATGAAAAAACCCGGCATCAAAAAAGAGTATATAGAAAGCTAAAAAAATTATCCAAAAAAATTTGCGTAAGTAAACCCTTACCTATATATTTGTAAGCGAACCCTTACATATTTAAAACCCCGTACATGCGAAGAGACGTATTCCAGGCAATAGCAGACCCGACAAGGAGAGAGATCATCAACCTGGTGGCTCACCGTTCGCTCAACCTGAACGCCATTGCGGAGAACTTCGATGTCAGCAGACCCGCTATCTCCCAACATATCAAGATCCTGACCGAATGCGGGCTGATCGTCATTAAGAAACAAGGCAGGGAAAGATATTGTGAGGCCAAACTCCAGCAATTGAACGAAGTATCCGCCTGGATAGAGCAGTACAGGGAATTCTGGGTAAAAAAATTTGATGCGCTGGACCATCTGTTGACTCAAATGCAGGCAAAAAAGAAAAAGAAATAAATTAAAATTGGAACAGCATGCAAAAGATCACACCTTTCTTATGGTTCGACGGTAACGCCGAAGAGGCCATCAATTTTTATACCTCTATTTTCAGGAACTCGAAGATCGGAAGGCTTACCCGGTATGGAAAAGGCGCACCCGTACCCGAGGGATCGGTGATCACCGGCACGTTCCAGCTCGATGGACAGGAATTCATGGCCCTCAACGGCGGTCCACTGTTCACGTTCTCACCGGCCATTTCCCTGTTCGTGAATTGCACCTCACAGGAAGAGGTCGACTATTTCTGGGAAAAACTTTCAGTAGGCGGGGACAAATCACAATGCGGCTGGCTCAAGGATAAATTCGGGATATCCTGGCAGATCATTCCTACTGCCCTCGGCGAATTAATGGGGGACACCAACCCTGTAAGATCCATGAGAGTAATGCAGGCCATGCTGAAAATGACGAAGATCGATATAAAGCGCTTACAGGAAGCCTATGACTACGAATAAGAGATCCCATCACTTTTTACAGCATAGATCACTCCTTTTCTGACAAATAAAAAAACAACGATGCCAACAAAGACAAAGAACGAAACAAAAATTATTGCCGAACCCGGTAAACAGGAACTCTTTATCATACGGGAATTCGAAGCTCCCCGGGAGCTCGTTTTTAAAGCCTGTACGGACCCGAAGTTGATCTCTCAATGGATGGGGCCGCGGGAGTTCACCATGGAGATCGATAAATTCGATGCGAGGACGGGCGGCACCTGGCGATATTCATCGGTAGGTGCGGATGGTACGGCCTATGGGTTCCATGGTTGTTTCCATGAGATCACAGCGCCGGAAAGAGCGATCCAGACCTTTGAGTTCGAAGGGCTCCCCGAAAAAGGACATGTCTCTCTCGAAACGGCCAGGTTCGAAATTCTGCCCGGGAACAGAACAAAAGTGACGATCCAGACGGTGTTCCAGTCCGTTGCCGACCGTGATGGAATGATGCAGGCAGGTATGGAAAGAGGCGTCCACGACTCCCATGCACGGCTCGACGAACTTTTTGAGAAAATGGGGAAATGATCGGCGTATATTTTTGCCACGATCTATTTATTGCATAGCCTCAAGCCCTGGTTGCAAGCCGGCTCAGCAAAATGTCTTCGCGGGGACTTGCCTTGCATGAAAACCCCCATCTTAGAATTATACAAGGAATAGTATAATTCTTACACTTTATAGCGACCACTGGGGCAATTTTAAAACATACTTCAAGTTCCGGATCGGTCAGGATAACAAGATCCAACGACTGGATATCGGTCAGGCGGATTATTGAGTATGCAGGGTGGGTACAGGCTTTGGCTCCCATACGTTCGAAGAGTCCGGAAAGTGGTATTTTGGATAGGGCGAAAAATTCGATGAAAGCCTACTTAAGATGATCCTGGAAAAGAAGAAATAAGTGCTAAAAGGTATAAAAAAGCCTCTTTTAGTCCGATTTTATGCGAAAAGCGGGCAGAAACTCGCATTCCAACTTAATATATTGTAACATTGCGGAGAAGAAAGAAATTTCGAAGAATTAGGGCAAATCTTTAAAGTTAAATTATGAGTGAAGGAAAGTTTTTGATGCTTTGGAACAAATATTTACCCGCTATCAGGATCCTGCTAAAGAAATCAGTTACGGAAGATCAGCAGATCATGTTGAGCAAAATGGAACTCCAATCGGTAGACACCAGGAAGAACGTGAATTTCTCGTTCAGTGTAGAGATCTCAAAAGGAAAGATGGAAAATAGCATTGGCGTTTCGCCCATTGGAAAAGACCTTTTTGCCGTTCTCGCCGGTGATCCGGTCGTCAGGCTCTTCATGAGCGACAAAACGATCTCCCTCCAAATGACAAGGGCATCTGTGTTGACCTTTAAGACCCTGGTCGTACAGCCTGCGGTCTAACGGAAAGACGGGATTGGCAGAGCATGCCTAACTTTATAAGGGCCTTTTCAGTTTTTTTCTCCCACAAACTGCAATAGCTGATACGTATATAGTTCTTATAATCCCCCTGGGCGGAAAATATTTCCCCGGGGGCGATACTGATCCCTTCTTTTAATGCTGCCTCCTGCAATTGCACCGAATCGATGGATCCGGGCAGTTCAACCCAAATCACCAATCCTCCCGACGGCCTTGTTAGCTTTGTGCCCTTCGGGAAAGTCTGTTCGATCTGGTGGATCGTGCGCAACAAATTTTTCTGCAGTTCATTCCTGAATTTTTGCAAATGCCGGTCATAAACTCCCATCTGTAAAAGCTCCTGCAGGACCTTTTGCGTAAAATTGCAGGTGGCCAGGTTAGCCATGGATTTAAAACGCCCCACTTCGTAAATAAACCGGCCCGGTGCACACCATCCCAAACGAAATCCGGGTAATAGGGTCTTTGAAAAAGAATTGCAATACAGCACCCACCCCTCTTTATCATAGGTTTTGATCGTATCGGGCCTGTTATGACCAAAGAACAGGTCCCCATACAGGTCGTCCTCTATGACAGGGATCTTCATCTTAGCGGCAAATTCCGCGATCTCCTTTTTCTTTTCACTGCTCAGGCAAGCGCCATCCGGATTATTAAAATTGGACACCAATACGCAAGCTTTTATTTTTAGCTTACTGCAGGCATCCGTGAGGTCTTCCAGGTCAATGCCCGTCTCTGCATGACAGGGGATCGCAACGATCTTTAGATTCAAATACTCTAAAGACTGCATGATGCCATAATAACAGGGAGCCTGAACCAATACGGTATCACCCGGCATCGTGACCGCCTTCAGACAAAGGTTCACTGCTTCCATGGCGCCATTGGTGATGATCAGGTCATCCGCATGCAGCAGGCCCTTCCATAAAAAAGACCTTTTAGCGATCATTTCTCTTAACGGCTTATTCCCTTTGGCCTCTGCGATGCTCAAATAGCTTCCGCTGGTATCACGCGAACCATTTTGGATAGCCCGTTTGATACTGTTAAAAGGCAACAGCCGGTGATCCGGGATGGCATTCCCGAAAGAAACAAAATTTTTTCCCGACCCTTCCCGGCGGAGTTTCTGTAATAACTGATCGATATGAACGGTGCGTTCGGAAAGCGTGACCGGGATCGTTTCGGGTAGTGGTAACTGTTTGCCGGATGGTGGATTTACAAAATAACCCGATTTTTCCCGCGAGCTGACAAGTCCCTTATCCTGTAAATGGATGAACGCCTGCAGGATGGTGCCAATGCTGATCCCATTCTCTTTATGCAGACTCCGCAGAGAAGGCAGCTTATCCCCCGCTTTGTAAATTCCCTTGTCGATCATGACATTGATCCTTTTCGCCAGGTCGATATACAATGGCTCCCGCATGGTAAACGATTAAATTAATCTGTTATAGCTAAATATTCTAATTCTGTATCTGTTACAATTCAACAAAAATAAGGATTTTTGCGATCAGCTTTTAAAAATTACAGATCATGAAAACATTTCCCTACTATCATGTAGACGTCTTTTCCAATGAACCCTTCTCCGGCAACGGCCTCACCATATTTACAGGATCGGAAGCCTTCACCAAAGCCACCATGCAGAAGCTGACGCAGGAAATGCGGCAGTTCGAGAGTATCTTTCTCCAAAATCTTTCCGAAGGCAAAGTAAGGGCCCATATTTTTACCTGCGAAGAAGAACTGGACTTCGCCGGCCATCCCATTTTAGGGGCCGCCGCTACCCTCCACGATCTCGTCCACCCGCTGCAGGAAAAGGCGGAATGGATCTTCGAGTTAAATAAAAAGACGGTCACCGTCACCACAGAAAGAAAAGCACAGTCCTATGAAGCTGTTATGAACCAGGGGACCGCTAAATTCGGGAGGGTCCTGAACACCTTAGAGACGGCAGGCGTTCTGGAATGCCTGGGCTTAAGCATGGAAGACCTCTACCCCGGCTGTTCTCCCACCGTGGTCTCCACAGGTCTGCCCTACCTGCTCATTCCATTGCAGAGAAATGGGTTCACAGCAAAAATAAAGGTCCCTGATTTTGAAAAAAGGATCCAGCCCTTTGGAGCTAAATTCGCAGGCATCCTGGAGATCCCAACCCTTAGCATCCGAAGCGGGGATAATAAAGGCGCCGTCGAAGATATCGCCACCGGAAGTCTTGCAGGGCCCATCGGAGCCTACCTGGTAAAGCATGGATTTCAGGAACCCGACACCCTGTTCCAATTGAACCAGGGGAAGAACCTGGGAAGACCCAGCCAGCTCTTTGTGAAAGTGGGGAAGAAGAACGATCAGCTCGCCAACGTATTCGTCGGCGGCAGTGTATGTAAGATCGCCCAGGGAGTGCTATATGCCCAGCCCCATCTCTTATAAAGCTCAGACAAAGACTCTTATTACAAAAAGATCACGCCTCGTACCTGCCCTTTCCTGGCTCACCATTGCACTACTGATCGCAATATTCCCGCCAATTCGTCTAACTCCCATGGATGCCTGAACGAAATGCTCCTGATTGCATCCTCCTCCGGCGAGTTCAGCCTTAAATTCACTAGTTTAAAGTCCCTTTTTTCCCTGTTAAGTATGTTAAATTACTTTACTATGTATCAAATAACTAACTTATTAATAGAGTATACCCAAAACGACATTTAGAGTTTTAACCACCAAAATTAACTACTGCTTATGATCTCAAAAATCAGACGGATCCTGCTTTTTGCTGCAGGATCATTGCTTGCTTCCTCTCTGGAAGCCCAGGTCACCGTCAGCGGCACGGTCACCAACTCGCAAAAACAACCCATCCAGGGAGCTTCCGTCACCATCGACAAATCACGCCAGGGCGGAGGTACACAAACAGACAATGACGGAAAATTTCACCTGTCGGCACCGGCCAGCGCTACCCTGGTCATTTCTTATGTCGGCTATAAAACCACCCTGGTGAAGGTCAAGGGTTCCGAAGATCTTACGGTCGCGCTGGAAGAAGACTTTGGAAAGCTCGATGAAGTGGTCGTATCCGGGCTGGCCACATCCGTCAAAAGAAGCAACCTGGCCAATTCCATCGGCACGATCTCCAGCAAACAACTGACGGGTATCGCCCCTGCACAGACCTTTGACGCCGCTATCAGCGGAAAGATCCCCGGCGCCAATATAACGGCCAATTCAGGGGCCCCGGGCGGAGGGATCTCCATCAAACTTCGCGGCATCACCTCGATCTACAGTAATAGCCAGCCTCTCTATGTAGTCGACGGCGTATTCTGGGACAACAGCAGCACCCAGCCCGGTTTGAACACCATCACCACCGCGGCGGCAGGCGGATTGGCGGCTTCCAACCAGGATAATGCTTCCAGCCGTATTGCGGATCTCAATCCCCAGGACATTGAAAATATTGAGATCCTGAAAGGGGCTTCGGCCGCCGCTTTATATGGCTCCAAAGCAGCAGCGGGCGTTATCATCGTCACTACGAAAAAAGGAAAGGCGGGAAAAACAAAAGTCAGCTTTTCACAGGATATTGGCCAGGCGCGTGTGACGCATCTCCTGGGACAAAGGCCCCTCACCGCCGCCATCGTTCAGGCCAATCATTGGGATGTCAACGAATACAACGCGGCAGTAGCAGCCCATAAGAACTACGATTATGAAAAGGAGCTCTATGGCAATAAGCCCCTGCTCTCCAATTCAAGGCTCAGCATCAGCGGCGGTAATGAAAGAACATCCTTTTACGCAGCAGGTTCTATAAAAGACGATAAAGGCATCATCGATCGTACGGGATATAAAAATTATTCCATCCGCCTCAACCTGGATCATAAGATAGCGGACAAGCTCACCATGGGCTTCACTTCTACCTATATCAATTCTTCTTCCGACAGGGCTTTGACGAATAATGACAACGTCGGGGCTACGCTCGGGGTAGCGCTTTCCTCTACGCCGAATTTTACCGAGTTGCACCAATCCGCAAGCGGCAACTGGCCCACCAACAAATATGCCGCCTCCAATCCCCTGGAGACCGTCGCAAAAATGACCAATAACGAATCCACGCATCGCTTTGTACTGGGGGGCAACCTGAACTACACTCTTCAGCAAAGCAGCACTTCCACCACCAAGGTCATCCTCCGGGGAGGTATAGATTATTATGATCTGTACACGAAGGTCTATTTCCCCAGTTCCCTTCAATTTATGGTCAATACCTTCAAAGGAGCCTCGATACAGGGTACGACATCCAATACCGGTCTTAACTGGGCGGCCCTGGTCGTAAACACCTTTGCGATCTCCGATAAAATAACGTTAACGACGAATGGCGGGTACACCCTGGAAGCAAAAGATCAGAACGGCATCCTCAATACGGCTACCCAACTGATCGGCGTCCAGACCAACCTCGATCAGGCCGGCGCCCTCACGGTGATCCAGACACGTACCAAGCGCCAGGAAAAAGGCGTTTTCATACAGGAAGAAATGAACCTGGCCGACTACCTGGTGGCCACGGCAGGCATCCGGTTTGACAAATCCACGAACAACGGGGACCGGAATAAATTGTATCCCTATCCAAAAGCTTCCCTGGCATGGAATATCGCAAAAATGGACTTTTGGAAAATGTCCACTATCAACAATCTTAAATTACGGGCCGCCTATGGGCAATCCGGGAATTTCCCGATCTATGGCACCACTTATACCAACCTGACAAGCTCCAATACCGGCGGTAATCCGGGATCACTGGTAAATACGACCCTGGGTAATCCCAATATATTGCCTGAAAGACAAACGGAACTCGAAGGAGGCATCGACATCGGGCTTTTCAATGGCAGGCTGAATTTCGAAGGGACCCTTTATACCAAGAAGATCTTTGATATGCTGCTCCTGCAATCCCTGCAAAGATCCTCCGGGTTTACCTTCGAATGGATCAATGGTGGCAGCTTACGCAATAATGGCGTAGAACTTAGCCTTTCCGGTCAACCCATCCGTACAAAAGCAGTACAGTGGAACAGCACCGTCAACTGGTGGAAAAACACCTCCAAAGTGACGCAACTGAACGTTCCCGCCTTTTCCATCGGTGCCTTCAGCAACGGCTTAGGGACTTTCTATATCAAACAGGGGGAATCGACCACTCAATTCTATGGCCCCAACGGCACCAAGGGCTTCTCTGCCGTCGGAAATGCCGAACCGAAATTCCAGATGACCTTCCTGAATGAGATCAATTTCCTGAATAATTTCAGCTTCCGCTTTCTCATCCATTGGAAACATGGCGGGGATAACCTGAATCTTACACAGTTATTGAATGACCTCGGCGGCACGAGCACGGATTTTGACGAAGATAAGAACCACACGGGAACTACCAACGGCAATGCAAGACTGGCTGCATTGGGGGTCACTTCTCCCTTTGTCCAGGATGCTTCTTATATCCGGTTCCGCGAGATCGGGCTGTATTACACGCTGCCCCTGAGCAATGCAAATTTTGTGAAGGGTCTTCGGTTAGGAATTTCGGGAAACAACCTTTTCACCATTACCAGCTACCAGGGATATGATCCCGAGGTATCTAACTTTTCGGGATTGGGAGGTCCGGGGACCAATGGCGTGACCACTGGTGTTGACGTGGCGCCCTTCCCCGCATCAAAAAGAGTGGAATTCCATGTAGCCTTTGATTTCTAAAATCCATTTTCTAAGCACAAAATTACCGATATGCAAAAAAATATTTTTTACGCCGGGTTGACCGGTCTAGCGATGGCCCTGATCTTTACCGGGTGTGTGAAGGTCGACAAGTTCAATCTTAATACGCCCACTGCCGAAGACATTGTCCAAAACCCGACGATCCAGGAATTGAACAACCTGGTCACCGGTACGGAATCCGGTATGCGTCTCCTGCTCGGAACTTACCTGGATGACGTAGGGGTCATAGGACGGGAAATGTATCGTTTTTCGGGTTCGGAGCCGCGCTGGACTACGGATATCCTGGGGGGGCTGAATTCCAACCTCGACAGCAATGGCTTCTATGTTGCGAATCCCTGGGGCTTTGCTTACGCCAATATAAAGAACGCGAATCTTTTACTGACGGCGACGCCCAATTGTAAATTAGTCACCGACAATCAAAAAAAGGGATATACGGGCTTCGCAAAGACGATCATCGCTTACCAGCTCCTGATGAACCTGAGCCTCACCTACGGCAACGGCATCCGGACGGATGTAAGCAATTTCAGTAAGCTGGGACCGATCGTAAGCAAGGACGATGCATTGACCTATATCGCAACCTTGCTGGACCAGGGAAGGGATGATCTCGCTTCCGCCGAGGTTATTTTTCCGCTTTCCAATGGCTTTAGCGGCTTCAACGATGCCGTCGGCTTAACAAAATTCAATAGGGCCCTGGCTGCAAGGACAGCGGTATACCGCCAAAAATGGGCGGATGCCCTCACCTTCCTCGCCGCTTCTTTTTACGATATCAACGGCAGTTTTAACACCGGGGTGTTCTATAATTTCTCCTCCGGAACGGGCGATCAGTTGAACAACTTCTTTATTGCACAAAATTCCTTTGGGGAAATACGGGCGGCCCATCCAAGTTATGCCACCGATATCACAGCCGGGGACGACCGGATCCAAAAAGCTACGCTCAGGACCACTCCTGCAACGCAGAGTGGTCTTACCTCCGATCGGGACGTATGGGTCTATACTTCCAATACGGCGCCCATTCCCATTATCCGCAACGAGGAATTGATCCTGATCGCCGCGGAAGCAAATATTCAAAACAGTACATTCCCGGCTGCGATCGTGGCCATTAACAGGATCAGGACCGGCCACAACCTGCCGGTCTATGCAGGGGCTGTCACACAAGCCGCCTTACTCACAGAAATGCTCCGGCAAAGAAGATATTCTCTTTTTTGCGAAGGCCATCGCTGGATAGACCTGAGGCGTTACAACCGCTTAACCGACCTGCCGATAGACAGGGCGCAGGATGACGTATGGGTGGAGTTCCCCCTGCCCGGCCTGGAAAAATAAGAACGATCTTTTATAAATGAAATGCCCCGCTCTTCTTCAAGGCGGGGCATTTCATTTAGATCCGGACATCCGTTTGGACAGCCTGCCCCTTTATCAGGCATTCGTACAATAAATTCCTTTATATAGCTATTCCCGGAGCCTTTAGTTTTATTCAACTTTACTCTACCATTGAAAATATTATTCATCCTATGTTTCAGTCAAGATATTTACAGATTGCCGATGCCATTATCGATCTGCAGGAGCGCGGATTTGAAGTGGATTTTATCCTGTCGGGTGATCGCCTGTTCTGTCCACAGCATGGCTTTATGATCCCCGCCCATGAATATGAGATCGTGGAAATGCACTATTTCCCTTCCAGCCCACAGTGCTCCTGCGAAAGAATGGTCTATGGGATTGCAGTGGCTTCCTGTATGATCGACGGGATCCTGATGACGGGTTCGGAAAATTCCACCGCGTTCCCCGACGCCATTCTTGAAAAGCTCAATCGAAGGAGCCGTCTGTCACCTATCTCCGCCCGCCGGAAACCTATTTTAATTTGACCATTTTGCTGACGGGAACTTCGAAAAGAGCGGGGGTTAAGTCATACCTTTACGCCCTACTAATCAAGCCTCATGGATTACAAAATTCCTTCGCAGACCCGTATAGGACATGTACATCTGAAAGTAGCCGACATCGGGCGCTCCCTCACTTTTTACCAGCAATTGCTGGGCTTTGAGATCATGCAATGGTATGGCGACAGCGCGGTGTTCATTTCCGCAGGCGGCTACCATCATCATATCGGGTTAAATACATGGTATAGTAAAAATGCCCCGCCCGCTCCCCAGCGTGCGGCCGGTCTATTTCATACGGCCATCCTCTATCCTACGCGGAAAGACCTGGCTACGATCCTCAAAAGGCTGATCGATGCTCCATACCCGCTTACAGGCATGTCCGACCATGGCGTTTCGGAAGCCCTGTACCTGAATGATCCCGATGGCAATGGAGTGGAACTTTATTGGGATCGGCCTCAGGACCAATGGCCCGTAGACGGAAAAGGCAATCTGTTGATGGGAACAGAGGCATTGAATGTAGAAAGCCTGCTGGCTGAGATCCAGTAAGGGATCGGGGAGAGGAAGTTTATTCCTTCTTCGTAAATCTACGAATCGCGCCTTCGGAGACTACGATCGGATAGGTAGTTCCGCCTACTCCAAAATAAGTTTATCGATCACCCTTATGAATCGGGTATCTCAAAATTGGGCCAGTCGTCCGCGGCATCGCATCTTTGTATTGTTAAAGGGCTCGTATTTTAATCCAGTAGTATCCCCATCCAAAAACCTATCCAGATCTATGAAAGCCGTATCCTAAACCCTAAGACCCGGTCCAAACCTATGAGAACCACCGGTGTCCAATATCCTGAGCCTGCCCAGACCCGGCGGGTTTTTTTATGCGCCGACCTTCTTTTCATGGAGCCTACCCTGATCATTTCAGGGTAGCTATATCGATGACAAAGCGGTAGCGCACATCGCCTTTAAGCATACGCGCATAGGCCGATGTAATATCTTTTATATCGATCATTTCGATATCCGAAACGATCCCTTTTTCCGCACAGTAATCCAGCATTTCCTGGGTCTCGGGTAATCCGCCGATGCCCGATCCTGCAAGACTTTTTCTGCCGCCCAGGATACTAAAGGCGGGCACCTCGTAAGGCTCGGAAGGAACGCCTACGCAAATATGAGTACCATCCGTCTTTAATAAGGACAGGTAAAGGCTTAGATCATGCGGCGCAGACACCGTATCCAATATAAAATCGAAGGTCCCCTTGACGGCTTCTATTTGTTTTGGATCGGAGGTCACGACAAATTTATGCGCGCCCAGTTTCTTCGCATCGGCTTCCTTGGAAGGAGAAGTACTCAACACGGTCACTTCCGCTCCAAAAGCAACCCCGAATTTCACACCCATATGCCCCAGCCCGCCCAGCCCGAGGACTCCCAGCTTATGCCCTTTTCCGACGTTCCAGTGCCGGAGAGGAGAATAGGTGGTAATACCGGCACAGAGCAGCGGTGCAACGGCCGGAAGAGATAATTTATCGGAAATATGGAGAACGAAGTCCTCATGCACGACGATCGTGTTGGAATAGCCTCCATAAGTAGGGGCGCCATCCTTGCCGCGGCTATTATAAGTCTGGACATTCCCTACCAGGCAATACTGCTCCAATCCGCCCTTGCAATTCTCACATTCCCGGCAGGAATCTACGAGACAGCCTACACCCGCCAGGTCTCCCGCCTTGAATTTCTTTACATGACCGCCCACCTTTGAAACGGTGCCTACGATCTCATGACCGGGGATCATGGGGAAAATACCGGGGAACCAATCATTTTTAATCTGGTGCAGGTCGGAGTGACAGACCCCGCAATAAGTGATCGTAAGTTGAACATCGTGCGGGCCTACTTCACGCCTTTCGAAATTCCAGGGAGCCAGGTCTGTTACCGGGCTCTCGGCGGCATATCCTTTTGCTTGTATCATATATTTTTGATTTATATAGCAATTTACAAGGTATTCTTTGCCCAATAACAATAATTATTTAATGCGGTGCCCAGGATTTGGACCATCAGAATATTTTTTGTATTCCCCCATCCACCGGTTTAGATTGCCCGTTCACCTGTAACAGTACCGGATTTCACCCTATTATTAAGGATTTTAGCCACTGAACTACTCTCCCATGCCTGCTAATACACGAACTATTATTTTAGCAGTCAGTTAAACCCAAGACCAGCTTATGAGAATAAATGTCGTTTTGATCCTTTTTCTTTGTTTGCTCGGCAACTATTCATTTTCCCAGGGCAAGATCAGGGGCTCGGTAAAGGGGATCGTCGCCGATACGGCCGGTAAACTCCCCATGCCCGATGCCACCGTTTCGCTTACGCCGGAAATGGATTCGGCCAATACGGAATTCGTCATCACCGATAAGCATGGCGCCTTTACCTTCAAAAGCCTGAGCCTCGGTAATTATCATCTCCTCATCAGCTTTGAAGGATTCCGGCATATCAGCAAAAGATTTACCCTAAGCGCAACGGACAGGGATATCGATCTTACGACCCTATACATGCAAAGGACGTCCGACCTATTGCAGGAAGTGGTGGTCCAGGTCCCTCCCATGAGAATAAAAAAAGATACGATAGAATACAATGCCGAAAGTTTTGCGACAAAGCCTAATGCAGTTGCCGAAGACCAGCTCAAAAAGTTGCCCGGCGTGCAGGTAGATGCCAGCGGCAATATCACGGCCCAGGGTGAAAAAGTGACCCGGGTAATGGTGAACGGCAAACGCTTTTTCGGGAACGATCCCAAACTGGCTACCCGCAACCTGCCCCCGGATATCGTAGAGAAGTACCAGATCTTCGACGACCTGGACGATCAAAGTAAATTTTCCGGCTTTGACAATGGCAACCGCATCAAGACCATTAATATCGTTACCAAAAAAGACAGGCGTCAGGGTTATTTCGGAAGGGCCATCGCAGGAGCGGGTACGGATCAGACCTATAATGAAAGCGTCAATTTCCATCGCTTCAATAACGATCAGCAGATCTCCTTACTGGGTCAGGGCAACGACATCAATAAACAGAACTTCACCGTACAGGACGCCCTGGGTTCTTCAGGCAGCAGGCGGGGCAGCGGAAGAGGGCCTTCCGCAGCTACCAACGGAGGAGGCGCCGGCGTCACCACCACCTGGGCCGGGGGGCTCAATTACCGGAACTCATGGGGTCCGAAGACAGAGGCTTATGGCTCTTATTTTTATAATTTCACCCATGTATACGCCAAGTCGGAAAGTCTCACCGAAAAATTCTTTAATGCAGAGGATGACACTTCCAATACGACCCATCGCATCTCACCGGGCTACCAGCGCAGCACCAATCAACGCATCAGCTTCAACCTGGAACAGAAGATCGATAGCAACAACTCCCTCGTCTTCCGGCCAAATATCGACTTCCAGACAAGCAGACCTAACTCCTCCTCTATTTCTTCCACCATCGATCAGCATAATGGGCCTATCAGCAGTTCCAACAGCAACAACGCCAGCACGCAGAGCGGATTCAATATCAATGGCTCCAATCTCACGTTCAGGCACAAATTCAAAAAGCCTTACCGGACCATTTCCCTGGATCTGAACGGAACGGTGAATATCAATAATGGAGAGGGCCATAATAATGCGACCAATGTTTTCTCCAAGTTGGATTCCACCCAGATCCTGAAGCAATACTATAAAGACTCCCTGCATTCCGTAACGCTTAGCCCTACCCTTTCCTATACCGAACCCGTGAGCAAGAATGCGATCATCGAGTTGAACTACAACCATACCTACACCCGTCACACCACGGTCAATGACACCTACGATTACCAGGATGCCTCCCACGACTACAGTAGTTTCGATAGCCTGTTCAGCAATTCTTACAGGTTCGTCTCCAATTCCGACCGGGTCACGCTCAACTACCGGGTACAGAACAAGAAATTCAATTTCAGCATGGGATCGGGAGTGCAGTTTACGGGTTATAATAGCGTGAATACGACAAAGAATATCGATGTTTCGCATAATTATGTCAACTTTACCCCTGCGGTCAATTTTACGTATTCGTTCTCAAGTATGCAAAGACTTCGATTCTATTACACCGGGCGGACAGGACAGCCCTCTGCCTCGCAATTACAACCGCTGACCACCACCAATGACAATATCAATTACACGGCCGGGAATCCCGGTCTGAAACCACAATTCACCCATAGCGTCCGCTTGTTGTATTCTTCCTATAATCCTTCTAACCAGAACGTCCTGTTTGCCACCCTGAACGCCAGCACCGTCGTCAATGACATTCAAAGCGAGATCGTCCCCAATGATAAAGGCGGGCAGACCAGCACCTATACGAATCTCAACGGGACCTACAGCGTATCGGGTTATTTCGATTATGGGTTCTCGCTCAAAAAGCCGAAGTCCAACCTCAACCTTATCACGAACATCGGTTATTCCCAAAGCCAGTCCCTGGTGGGCTTCCCGCAGGGGCAGGTGGGTTTTCAACATGACTATGCAAGGAATACGGCCCTCTCCGAATCCGTCTCCTGGACCACCAATATCAAGAAGAATTTCGACATGAACCTCAGCGCCACTTCCAATTATACGATCGCGAGGAACACCCTTCAGCCACGTGAGAACCTGGATTATTTCTCACAGGTCATCAATGCGGAGATCACCGCCTATACCAACAGCGGGTGGCTGATCGCTTCGGACTTCACGTATACTTACACCAACAACCGTACCCCGGGCTTTAACGCCAGCATACCTTTATGGAGTCCCAGCATCGCTAAAGAATTGTTTAAGAAAAAAAATGGGGAAATACGCCTGAGTGTCTTCGATCTGTTAAATGAGAATACCTCGGTCAGTAAGACGGTGTCGCTCAACAGGGTGACTACGAGCAGGACGACGACCCTCTCCCGGTACGCCATGCTTACCTTTACCTATAACCTGAATAATTTTTCCGGTCCCAAACAGAAAAGAATGCCGGGTGTATTCCCCTCCAGGATGCGGGGTGCAGGTGGAAATGGAGGAGGCGGTGGCGGCGGTCGTGGTGGTGGCGGAGGCCGGCGGAACTAAAGGGCTTTTTCCAAGACTACCAGTTCCAGCGGTTGTTTTTGCCGTCCGAATTTTTCCCCATGGTGAAAGGGTTCCGATTCGCCGGTCCTTCGCCCCGGTATGCGCCATTTACCAGGCTCAGCAGGGCAGGGATATCGAAGCGAGTGGCTTGAGTAACAGGCATGGGAAAATTTTGAGCAAATATATTGCAGAAAAGCTCTACCTATAAGGCGGGCCTGTCCAGACCCGCGATCTGTATCTTATACCTCGCCGGCAATAACATAGCCTTCAAAAGGCCCTCCAGCTTTAAAGACCGGGCGCCTTTATAGAGGACCAAAGCAGGTCCCATCAAAGGAAGGGATGGTAATTTGATCAATCTTCGCACGCAGACAGGCGCCAGCGAGGCCTGTGACTGTAACAGGACCTGGTATCGAAAAGCACCAAGACTGATCCGGTACTGCCGGTGCAGATCTGCTGTGAAAGCGCTGCAAACAAGGTTATCCTCCATATACTCTTCCCGCATAGATTCCCAATCCCCGTAGTTAGCCGGAAGCCCCTTTAATTTCATCCTCGCTCCTACGCGGTAAAACACTTCGAAGACCTCCGCCTTTTCGGCCCTGCTGAGTTTTCGATCCAATAGTTCGAAAGACCGGATCGAATAGTCGATCAGCATGAACAGCACGTCGAGATAGGCAGCATCCGGTATCCGGGCGCCACGGCTTTCTTCCACTCCTTTATGAACGGCCGTGATCCGGTCGATCGCAGCCAGGGCGCTGCCGTATTCTGCAAAAACGATCTCCTGCGCGTATCGTACCGTGGAAAACAAGCGGCCGATGGGATCGGCCGGCAAACGACCCGTAAAATACAACCAGTCCACGGCCTTATTCAGGGCAAACTCCGCAGACGCCCCTGCAAAGATCAGCAGTACCGTATCCGCAGTCCCCCAGATCTTTCTGACAATGGATCCCTTATGTACAAAATATTCCATCCCGTTACAGGTTTTTGCGTTGATACCAACCCAAGCCCTCTCCCCCTATCCATCTTTCCAGTCCTACTACCGTTAAGATACCGAGGGTATAGGAAAAGATATCCGTCCAGGTAAAATAGCTTCCCAGAACAATGCGGGCCAGCGAGTTCCCTTTTAATCCCAGGCGATCCGCCAGCCTGAAATACTGCGTCGTTTCGATCAGGTAGGAGAATAAGAGGACCGAGCCGGCCGTATAAAGAACGGGAAGATCACAACAACTTCTGACCAGGCAATATAAAAGGATCACTACCAGGAAGTCTCCCCCATACGGCCGGATAATGTCATCATGCATATAGGCCCCTATAAAGATCTCCGCTCCCAGCAGCAGCATACTCAGCAGGAAATAAAAGGTATGAAATCTGAATATTCGTTTTGTAATTAAAAGCACTTTGAATTACAAAGTAAGATAAAAAAACGAACTCTCCAAGATCTCTCCGGAAAATTTATGGTAAAATACCCAGCCGCACCGCCTCGGCCACCGCTTTCACCCGGCTATTTGCATCGAGCTTAAATAAAATGCTGGAGATATGATGATCCACCGTCTTGGGGGAAATGAACAGCGTATCCGCAATTTCTTTATTCTGAATACCCTTTTTCAATAATTGAAGAACGTCCAATTCCCGATTGGTCAATTTGGCCGGGTTCACCTTCGTGCTCTCCTGTAATCCCCGGGGGATCTTTTTTATACCGGAAGTACGCATTTCCTGTTTTATTTTTTCATACACCGTATCGGCCCCCAACTGCTGCAGGAGCACAAGGGCCTTTCTTTTATCATCGTCGCTTCCTTCGGTCAAAGCAAGCGCATATTCGTAAGGGCAGCCTAGTTTTTGCCAGTAGTCTGCCTCTTCCAGGGCCATTGCCAGACTGGTGATATCATAGCCCTTATATCTTTCTTTTAGCGGCAGGTACTCTCTTCTTGCCCTGCGCAACCAATAATAAAATTTATTCTTCTTCACCATTTTCTCCAGTTGACCGACCATTACGATCGTCTGATCGAGATCGTCCTTTTCAATAAAGATTTTTCCCGTTATCCATTCGTATTCCAGCAAGGCGGATAATACGGGAATGATCCTTTGCAGTTCCATTGTTTTAAAAGCCATAGCTTTTGCTTCCAGCAACAAGGACAGCGCATCCTCCTCGCCTCTCCTGATCTTCACGGTTGCTACGACGGCGAGTGCTCCGATCCTGATGACAGGCGTCAGGCTCTCCTTTTCCAACAGGCTGCCTGCGCTGGCAAAGGCCTCGTCCCAATGGCCGGTTTCCAGGTTTAGCCGGGCTTTCCAGGCCATCATATACCATTTCAAAGAATCGAGGTCCCTTTGTTCGCAATACCGGATCCCTTCTTCCAGGATCTCGCGGGCAAAACCATAATCCTTCATCGTGACCCCATTACTACCCATAGCGGTATAGGCTCGTGCCGCGTGTTCATGATAAGAGTTTTTCAGGGCTATTTCCAGGCTTTGTTGCAATAATACAATGCCCTCTGACATGGAGGAGGGAATGGTACTAAGTGCGGAGCCCACATTGATCAGGGCGTGAGCAAGGATTTCCGGGTCATCCAGCTCCTTTCCCAGGGCGATCGCTTTCTCTCCCCAAAAGACACATTCCTCGGATTGATCGGCGAGCATTTTCAACTGGGACATATTGCTGTATGCCATGGCCTTTTCCTTTGAAGAAGGTTGTTTATCCAGGACTTCAATGGCCTTCCTCCCATAATCTTCAGCTTGCACGCGACTGCCTTCAAACCACCAAAGTCTTGAGAGAAATCGTAAGCTATTCCCTATTTGCACGACCTGATCTTTATCCCGCCAGATCTTCAAAGCTTTTCCCTGGTAGATGATAGCATCCTTTATTTGGTTGGTGAGATAACATTCATAAGCATACGCCTCATAGAGTTTTACCAGGTTGTCCGTATCTTTCCTGTCGGAATACTCAATGGAAGTAAGGAATAGTTTGGAGGACTCGATATGCGCTCCTACAGAGGCAGCCTGCTTCGCTGCGACAGGCGCATACTGAACGACCAGGTCATTCTCATTGGCATTTTTAGCGTAATGCACGATCCTCTCGATCTCTCCATCCTGTTCAAAGGTCTTTAGAAAAAGGTCCAGCAAACATTTATTTAATGCGATCCTTTTGAAGGGAGACAGCGAGCCTTCGATCGTTCTTCGGTATAATTCATGTTTGAAATAGATGCGGGCGTTCCTAATGACAAGGATCTTCTTGGCAAGAGAATTCCCGATGGCCTCTTCCCAGGAAGGATCCACTTTAGTGAGCCGGTTAAGCTCCAACCCTTCAGGGATCACCGATAAGAATTGCCAGGCGCTTTTTGTTTTTTCTTCCTGCCGGTTGTAAACAGAAAGTATGGAATCCTTAATATTATCGGGAACACCGGGACTATATGTTTCCAGGATCTCGTTAACATAGAAGGGATTGCCTCCTGTAATGCCGTACACATTTTCCGCATCATACCCTTTTTCATCAGCCAGTTTATGAACAGCCTCCAATGACAAGGGCGTTAATTGGATACGGCTAAAGGTATCCGGGGCAAGTCCTCCCAGAACATTTCTCAAAGGATGCTGCTCACTGATCTCATCGTCCCGGAAGGTTAGGATGAACAGGCATTTTGCGCGGCCGATCCGGCGGGCAAAGAATTTTATAAAATCCAGCGTGGCCTCATCAGCCCAATGTATATCTTCAAAAACAAGGATCACGGGCTTGTCCTGGTGGGTCAGCCGCTGTACAAACCTTGCAAATAATTCCGTTCTGGAAACGATGGAGTGGATCTTATCCGTCCAATCCTGCTTGATCTGTAAGGCCAGGTCATATAAGGGCGCAAGAGGTCGTGGAGTGAATAGCGAATCGCAGGCCCCGGTATACTCGATACTCTTATTTTCAACTTGCTTAAGAAAAGCCTTGACCAACGATGTTTTACCCATACCGGCTTCTCCGCTGATAAAAAAACAATGCCCTTCTCCTAAGGCAGCTTTCCTGAACCCGTTATTCAATAAGACAAGAAAATCATCCCGTTCAATAAGTTCCATAACAGCAACGAAGATAACAAAAAACGCAGGAATGACTATTCCCCCTAAAGCTTAACTTTGTTTCGATAGCTGTAATAGAAACCCATCAATTTTTATCATGAAAATAGCTACCTACAATGTCAATGGGGTCAATGGACGACTCCCTGTACTCCTTCGCTGGCTAAAAGAAACAGCACCGGACATTGTCTGCCTGCAGGAGTTAAAAGCGCCCCAGGAAAAATTTCCGGAGAAAGCTATACAGGACGCAGGCTATCATGCACTCTGGCATGGACAGAAAAGTTGGAATGGGGTCGCTATCCTGGCGCGTAACGCACAACCCGAGGAGGTCAGGCGGGCGCTTCCGGGTGATCCCGAGGATCTTCACAGCCGCTATGTAGAGGCATCGGTCAACGGACTCATAATTGGCTGTCTGTACCTGCCAAATGGCAACCCTGCACCCGGACCAAAATTAGATTATAAGCTGCGCTGGTTTGACCGGTTGACTTCCCATGCAGCCACGCTCCTTGCATCCGGCAAACCCGTACTATTGGCCGGCGATTATAACGTCATGCCGACTGAACTGGATGTCTATAAGCCGGAGCGTTGGGTGGATGACGCCCTGTTCCGGCCTGAAGTCCGGGCAGCTTTCAAAAAACTCACAGCGCAGGGATGGATAGATGCCATACGCAAGCTTTATCCGGATGAGACCATTTATACTTTTTGGGATTATTTCCGTAATGCTTATGGGCGCAATGCGGGTTTACGGATCGATCATTTCCTGCTTAGCCCACAGCTCGGCAGCCGCCTCCTTGCTGCAGGAGTGGACCGGGACGTTCGTGGATGGGAAAAATCAAGCGACCATGCTCCCGTCTGGATCGAACTTAAACCTTCTTCTTCAAAGTGATCACCGTGATCTCGGGCCAAATGCCGAGACGACCTGAAAATGCCAGGAAGCCAAACCCCCGGTTGACATAAAGGGCTCGCTGCTGATCGCTCACCAGCCCTGCCCAGTTCAGATAACGGTATTGTACGAGGCTCCACCTGAACTTATCGGTCTCTACTCCAAATTGCGCCCCATGCGTATGGCCGGCTAAGGTTAAATGAATGGTCGTGGGATGATGCCTGATCTTATCTTCCCAATGAGTCGGATCGTGTGAGAGACATATTTTAAAAGCATCCTTATCCACTCCTTCCAATGCCTTGTCCAGGTCCCCGATCTGGATAAAACCCCGACCCCAGTTCTGTACGCCGATGAGTGCGATCTTTTGACCAGCTTTCTCCAGCTCGACATGTTCATCCAGCAATAGCCGATACCCCAGGGTCGTATGATGTTTTTTTAATTTATCGAGATTATCGGCCTTTTCACTTTCGCTGGCCCATTCGATATAGTCGCCATAATCATGATTGCCAAGAATGGAATATTGGCCATAAGGCGCTTTTAAGGCCCCAAAACGATGGAGGTAAGGCTCTATCTCCCAGGCCGCATTGTTCACCAGGTCACCGGTAAAAACGAACAGGTCGCTGTTCTGCGCCCGGGCAAGATCGATCCCCTTTTGGACGGCATCCGCATTATCAAAGCTGCCGGAATGAATATCGGACAACTGGGTAATGGTAAATCCGTCGAAAGCATCAGGCAGATCATCGAAATAAAGGGTCGTCTTATGCACCCTGTAATCATACTTACCCTTCAGCATCGCGTAAAGAAATCCCGTAAACGGGACCGCTGCCACCAGCACCGCGATCTCGCTGATAAACCTGCGGCGGGCAGGGATAAAGGGTTCCCCGGGCTTGCCTGCCGGCATTCTTAGCCTCTTCACGATCCCATAGCCGCCCCTGCCCAGATCACCCAGGAGCAGGATCAAACAAAAAAATACCTTGGTGATGAAAAAAGTAAGGAAAAGACTGAGTACCCATTCATGAAAAGGCGTCATTCCTTTAGCGGTCCTATAGCTCCCGATGCCTCCGAGAAAGATCACCGTCAGGCCGAGTGAAAGGACCAGGTAGCCCCATCTGACAAGTTTCCGCAAGCGTTCGGATCTCCATCCGGAACTAAGGGTTTTCACCCCATTGAACACATACCAGTCCAGCAAAAAATTGATCCCCAGTATTATACTTAATATTTTCGTAGCCCCCCTATTATGCATGTCGTTAAAATTAATTCATTAGCTTTAATAAATCCTTTAAATTGATCACCGAACTTTAAAAATACTATTCTATGCAACTGAAATTGTGGGCTTTGACCCTGATGATCGGCCTGCCTTTATTGATCCATGCACAAACACCTTCCCTGCAAAAGGTTTGGGAGACGGACAGCATCGTCGCCGTTCCCGAATCCGTCCTGCCGGACCCCGCCAATAAGATCTTATATGTTTCGCTCATCGATGGCGGCTCCTGGGAAGCCGATGGCAAGGGAGGAGTGGGCAGACTGAGCCCGGATGGTAAACAATACAACGGCACCTGGATCACCGGACTGAACGCACCCAAGGGTATGGGCCAGGTGGGCAACCGCCTGTTTGTCGCCGATATCAGCGAAGTGGCCGTCATCGATATTGCAAAAGGGAAAATCGAGAAAAAGATCCCCATCGAAGGGGCCAGCGGACTGAACGATATTACGGTCGACAACAGCGGCACCGTATATGTATCGGATTCGAAAACGGGGAATGTCTATAGTATTTCCAACGATGTTCCAACCTTGTATATGAAGGAACTGCCAGGCGTCAACGGCTTGAAAGCATCCGGCACCAGTCTCTACATCCTGGCCAAAAAAGCAGTACTGATAGCGGATCATTCAAAAAATCTCCGGACGATCACCGATCTGCCAAATGGCGGTGATGGCGTAGAAGAAGTCGGTAATGGAGACCTGATCGTCAGCGAATGGATCGGTTTTGTTTACTACGTCTATACGGACGGGCGCAAGGTACAACTACTGGACAGGCGGGCGGAGCATAAAAACACAGCGGACATCTGGTACGACAAGGCCGCAAAGATCTTATACGTCCCGGGTTTCAACGGCAAGACCGTGACAGCCTACAGCGTCCGGCAATAAAGTCATAACCGGTTAACCGCGGTAGAAATATTCCAGCTCGTCCTTTTGCGATCTTGCCTTCTTTAAAAAATTCAGGAATTGATTGCAATATTTCGCCGCTTGTGTAAAGCTGAATTGTTCCGTTGTATGACCATCTGTCCAGATCAGGGCCGTGGCATTCGGGTGATCCTGTACGTTAATAGCTTCAAAAACTTCTTTTACCCAATTGAAATAGTCGGGTTTTGGAATAGGTAAAGATTGCAGTGCCTTGAGATCTTTATCCGAAATATAGCGGCGAACTTGCCGGAATAATTGTTCCATATCAGTCACCCTTATTTTTTTCTTTCTGCTCTGCCTTCCAGATAGAAAGGTCGATCCCCGACAGACCGGAAGGGTGCGCCACGGGCTGATGCTCCTTCTTCTTCGTCGCAACAGGAACGGCAACCGGTACAGTGACGTCCTTAAGGTCATTCAGGAAGTCGTCCTTCGGCGGCCGGTGGTCCTCCCAAAATTTTGCCAGGAAATTCAATGCCTGCTGGGGAGTATCAATCTTCTCTTCCTCCTTCAAAAGTTCCATAAGTTTCAGGTCGAATCTTACCGGAACGGGTTTATTCTTTTCTTTTGCCATATGAGCGTAAAGGTAACAAAATCATAGCTGATCCTGATTTTTAAGCCATCAGCCCGATCTTTGGTAAAGAAGTATTGAAATCGGTTAAATAATGGTGAATAAGTTGAGGGTATTCCCGATAAATTCGTCTTTCAGTTAAATACAGGTATTATGTATAGAAATATCCAAACAGGTGCCTTGCTGCTGGTAATGGCTTATAGCGGGCAGCTAAACGCTCAAACCCTGACCCGTTTCCAACCGACGCACGAACAAATGGTAGAACGGTACAAACGTGCGGAGAGAATAGACAGTCTTACCAAAAATTCTGTCTTCAAGTCAACGGTGGAAGCTCATTGGGCCAATGACGGAGAGTCCTTTTGGTACTGCAATATTTTAAAGGATAGTGCCAGAGAATATTTCCGTGTGGATGCGGTCACCGGTAAAAAGGAAAAAATATCGGCTCCGGGGTTGGAACCAACGGCGTCAGCCATGGACAGGAGGCAGCGCAACGGCGGGTTCGGCAACTTCAGGAATGGCAGTATCTCGCCGGATAAAAAGTGGGAGGCAAGCATTGTAAAAGGCAACCTGTTTGTAAAGCCGGCAGATGGCGGAGCTCCGGTAGCCTTTACCACCGATGGTTCCGAAGAGGCGCCTTATGGCGCGATGACCTGGAGTCCGGATAGCAAATACCTTACAGGTTATCTCATCCACCCGGTAAAAGATGCTGAAGTGTATTTCGTCCTGACCTCGGTCCCCGGCACCACAAGAGGACAATTGCGGGGACGCCCCTACAAGCAACCCGGCGATCCGTTCACCCGCTACGATCTCTTTATTTTCTCCATCGACCAGAAAAAAGCGGTTAAAGTCAATACGGAGACCATCGACTTTCCCAACAATGCTCCCCAATCACACTGGCGTTATGATAACCCCCGCTTCTTTATTTATGAAAAATTCGATCGGGGACATCAACGCTTACGTGTCATTGAAGTAGATGCGAATACGGCGCAAGCACGGAATATAGTGGACGAAACGACAAAAACATTCATTTACCTGGACAGGCAGATCATGCTTTACCCCAAAGGCAGCAATCTTTTGATCCGCTCCTCCGAAAAAGATGGATGGCGGCATTTATACCTTGTTGACCTCGTTAACGGCCATGAACAACTCATTACCAAGGGCAACTGGGTGGTCAGGAACGTGGATACCGTAGACCTGGAAAAAAAAGAAATATGGTTCACCGCCAGCGGCATGAACGCCGACGAAGACCCTTATCTTATTCACTATTATCGCATTGGGTTCAATGGGAATAACCTGGTATCCTTAACGCCGGACAAGGGCCATCACAACGTCGTATTTTCACCCGGCAGAAAATATTATATAGATAATTATTCCCTGGTGAATGTACCCCCGGTGACTCAACTGCGCCGCAGTTCCGATGGCAAGGAGATGGCCCTGCTGGAAAAGGCGGATCTCTCCACCTACAATAAGGCCGGTGTTGCCCCGCCCGAAGTTTTTGTGGCCAAAGCCAGGGATGGAGTAACGGATATATGGGGTATCGTCAGCCGCCCTTCCGATTATGATCCGTCAAAAAAATACCCGGTGCTCGAAAATATCTATGCCGGACCGCACGATTCATTTGTACCAAAATCCTTCGTACCCTATAGCGAGATGCAGAGCCTTGCCGAATTGGGGTTTATCGTAGTGATGATCGACGGTATGGGGACGGCCAACAGGAGCAAGGCATTCCATGACGTATGCTGGCAAAATCTTGCGGATGCGGGCTTTCCCGACCGGGTCCTGTGGATAAAGGCGCTGGCGCAAAAATATCCTTACGTAGATACAGACCATGTTGGGATTTACGGTACTTCAGCCGGTGGACAAAACTCGGTCGGGGCCCTTTTGTTCCATCCCGAGTTTTACAAGGCCTGTGTTGCCGCCTGCGGCTGTCATGACAACCGGGTGGACAAGCAATGGTGGAATGAGCAATGGATGGGCTACCCCGTAGGCAAACACTATGAGGAACAATCGAATGTTACCAATGCTGCTAAATTACAAGGCGACTTATTACTAATTGTAGGCGAAGCCGATACGAATGTACCGCCTGAATCTACCTACCGCGTAGTCGATGCTCTGATAAAAGCCCGTAAAAACTTTGATTTTCTTTCTGTGCCGGGGATGGACCATAGTGATGGCGGCCCGGATGGAAGAAAGAAGCGCAATTTCTTTGTGAAGCATTTGATGGGTGTTGAGCCACCCGATCCCAATTCCGGCGAATGGTCGCTGAAGAAAGAACTGGGCCGGGAAAGATGGGCCTTTCAATAGGGTCTGTCCGAGCGGTCATGATTCTGCCCCACAGGCATATGCATGATCAACGCATTGATAATCCCGGCCACCTCTTCCGGAGGTAATTTTTGCACGAGGTAAACGTCCCGTTTCCCACTGGGATCCCAGCCCGTACTTCCATCCTCATGGCAGATCACCCTTCCTTTCACCACATCGAAGTATCTTTCAGTCCCTCTGACCGCCACCAATACCGCCGTCTCATCCCAACTCATCCTGCCGGCCTTATCATGGGAATCCATCGGGATACTCCTCCGGAAAACATCTTTAACAGGTGAGTGGAGAAGGCCGCTGTTCGCAATCGGCAGACCGGTAAAAATATGCACGCCGATCTCAAAACCACTAAATACGATAGGCGTCGGCCAGTTCTCAAAGGCATTTTTAGAAGCTACAAGATCCTTCATGACATTGAACTCTTTAAAGCCCGCCGCTTCCTCCCCGAATCGCCCCGCCATGGACACCAGCCTCCGGACTTTCCGACCCACCAGTTCGGCCCCGCTTAAAGGAGAAGATTCATCCGCGCCGGATTGCAGCAGATTGGACATATTGGTAAGGAAGCCTACGGTGATGATCGTTACGGTGCTGTCGGGCTGGAGAGCCAGGAGCCTACGGTATAGTTTTACAGCATCCCAGGCCTCGTCATTGGTCTTTATACGATGTGGGTAGTCGGTCGTAATTATCGAATCCCATTTCTGCGGGGCGCTCATATTCATAGCTCGTCCCCTCACAACCCCAATAGGGAGATCGGGCCTTTTAAAGTAGGTATTCAGGACACTGAGCGCAGCAGCGGCATAACGGTGCCGGTTGCTGGCAATGGTCGCCAGTATGGTACATTCCCCACTGTCCGCAAAGGCATGCAGCATCGCCAGCGCGCCTACGTCGTCATAATCAGGGCCTATATCCGTATCGAATACCACGGGCACGGGGTGGATACGCTGACCTACGGCCTGCCCACAAACAAAAAGGATCAAAAAGGCTATCGTCGGTACAGAAATCCTACCTTTCATACTTCAGTATGTTTAAACACTTAAAGAAGCCAACTGCGGACCATAACCCGCCCGGAAAGTATTTACAATAGACCTTGGGGTCAGAACGGCGAGCTTTTCAACATTGGGCAAGGGTATCTTTTTTTCATACCCGAAAGGAGACCATAAATACAGTGAGCCGTCAAAAATCAAATAAGGATCGTTCCCGAACAAAACAAAAGACCCATTTGGAATAGCCCCAACCTTTTCCTCAAAAGTAACTTTTGAGCGATTGTCACCCATTCTTTCTCTATGAAGGATCTCATCTATTTTCCCAATGGGGGTCTTCGCATTAAAATTATATTCGGGGTTACCCTTCAGCCAAAAAGATTTAAAGACATTGGCATCCTCCCTGCGACATTCGAAGCATGGCCGATGACCTGCGGAAAAGGCGGTTGCTTCATCCAGAAAAAAGAGTTCGGTCCATCTATCGGGCGTCATCACCTTTCTTTTCCTTCCTTTAAATTCAAGTCGGCAGGCGATCCATGCTTTTAATTTAAAGGGTCGAACGATCTGCTGATGATCGTCGTGAATGACACCCCGGTTGCCCATCAGGGAGCCCCGCGCCTTGGTCTTTATGATCTTGCCCGATGGATCAACCCTGTTTTGTAACATGTCAAGTTCATTTTCGGTCTTTTCTTTAGCTTTGTCAAAGTATGGAAATAAATTGAATAATTTGTACCGGAACAATTCATAAATTTGAATTCTTTTTGTTTAAAAATACAGCAATGGAAAAGAAGAATTCCGAAGGGTTGAAATATGATCGTCGCCGCTTTTTGGGCGCTGCAGCCATGACCCTTGCTGCTACCGAGCTTGCCATGATCGGTCTTGCGGACGCACATTCGGACAAGACAAACCCGGCCGATACGCGCGGGGCCCGGCAGGGAACGAACACCTCCTTCGGCCCATTGAAACAGATCGATGCCGGCGTCCTGAACGTCGGCTACGCGGAAGCCGGTCCTGCTAAAGGTCCCGTAGTCATTCTTCTCCATGGCTGGCCCTATGACATCCATAGCTATGTAGATGTTGCCCCCTTGCTGGCCTCGAAGGGCTACAGGGTGATCATCCCCTTTTTGCGTGGTTATGGTACGACAATATTTCTTTCTGCGGATACGTTCCGGAACGCCCAGCAATCCGTAGTTGCTCTCGATATCATCGCATTGATGGACGCACTTAAGATCGAAAAGGCCATCATTGCAGGCTTTGATTGGGGTGCGCGGACAGCCGATATCATGGCGGCATTATGGCCGGAGCGTTGCAAGGCCCTTGTCTCCGTAAGCGGTTATCTCATCACTAACCTTAACGCCAACAAAAAGCCCTTACCGCCGAAGGCAGAATGGGGATGGTGGTACCAGTATTATTTTTCTACCGAGCGTGGCCGGATCGGTTATGAGGAGAACAGGCACGATTTTGCAAAGCTCATCTGGAAGAGCGCCTCTCCGCTATGGAATTTCGATGATGCTACTTTCGAGCGCAGCGCGGCGGCCTTCAACAACCCGGATCATGTCAGCATTGTGATCCATAATTACCGCTGGCGCCTCAGCCTGGCTGAGGGGGACCCCCAATACGACGATCTCGAACGTAAACTTGCCGAACATCCCATCATCACTGTTCCCACGATCACCATCGCCAGTGATTTCGACGGAGCCGCCGCAGACGGAGCATCTTATGCCAGACAATTCCCGGGCAAGTATTCGCACCGGATCTTAAAGGGTATCGGTCACAATGTGCCCCAGGAAGCCCCGCAGGCCTTTGCCGATGCAGTCATCGAGGTCGATGGATATCGAAAATGAACAATAAAAAGAACATCTATTGAAGCTGCAGACTTTTTCTTCTTCTAATTTCCGGGCTCTCTGTGACAAATTAGCCTCGATCGATACCGACCTGGCCTCCATTATACAAGCGCATAGCTATCCTCCTATGTGGCATCGTCCCAATACCTTTGAGACGCTGGTGCATATTATTCTTGAGCAGCAGGTGTCGCTGGCCTCGGCCTTATCGGCTCTAAATAAGCTGCGTGAAAAACTTCAGGAAATTACTCCTGAAAAGGTCCTGCTCCTTACCGACGAGGAATTGAGAGCCTGTTATTTCAGCCGTCAGAAAGCTGCCTATGTAAGATATTTAGCCAATGCCCTGCTGAACGGTCATGTTAATTTATCTGAAATGAAGTTGATCTCCAATGAAGAGGTCCGTGCCCGGCTCACAGCATTAAAAGGCGTTGGTAACTGGACCGTCGACATTTACCTGATCTTTGTATTGCAACGGGCCGACATTTTCCCTATGGGAGACCTGGCTGCCGTAAATGCACTTCGACGTTTAAAAAAAATACCCAAAGACCTGCCGCGCGAGCAACTATTACCGATGATTACGAATTGGCAGCCCTACCGGACGATTGCCACCATGCTCTTATGGCATTATTACTTATCATCCCCGGTCCGTCGATCCGCTCAGGCAATCGACGAACTTTCCGACACCAGTTCGGCTTCATAGGCCAATAATCTCTTTTTGACCTCGGGGCCCCAGTAATAGCCATCGTAACTTCCATCTGCACGAACCACCCTGTGACAGGGTACCAGTATGCTGACGGGATTTGCTCCAACGGCCGTTCCGGCAGCGCGTGCGTTTTGAACGCCATTGCCCATCTCTGAGTACGTCACGAGGCCGCCCAGTGGGATCCGTATCAGCTTTTCCCAGATCCCCAACTGAAAGTCCGTTCCTTTCAGGTGCAGGTGGACAGGCAGCTCTTGCAGGGGGTTATTGATCCGGTCGAATGCCTCTTCGAGTCCCTTCGTTCCTTTCTCCTCTATGGGATTGCGGGGGAATCGTCCGCGCAGGTCCGCAAGGACCTCCTGCTGATTATCATGGCTAAAGCCCAGGAAGCAAACCCCTTTCCCCGTTGCCGCCACCAGTACCTCTCCCACCACCGTCGGGGCAGACTGCCAGCAGATCGGCTCTGTTTCGTCCTCTGCCTCCCATTTTTCCAGGGTTATAGAGCTGTCCGTTCCGCGTAACTTGGTATTCTTCAACCGTTGTTTCACATCCGATTTACTGAGAAAGGGTTTGCCAGATGCCATTTCTGTGATATCCTTGTTTGTAAAAACAGATAATTGATTTGTCGTTCTCATGACCTTTGTTTTAATTAATTTATACTGTAAAAGTACATGGCCCGGGGAAGGAATAAAACCCGTTTCTTGCGGTCATTTTGTATGTCTGTTTTCAGCAAAAAAATCCCCCCGCCTTGCGGCAGGGGCACAGCTAATTGTCCTTGGTGGAGGTAAGTTGGTTTCCTTTATACGAAAGACTAACTTGGTTTGGATGCTCCGAACATCAGGCCCATCTCCTTGCTGGAAGCTACAAAGTATTTAATGCCGTTCCGTTCTGTTTTGGAGTCGAGGTTAAGGATGTCTTTCTTGTCATCCCCTACAATACCTAATTCTCTTAAGAGCTCTCCTCTTTTCGCAGGTTCCAGGCCGGATCCACCGTGCCGATGATCGCCCCCATGCATAAAAGTATATTGGTGGCCGATCGCGTCGTTCCATCTCCCGACCCGATCATGTTAATTTCCTTCACGCTTCCATCGGCCTTGTTGACTGTTCCTATAAGGCCCAGGTGACCGGTGATCATATATTGAAAGGTATTCTGTACTTCGCCTTCCGTTACTTTTAGTTCGTCAATTTCAAAACCAAGGCTATTCGAGGCGCTATATTTATTAAATGCTTCCTTAAAGTCATCCGGCGTTTTAAACAGGTATTTTTCGGATGTTGTAACGCTTTTAACCTCGACCTTCTCTGTTTTCTCTTCAGGAGCTGCTTTTTCGGTCTCATTTTTTGCTATCGTTGGAAGCGATGGGGAAGCTGTGCCTTTTTTATCGGTCACTCCTATGATAAAGGCAAGAGCAATGAGAGCCGTACCCCCTATTTTCCAACCCTTTGAAATAAAGGAATTCTTCCAAAGTGCATAAAGTCCAACGGGGAAAAAAAGTAAGCAGGTAACGATGACCAGCCAGGTCTTTTCATACCAGGCGGTAGAAATTGTATTCTGTGGTTCCATAAATTGGATTTTGTTTAATGGTTAGGAGCCTTTCCTTAAAACGATCAATTCTCTTGTTAACGTATGAAAAAATGCAAAAAAATGAGGAAAAGAGGCCATTTTGGTCACTAATGAATTGATTTTGACAAGAAAAGGGGCCGGAAGGGGCCATAATCCCCGAACATTAAACGAACAAACTGGCCCCTTTTTTATATATTTGTAAGAACTGAAAATCATTATGGCAGAAACCTGGGATAAAAAAGAAAGAGAAAAGAAAAGACAAGCAAAAAAGAAAGAGAAAGCTGAAAAAAAGCTGGAGCGGAAAGAGAACAGCCGGAACGATAACAACCCGGATAGCATGTTGGCCTATCTGGATGAGAATGGCAACCTGTCTTCCACACCGCCAGACCCAAGAAAGAGGATCGTCATTAATGCCGAGGATATCAATGTCAGTGTCCCCAAACAAACACCGATAGATCCCGAAGACCTGATCCGTCATGGAATCGTTACCTTTTTCAATGACGATAAAGGATATGGCTTTATTAAAGATCAGGAGACTCACGAAAGTATTTTTGTGCACATCAAATCATTGGAAGCCCCCATCAAAGAAAATAATAAAGTGAGTTTTGAAATTGAAATGGGACCCAAGGGGCCTAACGCCGTAAACGTAAAACTGGATAAGTAACGCTATCCTTTGGTCCGTTGCCGGTATTGCAACAACATGAGGCCTGATTCATAGCGTTTCGTGCCGAAAAGCTCAAAATCCAATGGCCCGGTCGATTCGAACATAGGCCTGCCGCTGCCCAGCACCAAGGGGCAAATACGGAAATGATATTCATCGATCAGGTCCTCCTTCATAAGAGATTGTGCAAGGGAAATGCTTCCCCACAAGACCATATCTTTACCATTCTGCATTTTCAATTCCCGTACTACTTTGCCGGCATCTGTATCTATGACCCTGGCATCCGGCCATTTGCCCCAGGGCGCTTTCCCAAGTGTGCTTGAAAAAATGATCTTGGGGATACTATTCAGTTTGTCGGCGATAACTTCCTGCTCATTGGTAGCGGTAGGCCAGAAATCTACAAACAATTTGTAGGTATTAGCGCCCAATAAGATGGTATCGATGGATTCCAAAAAAGCCAACTGATCGAGATCCGAATACTTATTAAGCGTTACAGATTCTAAAAAGGCAGGGCTATTATTTTTATCGGCGGCATATCCATCCATGGAGAGCCATTCCTGAAAAATTACTTTTCTCATATCTTTTTTTCTACAAATCTATGACCGGGCTGCTGCTTGCAACCTGTGCAAATGGGACATTTCAAGGGTCATTTGCGACCTCGCGATCTTTTACCCGAAGAATAGCAATTTGTTAATCCCGGTGAACAGGAGAATGTTGCCTGCCAAAGGTAAATTACGTCCGAATTTTAAAAGAAGTTTCAACATCAATAATAGTTTGTAATATGACGCTTAAAAGTACCAGGAAAATAACGCTGTTCAGGAATAGGGTCCGCATCGGGTTGTTAGGTATAATGACGGCTTGCTGTATCGGTCATGCCGCACTGGCTCAGTCAGGACATATCAACCCCTGGGCTCCTTCGGAGCTCGGCCTTCTACCTCCCGTCTCCAGTCTTACGGACGGCGTATGGTTAAAAGGCGAGCTTCATGTCCACTCACGGCACAGTAAAGAAGCTTCGAATAATCCCATCTCAAAGATCATTGCCTTTTCGAAGTCCGTTGGCATAGACTATGTCTGTATCACCGATCACGACAACCATGTCGAAGGCGATGTCGCACATCACACCTGGGCCGATCCTGAGTTCAAATCAGACTCCGTCCTGCTTCTCTATGGCGCAGAGTGGACGACGACCCGGGCTCACGGCAATGTATTCTCGGCCAGACCCTATGATCACCAGCGGCTCTATGATGTTCGCGACCAGCGTGACGTCGTCGTAGGGGCCGTAAAGAAGGGGCTTGGGATCCATTTGTCGGCCAACCATCCCAGCGGAAAAGATCATTTCGGATATTCCTATGATATCGTCAACTCGATCGAAGTCTGGAACTCCGCGATCTGGTCTAAGAATGCCAATGCCATTATGATTTGGGACGATATGCTCTCCTCAGGCCGTAAACTCACCGGAAGAGGTGGCAGTGACGCGCATCATGGCGTTCCGGAGGGCACCGAGCAGGCAACTAAGAACACCTACCAGGCAAAAGCCAACTACGTAGGCACTCCGACCACCTGGGTCTTTGCCACGGCGCGGACTTCTCAGGCGGTTGTGGATGCACTCACCAACGGGCGGGTCTGCGTCAGTTCCAACCCCTACGCACCCCGGGTCGAATTCTATGCCGACCTCGATCAGGATGGCAAGATGGACATGATGATGGGTGACAACGTTAAGTCGACAGGCGGCCCGGTCAAATTTCGCGTTCAACTAACAGGAAATACAGTCTCAGGAGCGACCTACACGGTCAGCGTAGTGAAGAATGGTAACCCTTTCGGCACCTTCCAGGCCACCGGCAAGACCCCCACCGCTGAGTTCACCGATACACCGGCAACTATTGGCAGGAGTTACTACCGTGTCGTGGTCGAGGGTCCGCCTACACCCTATCCGCAAGTCCCCGAATCGATGGCGCTAAGCGGGAACATGGTCGGACTGTCCAACCCGATCTTCTTTAATTTCGATCCGAATTTTTGATCGCGGGGAGAGGAAGTAGTAGTTTTGCCTACTTCTAAAGGACTTTTATGCAGAAAAAGATCATGCTTCTCGGATCAGGTGAATTGGGTAAAGAATTTGTCATAGCCTTACAACGCCTGGGCCAGCACATCATCGCCGTAGACTCCTACAACGATGCGCCTGCACAACAGGTAGCCGATGAACGGGAAGTGATCAATATGCTCGATGGCGCCGAACTGGACCGTATCGTAGCCAAACACAAGCCGGACATCATCGTTCCGGAGATAGAAGCCATCCGTACCGAGCGCTTTTACGATTACGAACAGCAGGGGTTCCACGTAGTTCCAAGTGCTAAAGCAGCCAATTTTACCATGAATCGCAAGGCGATCCGCGACCTGGCGGCTAAGGAGCTGGGGCTTCGCACCGCCAACTACCGTTATGCCGGCAATCTGGAAGAACTACAGGCCGCTGTGAATGCGGTGGGCATACCTTGCGTCGTAAAGCCACTCATGTCTTCCTCCGGTAAAGGTCAATCGGTGATAAAGGCAGCAGCGGATATTGAAAACGCCTGGAACTACGCGCAGAGCGGTAAACGTGGCGACCAGGTAGAAGTGATCGTAGAAGCATTTGTGAGGTTCAACTCGGAGATCACCCTGCTCACTGTGACCCAGCAAAAGGGACCTACCTTGTTCTGCCTGCCGATCGGCCACCGCCAGGAACGCGGCGACTACCAGGAAAGCTGGCAACCGGCTGCTGTCCCGGCAGACTGTCTCGCAGAAGCACAGGAGATGGCGGATAAAGTCACAAAAGCGTTGACAGGCGCTGGCATCTGGGGTGTCGAATTCTTCCTTGCCGACGAAGGTGTTTATTTCTCCGAGCTGTCGCCGCGTCCGCACGATACAGGCATGGTCACGCTGGCCGGTACACAGAACCTTTCCGAATTCGAGCTGCATGCCCGCGCTGTATTGGGCCTGCCGATCGTTGAGATCACCCATGAACGCAATGGCGCCAGTGCGGTCATCCTCGCGGATAAAGAAGGCAACAAACCCGTATTTACAGGAATAGAAAAAGTATTGAGCCATGCCGGGACAGACATCCGCCTCTTTGGCAAACCCACTACCCGCCCCTATCGCCGCATGGGGGTCGTCCTCACCTATGACGCTCCCGACACGGATGTCAACATCGTCCGACAGCGCGCTATTGACCTGGCCAAGGAAGTAAAGGTGGGGCCGACGGCGTGAACAGACTGCCTCATGGACGTACTTATTAAATCCTCCATTTATTATCACCCGCCTTGAGTACGTAGACCTGCCCTTTCCAAATTAATATTCCTGACGTTTTTGTGGGCAGGCTAATGCTAATGGTCCATTTGCTCCGATCTAACTTATAGCTGACCGCGATCTTTCCATTGGGATGAGGGATCTCGCCGCCCAGATCGGTCAATTTACCTACGTGTGGCTCGATCTTGACCTTACTAAACCCCGGCGCGTAACTATCGATGCCCAATACCGTCCGAAAAAATTCGATATTTGGGCTACTGCCCCAGGCATGGCAATCAGACCTGGTATATTCAACGTTGGAGTCTTCCGTCCAGGTGGTAAGCCCCATTTCTATATTTTTACGCCATATTCCAAGCCAGTCCATATATCCCTCTCCCAGGCCAGCCTTTACCAATGCCTGATGCAGGTAATACTTGAAATAGATCGTGCATTGCGTCAGCGTGCTATCAGCCAGCATCCGCCGGCCTACGGTCCTCATTTCAGCTTTGGATAGCATGCCGGTGAGAATGGCGAGCGAGTTCGCGTGCTGGGAAAAAGAGTTTTTCTCTTTGGTATCGGCATATAGCCCGGATGTGGAACTCCAATATTTATGCTGGATCGTTTGTTTGAGCTGTGCAGCTTTTTGAGTGTAGAGATCAGCATAGTATTTTAATCCCAATTTACTCTCCATCTCTGCGGCCCACTGGTACGCCCAAAGTAATTGCAGATCGAGAATGGCAGAACCGCCATCTGCTCCTTTGGGTGGTGCTCCGACCGACCAGTTCTTGCCGTTGGCCCAGTCGACAAATGTCCAATAGGGCGTATTTTTTAAAGAGCCGGCGGAATCCTGGTATTGGCTAAAGAATTTAAGGATCCCCCTTGCTCCGGGCAATTTATCCGCGATGAACCGGCTATCGTCCCTGTACATCCAGTAATCGTGCAACATACCGATATACCAGAGGGAAAAGGTAGATATGATCTGTGTGCTGTGCGATGGATAACGGCTAAGGGTCACGCCGTCTGCCAAACGGGAATGGTCCATCAATTCGATGGCGTTGCGGGGTAGCCTGCTGTCGGAGCTGTTGTAATAGGTGATAACGGCCTGTACGCGGGTATCACCGATGTATTGAAGCTGCTCATAATACGGGCAGTCGGTATAGGTTTCCCAGGCGTTTAGCCGGGCGGTGCGCCATCCGATCTCCAGTATTTTTTTGATCTCGGCATTATCCGTGACAAATTCAGAGGGTTGTTGGAAGGGATAGCCCGTAAATGTGCCATAGATGTCGTCGATGACGAGAGGATCACTTTCCGTGTGTACCAATAGCTGTATGTATCTGAAAGTACGGAAATTAAGATTGGTATAAGACTGACCACTACTGCCGTCGGATATCAGGCTGTCCTTTCGTCCGGAAAAGATCTTGCCTTCGACCTCGTTCCGGTTGCCTTTTCGGGCGCCATATTTGGTAAATTCAGCGACCATGGATTCTGCGTACCGGATGGAAATACCTGCATTGCTTCCTTTGCTGAAATGCAGGGTCAAATAAGCGTTAGTAAGATAAGTTTGGTCGAGGAGTAAAGTTACCGTTGTATTCGCCGGTATAGTGATGGCGGTCTTATTTGCGGGGAATTCAGATGGAACAGTGATACCGGTAGCCTTACGAAGAACGGGAATGCGCTGGTATTTTAATTCCATCGGCGGGAGGCTTGACGGGACCAGCATCCACCCAAACCCGTCTGAAAGTCCTTTTGGCTGGCCGCCGAAGAGATTCGCTGCAAAGGGCCAGGTGCTGTCATCGAGAGAGGCAGACATCCAATCCTTGACCGTTTTGTTCCGGTCTACCAACTCTCCGGTGCTTGCCGCAAAAAATCCCGCTATGGGCTGATAAGCAGGGTCCCGGATACATTTCCAGCTATTATTCGTATTTAGTATTTCTTCCACCGGGGAGTTCCCTTGCACGATAAAAGCAGTTCGGAAGCTGTTCTGGGCCTCGGGCCGGTAACCCGCCTCATTCCAGGCGATGGCCGAGACGAGATTTTTTCCGGACACCATATAAGGCGCCAGGTCCACCGTTGCATAATTCCAGTTGTAGGTATCGTTCCTTGCCGGGCCGAGGGACACCAGGGTGCCGTTAATAAATAGTTTATAGCGATTGTCGGCCGAAACATGGATCATAAAAGTGGTGGGCCTGGCTGCCAGTTCAATACTCTTTCGGAAATAATAGACCCCATATTCACGCCCCTCATCACCGGGCGCTGCTATCCAATGGGCATTCCATGTTGGGGTCAGAGGATTGGCCTTCGCCTTCACAGATATGGTAAACGATATCGCCAGGAATGCGACAGAGAGGGGGGAAAAGAGTTTCATCGTATTGATTATTAATGGGGCACGGGATTCGCCCTGGCGGCAAAGATATCTAAGAAAACTTCTCAACCGTCCTGTACTGGCCCGGTGGGTTAGGTAAGGAGATTACCTCCGCTCCGGTGATCCGGGAGGGGGGTCCTTGGGACCACCTTCTTTAACTTCTTTAATGTTAATTGGATTTGTCCCCAACACTTTGCCCTGCAGCGTAGCCATGGCCTGTTTGCCCTGCTCACCGTTCATCTCAACGATTCCTTTTCCCCTGCTTAGGCCAGAGAGAGGGTCGATGATGATTTTCGTATACTCCACCCAGCCAAATGGGTTAAAAAGCCGTTGAAGGTCAAACTTGTCGAAGTGGCGCGGAAGGCCAGATATCGTCATTCGCATAGGGCAAATATATACAGTTTTTTTGTAGGTAATAGCTGATTTCCTTGCATCCGGCAAGACTACCAGTGACCGGGCTGATAATCCCGTTAAAAATTCTATTAATACCCTTCAAACAACAAACAGAACAAACATTCTGAAAACACAAAAATTTCGAAACAAGTGAAAGTTTATCGCTGTCTCAAAAACATTTATACCGAAGGCGAAAGAAAAGAACTGTCCGGCATAACAGCCATCGTGTTAAGATATTGTTACTCAAAGATTATCAAAAAATAATCAATTTGTTAATGCCCTGAATTCAACAGAATCTCTTCAGAATTAACCGGCAAGTTCGCGGGAAAACCAAACGTATGCCTAAAATCTGCTTACTTCTAACCTATATTTTTACTTTCTCTATAGCTTCTGCTCAAAATGCAATTATCAAAGGGCAGGTGACCGATGAAAAAACAAAGGAACCCCTGGCAGGAGCTTATGTTCACTTTGACAACAAAAACGGGGGAGCAATCACAGACGCATTTGGCCAATTTTCCATTACTAAAATACCGGCGGGTATATATGAGATTAAAATAAGCTACGTAGGCTATAAGGAATTTAAAAAACAAGTTGAGTTAATAGAAAATAAAACAACCAATATAACCATTTCTCTTGAAGAAAAAGCAGCGTCTTTACAAAACGTAACCGTTTTTGGAAAGGCCTCGGAAGAAACCGAAACATCTTCCCGTCACTCCGAAAAAAACGCAAACAACATTACCAATGTACTTTCGGCCCAGGCGATGCAACGGTCACCGAATATCAATGCAGCCAATGCACTACAGCGTGTTTCTGCTGTTACGCTGCAACGGAATAGCGGCTCTGATGAGGCATATGCTATTATCAGGGGTTTGGAACCACGGTATAATAATACCCTTATCAACGGGATAAAAGTGACCAGCCCTGATCCTGTATCAAGATTTGTTTCTTTAAGTATAGTGCCTTCCGATCTGTTGGATAAAATTGAAGTGAGTAAAACACTAACGCCGGAAATGGAAGGCGACGCCATCGGAGGCACCATAAACCTGATATTTAAAGATGCCCCTGAATTTGAAATCTTTAAAGCAAATGGATCTGTAGGGTATAGTTCTATTTTCTTTAATCGCAAGTACGATGGCTTTGATCATGGAGCCGTTCAGACTAAAAGCGTAAGTGAAAGATTTGGTCCGGCTTATACAGCCAACCAGGGCAATTTCTCCAGGGCTAACCTCGATTTTACACAGAAAAATGCCCCAATAACCTCCTTGGTGGGCTTTACTTACGGGCGGAGGTTTTTTAAAAACAAGCTGGGCTTAATAATATCCGATAGTTACCAGAACCAATACTATGGAACCAATTCACAATTCAATATTGCACAATTGGATACGCGTGCCGGCAAAGATTATCAACCTGTAATTTCAGACGTCGCCAACCGTACTTATTCAACGCAGCAACTCAACAATGGTTTATCCGGTCATTTGGATTACCGGTTCAATGATAAAAATAAGGTCAGCCTGGATAACGTATTTCTGTACACTTATATCGCTCAAACCCGTTTAAGTGTTGATACCTCCATATTGGGTGGTAACGGCGGCAGGGTTGGTCCGGGAACAGGCTCTGTATTTAACGATAACCGTTCCAGCCTCCAGAGCCAGTTTGTTGAAAATCTTAAATTAAGTGGAAGGCATGTTCTGGCCAACCATTTCCTGTTTGACTGGGCCGGTGTATATTCCAACGCCATTCAAAAAGCGCCAGACAGGGCGCAAATTACCACCAACAAACTGGTGAACCCCGACTTCACCGTTACGCCCGACTTCCTTTACAATGTTTCCAGGATCTGGCAAAAAAGCGGTAATAAAGACCTGAGCACATTGGGCAGTCTTGCTTACAAAACCGGTTTGGGAAAAACCAATTCCATTGAATTGAAAGCAGGCGGCATGTACAGGCACAGTACCCGTTACAATAACCAAAACCAATACATCTTAAAGCCGGTGCCAACAACCGTCAGCGGCGGAAAAGACCCTTTTACAGATGTATACGCTGCCAACTGGCTGGTGTATAACGTAACAGGAACATCTACAAGCGATAAAGCAAATTACACTGCGTACGAAAATATTACCGCAGGCTATGGCGAGTTTAAACTTAGCCTTGCTAAACTTGACCTGGTGGGTGGTATAAGAATTGAAAAAACAGAACAGGGTTATGATACGCATCCTGTTGTGCTGGATGTAAAGAGCAATGCAAAAAAAACGTACACAGACGTCCTCCCAAGCCTTCAGTTAAAATACAAACTAACAAGGACATCAAATATCAGGGCTTCTTATTTCAAATCCTTATCCCGCCCTGCTTTGTATGAATTGGTTCCTACGCCTACATTCGGAGAAAGCACGGATGTTACCGGCAATCCCAATGTTAAACATACTACTGCAGATAATTTTGACCTTCGCTATGAATTATTTCCCCGCAATGAGGAGCAATTTTTCATAGGTGGTTTTTATAAAAATATCGACAACCCAATCGAGTTTGCATTAAACGATCTAAGTGGTGGCCAGGCCAACACAACTCCTCAAAATTTCGGGAAGGCCAGGGTAACAGGTGCTGAAGTAGTATATAGCAGGTTCTTTGGCAAGCTGGGTATATCGGGCAATTACACGTACACTTACTCCAAGATCAGTACCACCAAAATATACACTTCGACAGATGCCAATAACGTCACTACTTCGGTGCCTAAGCTTCAGGACAGGCCATTACAGGGACAAACCGGGAATGTAGTAAACTTATCCCTGTTGTACAAAAATGACCTGCAAAAAGCCTTTGTTCAATTGGCATACACCTATACCAGCAAAACGCTGTCTTTTGTATATCCCAATTATGGCTATGATTACTACCAGCAGCCACAATCATTTCTATCTTTATCAGGAGAAAAGCAGGTGCAAAAACACTTTGTGCTGACCGCAAAAGTAAACAACCTGCTGAACACACCCACTACTATAAAAATAGGCAACCTCCTGCAATCCAAAGATTTATACAACCTGAGTTTCAATATCGGCTTTCGTTATTCATTATAAATAATAAACCTACTCAAATGCAAGCAAAATATATTTCAATCGTTTTATCGGGTTGCTGTGCAGTATTCCTGTTTACTGCCTGTCAAAAAGATGAAGTAACCAGTTTTACAAAAATCCAGGTACCTAATTCAAGCCCCATTACAGCAGGAAATATCAGTGGTTTTTTAAAAGGAACCTTATTAACAGGGCAAACGTATGTCATTACCGCCGATGTTACCGTTAAAAAGGGCGACACATTGGCTGCTCAGCCAGGCGCTATTGTAGTGGTAAAAAATAATGCCCAGATCAATATACAGGGCGTATTGCAATTGTTGGGCTCTAAAGATCAGCCTGTCTTTTTTGATTCAGACACTAAAAAGCCAGGAACCTGGGGAGGTTTTCAATGCGATACCGCACAGGCCATTACTATTAAATGGACGCATATTGACAACACGGGCGGGCCGGACGCAGGGGGGAGTGCAAGAAGAACGATTGTTGTTAATAAAAAGATCCCAGTCGATATTGAGGATAGCTGGTTTACCAACGGGCAAGATGATTTAATGGGACTCTTTGGTGCTACTGTTACGATCCTTAGAAATACGATAAGCTCATCAGGCAGTACCGATGGCGAAGGCATCAACCTGAAATCAGGCGCCACCGGTGTGGTTGCATACAATGTAATATTCAGCCAGGCGGGAAGTGGTATAAAACTAGAAACCAATAAAAACATACCTTTTCCTCAAACAGAAATAGATGTATACAATAACACGATCGTTTCAATAGGATGGAGAAGAGGCTCGGCCGAACCCGGCCGTGCAGTTTCGGTAGGGGTAAATGCCATTGGCCATATTTTCAACAACATCATTGTTAATTGTTACCATGGAATAGAAATTTTTACGGATGGTGATGTCGCCCATACCAACTATGGTAATAATCTTTTTTATGCAAGCGTAGATACCTATACCGACCTGGTTGATCCTACCCAAAAAATTAATATCAGGGAAAATTTTTATCCTTCCTCCGGCGTAGGCAACCCCCAACCTACGGATCTTATTTCGACCAAAACAGGCAATAATGATCCGCTGTTTGTAAATTTTGATGGTAAAGTAGCGGCCCCCAATGGATATCCAAACACGTATGATTTCCGTTTGCAAAACGGTTCACCGGCCTTTGGCGCCGGCAATGCAAAATACAACCTTGATTTAGGCGCGTATACAACTGACAATAAGGGTAATCAGCACTAGTACCGGCGTTAGGTGAGGGGATTACCTACGCTACGCTCCGGTGATCCCGGAGGGGCGGCTCAATGAAAAAATGAAGTGTCGCACTACGTGCGTAATTTTTTATTCGCGTCCGCTTTAGCAAGTAAGCTTGCCCCGCTCCCGCAAATAAAAAATGCCCCTTACGGGGCACTTCATTTTTTCATTGGTGGAGGTGAGGGGATTCGAACCCCTGTCCAAACATAACCCACAAAAGCTTTCTACATGCTTATTCCGGCATTGATTGTCGGGAAATGAGAGGAACCGGACACACCGATCATTTCCTTAGCTGTATGGTCTTAAGCAACAGTCACAGCCTTCCGTTGCTGCATCCTGTATTTTTTTTGAGTCGGCGGTGAAGCTTGGTAACAGGCTAACCTGCAACACGGCCCGAATGACTATCTAATCACTGATTAGGCAGCCATGGCATACGAAGTATTGCCATTTGAAATGTGAGTATTCAGATTTACGTGCTAATTACACAACGCACGGCATGCTTACACTTTCAAAGATCTATGCTGTCAAAACCAGGCACCCCCATTTATTAAGAACCTGCAAATTTACTAAAAATAGACCATCCGGGAAAACCTGTCTTCACGAGCTTCTTTTAACCCATTCATTATCAAATCATTCGAAAAAGTTCGTGAACATTCGTCCAAATAAAGATAGTATTTCGCGGACCCCGCATTCACGTGGCCCAAGAGACTTACCGGAAGGAGCAACATCATTTGAACAGCCTGAAGATATCCAGCCCCAGTGCATACGCCATCAGCCCGAATAGCAGCACCATGCCCGCCATCTGCGCATATTCGATGAATTTATCGCTGGGTTTACGACCCGTGACCATCTCAGCCAGGGTAAATAAAGCATGTCCCCCATCAAGAGCCGGGATCGGCAATACGTTCATAAAGGCCAGCAGGATGCTGAAGACGGCCGTCAGCGTCCAGAAGCTCTGCCAGTCCCAGATGCCCGGGAAGATATTCGTGATGCTCACCACGCTGCCCAGGCTATCGCTGACCTTCACTTCTTTGGAAGTGAACAGCAATTTCAGGTTGCGGATATAATTCGTGAGGATCTGCCCGCTTTTTCGAATCCCTGCGGGGACTGCTTGTAACAAGGTATAATTGATCTGTGTAGTTCCAAGGATCTCTTCCGCACTCTTATAGAATACGCCATTCCCGCCCTTCTGATCAAATAACACTATACTGCGGATCGTATCTTTTCCGTTGCGTAAGAACAGCAGCGGGATATTCTTACCCTTCAGCGAATCCAGTGCAACATTTTTCAGATCAGAAGAGTATTTTATTGGCGTTCCGTTAAAGCCGATCAGGGTGTCTCCTTTCTGTGGGGTGCCTTCAGCGAATTTTGCAGAAGGGAGTACCGAATCCACGATATAGGGAAAACGCAGATAGGTGAACCCACCCAGGTGATTCTTATTAAGCTGGTTGATAAACCCGTCCGGGATCGCTATTTCCATACGCTGGCCATTCCGGTCGATCGTAATGGATTTGGCCTCGTTCATGATGATCTCCGAGCCGGTAGTGCCAATGCGTTCCAGGGGTTTTCCCGCCACCGCGGTGATCTTATCCCCGTCCTGGATACCGATCCTCCGGGCAAGGCTATCCGCATAGACGCCATATTTCAGGTTGGCCGCAGGAATATATTTATCCCCCCAGGTCCACATGATCATAATAAAGATAAAGAAAGCAAGCAGCACATTTACGGTCACCCCGCCCAGCATAATGATCAGCCGCTGCCAGGCCGGCTTGCTGCGAAACTCCCAGGGCTGCGGCGGTAACGCCATCGCATCCTTATCCATGCTTTCATCGATCATCCCGGATATTTTCACATAGCCGCCGAATGGGATCCATCCCAGTCCGTATTCCGTGTCACCGATCTTCTTTTTAAAGAGAGAGAACCATGGATTGAAAAATAAATAGAATTTCTCCACCCGGCACTTAAACCATCGGGCCGGCAGGAAATGCCCCAGTTCATGGAGCACCACCAAGATCGAGAAGGATAAAATAAACTGTACTACTTTAATGCCGACTGAAGACCAATCAATTGCTAATAGTGTCATATCCTGGAATCCACCAACAGGCGGAACTTTTGGTTATAATAAAATCGAATTTATCAAATATCCACTAAATTTCGTTCACCCACACGCCGTTCAAAGAATTCAACGGGAATTTAGCGTTAAAATCTACAGCTTTATCGATGAAGCCGCGAAATTACGGGCCTCCCCGTCGCTTTCAAAATATTCTTCCAGGCTGGGGCGCTCGATAAAAGGCACATGCTGCATCGTACGCTCGATCAGGTCAGTCATGTCCAGGAAGCCGATCCGGTTGCGCAGGAAGGCAAATACGGCGATCTCATTCGCCGCATTTAGTACACAAGGAAGATTACCGCCCTTATGCAGGGCATCCGTTGCGAGCGTCAGGTTGCGGAAGGTCTTGGTATCGGGCTCTTCAAAGCTCAGCGTATTCGGCTTCTTGAAATCATAACGCGGAAAAGCATTCGCAATACGCAAGGGGAACCCCAATGCATACTGGATCGGCAGTTTCATATCGGGCAATCCCATTTGTGCCTTGATGCTGCCATCTTCGAACTGGATCATACTATGGATGATGCTTTGCGGGTGGATCACCACCTGTACCTGTTCCGGCCGAAGGTTGAACAACCACTTCGCTTCGATCATTTCCAGCCCCTTATTCATCAGGGTGGCGCTGTCGATGGTGATCTTGGCGCCCATATTCCAGTTGGGATGCTGCAACGCATGGTCCCTTTTTACGTTCACGAGAAAATTCGGCTTTTTTCCTAAGAAAGGTCCTCCCGAGGCGGTGAGCACAATCTTGTCGATCCTATTCCGTGTCTCCCCGATCAGGCATTGAAAAATGGCGGAATGCTCCGAATCCACCGGGATGACAGGCGTCCTGTTCTCCAATGCTTTTTTCATGACAATATCCCCGGCCACCACCAGCGTTTCCTTATTGGCGAGGGCTACGGCCTTCCCGCTTTCTATTGCGCAGAGCGTTGGCTTCAAGCCGGCAAAACCGACGATAGCGGCCAGCATCATATCATAGACGTCCAGGGCGGCGACTTCTTCCAGGGCCTTCTCCCCCGCAAATACTTTAATAGGCTGTGAAGAAAGGGCCTCTTTGACCCTTATGTATTTCTTCTCATCCCCGATCACAACGATCTCCGGCTTAAAATGCAAAGCCTGTTTGATCAGCAGTTCATCATTCGTCTGAGCAGTAAGGACCTCCACGCTGAATAAGGAGGGATTCGAATGGATCACTTCCAATGCCTGCCTGCCGATACTACCGGTAGAGCCGAATAAAGCGATCCGTTTTTTTGGGTGCACGTTTGACATGATGGACGTCCGGGCTTAAAAGATGAATTAATCAATATACTTTTCCAATTCTTCAGCCAGCTTGCGATCGTTGCTCAGACGGGGCACTTTGTTCTGCCCGCCCAATTTACCGACTGATTTCATGTAGTCAATGAACCCGTGTTTCTTTACCGAACGGATCTGCAGGGGTTGTAAAATATTACCTGTGATCAGATCGTCATAATAAATATTCTTGTGGCGTAAGTTGGTATCTACTTTTATGGCGAACTCCCGGATATCCGCCGGCTTCTCCTCGAATTCCACAAACCATTCATGATAGGACTTGCCATCCCCCTGCCGGATCATAGGGGCTACGGTAAATTCCGTGATGTGCAGACCCACTTCATCCGCAGCCTTCATCAGGCTGTATTCCACTTCCTCCCCGATCACATGCTCCCCGAACGCGGAAATAAAATGTTTGGTCCTGCCCGTCACCACGATCCGGTAAGGGTTGGTGGATACGAATCTCACGGTATCTCCTATATTATAGCCCCAGAGCCCCGCATTATTGTTCACGATCAGCGCATAATTCTCACCCACTTTTACATCTTTCAGGCTTATACGGGTAGGATGCTCCTCCGAGATCTCATTGGCAGGAATGAATTCAAAAAAAATGCCGCTATTCGTATTCAGCAAGAGTCCTTCCTCCGTCATGGAATCCTGGAAAGCAAAGAAGCCTTCGGAAGCCGGATAGGTCTCGATCGTATCGATCTTCTTGCCGATGCTTTCAAACAACCTGGCCTTATAAGGCTCGAAATTGACACCCCCATGCACGAGTACGGAGAAATTGGGGAAGATCTCCTTAATGGGTTTGCCGGTGACCTGCATCAGCCGGTCGAAATACATCTGTACCCAAGGCGGAATACCACCGATCAGGGTCATGTCCTGGTGCAGGGTCTCCTCGACGATCTTATCGAGCTTGGTCTCCCAATCTTCTATGCAGTTGGTCTCATAAGAAGGTAGTTGGTTGGTCCGCAGGTAACTGGGCACCTGGTGATTGGAAATACCGCTCAACCGGCCCGTGGGGATCCCACCCACCCTCTCCAGTTCAGGGCTGCCCGACAAAAAGATCATTTTCCCGCCCATGACACCGGAATTACCCGACTCGGCCAGGTAGCACATCACGGCGTTCCGGGCCGTATTAAAGTGGTTATCGATGGATTCCTTCGAAATAGGGATATATTTTACCCCGCTGGTGGTGCCGGAGGTCTTGGCCAGGTATAGTGGCTTCCCCTTCCATAATATATTATGACGTCCTTCCTTGATCTTTTCGATATAGGGCTTATACTGCTCATAATCCCTCACCGGAACGGCCTGCCGGAACTCCTCATAGCTTTTGACCTCCCCCAGGCGGTGCTCTTGCCCGAAAAGGGTTTTGGGCCCCATCCGCAGAAGGTCTTTTAAAATGGCCTCCTGGTCGGCTATGGCCGTCAACTTCCCTTTCTGAATGGCCTTATATATATAAGAGGCAAAAGGTCTTGCCAATAACGATTTTAAGTTCATACTCATTTATTTGTCTGCTTTTTCCCCCGCATGTCCGGCCGTACCGGGTATCCTACCTGCAAATATTTCAGCTCATCAGCCTCAAACCTACTATAAAATGACCAATTCCCGTTATTTTTGCCTTCCCCTGCCCTTTTTTTGGGTTTCCCTTTCTTTTTTCCCTAAAATCTCCCTATTTTTGCAACCCCAAATATTGATAAGTATGTTCGCAGTAGTAAAAATAGCCGGTCAGCAATTTAAGGTCACGAAAGACCAGACATTGTACGTTCCCCATTTAGTTGGCAACGCCGGTGATAAGGTAGAATTCGCAGAAGTACTGTTGGTGGATACCGATGGTAAACTGTCCGTAGGTGAAAGTGTAAAAGCGACCATCAAAGCCGAGATCGTCGATCAGGTTAAGGGTGATAAAGTGATCGCCTTTAAAATGAAAAGAAGGAAAGGCTTCCGTAAGAAACATGGTCATCGTACCCACTACACAAAGATCCGCATCAGCGAGATCGTATAAATTAAGACATTAATCACGAGAAAAACTTTGAGATATGGCTCACAAAAAAGGTGAAGGAAGTGTAAAGAATGGTCGCGACTCACAAAGCAAACGGCTTGGAGTTAAGATCTACGGTGGTCAGCCCGCAATCGCAGGCAACATCATCATCCGCCAACGCGGTACCGAATATCATCCCGGTAAAAATGTTGGAGTAGGAAGAGACTTTACTTTGTTCGCACTCACAGATGGTCTGGTTGAATTTAAGAAGGGAAAAGGTGATAAAACCCTCGTTAGTATCAATGGCACAGAAGTAGGAGCTTAAAAAAAATTTTGAAGAAATCAAAAAAAATTTTTGGTTGTTTCAAAGGTTTTTCTATTTTTACTGCTGTAAATTGATTTACTAACCAATTAAATTCAAAAAAAATGGCAACAGCAAAAAAAGCCGCTAAGAAGAAAGCAGCTCCAAAAAAGAAAGCAGCTCCTAAAAAAGCCGCTAAGAAGAAAGCTGCAAAAAAGAAATAGTTCTTATTTCTTAGAAAGGCAGAAAATAATAAAGTCCCGGATTTATTCGGGACTTTTTCTTTTACATAACCCCCGTGATCCTCCTTCGCCAGATCTCCTGAAAGCCAGCCCTATCGGCACTTTCGTCTCTCCGTCACCCCCTGGTCCTTCACCACTCACACATTTTTCCTACCTTAGCCTGATGATTATCGACAACGACTATATTGCCCACCAGTTCAGCCTGCTCTCCAAGCTGATGGATATCCACGGAGAAAATTCTTTCAAGACAAAATCATACTCCGTTGCCGCCTATACGATCGAGAAATTGCCCGCGCAACTGACAGAAACACCCCCCGAAAAGGTCATCGCCATCCGGGGCATCGGAGACGCAATCGGCAAAAAAATCACCGAAATCATGAATACGGGGGAACTTTCGCTCCTCCGGGAATATATTTCCAGGACCCCCGCAGGGGTCATCGAGATGCTCAACATCAAGGGTCTCGGTCCAAAAAAGATCGCTACCATCTGGAAGGAAATGGAATTGGAATCCATCGGAGAATTACTCTATGCCTGCCAGGAGAACAGGCTCATGTTATATAAAGGCTTTGGCGAAAAGACCCAGAACAATGTTCGCGAAGCCATCGAATTTTTCTTCAATCACCAGGGCAGTCATCTCTATGCCGACCTTGAAGTCTACGCACTCGCCATCGATGCTAAATTAAAAACCGATTTTCCGCAATATCGCTTTGCCCTCACCGGGGAGTTCAGACGCCAATTGGAGATCATCCACCAACTGGAATGGATCACGACCATGCCCCTGGAACAGGCCCGGGAATTTTTTACAGCCAATGGGTTCACCGAAGACACAAATAAGGAAGAGCTTCACGATCCTACGGACATCGCAGGCTCCATCCTCTTCAAAGGTCCGGAAGGGATCCGGCTTCAATTCCATTTTTCCCCTGAAGCCACCTTCGCCATCACCCTTTTCGAGAACAGCGGCAGCACGGAATTCCTGGATGCCTGGCGTCACCGGACAAATTGGGACCGGTCCGCATCCTATCCCTCGGAAGAAGCTATCTTTTCGGCAGCAGGCATCCCCTTCATCCTCCCCTGCCTGAGAGAAGTTCCCGCCATCCTGGATACCGCTGCAAAACAAGCGCTGCCCACCCTTATACAACCCGGCGATATCAAGGCCATCATCCATAGTCACAGCAACTGGAGCGATGGTTCGAATACCCTGGAAGAAATGGCCGCCGCCTGTATACAAAAAGGATATGAATACCTGGTGATCAGCGATCACAGCAAGAGCGCCTTTTACGCCAACGGGCTGAAAGAGGACAGGATCAGGGAGCAGCATCACCAGATCGGGGAGCTCAATGCAAAACTGGCCCCCTTCACTATTTTCAAAAGCATCGAGTGCGATATTCTCAACGACGGAGCCCTGGATTACTCCGATAATATCCTCTCCACCTTCGACCTCGTCATCACTTCCGTCCATTCCAACCTGAAAATGAGCGAGGAAAAAGCCATGACCCGCCTCCTACGCGCCATTGAGAATCCCTATACCACGATCCTCGGTCATATGACAGGTCGTTTATTGCTCAGCCGCCCCGGATACCCGGTGGATCATAAAAAGATCATCGATGCCTGCGCGGAAAATAAGGTAGTGATCGAATTGAATGCCCATCCCCGCCGGCTGGATATGGACTGGCGCTGGATCGGCTATGCCCTGGAGCGGGGAGTCCTGATCTCTATCGACCCCGATGCGCATTCGACGGAAGGATATAAGCATATAAAATACGGGGTGCTCGCGGCACAGAAGGCGGGACTTACCAAAGAAAGCAATCTCAGCAGTTTGGGACTGGAACAGTTCAGGGCTTTCCTGAAGGGGAGAAGAAATTTCTGATTTGGGGATTTAGCGATCTATGGATTTACTTGTAAGAGGCAAAATCACCAAATCCCGCAATCTCAAAATCAGCAATCTCTAGGTAGCTCTTAAGATCGGCAGCTCCACAAAGAACGTCGTCCCTTCTCCTTCTACCGTGTCGAACCATATCTTGCCTTTCGCCTGCTCGACGATGGTCTTACTCATGGCGAGACCCAGGCCCGTACCGGAGGACTTGGTGGTGAAATTGGGAGTGAAGATCTTCGTATGCATATCCGCCGGGATCCCTTCGCCATTATCCGTCACTTTTATCACGATGGACTCTTCTTTCAATTCCTCGCTTACGCTGACAACCCGCCGGGTGTTATTAAAACAAGCCTCCAGGGCATTCTGCAGCAGGTTGGTGAACAGCCGGTTCAACTGCGTCTTATCCGCGAACACCATGATCCGCTGATGCGAAGGCACCCATTTGAATAAAAGGTTCTCCGTTGTCTCATAAAGAGAGGTCAGGGAATACAACATCTCATGCAGGTCGAACACTTCGTTCCGGGGATTGCCGATATTCGCGAACTGAGAGAAGTCCGAAGCGATCTTCGACAGGTGATCGATCTGCTCCACCAGGGTCTTGGCTACGCTGCCCGCCAGTTCCTTTACATTACCCGAATTATTATCGATCGCTTTTTGCAGGTACTGGATACTCAGCTTCATAGGCGTCAGAGGGTTCTTGATCTCGTGAGCTACCTGCCGGGCCATTTCCCTCCAGGCCCCTTCGCGCTCGCTCTTACCGAGGGCAGCGGCGCTCTCTTCCAGCTTCTTTACCATCTTATTGTATTCCCGCACCAGCCCGCCGATCTCATCATTTCGCGCCCATTCGATCTCTTCATTGGCCTTCCCCAGGTTTACCTGCCGCATCTTCTCGCCGATCAGCAGGAAGGAAGACGTGATCCGGTTGGTCAGCACGAGGGCGATCGTTCCCGCGATGAGGAAGATAAAAGCATTCAGGTTGATAATGGTCACAAGGAAGTTCGAGATCTCCTCTTTCAATTCGTCCTGCGTGGTGAAAGAAGGGATATTCAGGTACGCATACGCATTCCCGCTGGCGTCGCGTAAAGGGCAATAGATACTTACATAGGGCACCCCTCCCACCTGCTCGTACTGGGTATATTGGATGGAATTCAACTGGTGGAGATTGTAAAAGGCCAGGGGATGCATTTTTTTGGTGAGGATCCCCTTATTGTACACAAAGAGGTTCGAAGACACCTGCAGGTTGCCGTTGAGGTCGTATAAATTGAGATCCGAGCCATGCACCTGGGCCACTTCTTCGATCATGGACTGCAATTCCTGCTTGGAACCGGGATCATACAGGCGCCAGGCATCGCTGAACACTACCTGTCCCGACAAACGTCCCCCTATTTCGCTCACCATGATCTGCATGGAGCGGCCGAGCCGGTCACGGTTGTTGCGGTTGTAACGGTTGTAAAAAAAGAAGATGGTGGCCACCCCGATCACGATAAAAGAAAAAAGGCTGATGAAAATGATCGTGGAATGGATCTGGCTCCGGATATTCATCTGCCAGTAGGTGATGAGGTTGCTCCAATGCAGCCGACTCCATATCAGAAGCGCTGTAAGGCGGAATAAAGCCACTAAAAACAAAAAGGCGCTAAAGAGGTAGGCAAATAAAGTAATGTCCTCAATAGCCGAATTATCCCGTTTAACGACGACCACGAAATTGTCATCCGTGATCCGGTGCCATAATTCATCATAAGGTCCCTTTTTGATATGGACAAAATCGACCTTGGGCACCTGTTCATCCGTAAGATGGATGGAAAAAGGATAATCGTTATTGAAGCTGATCAGCTCCCGCTTGCTATAAATGGCGTAATATTCCGGGAGGTTCTCTTTTTTCTGGCGAAAGAGTTCCGGCACCAGAGCATTCTCCCCTTTATAACTCTTCGGCTCGGAAAGGATGAAGAGATAGCCGGTGATCTTACCCGTACTGTCCTGCCGGCTGGTCTTTTTGTAGATATACGTATACTTGTCGAAGGATTTCTCTACATATTTCAGGTCCGCGATACCCGTAGGTTTGCCCTGCTGGGTAAACACCGTATTGAGCGTATCATAAGAACCCGATAGTTCGTTATACAAGGGTTTCTCATCTCCGTCATAAGTATAGATCTTCGTATCGAACCTGCTCTGGTAGGGATTGAAGTTCATGTTCTCCATGCTGTCCTTCATCGCCAGGTTGGACACGGGGTCCTTAAACCGGGAAAAGTTCAGCGACAGGAAATCCGTGTCGATATAGCCGAATACGATGCTCAGCATTTTCTCGCTGGACGGATCGGCTTGCTCCGCCAGTCTTTCCGCCATTCGCCGGCGGTTCTCTTCTTCGATCTTCCGGTTCTCAAAAAGGATCACGGCGGAAATGGAAGTAGAAAAAATGAACAGCCAGAATAACACTTCGGATACATTGAGGCGGAAGCGCAGGTCCGAGAACACTCTCCGCTGCATGAGCCATACATAGGCCAGCAGCCACAGCAATACAAAGATATCCAGCTCCACCGCATCGGTATTGCGGACAAAGGTCAGCACCAGCAGCCCCATAAAGGCGATGATGATATACAGCACGATGGAAAGGCTCCGCACCAGGTAACCCATCAGTTGGAACAGCACCTGCGATAAAAAGAAATAACCCAGGGCCAGGGCCGCCAGGGCGATAAAGCCTACAAAACTGTAATTGTTGAGCAGGCTGAAGAAATTAGTGACATTGAAGGATATTTTCGCATCCGTCACGAGCGACTGTATGATGTTGGCAAAGGCAAAAGTGGTGATCACCAGGGATGCCAGCACCACCACCGTCCATACCCAGTTCTTCCAACGATGAACGGACTGGGGGATCGTATAATCTCCGATCTCGCGCTTGACGAACAATATGATCCAGCAAAATAAAAAGGCATTGATCACCAGGTCGCCCAGTGAGCTCAATACCATACTGGAACCATAAATAGTGGGGTCGAACAGTTCGTATTGACGCAGGTTCAGAAAGGAAGGCACGGCGTAGATGATCTCCCGCAGGAGAAAGATCACCACTACCAGGAGGCCGATGCCCCAGATTGCGCCGAACTTCTCACGGATGGCATGTGCGACATTATGGATCAGCACCAGCAACAGCAACACGCCCACCAATACGGATAAAGGAATGATCCAGCTATGGGCGGCCGCATGATAATTGGGTTTTGCTTCCAGGTAGAACAGGGTCACACCCGCTGAACTTTTTACGGGGAGGGGGGTCGGGGTGGCGGCTATACGGACCCGGTCCTCCGCGGAAGGGTGATCGGTAAATTCCGGGATCAAATTAGAGGTGGCGATATAGTATTGCCAGCGCACCGGTATCAGGGCGATGGCCACCAGGGACTTTCCGTCGACGTCGGTCACCGTCCTTTTTATCCACTCATACTGACCATTGCTCAGGTAGACAAAGCCGCTGGTATCGGGTCCGCCCAGGATGGCCGGTGTGGGCAAGGATCGCTGATCGTTCCAGAATTTTAAAGAGACGGGGTCACCGCTCTCTTCCTTTGCATACAGGAAGAACCCGTATTTCTTATCCACCATCGTCTCCAGTTCCTGCTCCGTATATTGCCGTGCATACAAGCGGTGGAGCAGGGCCGTATCTTTTGTCTTCTTTTCAAAATCGCGTTCCCTTTCCCGGAGAAAAGATTGGATGGAATTGCGCAAGGCGACCAGGGATGTATGGCTACCGGAATAGAGATTGATAAAATAGGCGAGGAAGAATAACAGGGTGGCCGCCAGTAAGAGGTGCCCGTTCCGCCGGAAAATATTGATCAGGAAAGACTTCAATCGGGCTGTTTTTGTTTTTTAATGGTATTCCATATAGCGTCCATTTCCTCCAGGGTCATTTCGGCAAGAGGCCTGCCCCCGGAGAGGGCTTCCTGCTCCATCAGGGTAAATCGCCCGATAAATTTCTTATTCGCTTTTTCCAGGGAATTCTCCGCGTCTATCTGCAAAAACCGTGCGTAATTCACCAGCGAAAAGGCCAGGTCGCCGAATTCCTCCTCGATCTTTACCGGATCTTTCAGTTCTACCGCCTCTTCCAATTCGGCCATTTCTTCTTTTACTTTATCCCATACCTGTGCGGCCTCCTCCCATTCAAAGCCCACCTGCCCCGCTTTTTCCTGTAGCCGGATCGCTTTCACCGTGGCCGGCAGGGACAGAGGAACACCGCTGAGTACGGACTTCTTCCCTTCTTTTAATTTCAGCTTCTCCCAATTCCGTTTCACATCTTCTTCATCCTTCACCACCACGAGGTCCTGCCCGGGGTTATCGGGATTCCCATAAATATGCGGGTGACGGGAGATCAGCTTATCGCAGATGCCATTGATCACTTCATCCAGGGTGAACTGTCCCTGCTCCTTCCCGATACGGGCATAGAAGACAATATGCAGCAGCAGGTCGCCCAATTCTTCCTTGATGCCTTTCCAGTCCTCATTCGTAATGGCGTCCGCCAGCTCATATAATTCTTCGATCGTAAGGGGTCGCAGCGTCTGCACGGTCTGTTTACGGTCCCAGGGGCATTTTTCCCTCAGCTCATCCATGATCCCCACCAGGCGACCGAAAGAGGCACTATTTTTCGTTTCACTCATAAAAAATATTTAGGTCTCACACCGAAATAGCGGAGATCAACAGGAAGATCATCAACAGGATCGAATTTAAAATAAAGGACAGGAGACATAGGATCAGGTACTTTAGAAAGGTCTTCCCCTTTCCCTGCCGGTAGAATCCCCGCATGGCCTTGTAGAGGTAGATCAACATATACAGGCAGAGCAGGATGATCGCTATGTCGGCGACGGCCTTGAACCATTTCAGATCGAGAAAGACTTGCAGCCTGTTCAGCAGGATCACCCCCATCATCAGGATAAAGGTAGCGCAATAGACATGGATGGAAAAAATACCGTGATCCACATAGTAATACTGCTTGTGCCGGAAATACAGGATATTCAGGAAGAGCGCAAAGAAAGGCAGGGAGAAAAATAAGATCTTTGGAAAGGAATGCAGCATATTCTCCGAAAAATGTTCGAAGTACCTTTTCTTGTCCGTGTGATATTCCTCGTCCGCCCTCACCAGTTTGCGCATTAATTGCTTTTTCCACCATCCGTCCCGCAGGCTGTCCGGGAGCGCCCGTTGGGTCGAGTCGTATTGTCCGAGCGACTTGAACCTACCCTGGTGCAGGCCGAAGAAATTTGATCCCTCATCGTCCTTGTCCCCGGATTTAAGGCTTTTCGCCGCCGAAGCGATCCCTGCCGCAGCCGGCTCCCCCTCCTTTTTAAGACTGTCGCCTGCAGCCTCCAATAGCATCACTGTAAGGTCCTGTTTATCGAAGGTCCGGGTCGTTGTATCCCCGTAGGTCTTTCGGATCGCTGCCAGTTCGGTGTGAAGGCTTGCTATTTTACCCTGCAATGCTTTCTTATCGTCCGGGTCGTTTTCCGACACCTCCTTCTTCTCCAGGGACTTTTTCTCCTTTTCCAGCGCTGCCAACCCTTTTTTTGCTTCCTTGGTTTCATTCACGTGTACTATATCGTCGGGCGATCGGAGCGCGAACAACAGGATGAAGAAGATGGCAGACGTGAACACATACATTCTTATCGGGTTCAGATAGCTGGCCCTTCTCCCGGCCATATATTCGGCAGACATGAACCCAGGCTTGCGGATCAGGTATTTTACCGTGCTAAAGAACTTGCCGTCAAAATGGGTAATATCATTAAAAAAATGCTGGATGAGATGCCATACCGTCTCCTTGGGCTCCAGGTTCTCCTGCCCGCAGACATGACAGTATCGACCCACCGTTTCAGCGCCGCAATTCAGGCAGATGGGCTCTTTTCTTTGCTTTAAATGAGACACTTACAAAATTTTAACTAAAATAAGCAACTTAAAAGGTTCCCGGCGCATTAAAAAAAGGAATTTTTCGTTACCTGCTTGGTATTCTACATTTGCAGCAGCATTTCAGGATAAAAAATGAAAATGAAGTTAATTACCGGATCCATCCTATTGGTCTTGCTTACTCAGTCGGGAATCGCTCAATTTTACTATAAAGACCTGGTCGTAACGGGGCAGACCGCCGGCCGCTGGCAGGCGTATAAAGAAAATAAGATAAAAGCCGTGGAATTGCGGGCCTTTAACGGCGATGGCCGTCCCACGGATGGATTCACCGGCGAACAGGAGGTCTCATTGGATTTCTCGCACATCACCACACATACCAAGGCTACGGGGACTTCCGAATCCTGGCTGATCACTTCCTACTCAGCCTCCGGCAACCCCCTGAAGACCATGGACACCAGCGACACCTATCGGAGCGTTTCCGATTACCAATACGACGCCGCAGGCCGCCTGACGGCCATCACCAATACTTCCATCGAGACGGACAACCAGGCAAAAGAAGTAGAACAGCACCTTTGGCAATACGATCAACAGGGGAAGCCAACCACCATGATCAAGATCCGCAATGGCAATGACAGCACCCTGGTGCGTTTTATAAAGGACGAAAAAGGGAATATTTCCGAAGAACATGCCACCCGGAATAAAACGGACCTCCCTACGGTGTACTATTATTACGATGAGAGCAATCGTCTCACGGATATTGTACGTTATAATGCCAGGGCCCAACGGCTCCTGCCTGATTATATTTTCGAATATGCATCGGTAAAGGATCCCATCACCATGCTGGTCGTGCCGGAAGGCAGCAATGACTACCAGAAATGGCTCTATGAATACAATGATAAAGGATTGAAAGTTAAGGAAGTATGTTATAACAAGCAGAAGGAATTGGTGGGCAGGGTCGATTATCAATATATTACACGTTAATCTATTTTATGCGTTTGTTGCTTGCATTGATCTTAATGATTGGAATGGCCCCTTGCCGGGCGCAAGACCTCGATTTTCCCGATTATCGGAATAAGAAGGACAATTTTTCTAAAATGCGGGAGGTAGACCTTCGCGCCGATGTCGCTTCCTTTGCCCTGGGCGCCGTAGATGAGAGCATCGGGAAGGCTCAGTTGAAAAGCGTCCCCATCAAAGAGGTCGGCACCAATTTCATGAAATTCGAGGATGAAAAGATCCAGGTCACGATCAAGACCGGGGTATTCTTCCCTTCGAAACATAAAATGAATTTCATGGAAAAGCACCTGGTAAAGATCGATGGCAAGCCCTACTATGGCGGCATCTATGGCGAACCACCCACTTCCACCATCGAATCGATCACCGTCCTGGTAGGTAAGGACACGGTTGCGATCCCTTCCACGGCTTTTTTCGACCTCTATAATCCCAAGTTCAGCTTTAATGAATCCGGCAGCGCCCGCACCCGCAATGCCGTCTATCTTGGCAGCGACAAACATAGCCCCTTCACCTTCTATATCTATATGTTGAACATAGACAACGGCGGCACCGAATATACCTGGATCATCCGGGATAAACAATTCGTGCGAAGAGTGGTGGATTACGGATTCCTCAGTAAGTGATCTAATACCTCCAGGATTTCAGGTCCGCGCCTTTTGGCGAGCGGGTCTTTACTTCCTCCGCCCATTTCTTTATATACATCTGGTGATAGCGCAGGCGGCTGATATAGTTAGGATGATCGTGATCTCCGTTCCAGCAGTGCTCGGCTCTGTCGCCATAATCCACCTGGCAGTTACAGGCAGGAGCTTCCAGCTTCTTCAGCATATCTTCCGCGGTATAGACGGCATCATTCAGGTAATAGCTGTCCATATCGCCGACATAGATATGGATCTTCCCTTTTAATTTTTCCCCGAACTTCGGCCAGTCGCGCCGGATGATATGGGTAAGATCGAAATGTTCTCTCCAGTAAGCGGCGACGGAAGTATCGAGGGCGCCGGTGTATTTATCGAAGATGCGCTGTGGATAGCCATCCTTCCCCATCGGCGAGTATACGGCTTCCCAGATATCGTACTGATCCCCACTGCGGCTGCGGGTACCGAGCGCGAGCTCCCGCTGGTTGGTCTCTTTCACGGTAGCGCTTACATGTCCGAGATAGTCGCGGTGGGCCGGACGGGGGGTCTTTTTAAAATCGCTTTCTACAAAATAGGCGTTCCTGTTGTTATAAATATCGATCGTCGTATAATGATGAAAGTCGATCGGGTCCGGGCAGGCAGCATAACAGCCATTGTACTGGTCAGGATAGAATACCTGTACGGCCAGGGCTTCCCAGCCACCCGTAGAGCCGCCATAGGTGAATCGGGCCCATCCCTGCCCGATCCCGCGGAACTTGCGTTCGATCTCCGGGATCAGTTCATAGGTGATCGCATCTCCATAAGGTCCTATGTTTTCCGAATTCACGGCATAGCTATCGTCGTAATAAGGACAGGCATGTTCTATTTCGATGGCCAATACCCGGGGGAAGCCGGGGCCGGTCCACTGTTTGTAAAAATCATAAGCCTCCTGTTGTACGATCTTATTATAGCCGGTGATATGGAAGCGGGCGCTGGTATCGGGCTTCAAATTTTCATCCGGGGGCACGGTGCGGAACCCTTCAAAGTCGGCCGGGAAATGCCCGTGAAAGATGGCCAGCGGATATTTAACGGTCGGGTGTTCGTCAAATCCTTCCGGCAACAGCACATGGGCGCCAATATACATGGGCCGCCCCCAGAATTCCGTCAGCAGCTTGCTTTGTATCCGGATATGTTTGATATAACGCGTATCCTGCGGCTCTGTAATGGGCGGGATACTATGATCGATGACTAGGCTGATCGCCGGAGAGGCAGCCGGATCGAAATGGATCTTTATGGGTGTGGAATAAATATTACCGGGCGCCTGGTTCCAGTGCTGCCCCTCTCCCCGGTCCATCGGCAGTTTGATAACTGGACCGCTATGCAGATGAAAGGTCTCGTATTTATGCAGGAGTACCTGTACCGTATAATCGCCGGCAGGCACATCCGAAAGACGTTCTAACGGATATCCGAAGGCATGCATATCCACCAACTGCGAAGTACCGGGCTGCCAGTTGTCCACATCGATCCCGAAGACCATCTGCGTACCGGCATCATCGCCTACCTGGAACCGGGGCTCGGTCTTAATATTATTAGAGAGCAGCAACAGGAGTCGTCCGTCAAAAGCCTGCTGCTGTAAAGTATTCGTAATGGATATGCGGAAGGTCTGGGCGCGGGACGGGAGGGCCAGCAGCAGCAACGGCAGGAAATAGATCTTTCTCATGAGCAGTAAGGGTTGTATTTGAAATATACTACATTCAATTCACTTCCAACTGATCCTTCGCGGGCAGCTTGCGGAAAGGTGTATGCGGCTCCGCCTGGTACCAGAATACGACGGAAGAGATATCATCCTGCAGCGGAAGGTAGCGGCCTCCATCCCTCCAGCCAAGGCCCTGGATCGTTACTTTCAGGTTCTTTTCAAATCGGATAGGGTCTGTGATATGCCAGCGGTATAGGCCAAATCGCTGGGCCATATTATAATGCCCGTCACCCCGGATCACCTGGTGCAGACCCGAGTAAGGGGTCGAGAATTCCGTATAATTGGATTCCTCCACCCCGGCCGCGTTCTTTTTCCGGGTATCGAAATCATAGGAGCCGCAGAAATAATCCTCCGTGCCCGTCCCGCAGATCGTGGGATAGTCCGTATCCCCGTCCATATAGAATTTGATCTCTCCTTCGCCCCACCAACCGTTGTTGTGTACACCCCAGGCCATATACGTGCCCACGTATTGCCCCTTGCCCCGGATACTATCCACGAGGATGTAGTTCTCTTTATAAGGCAGTGGGTTTACCCGACGGAATTGTGCGTGGAAATAAGCCGCATCGGATGGCACTTCCGTAAGGATATAATCCACCTGGTAGTATATGATCATATCCTTCTCATCGATATTTTCCAGGGTGATCCTGCATTTTTTACGGAAAGGCATCGGCCAGTAACAATTAAAAGCACTGCCGGGATTCACACAGACGGCCAGAGACTGCAATGGAGCATACTGTCCCCAGCCCATCCCAAAAAAATCCCCCACCGGAACTTCCACGGAAGGATTGGGCTCATCATCCCAATAAAAGCGAAGGATGGAATAACGCCAGTTACCGGTAGGCGTCATCCAGATATGCTGGATCGATCCGGCGCCTTCTATCTCGGCGATGGTAAAGCTCGTCCTGGATTTGATGCGAACACTGGGACTGATCTTCCACCCATTGCCCAATTCACGCGCAGCTCCGGCCCCCGTGCCGGTGACGGCCTTTCCCCCTCCTCCTTTTGATCCGTCAAAATTCTCAGGGCTAATGGAACGCGTCTTTGCATCGGAAAGACGAAAGATATTGCCCATCCCGGCATCGATCCCATTGAATTTGGAAGGTTGCTGTGCGAACAGGCTGCCCGTCAGGCAAAGACAGAGCAGTAGTAAGGAATTTCTCATATGGCGTTTTACTTTTTTTTCCTGTTATCATATTCCCCGATAAGCGCCTTGGTCGCCCGTGTACGCCAGGAAGCCACTAACAGATCCTGCAACTCTTTTTGCCTGACCTTCTTCAATTGCACCAGCATGTATTCGGGATAGTTCTGATAATGATCGGTAATAAAATAGACGGCAGGCTTCTTCTTCATCCATTTTTCCCGATCCTCCGTGCGGATCACCAGGGTAGTGCCGTCTTCTTTGATACGGGCAAACATCTTTTTATTTACAAAAAAGGCGGGGGTGCCATAGGAGGTCCCTTCCGTACACCCCGGCAGTCCGGCTGTCAGGGAGCGAAGCCATTTCATATAGATAAATACGTCGATATCCAATGAAAGATGATTTCCTTAAAGATAACATGAGTTCGGGACTAAACAAAAAGCCCGGCGATGAACACCAGGCTTTTTTAAAAACCATTCAAAATAAAAATGCCGATTATTACCGGGCCCTGTCCAATTCTAATACTACATCCATCTCACCGTCCGGGGTGACCTTGATCGTCTTATAGGTTTTTTTATCAGCGAGCTGTACGAGATAAGTCAGCGTTGACCCTGATTTGATCTCTTTTACAAAGGTGATGCTGTAATCGTAATACACGCTCTTCACGAATCCGCGGATCTTTGCCGGCATTTTGCTCTCGTCGTATGTTTTCAGGGTATACTGCCAATTGCCTTTACAGTCGTAGAACACCATACAATATACATCGTTCAGCATAAAAGAGGCATTAAACCCATCCTTTATCACGCTCCAGTGTTCAGAGGTCACCTCTCTAAAGTTATTTTTAAAATCACGCAGCGCACGCGCATTGATATCGTTCCGGTAGATCGTTCTCGTAGCAAGCGAAGCGGCCTCCGTTACGGACCCTTCTTCTGCCGAACCCAGGTTAACTCTGCTCATACCCGGCAAATTCTTATCAGCCGGAACCTCTGCCCTGCCGGTCTCCGTTTGAGCGACACCCTTACCCAGGGCCGCTACCAGGATAAATAAACAAATACTCCAACACTTGACAATCATCACTAACTTTTTCATTTCACTTAAATTTTTTTACATGATTATTTTCAAAAACCTTCTGCAAAACAAATCCAAATAAAGTTTCCCTTTTCCTAATTTCGCCCAACGGCCTTGGAATGGGTCTTAAACGGCTTGACAAATTGGACAAAGGGTATCCGTCTGCGTCTTCTGCAGTTCGGGAGGAAAGGAATGCCGTTCGTCTAAAAACCCCCTGTTTTCTTACCTATTATCAATAGTTTTATCCCTTAAAGGATTGCTTTCCACTTATAATATATGCAGGGAGTCCGCTTATATACAGCCAACAATAAGGTGTTACGCCACGTACTCTTTTGGGTCGCGTGGGTAGTTTTGAATACGTGTATGTGGGGATCTTTCGATGACAACTACAAAAGACAGTTTATAACAGAGTTCTATGAACTGCCCGAGAAAATGATCGTTGTATATCTGAATCTCTATCTGCTTATGCCCCGGTGGTTGCTGAGAAAAAAATACTATCGATATGGAGCTTCGTTATTTCTCATGCTTTCCGTGATGGCGCTCATCATGCGTGCAATTTATATAAAATTTCTGGCTGTCCAATATTATCATGATAACAACCTGTCTCTTTTTAACAGCTACCGGATTTTAAAATATATATTCTTTAATCTTAATATTGTATTGTTCATCACCAGCGGTATCCGTCTTTTTGCCTACTGGGACCAGCAGCAGCAAAGAAATCATGAGCTCGTACAGGAGACGCTAAAAGGAGAACTCTATTACCTGAAGGGACAGCTCCATCCCCATTTTCTGTTCAACACGCTCAATAATATTTACTCCCTCTGCCTGAAAAAGTCCGATATAGCCCCTACCCTCGTATTGAAACTCTCCTCGCTGATGAGTTATATGCTCTATGACTCTCAGAAAGACAGCATTTCCCTGTTGAAAGACATCGACTATATGAAAAGCTATATCGAGCTGGAGAAGATCCGCTATGGGGAACGGCTGACTTTTTCTTTCAATCAATCAGGAGACCTCGAAGGCCGGCAAATAGCTCCCCTGCTGATGTTACCCTTCGTGGAGAACGCTTTTAAGCATGGCCTGAGCGACGATGTGAACAATGTCTGGGTCACCATCGACCTGAAAGTGAAACAGGATGTCTTTTATATGAAAATAAGGAACAGTATCAGTAAGCCGCCCTCGTTTGAGCCCCAGCTCCCCAATGGCATCGGGCTGCAAAATATAAAAAGAAGGCTGGCCCTGCTGTACCCGGACAGGCATTCGCTTGAAATAACCGCCGATATTGAGTATTTTGAAGCAGACTTAAAAATAAATCTCTGACCATGCCGGTAACAAAATGCTTATTGCTGGATGATGAGCCGCTTGCGCTGGACATACTGGAAAGTTATATCAAACAATTCTCCCACCTGCAACTGGCCGCCCGGTTCAGCAACCCGCTGGAAGGGATCTCTTTTTTAAAAACGAACACCGTCGACCTTTTGTTCCTCGATATAAAAATGCCCGTCCTCAACGGCATCACCTTATTAAAAACCCTGATCCATCCACCCAAGGTCATCTTTACTACGGCCTACAGGGATTATGCGGTAGAAAGCTATGACCTGAATGTATTAGACTACCTGCTGAAGCCTGTTTCGCTGGAGCGCTTTGTGATTGCCATCAATAAGTACAAGCCGGAATCCATGGAGACGCCGGCGGCGGCAGGCCCTTTGCCGAACACCCATCCCGAACGGTTCATTTACTTCAAGTCCAACAAAAAAATGGTCAAGGTCTTCATGATGGATATCCTCTGGATCGAAAGCCTGAAGGATTATGTGAAGATCATCACCCGGCAGCAGACGATCGTCAGCTATGAACGGATCAGTTACCTGGAGGAGAAACTGCCCGAAAACATGTTCGTACGCATCCATCGTTCGTTCATCGTCGCAACCCACCATATCAAATCCTTCAATTCCACCTTTATTCAAATAGGCGATACCGAACTTCCCATCGGCCGGATCTATAAGAACGAAGTGCTGAAACACTTTTCGTCCATCGGGTAAACCAGCGCACCATTTTACGATCTTACCATTTGGTAAGTGTGGGAAAAACCTTCCGATCGACCTTTGCATTGTACAAAAAATGTAAAGTCATGGAAAATCAAGTTAAAATGGGTTCCTCCCTGGAAGGAAAAAGAGTGGTGATCTTAGGCGGCAGCTCAGGTCTTGGGCTGGCCACGGCAAAGGCTGCTGCGAGTGAAGGCGCAAAGGTGGTCATCGTATCCGGCAATCCGCAAAAAATAACAAAGGCTTTAGGTGAATTACCAAAAGGGAGCGAAGGCCATCCGGTGAACCTGAATATTGAATCGAATATCAGGGATCTTTTTGATCGGATCGGCGCCTTCGATCATCTGGTATACACGGTAGGGGAAAACCTCAACCTCAAGACAATTGCCGAGACGGATCTCGAACAGGCGCATAGTTTCTTCAACCTCCGTTATTGGGGCGCTCTTGCAGCCATCAAATACGGCGCTCCGCAGATCCATAAAGGCGGTTCCATTTCTCTGATCAGCGGTACGGCCAATGCCCGTCCGGGAAAAGGCTGGGCTTTAGCTTCGAGCATCTGTGGCGCCGTGGAAGGATTGGTCAGGGCCATGGCCGTGGAACTTGCTCCCATCCGGGTGAACAGCGTCGTACCGGGTGTCATCCGGACAGATCTCTGGGACAGTATGTCTGCCGCAGACAGGGATGGCATGTACAGCTACCTGGAAAATTCCTTATTGCTGAAAAGGGTCGGGGAACCGGAAGATGTCGCACTAGCCTTTGTCTACCTGATGAAGCAAAAATATGGCACCGGCCAGAATATCATGGTCGAAGGGGGTACGGTGCTGGTATAGGCCAGGCATACCGTTATGGAATAAAGAGTAAATTTGGGAATGGACCATCCGCTCATCCATTACCTGAGAGGTTTCAGAAAAATACCGGAAGAAGATCAGGCGATCCTGGAGAACGCTTTTGAAAAAAAGGTTTTCAAAGAAGGGGATTATCTTTTGTATCCCGGACATATTTCCAAAGAGCTCTTCTTTATCTGTACGGGTGTCCTCCGCATCGTGGTCTTGAATGAAAAGGGTGTGGAGGTCACCTATTTCTTTTTAAAGGAACAGCAGTTCTGCACCATTTTAAACAGCTTTAACAAGGAAGTGATCGCTGAAGAAGGTATCCAGGCGGCAACCGATGCGGAAGTGCTGGCCATCAAAAAGCATGCATTGCTCAACGTGTATAAACAACTCCCTTATCTGAAGACGCTCATCGACCATATCCACCAGGAGCGGCTCCTGGAAAAGATCCAGATAAGGAACGCTTACCTGGGGCATGATTCAGCCGCGCGTTACCAGCTATTCCTGGAAAGACAGTCAGAGATCGCCTCCAGGGTGTCCATGGTCGATATCGCCTCTTATCTCGGGATCACGCCGCAGTCGCTGAGCAGGATAAGGAGAAATTTGCGGTGAAGCTTCTTTTCTTCTATTGGTTGGATTCTATAAAGGTATTTAAAGCGACGGCTTCCCATGCTGCCAGGTCGTTCAGCAAGATAGTGCTATGCTGCCTGATAGCGTCAACTGCATCTTTGCCCAGTTGGAGGCGCAGGGGCGTATGATCTGCATCCAGGGCTTTGTGAATGGCGGCGGCAGCCTTATAGGGATCGCCTTCCTGGGTGCCATGCATCTCTTTGGCAAACTCCCGGGTCTTTCCCACCGTATCTTTGTACGCTTCCATCGCCGGCATATATTTCATAGCGCCACCAGCAAGTTCCGTCCTGAAGCTGCCGGGCTCTACGATCAGCACTTTTATACCGAACGGCTGTAGCTCTCCTGCGAGGGCTTCTGAAAAACCTTCCAGCGCAAATTTCGAGGCCGAATAAGCGCTGAAGCCTGCAAAGGATAGTTGGCCGCCCAGGCTGCTGATATTCACGATCGCTCCTTCGCGCTGGTCCCTGAATATGGGCAACAGGGCCTTGGTGACGGCCGCGGCTCCAAAAAAATTGGTTTCCATTTGGGCCCGCAACTCCTGTTCGGGCGTTTCTTCCACGGCTCCCACGATCCCGAACCCCGCATTGTTGATCAGCACGTCCACCCTTCCGAAGCGGCTAATGGCCTGCTGAACGGCATACCTAATATCTTCCTGCTTGTTGACATCCATTCGGATCGCCTCTACCTGCTCCGGGGCTGCGGCACGAAGCTGTTCTAAAATATCCATCCTGCGGGCAGTGACGATCACGTTGAACCCCTGCCCTATGGCGTATTCTGTAAACGCCTTGCCAAAACCCGAGGAGGCCCCGGTAATGAACCATACTTTTTTTTCCTTGTTTGTCATATTTCTTAGAATAGTTGGCCTAAATATACTCATTAGTCCTAATCACCCACCCGGGTTGTCGCATTGCCCTTACGGTTTGTTACGGCCCACGAACCGGTTGTCCCCCGTCAGGAACCCGATCGCCCGCTGGATATTCTTGCTTACGCTCTCAGGGGTCTTCAAAGCGGAAATATACCGCACGATTTCTTTTTTCCGGGATGCAGGCAGGCCGTCAAAAACTTTTTTAGCTTCCTTATTCTCACTAAGCGCTTTTGTAAATGCAGGATGAGGCTGGATCGTCCTGTCCTCCGGGTCATGTTGGATCGTGACTTCAATGATCTCTCCTATCCGCTTTGGTGAGTCCTTTAGCATCGTCGTATTAATGTAGAGTCTCCAGTCCCCGCTGTATTTTACCAATGTCTGCTTATAGTGTTTTCGGTTGACGGAGCCGCTAACCGGAATGTGTCCTTTGTCTTTACCCGATTGCCTGAATATTTCTTTTAGTATTTTCCCGGGCACGAACACGAAGGGATTGATCCCGATGAGTTCGATTCTTGCCTTGAATTCCTGCACTTTACTCACCTTCATAATAATCTCTTTATGGTGTTCGTGAACCTTCAGTTTCATAGATCGATCTATTTTTTGATACCACCTATATACGGCGAATATAAAAATATCCGCGCTTGCGGAGACCAGGTATAAAGCGTCGTATGGGACGGAAGCGATACGCGAAGAACTGTGCGAGGAGGCGTTGCGAAAACTGAGTGGTTTAACCCGTAATTAATTGATAATCAAAAATATAAGGACCTGTAATTTGTATTTTTGGCCTTCGTACCCTGTCGGGGAGCTGGTTCGAACACCTTTAGAAGCTTATGGCACCGACCTGTCACCCGCCCCCAAATAACATTTAGTTCACATAGATTACCTATTTTGCAGGGCGAATCCTTGCTATATGGAGAAAGACATTCACCACCAAATCAAACGCTGGCTGCAGGATGAAGAGACGGCATTCGAACAGGTATTTTATTACTATTACCCCCGGTTGTATCGCTACGCCTTCCGCTACTTAAAGAACGAGTTTTGGGCCGAAGAACTCTCCATGGAGGTGCTGGGCCGGGTCTGGGCAAAGAAATCCCTGATCACCAAAGCGGAAACGTTTGAGAATTATCTTTTTACAGCCGCCCACAACCACCTGGTCAATCACTGGCAGCGAAAGATCAAAGGTCTGCTTTCGCTGGAAACCCTGTCGACCGAATTGGCTGGCATCGAAGACAATGCTACTTCTTCTGCTTACGACCCGGTCTTGTCGAAAGAACTTGAGGCTACGTACAATAACAGCCTGTCCGGTCTGCCACCCCAACGTCGCCGGATCTTTCTGCTCCACCGCAATGAGCATCTCAGCTACAAGGAGATCGCCCAAAGACTCGATATCTCTCCCAAAACAGTGGAAAACCATATTGGGGCCGCTCTGAAACAACTCCGCGTCACCATGCTTCAATATCTTACCTCGATCATATGGTAGCGCCATAATAAGAAATATTACCACTAGGGGTTTGACCGCCAAACCGTGTATTTCATATAGAAAAGTATATCTATGGCCTCAAAAGAAGTCGACCGGCAATTGTTGTTCACCTACCTCGAAGGGAATTGTTCCAAGGACCAGCTACTCCAAATAAGGGAGTATCTTCACGATGAAGCATACAGGGATAGCCTGAACCAATTCATGGAAGAGGAATGGGAGAATTTTAATCGCCGGCAATTCCCCCCGTTGGCCGGTATGGAAGATCAGTACAGGAAGTTCAGCTCTGCATATATAACACCCCGGAATCAGGACAGAAAGCCTGCACGCGTCATCCGCCGGATGGCGGCCATTGCCGCGGCCCTGCTCCTGGGCGCCGTCAGCGTCTGGCTACTTCTTCCCCGCCTCGGGGGCCGGCAGGCCCATGACGCCGCCACCCCATGGCTATCCTGGCACAACGAGCCCGGCAAGCATCGCGAGATCCTCCTGCCGGACAGCACCCGCGTCTATCTGGGGTCGGCCGGAACGCTCCGTTATTGGCAGAACGACGACCGCAGCCGCCTCATTCAGCTGGAAGGAGAAGCCTACTTCGTCGTGAGACATGACGCGCGCCGGCAATTTACCGTCGTCACCGGCGCCCTCTCCACCCGGGACATCGGCACCGAATTCAATATCCGCTACTACCCGGGTGAACCCACTATCGCTATAGCGGTAGCCAGCGGTAAGGTTCATGTGCTGCACACGCAGGCCGCCGCATCATCAGCCGCACTATCGGAAGCTGCGCTCCTGGCCGTACTCACTGCTGGCCAGCTGCTCCAATACGATTCGCTGACTCAGCAGTCCGGAATAACCGATGTCTCCAGCCCCTCGGTGATCGGCGCCTGGCGGAAAGGCATTCTCTCCTTCCGCCGGCAACGCTTAAAAGAAGTCACTGACGAATTGCAGCGCTATTACGGAGTATCATTCCGCTACAGCGACACCGCTGCAGAGAATATCCTGATCACTACCCTACTCGATGACAAAAGCCTCGGGGATGCCCTGGATATCGTATCCCTTACGGCCGGCGTTCACTTTACCCATGAGAGCAATGAGATCCTCATAAAATGAGATCGCCCGAAGACCTCCGGGGCGCAGCATTAAAGATAAAATATGAAAAAGTTCCTGCTTTTGTTCATGATCCTGGCCGCGATTCCTGGCCTTTATGCCCAGGGGCCCGGCAAAAAAGCGACCATCCGTTTCAGACATGCCAGCCTCCGCCAGGCTTTTACCGAGGTGGAAAAACAATTTGGCCTGAACTTCTCCTACAACGAGGCAAATATCGCGTTGTATGACAAGGACATCAATTTTCTACTGAAGGATGCGACGGCCGGCCAGGTCCTGGACAAAATATTCGCCGGAAGCCCATTGACCTGGACGCTCAAAGGAAGCCTGGTCGTACTCACGGCCGATCCCAATTATCAGAAGAAGCCGGGTGCTGCCCACGCTGCCTCCGAAACCATCACCGGCAGCATCACCGATTCAGAAACAGGAGAACCCCTGTCCGGCGTTACCGTCAGCGCAGGTGACCGCACCGTTCTGACTGCCATGGACGGCGGGTATTCACTTCCTTTACCCGCCGGTTCCTATTCAATGACCATCTCCCATGTCGGCTATACCGGCAGAACGATGCATGGCATCGAGGTCTCCGCAACCACGCCCACGGTAATCAACCTCATCTTGAACAAGGCCGGCGCCGATCTCAACGAAGTCGTCGTCGTCGGCTATGGCCGGCAGTCCCGGAAGCTATTGACCAGCGCCATCAGCACCGTGCAAAATTCGGAGTTCAACCAGGGCAATTTCAACAGCCCCGCGCAACTGCTCCAGGGAAAGGTTGCTGGTCTCTCCATCGCCCGCTCAGGTGATCCCAACGGCGTCCCTTCGATAATCCTTCGCGGCCCCTCCACCTTGCGTCCGGGCGCCGCCCAGGAACCTTTCTACGTCATCGATGAGATACCCGGCGCGGATATCCGGCTGGTATCGCCGGACGACATCGCCAACATCGAAGTGCTGAAAGACGCCTCAGCCACCGCCATTTATGGAACAAGGGCTTCCAATGGGGTGATCATGATCACGACAAGAAAAGGCCGCCAGGCGCAGACGCTGGTCAATTACAACAGCTATGTGTCGATGGAGAATGTCGCCCGCAGGATCCATATGATGAGCGCCACGCAACTCAAGGCCTACCTGGCAAGAAACAACCTGGCCCTCGACCCTTCCGACGACCAGGGGGCTGACACCGACTGGCAGGATGCCATCACCCAGACCGCCGTGTCCATGAATCACCACGTCTCCCTCAGCGGCGGTTCCAATAACTTCACCTATAACGCAGCGGTCAATTACTTCAACAGCAAGGGGATACTAAAAAATACCGGACTGAACCGGCTGATCGGCCGGGCCGGCATCGAGCAACGCGTCCTGAACAACCACCTGAAGCTGGGCATGTCCGTCAGTACCTCCACCAGCAATTCCGACCTGCTGCCGGATCAGAGCATCGTTCTGTACAATATGTTGCGCTATCTCCCTACCGTGCCCGTAAAAAAAGGCGATGGCACCTACACGGAGAATCTCCAGCGGGTGCAGTACTATAATCCTGTTTCATTGCAAAACAACGCCTGGCAGAAGCTAAAGAACAAGACCATCCTGCTCAATGGAACAGCCCAGGTGACCCTCCCTTTAGGCTTCAAATACGACCTCAACCTCATCTCCCAGAGCGGTCAGGACAACAGTGGCACCTACTATACCAGCCAGTATACCCTAAAGACCGGCACCAACGGTCAGGCCTATCGCTCCTCGTACGAGAGCAGTAAAAAAATGCTCGAGACCTTTCTTACCTACGCTCAGAGAGCGGGGGATCATGACATCAACGTACTGGGTGGCTATAGCTGGCAGGAAGACGTCACCGGGGATGGCTTCCAGGCCAGCAACCAGAACTTTCCCACCGATGCGCTCGGTTATACCAACATCGGTCTCGGCAGCCCCATCGGCAACTACCGCAACGACTGGGGCCCCAATCAATACCAGAAACTGCGGCTTATCTCTTTTTACACCCGGGCAAAGTACAGCTTTAGGGACCGATACCTGCTGCAGGTGTCTCTCCGCCGCGACGCCTCCTCTGCCTTCGGCGCCAACAACCGTTGGGCTACCTTCCCCTCCGCCTCTTTTGCCTGGCGTGTCATCGACGAATCCTTTCTCAAATCCCATTCCCTGTTCAGCGACCTGAAATGGCGGATCGGTTATGGGATCACGGGCAACTCCCTTGGCTTCGACCCGCTGATCTCGAAAGTTCAATATACTTCTGTCGGGGCATTTTATTACAACGGGACCTTCGTCAATGCCATTGGCCCCTCTCAGAATGCCAACCCCGATCTCAAATGGGAGAAGACAGCTATGTTTAACACCGGCGTCGATCTCGCCCTGCTGAAAGGCCGAGTCAAGGCCAGCATCGAATATTACGATAAAAAGACCAGCGATCTCATCTGGTATTACCCCGTTTCTACGATCCAGTATTTTGTGTCTACCTATACGGCGAACGTCGGTTCCATCTCCAACAAAGGGTTCGAGCTGACCATCGATGCGTCGCCAGTCAGGAACGCATCCTTCCAGTGGGTCAGCTCCCTCAGTCTTGCACATAATAAGAACAAACTGGTCTCTTTGTCCAATAACATTTTTAAGCTCGACTCCATCTTCGAGGCCTCCCCGGGCGGCCAGGGTCAAACGGGTAGCTATGTACAGATCATCAAGTCGGGCAAGCCCGTGGGGCAGTTCTTTACCTTTAGCTATGCTGGCAGGAATGCGGCCGGCGTCTCCCAGTTCTATGATGCCACCGACAAGATCACCCTCGCACCAAGGAACTTCATGGACTACCGTTACGCTGGCAACGCCCAACCGAAATTACAGGTCGGCTGGGGCAACACCCTTACCTATAAGAGCTTTGATCTTAACATTTTTGTAAGGACCTCCCTCGGTGCGAAGGTCATGGATGCCACCCTGGCCGATCTCAATCGCCCCGTCGAGGTCACCAACTACAATCTCCCGGTCTTTTCCACCAATGAGTCGACTAAGGATATCAGCGCTTATATCTATTCCAACCGGTATGTGGAAGATGCTTCCTATCTGCGCCTGGACAACGTGACCCTGGGATACAGCTTTCCTTCCCTGTTCAAGGGAATGCGTGGTCTTCGCATCTATGTATCCGGCAACAACCTGGCCATCCTCACCGGTTATCGCGGCATCGATCCCGAAGTATCCCTGAGCGGGCTGACCCCACCCAGCGGCCTTACGCCGGGCGTCGACAACAAAGACTATTATCCCCGCACCAGGGCTTTCCTGGTCGGCTTGAACCTTGACTTTTAAACAACGCTGCAATGAATCGTTTTCATAAATATTTCAGCATATTGGCGGGCACCCTGTTCCTCAGCGCCTGCACCAAGACAGATGTACCGGTAGAGAATGAGCTGACCCCTGCAAACATCCTCACGACTGACGCGCAATTCATCCTCGCCGCCGGCCCGGCCTACACCAGCCTCCGGGGTAGCTACTGCAATTCCTACTGGCAGATGCAGACCCTGAGCACCGACGAAGCCATCCTGCCCAGCCGCGCGGGTGGCTGGTATGACGGCGGCCGCTATCAGCAGATGCACTATCATAATTGGACCCCGGATAATCCTCTCGTAGCAGATACCTGGACCTGGGGCTTCTCCACTATCAGCACCTGCAACCGCATCCTGGACTTGTTCGCCACTTCCGGGGACAGCCCGGCCAGCACCCGTGCCGCTGCCGAGATCAGGACGCTGCGGGCGCTGATGTTCTACTTTATGATGGATACTTATGGGAATATCCCTGTTCCAACCAGCTTCGGCGATACGACAAAGCCCGCCCGGAAGAGCAGGACTGAGGTGTTCAACTTCATCGAATCCGAGATCAAAGCTGTATTACCCTTTCTGGGTTCGGCTACGGATATGACCCAATACGGCCGACCCAATACCTTTACTGCGTACACCCTGCTCGCAAAATTGTATCTCAATGCCGATGTCTACACCGGCAAACCCCGGTACAATGAGGTGGTGACATACTGCGACAGTATCATCCAGTCAGGCAAATACAGCCTTGCTACGGACTTTGCAAAAATGTTCTACCCCGACAACGGCCCACAGATGACGGAGTTCATCTTTGCCATCCCATATGACCATGCCATTGCCCAGGGCGAACAATTTAACTGGTATTCGCTGCATCCTGCCCTGCAACAGAAATATGGCCTTTCCTACCGCTTGAGCAATCCCGTCAGCACCATCCCATCCTACTATGCCCAGTTCGACGATTCCAGCGACGTGCGCTCCTCCCTCTGGCTCACGGGCAAACAATACGATTTCTCCGGCAGCCCGATCATCATCAACACCACCAGGGTTGGCCTGGACAACACTTATTCAGGGTCTGATGGCAGCACAACGGTAGATTACCAGCTGACCTTCACACCAGACGTCACCCTCCGCGATGTCGCCAAGTTCGAAGCAGGCGGCGATGAGCTCGGCAAGGCCAAGGGCTTCCGGAATCTGAAGTATTATCCGGACGCAACGGCTACCGATCGAAACCAAAGCAATGACGTTCCGATATTCCGTTATGCGGACATTTTATTGATGAAAGCGGAAGCCATTCTCCGGGGCGCCGGACCCACCTACAACGCAACCGCCCTTTCCCTCGTCAACCAGCTAAGGACGACGCGAAAGGCAGCCCCCCTGTCTGCACTGAGCCTCGACGGCATGCTGAAAGAGCGGGCCCTCGAGCTCAACTGGGAAAATACCCGCCGTATCGACCTCATCCGGTTTGGAAAATATGAGGACTCCTGGGGCTACAAGACGGATGTCGATCCCAACAAACGCATCTTCCCCGTTCCTTCCGGCGAACTGATCCTCAATCCGACCCTGACCCAGAATCCAGGTTATTGATCAACTTTTTCGAAGGCCATCTCCCTATATACCTGCACCTCTTCTTTTCCAGTTTGTATTAATAAATTGTTACTCACTAGGGGTTCAAAAGCCATTTTGTGTATGCCAATATGGAAACCCACTTGTTTTTCAAACCAATACTTAATACACAATTACTTATGAACATTCGATTGCTATTTATGGTAGGAGTATGGTTATCGTGCATTAGCTTTTCCCGGGCTAATATGCCAAATCATTACATGTATTACCAGGCCGTCTCACGGGAGCCTGTTAAAGGAACAGTGGTTGGCGCAGATGGCGCACCTATTGCCGGCGCCACCGTTAAATCACTTTCCACCAAACAAACGACAACAACCAATGAAAAGGGTGAATTTACCCTGCCTGCGGCAGCGGGCGAAAAGCTCATGATCACCGTTGTTGGTTACATCGATCAGGAAGTAACAGTAACCGGTGCATCCTTGCGGGTGACCATGACAATTGGCAATAGCCAGTTGGGTGAGGTAGTTGTAGTAGGCTACGGTAGTCGTGCCAAAGCCGATGTAACTGGTGCGTTGACCCAGTTAAAGGCAGATAATATAAGACAGGGTGTCAATATTTCCGTAGATAACATGCTGCAGGGTAGAGTAGCGGGTGTGCGCATTGCTCCATCCAGCGGTGAACCTGGCGCCGGTGCTGATGTATTTATCCGGGGCGTAGGCTCTATTCGCAGTGGCAGCACACCGCTGTTTGTGGTGGATGGCGTGCCCCTGAGCAACAATGACGTGAGCGCAGCCAGCCCTGATTTCGGCTTGGGCAGTACCGAGGCCAAGAACCCGCTGAATTTTCTGAACACCAGTGATATTGAGACTGTCACTGTATTAAAGGATGCTTCCGCTGCGGCCATCTATGGCGCAAGAGGGTCCAACGGTGTGGTGCTCATCACTACCAAACGTGGTAAGAAAGGAGAGCCTTCATTAACGTATGATATGTATGTGGGCTCCTCTAAAGTTATTAAAAAAATGGGTCTCCTTTCTGCATCGGAGTACCGGGCTGCACTTGCTGATCCGGCTTCTGATCATGGTGGTAATACCGATTGGCAGGATGCAATTTTGCGCAACGGTTTTGTACAGAACCACAACCTGTCGTTTACAAAAACTACCGCTACTGGCAGCTACCTGGCATCGGTGTCTCACCTTGATCAAAATGGTATTGTTAAGAATAGCAGCTTTAAAAGGACCACCGGCCGATTGAATGCCGAAGAGTCGTTTTTCGACAACAAACGGTTGACCATTAAAATGAACCTTACTGCCAGTAATATTGACGAAACAGGCATCCCCAACGGAAATACTGCAGGATCAGACGGTCAGGTGCTCATGTACGCCCTGATGGCCAACCCCACGTGGGCGGTGCGTGACTCTGCCGGTAACTTTACCAATTTCAAAAAGGTTCAGATCTTCAACCCCCTTTATGTGCTGAGTGTTTATGATGACAGAACCAATACTTTTCGGGTGTTGGGCAATGTGGAGGCTACCTTGCGTTTATTGCCCAAATTGAACTACCGTTTCAATCTGGGTGTTGACAAATCAACTTCAGAGCGTAATACCACCATGTATCCGAACGTTACTGATCGTACGCCCCAGGGCGCTTATTCACAAAACAACCTGAAATCATTGACTACTTTGGTGGAACATTACCTCACCTATAACCTGTCTGTTCAAAAGCACCAGGTAGAGGTATTGGGTGGTTTTTCCTATCAAAAGTTCAAATTCGCAGGTACGGCCTTTGGTATGCAGAACCTTGCTGCACAGGGTATAGGTGTACCGCCCATGTATAATCCGGGTTATTCCGGGATACCCACCAGTCCCAGCGGATATGCGCAGGAGAACGAGCTGCAATCTTACTTCGGTCGTGTGAATTATAACTACGACAACCGCTTCCTGTTTACAGCATCTATTCGTGCAGACGGTTCTACTCGTTTTGGCGCCAACAACAAATATGGTTACTTCCCCTCTTTTGCAGCGGGTTGGAACCTTACACGCGAAAAGTTCCTTGAAAATATTTCAGCCATCAGGAGCCTGAAGCTGCGTGCCAGTTGGGGACAAACGGGTAATCAGGAAGTGCCCAACAAAATTACCCAGGCAAGCTACTCCTTATCAAGCGGTGCAGGATATTACCTGGATGGCACGAACCTCGTAAATGGTGTTACCGTGAACCGTACCGCTAACCCAAATCTTAAATGGGAGCTGGTTGAACAGTACAACATAGGTCTTGACTTTGAACTTTTCAAAAACAAACTGTACGGTTCACTTGAGTATTATAACAAGACCACCAAAGATCCTATCCTGAACATTCCTTCTGAACCATTGAGCCCTACTACTACCGTATGGAAGAATGTGGATGCTGAGATCGTGAATAAGGGTTTTGAATTTACACTGGGTTCTCAGCTGATCAGTACTAAAGACCTTTCGTTAACGGTTGACGTAAATGGCTCAATACTGAATAACACCATCAAAGGCCTTCCTGTTTCCGAGTTATATTCCGGTAGCATCTCGGGTCCGGGGCTTTCTGGTGTTAATGCCAACATCTATAAAAATGGCTACGCGGCAGGCTCATTCTTTATGTTGAAGCACCTGGGCTACGACCAACAAGGAAAGGATATATTCCAGGATAAAAAAGCAGATGGCATCATCAATGCAGATGACAGACAGATCTTCCCCGGCGCTATTCCAAAATTCAACTTTGGCCTCAACAGCCAGTTGCGTTATAAAACGCTGGACCTTGGGGTTTCCTTTATTGGACAAACCGGCGGGTACCTGTTCAACAACACGGCGCTTGACCTGAGCATCAACAACCTGAAAACGGATCGCAACGTGCTAAAAAAATATGTTGACGATAAAGCAAACGTTGGCAACCAGGTCACCGTATCGTCGCTGTTCCTGGAGAAATCGGATTTCCTCCGTCTTAGCAACCTACGTTTGGGAAACACCTTTACTTTCAAGCAATTTCCATGGATGCAATCCCTTAACATATATGTAAGCGCTCAGAACCTGTTCACCATTACAAAGTATTCCGGCTACGATCCTTTAGTGAATACTACTAAAATTGTAAACGGTAACCAATCGCTGGGTGTTGATTATGCAACTTATCCATCAACAAAAACATTCCTTTTAGGCGCAACGATCAAATTTTAAATCATTCGAATATGAAATCATTTAAATATAAAATAGCCTGTGTTTTACTGATAGTGTCCATGGCAAGCTGTACCAAACTTAAAGAACAAGTAGTTGATGAAGTACTGGGCTCCAACAATGCAAATCCTGAAAATGCACTGGCCGCAGCATACGGACAAATGGACAATGGTACTTTTGTAGACCATAGCCAGGTATTTGCCCTGCAGGAATATTCAACAGATGAGGCAATACTGCCTACGCGTGGCAGCGACTGGGGCGATGGCGGTATTTATCGCGCTATTCATGAATTTACCTGGGGTCCCGACAATTCTATGCTTACCAACACATGGAATAGTCTTAACATCGGTATCACCCAATCGCTCACCGCCATCAGCAGTGCTACCAAATCAACTGTTGCCAATAAGGCGCAACTGCTGGCCGAAGCCAGAGCCTTGCTGGCATTGTACACTTTTCATGCGTTAGACCTGTATGGTCAGGCGCCTTACCGCGACCCTGCAGTAGACAACGCCCCGCTGCAGGTGAGAAAAGCAGCAACTGCCATCGATGATCTCATTAAAGAGGTAGAATCATTGATACCTAATCTGTCAAATCTTGGCCAGAACAATACGGGCAAGGGACGTTTCACTAAACAGGCCGCTTATGCCCTGCTGGCAGATATGTACCTTAACCGTGCTGTGTACAAGGACCGTTATTCCACCGCCACTTTTAATTTTACTGAACAGGCAGTTGATGGTAGTGGAACCGATATGGATAAAGTGATCAGTTATACCACCCAGCTCATTGGGTCAGGCCAGTTTAAACTGGAAAGCAACTTTTTCCACAATTTTGATATTGAGAATGGAGATGGAACTGAACTGATCTTTGCAATAACCCAGGACGTAAATACCCTGCGTAGCAGCAGTAATAATTTTGCTTATATGCCTATGGAGAGAAATCAGAAACCTTCTACGGCTAACCGGGGCACCAATGCCATTTGCACTACCCCTGAGTTCTATGCCACGTGGGACAATAATCATAATGACCCTCGCTTTCAAAGACATTATCAATATGCCGATGGTACCTGGTTCATGAACGACGGTACAGATGTCAGCGTGCCGGCTAACAGCCTGGTAGTAGGTACTTCTTTGTCCTGGTTCCATTTTAATCGTGGTATGCAGGTTGGTCAACAATATGGACCACGCATCGTGGGAACTGATTTTGAACATACACCCGATGGACGTATCAAAGTAAGCAAACTGTATTGTGAAAAGGCATCCACCCAACTTATGGACTTTACGCCGGAACTTAATTTTGATGATCCCAGCCAGTCTGTATATACACAGGCGCAAATCAATCGTGGTGTCCGGCCATTCAAATATGAGTTTGATCCGGAAGGGCTAAACAGTAAAAGCAACTGTGATATTCCGGTTTATCGATTGGGCGCTATGTATTGTATGCGTGCAGAAGCGTATTTACGCAAAAGCCTGACCAGTGAGGCCTTGGCTGATGTGAATTCACTGCGTACAAGCAGAACGCGGGAGGCACTCTACGCCAATGCGCCCGGAACAGCGCTTGTTTCTATTGACATGCAAACGCTTTACAAGGAAACAGGGTTTGAAATGTATTGGGAAATGTACAGGAGAAAGGCGGCTATTCGCTTTGGTAAATTCGAGGCAGCTGGTACAGCCAAGTCTGTATCTCAGCCTTTCCGCCGTATTTACCCCATCCCTCAGTCAACAATGGATGCTACAAAGATGTTCGAGCAGAATGATGGCTACAAAAAGTAGAGGTCTGTAACCGATCTTCATGAGGCTGTCTCAAAAGTAATTTGAGGCAGCCTTTTTGACTTGAGACCTCCGTGAAATTCTATAACCTCGTTGAGCAAGCCTGACCCGGTCGTAGCTTTGTCCCTATTGGGCATTTTAGTACTTTTTTGTTTTATGAATTTACTATTCAAAGTGATCCAGGAAGAAATTGGCCTGGTTGACGAATAATTCCGGATACTGGTTAAAGGACCCGTGTGCCGAATCAGGGTAATAGGTAAGGATCGAGTTTGGAATTTGCTTGAATAGCTCGACAGAAGAAGCGCTATCCATCATTTCGTCATTGCTTCCCTGGACGATCAACACCGGCTGACTAATTTCGCTTAGTTTTATTGTTACAGGATCAGTTCCCCACCGGGTAAGTGCTGACACCTGTGCTTGGACGGAAGGCAGGCCAGCGTCCTGGTCACGGTCTTGCTTTCTTGCGTATAGTCGTCCGAGGGTTTTGGTCACCAGGTTTCTGCTTTTTTCGGATTGGGTTGCGAATATATACAGGTAAATTTCCTTCTGCTCCTTGAGTGCAAAGGCTCTTTGAACCAACTGGGGAAAGGAACGTAATGCGACGGTGCCTTGGGGGGCGGTTCCAACAAGGATAATTTTGCGCAGTAGTTTGGGGTTTGTGCTGGCTATCGTTTGGGCGATGAAGCCACCCAGGGAAAACCCCAAAATGTCACACAGGCTGATCTTTAGGGCGGTAATGATTTTTACCGTTATGTGTGCCATTTCATGCACGTTGTCGGGTGTCTTGCCGCCTGAGTTCCCAATGCCGGCGTTGTCAATAGTTATAACAGGCCTTTCCTTTGCCAGGCCATTGATAACGATGGGATCCCAATTGTCCAGGGTTCCTGTAAAGTGTTGTAGGCAGACGATGGGAATACCTTCCTTTCTTCCCAGGTACCTATAGGCGTATCGGATGCCGTCAATTTCTACATACTGGGTGGGGGCTGCTGCGTAGTTCAAAACTGGAGTGCTCATTTCGGTGATTTTATTTTTTTATCATGGGAATCTGCAGGTTTGTCGGCCTGTTTTCTTCGGTGTCAAATCCACGGCCATCAATATTTCTGGCACCCCAAAACATCAAATTGTTCGTGACATAGATCAGGTCATATTCCTTGAAAACTTGTCCCTCTGCTAGTCCAAATGGAGGGAAGGCCTTTCTAAAAATGCTCTGCGCCTCGCCGACCTTCCACTCGTCGTAGCCCTTGGTGAACTTATTGAGCACATCCGCGAAGGGCTGAATTAATGGTGTTACGGTATATTCTTCATCGGCGGAAAAATTCACTTTTATCGCGCTTGGTGCGATGGGGTGTTCACCCAACCACTCGATATGCCCTTTTATGGTCATTTGGGCAAGAGGCTTTTTACCAAAGGGGTCTACATTATTTGTTACGATAAGTTCAAATCTATCATCCGGGAAATAGGTAAAGCTCCTGTTCAGGTAAAAAGGTTTCAATGTGCCATCCGCATTTTTGGCGTTGCTGGGCCGGATCTCAGGTGTGATACTTTCCCAATGTCCAAGTGATGCGGCTTTTGCTTGATCTGTATTCATGGTGTGGTTTATGCTTTGGTGCCTCAATTAGTGGGGCGTAGGTGCTTTTGATAAACCTTTGGTTTTATAGCCGCTATCGAACCATGAGACAATGGTGTCGACATAATCATTGGCCGCTTCTTCCCAAACCCGGTGCTCGGCATTGAGGAGTACGCACTGGTTGGTGGGAAGCCGTTCAGAAAGGAACTGGGCATTGACCGGCGGGACGATGGGGTCATTTTTGCCGGCTATGATTAACGAAGGAATTTTTATATAGCTCAAAAGCGGCTCGAGTTTGGGGCAGTCGGTAATATAGCCTCTTACAAATTGGGAGGCTTCTTCAAGACGCCGACCTGCCGAAGCCGCTCTGAAATCTTCGATGATGGCTGCAGGAGTTAACTGCGCTGCCTGCTCAAGGTAAGGTTTGACACCGTCGGCGCCGGCTTCCGCGAGGGCGCCCTGGGGCGAATAGACAATGTCTTTCAAGGAGCCTGCAGCAAGCTCGGGCTGCATGGCGCCCCCACCGATGACCAGGCTTTCAAATAGGGCTGGTTGTTTGGCGGCTACAAATAAGATGGCAAGGGTTCCGACGTCCGGTGCTATGACATGAGTCCTGTTGATACCGAAATGGTCGAGGAACTTGATGAAAAAGTCGCCCATAGCTTCGGGTGCCATCACATTTGGACGGCTTTCGGAGTGACCGAAACCGGGTAGATCCACTAGAAGAAGGGAGAATTTAGCCGATAGCACTGGCGCCAGGTGGTAGAAGGAATAGATGCTCTCTGGCCACGGGGCGGTCAGAACTATCGGAATTCCTTTGGCAATACCGGTTTTCGCGTACCTGACGGATAGTCCATCAATTTTTTCTGTCGCTATTTTGCCAATATTGGGCAACGATTTTTGGCTCATTCGAGAAGGGTTATTTTGAACGAGAAATGATTTAGTTAGTGAATGGAGGGTGAACGGGAAATGGACGGATTAGTTGGGTTGCATCTCCTGTCATACGGTGAGCCAAAATTTAAAAACAAACAGCAAAATCGATTGTCAAAAACAAAGCATTTGTTGTAAAAAGCAAATAGGTATGCTTTGCCTCGAATTAGTCAATTGGGAATATTGCCCCCTATAACCACCATACAGGCATGGGGTAAAGGACATGAGAAGGTCGTCAAAAAAATGACCATCGAACTTGAAGATTAGTAATTAGAGTGTCAAGACTCCTTCTTTTCGGTACGATGCCGGGGTTTTCCCGGTTTGTTTTTTGAAAAAGTTATTGAAGTGCGATGAATCTGCAAATCCGAGCCTGGAGGAAAGGTCTTTGATGGCTATTTCAGTTTGCCTGAGCAGAGCCTGCGCCTCAATCAATATTTGCTCATGTAGGAAAGCAATCGCTGTCTTTTGCGTTTGTCGTTTGATAACTGTGTTTAGGTGGTTGGGGTGGATGGACAGCCTCTCCGCGAAATGTTTTACGGTCAATGTGTTTTTGTGGGTTGGACTGTCTGCGAAACTTTTCCTGACGAGTACGCGAAAGTTTTCTACCAGATGATGTTCCCGGTCATGGAGATGGGTGGTCAGTTTTTTGTCGGACGCAGCATATTTGTTGTATAGCCTTCGTACATACAACAATAATGTGTGAACATAGGAGGTGATAAGCGAGATTTTGTCAGGATTTTTTGAGTGATATTCCTGGTAAACGAGTTTATAAATATTGGTTAACGGATCCACTTCCTCCGGTTCGAGTTCGAAGGGTATTGCTTGCTCCAGCTGTACAAAAGGCAGTTCAAAAACGATGTCCGAAATTATTTTATGGTTGCGCAAATAGTCTTCGGTAAATACGATAAAGTATTCTTTTAGCCCGCGCTCCGGTTTAAGCCAGGACACGACCTGGCAGGGTGTTTTGAAGAATATGGCCGGCTTGTTCAATCTGGCTTTCCAATACCCGGCGTTGAGAGTGACATCGCCCTCGAGAAAGAGGGTGATGCAATAGAAGGAATGGCGGAAGGGTTTGGCGACATAATCGTAATTCTTGACTACTTTGGGGTCGATCTCCCTTATGTCGATATCCTTATACAAGGGTGGTTTGGCTTTGACGTGCTTGTAAAAGCTATCCAGATCGGTGAGATAGGGGATGTTAGTTTCGGCTGTCTTTTTGCTTTTCACATAGTGAATATACTGAATTATATAGGACCGGTGACATCATATACATTTTCGCAATCGGCCGAGTTTTAACGCAGTGTTTTTCCTTTGTTAAGACGACCTGTTAATGAATAATTCAAATCAAACGTCCATAAAAAGCGGGCTGAGCGCGGCGAATGAATTGATGCTTCTCCAACTTTGGCAAATAATTTTCATGAGAACTTCCCTAATTTGCCCATTGCCTGTGAGGCTGCAGAAGAGTCTGCTTTCTTTGGGCGGCAATTTGACGGAATAATTTTCAGTGGGACTCATGTTCCTTCTATCCGAGGAAACGCAAAGAAGGATGATCAACAAAACGTCATCAGCGCTGAAACCCCGTGGAAAGTTTCTATTTACCGCGACTTACAGCGCACATACCTGGAATAATATCATGACAAACTAGCCATCCATATCTATTGGCGCAGAGAAATACCGGGAATTGATCACTGCATTGGGCCTTCTTTGATCGATGGGTTCAAAGACGAGATGGCTTAAAAAGCCTCGACTGTAGTTTCGAAGCTTTTTCCTATAGATGTACCGTGTCGGGGAACTGGTTCGAATACCTTTCAAGATTTGCTGAAATTATATTATATATAATGCTATTAAAATTAGCTGATTGGATATAATTAAACAACCGTATGTGAGATAAATGCCATTGCTCCGTGCCACGGTGCTGCTTCACAAGGTGTTCGAAGTCCCCTTCCCCCATACGCCAATTGATCCCCGTCTATTCCCTTTACCGCAAATTTAAAAATAGTTGCTTAGCCGATGGGGGATAATACTAATGTCGTTTACTTAAGGATTACACATCTTTGTAATTCATATGATACAACCTCGGTGGTCTTCTCTTCCTCTTATGATGTCTTCCGGGCCGGACGATCTCCGTATTGGCTTCTAGCTGCCGGTC
>Ga0307516_10000110_pt1 | contig 94760 bp, 83 predicted proteins | sample 19_EM_MG_FD_203310 | JGI IMG/M metagenome (GOLD analysis project Ga0307516, IMG submission 203310) | Populus trichocarpa ectomycorrhiza microbial communities from riparian zone in the Pacific Northwest, United States - 19_EM | ecosystem: Host-associated > Plants > Roots > Unclassified | place... | reverse complement strand
GAGAAGGTGATCGGCGTCGCGTCGTTCGACAACACGCACAGCAAGCTGAACGAATTCTTCGTGTCGCCGGACAGCACGCCGACCGGCTACAACCCGGCCACCGGCGCCCCGGCCGCACCGACTTCGGGCACTCAGCCGATGTCGCGCACGGGCACCGTCGCCTCGACGGCCGACGCCTGCACGGCGCTGACCCCGGGCAGCCTGACCGGCACCGTGGCGCTGATCCGCCGCGGCTCTTGCAGCTTCTACCAAAAGGCTTTCAACGCCCAATCGGCCGGCGCCGCTGGCGTGGTGCTCTACAACAACGTGCCGGGTCGCATCAGCCCGACAGTCGTCGGCACGCCGGCGATCACGATCCCGGTCGTGTCGGTGGCCGACACCGAGGGTGCGCTGATCGACAGCCGCCTGGCTTCGGGCGCGGTCGACATGACCTGGTCGGACCAACTGGGCTCGTTCCCGCAGCTGACCGGTGGCCTGATCTCCAGCTTCAGCTCCTACGGCCTGGCCGCTGACCTGAGCGTCAAGCCGAACATCGGCGCCCCTGGCGGCTCGATCTACTCGACCTACCCGCTGGAGCTGGGCGGCTATGCCACGCTGTCGGGCACCTCGATGGCCTCGCCGCACACCGCTGGTGGCGCTGCGCTGCTGCTGCAAGCCAACCCGAAGATCACCGCCAAGACCATGCGTGACCGCATGCAGAACGCGGCCGATCCGAAGAGCTGGCAAGGCAACCCGGGCCTGGGCTACCTGGACCAAGTGCACCGCCAAGGCGCCGGCATGCTGGACCTGGTGCAGGCTTCGCAAGCCACGACGATGATCCAGCCGGGTGAGCTGGCGCTGGGCGAAAGCCAGGCCGGCCCGGTCGTGCGCACGCTGACCTTCAAGAACAGTAGCAACACGGCCGTCACCTACGACCTGAGCCACTCGAGCGCGCTGGCGACCGGCCCGAACACCTTCACGGTGTCGGCCTTCGACGAGCCCGCGACGGTGGACTTCAGCGCCGCCAGCGTGGTCGTTCCGGCCAAGGGTTCGGCGACTGTCGACGTGACCGTCACCGCTCCGGCAGGTCTGGCTGACAAGGGTCTGTTCGGCGGCTACGTGGTGGCCACCTCGCAAGCCGACGGCAAGGCGCTGCGCGTGCCTTACGCCGGCTTCAAGGGTGACTACCAGTCGATCCAGGTGCTGGCCCCGACAGCCAACGGCTTCCCGTGGCTGGCCAAGTTCGATGGCACGAACTACACCAACCAATCGGGTGGCGCCACCTACACGATGGCCGGCACCGACATCCCGTACTTCCTGATCCACCTGGATCACCAAGCACGTCAGATGAAGCTGGAAGCCTTCGACGCGGCGACGAACAAGAACATGCACTTCGTCAGCCTGGACAACTACCTGGGCCGCAGTTCGACCGCCACCGGCTTCTTCGCCTCCACCTGGGACGGTACGACCTTCAAGAAGGGCGGCACGCCGACCCCGGTGCCCAACGGCACCTATGTGGTCAAGCTGTCGGTGCTGAAGGCGCTGGGTGATGCCAACAACGCGGCCGACTGGGAAACCTGGACATCGCCGGCTGTGACCATCTCGCGCCCGTAAGCCTCGGCTTCAAGCGTCATGCAAAGCCCCTGCCTTCCCGGCAGGGGCTTTTTTCTTGGCCGCTTCAAGCCTCCGCCGGCCACTCGACCTTCATCGCACTGGCGATCAGCGCGAAGTCTTCCGCCGGCACCTTCAGGTAGCCGAAGCGGAACGCCGCGCCCCAGTGCGTCTTGCTCTTGATGAACGACAAGCGTTCTATCAGCGGCTGGATCGGTGCTTCGCGGCAGTCGGCGAAGTCGACATCGACCCGGTAGGGGTGGAAGTCCGGCTGCATCTCGACCTGGTAGACCTCGCCGCTGCGCACCACGCCGATGGCGGTGAAACACTGCAGCGGCGCACCGTCGGGGTAGGCGGTGCGGGGTGAATAGATCGCCACCCGGTCACCCGCATGCAGCTTCTGCAGCGGCGCTTTCTTGCCGTGGTTCAGCTGGATGAAGCTGCCGTCGACGCCACGCAGCACATGCTCGCGTGAGACGACGCCGACCCAGCCTTGGCGCGACGCCGACTGGCGCATGGGCAGGGTCTGGTGCTGATGAACCGGTCTTCGGGCGGCGTCGGGCGTCGACAAGGCCAGCGGCTGTTGCATGGGGGCGCTCCTGGAGGCGATGGAATGCCTGCCAGTCTGGCTGGCCCCTGCTGACAGCCTGGTGTCAGCAGTGTCGGCAGCGACCCGGCGTCAAACCTCGACCAACGTCGTCTCGCGCGCCAGCACCACCTGGTTGCGGCCGCTGCCCTTGGCTTCGTACAAGGCTTGGTCGGCCGCCTTGAAGGCGCCCGCTGCGACGTTGAAGGCCTGCACCGGTGCCGCGACGCCAATGCTGGCGGTCAGATGACCAACCGCAGCCAGCGTTGCGGGCAGCGGTGCGGCCAGCGCCACCCGCAACTTGTCGGCTGCCACCACGGCGCCTTCGGCATCGGTGTCGGGCAGCAAGAGCATGAATTCCTCTCCGCCGTAGCGGGCCACCAAGTCACTCGTCCGGCAATGCTCGGCCAAGCGGCTTGCCACCGTTTCGAGCACCCGATCGCCGACATCGTGGCCGTGCTGGTCATTGATGCGCTTGAAATGGTCCATGTCGACCAGCAGCAAGGCCAGCGGTGCGGGGCTGCGGCGGTGTCGTGCCAGTTCGTAGGCGACGCGCTCATCGGCGGCGCGGCGGTTGCACAGGCCGGTCAGCGCATCGTGGCTGGCCAGGCGCGTCAGCTCCTGGTTGGCGAGTTCGAGGTCGTGCGTGCGTGCCGCGACCCGGGCTTCCAGTTCGGCGTTGGCCCGTGCCAGCGCATCGGCGCGTTGCTGCAGCGACACCTTCATGCCAGCCAGTGCGTCTGACAGGGCGCGCAATTCACGCGTCGGGCCGAGCGTCGGGATCTGCGTCGCCAGGTCACCTTGTTCGATGCGCTTGGCGATGTGCGCCACGCGTGACAGTGGCAAGGCGATGCGCCCAGCCGCCCACCAGGCGACGGCGATTGCCATCAGCGCAGCCAGCGCGCCGATCGACAACGCCGTTTGCCGCGCGCGGGCGGCGGTGTCGATGGCGGCCTGCATCGGCTCGCGCACGATGACGGTCCAGCCCAGGTCCGTGACGGCCGAGTGCGCCGACACCGGCATGGCCACGGTCAGGTAGTGCTCCCCATCGGGCCAGGCCAGGTCGGTGGCCTCGCCGCTGGGCAGCTGCCGGGCGAGGTCGAGCTTGATGTCGCTGCCCGCCCCGCGCCGTCGGTGGATCACCTGGCCGGTCTTGTCGGTGATGATCAGCTCGACGCCCTTGAGGCGCTGGGCCGGGCTTTCCAACGATTCGGCCACGCCGCGGCCTCAGTCCCAGGTAGCGTGCACTCCCAGCACTCCCAGCACTCCCAGCACTCCCAGCACTCCCAGCACTCCCAGCACTCCCAGCACTCCCAGCACTCCCAGCACTCCCAGCACTCCCTGGAGCTGGCCCTGCGCGTTGGTCAGTGGCGCCGCGAAATCGATGAAGCGCAGCGGCTCGCCCGACGCCGAAGGCCCCAGCAGCTTGGCCAGCAGCAGCGCCTAGTGGACGTCGCCGGTGAACGGACCTTGCTGGCCCGCCTTGAACCAGGGTCGGGCGGCCACTTCCTGCCCGGCCAGCAGGCCGCCAGTCGAGACCAGCACCTTGCCGTCCGGCGCGGCCACGCCGATCCATGAATACTGCGGTCGGGTGCGCTGCATGTTGTCCAGCGTGCGCTGCCAGGTCGGGCTGTCCGGTCCGGACGGATCGCCCGCCGGGGGCGTCGCGGCGAGCGGCTCGACCTCGCGCACGCGCTCGGCTAGGCCGTCCTCGCGCAACACCCGTCGCAGCGATCGATTGGCCGAGCAGCAGCGAAATCGCCACGCTGAGGGCGGCGACCAGCAAGCCGAAGACAAGGGCAACACGAACCCGGAACGAGGACAGCATGGGAGGGCCAGTCGACAGGGCAGACCTTCGGCTATTCGACGACCCGAACCTGAGGGCTCAGACGCGTCCAATCGTCGATCGAGACATTCTGCGCATTTGGTTATTCCGGATTTGCATGGATTGGGCAGGCGCCTGAGTTACGGCCCCATTACACTGGGTTGACAGGTGATCCACCTCGACAAGATGCGCGCGCGCCGCGCGGCGGACGAGAAACCGGGCGTAACCAGGCCCGAAGGTTGCTCTAGCAGGCCAGAACACCTCGCGCCCATGGCATTGGGCGAGCCCCGCAGCGGCAGGCAACAGACCGAGGCCAGCGCGAGGCTCGCCCAATTCCGTCTTAGCTATCTGTCTTGTCTTGAAAATTGGAGCTTTGCCTGTGAACCGTCCCGCCATGGAGGGGCTGCGCTTGAACGCGCCTGCCTACGTCAAAAACGCTCGCCTGATCGCCTGGGTCAGCGAGATCGCCGCCCTCACCGAAGCCGCCGACATCTACTGGTGTGACGGCTCCAAGGAAGAGTACGACCGCCTGTGCCAACGGCTGGTCGACGCGGGTACGTTCAAGAAACTGAACCCGGCCAAGCGCCCGGGCAGCTACCTGGCCTGCTCCGATCCGTCGGACGTGGCGCGCGTCGAAGACCGCACCTTCATCTGCAGCGCGAAGAAAGAAGACGCCGGCCCGACCAACAACTGGATGGACCCGGCCGAGATGCGCGCGCTGCTGCAGACGGGCGACAAGCCGCTGTTCCAGGGCAGCATGCGCGGCCGCACGTTGTACGTCGTGCCGTTCTCGATGGGCCCGCTGGGTTCGCCGATCGCCCACATCGGCGTCGAGCTGTCCGACAGCCCCTACGTGGCCGTCAACATGCGCACGATGACCCGCATGGGCAAGCCGGTGATCGACCTGCTGGGCACCGATGGTGAATTCGTGCCCTGCGTGCACACCGTTGGTGCGCCGCTGGAAGCCGGCCAGAAGGACGTCTCCTGGCCCTGCAACAAGACCAAGTACATCGTCCACTTTCCCGAGACGCGCGAAATCTGGAGCTACGGCTCGGGCTACGGCGGCAACGCGCTGCTGGGCAAGAAGTGCTTTGCATTGCGCATCGCCTCGACGATGGGGCGTGACCAGGGCTGGCTGGCCGAGCACATGCTGGTGCTCGGCGTCACCTCCCCGGCAGGCAAGAAATACCACGTCGCGGCCGCCTTCCCGAGCGCCTGCGGCAAGACCAACTTCGCGATGCTGATCCCGCCCAAGGCGCTGGACGGCTGGAAGATCACCACCATCGGCGACGACATCGCCTGGATCAAGCCGCAGGCCGACGGCAAGCTGTACGCGATCAACCCCGAGGCGGGTTACTTCGGCGTCGCGCCGGGCACCAACTTCGAGACCAACCCGAACTGCATGAAGAGCCTGGACCGCGACGTGATCTTCACGAACGTGGCCCTGACCGACGACGGCGACGTCTGGTGGGAAGGCATGGGCGACGCGCCGGCCCACTGCATCGATTGGCAAGGCAAGGACTGGACGCCGGCGATCGCCAAGGAAACCGGCGCCAAGGCCGCGCACCCGAACGCCCGCTTCACCGTGGCCGCCACCAACAACCCGGCGCTCGACCCGGCCTGGGATGACGCCGCCGGCGTGGCGATCGACGCCTTCATCTTCGGTGGCCGCCGCTCGACGACCGTGCCGCTGGTGACCGAGGCTCGCAACTGGACCGAAGGCGTCTACATGGCCGCCACGATGGGTTCGGAAACGACCGCCGCTGCCGCCGGCCAGCAAGGCGTCGTGCGCCGCGACCCGTTCGCCATGCTGCCGTTCATGGGCTACAACATGAGCGACTACTTCCAGCACTGGCTGGACCTGGGCGCCAAGCTCGAAGCCGGCGGCGCCAAGCTGCCGAGCATCTATTGCGTCAACTGGTTCCGCAAGGGTGCCGACGGCAAGTTCGTCTGGCCGGGCTATGGCGACAACATGCGCGTGCTGAAGTGGATGGTCGAGCGCATCGAAGGCAAGGCCGAGGGCACCGAGAATTTCTTCGGCATCAGCCCGCGCTACGAAGACCTCGAGTGGACCGGCCTTGACTTCAGCCGCGAGAAGTTCGACTCGATCATCAGCGCCACGCCGGAAGCCTGGCGCGAAGAGCTGAAGCTGCACGAAGAGCTGTTCACCCAGCTGGCCTACCACCTGCCGCAGGCGTTGCGCGACACCAAGGCGCGCATGGAAGCCGAGCTGAGTAAGTAAGCCTCTGATCCGCTGGCGCTTCGTCGGCGCGGATGAAGAAAAAAGGCCACCGCGAGGTGGCCTTTTTCGTTGGGACGGGCCCCGAGAAACCAGACCCGGTGCGGTCGCTCGCCCTGCGGTGCATCGCGCGCTGGCGTGTCTTGCCGACTATCCAACCACGCCGAAGAGCCGCGTTCGCGAGCGGTTCTGGCGCGCTGCACATTGAGCCGCGAATCTGGGGCACGCCCGGGCGGCGCTGCGTGTCTTGCGGTGCTACGATTTCATCGGGCCAGGGAGGGCCGGCCGCCGAAGACGGGCCGTTTTGTCTTCTGGGGGATAGGATGAACCAGATGCGCCGGTTCCTGGGCCGCGTGCTTGCGCTGTGCCTGGCCGCGCTGCCGCTGGCCGCCCACTGCGGCGATCTCACCCTCTACACCGAGGAATACCCCCCGATCAACTTCAGCCGCGACGGCAAGGCCGCTGGCCTGTCGACCGAGGTGGTCGAAGAGATCCTGCGTCGAACCGGTACCCACGTTTCGATCGCGGTGGTGCCATGGGCGCGCGACTACCGCAGCGCACTGGAAGAGCCCAACGTCGGCCTCTTCGTCGCGATGCGCACGCCGGAGCGCGAACCCTTGTTCAAGTGGGTCGGGCCCGTCACCACGGTGCGCACCAGCTTCTACAGCCGCCGTGGTAGCACCGAAGTGAAGGTGGCGAGCCTGGACGAGGCACGAAAGGCCGAGGTCATCGCGGTGCCACGCGAATGGTTCTCGCACCAGGTTCTTCGTTCGCTCGGATTCGCCAACCTCGACGCGGTGGCGAATACCGACGTGATGGTGCGGATGGCGCTCACCGGCCGTGCGCAGCTGATGGTGGCCGACAACCAGACCTTGCCCGCCCAGCTGGCACAGGTCGACGCGACGATGGCGCAGGTCGACCGCCACTACACCTTCATGAAGACGAGCAGCTACATCGCCTTCTCGCGCGGCACGCCCGATGCTGTCGTGCGCCAGTGGCAACAGACCCTGAACGAGATGAAGCGTGACGGCAGCTTCGCCCGCATCTACACGCGCTGGCTGCCCAGCGACACGCCGCCCGGCGTCGAAGCCGAGCCCGACATGGTGCCTACGCCGAGATGAACCGCCCATGAAACTGCGGGCGACGATCGTGCTGGCCGTGGTGGCCGGCCTGCTGCTTCCGGCCACGATCGTCAGCGTGTTCACGCTGCGTCAGCAGGAGCGGGCGCTGGTGCGCCAGCTGAACGCGGACCTCGATCGCATCACCGAGGTGATGAGCCTGGACATGGCGCCGCCGATGTGGCACATGAACGCGGCCGAGGTGCCGCTGTTCGACGTGGTGCTGTCGGACGAGCGTGTGGTCTCGGTGGTCGCCCGCGACACCAAGTTCGGGATCTTCCTGTCGCGTGAGTACCCGCAGCGGCGCACAGGCACGCAGCGCACGACGACGCGGCCGATCAGCTTCCGTGGCAAGGTGATCGGCGAGGTCGTGGTCGAGATGGACAGCGGCCAGCTCGATGCCGCGGTCGCGAGCAACCGCAAGGCCCTCGCGCTGACGCTGTCGGGTCAGCTCGTCTTCAGCCTGCTGCTGATCGTGGCGCTGCTGCAATTGCGCATGCTCGCGCCGATCCGCCGTCTGATGCAGGAGTCGACGATGATCGCGCGCGGCGAACTCGACAAACCCTTCGAATGGCGCCGCAAGGACGAGTTCGGCCAGCTCGGCGACAGCCTTGAGGCCGCGCGCCAGGCGCTGCAATCGCTGTTCACCGCACTCCAGACCAAGGCCCACGAGCTGGGCGAGAGCGAGGCCAAGTACCGCAGCATCTTCGAGAACGCACTCGAGGGGATCTTCCAGACCTCGATCGATGGCCGCACGATCAACGCCAACCCCGGCATGGCGCGCATGCTCGGCTACGACCGGCCGGACGAGCTGGTGCACAACCTGACAGACATTCGCCGCCAGCTCTATGCCCGTCCAGGCGACCGCGATGCCTTCATTGCCGCGCTGCTCGAGCATGGACAGGTTGTCGGCTGGGAGGTCGAGTTCCAGCGCCGGGACAGCCAGACGATCTGGGTCGCCATGACCGCGCGGGTGGTGCGCAGCGAACAGGGTGAGCCGCTGTTCATCGAAGGCCTGGTCGCCGACATCACCCAGCGCAAGCGCAGCGAAGCCGACCTGGCGCTGCACCGCGAACGGCTGGAGGAGCTGGTGCGAGAGCGCACCGCCGAGTTGCAGGCCGCCAAGGAGCGCGCTGAGGTGGCCAACCAGGCCAAGAGCAGCTTCCTGGCCAACATGAGCCACGAGCTGCGCACGCCACTGAACGGCATCCTCGGCTACGCACAGATCCTCAAGCGCTTCCGCAGCTTCACTGGGCGCGATCTGGCGGGGTTGAACGTCATCGAGCAGAGCGGCAAACACCTGCTGATGCTGATCGACGACGTGCTCGACCTGGCCAAGATCGAGGCGGGCAAGCTCGAGCTGTGCTCGAGCGTGATCGACCTCCCGGCCTTCCTGCAGACGATCGCCGACATCATCCGCGTGAAGGTCGAGGAGAAGGGGCTGTTCTTTGCCTGCGAGTTGGCACCGAACCTGCCACGCGTCGTGCGCGCCGACGAGAAGCGCTTGCGCCAGGTGCTGCTGAACCTGCTCGGCAACGCGGTGAAGTTCACTGAGCGCGGCCGGGTCAGCTTGCGCGTGCGCGGCTTCGCCAAGGATGGTTTGGAAACCTGGCTGCACTTCGAGGTCGAGGACAGCGGCTGCGGCATCGCCACCGAACAGTGGGAGACGATCTTCAAGCCGTTCGAGCAGGTGGGCGACGTGCGCAAACGCGTCGGCGGCACCGGACTCGGGTTGGCGATCAGCCGCCAGTTGGTGCGGCTCATGGGCGGTGACATCCATTTGCGCAGCGCGCTGGGCGAGGGGAGCCTGTTCGGCTTCGAGATCGCACTGCCCGTCGAGGCCGGGCTGCCCGCGGCGCCGATGACGCGCATGATCGACGGTTATCTCGGCGCGCGGCGCAAGGTGCTGATCGTCGACGATGTCGAGACCAACCGCGCGATGCTGGTCGACCTGCTGAATTCGCTGGGCTTCGAGACCGCCGAAGCCGAGGACGGCGAGCAGGCCATCGCGCTGGCCCAGGCGTGGCAGCCCGCGCTGATCCTGATGGACATCGTGATGCCGGTGATGGATGGCCTGGAAGCCACGCGCCGCCTGCGCCGGATGCCCGCCCAGCAATCGGTGCCGATCATCGCGCTGTCGGCCACCGCGTCGCAAGATCAGCAACTGCGCACGCTGGCCGCCGGCGTCAATGCCTTCATCACCAAGCCGATCGAGCAGGACCAACTGCTCGAGCAGATCCGCCTGCAACTCGGCCTGGAGTGGACCTACGAGGTGGCCGAGCTCGACGCCTGAGCAGCGCGCTGATTCGTGCCCATGAAAAAGGGCCACCGCGAGATGGCCCTTGCTGTCGGGGCGCGGTGGGCGCCCTTGTTCTGTCGCTCAGGGCGTCTTGGCCGACGACGCTGTCGACGCCGCCGCGGTGTTCGTCGTGCCGGCCGCCTGGCCAAACTGCCACAGCATGAACGCATAGACGTCGGCCAGTTTGCTGGCCTGCTGCGTCGCGGTGCTGCCCACGCCGTGACCGGCCTGGCCGTCCAGACGCAGCAGCACGGGCTTGCCGCTGGTGCTCGCGGCCTGCAGACGGGCGCCGGCCTTGGCGCTTTGCCAGACGTCGACGCGCGGGTCGTTGATGCCGTGGATCAGCATCACCGCCGGGTAGGCCACGCCGTCCTTGATCTGGTGGTAGGTGCTCATCTCCAGCAGCGCCTTGAATTCGGCCGGGTCCTTGACGGTGCCGAACTCGCTGATGTTGGTGATGCCGTTGGCCGACTCTTCAGAGCGGATGGTGTCCATCATGCCGACGTCGAAGATCGCCGCGGCGAACAGGTCCGGCGCTTCGGTGACCGCGCGGCCGACGAAGATGCCGCCGGCGCTGGTGCCCCAGATGCCCAGCGTCTTCGTCGTCGCATAGCCCTTGTCGATCAAGTACTTCGCACTGGCGATGCCGTCCTTCCAGGTGTTGGGCTTGGTCGCCTTGAAGCCGGCGCGGTGCCATTCTTCGCCGAACGCGCCGCTGCCGCGCACATTGGCGTAGGCGATCACGCCGCCGCGTTCGAGCCAGGCGACGCTGCGCGCGTTGAAGAAGGCCTCCATCGACAGGCCGTAGGCGCCGTAGCCGACCAGCAGTGTCGGGTGCGGCACGTCGCGCTTCAGGTCGGCGCGGTGGATGATGGCCAGCGGCACCTGCGCGCCGTCATGGCTGGGCACCAGCACCTCGCTCACCGTCAGCGCTGGCGTGCCGGGCGGCACGCGGATCTGCAGCAGGCCGGTGTCGACCGGCGGCTTGTCGGCGCCCATGCTGCGCAGCACCCGCGCCGGCTCGGTCCAGGCGCTGCTGGTCAGCCACACGTCGGCAAAGGCATGCGCCGGATCGTCGATCGTGAACGTGCTGCCGACGCGGCCCGGGGCCATGTCGGCCGGGGCCTGGCCCGGCGTGAAGCGCCAGGTGCGGGTCGAGAAGCCTTGCGACGTCTCGGCGTACAGCGTGCCGCCCTTGCCGATCGTGAGGCCCTTCAGCACGCCCTGTGCCGGCTCGTCGATCACCGTCTTGGCGTCGGCGACCGTCTGGCCCTTGGCCAGGTCCAGCGCCAGCCAGCGCCCGCGCGGCGCGCCCTTGTGGGTGCGCAGGTACAGCGTATTGCCGAACAGACGCGCATCGGTGACGCTGGCGTCGAAGGCGCTGACCTGGCGCCAGCCGATCTGCGGCTTGCCCAGGTCGGCCACCGGCGCGACGAAGAGCTTGCCCTCTTGCACCGTGGTATCGGTGGTGCGCGCCAGCATGTAGCGGCTGCTGGGGTCGAACGTGACGCTGGCCACGTCGAGCCGGTCAAGCTTGAGCGCCTTGTCGACCAGCGGACCGAACAGCGGCTTGGCCGTCTGCGTGGCGGCACCCGCCTGCAGCAGGAAGACGGTGGTGTCGAGGAAAGTCTCGGTCGGCGGGCTGCCGGCCGGCAGTTCGCGGATCTGGTTGTAGCTCAGCGCACGGTTGTCCGGCGTCCAGTGCACCAGGCCTTCATGCACGCGCGGCACCGGCTGGCCCACGGCCTTGCCGCTGGCCACGTCCAGCACATACAGCGATGCGTCCTCCGAGCCGCCGGCCGACAGGCCGTAGGCCAGCAGCTTGCCGTTCCATGACGGCACGAAGTAGTTGATCGCGTGCGGCACGCCCTTGGCTTGCGTCAGCTGCTCGGGGTCGACCAGCACCCGTTCTGCGCCGGTCAGCCCGTTGCGGGTGACGAGCTTGAACTGCGCATGGCCAGCTTCGCGCTTCAGGTAGAACAGCTGATCGCCGGGCAGGCGAACGACTTCGCGAATGATGTCGCCGGTCGCGCGTCCCAGCTCGTCGATGCGCTTGGCCAGCACGTCGCGCTCGGGCATCGTGGCCAGCGCGCTTTCGGCATAGGCGCCCTGGGCCTTCAACCACTCCTGGGTCGCCGGGCTCTTGACATCTTCCAGGTCACGGTACGGGTCGTGCACGGTCACGCCGTGCAGCACCTGGGTCACGTCGTGCACGGGGGTCGGCGGCGGGCCGGCCAGGGCGCTGAGGGCAGCGGCCAGCAGCGTGGCGGCCAGGGGGATCTTGCGAAGCGGCATGGGGGTCTCCCGAGTGAGTGCCGTGGAACAACGCGGCCGGGTAGGCCAAGCGTCGGATGTTACGTCGCTCGGCCTGGCGCCGTGGACTTGGCGGTACCGGGCTAGCATCCGCCGTCCTTGCCACTGCAGCCCGCCATGCCAGACCGCCTCGAAGCCTGTGTCGACGCCTTGTTCATCTACCCGATCAAGGCTTGCGGCGCGATGCGCGTCACGCAGCTGGACATCACGCCTTCGGGCCTGATTGCCGGCGACCGCGAATGGGCGGTGATCGACGAGAAGAACGAGGTCACCTGGCAGGGCGCGCACCCGCGCCTGGCGCTGGTCCGGCCCACGTTGGAAGGTGGCGTGCTGCGGCTGGCCGCGCCCGGCGAGGCCGTCGTCGAGGTGACAGCGGCCACCGAGCCTCGCACGGTGCAGATGTGGAACGACAGCGTGAAGGAGATGGAGAGCTTTGCCGGGCTCGACGCGGGCGACGCCGCAGCGGCCATGCTGCAGCGGGTCACCGGTGCGCCGCTGCGCCTGGTCCGCTTCGGGGCGCTGGCGCTCGCCCGGCGTGGCACCAACCCTTTGCACCTGGTCAGCATGCCATCGCTGGACGAACTGAATGCGCACCTCGCCGGTGAAGGCCTGGCCGAGGCCGAGGCGCTGCGCTTTCGGCCCAACCTGCTGCTCGGCGCGGCGGCGGAACCCTTGCTGCCGTTCATCGAAGAGCAGGTGACGCAGGTCCACGGCGGCGAGGGTGAGCGCGCCTGGCAGATGCCCGTGTCGGCGCCCTGCATCCGCTGCGTGGTGCCGGGGGTGAGCCCGCTGAGCGGTGAGATGAACGAGGACTTGCCGCCCGCGGTGGCTCAGCTGAGCGGCCAGCGCTTTCCAGGCGGTCCGTCGGTCTTCGGGGTCTATGCGACCCCGGCACCCGGTACCCGGATCTGCAGTGGCGACAGGCTGTGGCTCGAGTTGAACTTCTAGCCGCGATATTCGGCGACCGCGCAAGCTTTGTCGGCAATCGTCGTTGGCGGGGGTCGCGCCGCTTTCGATAATGCAAAAAACGATGAAGCACTGACCGAAAGCGGGCAAAGAACCAATATGAACTTCCAGCAACTGCGCTCGGTGCGCGAAGCGGTGCGCCAAGGCTTCAACCTGACGACGGTGGCCGATGCGTTGCACACCTCGCAGCCCGGCATCAGCCGGCAGATCCGCGAGCTGGAAGACGAACTCGGCGTCGAGATCTTCGTGCGCGCGGGCAAACGCCTGACCGGGCTGACGCCGGCCGGCGAGCGCGTGCTGCCGTGGGTTGAACGCACGCTGCTCGACGTCGAGAACCTGCAGCGCGCCAGCGACGACTTCCGCCTCGGCGACAGCGGCGTGCTCAGCGTCGCGGCCACCCACTCGCAGGCGCGCTACGCGCTGCCGCAGACCGTGCACGACTTTCGTGCGCTGCATCCCAAGGTGCAACTGCAGATGCACCAGGGCTCGCCGCAGCAGATCGCCCACATGCTGATGACCGGCGCCGCCGAGATCGGTGTTGCCTCGCACGTGCTGGCCGACAACCCGGACTTGGTCGCGCTGCCCTGCTACCGCTGGACTCACTCGGTGGTGGTGCCGGCTGGCCATGCGTTGCTGGACGGTGACCTGACGCTGGACCGCCTGGCCGAGCACCCGGTGATCACCTACGACACCGGCCTGACCGGCCGCGGCACGATCGACGACGCGTTCGCTCGCGCCGGCCTGAGCCCGCGCGTCGTGCTGACCGCGATGGACGCCGACGTGATCAAGACCTATGTCGAGCTCGGCCTGGGCGTGGGCATCATGGCCTCGATCGCCTTCGACGAGCAGCGCGACGGTCACCTGCGTGCGCTCGATGCGCGCCACCTGTTCTCGATCAACACCACCAGCGTCGCGGTGCGCCGCGGCGGCCTGCTGCGCGGCTTCGCCTATGACTTCATCCAGACCTTCGCGCCGCACCTGACGCCAGACATCGTGCAGCAGGCCCAGGCGGCACCCGCAGGGACGCCGTCGGCACCGCTTTAGGTGGGTTGCCGCTTCTCCCAACACTTCCTTTCGCAGAGCACCCCACCGTCCTGATCGATCACTGGCGCTAGCTGATCCCCATTGCGAGTCAATCCACGATGGCCACCGAGGATGTCGGGTGACTGGTGCAGCGAAGTATCAGGAGGAGGTGATGGCCTCAGGCCATCGCCGGGGGGACATGAGCGGGACCAGTCGCCCGGCATCTTCGGCCGCGCAAACCGCTGCGACCCGCCTGAATCAACCCGCCAACGCAGCCTTGGCTCGTTGCACCGACTCCCTCGCCTGCATCCGGGCGCGGTGCGCCAACAGCTTCGGGAAGCGGCTCACTTCAACCCCATCGCCTTCGAGCCATTCGGCGATCGTGAAGAGGTAGGGGTCGGCGACGGTGTAGTCCTCGCCGAAGACCCAGGGGCCGCGCAGCCAGTCGGTTTCGATGTGCTCGAAGATCTCGGTCATGTTGGCCGGCACCTTGCGCTGCATCGCTTCGATCGCGGCCGCGTCGTCGGCCCAGCGCGCGCCGCGGCGCTTGTGCGCATGGGCCACATGCACGGTCGAGCAGAGGAAGCTGGTGAAGCCCTGCAGCTGCGCCAGGCGGAACGGGTCGTCCAGCGGCGCGAGCCTGGCGGCCGGGAAAGACTGGGCGACGAACAGCAGCAGTGCGGGCACTTCGGTCAACGTGCCGTGCTCGGTCACCAGTGCCGGCACACGGCCGCGCGGGTTCACCGTCAGGTAGGCCGGGCTGCGCTGCTCGGCCGTCGAGAAATCGAGCAGCCGCACGGTGTGCGGCGCGCCCGCGTCATGCAGCGCAATGTGCACCGCCTGGGCACAGGTGCCCGGCGCGAGGTAAAGGGTCCACGGGGTCGTCATCGGCCGGCGTCTCCTGAAAGGGGCCGGCGGCGACATGCCGAACGGCGGCCCGCAGCTTAGGCTTGTGCGGGCGACGCCGTGGGTCTGCGCGGCAATGCCCAGGCGTGCTCGCCGGGCATCACGCAGCCGCTTGACGCGGCAGGCGTCAGTGCGCTGCGGTCTCGGCCACCTGGGCCGGCGCGACAGAAAAACGCGTCACACGCCGCGGCCGCAGGAAGACCCTGCGACCGTTCGCCAGGCCGAGCGAATCGCGCAGCTGCACATAAGCCTCGCGCGACAGCTCGACATCGACATACGAACCATCTTCTTCACGACGGAACTCGATGCGGGTGTTCGGGCCGACTGTCAGCGTCTGCGCCAGCGTCACCGCCCAGGTGCCTTCGCCGGGCTCGGCGACGATGTCGAGCTCGTGCGGCCGCACATAGCTCACTGCCTCGTCATGCCCGGGCGCCAGGCCGGCGCGGCCGTGGAACAGGTTGACGTCGCCGAGGAACTTCAACACGAACGGTGTGGCCGGCCTGTCGTAGACCTCGTCCGGTGCGCCCACCTGCTCGATGCGGCCTTCGTTCATCACGACGATCCTGTCGGCGACCTCCATCGCCTCTTCCTGGTCGTGGGTGACGAAGACGCTGGTGACATGCATCTCGTCGTGCAGACGACGCAGCCAGCGGCGCAGCTCCTTGCGCACCTTGGCGTCCAAGGCGCCGAAGGGCTCGTCCAGCAACAGCACCTTCGGCTCGACGGCGAGCGCACGCGCCAGTGCGACCCGTTGGCGCTGGCCGCCGGAGAGTTGGTGCGGGTAGCGGCCGGCCAGGGCATCCAGCTGCACCAGCTTCAGCAGCTCGGTGACCTTCTTGCGGATGGCTTCTTCGCTGGGCCGGGTGGCGCGCGGGCGCACCCGCAGGCCGAAGGCGATGTTCTCGAAGATGCTCATGTGGCCGAACAGCGCGTAGTGCTGGAAGACGAAGCCGACATTGCGCTCGCGCACATCGGCAAAGGTCGCGTCTTCGCCGTGGAACAGCACCGAGCCGGAGTCCGGTTGCTCGAGCCCCGCGATCATGCGCAGCAGCGTGGTCTTGCCCGAGCCCGAGGGGCCGAGCAGGGCGACGAGTTCGCCCGAAGGAATGTCGAGGTTCAGGTGGTCGCAGACAGCGAGCGCGCCGAAATGCTTGACGAGGTTGCGGACTTCAATGCTCATGATGGATCCCTCTTTTGGCTCACTCGTGGTCGGCGCTGGCAGCCGCCTTCACGCGCTTGACGCGCTGCTCGACGAGGTACTTCAACACCAGCGTCACCAGCGCCAGGCCGGCCAGCAACGAGGCCACGGCGAACGCCGCGGCGAACTGGTACTCGTTGTAGAGAATCTCGATGTGCAGCGGCATCGTGTTGGTCGCGCCGCGGATGTGGCCCGAGACCACCGACACCGCGCCGAACTCGCCCATCGCCCGTGCGTTGCACAGGATCACGCCGTACAGCAGCGCCCACTTGACGTTCGGCAACGTGACGCGCCAGAAGATCTGCCAGCCCGACGCGCCCAGCACGCGGGCGGCTTCCTCCTGCTCTTGCCCCTGCGCCTGCATCAGCGGGATCAGCTCGCGGGCAATGAACGGGAAGGTCACGAACACCGTGGCCATCACGATGCCGGGCACGGCGAAGACGATCCTCAGGTCATGGTCGCGCAGCCATTCGCCGAACCAGCCCTGCAGGCCGAACACCAGCATGTAGATCAACCCGGCGATCACCGGGCTGACCGAGAACGGCAGGTCGATCAAGGTCAGCAGCAGGTTCTTGCCGCGGAAGTCGAACTTCGCGATCGCCCAGGCTGCCGAGACACCGAAGACCAGGTTCAACGGCACCGAGACGATGGCTGCCAGCAGCGTCAGCTGGATGGCCGACACGGCGTCGGCCTCGACGATCGCCGCGAAATAGACCTCGGCGCCTTTCTTGAAGGCCTCGTGAAACACCGCGGCCAGCGGCACGAACAGGAACAGCGCGAGGAACAGGCCGGCGATGCCGATCAATGTCCAGCGGACCCAGGCGGATTCGGTGGTGGCTGCGAGGGCGGAGCGGGTACGGGCCTGTGCTGGCGCGACCAGCACGTTAGGCAATGGGGAGGAAACAGCGGTCACGAACTACTCCAACCAAGGCTCGTTTTCGAGTGAGCGAAGCGCCACTCGCCTTCCAGTGGCGTGCGCGGATCCGGCTTTGCCGGTCCGCTGCGCGAGCCCCCTCGGGGGGCAGCCCCCGGAAGGGGGCGTGGGGGCCTCATGATCTACCCTGGCGTTTGCGCGCCCAGGCCTGCACCATATTGATCGCCAGCAGCAGCGAGAAGGCAATCACCAGCATCACGACCGCGATCGCAGTCGCTCCGGCGTAGTCGTACTGCTCGAGCTTGGTGATGATCAGCAGCGGCGTGATCTCGCTGATCATCGGCATGTTGCCGGCGATGAAGATCACCGAGCCGTATTCACCGAGCGCTCGGGCGAACGCCAGTGCAAAGCCGGTCAGCAGCGCCGGCATCAGCGTCGGCAGGATCACATGCTGGAAAGTCTGCAGGCGTGATGCACCCAGCGTGGCGGCGGCCTCTTCCAATTCCTTCTGCAGGTCTTCGAGCACCGGCTGCACCGTGCGCACAACGAAGGGCAGGCCGATGAAGGTCAACGCGACGAACACGCCCAGCGGTTTGAATGCCACTTTGAACGGCAGCCACTGGCCGATCCAGCCGTTGGTCGCGTACAGCGACGTCAGCGCAATGCCGGCCACCGCGGTGGGCAGGGCAAAAGGCAGGTCGACCAACGCGTCGATCACGCGCTTGAACGGGAAGCGGTAGCGCACCAGCACCCACGCCACCAGCAGCCCGAACACCGCATTGACCAGCGCCGCCGCGAACGAGGTGCCGAAGGTCAGCCTGTAGGAAGCCATCACACGGTCCGAGGTGACCGTGTCCCAGAACGCGGCCCAGGTCAGGGTGAAGGTCTTCAGGAACACCGCCGACAGCGGGATCAGGACGACCAGACACAGGTACATCAGCGCAAAACCGAGTGCGAGGTCGAAACCTGGCAACACGCTGTGGCGTTTGAGGAGGGTGCGGGAAAGGAACACGGTAGACAGCGCCGGGCTCTTTAGGAGGAGAGCGCATTTCGATCAGCGTGCAGCGATGCTAGGCAGCGCTGCTTGTGCAGGGAACGAAGCAAAATGCGCTTGCTTATGCGGCCATCGATACGCCGCATGGCCTTCAACAACGAGGAGCAATGGCATGAAAAGAGTCACAGGAATCGGCGGCATCTTCTTCAAGGCGCAGGATCCGGCCGCATTGCGCGAGTGGTATCGGCGCCACCTCGGCATCGAGTCCGCCGCCTGGGGCGGCACTGCATTTCGCTGGCGCACCGACGACAACCCCGACGGTGTCGGCACGACGGCATGGAGCGTCTTCGCCGCCGACAGTGCTCATTTCGGTGTCGGCGCCCAGCGCTATATGGTCAATTACCGCGTCGACGATCTGGATGCGCTGATCGCGGCATTGCGGCAAGAGGGTTGCCAGGTCGACGACAAGACCGACAGCTCCGAGTACGGCAAGTTCGGCTGGGTCACCGACCCCGAAGGCAACCGCATCGAGCTGTGGGAGCCACCCGCCGGCAAGTGACGCTGCTGGCTGGCTGACCGGCAACGATTCGAATCAACTTGCCGTCCGTACGGGATGTTAGGTGGGAAGGCAAGCTGCTAAAAGGCTGGCTTTCCAACAACGACCTTCGGAAGGGACGCCATGTACTTCAATAAATCCATCGTCGGCGCGGCACTGTGCCTGTCATTCGCCGTTGCGACCCACGCCCAGGCCGCGCCTGAGGCGCCGGCCAGCACGGGCACTGCAGCGGCTGCCGCAGCACCCGCGGCCTCCGCCAAAGGCCAATTGCCCAAGCTCGTCATCAAGTGGCAGTGCAAGGAAGCCTGCACGACCAATGACAAGGTGCCGCCGCTGATCGAAGAGGCCTATGCCAAGGCCGCCAAGAGCCATGGCTATGAGGTGTCGGACAGCGATACCGCGGAAGTCACCATCGTCGAATACCGCCAACGTCCGCCGACCGCGCGTGTGATGCTGGGCATGTTCGCCGGCAAAGACCGGCTGGGCGTGCACATCGCCTACCGTGGCAAGGAAGCCGACGCCGCCGATTCAGCCGGCAACATCGCGCAGGGCATGAACAGCATGAGCGCATCGGTCGGCAAGCAGAGCTACGAGCGGATCGTGGCGCTGGCCCAGGCCAACGGCAAATAACAAGTTGCTCCAATGAAAAAAGCGCGCCCGAGGGCGCGCTTCTGCTTGGGTGATGAAGACGGTGAGGCTTACTTCTTCGCGTAGATCGAGTCGAAGGTGCCGCCGTCGTTGAAGTGGGTCTTCTGCGTCTTGGCCCAGCCGCCGAAGAGTTCGTCGATCGTGAACAGGTTGATCTTCGGGAACAGCTTGTCGAACTGCGCAGCGGCCTTCGGATCGATCGGGCGGTAGTAGTTTTCGCCGGCGATCTTCTGGCCTTCGGGCGAGTACAGGTACTCGAGGTAGGCCTTGGCCACGTCGCGCGTGCCGCGCTTGTCGACCACCTTGTCGACCCAGGCCACCGGCGGCTCCGCCAGGATGCTGACCGACGGCACGATGATCTGGAACTTGTCCGGGCCCAGCTCCTTCACTGCCAGGAAGGCTTCGTTTTCCCAGCTGATGAAGACGTCGCCGATGCCGCGCTCGACGAAGGTGGTGGTCGAACCGCGTGCGCCGCTGTCGAGCACCGGCACGTTCTTGTACAGGGCGCTGACGAACTCCTTCGCCTTGGCGTCATTGCCGCCCGGCTGCTTGAGCGCATAGCCCCAGGCGGCCAGGTAGTTCCAGCGCGCACCGCCGCTGGTCTTCGGGTTCGGCGTGATGACCTCGACGCCGGGCTTGACCAGGTCGTTCCAGTCCTTGATGCCCTTGGGGTTGCCCTTGCGCACCAGGAACACGATGGTCGAGGTGTAGGGGCTGGCGTTGTGCGGCAGGCGCTTTTGCCAGTCGGCGGGCACGAGCTTGGCGTTCTCTGCCAGCACGTCGATGTCGTAGGCCAGACCCAGTGTCACGACATCGGCTTCGAGGCCGTCGATCACCGAGCGAGCCTGCTTGCCCGAACCGCCGTGCGACTGCTTGACGGTCACCGTGTCGCCGGTCTTGCCTTTCCAGTAGGTGGCGAAGGCCTTGTTGAAGTCCTGGTACAGCTCGCGCGTCGGGTCATAGGAGACGTTGAGCAATGTCACTTCCTTGGCCTGGGCGGCCAGGGGGGCAGCGAGGGTGCTCAGCAGGACAAGGCTGGCGGCAACAGCAGTCGTCAGCGATCGGGGCAGCATGGTGAAGGCGTTCCTTGTGTGGGACCTGCGTGGATGCAGGCCCACCGATGCTAGGAAGCCCGCATCGCTCAAGGAACGAATCAAAACGCCGCTGCTTATGCCTTTTGCGCGGCTTGGAGCCGGTCAGACGGCGAAGCCGAGCGCCGGCGCTGCGGCATGCGCCCGGGGCCGCAGGGTGCTGGCGACGCGCTGCATGTGGGTCCGGGCCCAGGCCAGGGCGTCGGGCCAGGCGCCGTAGCCGGTGGCCGGGTTGACATGGCCGGCCTCGCCCAGTTCGATCATCTCGCTGCCCCAGCGGCGGCCGAAGTACACCGCGTCGGCGTGCGGCATCCAGGGGTCGTTGGCGCTGACGACCAGCGTCGATGGGAACGGCAGCGCGTGGCTCAGCGAACCTTCGTCGAGGCTGAAGCGCTCCGGGGCAGCCGGGGCCACCAGCAGCGCACCCTGCACGCCGCGACCACCGCGCGCCGCATGGTGGGCCAGCGCCAGGCAGCCGAAGCTGTGGGCGACGGCGATCCATATGTCGGCCGGGTGGCGGCGCAATGCATCGTCGATCGCGCCGGCCCAGCGGTCCAGGTCGGCATGGCCCCAGTCCTCGACGCGGATGCGCACGGCATCCGGTTGTTGGGTCTGGATCCAGCTCTGCCAATGGTCGGGCCCGCTGCCATGCAGGCCCGGCACGATCAGCAGGCGGACCTGCGGCTGGTCGGAGGAGGTGAACTTCGCGAGGCTCATGGGGCTCCTTCGCTCAGAGGGTGGCGATCGACACCTCGGTCGACTTCACCAGGGCGACGACGTCGCGACCGACGCGCAGGCCCAGCTCATGCACCGAGCGGGTCGTGATGACCGAGGTCACGATCAGGCCGGCCGGGGTCTCGACATCGACCTCGGAGACGACCGGGCCTTCGATGATTTCCTTGACCTTGCCGCGGAACTGATTGCGGGCGTTGACGGCGAGGATGCTCATGGTGTTTTCGCTTTCTAAGTGGCAGGACAACGTGGGGGCCAAGATCGGCCGACCAGAGATTCAGAGTGACAAGGTGAAGGCCTGCGACTCGTCGCGCAGCGTGACCGGCGCTGCACGTGGCGGCACCCGCACATGCACCGGCACGCGGTGACCGAAGGCATCGGCCACTGAAGCGCAGCCGCTTCGCAGCAGCTCGGTGGCCAACTGCAGCGGCTCGAAGCGGTAACCGGCCACACGCAGGTGGTGGGTCAATTCGCTCAGTGCGCCCAGGTCGTGCCTGAGCAATGCGGCGCGCAGCGCCTGGCCGGTACAAGGAAGTGCCAACGCCTGGGTGGCGGGCGCCTCCACAGAGGTGATGGTGGCGGTGGTCATGACTACGATGGTGGTCGCCGTCCCCCCAAAAGAGAAGGAAGGAAATCGGCGCTTCATATCGGCCCATCGCATATGAGGCCCGCGCATATCGGATACGCTGGCCGGCCCGTCGTCCGTTCTTGCTGTCACAACGTGTTTGCCTACTTCGAGCGCCTCGTCGACCCTTACCCCGAGGCCGTGCCACCGCCCGCACCGACCAGCCTGTGGGCTTTTCTGTGGGCCAACACCACCGGGGTGCGCCGCTACGTGGTGGTGATGACCACGCTGACTGCGCTGATCGGTGCGTTCGAGGCGGTGCTGTTCGCCTTCCTCGGCCAGATCGTCGATGGCTTGTCGACTACCGAGCCGGCGAAGTGGTGGCCGCAAGAGCAGGGGCGGCTGCTCATGCTCGCCGCGGTGCTGCTGGCCAGCCCATTGCTCGTGGCGTGGCAGGCGCTGGCGAAGTACCAGACGTTGAACGGCAACTTTCCGATGCGGCTGCGCTGGAACTTCCACCGCCAGATGCTCGGCCAGAGCATGTCGTTCTACCAGGACGAGTTTGCCGGCCGTGTGGCCACCAAGGTGATGCAGACCGCGCTGGCGGTGCGCGACGTGGTGATGACGGTGACCGACATCCTGGTCTTCATCATCATCTACTTCGTCACGATGATGGCGGTGGTCGGCGGCGTCAACGCGAAGCTGCTGCTGCCGTTCTTCGGCTGGCTTGCGCTGTACGTGGCGGCGCTGTTCTTCTTCGTGCCGCGGCTGGGCAAGGTGGCGCGCGAGCAGGCCGATGCGCGGGCGCTGATGGTCGGCCGCATCTCCGACGCCTACACCAACATCGCGACCGTCAAGCTGTTCTCGCATGCCGGCCGCGAATCGGGTTATGTGCGCGGCGCGATGCAGGACTTCATGGGCATCGCCTACCGCCAGATGCGGCTGGTCACCGGGCTGGAGATCGTGATCCATCTGCTCAGCATGGGCCTGGTGCTGGCCACGGCCGGTGCCACGCTGTGGCTGTGGACGCAAGGCGGCGCGGGTATCGGCGCGGTCGCCGCAGCCACCGCGATGGCGCTGCGGCTGAACGGCATCTCGCACTGGATCATGTGGGAGATGGCGACGCTGTTCGAGCAAGTCGGCACCGTGGCCGACGGCATCAACACGCTGACCAGGCACGCCGCGGTGGTCGACAAACCGGCGGCCACCGAGCTGCAGGTGCCGCACGGCGAGCTGCGTTTCGAGCAGGTGCGCTTCGGCTATGGCCAGGCCGGGCGCGCGGTGATCGACGACTTCACGCTGACCATCCGGCCGGGCGAAAAGATCGGCCTGGTCGGCCGCTCGGGCGCCGGCAAGTCGACGCTGGTCAACCTGCTGCTGCGCTTCTACGACCTCGAATCGGGCCGCATCCTGATCGACGGCCAGGACATCGCCGGCGTGACCCAGAACAGCCTGCGCGCCCATGTCGGCATGGTCACCCAAGACACCTCGCTGCTGCACCGTTCGGTGCGCGACAACCTCGTCTACGGCCGGCCCGGTGCAACCGAGGACCAGATGCTGGACGCTGCCAGGCGTGCCGAGGCGCATGCCTTCATCGAGACCTTGGTCGACCCGAAGAAGCGCACCGGCTACGACGCGCATGTCGGCGAGCGCGGCGTCAAGCTTTCAGGCGGCCAGCGCCAGCGCGTGGCGATCGCCCGGGTGATGCTGAAGGATGCGCCGATCCTGTTGCTGGACGAGGCCACCAGCGCGCTCGACAGCGAGGTCGAGGCGGCCATCCAGCAAAGCCTTTACCGGCTGATGGAGGGCAAGACGGTGGTCGCGATCGCACACCGCCTGTCGACCATTGCCGCGATGGACCGCCTGATCGTGATGGACGGCGGGCGCATCGTCGAGCAGGGCGACCACCGCAGCCTGTTGGCGCAAGGTGGCCTGTATGCGCGGCTCTGGGCGCATCAGAGCGGCGGCTTCCTCGGCGAAGAGTAGTTCGTCGGGGCTGGGCGCTGCCCTTCGCTTCCTGGGCCGCCGGCTTCAGCGGCCGGCCACGACCTTGCGGCCGTTCAGCGGCTGCACCGGACGCGCGTTCATCGCATAGAGCTTCTTGAAAGACGCGAACTGCGCGGGGGAAAACTCGACCGGTGTCTTCAGCACCTGCCAGCGGACCTCTTCGCTGCACGGCGGTGTCGTCAGCGAGCCGGCGAAGCTGTAGTGGCTGCGGTCGGCGGGCAGCAGGTTCACCGGGTTGATGCCCGCATCGAGCGGAACGCTGGCACCCTCATTGGGCGGCAGCAGGTCGAAGACAGGCTTCAGCGTGGTGTTTTCCTTGCCCAGTTCGAACAGCAGCGCGATCACCGCGAGCTGCCCTTGGGCACTCTTGTGCACCAGGTGCGCAACGAGCGGGTAGTCACGGCCATCGATCTTCTCTTCGCTGGGCGTGTGGAAGTGGAACTGCAGCAGCTTGTATTCGACGCCGCCCAGCGTGATCGTGCCGGGTGATGCTAGGTTCACCTGGATCGTGTGGCCGTTGTTGACGACCGTGGCAGGCCCACCGGTGTAGTTGACGGCAAGCGGCGGCGCGCTGGGCGCCTTGCCGACCTTTTGCGTGTCGATGTCGATCGGCGATTGGTGTTTGCCGAGGCTGCAGGTCTTGAACGCCGGGTCCAGCTCGGCCCAGTGGGCAGCGCCGCCGTGGCCTTCGTAGTCCCAATGTGGGGCCTCAGCGGCGTGGGCCGGGGCGAAGCCCGCGATCGCGAGCGTGGCCACCGCCAATACAGAGGCTTTGAATGTCGAGGTCATGGGCAAGCGGTTCGGAGATGCGGGGCGCGAACCCTAACACCCGCCTGAGATGGCCCGCGACGAGGCCGCGGGCCGCGCAGGGTCTTGCGGGCTGCTGCTCAGTGCACCAGCAACTGCGCGGCGATCAGGCCCATGCCCACCACGCCGACCGCCCAGACGGCTGTGCGGATGTAGGCGATGCCGGCCCAGTAGACCAGCACATAGACCAGTCGCGACCAGACGAACAGGTGGGCGCCGAGCATGACCTGCGGCGTGACGGCGTTGGCCACATGGGCCGCCAGCACCAGCGTGGCGAACAGGAGCAGGTTCTCCAGCGTGTTGCGCGCCGCACGGTCCAGCCGCGCTGCCGCGGGCGAGGGTTCGGGCACGTCGGCGCGGTTGCCGAAGGCCAGCAGCATGCCGCGGGGCGTCCACGCGCGGACCTTGGCCAGGCTGGCCAGGATCAGCACGATCCAGGTGAACACCGTCATGCCGACGAGCATGTGCAGGGGAGCGGTCATCGCAGGCCTTTGTCGTGGTGGAGAAGAACCGAAGGCCTCAGGCGGCCTGGCGCGCATCCTCGCGGATCATGTCGACCGCCTTCTCGGCAATCATGATCGTCGGCGCGTTGGTGTTGCCGCTGACGATGCGCGGCATGATCGACGCGTCGACCACCCGCAGCCCCGGCACGCCGTGCACGCGCAGGCGGCTGTCGACCACGGCGCGGCCGTCACTGCCCATGCGGCAGGTGCCGACCGGGTGGTAGATCGTGTCTGCGCGGTTGCGGATGAAGGACTCGATCTCGCTGTCGCTGCGTGCATCGGCCGAAGCCGCCAGCTCGCGCCCGCCCAAAGCGGCGATCGCCGGCTGCTGCAGGATGTGGCGCATCAGCTTGAAGCCGCGCACCAGGCGGGCGGTGTCGTCGTCATCTCCGAGGAAGTTGGGATCGATCTTCGGCGGTGCGAGCGCGTCGGCGCTGTTCAGCGTCAACTGGCCGCGGCTCTTGGGCTGCAGCAGGCAGACGTGGCACGAATAACCATGGCCGAAGACAGTCTTGCGGCCATGGTCGACCAGCTTGCCGATGACGAAGTGCAGCTGCAGGTCGGGCGTGGCTTCTTCGGGCGCGCTGCGCAGGAAGGCGCCGGCCTCGGCGAAGTTGGTTGTCAGGACGCCCTTGCGTTCGCTGCGCCATTGGCCCAGGCCCTGCCAGACACTGGCCAGGCCGCTCAGCGAGAGGCCGAAGAAATCCTTCTGCGCCGGGGCATCGACGACCTGCACCACGTCGACGTGGTCGTGCAGGTTCTGGCCCACGCCTTCGAGCGCATGCTGCACGGCGATGCCGTGGCGCTGCAGCTCGGCGGCCGGGCCGATGCCCGACACCATCAGCAGCTGCGGCGACTGCAACGCGCCGGCCGACAGCAGCACCTCGCGCCGCGCCTTCAGCGTCACGCGCTGGCCGCCGCGCAGCACCTCGACACCCACCGCACGACCGCCTTCGAGCAGGATGCGCAGCACATGCGCGCCGGTGATCAGCTCCAGGTTTGGTCTGTTCAACACCGGTGTCAGGTAGGCCTTGGCGGCGCTGTAGCGCTCGCCGTTCTTGTGCGTGACCTGGTACGGGCCGACGCCTTCCTGCGAGGCGCCGTTGAAGTCGCTGTTGAGCGCGAAACCCGCCTGCTGGCCGGCCTGGATGAAGGCGGGCGTGTGCCGGTTCGGGCTGCGCAGGTCCATCACGTTCAGCGGGCCACCGGTGGCGTGCCATTCGCTGGCGCCGCGCTCGTTGTGCTCGGCACGCAGGAAGTAGGGCAGCACGTCGCTGAAGCCCCAGCCGGGGTTGCCGGCACCGGCCCAGTGGTCGTAGTCTTCCCGCTGGCCGCGGATGTAGACCATCGCATTGACTGAGCTCGAGCCGCCCAGCACCTTGCCGCGCGGCTGGTAGCCGCGGCGGCCGTTCAGGCCCCGCTGCGGCACGGTCTCGAAGGCCCAGTTGGCCTGGCCGTTCTTGGCCAGCAGCGCGAGACCCGCCGGGCAGTGGATCAGCACGCTCTTGTCGGGCGGGCCGGCTTCGAGCAAGCCGACGCGGCAGTTCGGATCTTCGCTCAAGCGGCCGGCCAACACGCTGCCGGCCGAACCTGCACCGATCACCAGATAGTCAAACTCCATGCGCTCGCACCCCCACGCCGGCGCGCGGGTTGCGTCACCGATCGGCGTGGATTGGATGCGCAGGCCCCACCTGCGTCCATAGGGGCGAGTCCCGGCGGAATTTAGAGAGGGCCCCCGAGTGGCGGCTCAAGGCAAGACGTGCGCGTGAAAGCATGCCGGCCTCTGCCCTGCGGCCCCGGGGCCAGCGCTGCGCGGTCAATGGGTTGCCGCCCCGGGGCAGACCGCACCACTCGGGGGCGGCTCCGGTACCCCGCAGCCCGGGGTCAACGCTGCGCGGCCAGCGCTCGGCCGCTCCGGAGCAGGCCGCGCACCCCCTCGGGGGGTGGCTGCGGTACCCCCGCAGCCGGGGGTCAACGCAATACCCAGGTGCCGCCCACCCAGACCCAGCCGTGGCCGCCCCAGCGCCAATGGCCGCGGATCCAGACGTGCGAGCTGGAGGGTGGCGGGCCGGAGTCTTCTTCGACCACCGGCGGCATCGGCGCGACGGCCTCGTTGACCCAATGGCCCCGTTCCCAGCGCCAATGGTGGCCGGCCCATTCCCAGTGGCCTGGCAGCCAGCTCCAGCCACTGGTCGACGGCGGCGCGGAAGGAGCTTCGACGATCGGCGCCGGCATCGGGCCGGGTGGGTACTCGGGCTCCGCCGAGGGCGGTGCGGGCACGGTGGTTTCGACCGGGGCGGGGTATTCGCGGGCGCGCACGGCACAGCCGGTCGCGGCGAGCAGGGTGGTGAAGGCCAGGCTGGCGAGGGCCAGTCGACGGCCGCCGCCGTGAAGGTGAACGTTGCGATACATCTGCAGGACTCCTTTTCGTTCAGCGGGCACCGCTTGCCCAGTGGCCCTGACGGCCCCCGGCGGCTACCCCGTTGAAACGACCAGCAAGCGACGATCCCGCCGAGCCCGCCGGCATGGCGCTCACTTGGCGAGTGGCGTGTAGTGCAGGTTCAGCTCCGCTGGCGTGCCGGCGCGCACCTCGACGGCCTGGGTGCGTTCGTTCTCGCCGTAGCGGGTGCTGACCGAATAGCGGCCCGGCGCCAGCTTGACCTGGGTCAGCGGGCCGGCATCGTCCAGGGCCAGCACGGTATGGCCCTGGGCGTCGGCGATACGCAGGACCACGTTGGTCACGTAGTCGTTCTTCGGCCCTTCGGAAAAGGTCAGTCGCAGGTTGTAATCGCTCTGCTTGGCTTCAATGTGCTTGACCTCGCCGCGGCCGATGCCGCCGTTGATGTAGGGGACGTCGGCGGTGGCGGCCCAGCCGCCGGCGGCCATGCCGAACAGAGTCAGCGCGCACACGTGGCGGACGAATGGGGCAATGGGGTGCATGGCAATCTCCTTCCGGATGGCCGGCCGCGTGTGGCGCGCGCATGTGCCGACGCCACCGCGGCCGAGCCGGACGACAGTCCTGAAAAGGAGCAATCGGCGCACCCGGCCGACTGCGGTGGCGTCAGTCCAAGCTCACCCGCACCTGTTGCGGCTGGTCTTGTGCCAGACGACCGACCGCGTCGGCCATGCGGCGGGCGGTGGCGTCGGCCAGCGGCGGCAATTCGCCGGCCACGGCCTGGGCCAGCAGGCGGTTGAGAACGCCGGCGTGCGGCAGCAGCGTGCCGAAGAAGTGCGGCACGCCGGCCCGCGCCAGCAGCAAGGTCGGAAAGTTCTCGATGTCTTCGGCCGCGCCCTCCGAGTCGTCCAGCGCGTCGGCATGGTCTTCGATGTCGATCCAGGCGAACTGCAGGCCCGGATGAGCGCGCGCCGCTTCGGCCATCACCGCCCGGTAGTCGTCGCAGGTGCGGCACCAGGCAGCGCACAGGCAGGCCACCAGCCAGGGGGAAGGGGAAGGGGCGGCGTCGGGCATCGGCTGCGAGTGTGCCATTGCACCGCGCTGGCCACCGGGCGGCTCAAGCCAAACCGGTTGGCGGCCGAAAACGGGTCGATGCGGCCGTTTGGCCGTCGCCCTGGCTCGGCCGCCGGTCGGGTACCCCCTGTGCCAAAACCTTCTTCTGCTCCGTGATGCGCCCCCGTTCTTCACGCCCATCCTCCTTCATCGCCGTGGCCCGCTGGCTGGCAGCTGCGGCGGCTTTCGCAGCCATCGCCAGCGCCGCGGATGCGGCCACTGTCCAGGTGCTGGCCCAGGGCAAGGGCGGCCGGCCGCTGGCCGACGTGGTGCTGCTGCTGGAGCCGCAGGGCGCCAAGGCGGCCGTCAAGCCGCTGGCCCAGGTCGAGGTCGCGCAACAAGGCCGCCGTTTCGTGCCCACCGTGACGGTGGTGCCACTGGGCACCAAGGTGCAGTTCCCGAACCAGGACACGGTGCGCCACCACGTCTACTCGTTCTCGCCGGCCAAGAAGTTCGAGCTGAAGCTGTATGTCGGGCGGCCCGAGAGCCCGATCGAATTCGACCGGCCCGGCCTGGTGGTGCTGGGCTGCAACATCCACGACACGATGGTCGGCTGGATCGTCGTCAGCGACACGCCGTGGTTCGCCAAGACGCCGGCCGGTGGCCGCGCGACGCTGCTCGATGTGCCGCCCGGCAGCTATGTGCTGCGAAGCTGGCACCCCGACCTGCCCGCCGGCTCGACCGGCATCGAGCAGCCGGTGATGGTTGGGTCGGCACCGCTGGACCTGGTGGCCAGCCTGCCGCTGGCCGAGCGCTGAGGGCGACGTGACTGCGATCAGCGCGCGCCCCATGTTGGCCAGCCTCGCCGGCCGCATCGTCACGATCTTCTTGAGCCTGCTGCTGGTGGTGCAACTGGCCGGCTTCTTCACGATCCGCCACAGCATCGAATCCAACGCCCGGGCCCAGCTGGCCGACCAGCTGCAGGTCGGCGAACGGCTGCTCGTCCGGCTGCTGGACCAGAACGCGCAGGCGCTGACGCAGGCCGCCACGCTGCTGGCCGCCGACTACGGTTTCCGCGAGGCGGTGCTGTCGGACGACGACGAAACCATCCGCTCAGCCTTGGACAACCACGGCGCGCGCATCGGCGCGAGCGTCACCGTGCTGCTGGAGCGTGATTTCACGCTGCGCGCCGCGGGCAGCCGGGGCGGCGAGGTGGTGCAGCCTTTGCGCCAGCGCCTGGCCGCAGCGGCGGCGAGCGGTCGGCCGCCGACCACCGGGCAGCTGGTGCTGGTCGGCGAGCGGCCGTACCAGTTCGTCGTCGTGCCGATGAAGGCGCCGCTGGAGATCGGTTGGGTGGTGATGGGCTTCGCCGTAGACCACACCCTGGGGCAGGACCTGCGTGCCTTGTCCGGGCTGCACCTGGCGCTGCTGGCGCAGCCTGCCGGTGCCTCGGCGCGGGTCGTGCAAAGCACCCTGGACCCGTCGCTGAACGCGCACCTCGTCCAGCTGCCGTCGCAGGGGCTGGCGGAATTCGAGGCCGGCGGCGAGGCGCTGGAGGGCCGCGTCAGCCAGTTGGCACGCACCCCGAGCGGTGAGCTGCGGGCCGTGCTGGCCCGCTCGGTCGACGAGACGGTGGCCCCTTACCGCCGGCTGCAGACGCTGCTGCTGGGCATCACGCTGCTGGGCGCGGCCGTGTTTGCAGTCGGCAGCGTGCTGACGGCGCGGCGCGTGACGCAACCGCTGCGTGCGCTGGTCGATGCCAGCCGCCGCCTGGGCCAGGGCGATTTCGACACCCCGGTGGCCCACCCTGACCGCCTCGACGAACTGGGCGAACTGGCGACCGCTTTCGACGGCATGCGCGAAGTGACGCGGCGCCGACTGTACCTGGACGACCTGACCGGCTTGCCGAACCGTGGCCAGTTCAGCCGCCGCCTGAGCCAGGCGTTGGAGGCCGGCCCGGTCGCGGTGCTGATGCTGGACCTGGACCGCATCAAGCAGGTCAACGACAAGTTGGGTTATCAAATGGGCAACCGCCTGCTGGTGCGGGTCGGCGAGCGGCTGCAGGCCCTGGCTGCGGGCCGCGGCAGCATGGTGGCGCGGTTGTCGGGCGACGAGTTTGCGCTGATGTTGCCGGGCGCCAGCCGGCAGGAGGCCGATGCCACCGCGCAGGCGGTGCTGGCCGCCCTGGAACAGCCCGTGCGGCTGGACGACAGCGTGGTCGACGTGGCCGCGGGCATCGGCATCGCCTGCGCGCCAGAGCACGCCCAGAACGCCGAGGCCTTGCTGAGCCGGGCCGAGGTGGCGATGTACGAGGCCAAGCACCGCCGGGCCGGCCGGCTGACCTACGACCCGGCGTTCGACCATGGCAGCGCAACGACGCTGACGCTGCTCGGCGAGATGCGCCGCGCGCTGCAGCACAACGAGTTGCGCCTGTTCATCCAGCCCAAGGTGCACCTGCTGGATGGTGCGCTGGTCGGCGCCGAAGCGCTGGTGCGCTGGCAACACCCCGAGCGCGGGCTGGTGCCACCGCTGGAATTCATCCCGTTTGCCGAAGAGACCGGCTTCATCCACGAGCTCAGCCTGTGGGTGGTCGAGGAAGCGGCCCGGCTGCTGGCGCGTTGGCAGGCGCCGGGGCTGCTGCCGCGGCTGTCGGTCAACCTGTCGGTGCACGACCTGATGAAGGCCGACCTGGTCGAGCGCCTGGGCGCCGGCTTGCAACGCCACGGCGTGCCGCCGCAGGCCTTGTGCCTGGAGATCACCGAGAGCGCGATCATGAACGACCCGCAGCGCGCGTTGCAGACGCTGCAGGCACTGAAGGCGTTAGGCTGCAAGCTGTCGATCGACGATTTCGGCACCGGCTACAGCTCGTACGCCACCTTGCGCAACCTGCCCGTCGACGAGCTGAAGATCGACATGTCCTTCGTCAAGGCGATGGAGAAGGTGCCCAAGGACGCGATGATCGTGCGCTCGATCATCGAGGTGGCGCACAACCTGAACCTGAGCGTGGTCGCCGAGGGTGTCGAGAACGAGGCGATCCGCCAGCAGCTGGCGCTGCTCGGCTGCGACGAGGCGCAGGGCTGGCACATCGGCCGGCCGATGCCGGTCGAGGCATTCGAGGCCTGGGCCGACGCGCACCGCGCGCGGCTCGCGGCGTCGCGCCGCGTCGCCGTCTGAAGGTGCGTCAGCGCAGTTTCGCCATCAGGGCCTGCACTTCATCCATCACCTCGACCAGCCTGAGCCCGCGGTCGCTGCTGGCCAGGCGGGCGCCGAGCTCCTGCTGCATGTAGCCCACCGTCAGGCGCACGTAGGTGCTGTCCAGCGCCTTGCGCACGGCCGCCAGCTGGCCCGCGACCTCGAGGCAGGGCTCGCCTTCCTCGATCATGCGCTGCACGCCACGCAGCTGCCCCTCGGCGCGCTTCAGGCGGTTCAGCAGATCGGTGCGGATCTTGGCATCGGTGAAGGTGGCCATGCGCGCGATTGTGGCAAGAACGAAAAAGGCGCCCGCCGAGTGATCGGCGGGCGCCTTTGGATGATGTCAGCCTCGCGGCTGCAGCGTCAAAGACTCAGAAGCGGTATGCAGCGCCGAGTGTGAACGCGCGCCCGGTCGGGTCGGTGTAGCGGCCGTCGTAGCCTACCTGGTTGCCGCCCACGAGCTTGAGGGAGCGCGGGGGGGCTTCGTCAAACAGGTTGGTGATGCCGGCCGTGAAGCGCAGGGCCTGGCTGAACTGCCAGCGGGTCTGCCAGTCGACGAGCGTGTAGGACCTGACCTTGCCGTTGTAGGCGACGCCGTCGCCCGTGGCTTCGTCATACACGTTGCCCGAATCCGCGGTGAACGCCTGGTCCTTGTAGCCGGACTTGTTCTTCGCGATGAGCGTGTGCGTGAAGTCGCCGTGCTGCAAGCCCAGCGTCAAACGCACGATGTTGCGGAAGACCACGTTGTTGTCGCCGCCGAATTTGCCCAGGTCCGACTGCTTGCCGCCCGGCAACTCGTAATCGGCCTTGAGCATGTGCGTGCCGCTCAGGCCGGCCGACAGCTTCCCGAACGAGGTGGTCGTGCGGTAATCGAACTCCCAGTCGAGGCCTTGATAGTTAGCCTTGCCGGCATTGAACGGCTTCTGGATCAGGGCCACCGTCGGATAGCCGGCCGGATCCTGGTAGGGGATCACGAACAGTTCCTGCAGCGAGCCCGCGTTGGCAAAGGCGTAACCCTCCGGCATGCCGTTCAGGATCTGGTCCTTCAGCTTCACGGACCAGTAGTCGAGGCCCATCGACAGACCCGACTGCGCCGGCTCCCAGCGCCCACCCAGGGTCCACTGGCGGGACGACTCGGCCTTCAGGCCCGCGCTTCCGCTGGCCGGATTGCCTGCCGAGATCAGATCCCATTGCTGCGGGCCCGTACCGTTCGCCACACAAGTGGGGTGCGTCGGGAACGGGCAGACATAGGAGCCCGAGGTGTTCGTGGCGAAGGCGAGCGGCGCTGCGATCTGGTTGACCGACGGCGCCTTGAAGCCGGTGCCCAGCGAGCCACGCACCAGCACACCGTCCAGCGGCTGGCTGCGGAAGCTCAGCTTGTAGGTCGCATGGCTGAAGGTGTTGCCTTCGTCCTCCGCCGGCAGCGGCTCGAGGTCATTCGCCACCTGGGTGAAGGGCATCTGGTTGTGCACCTTGTCGTAGCGGTCGTAGCGAACCGAGGCGGTGATTTCCGTCTTTTTCGCCACGGGCATCAGCAACTCGGCGAACAGACCGTAGTTGTTGCGGCTCGCTTCCATCGGAACATAGCCATAGAAGCCGCCGACGGCGTAGTTGGTCTTGCCGGCTTGGCCCGGGGTGCCGTTGCCGAATTGCGCCAGGTCGCTGGTCTCTTGCTTGAGCGTCTGTTTGGCGTAGTCGAAGCCCAGGCCCAGCACGGAGGTGCCGCCTGGCATCGCGAACATGTCCTTCGAGGCGTGCAGGTTGAACACGTTCTGCGAGCTGCTCGTCTTCAGGAACGTGCCGCTCAACAAGGCGGAATCGAGACTCTGGCCGTCGATAGGCACCAGAGGATCGTAGGCGCCGGTGGCAATCAGGTCCACGAACTTGTTGAAGTCCATGTAACCGCCCGCCAGCTTGTCCTGGTCCCGGTTCGACGAGAACACCACGCTGGTGCCGTAGTCCCAGCCCATCAGGGTGCCTTCGAGGCCCAGCACATAGTGCTGCGCTTCGGTCACGAAGTCGTCGGTGCGGGGACCGGCCTCCATGGCGCGGTAGCGCATCTGGCCGCCGGTGCTGGTGTCACCGTTGGCGGTCTGGTAGGGGACGATGTACTTGTTCCACAGGATGTCGAGCGGCCGGCCGGGCAGGTCGTTCGTTCCCAGGCCCATCGGCTGGGCCGGCGGCGCGAACGCCGCCGTCATGCTGAACTTCGAGTACAGCGCCTCGGCGAACAGTGTGTGATCGCCACCGAGCTTGAAACGACCGCTCAGGTAGAAGCTGTCGCGCTCGGATTCGGGGATGTCCTGCACCATCGCGGCGTAGTTCGTCCGGCATTTGGTGCCGCTGGCAAACACGTTCGGGTCCGTTCCGCAATCGCCGTTCAGGTCGAAGTACGGGCTGAAGGAATTGCCGCTGTCGAGGTAGACGGAGCCGGGCAAGGAGTTGCTGGACGTCTGGTCGAAGACGACCCGTTTCCCGTCCAGGTTGAACGTGATGAGGCCGCCCTTCTTGGAGAAGTCGCGATCCTTCGCCCACAGCACTTTCTGCACATCGTGGCTGTACGACGCCAGGATGTTGAAACCATCGGTGTCCAGGCTTCCGAAGCCCTTGCTGATGCCGGCGCTCCACTTGTTACCGCCCTTTTCCTGGGGCGCACTGCCGTTGAAGAACACGCTGAAATCAGTCATGTCCTTCTTGGTGATGAAGTTCACCACCCCTGCAATCGCGTCAGAGCCGTAGAGCGCCGAGGCGCCGTCGGTCAGCACTTCGACCCGCTCGACCGCATCGAGCGGAAGGCTTTCCAGGTTCACCGAACCATCGCCGCCCGAGGCGCCGAAGCCACCGAAGGGCGCGACACGCCTGCCGTTGAGCAGCACCAGCGTGTACTTCTGGTCGAGGGCGTGGATCGCGGCCGTGGTGTTGCCGAACCCGTTGCCGTTGACCGAGCCCGACGACTGCTGGAAATTGCCGCCGGTCATCGCCGGCAAGGACTGGATCAGTTCGGTGACCGACGTGGTGCCGCTCTTTTCGATGGCGTCGCGCGAGATCACCGTGACGGGAAGAGCCCCTTCGGCCTCGATGCGGCGGATCGATGAGCCGGTGATCTCGACACGCTGGGTGGGCTGGGTTTCGCCAGCTTCGGCGGCCATGGCGGCGGGCGACAGCGCGAGTACGGCACCCCCGGCGACTGCGCCCTCGAGCGCCAGCGCGATGGCGCGGGTAAGTACGTTTTTCCGGTGGTGTTTCAAGTCATCCTCCTAGAACACTTCAATCCGCGGCACCGCGGAACCTCGTGGGCTGGGTGCCACCCCTCACGTCGAGAAACGACGGCGGCAGCGCGATGCAAAAAGCCTGCCACCGACGCTGCACGTCGAGTGCCGACGATTGTTTGGTGCTGTCAAGAGTGCGGTTGCTGGGACCAACCCGCGAGTTGGCGCTTTCGCCACAGGTGATGCGACGAACTGCGGCCGGCGGCGATGAAGTGCTGCCGCTTCCTGTCGTCGCTGGTGCAGACGGCTTGTCTAGGCAGGGCGCCGTCAGGACGAGCCGCTACCATCCGCCCCGATGCTTTCGATTTCCCCCGCCGTCGACCCGGCCGCGTTGCTGCACGAAGTCTTTGGTTATGCCCAGTTCCGTGGCCACCAGCAGGCCATCGTCGACCATGTGATCGCCGGCGGCGATGCGCTGGTGCTGATGCCCACCGGCGGCGGCAAGAGCCTTTGTTACCAGGTGCCGGCAATCGCCCGCCACCGCAGCGGCCAGGGTGTGACGGTGGTGGTCAGCCCGCTGATCGCGCTGATGCATGACCAGGTTGGTGCACTCGAAGAAGCCGGCGTGCACGCCGCCTTCCTGAATTCGACGCTGGACTCGGCGGGCGCGCAGGCGGTCGAGCGCGAGTTGCTGTCGGGCCGGCTGGTGATGCTGTACGCGGCGCCGGAGCGCATCACGAATCCACGTTTCCTGGCGATGCTCGATTCGCTGCACGAGCGCGGCCAGCTGAGCCTGATCGCGATCGACGAGGCGCACTGCGTCAGCCAGTGGGGTCACGACTTCCGCGAAGAGTATCTGCAGCTGGGCCAGCTGGCGGACCGTTTCCCGACCGTGCCGCGCATCGCGCTGACCGCGACCGCCGACGAGCACACCCGCGCCGATATCCTCGACAGGCTTCAGCTGACCGAGGCGCGCGCCTTCGTCTCGAGCTTCGACCGGCCGAACATCCGCTACACCATTGTCGAGAAGGACAACGCGCGCACCCAGCTGCTGCGCTTCCTGCGCGACGAGCACGAGGGCGACGCCGGCATCGTCTACTGCCAGAGCCGGCGCAAGGTGGAAGAGACGGCCGAGTGGCTGAGCGGCGAGGGCCTGGCGGCCCTGCCGTACCACGCCGGGCTGGACGCCGATGTGCGGCGCCGCCACCAGGACCGCTTCCTGCGTGAAGACGGGCTGGTGATGGTGGCCACCGTGGCCTTCGGCATGGGCATCGACAAGCCCGACGTTCGTTTCGTCGCCCACCTGGACCTGCCCAAGAACATCGAAGGCTATTACCAGGAAACCGGCCGCGCCGGCCGCGACGGCGAGCCGGCCGACGCGTGGATGACCTACGGCCTGGCCGACGTGGTGAACCAGCGCCGCATGATCGACGAGAGCACCGCTGGCGAAGACTTCAAACGCCTGCAGGTCGGCAAGCTCGATGCGCTGCTGGCACTGGCCGAAAGCCTCGACTGCCGGCGCCAGCGCCTGCTGGCTTACTTCAGTGAAGACAAGCCCACCGGCTACCGCTGTGGCAACTGCGACAACTGCCTGAGCCCACCTCAGCGCTGGGACGCGACCGAGGCCGCGCGCAAGGCGCTGTCGTGCATCTACCGCTTTCGCCAGCATTCGGGCATCGGCTACGGCGCCGGGCACCTGATTGACGTGTTGCGTGGCAAGTCGACAGACAAGACCCGTGAGCGCGGCCACGAGCAGCTGTCGACCTTTGGCATCGGCACTGACCTGAGCGAGGCGCAGTGGCGCGGCGTGATTCGCCAGCTGATCGCGCTCGGTCACCTGGCCAGCGAAGGTGAATACAACACGCTGGCCCTGACCGACAGCGCCCGCGCGGTGCTGCGCGGCGAGGTCCAGATCGAGCTGCGCGAGGCCCGTGAGCCGACGCCGCGCTCGCGCAGTTCACGCAGCAAGGCCGGCGCATCGCCCAAGGTACCGCGCGCTGCAGCCACGCTGGACGTGCAGGGCCAGGCGCGCTTCGCCGCGTTGAAAACCTGGCGCAGCGAGGTGGCCAAGGAGCACAACCTGCCGGCCTACATCGTGTTCAACGATGCGACGCTGGCTCAAATGGCCGCGGACGCGCCCGACTCGCTGGCGGCGCTGGCCGGCATCAGCGGTGTCGGGGCCAAGAAACTGGAGGCCTACGGCCGCCAGATCCTGCGGGTTTTGGAACAACTGAGCGAAGGATGAGGCTGATGATGGCGTTACGTTCTATTTCCAACCGCCCATGGCGGGCCGCCGGATTGCTAACGCTCGCCTTTTTTGCCGGCCCGGCCCTGGCCGACGGTGGCGCACCCGCCACCCAGCCACAGGGGCGCCTGATGGCCGACTGGCCTCAGCGGCTGACGGCGGCCGGCTGCCCCGCATTGCCCGGCAAGCCGGATGAGCGGCGTTGCGCGACGCGCGACAGCTTCGTGGTTTGCAAGGAAGCGGTCGACGCCGGCCACCTGAAGCGCTGCCAGCTGGCCGATTCAAAGGAAACATACCCGGCGCCGCGCTGAAGCTGGCCGAATCAAGTCAACCCCGGAGATCGTGATGTCCCGACCGCCCACCTGCCTGGTTGTCTTTCACCACCCTGGTCCAGCCTGGCAGCCCGGCGTGCCGGTTTTCGAGCAGCCAGGGCTGCAGGCCCATGTCGACCATTACCGGGTTTTGCTGCAAAACGGTCAGCTGGGCGCCGGCGGGCCGTTTCTCGACGAGCAAGGCGGCGGCATGATGGTCGCCAAGCCCGGCATGTCGCATGACGAGCTGATGGCATTTGCGGAAAGTGACCCGGCGGTGAAAACCGGGTTGTTGCGGGTGGCCGTGCGGCCCTGGATGCCCGCGATGCGCGCTGACGACGGCCTGGTCTGACCCACGCCGCCCGTGACGCCTGACCTGATGCCACCCTCCCGGGCGGCACGCTTGGCCTGTCGCCGACGCTCAGCGCTTCTGGTCTGACTTCTGCTGACGCGCCAGGCTCTGCCGGTCGCTGCCAAAGGCGGCCGTCCAGAACGGCTCGAACTTCTGGCCTTTTTCCGGCGGCGGCAGCACATGCTTGGCGTCGCGCAAATGAGGTTGGCGGTTGGTGAGGGCTGACTTCTGCATGATCATAGACATTTGTTTGACCGGATCCCCCTTGTTCTTGGGGTCACGGTATCAGGGTCAACGCGGGGGTCTGGGTCATGGATGACAAGCAAAAGGCACGAACGCAAAAATTTGTGAACCTTTGGTGGCGCCCCGGATCGCGCTCGTCGCGGGCTCGCTGACAAGCCCGCAGGGGCCCAAGGTGCGCCCCGTGCCACCCATCGGTATCATGGCCGGTTGCCCTTGCGAAACCCCATGCCCGACCCGCTCCCGACCCGTCAGAAGCCCCCCGCAACGCGCGCCAAGCGTGCCGAAAGCGTGCCTGCAACGCCCGCCGTCCACCCGCCGAGCGCAGCCGCGGCATCGGCGACCCGCGTGTTCAACGGCCCCGACGCGCCCGCCATCCGCGTCCGCGGGGCCCGCACGCACAACCTGAAGAACATCGACCTCGACATCCCCAAGCACGCCTTGGTGGTGATCACCGGCCTGTCCGGCTCAGGCAAGTCCAGCCTGGCCTTCGACACGCTGTACGCCGAGGGCCAGCGGCGCTATGTCGAAAGCCTGTCGGCCTATGCCCGGCAGTTCCTGCAGCTGATGGACAAGCCCGATGTCGACGTGATCGAAGGCCTGTCGCCGGCGATCAGCATCGAGCAGAAGGCGACCAGCCACAACCCGCGCTCGACAGTCGGCACGGTGACCGAGATCCACGACTACCTCCGCCTGCTCTACGCCCGCGCCGGCACGCCGTTCTGCCCCGACCACGGGTTGCCGCTGGCCGCCCAGAGCGTCAGCCAGATGGTCGACGCGGTGCTTGCGCTGCCCGAAGAGACCCGGCTGATGGTGCTGGCGCCGGTGGTGCGCGACCGCAAGGGCGAGTTCGTCGAATCGTTCGCCGATTGGCAGGCGCAGGGTTACGTCCGCTTTCGTGTCGACGGCCAGGTCGTCGAGGCGACCGACCTGCCCAAGCTGAAGAAGACCGAGAAGCACGACATCGACGTCGTGATCGACAGGCTCAAGAGCCGGCCCGACGTCAAGCAGCGCGTCGCCGAAAGCTTCGAGGCGGCGCTGCGCATTGCCGACGGCCGCGCGGTCGCGCTGGAAATGGATTCGGGCCGCGAGCATCTTTTCTCGGCCCGCTTCGGCTGCCCGGTCTGCAGCTACTCGTTGCCCGAGCTGGAGCCGCGGCTGTTCTCGTTCAACTCACCCGTCGGCGCCTGTCCGCATTGCGACGGCCTGGGCGTGCAGACGGTGTTCGACCCCGAGCGGGTGGTCGCCTTCCCGTCACTGTCCATGGCCGCCGGTGCGGTCAAAGGCTGGGACCGCCGCAACGCCTACACCTTCTCGCTGCTGGAGAGCGTGGCCAAGCACTACGGCTTCGACATCGACCAGCCCTTCGAAGTCTTGCCGGCCCAGGCTCAGCAGGTGCTGCTGCAGGGCTCGGGCGAAGACGAGATCGAGTTCCTCTACGAGGCAGAAGGCAAGGGCGGCCGCACGCGCGTCGTCAAGCGCTCGCATCCTTTTGAAGGCATCTTGCCGAACTTCGAGCGGCGTTACCGCGAGACCGATTCGGTCGCGGTGCGCGAAGACCTGGCGCGCTACCAGAGCGCCAAGCCTTGCGCGCATTGCCAGGGCACGCGGCTGAAGCGCGAGGCGCGCCATGTCTTCCTGCCGGGCACCGAAGCCGAACGCGGCAAGCCGATCTACGAGGCCGAGCACCTGACGCTGGCCGACGCGCTCGCCTGGTTCGAGCAGCTTGCGCTGACAGGCGCCAAGGCCGAGATCGCCGACAAGGTGGTGCGCGAGATCCGCGCGCGGCTGAAGTTCTTGAACGACGTCGGCCTGAATTACCTGAGTCTGGACCGCAGCGCCGACACCTTGTCCGGCGGCGAGGCCCAGCGAATCCGCCTGGCCAGCCAGATCGGCTCCGGCCTGACGGGCGTGATGTACGTGCTCGACGAGCCCAGCATCGGCCTGCACCAGCGCGACAACGAGCGCCTGATCGGCACGCTGAAGCATCTGCGCGACCTGGGCAACAGCGTGCTGGTGGTCGAGCATGACGAAGACATGATCCGCGCCGCCGACTGGTGCGTGGACATGGGGCCGGGCGCTGGCGTGCATGGCGGCCAGGTCATCGTCGCCGGCACGCCGGACGAGGTCGCGTCCAACATGGACTCGCTGACCGGGCAGTACCTGGGCCGGGTGCTGCGCATCGAGGTTCCGCCGCGTCCCACCCAGGCGGTGGGTGGCGACGGCACGGCCGCACTGAAGATCGTCAACGCCCGGGGCAACAACCTGAAGGGCGTGACTGTCGATGTGCCGGTCGGGCTGTTCACCTGCGTCACCGGCGTCTCGGGCTCGGGCAAGAGCACGCTGGTCAACGACACGCTGTACGCAGCGGTCGCGCGCAAGCTCTACAACAGCCATGCCGAGGCGGCGCCGCACGATTCGATCGAAGGCCTCGAAGCCTTCGACAAGGTGATCAACGTCGACCAGAGCCCGATCGGCCGCACGCCGCGTTCGAACCCGGCCACCTACACGGGGCTGTTCACGCCGATCCGCGAACTCTTTGCCGAGGTGCCGGCGGCGCGCGAGCGCGGCTATGGCGCGGGCCGTTTCAGCTTCAACGTCAGCGGCGGTCGCTGCGAGGCCTGCCAGGGTGACGGGGTGCTGAAGGTCGAGATGCACTTCCTGCCCGATGTCTACGTGCCCTGCGACATCTGCCATGGCAAGCGCTACAACCGCGAGACGCTGGAGATCCTCTACAAGGGGCGCAACATCGCGCAAGTGCTGGACATGACGGTGGAGGACGCGCACGCGTTCTTCAACGCCGTGCCGACCATCGCGCGCAAGCTGCAGACCTTGCTTCACGTCGGCCTGGGCTACATCACGCTGGGCCAGAGTGCGACGACGCTGTCGGGCGGCGAGGCGCAGCGCGTCAAGCTGGCGCTGGAGCTCAGCAAGCGCGACACCGGCCGCACGCTGTACATCCTCGACGAGCCGACGACAGGCCTGCACTTCCACGACACCGCGCAGCTGCTGAAGGTGCTGCACCAGTTGCGTGACGCGGGCAACACCATCGTCGTGATCGAGCACAACCTCGACGTGATCAAGACGGCAGACTGGTTGATCGACATGGGCCCCGAAGGCGGTGCCGGCGGCGGCACGGTGGTGGTCGAAGGCACGCCGGAAACGGTGGCGGCTTGTGCCGCCAGCCACACCGGTCGCTTTCTGGCTTCGCTGCTCCAGGAGTGAAGAACGCGCCCGCCGCGGTGCACTCCCAGGTCACCGCGCGAGGCGCGAGAGCATTCCGTCACGGCCGGGCCATGCCAGCCAGCGCCGGCGCTGCGCCACAATCAGCCTTTCGCTGGCACGGCCGCCCGGGAGGTTTGGGTGGCCGCTCGCCAGATCCTGGCGGAGTGGGACGATGGCATGGCGACCCGCGCCCGAGCCGGCTGACGAAAGTCAGCGTCAGGCGGCGTTGCGCGACCTGGGCTGGTTCAGCCCGCACAGCGACGGCTTGAACGAAGCCGCCCCGCTGGGTGCCTTGCGCGCCCTCGCCGATGCCGCCCGACGGCTCTGCGCTTGCCCGGTCGGCCTGTTGTCGCTGGTCGGTGACCGGCACACCTGCCAGGTCGGTGTCGACGAAGACGAGACCCCGACGGTGCGGACGCTGCCGCGCGCCGAGGCCATCTGTGCCCATGCGGTGGCCGGCGACACCTTCCTCGAAGTGCCGGACATCCGGCTCGACCCACGCTTCGCTGAAGTGCCGGCGCTGCCCGGCAGTGAACCCTGGTGCTTCTATGCTGCCGTCCCGCTGCGGCTTCATGGCCATGCGGTGGGCACGTTGTGTGTCGCCAGCCCACGACCGCATCGCCTGGACGATGCCCAGCGCCAACAGCTGGCCCAGTTGGCGATCGCCGCCGAGGCCTTGCTCACCACGCAGCATGCGCGCGAGCACCTGGACCGCGAGCGCCAGCGCCTGGTCGACCTGGCCCGCGCGTCGGGCGACTGGCTGTGGGAACTGGACGCCGACTTGCGTCACCGCTGGTTGTCCGACGAGTTCGAGCGCCTGACCGGCCTGCCGGTGCAACTGCTGCTGGGGCAGCCGCTGGTGGACGAGGCTTGCGTGGACAGCACGGGTGACCCATTGCCATGCGGCGCCACGCTGCTCAGCCGTCTGGCCCAGCGCCACGCCTTGACCCGGGTGGTCACCCGCTTCGACACCCCGCACCGCGGCAGCCTCTACATCTCGCGCAGCGCCGTGCCGGTGTTCGATGAGCGCGGCGGTTTTCAAGGCTGGCGCGGCAGTGCTCGCGACGTGACCGCGCAGGTGCAGGCCAGCCGCGAGACCCGTGAGCGCGACCAGCGCATGCACAAGCTGCTGGCGCAACTGCCGGGGGCTGCTTTTCAGATGCGGCTGGAGCCCGACGGCACGCTGCCGCACTATCTGTATGTCAACGATGGCCTGCGGCTGTTGATCGGCGGCGGCGACGACAGCCACACACCAACGCTGCGCCGCATCGTCGAGACCGACCGATCGCGCTTCGTCGACGCCGTGCTGGCTTCGATGCGGACGATGCAGCCGATGCGTGTCGAGTTCCGCTTCGAGCGCGGCGATGGCGAGCGGCGCTGGCTCGAGACCCGTGCGACGCCGGAACGCCAAGCCGACGGCCGGATCGTCTTCCACGGCTTCACCTGGGATATCACCGATCGCCACCAGGCACAGGACGCGTTGCGCGAACACGAGTCGCTGCGCCTCGCACACGACAGCGCCGAACGGGCCAGCCGCGCGAAGAGCGAATTCCTTTCACGCGTCAGCCATGAGCTGCGCACGCCGCTGAACGCGATCATCGGCTTCGCGCAGTTGATGGGGCTGGACCGGGAACAGCCGCTGGTCGGCGCGCAGCGGCATCGGCTGGACGGTGTTCGCCAGGCGGGGCAGGCGCTGCTGGCGCTGGTCGACGACGTGCTCGACCTGTCGCGCATCGAACAAGGTGAGCTGACTTTGCGCAGCGAGGCGCTGAGCCTGACCGAATTGCTGCGCGCGAGCATCGAGGCGGTGCAACCGCTGGCCACGGCCCGATCGGTGTCCATTCAGCTGGCCGTGCCGCCGGGTGTTCGCGTGCAGGGTGATGCAGCGGCGATGGAGCAGGTGCTGGTCAACCTGCTGTCCAATGCGATCAAGTACAACCGCGCAGGGGGCCGCGTCACCGTGACACTGCAGCAAACGAACGACGTCGCGACGATGCCGCTGCTGGCGATCCGTGACCAGGGCGAGGGCTTGCGTGCCGATCAGCTGGCCCAGTTGTTCCAGCCGTTCCATCGCCTCGGCGCCGAGCGCCGCCGCATCAGCGGCACCGGCCTCGGGCTGATTATCGCGCGTGGCCTGGCCCGGGCAATGGGAGGCGACATCGATGCATTGAGTGAGCCGGGCCGCGGCAGCTGCTTCAATCTGCGGATGGTGGCAGCGGCGGGCACGATCGGCGGGAGGCTGCCCGCGACGGCCCCGCGGTCCGACACCGAATCGACCGATGGCCCGGGCGGCCGCGTCGTGCTCTACATCGAAGACGAGCCGCTCAATGTGCTGCTGATGGAAGAGGTCTTCCGCATGCAGCCGGGGTGGACGCTGCATGTGGCGCACGACGGTGGCAGCGGCGTCGAGATGGCCGTGCAGTTGCGGCCGGATTTGACGCTCATCGACATGAACCTGCCCGACATGAACGGGCTTGAAGTGCTGAACCGGCTGCGCAACCAACCGGTCACTGCCGATCTGCTGTGCGTCGCGCTGTCGGCCGATGCACTGAACGAGCAGATCGCTGCGGCGCTGGCCGCCGGCTTCGATGACTACTGGACCAAGCCAATCGATTTGAATCGCTTGATCGAAGAAGTGCGGCGGGTCATCGACGCGCGGCGCGCTTTCGACGGCACCTGACACGCAAGGCCCGCATCGCGCGGGCCGATGGGCTTGTCGGCGGCCGGAATGAAAAAAGCCGGCGGGTGCCGGCTTTGCATCGTGGGGCCGGGCGACTCGCTTGAGCCGCCCGCCAGATCAGCTCAGGTGGCTGTTGATCAGCTTGGTCATCTCGAACATCGAGACCTGCGCCTTCTTGAAGATTTCCTTCAGCTTGGCGTCGGCGTTGATCATCGTCTTCTTGGCCTTGTCTTGCAGGCCGTTCTTCTTGATGTATTCCCAGACCTTCTTCGTCACCTCGGTGCGCGGCACGGCCTTGTCGCCGATGACCGCGGCCAGCGCAGCGCTGGGTGTCATCGCCTTCATGAACGCGGCGTTCGGGGTGCGCTTCTTGGCCGGGGCAGCCTTCTTCGCGGGCGCCGCCTTCTTGGCCGGAGCCGCCTTCTTCGCGGGCGCTGCCTTCTTGGCAGGCGCCGCCTTCTTCGCCGGAGCGGCGGCCTTCTTGGCCGGGGCGGCCTTTTTCGCCGGAGCGGCCTTCTTGGCCGGAGCGGCCTTCTTCGCAGTTGCCATGTTGATTCTCTCCATCAAGTGAACAGTTGATGTGCCGGGCCCGGGTTGGAAGCCACGTGGACTTCCATTTCTCACAAGATCCGCAGCGACCCGAATGGTACTGCGTGTACGAGGGGCTGAGAAGCCGTTTTCCCTCGTAAAACACCCTTTGATGCCCCGGAGTGACCCGCATTTGTCGCTCCTGGGCATCACCTGGGCGAATTTGTATACCCTCACCCGTATTTTCACGAGGGAACGGCAGACACGATTCGAAGCAGATCGCTGATCACGTGCCGGCGGACCCCACTTGCGCACGCGCGTGAGCGCCGCACAATGCCGCTGCGCGGTCGTCATCGACCACGTGTTGAGTCACCACCTCAAAGGAAGTCGCCTTCGATGAAGCTCCTTGTCCGTTGGTTCTTGCTTGCTGCCGCGCTGCTGCTGGTGGCCAACCTCTACAGCGGTGTCACCGTGGCCAGCTTCACCGCGGCGCTTGGTGCGGCGTTGGTGTTGGGCCTGCTGAACACGCTGGTGCGTCCGCTGCTGGTGCTGCTGACCTTGCCGGTCACGCTGCTCACGCTGGGGCTCTTCCTGTTCGTGATCAACGCGTTGATGTTCTGGGCCGCGGCGCGCCTGCTCGATGGGTTCGAGGTCGCGGGTTTCGCGGCCGCGCTGATCGGCTCGTTGATCTACAGCGCCTGCGGCATGGTCATCGACACCGCCGTCGAACGCATCTTCGCGCGCGAGTGAGCGGGTGAGCAAAAGGCGCACGGCGCGTCCGGCGTAGGATGCGTCGGACGCGCCGCCTTCAGTGCCCGCATTCCCCTGCATACGTTCACCGCACGCCCGCCGTGCCTGCCCTGAGGAGGGCCTAGCCATCACCACCGCGAACTCCATCGAACTGACCGCCGGCGAACTGCGCCTGGCATTGCGGCCCGACCTGGGCGGTTGCTTGGCCGGCCTCTGGCTCGGCGACCTGCCGGTGCTGCGCAGCACCGAGCCGGCTGACCTGGCGACCTCACGCCTGGCCGCCAACTACCCGTTGGCGCCGTACTCGAACCGCCTGGGCTTCCGCCGCTTTCGCTGGTTGGGCCATGACTACACCACGCAGCAGAACTTCGACGACAACCCGCACTCGGTGCACGGTGTCGCATGGCAGCGGCCGTGGACGGTGGTGTCCAGCGATGCGCAGCGCGCCGAACTCGCGTACTCGCACCAGCCCGACGCGCATTGGCCCTTTGCGTTCGACCTTCGTCAGGTCTACGAGCTGACGCCTGAATCGCTGACCACGCGCCTGCACATCACCAACCGCCACGACGGGCCGCAACCGGTCGGTCTGGGCTGGCACCCTTATTTCCCGAAGCGCAGCCGCAGCCGCCTGCACATCGAGCTGACCGATCGCTGGGAGCCCGACGCGAGCGGCCTGCCGACGCGCAAGGTGCCGCAGGCCGGCATCGATGGCGACATCGCCCACCTCGACTTCGACAACTGCTTCGAAGGCTGGCGTGGTGACGCGAAGATCCGCGATGAGAAGCTGCGCATGAGCCTGCGGGCCTCGACGCCCTACCTGGTGGTCTTCACGCCGCAGAACAAGCCGTACTTCTGCGTCGAGCCGGTGACCCACGTCAGCAACGCCATCCACATGGCCGACCCGCAGGCCCATGGGCTGCGCAAGCTGGCGCCGGACGAATCGTTCGAAGCCTGGTTCACGCTGGACGTTGCGCGGGTATGAGCGGCGCGGCCGACACGCCCGCGCTGTTCGAAGCGCGGCCGCTGCCGGTGCCGCCCTCGCTGCTGGGCGAGTCGCCGTTCTGGCATCCGGCTGAGTCTGCGCTGTACTGGTGCGACATCCCTGGCAAGCGGCTGAACCGCTACGAGCCCGCCAGCGGCGCTCACCGCGCCTGGGATTTCGACTGCGAGCCTTGCAGCGCGGCGCCATTGCTGGGCGGCGAGCTGCTGCTGGCGATGCGTGACGGACTGTGGCGCTTCGACCCCGCGACCGGCAGGCGCCGCCTGTTGGTCAGGCCGCCGTACGACCCGGCCAAGGAGCGCTTCAACGACGGCAAGGCCGATCCGCAGGGCCGCTTCTGGGTCGGCACGATCTACGAACCGCGCGAGCCTGCGCTGGCAGCCTTGTATCGCTGGTGTGACGGCGAGCTGCAGCGCATGGCCGGTGACGTCACCGTCAGCAATGGCCTGGGCTGGAGTCCGAGCGGGCGCACGCTGTATTGGGCCGACACCAAGGCTCACCTGATCCAGGCGCTCGACATGGACCCGAGCGACGGCTCGCTGTCGAACCGGCGTGCCTTTGCGCAGTTCCCGCTCAAGGCCACCGACCAGCCGCTGGACAGTTATGGCGGCCGGCCCGATGGCGCGGCGGTCGACAGCGAAGGCTGCTACTGGAGCGCGATGTTCGAGGGCCAACGCCTGCTGCGCCTGTCGCCCGACGGTGAGCTGCTGCGTGAGGTCAGGCTGCCAGTGCGCTGCGCGACCATGGCCTGTTTCGGCGACGCGGACCTGAAGACGCTGTACGTGACGACCGCGCGTGAGAAGCGGCCTGCCGATGAACTGGCAGCCCAGCCATGGGCCGGGGCGGTGCTGCGGCTGCGGGTCGACGTGCCGGGCTTGCCAGTGAATTTTGCTGTGGCGTAAAGACGCCTGGAACGGGGCGTGCGAGTCCCGCTGGCTCGCCGTAACCGCGCCGTAATCCACTGCCGCCCCGGCGCCCCTTATGCGATCCATATCTGGCCCGAAGTAGGGCGTCATGGGTCTGCCAAGGGTTTGCTCGTATAATCCCGAGGCTTTGCCGACCGCAGCCTCCCAATCAGCCCCAGAGGCACACCAGACCCCGCCGCCTGCCGCCCCCGCTCATCCGCCGGGCACACCGCGACCGGACCCGTCTGATCCCTGGGCTGATCCGGATGATGAGGGCGCAAAGCCGCCGTTCAAGGCCTTGACCCGAGAAGAGGCTCGGGCCTTGGCGGCGCGAAACCCCGCTGTCTCACCATGGCGGGTGGTCGCGGCCCAGGCCGTGGTCGGGAGCATCGTGGCCGCGCTTGCGGGGCTGCTGATGGGTGAATCGTCGTATTTCTGGTCGGCGCTGTATGGCGCCGGCACGGTGGTCTTGCCGGGCGCCTTGATGGCGCGTGGCATGACCAGCCGGCTCTCGAGCATGGCGCCCGGCGTATCCGCCGTCAGCTTCATGTTCTGGGAGATGGTGAAGCTGGGAGTGTCGGTGGCCCTGTTGATCGGGGCGCCGAGACTGGTGCCGCACCTGAGCTGGCCAGCCTTGCTGGTGGCGCTGGTGCTGTGCATCAAGGTGTATTGGGTTGCGCTCGCGTGGCGCGGGCGCAAGACGACAAGTTGAACGCCAATTGAACAGTTAGCACGGACGACAACAACATGGCAGCCGAAGGTCACGAAGCCGTAGAGCACGCACCCACCGCGGGCGAGTACATCGTCCACCACCTGACCCACGCCCGCAACAAAGAGCTGCACGGCCCGTTCGACCTGTCGGTCGTGGCCTGGGACTCGATGTTCTTCGCCGTCCTGATCGGGGTGGTGGGCTGCTTCTTCCTGTGGCGCGCTGCGCGCTCGGCCACTTCCGGCGTGCCGGGCCGCTTCCAGGCCGCCGTCGAGATCCTGGTCGAAATGGTCGAGTCGCAGGCCAAGGGCATCGTGCACAACGCCGCGAGCCGCAAGCTGGTCGCCCCGTTGGCACTGACCGTGTTCCTCTGGATCTTCCTGATGAACGCGATGGACTTGCTGCCGGTCGACCTGCTGCCCGCCGTCTGGGGCTGGATCGTCGAAGCCAACGGCGGCGACGCCCATCACGCCTACCTCCGCTCGGTACCCACCGCCGACCTGTCGGTGACGATGGGCCTGTCGTTGTCGGTGCTGATCGTCTGCCTGGTCTACAACGTCAAGATCAAGGGCTTCGGCGGCTGGGTCCACGAGCTGTTTGCTGCGCCGTTCGGCGATCACTGGGCCTTGTACCCGTTCAACTTCCTGATGCAGGTCATCGAGTTCGTCGCCAAGACGGTCTCGCACGGCATGCGTCTGTTCGGCAACATGTACGCTGGCGAACTGATCTTCCTGCTGATCGCCCTGATGGGCGGCGCCATCGGCTCGGTCGGCTTCGGTACCGGCCTGGGCCTGGCCATCGGCCACATCATCGCCGGCTCCGCCTGGGCGATCTTCCACATCCTGATCATCACCCTGCAGGCCTTCGTGTTCATGATGCTCACGCTGGTCTACATCGGTCAGGCACACGACGCTCACTAAAGAGCGGCGGTCTTTCTCTCGGTTCCCGTTTCCTTTTCCTCTTCACAACACAACCTTCTCGACTAGGAGTCATCATGGAAGTCATCAGCTTTGTTGCTCTCGCCGCCGGCCTGATCATTGGTCTGGGCGCTGTTGGTGCCTGTATCGGCATCGGCATCATGGGCAGCAAGTACCTGGAGTCCGCCGCTCGCCAGCCTGAGCTGATGGGCGAACTGCAGACCAAGATGTTCCTGCTGGCCGGCCTGATCGACGCGGCCTTCATCATCGGCACCGGTATCGCCCTGTGGTTCGCCACGGCCAACCCGTTCCTGGGCCAGATCGCCCAAGCCGTGGCCGCGCAAGCCGCCAAGTAATACGGCACGGTCGTGTTGAGAGGCCAGGGCGCGGTCGCATGAGCTGCCGCACCCTTCGCTGAAGATCCCCGCCACCGTTCGAGGCAATCAAGTGAGCATCACCGGTACCCTCATCGTCCAGATGATCGTGTTCCTGATCTTGGTCTGGTTCACGATGAAATTCGTCTGGCCGCCGATCACCGCCGCGCTGGACGAGCGCGCGAAGAAGATCGCCGATGGGCTGTCGGCCGCCGACAAGGCGAAGGCCGAATCGGCCGCCGCCGCGAAGACGATCCAAGCCGAGCTGTCGGCCGCCAAGGACGACGCTGCCAAGCGCCTGTCCGACGCCGAGCGCCTGGGCCAGCAACTGATCGAAGAAGCCAAGTCCCGCGCAAGCGAGGAAGGCGCCAAGATCGTCGCCGCCGCCAAGGCCGAGGCCGAGCAAGAATCCATGAAGGCCCGCGAGGCCCTGCGTGAGCAGGTCGCGCTGTTGGCCGTCAAGGGCGCCGAACAGATCCTGAAGCGCGAAGTCAACGCTGGCGTCCACGCCGAGCTGCTGACCCGCCTGAAGACGGAACTCTGACCATGGCCGAGCTCGCCACCATCGCCCGCCCTTACGCGGAAGCCCTGTTCAAGGCCAGCGCCGGCGCCGACGCTGCAGGCCTGGCCGACCAGCTGCAGACGCTGGGCCAGGTCGCCGGCCATGCGCAACTGCGTCAGTTCGCCGACAGCCCCAAGGTCAACGCGGCACAGGTGTTCGAGCTGGTCAGCGGCGTCGCCCGTCTGCAGCTGTCGCCCAAGGTCGCCAACCTGCTGCGCACCGTCATCGACAACGGCCGCCTGAACGCGCTGCCCGAGATCGGCGCGCAGTACCGCGCGCTGGTCAACGCCAGCTCGGGCGTGTCCGACGCCAAGATCACCAGCGCTTTCGCGCTCGACGCCGGCCAGCTGGCCGATGTCGTCGCCACGCTGGAGAAGCGTTTCGGCCGCAAGCTGAACGCCAGCGTTGCGGTCGACGAGTCGCTGATCGGCGGCATCCGTGTCGAAGTCGGCGACGAGGTGTTGGACACCTCGGTCCGCGCCCGTCTCGAGCAGATGCGCGTCGCACTGACCCACTGAACATCCGCAGCCCACGCGCTCCACGGCCACACCATTTACGGCGACCAGCCCGACGCTAGCGCCTCACGCTTTCGGAGAAAGCTATGCAACTGAATCCCGCTGAAATTTCCGAACTGATCAAGAGCCGCATCGAAGGCCTGGGCGCCTCGACGGACATCCGCAACCAGGGCACCGTCGTTTCGGTGACCGACGGCATCGTCCGCGTGCACGGCCTGTCCGATGCGATGGCCGGCGAAATGCTCGAGTTCCCCGCCGGCAAGGACGGCCAGCCGTCGTTCGGCCTGGCGCTGAACCTCGAGCGCGACTCGGTCGGCGCGGTGATCCTGGGTGAGTACGAGCACATCTCCGAAGGCGATACCGTCAAGTGCACGGGCCGCATCCTGGAAGTGCCTGTCGGCCCCGAGCTGATCGGCCGCGTGGTCAACGCGCTGGGTCAACCGATCGACGGCAAGGGCCCGATCAACGCCAAGATGACCGACGTGATCGAGAAGGTCGCCCCGGGCGTGATCGCCCGCAAGTCCGTCGACCAGCCGGTGCAGACCGGCCTGAAGTCGATCGACTCGATGGTGCCGATCGGCCGTGGCCAGCGCGAGCTGATCATCGGCGACCGCCAGACCGGCAAGTCGGCGGTGGCGATCGACGCGATCATCAACCAGAAGGGTCAGAACATGACCTGCGTCTACGTCGCGATCGGCCAGAAGGCTTCGTCGATCAAGAACGTGGTGCGCGCTCTGGAACAGGCCGGCGCGATGGACTACACCATCGTCGTCGCCGCCTCGGCATCTGAATCGGCCGCGATGCAGTACGTGTCGGCCTACTCGGGCTGCACGATGGGCGAGTACTTCCGCGACCGCGGCCAGGACGCGCTGATCGTCTATGACGACCTGTCCAAGCAGGCAGTGGCCTATCGGCAGGTATCGCTGCTGCTCCGCCGTCCTCCGGGTCGTGAAGCTTTCCCCGGCGACGTTTTCTATTTGCACTCGCGTCTGCTCGAGCGCGCCGCGCGCGTGAATGCCGACTACGTCGAAGCCTTCACCAAGGGTGAGGTCAAGGGCAAGACCGGTTCGCTGACCGCGCTGCCGATCATCGAAACCCAGGCTGGTGACGTGTCGGCCTTCGTGCCGACCAACGTGATCTCGATCACCGACGGCCAGATCTTCCTGGAAACCAGCCTGTTCAACGCCGGTATCCGCCCCGCGATCAACGCCGGTATCTCGGTGTCGCGCGTCGGTGGCGCTGCCCAGACCAAGCTGGTCAAATCGCTGTCCGGCGGTATCCGTACCGACCTGGCGCAGTACCGTGAACTGGCTGCGTTCGCGCAGTTCGCCTCGGACCTGGACGAAGCCACCCGCAAGCAACTGGACCGCGGTGCCCGCGTGACCGAGCTGCTGAAGCAGGCCCAGTACTCGCCGCTGTCGATCAGCCTGATGGCCGCCACGCTGTACGCGGTGAACAAGGGCTTCCTCGACAACGTCGACACCAAGAAGGTGTTGGCGTTCGAACACGGCCTGCACCAGCACCTGAAGGCCAGCCACGCCGCTCTGCTGGCGAAGCTGGAAGCCGACAAGGCGATGGACAAGGCTGCCGAAGAAGAGCTGTCGGGCGCGATCACCGCGTTCAAGAAGTCCTTCGCCTGAAGCCCCGCCTGACACTCTGAACAAGGAGAACCGTCATGGCGGTCGGCAAGGAAATACGCGGCAAGATCAAATCGGTGGAGAACACCAAGAAGATCACCAAGGCCATGGAGATGGTCGCTGCGTCGAAGATGCGCAAGGCGCAGGAACGCATGCGTTCCGCGCGCCCCTACAGCGACAAGATCCGCAACATCGCGGCCAACCTGTCGCAGGCCAACCCTGAGTACCAGTCGCCCTACATGCGTTCGGGCGGCAAGACCGGTGCCTCGGGCTTCATCGTCGTCACGACCGACAAGGGTTTGTGCGGCGGCCTGAATACCAACGTGCTGCGCGCCGTCACGAACAAGATGCGTGACGTGCAGACGGCCGGCGGCAAGGTGCAGGCGGTGGCCATCGGCACCAAGGGCAACGGCTTTCTGAACCGCATCGGCGCGCAGGTCGTGTCGCATGCGATCGGCCTGGGCGATGCACCGCAGATCGACAAGCTGATCGGCCCGGTCAAGGTCATGCTCGATGCCTTCGTTGAAGGCAAGGTCGATGCGGTGTACCTGTGCTACACGCGCTTCATCAACACGATGAAGCAAGAGCCGGTGGTGGAGCAGCTGCTGCCGCTGTCGGCCGGCATGCTGGCCCAGACCGAAGCCGAGAAGAAGGCCCACGGCTGGGACTACATCTACGAGCCGGATGCCGCGACCGTGATCGACGAGCTGCTGACCCGCTACATCGAGGCGCTGGTCTACCAGGCTGTCGCCGAGAACATGGCGTCCGAGCAATCGGCCCGCATGGTGGCGATGAAGGCGGCGACCGACAACGCCGGCACGCTGATCGGTGAACTGAAGCTCGTCTACAACAAGACGCGCCAGGCAGCGATCACCAAAGAGCTTTCCGAGATCGTCGGCGGTGCCGCCGCCATCAGCGGTTAAGCCTCGGCCCGAGACCCATACGAATTCAGATTGAAGGACAGACAAATGTCGAACACTCAAGCCCAAGGCAAGATCGTTCAGTGCATCGGCGCCGTGGTGGACGTGGAGTTCCCGCGCGACCGCATGCCCAAGGTGTATGACGCGCTGAAGATGGAAGGCTCGACGCTGACGCTGGAAGTGCAGCAGCAGCTCGGCGACGGCATCGTGCGCACCATCGCGCTGGGCTCGTCGGATGGCCTGCGCCGCGGCGTCATGGTCAGCAACACCGGCGCGGCGATCACCGTGCCGGTCGGCAAGGCCACGCTGGGCCGCATCATGGACGTGCTCGGCGCGCCGATCGACGAGCGCGGCCCGGTCGACCAGACCCTGACCGCCTCGATCCACCGCAAGGCCCCGTCGTACGACGAGCTGAGCCCCTCGCAAGAATTGCTCGAAACCGGCATCAAGGTGATCGACCTGATCTGCCCGTTCGCCAAGGGCGGCAAGGTGGGCCTGTTCGGTGGCGCCGGCGTCGGCAAGACCGTGAACATGATGGAGTTGATCAACAACATCGCCAAGGCCCACTCGGGCTTGTCGGTGTTCGCCGGCGTGGGTGAGCGCACCCGTGAAGGCAACGACTTCTATCACGAGATGGCCGATTCGGGCGTCGTGAACCTGGAGAACCTGGGCGAGTCCAAGGTCGCCATGGTCTACGGCCAGATGAACGAGCCCCCGGGCAACCGTCTGCGCGTCGCGCTGACCGGCCTGACCATCGCCGAGTCGTTCCGCGACGAAGGCAAGGACGTGCTGTTCTTCGTCGACAACATCTACCGCTACACGCTGGCCGGCACCGAAGTGTCCGCACTGCTGGGCCGTATGCCTTCCGCCGTGGGCTACCAGCCGACGCTGGCCGAAGAAATGGGCCGCCTGCAAGAGCGCATCACGTCGACCAAGGTCGGCTCGATCACCTCGATCCAGGCCGTGTACGTGCCGGCGGATGACTTGACCGACCCGTCGCCTGCCACGACCTTCGCCCACTTGGACGCCACCGTGGTGCTGTCGCGTGACATCGCTTCGCTGGGCATCTACCCGGCCGTGGACCCGCTGGACTCGACCTCGCGCCAGGTCGATCCGAACGTCGTGGGCCTCGAGCACTACGAGACCACCCGCGCCGTGCAGGCCACGCTGCAGCGCTACAAGGAACTGCGCGACATCATCGCGATCCTGGGCATGGACGAGCTGTCGCCAGAAGACAAGCTGGCCGTGGCCCGCGCCCGCAAGATCCAGCGTTTCCTGTCGCAGCCGTTCCACGTTGCCGAGGTGTTCACCGGCTCGCCGGGCAAGTACGTGCCGCTGAAGGAAACCATCCGCGGCTTCAAGATGATCGTCGCCGGCGAGTGCGATCACCTGCCCGAGCAGGCCTTCTACATGGTGGGCACCATCGACGAAGCCTTCGAAAAGGCGAAGAAGATTCAGTAAGCGGCGCATCCGGGCGTCATGCGTCGTTGCGCTCCTCGCCGTACGGGTGTACGGCTGCGGGGCGCGCCTCGCCTGACACCCGACTGCTTGCTTTCTGAACCTCCTTCAACGTAGGAACCAACATGGCAACCATTCACGTCGACGTGGTCAGCGCGGAAGAATCGATCTTCAGCGGCGAGGCGAAGTTCGTCGCGCTGCCGGGTGAGAACGGCGAGCTCGGCATCCTGCCGCGCCACACGCCGCTGATCACCCGCATCAAGCCGGGCGCGGTGCGCATCGAGCGCGCCGACAACGGCGAGGAAGAGTTCGTCTTCGTCGCCGGTGGCATCCTCGAGGTGCAGCCGGGTTCGGTCACGGTGCTGGCCGACACGGCCATCCGCGGCCATGACCTGGACGAAGCCAAGGCCAACGAAGCCAAGAAGCTGGCGGAGGAAGCGCTGAAGAACGCGAAGAGCGAGCTCGACACGGCGAAGATCCAAAGCGAGCTGGCGGTCATGGCCGCGCAGCTGGCGGCGATCCACAAACTGCGCAAGGGCCGCTGAGTCGATCAGCGCTGCTCTTCGTCAAACCCGCCCGGTGCTCGTCACCCGGCGGGTTTTTTCATGGCCGCAACGGGGCGGGGCCACAATCAGCGGCCCCTCGTAGCCGGAGCGCAGCCCATGGCCAAGACGAAATCCAAGGCCGACAAAGCCAAGTCGACGAACAAGCCGCTCGAGGGCAAGGCCGAACCGAACGACAAGCTCGGCAAGGCAGCCTACGCCGAAGAGCTGGCCAAGCTCGAGGTCGAGTTGAACGACATGGCGCGCTGGCTGCAGACCAGTGGCAAGCGCCTGGTGGTGGTGGTCGAAGGGCGCGACACCGCCGGCAAGGGCGGCGTCATCTCGGCCATCACCGGCACGCTGAGCCCGCGTCAGGTGCGCGCAGTGGCGCTGGCCAAGCCGACCGAGCGCGAACGCACGCAGTGGTACTTCCAGCGTTATGTACCCTGGCTGCCGGCGGCCGGCGAGATAGTGCTGTTCGACCGCAGCTGGTACAACCGCGCCGGTGTCGAGCGGGTGATGGGCTTCTGCTCGGAAGACGAGGTGCAGACTTTCCTGAAGCAGGCGCCGGTGTTCGAGCAGATGCTGGTCGACGACGGCATCCTGCTGTTCAAGTACTGGCTGACCGTCGACCAGGCGCTGCAGGAAGAGCGCTTCGCCGAGCGGCTGGTCGACCCGCTGAAGCGCTGGAAGCTCTCGCCGATCGACCTGAAGGCCCGCGAGCACTATGCCGACTACGGCCGGGCGCGCGATGCGATGCTGAAGGCCACCCACACCAAGCAGACGCCCTGGGTTCTGGTCGATTTCAACGACCAGCGCCGCGGCCGGCTGACCTTGATCCGCCACCTGCTCGACCACCTGCCGGACACGGCGGTGCCACCGGCGCCGCTGGAGTTTCCTCCGCTGGATGGCGCACCGCGCCGCGAAAGCTTCAAGGGGCCGGTGAAGCCGCTGCGCCCCTGGCCGAAGCCTTGAGCCCGTCGGAACTCAGGCTGCAGCCGCCGTGCTGGTTGCGTGACCCAGCCAGCGTTGCAGCAAAGCCTGCGCTTTGGCGAGGTCACGCTCGCGCCGGCCGGCGTCCAGGCTGACCGCACCCGGGGCCATCACCGCCAGCCACAAGGCCTGCAGGCCCAGCCGTTGCTCGTGGCTCAACGCGGGGTCGAACAGGCGTGGGTCCAGTTCGCCATGCAGTGGCGAAGCCGCCAGCGGATGACGCTGGCTGCGAGTCAATTGCTCACGCAGCCAATGTTCACGCTCGGCCATGGGCCACAGCGCCAGCAGACGGCAGAACCAGCGCACCCGCTGGGCCAGTTCGCCAGCGCGAACGCCCAGGCGTAGCGATTCGCCGTTGTGCATCAGAGCTTGCGCTGCGCTCTGCAGCGCCGCCCAGTCGGCCGATTCGGCGGGGAAAAGAGCGGTGACCTCTTCGCCGGCGCTCAGATAGCCCAGCAGCCGCTCCTGCGGGCAGGGGGGGGTTGAGTGGTCGTGACGGGGCACTGCATGGACCGGTGCGATGGCGATGGCGACGTGGCTGTCACGTGCCAGTCCAGCGTGGCCGGTCCCGTTGGACCGGTGCTTGTGCAATCGGCGGTGGACGCGGGCTTGCAGGTTCATCGAGCACCTGAGTCGAGGCCTTGGGCCTGTTGAAGGTGCTGGTGGGCATGCATGGCAGGTTTGTAGGCGCTGCCGACGATTGCGACAGCCCCCCGAACTAGGGGCGCTGCGCAAGCTAGGGGGGCGCTGTTGACAGGCGTGGCGCGGGCGGCGAACCCGTGGCACTACAGCAGGTGCGGCCGGTCGGGCAGTTCGTTCGGGTTGGCGGTTGCGCCGTCGGCAAGCGGAAAGTGCTGGCGCAACAGGCCGTCGACTTCCGCGATGGTCTGCATCAGGCCCTCTTCGAAGCGGCTGGCGCGCAGCGCTTCGCCCAGGCTGTCGACCAGCGTGCGCCAACGCGCTTCGTCGACATGGTGGGCCAGCCCGCGGTCGACCACCAGCTCGATCGCGTGCTCGGCCAGCAGCAGGTAGATCAGCACACCGTTGTTGGCCTCGGTGTCCCAGACCCGCAGCTTGCCGAACATAGCGACCGCGCGTTCACGCGCGTTGGCGTCACGCCAGAGGTACGACAGCGGCAAGCTGGCCTCGATGCAGATGCGGATCTCGCCCGAGTGCTCGCGCTCGCTGGCCGCCACGCGGGCCTGCAGGCGGTCCAGTGCATCGCTCGGCAGCACGCGGCGCGCGTCGGCTTCGTCCCACCAGCGGTGCTTGAGCAGCCGTGCGATGCGCATCGGCCATGACCGTTTGCCGCCGCTCATCACCAATCCCCTGAGGCGCCGCCGCCGCCGAAGTCACCGCCACCGCCGGACGAAAAACCGCCACCGCCGTCGTTGCCACCACCACCCCAGCTGCCGCCACCGCCGCCGCCCCAGATGACCGGCATGCCATGGCCGCTGCGCACCCCCATGCCGCGGCGAGCGGCCGAGCCGATGCCCAGCACACCGACCAGCAACAACGCGACCGCGCCGGCCACACCTGCGAGCAAAACCGGTGCGCCGAACAGCCACGCCAGCCCGCCAGCCGTGCCGCCCGTGGCCAGGCCACCAAGCTTGCGGCCGAAGATGCCGGTCAGCACCGCGCCGATGACCGGCACGCCGATGAAGAAGAACAGCGCCAGCTGGTCCCAGCCTGCGCCGCCGAAACCGCCGCTGCTGTGGGGCCGGCGGCTCTTGGCGTCAGGCTTGGGCAACGCCTCGCCACGTACCCGTGCGGCCAACTGGTCGACCGCGGCGTTCAGCCCGCCGGCGTAGTCACCGGCCTTGAACGCCGGCCGGAGCGCGCTGTCGATGATCTGCTTGGCGGCCAGGTCGGGCACCGCGCCTTCGAGGGCCTTGGCCACCTCGATGCGCACCCGTCGGTCGTCCTTGGCCACCAGCACCAGCAGGCCGTCGCCGATGTCTCGGCGGCCGACCTTCCACTGGTCGGCCACGCGGTAGGCGTAGGCGGCGATGTCCTCCGGCTGCGTCGTCGCGACGATCAGCACGACGATCTGCGTGCCGGCTTCGCGCTCGAAGCTGGCGAGCTTGGCTTCGAGCGCGTCGCTCTGCTTCGCACTCAAGGTGGCCGTGGTGTCGGTGACGCGGGCGGCCAGCGCGGGGATCGGCTTCAGCTCCTGCGCCAAGACCGGCGCGCCCCACCAGAGCGACGCCAGGATGGCCAGCAGCAGCCGCGCCGCCCCAGCCTGGAGGCGGCCCACGCCGGCGCCTGACTTTCGGCGTTGCATTTGCTGCAACCCGGCGCCTATTTCGACGCTGCCGGCGTGGCCGGAGCGGCCTTGTCAAAGCTGACCGTCGGCGGCGCCGAGATGGCCTTCTCGTTCTCGACCGTGAACGTGGGCTTGACCGTGTAGCTGAACATCATTGCGGTCAGGTTGGTCGGGAAACTGCGCGCGAGCACGTTGTAGTCCTGCACCGTCTTGATGTACTTGTTGCGCGCCACGGTGATGCGGTTCTCGGTGCCTTCGAGCTGCACCCGCAGGTCCTGGAAGCCCTGGTTGGCCTTCAGATCCGGGTAACGCTCGCTGACGACCATCAGCCGGCTGAGTGCGCTGGTGAGTTCACCTTGCGCAGCCTGGAACTTCTGGAACGCCTCGGGGTTGTTGATCAACTCGGGCGTGGCCTGGATCGAGGTGGCCTTGGCACGCGCCTCGACCACCTTGGTCAACGTCTCCTGCTCGAAGTTGGCTTCACCCTTGACCGTGGCAACCAGGTTCGGGACCAGGTCCGCACGGCGCTGGTACTGGTTCAGCACCTCGGACCAGCCGGCCTTGACCTGCTCATCCTGGCGTTGGAAGTCGTTGTAGCCGCAGCCCGTCAGGGCCAGCGTGGTGGCGATGGCCGCGGCGGCGAACAAGGGGCGGGAAAAGAGGTTCATCCGGCAAGGCTCCGTAGGTGGCCCAAGGCGCGGGCATGTTACCCGCGGGCTGAAGATGGGGGCAGTGGGCGCCGAGTCAAGCGCCGCTTGGGGTGGCGCCGATAATCGCGCCCATGTTTGCCCCGCTCCAAAACGACAACTTCCTGCGTGCCTGCTGGCGCCAACCCACCGAGCACACGCCGCTGTGGTTGATGCGTCAGGCCGGCCGCTACCTGCCGGAATACTGCGCCACCCGCGCCAAGGCCGGCAGCTTCATGGGCCTCGCCACCAACCGTGACTTCGCCACCGAGGTGACCTTGCAGCCGTTGGAGCGTTATCCGCTGGACGCGGCGATCCTGTTCTCCGACATCCTGACCGTGCCTGACGCGATGGGCCTGGGCCTGAGTTTTGCGCAGGGCGAGGGCCCGCGCTTCGCCCACCCGCTGCGCGAAGAGGGCGCGATCCGCGCGCTGGTCGCGCCGGACCTGGCCAAGCTGCAGTACGTCTTCGACGCGGTCACCTCGATCCGCCGGGCCCTGAACGGCCGCGTGCCGCTGATCGGCTTTTCGGGCAGCCCGTGGACGCTGGCCTGCTACATGGTCGAGGGCGCGGGCTCCGACGACTACCGCCTGGTCAAGGGCCTGATGTACAGCCGGCCCGACCTGATGCACCACATCCTGGCCGTCAACGCGGCCGCGGTGGCAGCCTACCTGAACGCGCAGATCGATGCCGGCGCGCAAGCCGTGATGGTCTTCGACAGCTGGGGCGGCGTGCTGGCCGACGGCGCGTTCCAGCAGTTCTCGCTGGCCTACACGCGGCGCGTGCTGGCGCAACTGAAGCGCGAGCACGAGGGCCAGCGCATCCCGGCCATCGTCTTCACCAAGGGCGGTGGCCTGTGGCTGGACGAGATCGCCGCCAGCGGCGCCGATGTGGTCGGCCTGGACTGGACGGTCAACCTGGGCCAGGCGCGCGCTCGGGTGGGCCGCCAAGTGGCTTTGCAGGGCAACTTGGACCCGAACGTGCTCTTCGCGCCGCCCGAGGTGGTGGCGACCGAAGCCCGGCGCGTGCTCGACAATTTCGGCCCGCCGCAGTGCGCCGACGGGACATGGGACGGCCACATCTTCAATCTCGGCCATGGCATCAGCCAATACACCCCGCCGGAGCACGTCTCGGCGCTGGTCGAGGCCGTCCACAGCCACTCCCGGCTGTTGCGCAAACGCTCCCATACGCCTGTGCCCTTGTGATGTGGTATGGGGGTTTCACCGGGTGAGCGGTTGCTAAGGGCTTGACTTATCCCCAAAACCCAGGGTGCGACAGATCACCGCTATGGGTCGCGTCATAAAACCATCCAAATCGCGGCGATTCGTGGCAAGTGTTTGATTAACAAGAATTTTTAGGACCTGCCACAGAAACGGGCAACCCAAGCCGGTGCATGGCGCATCAAGCATTTAGCACGCCCGACCGCAGCTTTCCCACAATGTTATCCACAGGAACCGTGGGCAAGTCTGAAAGGTCTTTCGAATCATGAACTTAAGCGCCACTGTTGATCTGTTGCTCTTAGATACGTGTCGTTTGAGCAGGCGAGCGGTCGGCTCCGCATGAATCGGCTTCGGGTGGCCGTCGAAACCCCGGCCCATGCGGGGCTGGGCGACACGCTGGACTACGAGAGTGAGCAGCCGCTCGCGCCTGGCACGCTGGTGCGTGTGCCTTTGGGGCGGCGTGACGTGCCCGGCATCGTCTGGCCAGGGCCAGAGCGGGCCTCAACGCCCGATGACAAAGACCAAGACGACGCCGAAGGCTTTACCCTCAAGCCGATCGCCGAAGTGCTAGGAAGCATGCCGCCACTTCCCAGCGCCTGGTGCCGGCTCGTGGAATTCAGCGCCCGCTACTACCAGCGGGCGATCGGCGAGGTGGCGCTTGCCGTGTTGCCGCCCGAGCTGCGCAAGCTCGACGATGCGGGTCTGGCCAAGCGCATGCGGCTGCAGGACAAGCGGCTCGCCAAGGCGGTTGCCGAAGCGGCGCCGATCGTCGAACCAGAGCGCCCCGTGCTGACCGCCGAACAGGCCACGGTGCTGGCCACCCTTGAAGCAGCCGAGCCGGCCTGCCACCTGCTGCATGGTGTCACCGGCAGCGGCAAGACCGAGGTCTACCTGCGGCTGGCCGAGGCAGCGCTGGCCGCCGGCAAGCAGGCACTGGTGCTGGTGCCCGAGATCAACCTGACGCCGCAGCTGGAAGAGCGCTTCGCTGCGCGTTTCCCCGGCCGCCGGCTGGTGTCGCTGCACAGCGCGTTGACGCCGGCCCAGCGGCTGGCGAACTGGCTCGCCGCCCACCGTGGCCAGGCCGAGCTGGTGCTGGGCACGCGGCTGGCCATCTTCTGCCCGTTGCCGCGGCTGGGTCTGATCGTCGTCGACGAGGAACATGACCCGAGCTACAAGCAGCAGGACGGCGCGCGTTACTCGGCGCGCGACCTGGCCGTCTACCGCGGCCGGCTCGAGAACGCGCCGGTCGTGCTCGGCTCGGCCACGCCGTCACTCGAAAGCTGGCACCACGCGCAGACCGGCCGCTACCGCTTGTTGACGATGGCCGAGCGTGTGGGGCAGGGGCCGCTGCCCAGCGTGCAGGTGATCGACATGACGCAGCAGGTGCGCCCACCACCGGGCGAGCCGCCGCTGGCCTTGGCGCCGGCCTTGAGGGCGGCGGTCGAGGCCCGCCTCGCGCGGGGCGAACAAAGCCTGCTGTTCCTGAACCGCCGCGGCTTTGCACCGGTGCTGCATTGCACCGCCTGTGGCTGGAAAAGCGCCTGCCCGCACTGCAGCGCCTGGCGTGTCTTCCACAAGCTCGACCGCACGCTGCGCTGTCACCACTGCGCCTTCACCGAACGGGTGCCGCGCGCCTGCCCGGAGTGCGGCAACCTGGACATCCAGCCGGTTGGCCGCGGTACCGAGAAGCTCGAAGAGCAGGTCGGGGCGTTGCTGCCTAACGCTCGTGTGGCGCGCATAGACGCCGACACCACACGGCTCAAGGGCACGCTGGAGCAGCAGCTGTCCGCTGTGCACGCCGGCGAGGTCGACGTGCTGGTCGGCACGCAGATGGTGACCAAGGGTCACGACTTCCGCCGCGTCACACTGGTGGCCGCAGTCGACCCCGATGGCGCACTGTTCACCGCCGACTTCCGCGCACCCGAGCGCCTGTTCGCGACGCTGATGCAGGCGGCCGGCCGCGCTGGCCGCGCGGCCGAGGTGGCGCAGCAAAGCGAGATGTGGGTCCAGACCGCCAACCCGAGCCATCCGCTGTTCGCGGCGCTCAAGACGCACGACTACGCCCGCTTTGCCAGCAGCCAGCTGCGCGAGCGTGAGATGGCCGGCCTGCCGCCTTTCGCACACCTGGCCCTGCTGCGCGCCGAAGCGCGCGATGCGGCGGTGGCCGAGGGTTTCCTGCGCGCTGCGCGCGACGCAGCGCAGGCGCTGGCCGCCGATCTGGGCCTGGCCGAACAGATCAGCCTGTATGCGCCGGTGCCGCCACACGTGGCCCGCGTGGCCGGGCACGAGCGGCGCCAGATGCTGGTCGAGTCCGGCTCGCGCGCTGCGCTGCAGCGTCTGCTGGCGCACTGGGTCGCGGGCTTGCCGGCGCTGCGGGCCCAGCACAAGGGCATCGTGCGCTGGGCGGTCGACGTCGACCCGATGACGATCTGACGACCGGCTCAGCGGTGCGTCACGGGTTCATGCGCTTGCGCATGTTGATGCCCGTCGTCTGGTAGCCGAGCGCGCGGTACAGCGCCTGGGCGGCTTCGTTGTGGGCAAAGACATGCAGCCCGATGTCGTTCACCTCCAGCTCACGCGCCACCGCTTCCAGCGCGACAAAGGCCGCCCGGGCATGGCCGCACCGACGGTGCGCCGGGTCGATGGCCACGTCATAAACAAAGCCCGAGCGGCTGCCCGGATGTTCGGTCACCGACAGCCACAGGACGCCGACATCGACGTCTTGCGCATCGTCGTGGATCGTGAACAGGTGCTGGTTCGGCGTGGCCAGGCCTTGCGGGAGCAGGCGCTCGTGCTCTTGCCGCGAGCGCTCCAGCGCGCCTTCGACCGGCCACCGGCCCGAGGCCACGTTTTCGTCGGCATAGTCGGCGATCGCAACTTTGTTGAAGCGCGCAAAGGCCTCGTCGGTCATCCGCTGCAAGGAGGTGCTCATCGGCGGGATTGTGGGGGATGGATGTCCCGCGGCCGACACAGGCCGGTGCGTCTGCCTACACTGCCGCCCCATGCCCTTCACCCACCTTGCGCTCGCCCTGGCCGTTGTTGCGGTCTGGGGCACCAACTTCGTGGTCATCAAGTGGGGGCTGGCCGAGTTGCCACCGTTCCTGCTGGCGACGCTGCGCTTCGGACTGTCGTCCTTGCCTTTCATGCTGTTCATCCGCCGGCCGGCCACGCCCTGGTGGCGCCTGGTGGCCTTCGGTGTGCTGCTCGGCGCGGGCCAGTTTGGCCTGCTGTTCCTCGCGATGAAGGCCGACATTTCGCCCGGTCTCGCCTCGCTGGTGGTGCAGGCCCAGGTCTTCTTCACGATCGTGATGGCCGGCCAGCGGGTCAAGCCGCTGCAACTCGGCGCGTTCGGGCTGGCTTTGGCCGGCATGGGCTGGATCGGCTGGCAGGCCCACTTGGGCGGTGCCGGCATCAGCCTGCTCGGCATGGGCCTGGTGCTGTCGGCAGCGTTGTGCTGGTCGCTGGCCAATCTGGTGGCGCGCGGCGCCGGCAAGGTGGATGCGCTGGGCTTCATGGTCTGGTCCAGCCTGTTCGCCCTGCCGCCGCTGCTGCTGATGACGATCATTTTCGAGGGCGGCGCCGAGCACCTGGTGACGGTGGCAAGCGCCGCCAGCGCTGCCGCCTGGGCCACCGTCGCATGGCAGGCGGTGGGCAACACCTTGTTTGGCTACGGTGCGTGGAACTGGCTGCTCGCGCGCCATCCGCCCGCCACCGTCACGCCCGCCGCATTGCTGGTGCCGGTGTTCGGCATGGGCGCCTCGGCGATCGTCTTTGGCGAGGCCCTGCCGGCCTGGAAGCTGGGTGCCGCCGGCTTGGTGATGGCCGGCCTGGCACTGAACCTGTGGGCGGCCAGCCGATGAGTGCCTGGGACTGCCTGGCGTCCGCGCGCCGCAGTGAGCGTGGCCCACGTTCGCCGTTTCTGATCGACAGCCGGCGCGCCGGGTCGGTCGATGCAGCCGGTGCTCTCGCGCTGGCAGCCTGGCCACATTGGTTCCATCAGAGGGGCGATCGCGCATGGGCCATGAACGCGCTGCCGGCCGAGCGCGAGGCAGTCTTCGCCCAGGTCAACGCCGCGCTGCGCGCGCAAGGCCTGATCCGCGCCTGGCGCGACGAACCCTTTGCGCTGTGGAACGAAGACGGTGCGCTGGCCGCAGTGATCGAGCGCGCCTCGTCGCGCTTCTGGGGCGCACAGACGCTGGGCGCGCACATCAACGGCTATGTGGCCGGCGCCGATGGTCGACCGTCGCAGCTGTGGATCGCCCGCCGCGCCTGGAACAAGCCGACCGACCCCGGCCGGCTCGACAACCTGGTCGGCTCCGGCGTGCCGCACGGCCAGACGCCGCGCCAGGCCGTCTGCCGTGAAGCCTGGGAAGAGGCCGGCCTGCATCCGAACGAGCTGGGTGGTCTGACGGCCGGCCGCGTGCTCGAGCTGGCCTGCGACATTCCCGAGGGTTGGCAGCATGAGTGGCTGTTCGTCTATGACCTGGCCCTGCCACCGGGCCGGGTGCCGCAGAACCAGGATGGCGAGGTCGCGGAGCACCAGCTGTTACCGATGGCCAACGCCTTGCAACGTGCCGCCGACGGTGAAATGACCACCGACGCGTCGCTTGCAACCTTGGACTTCGCTTTGCGGTACCAACTGCTGCCAACTGGGGAAGCGCAGCGGCTCATTCCCGCATTCGATGCCTTGCTGGTGGCGCCTGAGCGCGCCGTGAAGTTCGACCCGCCGCCCGCGTGATCCCTCGGCGCCGGTTTCCTCATTCAGCAAAACTGAAATGCCGCCTCAATCGGGCTGAACTGCTGGCCGGTTCGGCCTCGCCACACTTGCGACCACGATGAACACCACAGCCACCCCCTCGACCCGCTCGCGCTACACCGGCGTGGCCATCGGCTTTCATTGGCTGCTGGCGCTGATGATCATCGTCAGCTTCAGTGTCGGCTGGTACATGAGCGACCTGTCGATGTCGCCGACGCGGCTGAAGCTCTTCAACTGGCACAAGTGGGCCGGCATCACGATCCTGGCGCTGTCGGCGCTGCGCCTGGTCTGGCGCCTGACGCACCGTCCGCCGCCCGACGTGCCGGGCCCGCGCTGGCAGCAGCGCATGGCGCACTTGACGCACTGGGCGCTGTACGCGCTGTTCTTCCTGGTGCCGCTGGCCGGCTGGGCCTACAGCTCCGCCGCCGGCTTTCCGGTGGTCTGGTTCGGCGTGCTGCCGCTGCCCGATTTCGTCTCGGCCGACAAGGCGCTGGCCGAGGTCATGAAGGAGCGCCACGAGGTGCTGGCCTGGACGCTGGGCGTGCTCGTGCTGCTGCACATCGGTGCGGCGTTGAAGCACCATTTCTTCGACCGCGACGGCCTGATCCACCGCATGCGCCCCGGCCGCTGAACTTTTTTGAATCGTCTTCTTCAAAGGTTGCCTGAATGTCTGCACTGACCCGTTCCGTTGTGCTCGCCGTCCCCTTGCTGCTGAGCAGCTCGCTCGCGCTGGCCCAGGCGCAACAAGTCATCCCGGCGCAAAGCGAGATCGGCTTCACCTCCAAGCAGATGGGCGTGCCGGTCGACGGCAAGTTCCGCAAGTGGGACGCACAGATCAGCTTCGACCCGAAGAAGCCAGAGGCTGGCAGCGTCAGCTTCAGGATCGACACCGGCAGCGCCGGCTTCGGCTCACCCGAGACCGACGCCGAGGTGCCCAAGGCCGCGTGGTTCAACGCCGCGAAGTTTCCGCAGGCCACCTTCCAGTCCAGCAGCATGAAAGCGCTGGGCGGCGGCAAATTTGAAGTCGCCGGCAAGCTGACGATCAAGGGCAACGTCAAGGATGTGGTCGTGCCCGTGACGCTGGCCCAGGCCGGCGGCGTGACGACCGCGACCGGCGCATTCGCGATCAAGCGGCTCGATTTCAAGATCGGTGAAGGCGAGTGGGCCGACACCTCGATGGTCGCCAACGATGTGCAGGTGAAATTCAAGCTCGCCGTGACTGGCGTGGCCCCGCTCTGACCCACTGCACCGCATTTCTTTTCCAACCCCGTTCCCTGGAGACTCCCGCATGACCCCCAAGAATTCGCTGATCGCCGCCGCTGGCGCCCTGATGCTGCTGATGACCCAAGGCGCCCAGGCGCAGGCCGCCACCTACGCGATCGATCCTTCGCACACCTATGCGACCTTCGAGATCACCCACTTCGGCACCTCGACCAACCGCGGCCGCTTCGACAAGAAGGAAGGCACGGTTCAACTCGACCGCGCCGCCAAGACCGGCAAGGTCGAGATCACGATCGACACCACCTCGATCAACTCTGGCAGCGCACAGTTCGACAAGCACCTGAAGAGCGCCGAGATCCTGAAGACGGAAGCCTTCCCGACGGCCAAGTTCGTCGGCGACAAGTTCAGCTTCAATGGCGACAAGGTCAGTGAAGTGGCGGGCACGCTGACGCTGGCCGGCAAGACCAACCCGGTCACGCTGAAGGCCAACAACTTCAACTGCTACCAGAGCCCGATGCTCAAGCGCGAGGTCTGCGGCGGCGACTTCGAAACCACCATCACCCGCAGCCAGTACGGCGTCAGCTACGGCTTGGACTGGGGTTTCCCGGATGCGGTCAAGCTGATCATCCAGGTTGAGGCGGTCAAGCAGTAACTTGCTCTTCTTGCGGACCGCCTGTTGTGGGTGGTTCGCGCGCGAGAAGGCGGGCTCGCCCATGCGATCGTTAGACGCTCGCCTGGGCAAACCCGCCTTCTTGCGTTGATACGTGGCGCGACACCAAGGCGTCCGTCTTCCTGTGTTGGCACGGCGCACGCTGCCACGGTGGATCGCAGGGTTGGGTAAGCGCGAGGGTGAGCGTCTAACGTGAGACCTCGTGCTTACCCAACCCTGCCGCGGCGCCCATCCCAGGCAGGGCTCAGCTCTGCACTTCCACCGCCAACTCGAAGTGCTCAACCACCGGCGGCACCGCAAAGAACGGCCCGACGATCGCGCGCCACTCAGTGAACAACGGGCCCTGACGGAAGCCCACCGTGTGGTCCTCCAGCGTGTCCCAGTGGATCAACAGCAGGTAACGCTCGGGCTGCTCGACGCCATGCTGTACCTGGGCACCACGGAATCCCTTCGCCCGCGAAATTACGGTCTTCAGCCCGCGCTCGATCGCCTCTTCGAAAGCGGCCTGCTGGCCGGGGGCGATGCGGATGTCGGCGTGTTCGAGCACCATCGTTTGCACTCCAAGGTGAAGGGCCGGCCAGTGTCCCATGGCGCCGATAATCCGACGTCCAGCTGGGAAACCCTCAGCATCGAACCAGGCCGCAAGGAGTGAGACCGTGAACCGACCCGACGACTGGCAACACGACCACGAGGTCGGGGGCGCCTCCGGCATGCCGCCCGCCAACGCGCTGGCCACGCACGACTCCACCCGCGTCGACGACGTGCGCATCGGCGCGGTGCGGCCGCTGATTTCACCGGCGTTGCTGCAAGACGAAATGCCGATGCCCGAGGCCGCGCAAGCGCTGGTAGAGAACGCGCGGCGCGAATTGGCCGATGTGCTCAGCGGCCGCGATGACCGCCTGATCGCCGTCGTCGGCCCTTGCTCGATCCACGACCACGACCAGGCGATCGAATACGCCAAGCGCCTGAAGGTGCTGACCGAAGAACTGCGTGGCGAGCTGCTGGTGGTGATGCGGGTCTACTTCGAAAAGCCGCGCACGACAGTCGGCTGGAAGGGCTACATCAACGATCCGCGGCTGGACGGCAGCTTCCGCATCAACGAAGGCCTGCGCCGCGCGCGGGCGTTGCTGCTCGAGGTGGCCGCGCTGGGCCTGCCGGCCGGCACCGAGTTTCTCGACCTGCTGAGCCCGCAGTACATCGCCGACCTGGTCTCCTGGGGCGCGATCGGCGCCCGCACGACAGAGAGCCAAAGCCATCGCCAGCTCGCCTCGGGCCTGAGCTGCCCGGTCGGCTTCAAGAACGGCACCGATGGGGGTGTCAAGGTCGCCGCCGACGCAGTGGTGGCGGCGAGCGCCTCGCATGCCTTCATGGGCATGACCAAGATGGGCCAGGCGGCGATCTTCGAGACCCGCGGCAACGCCGATTGCCATGTGATCCTGCGCGGCGGCAAACAGCCGAACTACAGCGCGGCCGATGTCGAGGCCGCTTGCGCCGTGTTGCGGGCCTCGGGCCAGCGCGAACAAGTGATGGTCGACTTCTCGCACGCCAATTCGAGCAAGCAACACCGCAAGCAGATCGAAGTAGGTGCCGACGTGGCGCGGCAGATCGCTGGCGGCGAGCGGCGCATCACCGGCGTGATGGTCGAAAGCCATCTGCAAGACGGCCGGCAAGACCTGGTGCCCGGCCAGCCGCTGAAGCAAGGCGTGTCGATCACCGATGCCTGCCTCGGCTGGACCGACACCGAACCCGTGCTGCGCCAGCTGGCCGCGGCGGTGAGCAAGCGTCGCGCCTAAGTTCCCCTTCAATCTAGGGGTGTTGGCCTCGTACGTAACACCTGCAAAGTCGGGCAGACGACGTACCTGCCGCGGGCCATGAGCCAAGCGGTCAGGAGCCAATGCACTCAGGGGGATGTCGATGGCGATCGCTTTGAAAAGCGTGGACGAGCTGCAAGAGCATTTGTTGGGCGTATTCGAACGTTCGGATCACCATGCCGGGGAAGTCAACGAAGTGCTGCTGGCCATTGCCGGCGGCATCTTGTGGCGCAAGAACGCAGGGGCCCACGTCCGGGTCAGCGAGAAGGACGGCGCCGGCGGCAATGTCATCTGGTTTCGGGTCGGCCTGCAGCGTTACGCGCTGCTGTACAGCCACCGGGCCCGCCGCATCGAGCTGATGTTCGGTGGCCGCCGCGGCCACCTGATCCACACTTTCACCAACAGCACGGCGCTGGCCGAGGTGGCCCAGGTCTTTGCCACGCTCGGGATGAGCGAAGAAGAAGCCCAGGCATACCGCGCTGCCCGGGCCGAGTTGAAAGCCAAGTCGCCCAAGGGCACCAAGCAACGGGCCAAGAAGGCCAAGCAGGAAGTCGCCGAGGTGACCGAGGTGACCGAGGTGACGGCGGCGGTAGAGACGGTGGCCGCCACCGCCGTGGCCGAAGAAGCGCCGCCGAAGGTCACCAAGCCGCGCAAGCGCCGCACCACCAAGGCGAAGCCCACCGCCGTGTCCGAGTCGGTCTCGGTCGAGGCCCCAGCGGCGTTGCCGGCGCCCGAGGTGGCATCGGCGCTGCAGCCAGCCTGACAGTTTTGAGTGGCATCGCCGGCGGGCCAGCCGGCGGCATCCGCATGGCGCGTTAGCTACTGCAGCGTCTGCGGTGCGGCGGCGTAGATCGAAGGCCGGAAGTCGGCCATGTGCACGCCTTCGTCGCCCATCGCCCACAGCGTCAGCCGTTCGGCCGACATCGGCTTGGCGAACAGATAACCCTGAAGTTCATCGCACCGCAGCGCCAGCAGCATGTCGCGCTGCGCATCGGTCTCGACGCCCTCGGCCACCACGCGCAGGCCCAGCGCATGGGCCATCTTGACGATGGCGTCGACCACCGCCAGTGCGTCCGAGCTGTGCTGGATGTCGGTGAACAGGCTGCGGTCGACCTTCAGCTGGGTCACCGGCAGCTTGCGCAGCAGCGCGAAGTTGCAATAACCGATGCCGAAGTCGTCGATCGACAGCGTGACGCCCAATTGCGCCAGGCCGGCAAAGGCCTGCACCGCGGCGTCTTCCATCAGCACCGATTCGATGATCTCGATCGTCAGCAGCGCCGGATCGACAGTGTGCGCGTGCAGCGAACGGCGGATGCGCTGGACCAGGTTCTCCTGCCGCAGCTGGTGGGCCGACATGTTGATCGAGACGCGCATGCGCAGACCCTGGTCGAGCCAAACGCGCAGCTGGCGGCAGGCTTCGTCGATCACCCACTGGCCCAGCGCGCTGATCAGGCCGAAGCGTTCGGCGATCGGGATGAAGACGCCCGGCGAGATCACGCCCTTGGTCGGGTGCTGCCAGCGCACCAGCGCCTCGACGCCGGTGATCTGGCCCGAGCGGCCGTCGATCTTGGGCTGGTAGTACAGCACCAGCTCGGCGCGTTCGATCGCGCCGCGCAACTCGTGCTGCAGCTCCAGCTGGGCCCGGCTGTCCTGCTCCATGCTGGGCTCGAAGATCGCGAAGCCCGAGCCACCGGCGCGCTTGGCGGCGTACATCGCCGCGTCGGCCCGGGCCAGCAGCTTCTGCGCCGGGCCGTGCTCGGGGTACATCACGATGCCGACCGAGCCCGACAGCCGCACCTCGGCGCCATTGGGCAGCTTGCAGGGCTGGGCCAGGCATTGCAGCACCCGCTGCGCCAGGTGGCCGGCGCCGGCAGGCGTGCCGGGCCGCTCGGCCAGCAGCAGGAATTCATCGCCGCCGACGCGGGCGACCACGTCCGACTGGCGGGCCAGGCTTTGCAGCCGGCGGCCGATCTCACGCAGCACCGCGTCACCGGCGCTGTGGCCGAACGAGTCGTTGACCGGCTTGAAGCCGTCCAGGTCGATGAACATCACCGCCAGCGTGCCGCCGGCCGGTGCCGACGGGTCGTCGACCAGCTCCAGCGCATTGGCCAACCGTTCTTCGAACAGCAAGCGGTTCGGCAGCTTGGTCAGCGGGTCGGTCAGCGCCTGCTCGCGCAGCCGGCGGTTGGCATCGCTCAGCGACGAAGCCAACGCCCGGTTGCGGTGCGAAGCGCGCGAGTCGATCAACACGCCGAACAAGCCCAACAGCAGGGCCAGTGCGCCGGCAGCGCAGGCCCACTGCAAGGCGTCGACGGCGACCAGCAACACACCGCCCGGGCGCGAGGTCTCGACGAAGCCGAGGCTGCCGAGCGTCAAGGCCTGGGCCAGGCCCGAGGCCAGCGCGAAGCCGGTCGCGCTGAGCAGCAGCCGCAGCCCGAAAGGCCCCAGGGCCGACCAGCGCGGGCTGAAAGCCAGCCCCAGCGCGGCGGCCGCGGCGGCGGCGATGCCGGCCAGTGCCATCAGGGGCCAGCCCGGCCCGGCGACGCTGGCCAAGGGCGGCTCTGCCAGGCTGGCGACCGACAGGCTTTGCACCATCGCCCACAGCGCGCCCAGCCCCAGGCCCTGCAGCACCTGGCGTGCGGTGTCGCTCCAGCGCAGGCGGGCGGTGGCCAGCACTGCCGCGAGGCCCAGCGTGGCCGCCAGGCCGCTGCCAGCCATCTGCCAGCCGCGGAAATGCGTTTCCCAAGGCAGCCCGAGCCCGGTCAGCGCGAAGTAGTGCAGTGCCCACAGGCCCGCGCCGCCGGCCACCGAAGCGGCGCCCCACCAGCCGAGCGCGGTCACGGTGTCGGTCGAACGGATCTTGCGCAGCCCGTGGCCGACCAGGCCGAACATCAAGCCGGCCAACAGCGCGGCGCCGGCAATGGTCGGGCCATGCAGCTCAGGGGCGGCAAGTGTGTTGACCAGTTCAGCGGCTGACGGCACGGGCATGCGATGGAGGAAAACAGGCAGGGAGCGGGCGGGGCGCGGGCATTATTGGCCTCGCCCACTCTCGGCGCCATGCCGGCGCCCGAGCAATCATGGAGTTTGCGTGAATCCCACCGCTCTTCGGTGCCGTACCTCGGGTTTCACCCTGTGCTCGCTTTCCAGCTGGGCCAGGAATTCATCGGCCGTGAAGGGCGCGCCGAGCACATCGACCTGGCGCTGCACCGCGGCAAAGTCGCCCGGCGCCAGCTCGTCCAGCGCCGCCAAGCGTTGGCGCTGCTCGCCGCTCAGGCTGTCGGCGTTGCCAGCCAGCGCCTCGGCGACGAACATGGTGACCCGCTGCGCCAGCTGCATCGCCTTGAAGCGGATCTTGAAAGTGAAGCGCCGCAGCGCGGCCTCGTCCAGGTCTTCGAACAGGTTCGTCGTGCAGATGAAGACGCCGGGGAAGCGCTCCATGCCCTGCAGCATCTCGTTGACCTCGCTGACCTCGTAGTGGCGCTCGGCGTAGCGACGGCTGCGCAGGAAGCTGTCGGCTTCGTCGAGCAGCAGCACCGCTTCTTCGGTTGCGGCCTCGTCGAACATCCGGGCCATGTTGGCCTCGGTCTCGCCGACGAACTTGCTCATGATGTCGCTCGCCTGGCGCACCAGCAGCGTCCGGCCCAGGCTGGTGGCGATGTGCTCGGCCAGGGCCGATTTGCCGGTGCCCGGCGGGCCGAAGAAGCACAGCGCGCCATGCGGCCGGCGCTGCAGCGCGGTGACGATCTGCGGCACGCCGAAGCGGGATTCGACGTTCAGCAGCCCGAGGTCGTAGTGCGTCACGCTCGGCCGCGCGCCGCGCTCGCGGTGGCTCAGGCTGCCCAGCGCGAGGTCGGCGTGCGCCAGCTGGCGCTCGATCAGGCCCTCGACCTCGCCCGGCTGGCCGGCCAGCTCGGCGAAACGCACGGCGGTGCGGATCTGCGCCGGCGTCAGCCCGCGCCGGCTCGACAACCGCGCCGCAAAGCCTTCGCTGACCACCGAGCCCGACAGCGCCCGCGCCACCAGCGCCTCGCGTGCGCCCGGCGGCGGCGACTTCAGCTCCAGGTGGTACTGGAAGCGGCGGCGGAACGCGGGGTCGATCTGCTCGATGCGGTTGGTGATCCAGATCACCGGCACCGGGTTGGCCTCGAGGATCTGGTTGACCCAGGCCTTGCCGCTGACGCTGGCCGACGACGCGCCGTCGCCGGCATCCAGCCGCGCCATCAGCTGCGCGGTGTCGCTCGGGATCGCCGGGAACACGTCCTCTACCTCGTCGAACAGCAGCGCGACATGGGCGCCGCCTTTCAGGAAGACCTGGCTGATCTGCAGCGAGCGGTAGCGGTCGCGGCCGGTCAGCGAGTTGCCGTCGCGGTCGGCGTATTCGACTTCATACAGCTCCAGCCCCGCGGCTTCAGCGCAGACCTTGGCCAGCTCGGTCTTGCCGGTGCCGGGCGGCCCGTACAGCAGCACGTTGACGCCGGCCGCCTTGCGCTCGACGGCGTTGCGCAGCAGCGCGCACAGCACCTGCACCTCTTCGGCGACGAACTCGAAATCGCCGGTGGCCAGCTCGGTGGGCGGCGCCGGCCGGGTGAACACCGCCATCAGGTCGCTCGGATCGCGGTACTCGCGCATCAGCACCGGCGGCAGTTGCTCGCTGACCTTCATCAGGTCGGCCAGGTCGGTGATGTTGTGCTCCGAGATCAGGTTCTCGACCATGCCGATGCGCTCGAGCCGTGAGCCGGCGCGCAGCGCCTCGGCGACGTCGCGCTCGTCGACCTGTGCCACCCGCGCGAGCATCCCGAACGCCTCCTGCGCGTTCGAGACCTTGAACTCGACCAGCAGCCCGCGCAGCTCGCGCTGGTAGCGCGCCAAGGTGCCATACAGCAGCAGCGCGCGTTCGGCCGGGTTCAGCTGCAACAGCTGGCCCAGCGCATCGATGTTCTTCTCGACCAGCGTGGCGTGCTTCTTCAGGTCACGCTCCAGCCAGTCGGCCGTCGCGTTGAGCATCGCCAGCAGGTCTTTCGGCGCGTCCTTGATGTACTCGTCGATGTAGAAGAACAGCGAGCCTTCTTCGTAAGGGCCATGCCAGGCGCCGTGGCGCCCGATGAAGCCATCGTCAGTCAGGCGCTCGTGGCCCGCCCAGTGCTCGTTGGCGCCACAGCGGCGCTGCAGGAAGGCGCGCAGACGCCGCAGCACCGGCAGTGGCCAGACCAGGTGGCGCCCGGTCAGGCCGATCAGGCCGCCCCAGTCGCGCCGCAGGTTCAGGCGGCCGGCCTGGGCCAGCGTCAGGGTCAGCACGAAATGCGTGCACAGCCGGTCCAGCACCGGCGCATCGGCCAGGCCGGGCGACAGCACCACGCGCGCATCGGCTAGACGCTTGACCACTTCGTCTCCTCCACCGGCGGCGGCTGGGCGCGGGGCGCACCGCCACCGTCGAAGTGGCGCTGATCTTGGCGCAGCCGCCGCGCGAGGGCAAGCCCCGACGCATGAAGCCCCTCGACTGACGAATGCGTCAGTCGATCGCCCGAGAGGCGACCGCGGACGTGGTTCGTCCAGCGGACGAATCACGCCAGGACACGGCCGGCTTGGGGAGTGGCCCTGGGCTCGGCCCGCCGGGTGCCTTCGATGAAAGGGTCTGGAAATCCGCGAGCGACGTGGGTCGCCGCGTCGGGCGTGCCGATGCGGTTCTCAGCCGCCAATCAGTGCAGGGTCAGTGGCTGCTGCGCCAGCTGGGTGTAGCCGGCGATGTAGTCGTCGATTTCCTCGGTGCTGGGCTCGTGCTCTTCGGCCAGCGCCTGCACCCCCTGGCGAAAGCGCTGGGCCAGCGCGCCATCGATGAAGATGCCCTTCTTGGCCGCTTTGTCGACGATCTCATAGCCGCCCCGCAGTACCTCCGCATGGCTGGTCGACGCCCCTTCGCCATCGCCGGGCGCGCCTTCAGCCTGCTCGAGCGAGATCTGCACGACGGCGTAGCTGTCGGAGTTGTAGACCAGGTTCATTGCATAGGCTCCTTGTGCTGCTCGGAGCCAAGCAGGCCCCATGCCAGGCAGGTGGAGACACCGCCGCCGGATTCAAGGGCCGATCGGGCGGCCGCTCACGGCCGCCCGGCGCTGGCCGCCGAAGCGGGCGCCGGCGCCGGCAGCGGGCTGGTCAGCCAGTAGGCCTCGCTGTTGCGTCCGGGCACCTGGGTGAAGCGCAAGCCCACCGGCAGGTGACCGGCTTCGCGCGCCAGCCAGAGCTCGACACGCTGGTCGTAAGGTTGCGTCGGTTCGCGCTGCAGGTGCACCACCGGGATCGGCTTGCCGTTCGGCTCGACCCGTTCATCGCCGACCACCTCGAAAGTCCACTCGTCGACGGCGCCACGCAGCCCCGCCACCTGCATCCGGATGCGCTGGCCGGCACGCAGCCCGCCCGGCTCCGCCTGCGCGATCGCCACCAGTTGCAGCAGCACGCTGGTGCGGTCCTGCGCGCCCGGGTACAGCGCGAACGCGCGGCTGGAGCTGGAAAAGGTGATCACCCCTTCTTCGCGCTGGAAATTGACCGCCCGCGTCTCGACCCCCCGGTGGCGCTCGACCATGCGTTGCGGCGCGAAGCCCGCGGCGTTGAAGAAGCCGCGCGAGACCCAGTCCATCAAGGCCTTGCCGTTGGCCTCGGCGGCGAAGCGGACGCGGAAGACGCCGCCGGTCTTCAGCTCGTAGCTCAGCTGCGCGGTGCCAGCTTCGTCGCCCCGCTCGACGCGGTAGTCGAGGTTGAAGGATTGTTCCGGCCGCTGCGTTGTGTAGATCGGCGGCCGGCCGCCACCATCGTCGCTGGCCTGCGCGCTCGCCACGGTGCCAGGCACCGGTGCCGCCGGCGTTGACGCCGCTTCATCGAGCGGCACCGGGTCGGTGCCTGCCACCGCTTCCGGTGCCCGCGGGCCGGCGGTCCAGTCGATGGGCGCATCGGGCGGTGCGCGGCGTGCATCCGGCAGCGCTGGCGGCTCGCGCACGGCCGGCAGCGGCTTCGGCGGCGGGCTGGCCGGTGGCGGCGGGGCCGGCGGGGCCGGAGGCGCGGCTTCGGCGGCCGTGGCTTGCGACGACAGCTGCGGCGCTTCGGCCGGCGGCAAGGTGACCAGCTGGATGGCTGGCGTGTGCTCGGGCGCGCGGCCCATCGGCGGCTGCACCGGCCCGATCAGCCAGCCGTGGCCCAGCAGCACCGCCAGCACCACCGCACCGGCCTGGCCGCGGCGGCGCCAGTTCACCGCAGGCGCGCGCGCGGGCAGCTGCGTCGGGGCAGGGAAGGTGAAGGTGGGCCAGGGCATCGGACAATGGTGCCATCAACTTCGGCCGCCCCCGCCCGGCGGCCCCTTGCGATCGCACGTTCATGAAGCTCGCCACCTACAAGGACGGTTCGCGCGACGGCCAGCTGGTCGTCGTCTCGCGTGACCTCGCCACCGCCCACTACGCCAACGGCATCGCCACCCGGCTGCAGCAGGTGCTGGACGACTGGAACTTCCTGTCACCGCAGTTGCAGGACCTGTACACCACGCTGAACCACGGCAAGGCGCGCCACGCGTTCCCGTTCGACCCGGCGATGTGCATGGCGCCGTTGCCGCGGGCCTACCAGTGGGCCGACGGCTCGGCCTACCTGAACCACGTGGAGCTGGTGCGCAAAGCCCGCGGCGCCGAAATGCCTGAATCATTCCTCGGCGACCCGCTGGTCTACCAGGGCGGCAGCGACGACTTCCTCGGCCCCTGCGACGACGTGCCCTTCACCAGTGCCGACTGGGGCATCGATTTCGAGGCCGAGGTCGCGGTGATCACCGGCGATGTGCCGATGGGCGCTTCGCCGGCCCAGGCGCTCGAAGGCGTGCGGCTGCTGATGCTGGTCAACGACTGGACGCTGCGCAACCTGGTGCCGGCCGAACTGGCCAAGGGCTTCGGCTTCTTCCAGAGCAAGCCGGCGACTGCGTTCAGCCCGGTGGCCGTGACGCCCGATGAGCTGGGCGACGCCTGGCAGGGCGGCCGCGTGCACCTGACGCTGCAGTCGACCTGGAACGGCCGCAAGGTCGGCCTGGTCGAGGCGGGGCCGGAGATGAACTTCCACTTCGGCCAGCTGATCGCCCACATCGCCAAGACCCGCAACGTGCGCGCCGGCGCGGTCGTCGGCTCCGGCACCGTCAGCAACAAGGACGCCTCGCGCGGCTACAGCTGCATCGCCGAAAAGCGCGCGTTGGAAATGATCGACCACGGCGAGGCCAAGACCGCCTTCATGCAATACGGCGACACCATCCGCATCGAGATGAAGGGCAAGGACGGGCACAGCCTGTTCGGTGCGATCGAGCAGACCGTGGTGGAGCTGGCATGAAGCTGATCGCCTGGGCCGCCGGCGCCGCTGCCGCTTTGGTTTTTTGGGCCACACCGATGGCCCTCTGGGCCGCACCGGCTGGCGAAGCGTGCCCGCCGCAGCCGGCGCCGCTGACCGCCGATGACGTGCAGCGCGGCATGCAGGAGGCGGTCGACCGCGGCTTCCTCTGGCGCGTCAGCAAGGGCGGCAAGATCTCGTGGCTCTACGGCACGTTGCATGTCGCTCGCAAGCCCTGGATGTTCCCCGGCCCGCAGGTGCGCCATGCGCTGCAGGCCGTCGACCAGGTCGCGCTGGAGCTGGACATGCTCGATCCGGACGTCCAGCGCCGATTGATGACGGTGCTGGCGGCCGCGCCGGGCCAGCCGGCGCTGAGCGGCCCGGTGCAACGCCGCCTGCGCGCCCAGATGGACAAGGCCTGTGCCGGCAAGGAACTGGCGGCGCTGAAGCCTGAGATGCAGGCCGTGACGCTGACCGTGATGATCGGCCGCCGCGCCGGGCTGGAGCCGGCCTATGGCATCGACGGGTTCCTGGCCGGTTATGCGCGCGGCATCCGCAAGCCGGTGCTGTCGCTCGAAACGCCCGAAGGCCAGATCGGCCTGCTGCTGCAACCCACGGCGGCCGACACCGAAACCTTCGTCGGCCATGCGCTGGATGAGCTGGACAACGGCCGCGCACTGCCGACGCTGCAGCGCCTGGCCGAGGCCTGGGCCCGCTCAGACTTCAACGAGCTGAGCAGCTATGCCGATTGGTGCCACTGCGTCGAGAGCGAAGAAGACAAGCGCCTGATGCACCGCCTGATCGACGATCGCAACCTCGCGATGGCAGCCCAGCTGCAGGCCCGGCACGACGCTGGCGAGCAGATCTTCATGGCGGTGGGCGCCCTGCACATGATCGGAGAAGAAGGCCTGCCGGCGTTGTTGAAGGCTCGCGGCTTCGAGGTCCAGCGGGTCGAAGCCGGGGCGCCGGCACCGGCGGCCTCCGCAGCGTCGCGCTGACGAAACAGGCCGCTGCGCCCGGGTTCGCACCGAAGCGCCCGCACCGCCGGCCGGGCGTACCATCGCCGCCATCCCAGCAAGCAAGAAGGGGCGTGCAATGGCCGATGCAGCCAGTTTCACCAAGATGGTTCCGGGCTTCGATTTCCTGCAGGGGCTGGTCAAGAACGCCGGCGCCGCGCTGCCCAACATGGGCCAGTGGATCGCGCCGACGCTGAACCCCGAGGAGCTGGAAAAGCGCATCGAAGAGCTGCGCACGGTGCAGTTCTGGCTCGAGCAGAACGCGCGCATGCTGGGCGCCACGATCCAGGCGCTCGAAGTGCAGCGCATGACGCTGTCGACGCTGAAGACGATGAACGTGCAGATGGGCGAGCTGCGCGACTCGATCAAGCTGAAGGTGCCCGAGCCGGAAGCACCCGAGGCGGACGAGCCTGAAGAAGCCCCGGCGCCGAAGCCGGCCGCCAAGAAGGCGCGCACGGCGGCCTCGTCGAAGACCCAGGTCGAGACGCCGATGGGCACGGTCGACCCGATGCAGTGGTGGGGCGCGCTGACCAAGCAGTTCACGACCCTGGCCGCCGGCGCGATGAAGGACACGGCGACCGACGCCGCCAAGAACCTGGCCGGCGCCATGGTCAAGCAAAGCTTCGACGCGGCCGGCGAGACCATCAAGCGTGCGGTCGAGCTGGGTGCGCAGGTGCCGGTGAAGGCGACCAAGGTCGCGGCCCAGGCGGTGGGGGGCAGTGTGAAGGCGGCCCGCGCCGCAACAGCCAAGAAGTCGGCGGCGAAGAAGCGCAGCTGACGGACTGGCCGGCCCCGCCGAGCCGGACTTTTCCGATCGGCACACCGGCGAATTCTTCAGCCGCGATTCAACTCGCGTTGCTACAGTCGCCGCTGATGTCTGCGGTGACCGCTTCTTCGTCTCCTTCCGAGGCGCCTTCGCGCGCCGCCCGCCAGCGCGAGGTGGTGGCCGCTTTGCAGGCCGTGCTGCCGCCGCATGCGCTGCTGTGGAGCAGCGAAGACACCACGCCGTATGAGTGCGACGGGCTGACCGCCTACCGCCAGCGCCCGCTGGTGGTCGCGCTGCCCGAGACTGAAGCCCAGGTCGGCGCTGTCTTGAAAGCCTGCGTCGCACTGAAGGTGCCGGTAGTTGCCCGCGGCGCCGGCACCGGCCTGTCCGGCGGTGCGATGCCGCACGAGCTGGGCGTGACGCTGAGCCTGGCCAGGTTCAACCGCATCCTCAAGCTCGACAAGCTCAGCCGCACCGCGGTCGTGCAATGCGGGGTGCGCAACCTGGCGATCAGCGAGGCCGCCGCGCCACTGGGCCTGTACTACGCGCCCGATCCGTCGAGCCAGATTGCCTGCACGATCGGCGGCAACGTGGCCGAAAACTCCGGCGGCGTGCACTGCCTGAAGTACGGGCTGACCTTGCACAACGTGATGAAGCTCAAGGGCTTCACCGTCGACGGTGAGCTGGTCGAGTTCGGCGGCGATGCGCTCGATGCACCGGGGCTGGATCTGCTGCCGCTGGTCGTCGGCAGCGAAGGCATGCTGGCGGTGGTCACCGAGGTCACGGTCAAGCTGACGCCCAAGCCGCCGCTGGCGCGCTGCATCATGGCCAGCTTCGACGACATCCGCAAAGCCGGTGACGCGGTGGCCTCGATCATCGGCGCCCGCATCATCCCGGCCGGGCTGGAGATGATGGACAAGCCGATGACGGCAGCGGTCGAAGACTTCGTCCACGCCGGCTACGACCTCGGCGCCGAAGCGATCCTGCTGTGCGAGAGCGACGGCACGCCGGAAGAGGTCGAAGAAGAGATCGGCCGCATGATGGACGTGCTGGCCGGCTGCGGCGCGACGCGGATGGAGGTCTCGGCCAACGAGGCGCAGCGGCTGAAGTTCTGGAGCGGGCGCAAGAACGCGTTCCCGGCGTCGGGCCGCATCAGCCCCGACTACATGTGCATGGACTCGACCATCCCGCGCAAGCGCCTGGCCGACATCCTGATCGCGATTGCCGAGATGGAATCGAAATACGGCCTGCGCTGCTGCAACGTCTTCCATGCGGGCGACGGCAACCTGCACCCGCTGATCCTGTTCGACGCCAACGACGCCGACCAGTTGCACCGCGCCGAACTGTTCGGTGCCGACATCCTGGAAACCAGCGTCGCGATGGGCGGCACGGTGACTGGCGAACACGGCGTTGGCGTCGAGAAACTGAACTCGATGTGCGTGCAGTTCAGCGCCGAAGAGATCGCACAGATGCGGGCGCTGAAGAACGCCTTCGACCTGCACGAGTTGCTGAACCCCGGCAAGCTGCTGCCGACGCTGCAGCGCTGCGCCGAGTACGGGAAGATGCATGTCAAGAAGGGCTTGCTGCCCTTTGCGAACCTGGAGCGGTTTTGAGCGCCGCCCGGCCGCCCGAAGGGGCTCAATCCCGCTTGGCGGGAAGGGCCGCGGGCCCAAGGGTGCCCCGATGAGCGCCGCCCGGCCGCCCGAAGGGGCTCAATCCCGCTTGGCGGGAAGGGCCGCAGGCCCAAGGGGGGCCCCGATGAGCGCCGTGCTCGATGCTCCTTTGCAGCGCTTGGTCGATGCGGTGCGTGCCGCAGCCGACAGGCGCCAGCCCTTGCGCATCGTCGGCGGCGGCACGAAAGACTTCTACGGTGACGAGTTGCGCGGTGAGCCGCTGGACGTGAAGCCGCTGGCCGGCATCAGTGCTTACGAGCCGACCGAACTGGTGGTGACGGTGCGGGCCGGCACGCCGCTGGCCGAGCTGGAGGCGGCGTTGGCCGAGCAAGGCCAGTGCCTGCCGTTCGAGCCACCGCACTTCGCCGATGGCTCGACTGTCGGCGGCATGGTTGCTGCCGGCCTGGCCGGCCCGGCGCGCGCCGCAGTCGGTGGCGTGCGCGACTACCTGCTTGGCGCCACGATCCTCAACGGCCGCGGCGAGACCTTGAGCTTTGGCGGCCAGGTGATGAAGAACGTCGCTGGCTACGACGTGTCGCGTGCGCTGGCCGGCTCGATGGGGCAGCTGGGCGTCATCTGCGAGGTCTCGCTGAAGGTGCTGCCGATCGCCCCTGGCCGCACCACGCTGCGCTTCGACATGGACCAAGCCAACGCGCTGCGCCACGTCAACGAATGGGCCGGCCAGGCACTGCCGCTGTCGGCCAGCGCCTGGTGGGACGGTGCGTTGCTGCTGCGCTTGCAAGGCGCGCTTGCGGCGGTTGCTTCGGCCGCGCAACGCCTGGGCGGTGAGCGCATTCCCAACGACCTGGCCGATGGCTTCTGGACTGGCCTGCGCGACCAGCACGACGAGTACTTCGACCACGCCGGCGCCGCGGTGGCCAGCGGTTCGCGCCTGTGGCGCCTGTCGGTCGCGGCCACCGCGCCGCGCGTCGAGCTGCACGGCGAGCAGCTGATCGAATGGGGTGGCGCGCTGCGCTGGCTGGTCAGCGACGAGCCGCCCGCGCGGGTGCGCGAAGCTGCGGCCGACGCGCTGGGCCACGCGACGGTCTGGCGCGGCGACAAGACCGGCGGCGCCTTCCACCCGCTGCCGCCGGTGCAGGCGCGGCTGCAGCGCGCGCTGAAAGCGGCGTTCGATCCCCACGGCCTGTTCAACCCCGGCCGCCTCGACAACCTGGACCCGTGAATGGGGCTGGACCCACGCTTCTCGACTGAAATGAATCCAAACGCGCTTGCTCCACTGAAGACGGGCCCCTCCGCGTTCGGTCCGTCGCCGAGCCCTTTGGGCTGCCCTCGGGCTTTCAGCCACTGAGATGCAGACCCATCTCTCGCCCGAGTTCAAAGGCACGCCCGATGGCGAGGCGGCCGAGGCCATCCTGCGTTCGTGCGTGCACTGCGGCTTCTGCACCGCGACCTGTCCAACTTACCAACTGCTGGGCGACGAGCTGGACGGGCCGCGCGGCCGCATCTATTTGATGAAGCAGGTGCTCGAAGGCGCCGAGCCGACGCGTGCCACGCAGCTGCACCTGGACCGCTGCCTGACTTGCCGCAACTGCGAATCGACCTGTCCGAGCGGCGTGCGCTACGGCGAGCTGGTCGACATCGGCCGCCGCGTCGTCGAAGCCAAGGTCGAGCGCCCGGCCGGCGAACGGGCGACGCGCTGGCTGCTGAAGGAAGGCCTGACCTCGCCGCTGTTCGGCCCGGCGATGAAGCTGGGGCAGCTCGTCCGGCCCTTGTTGCCGGCCGCGCTGAAGGCCAAGGTGCCAGAGCGCGCCGGCGCCGATGCGCACCGCTGGCCGACCCGCCCGCACCCGCGCAAGGTGCTGCTGCTGCTCGGCTGCGTGCAGCCGACGATGATGCCGAACATCAACTCGGCCACCGCCCGCGTGCTCGACGCCGCCGGCATCCAGACACTGGTCGCCGACGACGCCGGTTGCTGCGGCGCGATCCGCACGCACCTGAACGACCACGAAGGTGGCCTGGCCGACATGCGCCGCAACATCGACGCCTGGTGGCCACTGGTCGAGGGGCTGACCGAAGCCGGCCGGGTCGAAGCGATCGTGATGAACGCGTCGGGCTGCGGCGTGACTGTCAAGGAGTACGGCCATGCGCTCGCCCACGACCCACACTACGCCGCCAAGGCGCAGCGCATCAGCGAGCTGACCCGGGACCTGAGCGAGCTGCTGCCGGACCTGGTGCCGGCGCTGCTGCCCAAGCTGGCCGCGCGCCGCAGCGAGCCGGTGCCGCTGGCCTACCACCCGCCGTGCACCTTGCAGCACGGCCAACAGCTGCGCGGCGGCGTCGAGACCCACCTGGCCGCACTGGGCTTCGACGTGCAGACTGCGCCAGTCGAGAGCCATTTGTGCTGCGGCTCGGCGGGCACTTACTCAGTGCTGCAGCCTGAGTTGTCGGTCCAGTTGCGCGATCGCAAGCTCAAGGCGCTGGCACCGATCTCAGCCGACACCATCGTCTCGGCCAACATCGGCTGCATCCAGCACCTGCAATCGGCCAGCGCAAGACCGGTCAAACACTGGGTTGAAATCCTGGACGCCGCCCTGATCTGACGCCCCACTCGCCGGGTGCTAGGGCCTGTTAACGCATAAATCACGGCCGCGCCGGGGTGCTCTGGGGATGCAGCGCTAGACGCCGGCTGCGGCACGGGCTTGATGCCCGTGCCGCAGCCGGCAACGACGCGATGCGCCCCAAAGCACCCCGGCCCTTCGGGTGACCGTCCAGAGCGGGCGCATTCGTTGTTACGAGGCCACCGACGTGGGATCGACCACGTCGATGTCCTCGCGCCTAGACTGCGCCCGCTCTTGACGGCCACGCGGCCGCGATTTATGCGTTAACAGGCCCTGGCGGGTTCTCGAGCCCCAGTTCGCCGCAGGGGCCTTCTGGTTGGCGGCCGGTTCGCCGGCGTCGGTGCCCGCTCGCGGGACTTTCGTCGCAGCGACTGCGGCGCCCCGGGTCGCACTTGTCTAATCGACCCATGATGATGACCCGCCGACAACTTGCAACCCTTGTCCCGACCATATTGATGCCGGCGTGGGCAGCCCGGGCGCAGGCTGGGCCGACGTTGCTGACACCGGATGGCTTTGCGCTGGTGCAGATGAGCGGCCAGACCTGGCTGGTCGGCGAAGTGGGAATCCACAACGCGTCGGCCACGGCCGTTGCGTTGCAGGCGCTGTCGGTGTCGCGTGCCGGCACCCGCGAGCCCGCGCTGCTGCGGCTGGAAGGTGCGCCCTTGCTGGCCGCGGCCGCCAGCGCCAAAGGCCGGCCTGCCACGAGCTTGAGCATGACCCCGGGCGAATCGCTGTGGCTGTTCGTCTGGCACCCTTGGGCTGCGCGTGGAGATGCCTTCACCTCGGTGCAAATCGACTGCACGTTGCAGGGGGAGGGCGCCACCTCGTTCGTGCCGCTCAGTGCCACATTGCCGTTAGCACAGCCGACGCTGCTGCGGCCGCCGCTGCGAGCAGGCCCGTGGGCTGCGGTGTTCGACCCGGCCTTCCCGTTCGGCCACCGGCGCGCGGCCTTCGTGCGCGACGGTCGCCGCTACATCCCGGCCCGCTTCGCGATCGACTGGATCAGGCTCGACGCGCAAGGCAGGCCCTGGGCCGGTACCGCGAGCGAGGCCTTTGGACAGTGGCATGGGTGGGGCCAGCACGTTCTGGCGGTGGCCGATGGCCAGATCGTGGACCTGCGCGATGACTGTGACGACGTGCTGGCGAGCAAGTTGCCGGCCGAACGTTGGACCGACGAAGACGTGGCCGGCAACTACCTGTGCTTGGGACTGGACGGTGGGCGCTTCGTGTTCTACGAGCATCTGCAGCGCGGCAGCATCGGCGTGAAGCGCGGCCAGCGGGTGATGGCCGGCCAGGTGCTCGCCAAGGTCGGGCGCTCGGGTGTCAACTCATCGGGCCCACACCTGCATTTCCACCTCGCGGACCAGGCATCGACCTTGCAGGCACAGGGCCGCCCGTACGTCTTTGAGGGGTTTCGATTCCTTGGCCAGTACGACAGCATGGACGAGGCCGAGAGCGGCCGCCCCTGGGCGACTCAGCCTGGAACCGTGAGCGTTCGCGGCGAAATGCCGGCTCCGAACGCGGTGCTGAGGTTCGACTAGGGCCTGTGGAGCGACAGTAACAAGAGCGGGCTGCTCTTTCCTTGAGCAACCCAGGTTAGGTGCCCTGTCATCAACGACTTACAAGCGCCATGCTTGTGTTGTCCACAGCGTTGTCCACGTCCAAGGGGGACAAGTGACCAAGGTCACCGGCCACAAATACCGCCACTGGCCCCCAATTCACTCGGCATGCTGTGGTAAGCGATCAGTGCGCTGCCCAGGCCTTCAACTGCTTCACCAGCGGTGCCAACCACGGCTGCGCCAGCGCATAGAAGGCCAGTCGACCGGGTGATGGCCAGCGCCGCGGGTCGCCTTCCGACAACACCACCAGGTCTGCCGGCACGGCCGAGCTGTTGAGGCAACCTACCCCCCAACCTGCACGCAAGGCCGTCACCACCGCCTGGCTGCCGCTGCAGGCCATGCGCAGGCTGTGCGGCTGGCCGCGCCGGGCCAGCGCCGCCATCGCCAGTTCGCGTACCGGGCAAGGCTCGGCCAGCAGGACCAGGGGCAGCGGCCGGTTCGGCGAGGCGTGAAAGCCCGGCGCCGCAACCCAGGCCAACGGCTCGCGCCGCAGCAGCAGCGCATCGGCCGGTGGTTCGTGTGCGGTGACCACCGCCAGGTCAAGTGTGCCGTCGGCCCACTGGCGCAGCAGTTCGCTCGAGCGGGCCCAGGTCACCTCGAGCGCTGCGCCATCGGCCTGCTGCTCCAGGAAACCCAGCAGCGCCTTCAAGCGCGCGGGCAGGAAGTACTCGCTCAGGCCGATTCGCCACAGCCCTTGTTCGGTGCCGGGCTGCAAGGCTTGCATGGCCGCCTGCTGCAGGTCCAGCAATTCGCGCGCATAGGGCAAAAATCGTTCCCCTTCGCGGGTCAGCTGCAGCTTGCGCGTGGTGCGCTCGACCAGCCGTGCGCCCACCGTCGATTCGAGCTGCTTGAGCTGCAGGCTGAGCGCCGACGGGCTGCGGTGGACCCGTCCGGCGGCGCGGGCCAGGGCGCCGCTGTCGGCAATCGCCACAAAGCTCTGCAGCCAGGTCGGGTCGAGGTGATTCATCAGCATTCCTCACGAGTCGTGCAAGAAAGATTCGCTTCACGCACGATTGTGGCAGGCCTAGCATCGTCCCGTCGCCTCCCGCTTCAACCCCAACCCCCAAGCATCCAGAAGGACTTGCCATGCCTTACATCCATATCCAGCTTTCCGGCGCGGCCGACAACACGCTGGCCGAGCAGGTGGCGGCCACCGCTTCCGAGCTGACTGCCCGTCTGCTGCACAAGGACCCGGCGTTGACCGCGGTGGTGATCGACTTCGTGCCGGCCACGCAATGGTTCGTCGCCGGCCAACGGCTGGCCGAAAGCGCACGCCGTTCGTACCACTGGACGGTCAGCATCACCGACGAGACCAACACCAAGGCCGAGAAGGCGGCCTACCTGGCGGCCGTGCACCAGGCAATGGACGAGCTGCTGCACGGCGCGGTCGAGCACTCGTACACCTATGTCATCGACGCCCGTGCCGCCGCCTATGGCTTCGGTGGGCGCACGCAAGAGTGGCGCTATCAGCAGCCGGCCTGACGACCGCCGTCGGCGCCAGAAACGACACGACCCGCGCAAGGCGGGTCGTCTTCTTCGGGGCCACGGCGTGGTGCCGTGGCTCGGGCGATCATTCGGCCTCTTGCACCTGCTCGATCAGGCCCATGTCGGCGGCGCTCATCAGCGCGGTGATGTCCATCAGGATCAGCATGCGTTCGCCGACGTTGGCGATGCCGGTGATGAAGCTCATGTCGACCTGGGCGTTCATGCCCGGGGCCGGCTTGACCTGGTCGGTCGACAGCTCGAGCACGTCGGAAACTGAATCGACCACGGCGCCGACGACGCGGCCCATGATGTTCAGCACGATCACGACGGTGAAGGCATTGAAGTCGGCGCTGTTGCAGTTCAGCTTCACCCGCAGGTCGATGATCGGCACGATCACGCCGCGCAGGTTGACCACGCCCTTCAGGAAGGCGGGCGAGTTGGCGATGCGCGTCGGCTGCTCGTAGGAGCGGATTTCCTGCACGCGCAGGATGTCGATGCCGTACTCCTCGCCACCGAGGCGGAAGGTCAGGTATTCGCCGTGGGTGGCTGCGGCGGCGGTGCCGCGGGCGCCCTTGCCGGCGCGCGCGGCCTCGTGCTTGGCCACCTGCTTGGCTTCGGTGATCATGTCCATGGTCTTTGCGGTCCTTTGCGTGGAGGCTGGGCTTCGAAGATCGCCCGCTGTATGGCTTATCGGCTGTTGCGCGGTGGGGTGAAGCTCAAAAACTTTCCCAATCGCTGTCGGATTTGGCAGCCGGCGCGCCCAACTGCGCCCGTGCCACCGTGGTCGTGCGATCGCGGCTGGTGTCGCGGGCGGCCTGGATCACCACCTTGGCGGCGCGCTCATGCGGCGCCTGGGGCGCGACCGCCACAGCGGGCTCGCCGGCGAGCTGGAAGGCCGAAACGACCTCGGCCAGGTGCTCGGCCTGTCGTTTCATGCTGTCGGCGGCGGCGGCCGATTCTTCGACCAGCGCGGCATTCTGCTGCGTCATCTGGTCGAGCTGGACGATCGCGCGGTTGACCTGGTCGATGCCGTCGCGCTGCTCGGCGGCGCCGGCGGTGATCTCGCCGATGATGTCGGACACCCGGCGCACCGAGCCGACGATCTCGCCCATCGTCGCGCCGGCGTCGTTCACCAGCCGGGCGCCGCTGTCGACCTTCTCGACCGAGGCACCGATCAGGCTCTTGATCTCGCGTGCCGCTTCGGCGCTGCGTTGCGCCAGGCTGCGCACCTCGCCGGCCACCACCGCAAAGCCACGGCCCTGCTCACCGGCTCGGGCGGCTTCGACGGCGGCGTTCAGCGCCAGGATGTTGGTCTGGAAGGCGATGCCGTCGATCACGCCGATGATGTCGCCGATCTTGCGGCTGGAGGCGGCGATGTCGTTCATGTTCGTCACCACCCCGGCGACGACCTCGCCGCCCCGTTCGGCCGCCTGGGCGGCCGAGGCTGCGAGCTGGTTGGCCTGGGCGGCGGCATCGGCGCTCTGGCGCACCGCACCGGTCAGCTGGTGCATCGAGCTGGCGGTCTGCTGCAGGTTGCTCGCCGCTTCCTCGGTGCGTTGCGACAGGTCGGCGTTGCCGCTGGCGATCTCACCCGAAGCGCTGGTGATGCCGTCCGTCGAGCCGCGCACCAGCCCGACGATGCGGGCCAGCGCGGTGCGCGTGGTTTCGACCGAGCGCAGCAGGCGGCCGACCTCGTCGTCGGCACCGGCGTCGACCGGCTTGCTCAGGTTGCCGTCGGCGATCGCCCGCAGCGCCTCGTCGGCCACGCCCAGGCGCCGGCGCAGCGAGCGCGCCAGCCAATGGACCCAGCCGAACACGGCGATCGACAAGGCCACGGCGACCGCGAAGCCGGTGGCCGCAAAGTTCATCGCCGCGGCGCGGACCTCGGTCGTGTAGACGCCCGAGCCCAGCACCCAGCCCCACGGCGCGAAGCCGGCGACATAGGAACGCTTGGGCTCCGGCTCCTGCTTGCCCGGTTGCGGCCACAGGTAGTCGACATAGCCTGAACCTTGGGCCTTGACCGTCGCGACGAATTCCTTGAACAGGAACTTGCCGTCCGGATCCTTCATCTGCGACAGGTCCTTGCCGTCCAGCTCGGGCTTGATCGGATGGGCCACCATCCGCACGTCCATGTCGTTGATCCAGATGTATTCCTTGCCCTCGTAGCGGATCGCCTTGATCTCGCCGCTGGCCTTGGCCTGGGCTTCGGCAGCCGTCAGTTGGCCGGCCTTCTCCTGGTCGTGGTAGCGCTCGGCAATGGCCGTTGCCTGCTGCACCGCCATGCGGGTGGTGGACAGGCGCTGGTCGAGCGATGCGTCGTGGAAAGTGCGACCGGTGTGCGCGGCCACCGCCAACACGGCAACGGTGACCAAGCCAGCCAGCCAGTACAGGCGGGCGCTGAGGGACCAGGAACGGCGCATGGGTGTGTCTCCAATCTATAAGGCTCTGACGCGAACGGCCCCGTTCGGGGCCGTTGCGGCAAGGGAATGCGAGGTTTGTTCGGCGCTGTGGATCAGAACGAGGTCCACTCGTCTTCGGCCGATGTCGGCACGGTCGCCGGGGACGATGCGGCCGCCGGGGCCGCTGCCGGTGTCGCAGCCGGGGCCGCGGCGGGGCGCGGTGCCGGCGCGGCGGCGCGAGCCGGGGTAGCGTTGCGAGCCGGTGCAGCGCTGCGGGTGCCGGCTGCGGCGGCAGGTGCGGCAGCCAGGGCCAGCGTGCCATTGCCATCTAGGCGGAAGGTGGCCACCACCTTCATCAGGCGCTGGGCCTGGTCCTTCAGGCTTTCGGCAGCGGCGGCGGACTCTTCCACCAACGCGGCGTTCTGCTGCGTCATCTGGTCGAGCTGCGTGATCGCGGTGTTGACCTGGCCGATGCCGTTGCTCTGCTCGCTCGACGCGGCGGTGATCTCGCCGATGATGTCGTTGACGCGGCGCACCGAGCCGACGATCTCGGTCATCGTGCTGCCGGCATCCTGCACCTGGCGGGCACCGTTCTCGACCCGGTCGACGCTGGTGCCGATCAGGCTCTTGATTTCCTTGGCGGCTTCGGCCGAGCGCTGAGCCAGCGAGCGCACTTCCGCGGCCACGACCGCGAAGCCGCGGCCTTGTTCGCCGGCACGCGCCGCTTCGACGGCGGCGTTCAGCGCCAGGATGTTGGTCTGGAAAGCGATGCCGTCGATCACGCCGGTGATGTCGGCGATCTTGCGCGAGCTGGCGTTGATCTCGTCCATCGTCTTGACGACCTGGGCGACGACCTTGCCGCCGCGCTCGGCGACCTGGCTGGCCGACGAGGCCAGCTGCGTCGCCTGGGCGGCCGACTCGGCGCTGTGGCGCACGTTGCCGGTCAGCTCATGCAGCGAAGCGGCGGTCTCTTGCAGGTTGCTCGCGGCGTGTTCGGTGCGTTGGCTCAGGTCGAGGTTGCCGCTGGCGACTTCGGCGCTGGCGGTCGAGATGCTGTCGGCGCTGGCACGCACCTGGCCGACGATGTCGCGCAGCGACAGCTGCATGTCGCCCAGCACGCGGACGAAGGCGGAAATCTCGTCCTTGCCGGTGTCCACGATGTTCTCGGACAGGTCGCCGCGGGCGATGCGCTGGGCGCAGGCCGTGGCCGAAACCAGCGGCTTGGCGATCGAGCGGGCGACTGTCCACATCAGCGCGAAGAAGAAGCCCAGCACCAACAGCGCGCCGCCAAGGCGGACGTTGCTCTGGATGGTGCCGACGCGCTTGGCTTCGGCACGCTCGGTGTTGATGCGCTCTTCGGTCTCCTTGACCATCGCCGCAAAGGTGGTGCGGGCCTTCTCCAGCTCGGGCAGCGAACGCTGGGCATAGGCGTAGCCGGCGGTGTTGTCGAGCTTGGCTTCGACCACCTGCTGCAGCACCGGGGCCAGCTCCTTCGCATAGGCGGCCAGGCCGGCTGCCCCTTCGCTCAGGTGCTTGGCGCGTTCGGCATCCGGCGTCGGCGCGGTCAGCAGCGCGGTGGTGGCGGCGACGTCCTTGTCCCAGCGCGCCTTGTGCTCGGCCGCTTCGACGGCGTTGTTGCTGTTCAGCAGCACCGATTGCTCGTGGCGCTGGATGCGGTCGAACGCAGCCAGGATCGCGCCGGTGTCACGGCTGACCGTGGCCTGCGCATCCAGCAGCTCGTCGGTCTGCGATTGCAGGCCCTTGTAGCTGATGCTGGCCCAGATACCGAGCGCCATGATGAGCACGCTGACGACCAGCATGCCACCCAGCAAGCGGTGACGGATCGAAATGCTGCGGAGGAAGGTTTCCATGGTGGTGCTCGGTGACGGTCTTGGTTGTTCAGTGCGCAGTGGTTTCGCTGAGGTGGAAGCGCGAGACGAGGCCGTTCAGCACGCTGGCCTGGCCCTTGAGGCTTTCGGCTGCGGCGGCCGACTGCTCGACGAGCGCGGCGTTCTGCTGCGTCATCTGGTCGAGCTGGGTGACGGCGGTGTTGACCTGCCCGATGCCCTGGCTTTGCTCCGTCGACGCGGTGTTGATCTCGCTGATGATGTCGTTGACGCGCTTGACCGAAGCGACGATCTCGCTCATCGTGGCGCCCGCGTCCTGCACCTGGCGGCTGCCCGAGTCGACCTTCTCGACCGAGGCGCTGATCAGGGACTTGATTTCCTTGGCGGCCTCGGCGCTGCGCTGGGCCAGCGAGCGGACTTCGCCCGCCACCACCGCGAAGCCGCGGCCTTGTTCACCGGCGCGGGCCGCTTCGACAGCGGCGTTCAGCGCCAGGATGTTGGTCTGGAAGGCGATGCCGTCGATCACGCCGATGATGTCGCCGATCTTGCGCGAAGCGACGTTGATCTCGTTCATCGTGGCCACCACCTGCGCCACCGCGGTGCCGCCGCGCTGGGCCACCGCCGAAGCCGAGTTCGCCATCTGGCTGGCCTGGGACGAGGCGTCGGCGCTCTGGCGCACGGTGCCGGTCAACTGCTCCATCGAGCTGGCGGTCTGCTGCAGGTTGCTGGCAGCCTGCTCGGTGCGGTGCGACAGGTCGGCGTTGCCCGAGGCGACCTCGTTCGACGCGGTGTGGATGCTTTCGGAGGCCTGGCGAACCTCGCCGACCAGGCCGGACAGCGACTGCTGCATGTGCGACAGCGCGCGCAGCAGATCGGCAGTTTCGTCCTGGCCGTCGGCGTCGATGCGGTGCGTCAGGTCGCCCTGGGCGATGGCCAGCGCCACTTCGCGGGCATGGATCATCGGCCGGGTGATCGAAGCCGAGTTCATCAGCGTCGCGGGCACCACCAGCACCAGCACCAGGGCCAGTACGCCGACGAAGGTCACCAGCGCGCTGCGCATCGAGGCGCGGAATTCTTGTTGCGTGGCCGCGGCCTCGCTGTCGATGATGGCCTGGATGCCGGCCACGTTCTGCTCGACCAGCGCGATGTGCTCCTTGGCGCGGGCCAGCATCTTGTCGGCGGTACGGGCGTTGTCGTAGGCACCGTTCTGGATCTGCTCCAGCACCTGCTGCGTCGCCTTGGCGTACGCGTCGATGCCTTCGATCGCCTTCTTGGCCAGCACGTTGTCGGCGTCTTCCTGCCCTTCGAGCAGCACGCCGAGTGCTTTCTTGGTCTTCTCGATCGACTTGGCCCACTGCTCGCGGTGCTTGAGGACGGCCACGCCGTCCTCGTAGTCGATCACCATGTTCTTTTCGTGTTGGCGAACCTCGCCCACGCCGCCGCGGATGTCGCCCAGCGTGTAGACCCGCGTGACCGCCCGCGACATGACCTCGTCGTTCAACGAGGCCAGGTGGCGCCCGCTCAGCACGGCGGTCAGACCGACGAGCGCGAACAGTGCCAGCACCAGAACGATCGCGCCACGCATGCGCCAACGGATCGTGAAGGCTCTCATCAGGTTCATGGCGTTCCTAGTCGGTGGCGTGGGTGGCGGCGGGACTCAGGCGGTCATCTGGCGAATCAGAAGGTTTCCCAATCGCCGTGCTCGGCGCTCGCCGGCGCGGGCGCTGCGGCCGCGGGCCTGGACGCAGCCACCGGGGCGGCGGCCTTGGGCTTGGCGGGTGCCGAGGCCCTCACCGATGCCTTCGGCGCTGCGGCGCCCGGGCGGGCGGCCGGCGCGCTGGGGCGCGGCGCGGCTTGGCGTACGTCGGCCTGACCACCCAGGCGGAAGCCGGCGACGACACCGGCCAGGCGGTTGGCCTGGTCCTTCAGGCTTTCGGCGGCAGCGGCGGATTGCTCCACCAGCGCGGCGTTCTGCTGCGTCATCTGGTCCAGTTGCACGACAGCGCCGTTGACCTGGCCGATGCCGGCGCTCTGCTCGCTGGCCGCGGCGCTGATCTCGCCGATGATGTCGGACACGCGCTGCACGCTGGAGACGATCTCGTTCATCGTGGCACCGGCGTCCTGCACCAGGCGGGTACCCGATTCGACGCGGTCGACGCTGGCGCCGATCAGGGTCTTGATTTCACGCGCGGCTTCGGCGGAGCGGCCGGCCAGCGAGCGCACTTCACCGGCCACCACCGCGAAGCCGCGGCCTTGTTCGCCGGCGCGGGCCGCTTCGACAGCAGCGTTCAGCGCGAGGATGTTGGTCTGGAAGGCGATGCCATCGATCACGCCGATGATGTCGGCGATCTTCTTCGAGCTGGCGTTGATCTCGTCCATCGTCGTGACGACCTGCGACACGACTTCACCGCCGCGGCGCGCGACCTGCGTCGCCGAGCTGGCGAGCTGGTTGGCCTGGGCAGCGGCGTCGGCGCTCTGGCGCACGGTGCCGTTCAGCTGGCTCATCGAGCTGGCGGCCTGCTGCAGGTTGCTGGCCGTCTGCTCGGTGCGGCCCGACAGATCCTGGTTGCCGCTGGCGATTTCGGTCGCAGCCACGGTCACGCCATCGGCGCCGGTGCGGATGGCGCTGATGGAGCGGCGCAGTTCGGTCTGCAGGGTCTGCAGCGAGCGCAGCACGGCGGCCGAATCCGAGTTGCCGCCTTCGATATTGATGTCGACCGACAGATCACCTTCGGACAGACGGCGAGCGTGGGCCGAGAAGGTGACGAGGAAGCTGCGCAGCACCGACAGGCCGCTCAGGTAGATCGCTGCACCAATCGCGGTGAGGGTCAGGCTGCTGGCGATCACGGCGGTGCTGGACCAGCCCGCGTTCAGGCCGATGGCCACGCAGGCCTGGCCGGCGACGAGCAGGATCAGGGTCAGCAGGGCGCGCTGAGTGGAGGAGAGGAATGAGAGCATGGGGATTCCGTCTGAAAGATGAGGCTGCTGTGGCGTAGGGCTGGGCGAACGCGTGTCAGTGCGCGTTCGCTGAGGTGGCGGGTCAGTGGCGGCTGTGGCGCACCAGGGCCCCCACGTCCAGGATCAGGGCGACGCGGCCGTCACCCATGATGGTGGCGCCGGACACGTCCTGCACCTTGCGGTAGTTGGCCTCGAGGTTCTTCACCACGACCTGTTGCTGGCCCAGCAGCTCGTCGACCAGCAGGGCGACGCGGCCACCTTCGGCCTCGACGACGACCATGATGTTCGAGACGTTCTCGAAGTCGAAGCGCGGCACATCGAAGACCTTCTCGAGGTCGATCACCGGCATGAACTCGTCACGCACCTCGACCACGCGGCCGGTGCCGCCGATGGTCTTGATCATCGAGGCTTCGACCTGGAACGATTCGACCACCGAGGACAGCGGCAGGATGTAGCACTCGTCGCCCACACCGATGCTCATGCCGTCCATGATGGCCAGCGTCAGCGGCAGGCGAACCTTGACGCTCATGCCGTAGCCTTCGGCCGAGTCGATCTCGACCGTGCCGCCCAGCGAGGCGATGTTCTTCTTCACCACGTCCATGCCGACACCGCGGCCGGACACGTCGGTCACCTGATCGGCGGTCGAGAAGCCGGGCGCGAAGATCAGGCCGTAGACCTCCTGGTCGGTCATCGAATCGGGCGCGTCGATGCCACGCTCGCGGGCCTTGGCCAGCAGCTTGGCGCGGTTCAGGCCGCGGCCGTCGTCGCGCACTTCGATCACGATGGAGCCACCCTGGTGCGAAGCGACCAGCGTGACGGTGCCGTTCTCCGGCTTGCCCTTGGCGATGCGGTCGGCGGGTTGTTCGATGCCGTGGTCGCAGGAGTTGCGCACCAGGTGGGTCAGCGGATCGGTGATCTTCTCGACCAGGCCCTTGTCCAGCTCGGTCGCTTCACCCTGCGTGACCAGCTCGACCTTCTTGCCCAGCTTGGCGGCGAGGTCGCGCATCATGCGCGGGAAGCGGTTGAAGACCACCGACATCGGAATCATCCGGATCGACATCACCGCTTCCTGCAGGTCGCGGGTGTTGCGCTCCAGGTCGGTCAGGCCGCTCAGCAGTTGCTGGTTCAGCGCGGCGTCGACGTTCTTGCTGTTCTGCGCCAGCATCGCTTGGGTGATGACCAGTTCGCCGACCAGGTTGATCAGTTGGTCGACCTTCTCGACCGACACGCGCAGCGTGGCCGATTCGGAAGCGGCAGCGGTGCGGGCTTCGGCCCGGCCGGCCGGCTTGGCTGCCGGGGTGGACGGCGTGGCCGGCGCCGCGGCGGCGGCTTCAGGCGCCGATTCCGGCGTGGCGGCCGTGTTGACTTCGGTCGCCTGCACCGGCGAGCCGGGAGCGTCGTCGAAGAAGCCGTAGCCCAGGTCGGGCGGCAGCTCTTCCTTCGGGGCACCGGCGTTCTCGTGGAAGAAGCCGTAGCCGGCGTCCATCGGCGCGATCTGCATCAGCTCGCGGGCGATGTGGAAGGTGAACAGGTCCAGCAGGTCGTTGTCGCTGGAGGTCGTCACGATCTTGAAGCGGCGCATGCCTTCGGCGCTCTGGCCGTTGGACAGGGCCTCGATCGTGCCGAGGTTGGTGATTTCCTTGAACAGGTCGAACAGGCCATCGGCCACGGCCGGGTCTTCCAGCGGGCCGACAGTCAAGGCGATGGCCCGGGCGATCACACCGTTCTTCGGCATGGCCAGCGGCGCGGGCGCCGGTGCGGCGGCTGCAGCGGCAGCCGCCGGCGCCGGTGCGCTGCCGCCTTCGGCCAGCGCGCGGATGTGGGCGACCAGTTCACGCGTGTCGACGGCATTGCCGCCTGCGCCCTGGTGTCGCGCCAGCAAGGCCTTCAGTGCGT